>Ga0210403_10000052_pt1 | contig 127152 bp, 115 predicted proteins | sample IncBWC19MmetaG_FD_150863 | JGI IMG/M metagenome (GOLD analysis project Ga0210403, IMG submission 150863) | Forest soil microbial communities from Barre Woods Harvard Forest LTER site, Petersham, Massachusetts, United States - Inc-BW-C-19-M | ecosystem: Environmental > Terrestrial > Soil >... | reverse complement strand
TTTCGAGCGTGCGGCGCACCATCAACATCTGCCGGTTTTCGTCGACACTGGCCAGCAGCCCCCGTTCTCGCATGCGCCGGGAGAGCGTGGACAAGCTGACGGAAAATGCGTCCACCGCAGCCATTTATTTCGAGACCGCTGTACGGCAACGCGGTGCGCGCGCTCTCGCCGATGAAGTTCGGCCGAGAAGAGGACGGCTCGCCGGCGAACACGGCTTTCGTATAGCGATCGAGCTCGTTGATGAACACTTGAGCCGCCGAAAATGTTCGGCGCCCTGTGATCACATAGAGGCCTGATCTTTCGTGCGTCGTTTCGAAGGTGATGATGGACCGAAGCAGCGGCTTCGAGTACTTGCACGAAATGGCAGTAAATGGCAGGATTTTGAAAATTTGCCGCCCGCTCTCCAAGACGCGCCAACTACCTGGGGCGAAAGGTATTAGGCTCCGCAGGCCCAATAGCAGGACCGTCAGGTTATGCCGCGATCGAATCGGATACTTCGCATGACACGCGTGTAAATATATAGTCGCATCGCGCTGCGGCCAAAGCAGTTAGTCACCCGGCTTTCGCCATCTAACGGTCCGCGGCGCCCGCGCACTGTTTGGCAGAAAACCCGACAAAACCGCCAAATTATTCTGCGTTACCAGCCGAGTCTGAAGCAAAACCGACCAAATCAGTGCTCCTCAGATGCAACACCTTTCGAGGACTGCTTTCGAGCGTGCGGCGCACCATCAACATCTGCCGGTTTTCGTCGACACTGGCCAGCAGCCCCCGTGCTCGCATGCGCCGGGAGAGCGTGGACAAGCTGACGGAAAATGCGTCCACCGCAGCCATTTCCTGCGCCACTTGATAGCTGATCGCCGGCTCGAGATATAAGTCATTTCCCGCGAGCCAGCCTATTCTGACCCCCTGTGCGACTGGGATTCGGCGGCCGAGGCGCCACCCCCACCGCTCGGGAAACTCCGGCGCTCCTCCGCGTCGCACAACCACGTGTGCGCGTCCCTCTGCAAGCGCTGCTCGCAAGAGGCTCAAAAAGCGCGTGGCCGGCTCACTGGCCTGCTGGTACGACGATTGAATCGCCGCCAGTTGGTTGAGAGCCCGTAGACTCCGCTTCTTAAGCGCGACCTGTTCTGTGGGATTGATCGCTCCTACCTCGAGAGCGAACTCTAGCCATAGCTCCCAACTAGAGTGCAGTTCGGCCAAGATCCCAGGCAGGCGAGCGTGAGCGTAAGACGTGCCATTGCGAAGCATTTCGCCACGGAGTTCGCGACAGCGCGTGTGCAGCCGCTTATATATGTTTTCATAATCGCGTGCGATCCAGGCCAGATAGGCGCCCATTGCTGTGGCGAATTGCCCTTCGTCGGCTGCAGCTTGAGTGCGGCTCAATCGCGCGCGGTCCACTTCGCCTGGGCGGACGTCCACAATCAGCAGGCGCGCCCGGATACTGCTTCCTTGTGGGACTCGTTCACCGGTGGCCAGCAGCAACGCGCGCGGCGGATGGGGAGCGTGCAATCGCGGCCCTCCCATTCGAGTGCGCCCTTGCCGGTTACCAGCGGCCCGGAAGAGGCGTTCTGCTAACGCTTCCAACGCGCTATCACCCGAGCCTGCCGTCGGAACAAAATCGTCGACCACCAGCAGAGCATCCTTGGCCTGGAAGGCGAGCTCTTCTAGCGCATTGGCGGTTGACGCGAAATTGCCGGGCAGATGGCCTGCATCCATTGCGGCTCCAAAGTGTTGTTGACAGATCGCCGCCAGGGCAGTCTTGAAAGCCCCGCTCCGTCCCGTGAGAAATACGCCGAAATCGGTGTCACCGAAGGAGGCGCGGTACACGGCCGCGAGGAGTGGCAACGTGATCCGGTCTGGTGCAACCGACAAAAACCTTAAGCTTGAGCACACCGCAGTCGTGAGGCTATCCCGATCGCTTGGCGCTTGGACCCGATAGCGTTCCAGGAGAGACGGTAATTGCACATGCGCGTCGGTTACTGGTCGTCCGGCGGCAATGGCACCTCCTGAGTGCAGATACACCCAATCGTTACCGTGCTTCCTCCAGCCTAAGTGTGAGTAAACGACTTCTTGTGGAATGGTCCCCGACAGATGCTGGATTGCAGCACGTGCGTGCTGTTGCTGTCCGGGGAAAATGATCGCCTCAGGGCCAAGCTCGTGAAACACCCAGCGCATCCTACCGAACTCATCTGCCGGCACTGCGAACGACAGCTTATGTCCAGCCAATTCAGCTTCCAGGGTGAACTCGCGCGAGGATTCAGCTCCTTTATCGAAAACGCGGTCTCGTACGATTCGCGCTGCAAAGTTAGCGAGCGCTATTAATCGAATGCCGCTCGCCGAGCGCTCACAACGGAACATTTCCGTTCCATGCCGCACATACTGTGGCTGCTTATCTAACGACCGCGCCGCAGCGGTGCGCGGTGTCGGAGGTGCGCTTGATGGATCATCCTCCGGGCCGATCCAGACTAGTCGAAAATTCATATGCCAAGTTGTCACAGGCTCCAGCTAGCCGCGTGACTTCCTGACATGGATGACTCTTTCCGGCCCGACAGTCAAGTGGCCTCATGGCGTGTGGGCCGGTGATTTTCAGGCGACACGATACGTCCCACCATGCTTCGTTCTCAGTGTCTGGATCGAGACGTCCCTACGTTCCTGCCAATCCGACCTTCTTTCCCGACATTTGCATCGGCGTGCTACGTCACGAACTCTCACATCTCTCAGTGGGCGATGTCGGAGTGCTCAGCAGCACTTCCTCACTAGCCCAATGGACTACTTTTCTGGGGCAAGTTTTACAGAAGCTGAATCCATGTGGCTGAGTTCATCCTCACGTTCACAAGCGCTCATAAAGAAGTCCCTAAATTCCGGGTCACCCTCCAATTCCTGTTGGGCGAGATCGATCGCCTCTAAGATCAGTTGTGAAGATGCTCGATCGACGGCACGTTCCAACTCTCGTAATCGCGTTTCGCCCTGACGCATCTGAGATTCGGCCTCAAGGACCGAACTACACGTGATCGACCCATTTGAGGGCAGGCCAGAGTCGCCACAAAACGGACAGATCGTCGGTGGAGAATCAGGCTCGATTTTGCGCGACACGCGCGGGATCACATGTAGCAGGACCTCCGCGGGTGAGGCCAAGATCAGCTTTTTGAGCTGCTCTGCTGTAGGCAAAGTCATACGAATTCGCGCTTCTAGAAAAGCCAGTCGCGTCCGGATCTTTGGCGTGCTCACCTCCCGTTCCTCCACTGTTTTTTGGATCGTGGCGAGTCACGATTTTTCGGATTGAGCGACTCGCTCGAGTTCGGCCAAGCGCGCTTCGAGGTCTTCCATCTCGATTGCCCTGACGGTATGATTCAGGATGGTGTCAGCGGCGCGAACCTTCGTCGCTGGTGGCGTGCCAGCATCCAGCATGACCTTACCCAACGTCGAAACTGCGGCGCTGGTCAAGTGATGCAGGCGAGCGATCCCTTGGCCAAAGGCGGCCTTCTTCGCGGCACGGTACGCCGAGTCGAACTCGGGATCTTTAAGCCATCGGAAAATCGTACGCACTGGCGTATGGCAGGCGCGAGCCGCGTCTTCAACACTGCGATTTGACAGCAAAGCAAGGATTGCATGCTGCTGCTTGCGCGTCAATTCTTCTGACAAGGGCCTCATTCACGCCACCCTCTCCCAATCGAAATCATCGCCATGCTCTGATGCGCAGAATTGCCTTGCATTGTTCGGCGACCGGAGTGATTCATGTTCACGACAGCGCGGTAATCACCGCCAAAGGAGAAAAGATGATCGCAGTCGCAGAACAAACAGAAACGGCGCCCGCCAGCGTAGCTGGGGAGCCGAAAGCTACCAAAACCGCCCGTGTTGCCAAACGTGGCGCGCACGTCGCGCCCAAGAAGGGCAAGTCGGGTAAGAAGGCCACCCCGTCGAAGAAAGCGCCCAAAACGCGCAAGGGCGAAAAGAAGGGCGGCTCCGCCCGCGATGGCAGTAAGGCAGCCAGACTCCTTGAACTGCTGAAGCGGCCGGGCGGCGCCACCGCCAAGGACCTGATGAAAGCCTCGGGCTGGCAGGCGCATTCCGTTCGCGGGTTCCTGTCCGGGACCATCCGGAAGAAGATGGGCCTGAACGTCGTTTCCACGAAGGCCGAAGACGGAGAGCTCAGCTACTCGATCAAAGCCTGAGGCCGCACGGCACGGATTGGCCGCCGGGGATCGTCCCGGCGGCTTTTTTCGTTTTGGAGGATGCGAAGCTCGGTGGACCAATCCAAGAGCGCCAGGCGCAAGCCGGCCACATCGGGATTGCCAGCGAGCAACTAGGTCTCGATTGCCGCGGGCTCGCGGCGGCAGCGAGCGATTCATTCCGGCTCCTTCCGGCGTTCGGCAGCGACTTCTTCGAACGTCCGCCCGTCGCCGTCGAGCGTTGCCTTCTTGCCCGACAGTTGCTGCCAGCGTTGGACCACGACGTCGACGTACTTGGGATCAAGCTCGATTCCGTAGCAGACGCGCTCGATCAATTCCGCCGCGGCGAGCGTGGTGCCGCTGCCGAGGAACGGGTCGAATACCAGTTCGCCACGGCGTAGGTGGTTGAGAATCGGGCGCCGCATCAACTCGATTGGTTTCTGTGTTGGGTGATCGTACTTGTCCTCATCAGCGCCGCCCATGATGAACTTCGGTGAGGGCGAATCCCAGATGGTGGAGTTTTCGCCGGCTTTGCCGTACCACGCTGCGTTCTTTTTGCGAACGAACCAGCACGGTTCGTGCTGGAACCAGTACAGCGTTCGCGTAAGTACAGTTCGTCCTTTGTTCCAGATGATCTGCTGGTGGTGGACGAATCCGATCTTCAACAGTCCATCAAGAACCTCGCGCGTGAACTTCGATGCGTGCCATACATATGCAACCTCGAGGCTCGGCACGAGCGCAAACGCTTCGCTCCAGTCGGCACGCGTGTCTCCTGAGATCGTGGTTTCAGTGTGTCCGCGCGTGCGCTTTTTCATGTAGCTCGGCTCAGCCGGCCCGCAGCTGTTCAACCCGGCCCGATCGCGCCACTCCGAGTCCAACTCGATCCCATAGGGTGGATCGGTCACCATGAGCCGCGGCTTCCGATCGCCGAGCAGGCTGGCGACGGCTTCGGCGTTAGTCGCGTCTCCGCAGAGCACGCGGTGTGAACCCAGGAGCCAGAGGTCGCCCGCACGCGAGACCGGCGATTCCGGCGGCGGCGGAGCTGCGTTGGCTTTCTCCTCGTCTTCGAGCAACAGGAGCCTATCGATTTCGCCGGAGTCAAATCCCGTCAGGGAAAGATCAAAATCCATCTCCTGGATCTCTTCCAATTCCAGCGCGAGGAGTTCTTCATCCCAATCGGCCCAGCTGACCGACCTGTTCACCATGAGCCGGAAAGCCTTCACCTGCGCCGGCGTCCACTCATCGCAAAGGATCACCGGGATTTCAGCGATGCCGAGTTTGCGCGCGGCCTTCAGACGAAGATGACCATCGACGACCTCCCCGTCGCCGCGGGCGAGGCAGGGAATTTTGAAGCCGAACTCGCGGATCGAAGCACACATGCGATCCACCGCGGTGTCATTTTTTCGCGGATTGCGATGATACTCACGTAGCCGCTCGATCGGCCACAGCTCGATCCGCATCGGGGCCTTGTATGCATTCTGGTCAACCAGTTTCGTGATCATAGTTCCCTCATCTTTCCGCCGCGTGAGTTTGGTGACTTTCGTGAGTTTGTTTCCGATCGCTTTCCGTTTTTTCTCTTTCTTGCTTTCCGTGCGTAAGGAGTACGAAAGTCACCAAAGTCACCAAAGTCACGGAGGCAGGTCCTTCCGGTCAACGTGCACTGCCCACACTACGGCTCCCTGCCGGGTTCCTACCCGGACCAAATGGACTCCTGAATCTCCGTACCGTCGGCTCACGCGCTTCAAGAGCGCTTTCCCGAGCCGCCGCTGAAAGCTCGCGCTGGGCTCAATATCGCCCAGATCTTCCGGAAGGACCGCACGGAGCTCCTTGTCATCCCGCACGCGGGCGGCGACTTCGGCTCCCTTGAATCCCGATTTAGACATGCGCCGGTGCAACTCAATGAGAAATGCCCCCCGAGCCGCTGTCGTCGGATCAGATTGTTTATATAACTCATCCAGGTTCCCGAGGAAGGCTGAGATTCCGGCGAACTGAAGGATACCCCCGACAATCCGGCACCACTCTTCGAAGGATCCGACAACTGGCGAATCCGCCTTTGGACAGCGAGCAACAAACCATGCCCGGGCGAGCGTCAGCGAGGCCGATAACAGCCGACCGCGCTTCGCTCGCACCCAACCTCGCAAGTCCTGATGCCGGAACTGCCGGTGTCTCCACGGCTCGGAGCACTGCGCGTCCAACCGGATCCAGTAACAACGCCGCGGGAGGTCACCACCCAATACGATGTTATTCCCCGTTCCCACGAAAACCGTGCGCTGGGGCAGTGTTACGATGTCCGTACAACCCAGAACTCGATCCGTCCACGTGCTCGCCGTTAGCGCGAGCGCCAAGCTCGGGGAACTCAACACATGGTCAACGTTGTCGAAAATCGTCAGACACTGGCCGGCCTGGATGGTAGCCGTCAGCGTCTTGCGCCATTCGTCGTCATCTCGGATCGGGGCTGGTTTCATCGCAGCCGCGCTGCCGGTAGTCTTTTCCGAGACGATCGAAACTAGTAGGGTCTTGCCACTACCTGCCTGCGGAGCGTCGATGAGGCCCATGGGAACATTTCCCACAACGGCGTGTCGAATTTCTGGCGTGATAAACAAAGCAAACGCATTGGCCCGGCTGGCTTCATCTTCGAACGGGAATTCGGCTAACGCATCTTCGATCAGCGCTCGTGCTTTATCTACATCGTCCGCATTTGGTCTGTCAGGAACGAAGAAATCCGACATGTCACCGACGGGCGCGTAATAGGTTCGAGTTTCGAAATCGTAACCTTCCCGAGCGACGATGACGCCGTCCGGTCGGATAAAAGGAGCTTCAGCGATGGCCTCTAGCGGAGGGAACCCGAGTTCAGCGACAGGTCGGCTGAGTATGTCGCGCGCGGCATCCATTGGCGGGCTGACTGGCGTGCGTGCAGGTTCGACAGGGCGCGTTGAGAGCTTGTAAAAATTCGCCGCGCGCGTCATTTCGCCCCGAAGATGAACGTCCGTCATCTGAACGATCAGTGGACGGCCATCTTCCGCGTGATCCACGCGGACGACTGTCCCAGCGCGAGCAAAAACCTTGGCCGGATCATTCGCGGCATTCAGCGCCTCGAGAGCTTCCGCGGATACATCCCGAAGTTGGCGGCCGTTCACCCGAATTTCAGGCAGCGGACGATAATGATCAAGTGTTTTTGGCGAATCCTCACTCGCGTTATCGGATTGCAACTGGGGCAGCCAATCCGCCGCTACCGCACTCGATGATCCGATCATGCAGTTGCTCCCCATTTCCGTGAACTGCGAACGAGTTGACTGATATGTACACGCGGGCCTGGGTGTTCGCACTGGCGCTGATTCACGATTTGCAAGCACGCTTCGATCGCCTCATCGCAAACTCTCCGTGCGCGGAGAGTACCCGCAATCGATACCAGCGTATTGTGCTGCTGCCCGTACGGAATCCGTCCACCTTCCAGCGGCTGCAACGGCCAAGCCGCCTTCTTCTTCCCCCCGACTAGCCGCTCGTACAGCAACAATACATCCGCCGCGTGATCCTCGACTTGGAGCGGCGCTCCTCGGAACACTCGGCCAGTTACCGTGAAATAGCGCGAACGATCATACATTTCGATCTGGCCGTCGCCGACTGGCACACCCGGTATGCTCCCGGGTAGTTGGCCTCTAGCCCAAATCTTGAGACCTTCGCCGCTTGGGGAGATTTCCGTATAGGTATCGCTGAACCGCCCGACGATGCTTTGTGCCCAGCTCTTCAACTTACCGTTAGAAAGGCAGTCATCCAGGTCGATACCCACGAATGGATCGTCGGAGGCGAAGACGAATCCGAGTCCTCCGTACCAGTCCGGGTTCAGCTGCCACATGTGGAGGGCTTTCTGAAACTCGGTCCAGTCGCTCGTGTTGGTCGAGCTGGCTCGCCGGCCGTGCACCGAGTACGGAACCTTTGTTTCGCGTCCGCTCGATTTCTCCCTCCGCCAAAGTATCCACTGTTCGTACTCCGCGAGATCGTCGGGAACATGGAGCGTTGGCGAACGATCTTGATGATTTTGCATGTGGTGCTATCCGATTCTAATTCAAGCCTTAAAGTCTGTAAATAGTTGAGTACACAGCTGCTTACAGCATTGCTAAGGGTTGATAATAGTTGCTAGGAGGGTCCCTTGACTCCAGCTGACGGTGGACTTCGGTGCGTCGTGCTCTGTTCTGGTACCTTTAGAAAACAGGTGGCAAAGGCACGAAACGAGCCAAGTTGGAGCGATTTGGACTGCGAATTTTCGAAATGCGCGGCTGAACATCCTGATTTGGCCGCTGTATGGAGCTGGAAATATCCCAGTAAAGTGATCTGTTACGCCGTGGCCCGTTCGGTCATGGAAGGAAGTGACCCTCAGGACGTGCTGAAACGTGTTTATGAAAGGTCAGACGCGCCGGAGGGAGCGGCCCAACCCGTCGCTTCATGGACTCTCCAAGGAGGGTCGCCAAGTGCTCAGCACCTTTTTCGAGTCGTTGCGGGTCGTGCGGCCCGCAGTTTATTCGATAGCAACGACCAAGACCCGTGGCTGCTTTGGTTGGACCTCCTGAAAGGGGAAGGTTACTCGTCTGAGATAGCGGTCCAACCAGCGACGTTACGGGCGGGTGCGAGCCAAGGGCCCGTTCTTGGTAGGTATCCGAAAGGCTACGAAGACCGACTCATCGCGAAATTGTTCGAAGCCTCGGCCCATTACTGTCGTGTCCGCTCGATCGCAGCAGGAACCGAACAGGTCGTAGGCGCTGCGGATTCCAAAAGAGGCGGAGGGACACGCGGACGAGGGCGCCCCCCTATCGCTAACAAGATTAAGGTCGCCGCACTTGCAAAGAAAGTAGAAGGAGCCTCTAATCGAGAAGTTGCAAAGGTGCTTTACCACACGCAACACCCGACTCTGCAGCAGGTCAAAAACGTGCCTGCGATTCTTAAACACTTCCAACGTAAACGGCGTGGTGGCGGAAGCTCGCAGAGTCCTCAGAAGTGAGCGTCCAGAGCGCGGTCCATGGAACGTTAATTTATGCTTGGCACTGCTCCGGCAGCACTGCCCTCCTTAAATAGGTTGAAAAAAAGAAGATTGAAAAAAGCCCCACTTTTTCGGTACCGAAGAGCCATTTCTTAGGTAGTAGTTTTTCAGCCGAATCCCGCTTAGTCTCGTCTTGGCTGGTAACCCAGCTAGCGAACTGCAGACTAAATGGCACCGCCGAACATCCTGGAACCTCTGCTAACCGAGCATGACGTCGCCCGGATTACGAGCCTTTCAGTTGCTTCGGTCCGTCGATGGCGGCTTCTCGCCCAAGGCCCGAAATATATCAAGATCGGAGCGGCGGTTCGCTACCGACCGGAAGACGTCGCAGCATGGATTGCTTCACGTCCGTCTGGTGGCGGATCCCAGGTCAGCACCAAATAGATGGTTCTCTGGCCCAACGATCGTCGCGACAATGACACGGCCGTAGGCAAGAGAGTCGGACGCCGATCCACACCTAGATCGAGGCTGACGAGAACTTCGGGCTTCCAACGTGGAGACCGGGAGCGCGTGCTGTGAACCAAATTGGCGGTGCGAATGCGGACGCGCTACGTGCACAAACGCTGGTCCACAATGAACTTACGCGCAAGTTCAATCCCGACGAGGTCGACGTAGACGATCTCGCTACGGCCATACGTCGACTCCTCGATTCAGGTGGCGCTACGGTTCCCGATGCAACGATGCCGGCCAATTCTGCCTTGCATTCCGAACCGAATGGAGCGAGTCATGTCATAGGGCCGGGAGCAGCCAGCCCTTCCTAAACGATCATGGCTGTCGCGATTTATTGCCGCGTAAGCACCGAAGAACAACGCGAAAGGCAGTCCATCCTCACTCAGCGCGGTTTCGGGGAGCGCTACACCGAACTACATAAGCTGGTCGTCTGCCGGGTCTATGCGGACGACGGCGTTTCTGGCACGGTTCCACTTGACCAGCGCCCCGAAGGAAGCCAGGTTTTGAAAGATGCGCGGCTCCGCAAGTTCGATCAGTTACTCGTCTACAAGCTGGACCGGTTTGGGCGCGACACGCTGGAAATCCTAAGCTCCGTCGCCAAACTGGAGAAACTCGGCGTTCGCGTGCGCTCGATGACCGAGGAGTTCGACACGGCGAGCGCCACTGGCCGGCTGATGCTGACGATGTTGTCGGGGTTTGCCACGCACGAACGTGAGGTAATCCGGGAGCGCTCAGTCGCCGGGACACTCCGACTCGCGGAAACGAGCACCTGGTTGGGTGGAATCGTTCCATACGGCTACCGGAAGGTCGGCGAGAAGCGGGATGCGCGCATAGTGGTTTCTGAAGACGCAATTCCCTGCCTGGCGATGTCTGAGGCCGACGTGATCCGCGACATCTTTCAGATGTGCGCGGTCGAAAAGAAATCCTGCCGGGTCATTGCCGCCCGCTTGAACCAGTTGCGTGTCCCCTGCGCCTACACTCGCGATGATCGTCTCCTACTCCGGGGTAAACGCAAGCAGCGCACATTGGGCGTGTGGCGCGCGGCGCGTGTCCGCGGTCTCCTCAAGAACACGACCTACAAGGGCCTCCATGAATACGGAAAACGGACTTCTAGCGCACGACCGGTAGTCACACGGCCCGTCCCGGCGATCGTCACTGAGCAAATCTGGAACAAGGCGCAGGCGACTCTCAAAGCGCATCAGTTATTCAATGCCGGTGACGCGACCAGGAAATACCTCCTGCGGGGGATGATCAAATGCGGTCTGTGCAATCTGACGTATATTGGCATCCCCGCAAATCTGCGCAACGGCAAGGACGAATCTTATTACCGCTGCAACGGAGCGCATACGCCGGAGTTGCGTCAGAGGCGGTGTGAAGCGAAGGGCATTCGCGGCGACGTGCTGGAGCGGCAGGTGTGGGCTGACGTGGAATCGTTCCTTCGGAATCCCGGTCCAGTGCTTCAGCATATTCAGGCACGCCTCGAGTCTGAAGCGCGGGGGACGGACAAGACTCGTGAACGACTGAAGCGGTTGGGGAGCTTGCTGGAAGAGAAGGCGACTGAGCGGAACCGCGTGGTCGGGCTTTACCGGCGCGGCCGGCTGACTGACGCCGCGCTGGACGACCAGATGGAGGAGATCGGCAAGGAAGAAACCGCGTTGCAATCGCAGATTGATGAATTACGCAGTAGGCTGGATGGCGTCGATTCCGTCAGCGGTGCCGTGCGTTCGGCTGAAGCGCTTCTGGCGAATCTGCGGAAGCGGCTCGACCAGCGTGTGTCTTGGGAGCTGAAGCGGCAAATCATCGAGGTGCTGGTGGGCGGGATTCGCGTCGATACCGTCGAAAACTGCGGAGTGAAGCAGGCCAAAATCACTGTGATGTATCGATTCAGTCAGCCAGAGGAATCTGCGCACGTCGTCCTCCCGCAAACCTATAACGTCCAGCAGCGGGTCGTGCGGATTCCGATCGAGGCGAAGACGGTCGGCGACCACATCCGCCGGCAGCGGCTCTCCATGAAGATGCATCAGAAGCAGGTCGCGGAACGAATCGGCGTTGACAAGACCTGCGTCTTCAATTGGGAAAGGAACACATCGGCTCCAGCAGTCCGGTACATGCCCGCTATCCTCGATTTTCTTGGCTACAATCCGGTACCGCCGGCGACGAGTTGGGCAGACCGGCTGGTGCGGCACCGAACCTCGCTGGGGCTTACCCAGGAAGAATCTGCGCGGCACATCGGCGTTGATCCCTCCACCCTGGCGCGGTGGGAGCGAGGCGAGCGCGAGCCAGCAGGCCACTTGGCTCAGCGCGCTCACCGCTTTCTCTGCCATTTAGGGACAGATCTTTCGACTGGAACCCGCAATGTGAACCTACCAGCGAGCGCTCCCTTGAAGTGCTACATTGACTGAAATGCAGCCGAATCTCCCACTTGAGGAAACGAAGGAGAAGAGAGACGGCCGTTTCATTCTGGATTACCCTGAATCCGAATTGGTATTCGGACTGGTCTACGCCGTCGGGACAGATTACAAGCCCGTGCTGGAATACCTGATGGACACGACCGGCCTTAGCGGATACAGCGCGCAGGAATATCATATAAGCAGTTGGTTTGCGGAGATCGTTGACCGCGCACAGCTCAAAGTAGCTCTGTCCGACGCTCCCGAATACGATCGCATTTCAAGCCGGATCGAGGCGGGCAACAAGATCCGCGAATGGAGCACTCAAGCTGATTTCTTTGCTCTTTACGCAGCATCGAAGCTGTTCACCACCCGAACGGTCGATGATCATGAAGAGCCGGTTGCCCATAAGCGCACGGCGCATGTGTTCGTTTCATTGAAGCGCCCCGAGGAGGTCGAAACCCTTCGCAAGATCTATGGTCCTGGCTTTTTCCTGATCGGCATTTTCGCAGACGAACACGAGCGCGTCTCGTTTCTGACGAATCGCAAAGGTCTTTCGGAGAACGATGCTTGGGAACTAGTTGAGCGTGACCAAAAGGAAAAGGATGTTCCTTACGGGCAACGGACGCGGGACACTTTCCAGATGGCCGATGTTTTCGTCGGGTTAGCGAAAAAGCAATATGAACCAGCCCTTTTGCGTTTCCTGAAACTCGTGTTTGGCGATAGATTCGCCACGCCGACACGTGACGAACACTCTATGTTCTTGGCCTACGCAGCATCCCTCCGGTCTGGCGATCTTTCGCGCCAGGTGGGTGCTGCACTTTCTTGCGCTGATGGAGACGTAATCTCGCTTGGTTGCAACGATGTGCCGGCACCTGGGGGCGGCCTTTACTGCGCTGACCACGGTGCTCTGGATCGCCGAGATCACGTACAGAAGGCCGATTCCAATGATGTAAAAAAGCAGACGATCATCGATGAGATGATTTTAAAGTTTCGGGAAAAATTTCTGCCGACTATGACAGAAGAGCAGATCTTGCGCGAAGCTCGTCCGCTGCTTGCAGATTCGTCGGTCGCGGACCTCACAGAGTTTGGTCGAACGGTTCACGCCGAGATGGACGCGCTTATGGCGGCAGGAAGAATCGGCGTTAGTTTTCGGAACTCGACGCTATACACGACCACTTTCCCTTGCCACACATGCACGCGTCATATCATTGATGCTGGCGTGAAACGCGTCGTCTACATCGAGCCTTATCCGAAAAGTTTGGCGAAGCAACTGCACAGTGATGCGATTAGAGTTGGGTCAGATGAACCTGAGGACAATCGGATTCCATTCGAGCCGTTCCTCGGGATCGGCCCGAGACGATTTTTTGATCTCTTTTCCTTGAAGCTGAGTTCTGGATACGCAATTGAGCGGAAAAAGGACGGGGCGATGGTCGATTGGGATTACCGACGTGACGCTAAGCCTCGCGTTCCGATGCTGCCAACGTCCTATTTGGAGCGCGAGCAGTTGATTAGTAGGAATTTGAATGAGATTTTCCCCGCGCGGAATGAGGAATTGATCGATGCCGAAAGAAAACGAGATTCGGGTGAAGAACGGTCCAGAGTTTTGGAAGGCGCTGGAGCAGACGGCCAAGCGAGTCGAAAGCTGGCCAGAATGGAAAACCGGCGAGCCGGCGATAGTCAAGACACCGGAGAGCAGTCCTCAGGGTGAACGCACCCCGACCAAGGGCATCACACAGCGTCAAAAAGCGTAATGGATTGTCCTTGTGCCCGAGGTCCACTCGCCGGGCCGCCTCGCAGCAATCGTGACGAAATACGATCCACTTCCGCCGGCGACAACCTGGGCAGAGCGGTTTGTGCGGCACCGAACGTCGCTCGGGCTCACACAGGAGGAATCAGCGCGTCGAATCGGCGTCGATCCGCTGACGCTGGCGCGCTGGGAGCGCGAATGCGAGCCGGTGGGCGCGCTCTCGGAACGTGCAGAGCGGTTCCTGGGTGCGCACTCGGAAGCGATGCGTGCCTTACAGCGCGCCGGATAGAGGAACAGTACGCCGCGCCTTCGACCATTAGGCTATCTTCGCAATCCTAATGCGAACCCTACCGGTTTTTCCTATAGGTAAACGAACGATGCGTCTTCGTGCGGGGACATCGAAGCCGATGAAATCCAGCTCCAATTGGAGGTAACTGTTCGTCGGTGGTTTGGCTGCGCTTCCATTGAGTTCTGGGAAAAAGCGTCGCAAGTCTTGAAACTCGCGCTTCGAAAGCAATTTCTGCATTTTATCTAAACCCAAGGTGCCCGACTTCGATTTGTGGGATTTAGGAGTCTTTGCGGGCAGGAAGCCCTTCAGGCTCACGTCCGCCATGCCGAGTTCTTGCGCGAGCGCTACACGTCTAGCTCTGTAGGAGCGTTCTTTCGCGGAACTCCGTTCGCCAAGATAATCCCCTATCCTCTTTCGGATCAGGTGCCAGCGATCCATCAGAATAGATTATATAGCATCTATCTAATTAAATATAGATCGTGTACAATCTATATGTGGTTACCGTATCACCCCTAACTCGAACTGACGGGTGTGGTGATCAGACGAACCGCGCGGATGCGGCAACAGAAATTTACCTCCGTGCCAAAGCGTTCGCTGAGGCCCATTTCGGCGACGAGATCTTATGGCAACGTCAAGCTGACATCGCCCGCATCACGGAGTCTGACTTTCTGCGAGAAACTGCTTGGGTCATCTTCTGCACGGGATTTCGGGAGCGAACGCTACGCACGTACTTTAGTTATCTATCCTTGTGCTTCTGTGACTGGGAAAGCGCTAACGCAATCGTGCAATGTGCGGAGGTATGTCGGACATCAGCTTTGGCAGCCTTCAACAACCCCCGAAAAGTGGATGCCATTATCGAGATCGCAAGGCGAATTGATCAAGAGGGATTCACCAACTTCAGGCTAGAGATACTGCAAAAACCCATCGATGTTCTTCGGAGGCTTCCTTATATCGGACCGATCACAGCGTTCCACCTCGCGAAGAATCTTGGCTTTCCAGTTGCGAAGCCCGACCGTCATTTGCAACGACTCGCCACAGCCCTGTCCTACACCGATGCTCATCTACTTTGTCAGGACATCGCGGAGGTTAGCGGTGACCCGCCGCAGGTTGTCGATCTCGTTTTGTGGCGATTTCTCGCCGAAGGACAAGATCGCGTTTCGAGACCGCGCAAACACGCGAGTTAACCACCATTCGTTGGCCGATCAGTCTACGGGTTGATCCTTATAGTTGGGTCAGTCACGACTTGCCTCCACGGATGGTGTCGCGCCACCAGAACTTCCATCGCAAAAGCAATATTGAGGCTCCCGGCCGCTGGTCGAGGGCCTTACTGACCTCGACTTTCAGACGGTGAATTTGTTCCAATCTAGGAAAGAGTCGGTCAGGCACTGGAATACTGGCGGCTCCAATCCCTTCGTAATGGTCTCGAATGCGAGTGAATGCTTCAACATATCGCGCGCCTTCCTCGGATGAGCATCTTGCGCGCCCCAGCTCGTGCTTGATAGAGAGATACGCTTCGGCAGCCCGGCGATGCAATGCGCTCCGACCGTTCCAGTCCATCTTCATTTGCACCAGCGAAGCGACAAAAATCCCGATGCCGGCTAATCCCACGATAGCTGGTACGGGGAGTGCGGATGGAAGGAGGATTCTCGCAACGGCGGGGTCCAGGAATGTGAACGCGGCTACGAGCGCTCCGCCAGCAAGCAATATGATATCTGTCGCACGCTGTCGAAAGGCATATCGATCCCGCAGCGTCGAATGCGCCGTAACCAAAAGATCGCTTACGCGAAACATTCGATCTATCTCGTTCTGTAGAGCCTCAGGCATCTAAGCTCACTCTTCGCCAAGTAGCCTTTTCCAAAGCTCAAGTGAGCGAGACGCAATGGCGTTCTCCATCCTTTTTCCGAGACGCTCGAAAATGTGCGACATGTCTCTCCTAGCAAGGCTTTTGCCAGCGCCCAAGTAGTTATCCACATGCACCGATTGGCCTGTCCTATCCTTGATCGGCTGCAGTAACAGTTCCGGGATCTCTTTGAAAAAATGCGGTAGCATCTTAGAAAGCGTTCGCGGGCCATTATATCCCCGAAACGCCGCAATCGCGAGAGATTCGACATGGTAACCGCTGAGCTGGTGGGCCTCTGGCAATGTCGCATTTATGGCTTTAGCCAGTTTAATAGTCGGAAGCAGCTTGCCTCCGCACTGGTCGTTCCGCCTCGTTAGCGCCGCAGCGAATTTTTCCGGGTTGATCTCCGCCCACCCGTCCGCTCTCCAAGCAGGGACTCTCACTCCGTCGGGCGTCTTAACCGCGGGTATTAGCTGGACCTGCATCCCATCCGAATAGGTGATAGTCACAGCGATCCGCCCGTGGTCGATGTTCGCATTCGCGAGGCGTCCGCGTAAGACAGTCGTCAAGTGCTCCAGTATGGCTCGGGGACTCTGATTGGGATCATCTTTCAGCACGAGAAGGGTATCTACATCGCTCAAGCCGTCAACATAAGTGTGCTTCGCGACTGATCCACCAAATCGAAATTTGAAGGATTGCTCCAATTCGTCTGTGAGATGATCCTCAATATCATCAAGGCAGCTGCTTACGCGGTCAATATCGCGACTGTTGATCGCCGACAGCGCTCCCGAAAGAAACGCGTTCAACTCAGGACCAAAACTATTTTCCGCCAACTCCAATTCTGCCTGCCGGATCTCCCATTGCAGCTTTCCGGGACTCGACGAAAACGAGCCACCGCCACCGCCACCGCCGCCGCCGCTGCCGCCCATCATGCACCTCCAAGCTCAGATTGAAGACTCTCGAAGCTTTCCCTCAAAAACACTCCGTGCCATTGGAACGTGTTGTAGTCATGCGTTGTAATGAACCGGCTCATCTCTGCCTGCATCTTCAACATATAGTAGTAGTTGTCATTCCACGTCTGGGCATCTAATTTGAAATCATCTACCTGAATACCTTTGTTCAAAGCGCCATAATGATACTTGTAGACCGTATTGCCTTCGCGAAACGCATACCGCAGCCAAGTCAGGCCGTCAAAGATGTCAGCGCCGGCGAGGAAGTACAAGGGAGTTGAAATCGTATCTAGGCTGCCGAATACGTGAATTGGCAGATCGAGGTTCACCTCTTGCAATGCGCGGCGCACCCTGGCTATCGCCGTCATACGTTTGAGCAGCGACGGACCGAGTTCTTTCTCTGTGAATCCGAGGATCGAGAAAGACGATAGCTCGTGGCGGTGCCGGATCACTTCGTCAATGTCTACGTACCGTTCTTTACGCGACCGAGGCTTGAAAAGCAGTGTAGATGCGGCCTCGGGATACCCGGAAAACAAACGTTTAGCCGCTTCGATCTGCTTTTCTACGGTTTTGCGCTGATTCGGATGGTCGTAGCTGATTAATACAGTCGGAGTGCTGAAGTCCCAACGCTCGATCGTGGTAGAGTGCAGCTTAGTACTCCACGGCTGTAGAGTGCGCCGCACAGGTTTTACCTCTGAAAGATCCTGATTTTCTGAAGCCTCGTAGCCGCCGCTGTCGAGGAATACCAGCGATGGAAACTTGAGTCTGTGCGGAACACGGTTGTAATGGATATCGTACGCACTCACCAGGATTTCCTCGCTAATTAGTTCTTGAGCAAACCGTAAAACGTCCCGGATCTTATAAAGGTTGAAGGCTTTACTGGAGAAGGAAGGTACCAGAATCGGTGTCTTGCGGATAGCTTTGTGACCTACACTGATCGTACGGACGGCACTTAACACGATAATGCCTCCCGGTCCCTGCAGGAGGAACACGCGCCGCATGGTGGCATCGTTCCAACTTCGCAGCTATAGGTCAGGCTCAGATCCAGGCCTTCCGAGCGTGCATACGCGATAATGTCCTCCTTTCTCCAATGAAGGAACGGCGCGAACAGCGCCATCGTTCCGTCTGTACATTCGGCGATCAAGCGATCGGCTTGATCCGCGAATGAGCGCGAACAGTCAAAATATCGCGTTCCGGAGTGGATGCCGAGTGCGACGACTCCCGCACCATGCGCAAACAGAGCCGCGATGGAGAGCAGCGCGAGATTTCGACCAGGAATCTCTCCTGCATTGAACTGTTCGCTTGGCCTGGCCCGGAGTCGAACGATGGTTCTTTTTATCCCCAGGCGAGCGCTGATTCGGGCGGAAGCGGCTAGCTCCTGCTTGCCAGCCACTTGCCCGTAGTCAACAAAGATAGCCGACGGAATGAAATTATTACGGCGCAGGAAATGTGCGCACGCAAACGAGTCGATACCACCGCTGAGGAGCACGACAGCTCCCCGCAAGTGGCTCTCCTGATTCACTTGCATGGATTTAGATCACTATACTACCGCATTGTTGTTCGGCCAACGGCAGCGAGAGACAGACGGCGACGGTTGTGATGAACAAGCGTCGCGAATATGGTCTTGCACTTATTCCGCAAACCATCTGGACGCCCTCATTAGTCCGAGAAAGTTAGGGACTGGAGCCCGTATTCCTCGGAAAGCGATCACATTTTCTCGCGTCGCAAGGGTCGAGTTATGTCAGTGTTGACTGCACGGACACGGATTCATTCCACTGATCAGCATGAAATTGGCGGGGAATGTCAGCGTCATCTGGGCGCGAGCCAGCGTCACGCTGCCTTCTTCGATGGGTTGGCGCAACTGCTCCAGCACATTGCGCGGGAACTCCGGCAATTCATCTAGAAAGAGCACGCCATTGTGAGCCAGGCTGACTTCGCCGGGACGCGGAGTGCCGGAACCTCCGCCGATCAATCCGGCGTCCGACACCGAATGATGCGGCGAGCGGAAAGGCCGGTGCGCCAGCAGTCCGGTCCCTTTGGGAAGCAAACCCGCGACGCTGTGGATCTGCGTCGTTTCCAGCGCTTCGGTGAACGTCAACGGCGGCAGAATTCCCGGCAGGCGTTTCGCGAGCATGGTTTTTCCGGATCCGGGCGGGCCCACCAGCAACACATTGTGCATGCCCGCCGCTGCCACCACCATGGCGCGCTTGGCCGTGGTTTGGCCGCGAACATCCCGAAAATCGAGCAGGCTGGCAGGCTCCGTGGCGGCCGAGGTTCCGCTGCGCGGATGCGGCTGGAATTTTTCGGAGTGATCCAGAAAATCGACCACTTCAGTCAAGTGGCGCATGCCGAACACTCGCACGCCATCGGCCACTGACGCTTCCGCGGCGTTATCCACCGGGACCAGCAGATTCGCAATTCCCTGGTTTCGCGCGCACGCCGCAATCGATAGCGCACCGCGAATCGGGCGGATGGCTCCATCCAGAGATAGTTCTCCGACAAACAGGTGATCTTCGGTTTTACTCAGGCGTCCCATCGCACCCAGAATCCCGAGCGCCATGGGCAGATCGAATCCCGCGCCTTCTTTGCGGATGTTGGCGGGCGCCAGGTTGATGGTGATGCTCTTACTCGGATACCCGAATCCGGAATTGATCAGGGCGGACTTGATCCGCTCCCGGCTTTCCTTCACAGCCGTATCCGGCATGCCCACAGTGATGAAATCCCGCTGCGCGCTCGGGTACATATCGACTTCCACGTCAATGAGATGCGCGTCGATCCCAAAGACGGCAGCCGAGCGGGTTCGGAACAGTGCCATCAGTATGTAGTGGTGGGCGCGGGGGATTTTTCTTGACGAAAAACAGCTTTTCGGTGCCGCAACACTCAGGCGGCATTCCCTCTGATTTCCCGAACTCCGCGTCCCAGGCGACGTCGAAGAAGACTCCGGAGCGTTACACCGTCGGCGTATCCCACTCTCGCGGCGATCTCTTCGACGCTCTCGTCCGTCGTCTTTAGGAGATGCACGGCGCGCTGCACGCGCAGGTCCTGAAAATACCCCAACGGCGACTTTCCCAGCACGTTCTGCATGCGGCGAGCCAGCGTTCTTTTGCTCGATCTGGTGGCGGCCGCGGCGTCGTCGAGCGAGAATCCCTGCGTCAGCCTGGCTCGCGCCCAGCGCTCATACCGCTCGACCAGAGGATCGGAGTGGGCCAGATGATCGACCAGGATATAGGCCGACTGCGACGGCCGCGAATCCACCACCAGATATTTTGCGGTCATTGCAGCAAGCCGCGGACTCTCTTGCCGGATGATCCATAAGGCCAGATCGATGTGACTGAGTGCTGCTCCCGCCGTCACGAACTTTCCGGATTTTACGATCATGCTGGATTCGTCCAGGCGAACGTTGGGATATCTTTGGCGAAATAATGGAGCCAGCCACCAGGTAGTGGTCGCGGCCTGATGGTCCAGCAATCCTGACTCGGCAAGCACGAATGTCCCGATACAGGCCGCTGCGGTGGCGGCACCTCGATCGGCATACGAGCGCAACGTGTCGGCTACGTCGCTTACATCGGGTCTTGCCAGAGCCGTTTGCAGCGGGCCAGGCATTTTGAATCCGATGGCTGGAACGACAGCCCAATCGGGAACGATCCGTTTCGGCGCGCCAACCACCGGGACCGTCAATCCTTGGGATGTCTTGACTGCCTTGCGCACGCCGACCATGGTCACGTCGAATCGCAGGGAAGTCAGGTTGGACATTTCCGCGAGCTCGTTGGCGGTCTGAAACGTATCCAGAACCGCCGCCAATCCCGTGTCGAACACGCCGTCCAGGGCGAGAACATGAATCCTCATGGCAACTATGCTACCAATGTTGGCGATCTTGCCAATGGCCGATTCCGTACGCGAGCGCTATCGTGGGGATGTTGGAGATTGCTAACAGGAGAAACCAAGATGCCAAAAGTTGCATTGTTCGTGCGTTTGGAAGCCAAGGCCGGGAAAGAAAACGACGTGGTGAAGTTCCTGGGAACAGGGCTTCAACTGGCCCAGCAGGAAGCGACGACGCCGGTGTGGTTCGCACTGCGATTAGGGCAGTCGACGTTCGGTGTATTCGACGCGTTCGCCGATGAAAGCGGCCGCCAGGCTCATCTGCATGGTCCCATCGCCCAAGCGCTGATGGCGAAAGCCCCCGAGTTGTTCGCCAAGCCACCGGCTATCGAACCGATTGACGTTCTCGGCGCAAAACTTCCCTAACTAAACGCGGCGCGGAGCGTCATCCGAGTGCGGCGACTTCGCCGCATAAGAGTCCAGCAAAACCAACTCATAAAGAATATGCTGCTCCAAGACCTTCGCTACGGCATCCGCTCCATGCGGAAGACTCCGATCTTTACATTTGCGGCGATTCTGACGCTGGCTCTCGGAATCGGAGCCAATACGGCGATTTTCAGCGTGGTGAATGCGATCCTGCTGCGCCCGCTGCCCTTCACCGAGCCGGATCGCCTGGTCCGCGTATTCGAAAAGAATGACCGCATCAAGCTTTCGCAGTTCTCGTCCTCCCTGCTTAATTACCTGTCCTGGAAGGAACAGACGCAGAGCTTGGAACCACTGGGATGCATCGGGTTCGTCAGCTTCAACCTTACCGGCGCGGGCGATCCGGAGCAGTTCAGCGGATCCACGCTCTCGCCGTCAATGCTCCCCCTGCTGGGGATTCAGCCGGTTCTGGGACGAGGCTTTCGCGACGATGAAGACAAGCCGCAGAGTCCACCCGTAGCGATGATTAGCGAAGGCCTGTGGCGACGCCGCTTCGGCGCCGATGCAACGATGATTGGCAAGACCATCACGTTGAACGGACTCGCCTACACATTGATCGGCGTCGCTCCGCCGGCGCTCACGGTTCTGACCACTGGCGAAATCTGGACTCCACTGATCATCGATCCCGGCCGGGAGAATCGCTTGAACCATGTGACGGTCACGGTGGGGCGTCTTAAGCGCGGCATCACTCTGGCGCAAGCCCAGGCTGAAATGGACACGGTCTCGCGCCGCGTGGGCCAGCAATATCCCGAAGTGAAGGATTGGGGTGTCGAGTTGATGACCTTTCCGCGGTGGTTCGTGCAGGACCAGCTTCGTACCGCGCTTCTGGTCCTGCTGTGCGCTGTGGTATTCGTGCTGCTGATCGCGTGCGCCAACGTCGCGAATCTGCTATTGTCGCGCGCGGCAGGCCGGCAGAAAGAGATCGCGGTGCGCGCGGCGCTGGGCGCCGGACGAGGGAGACTAGTTCGACAACTTCTGACCGAAAGCGTTGCTCTGTCGCTGTGTGGCGGGGTGACCGGCGTGCTGATTGCGGTGTGGGCCGTTCGAGCCATGAGCCCGTCTCTGCCTACCAACCTCCCCCTGGTAAACGATATCGGTGTCGATTCCACCGTGCTCCTGTTCGCTCTCGGAATTACCGTGCTGACGGGTGTTCTGTTCGGGCTGGCGCCCGCGTGGCAGACCACCAAGGCGGATCTCAACGAAGTTTTAAAGCTGGGTGGGCGGAGCGGAAGCGGCGGAACCCGCCCAATACTGCGCAAAGCTTTGATCGGCGGCGAACTATCGCTCGCCACGGTCCTGTTGATCGGCGCCGGACTGCTCACGCAGAGTCTGCTGCGCTTGCAACAGGTGAGGCTGGGATTCCGGCCCGACCATTTGCTGACATTTCAGCTCTCCACGCCGGCTGCAAAATATCCGGGTGTGCGCGCATACGCGTTTTATAAAACACTGCTCGAATCGCTGGAGACGCTGCCGGGAGTGCGTGGGGCGGCGATTTCAAGCGGCATGCCGCTCGGCGCAGGCAGCTACAACACGTCGCCCACGCTGCCGATCGGCAAGTCACTATTACCGCCGGGGGAGGCCTTGCCGATCGACTGGCGAACCGTCAGCCCCAGCTATTTTCGGACCATGGAGATTCCGCTGGTGAGCGGGCGCACGTTCAACAATCAGGATGGGACCGCTCCGCCGGTGGTGGCTGTCGTGAGCCAGGAGACGGCGAAAAAGGTGTGGGGGACGGAAGATCCGATCGGCAGGATGCTGCACGCGGGGACCAGGGATATGACGGTGATCGGAGTGGTGGGAGGCGTGCGAAACAACGGGTTGGGTCTCGATCCAAGTCCGACACTGTACTATCCGTCAGCCCTTCGAGTCTTGCCGGTAATGGATGTGGTGGTGCGCACCGAAGGCGAGCCCACGGCGACGCTTTCCGCCGTGCGTCAGAGGATCCGCGACCTGGATTCGGAAATGCCCATGTCCAACGTCCGCACCATGGATCAGTGGATCTCGAACGGTGCGGCTCAGCCACGGCTCAACACGATTCTTCTGGAGACGTTCGCGCTCATCGCGTTGCTGATCGCGTCTATCGGGATTTACGGAGTGCTGTCGTACTCGGTGACTCAACGCACGCGCGAGATCGGCGTGCGCATCGCCATGGGTGCGCAGCGCAGGGACGTGTTGAGGCTGGTGGTGGGCGAAGGGATGACTGTGGCCCTCGCTGGAATCGGCGTGGGACTGCTGGGAGCGCTCGCGGTGAGCCGTCTGATGGCCAGCATTCTGTTCGGCATCCAGGCGCGCGATGTAGCTACTTTTGCGGCGGTGACAGGAGCTTTGGTGACCATCGCCGCTGCTGCATGCTACATCCCCGCACGGAGGGCCACCCGAGTCGACCCGGTAGTCGCGTTGAGGGATCAGTAGCGCTCGAATCGTTTCCCCGGCGACAGGACCCCCTCACTGGCGTTCGCGGTTCAGTGCCTCACGCGAACCACAGAACCACGAGCGGCAGCGAGTGGGTAGCACCGCTTTCCAACGCAGGCGGTCGCCGCGCTACTCGACCTGAAAAGGCTGCTTCATTTCCCAGGTCTGATTGCCAACCTTGTCGTGAATCGTCACGACCAGCGTGTACGCGGCCTTGACCACGTTGCGATCCAGGCTGAGGCTCAGCACACCAGGGACGTAGCGTTGCGGATAGAAGGAGCTCTTTTCTTCCGATGCTGCGTCAGGCTGGGCGAACAGTTGCTCGCCGGCCGCGTTCAGAATCGCCAGTCCATAGGCGACCGAGAAATGGTTACCATCGCCGAACTTGTATCCGGCAATGTCGAATCGCGCCCACAGCATGTCGCCGGGGTGATACACGGCCGGATGCATGGGGATCCGGTCATCTTCAGACCGAAGGAATTGGAAATTGCGCGCGAGCAGAGTCGCGCTTGGCTGGATGTCGTGGCCGTGGACCTGAAAACTGAGATCGGTCGTGATCTCCTTTCCGGCGATCTCGTCTTTCAGTTTGACGGGAATGTGATAAGTTCCCGTTGGCGCGAATCCGGGGACGATGAAACTGGTCAGAAATTTCGGCTTCCAGTCCTTGTCCTGTGGCAGGACCGTGTCTTCAATCCGTCCCGATGGGTCCTTTTCCAGAGGGATGCCGGCAGGATCGAGAACCCGCATTTGCCAGGAAAGCTTGACGCCTTGCTGATCGTCGGATTTCGCAATCTGATAGCCCGTGATGCGGCAACTAAAGTAAGCGGTCTCGCCGGGAGCGAATTCGTAATTCGCAGCCAGGACCGGACCGTCCTCGAACTGATGCAGGGCAACCCGGTCGAACGCAAGCTTGGGCTGGGCCTGCAATGCGCATGCGAAAACCGCCAGAAGAATCGGCGTCAGCACAGTTCGACGCACATGGTACCTATTTCGGTGGAGACCCGGGAAGGGACGTGACCGCGGGATCGACGCCATCCATACGGAGGGGAATCTGCACCCAGGCGAACTTTTCCGAACCGGCGGGCCCGCCGTCGCTGAGACGGAGCTTATACGAAGTGAGCCGCACATCGAACAGGATCCGCCCTTGCTGCGTTTGCGCGGGCGTGAGCGATCGCAGTATACCGAACCAATTGTCGACGCCTTCGCCATTGTCGGATTCAAGGAAGGTCTGGCCGCTGGCATTTTCGAGCGTCAGCAAGGGAACCGAAACCTCGTGCCCTCCTCCATTGGTAACGGATACCGTGATCATCAGGAAGCGCTGCTCCGGCATCCGCAGCTTGAATTCGTTGCCCAATTGACTTCGCCACGACGATTCGACGACATTGTAGGTGAGTGGACCGACCGTGACTCTCTCACCCATTTCGTAGTCGACGCGCAGAGGGTCTTGACGATTCCCGCAGCCTGGCATAATCCACGATGCGGCAATAAGTGGAAGTAGCAGATACCCTGGAGCCCGTTTTGACATGATGACTACCCCACAATCTATCGGGAATTGGACCCAAAGGCAACAGCGAGCACTGGCCTTTTTCGCGATCCTGACTGTCTTAACCTATCCGGCCCAGGCATTTCAGGCCGAACACCCACTCAGCGGGCGGCGCATCGCTCCGGTGATGGGGGTGGGCGGGGCAGACTGGCTGGATCGCCATGAACGGGAACAGGAAGAACAACCCGACGCCGCTCTGGACGCGATCGGCATCAAGCCCGGAATGGTGGTGGCGGATGTAGGCGCTGGAACTGGATATATGTCCTTGCGCATGGCGACGCGCGTCGGCCCGTCCGGAAAAGTCTATGCGGAGGACGTCCAGCCCCCCATGTTGAGCCGCCTCCGGCAGAACGCGGAGAAAGCCAAGCTCACAAATGTGGAGACGGTCCTGGGCATGGAATCCGATCCGAAGTTGCCGGCGGGCGCCCTGGATCTGATCCTGCTGGTGGACGTTTATCATGAATTCTCGCAACCGCAAAAGATGTTGCGGCGGATGCGCGAGGCGTTGAAACCCGATGGCCGGCTGGTGCTCCTCGAATATCGCAAGGAAGACCCCAATATTCCGATCCGGCCCGAACACAAAATGAGCGTTCAGGAAGTAAAGATCGAGTGCGAAGCCGAGGGATTCAAATTGAGCCAGGTGCTGGAAACGCTCCCGCGGCAGCACATTCTGATCCTCACCAAGGCTCCAAATTGATTCGCTCTGCGGCCCTTTGCGCCCTCTGCGTTTCTGCGTGAGTCCCCGGACCGAATCACGCAGAGACGCAGAGAACGCAGAGTTTCGCAGAGAGCCACGCTCGGTATACTGAAAGCGTGCTGCGCGTCTACATTGCGGTCTGCATGCTTGCGTTTACGATGAACGCTCAGCAGCCGCCTCCTCCCGAAAAAAAGACTCCGCCTTCCGCGAAACCCACCACACAAGTGCAGGAAGTGGAGCCCCCCGAGGAAGACGAATCGCTGATTCCGGAGCAATGCGTCCTCAATCCACTGGAAGCCAGCCGGAACATCACGGCGGGGAATTTCTATTTCAAAAAGAACAACTACCGCGCCGCCGCGAACCGCTTCAAGCGTGCGGCTTGTTGGGATCCAAGTTCGGCGGAAGCGCTTCTGAAATTGGCCGAATCGGACGAAAAACTCAAGGATCGCGACGGCGCTCGCGACGCGTACGAAAAGTATCTCGCTGTGGCTCCGGACGCCAGGAACGCGGCTGAGATCAAGAAGAAGCTCGCCAAATACCCTCCCAAGAAATAGCAGCGTTTCCCAGAAACGCACATCTCCAGCCACTAAAGTCCTTAGACACGAATAAGATACGCTGGCGGTCCGCTTGCGTCAGACAAGCGAGCTTCTATCCTGGGAGGTAGCCAATGGGAAAAGACTTGCGATTCGGCCTGCGGACGCTCTGGAAGAGCCCGGGGTTCGCGCTTATGGCGATCCTCGCGCTCGGATTGGGGATCGGTGCGAACACGGCGATTTTCAGCGTAGTCAACGCCGTGATGCTCCAGCGGATGCCGTATGAAAATCCGGACCGGCTGGTGATGGTGTGGGAACAGAGTCCCCGGACCAGCAAAACCAACGTGGCGAATCCCACGAATTTTCTGGACTGGAGGGCGCGCAACCAATCTTTCGATCGGCTCGCCGCGCTGGTGCAGTTCGACATCAGCCTCACCGGCGATGGCGAACCGGAAGTGATCAGCAATCTCGCCGTCTCCGACGGATTCTTTCAAATCCTGGGAGTTCAGCCTCTGCTGGGACGATGGTTCACGCCGCAGGAGGATACACCGGGGAACGATCGTGTGGCGATCCTTAGCGAAGGCTTATGGCGGCGGCGCTACGGAGCGGACCCGAACATTTTGAACCGCCGGATGCAGATCAACGGCAGGGAGTTCCCGATTGTCGGCGTGATGCCCGCTGGCTTCCGCTTTCCTTTGACGCAAGCCGATGTGTGGCAGCCGATGGCGATCGATCGCGCAAAGACTTATGAAGGCCGATACCTTTCGACCGTAGGCCGCCTGCACGGCAATGCCAGCGTCGCAAGCGCCCAGGCGGACATGAACCTGATTGCCGCTCAGCTCCAAAAGGAACGGCCGAATTTCAACAGTAAGTGGGGGATCACGGTGGTGGGTCTGCGCGAACAGGCGATTGGCGACGTGCGGACGCCGCTGTTGGTCCTGCTGGGCGCGGTGGGGTTGGTGCTGCTGATCGCGTGCGCGAATGTGGCGAATCTCCTGTTGATGCGCGCCGCCGGCCGGGGACGCGAAATGGCGATTCGGGCCGCGTTAGGCGCGAGCGCGGGACGAATCGCGCGTCAACTGTTGATGGAAAGCTCTCTTCTCGCCGTGCTGGGCGGCGCGCTCGGGCTGATGATCGGAATTCAGGCGATGCACCTTCTTACTCTCGCGCTGCCTGACACGATCAACTACGCGAATCTGAAGACGATTCATCTGGACACGACGGTGTTTCTCTTTACTGCCGCCATTTCGATCGCCACCGGAATTCTCTTCGGCCTGGCTCCGGCGTTAAAGGCCGCTCGAGCCGATGTGCAGGAAGCGTTGAAAGACGGGGGCCGCATTGTAACGGGCGCACGTAGTGTCACGCGGCAGGCGCTGGTGGTGGCGGAAGTGGCGCTTTCCATGACGCTGCTGATCGGCGCCGGATTGCTGATTCGAAGTTTTGCGCGGCTCGCCCGTGTGAACCCGGGATTCGACGCGCAGCATGTGCTCTCGATGCAACTATCCGTCGCGGGCCGCTACGGTGGCGAAAAACTGGTCGCATTCGGCCAGCAGATGCTGGAACGGGTCCGGACACTGCCTGGCGTGGAAGCGGCAGGGACCAGTCACTTTCTGCCACTGGGACGAATTATCCCCGGCACCGGGTTCTTCCGTGCGGATCAACCACGGCCCAATCACGGCGAAGAGCCGGTCACAGATGTTCTGGTGGTGATGCCGGGATATTTCGCGGCGATGAGCACGCCGATTGTCCGCGGCCGCGTGTTCGACGATCAAGATCGCGCAGGGGCTCCCCATCGCGTGGTCATTAACCGGACGCTGGCCCGCCAGTTCTTCCCGAACGAGGATCCGATCGGCAAAGTGCTCGCAATCCAGTGGGGCAAGTGGCCGTATGAAATCATCGGCGAAGTGGAGGACGTGCACCAGCAATCGCTCGATAAAGACGTAAAGGCCGAGGTGTTCCTCTGCAATCTTCAGGAGCCGACTGGGCCGGTTTACCTGGTCGCGCGCACTCACGGCGATCCCAGATTGCTGGCGAAAGCGATCCAAGCCGAAATTCACTCACTGGACCGGGACATTCCCATCTCGGATGTGAAGACGATGGACGAGTATGTCGCTGCCGCGGTGGCCGCGCCTCGGTTCAACACGATCCTTTTAGGAGGATTCGCGGCGCTCGCGCTGCTGCTGGCGGCCGTTGGAATTTTCGGCGTTATCTCGTACTCCGTGGCGCAAAGAACTCAAGAAATCGGGATCCGGCGCGCGTTGGGCGCGGGAACCGGGAGTGTCATGCGACTGGTGGTCGCGCAAGGGATGGGACTGGCGGCCATCGGGATCGCGATCGGGCTAGTGGGCGCACTGGCGGCCACCCGGCTGCTTCAGACGCTGCTTTTCGGCGTAACACCAACCGATCCGGTCACCTTTGGAGGCGTTGCGGTAGTTCTGAGCGCGGTGGCGTTCGTGGCGAGCTATTGGCCGGCGCGTCGCGCGGCAAGAGTAGATCCCATGGAGGCGCTACGGCACGAATGAGATCCGCTTTGCGGGACTGCTATTCTGATCGTGCCGGTCTCTGACCGGCTTCCAAAAATGACCGACAAGATTGTGGTCCTGAGCACATGCGAGACCGACGAACAAGCCAAGACCATCGCGCGACACTTAGTGGAGAAACGGCTGGCGGCATGCGTCAACATCGTACCTGGCGCACACAGTATTTATCGATGGAAAGGCGCGGTGGAGGAAGCCGCCGAGTTCGTCCTGCTGATCAAATCGCGGCGCGATCTGTTTCCGGAATTGAAGGCGGAGCTGCAGAAAGTGCATTACTACGAAGTCCCTGAAGCGATCGCGCTGCAGATCGTGGATGGATCGGAAGCGTATCTCGCGTGGCTCGATCGCGAGATCGGTTAGGGTTGTTGCGAATAGGTCGGGACCCGGTCGCTGGCGCTCGCGGCTCGGTGCCGAGATGCTACCGCACCGGTTCGATGTCCGTCGGGATGTCTTTGAGGCGATCGAGAGCCTTCTGCATCGAGGGACGAAGCACACCCAGCTCGTCCAGCATCTTCTTAGCGCGGGCGTAATCACCAGTGGCCTCGACGGTCAACAGGTCGTGCACCAGGTCGCGAACGGCACCTTGGATTTTCGTGAAGTCGACGGCAAAAGTGCCGTCGGGCTTCGCGACGAACCCGCCTTTGTCGGTCAGGTAATTGAACTGAAGCGCCATTCCCTTACCGTGCGCCTCATGCACACCGAATCGCAGAGTGCGGAACGACGAAGCGAGGAACGTGGTGTAAAGAGGACGTTCCGCGGCCGGAAGAAGCTTGTGATCGAACAAATATTGGAGCATGAATAATCCAGTCACGTCGGCTTTGGCTTCTTCGATGGCCGAATGCAGCTCCTTGAGCGACTGGCGGACGTTGTCCTGCGGGCCGATCCCGTGCGTCATTTCATGCGCCAGAATATGCGTGAAAAACTGCTCGAAGCTGAGGTCACGCCGATCGGCGGAGGAGAGGACGCGTGTGGCGATCGGCTCCAGCGTTTTTGAGAACTTCGCTTCCTGAATATTTTTCAGCATGACGCGCTTCGATCCCATTTCACGCACGATGCGCTCGTCATTGGGAAGATTGAAGGCCGCGGTGCGGACGCCGTGGGCTCCATCGCCGGTGGCCAGGACTTCGTTAACGACAGCGATCGGCGCCAGCGCCCCGATCTTCGGATTACGATACTTGGGATCTTCGGGAAGATTGTTCTCGATCTCCTGAATGTGGTCTGCGAAGGATTTGAGTTTCGCGGTTTCCCTATCGTCGCGCAGAGTGACGTAGGCCTCGAAGGAAGCTTTGTAGCCGAACAGTTCGTCGTTGTAGGTTTCGTAGGGCCCGATGGTGATGTCGATGGGCGCATTGAGTTTCATCCAAGCGACGTCGCTAGCATAGTAGTCGTTCGAAAGAAATGCCTTCGCGCGGAGTTGCAGGAATTCTTTCAGCGATGCATTGGGCGTAAGCGATGCGGCTTCGTTGAGGAGTGCAGCGGCGCGTTTCAGATCGCGTTCATAAACCTGGGTATACGGAACAATGAATAGCTTCTTGTCCGATCCGCGGCGGATCACGCTGAAGAATCCGCGAGCCTGTTCCTGCTGGGCCTTCGGCAGCTTGAACGCCCACGTTTCGAATTCGTCGCGCGTCACGTCCTCGGGATAAAAGTTCGCGCCTGGGAGTTTCTTCGGTGGAACGCCAGGAAGAAACGCCTCGTGATTGTCGAGATCGGACCACGGGCCCTTGTTCAACATGAAATAGTGCAGGCGTGTTTTACCGAGTGGCGTGGTGTCCTTTTCCAAGCGAGTCTTGAGATCCGCGTTACCACTCCAGAGCTGCGTAATGAAAATATCATCGATGACGCGTGCCGCCTCGACGAGTTTCGCAAGCGCCTTTTGATCGCCGGGTACGAGGTGCGACGTGTCGACGCGCAACTCGGCCGGCGCATAGCGGGCAATCATGCGGTTCAGTTCGTTCAAATCGGGAGTGGCGGCGGTTGCGATGCTCATAAGGAAGATACTGGCGAGAAGGCGTCTCATGACCTGTACTCAGTATAATTTCGTTAAGGATCAACAACGCGCTCCCTAACTGTCGCGCCTCAACTGACGGCCGCGCGGGCCGCAGGTCCGCTGTCATTTTTGAGGCGCGACAGTTATGGAGCGCGGTGGCCTGAACAATGCAAAGAGCGCGTAACGTAGAGACCACTGAAGGAGTTTCGAAACTGATCGGCCAGCTCGGAACATTGGGCTGGTATCACTCCATCGATCTGCCGGATGGCACCGTGATTCCCGGCATCCAGACCATCGAACAGTTGCGGGCGCGCATCGCGCAGTATCCCATTCCGCAGGATCTGCGTGGGAAGCGTGTGCTCGACATCGGCGCATGGGACGGATGGTTCAGTTTCGAGATGGAGCGCCGCGGAGCCACAGTGGTCGCGGTGGATTCCGCGCGGCAGGAAACGTTCTTTCAGGCGAAAAAGCTGCTCAATTCGAAAGTCGAATACATCGTCGAGGACATCTGCTACCTGACGCCGCGCGAGGTTGGATACTTCGATATCGTCCTGTTCTTCGGTGTTCTGTATCATCTGAAACATCCGCTGCTGGCGCTGGAGCGGGTGTGCGAGCTGGCCACCGATATGGCGTGCATCGAGACGCTGGTGACCGACGATCCGCCGCAGCCGAACGCGATTCCACTGCTGGAGTTTTACGAAACCACAGAGCTTGCGGGACAATTCGACAACTGGTGCGGTCCGAATACGGCGTGCTTGCAGGCGTTCATGCGAACCGCCGGCTTCGTCAATGTGAAGCTTCTGGGCGAGCACGATTGCCGGGCGCAGGCGGTCGGGTACCGGAAGTGGCCTGACATCCAGCGATCGGGCGACACGCCACACCTGGTATGCGTCGAAAATACGTGGACGCGCGATCACACTTTCCGCAGTGATCGCGATCACTACTTCACCATCTGGTTCACGACCGCGCAGGCCGGTCTGACGTGCGACAACGTGTTCGTGCAGGTGGGGCGCTATGCCGTCAAGCCCGTCGGCGTCCAAAACTTCGCCGATACCGGCTGGCAGGCGAACTGCAAATTGCCTCTGGGGCTTTCGAAGGGATGGTCCGATGTGACTGTCGCGATCGGCGACGGAAGCTGGAGCAATGCGGCGCGGATTCCCATCGATTTGTCGCTGACGGAACGGCGCGGTTCGAACGGTTCCGAGTCGCTGCACATCGCCGGGGTCACGGATGGAAAAACCTACGAGCCGAATCGCGTGAAGACGGGCCCGGATAGTTGTCTCTCGGTATGGGTGGGCGGGATTTCCGGCGAAACAGCTAAAGAAGAGATCAGTGTGAGGCTCGACGGAACCGATCTACCGGCGACCTATCTATCCGGCGTGGACGAAAAGGGTTGGCGTCAGATTAATGCGCTGCTTCCGCCGCAGCTGGAATCGGGGGAGTACTTCGTTTCGGTAGTGGTGCGAGGATCGGAATCGAGATCTGTCGGAGTTCAATTGTTTGCCGTCAATGAACGTGAATGAACGTTATTCATGTCCATTCACGTTCATTAACGGCTAGGAACTATTTCTCCTTCTCGATGCGCATGCCATAGAACGAGCGCCACACGAAGAACATCGAGATCAGCAGGAATACCACTGCAAGGCCGGTACTGAACGCCGCGCCTTGTTTTTCCGTCAGCGAAACCGCCAGCTCCACTGCGAGCAATCCGAACAGTGTTGTGAACTTGATGATCGGATTGAGCGCGACCGAAGAAGTGTCCTTAAACGGATCTCCTACGGTATCGCCGACCACGGTCGCGTCATGCAGCGGAGTGCCTTTGGCTTTCAGCTCCACCTCGACGATCTTCTTGGCGTTGTCCCAGGCGCCGCCGGCGTTGGCCATGAAGATCGCCTGATACAGGCCGAACAGCGCGATCGAGATCAGGTAGCCGATGAAGAAATACGGCTCGAAGAACGCAAAGGCGAGCGTCGAGAAGAACACGACAAGGAAGATGTTGAACATCCCCTTCTGCGCGTATTGCGTACAAATCTCGACCACCTTCTTCGAATCGCTGACAGAGGCTTTGGTCGTACTTTCCAGGTGGATGTTCGCCTTGATGAACTCGACCGCACGATACGCGCCGGTAGTGACCGCCTGAATCGACGCGCCGGTGAACCAATAGATGATCGCGCCGCCAGTGATCAGGCCGAGCAGGAACGGCGGATGAAGAATCGACAAATTCTTCAGCAATTCCGGCTTAAGCTTGTCGGTCAGGTTCATGATGATCGAGAAAATCATGGTGGTTGCGCCCACTACGGCCGTGCCGATCAGCACCGGCTTCGCCGTCGCCTTGAAGGTGTTGCCGGCGCCATCGTTTTCTTCCAGGTGATGCTTGGCCTTTTCGAAATCGACATCGAATCCGTACTTGGCCTTGAGGTCCTTCTTGATGCCAGGAATGGTCTCGATCACGCTGAGCTCGTACACCGATTGCGCATTGTCAGTCACTGGCCCATAGGAATCGACGGCGATGGTTACCGGTCCCATTCCCAGGAATCCGAACGCCACCAAACCGAAAGCAAAGACCGCTTCGGCCACCATGATGCTGCTCAAACCCTGGGTGCTGATGCCGTAGCCGAGGGCCATCAACGCCATAATCGTCATACCCAGCCAGTAGGCGCTGAAGTTTCCGGCAACCAGGCCGGAGAGAATGTTCAATGAAGCGCCGCCTTCGCGGGACGACGTCACCACTTCTTTGGTGTGGGCGGAGTCGACCGAAGTGAATACCTTCACGAATTCCGGGATGATTGCGCCGGCGAGAGTGCCGCAAGTGATGATGCTCGAAAGTTTCCACCACAATGTCGGATCGCCGCCCAGATCTGGAATCATCAGGTACGAAACCAGGTAGGTGAGTCCGATCGAAATGAACGAAGTGAGCCAGACAAGCGACGTGAGTGGGGCTTCATAGTTCATCTTGTCGACGCTCTGATAACGCGCCTTGGCAACCGCTTCATTGATGAAGTAAGAGATACCGCTGGCAATGATCATCATGACGCGCATGGCGAAGATCCAGACCAGCAACTCGGTCTTGACTAAATCGTTGTTGACCGCGAGCAGGATAAACGAAATCAGGGCCACGCCCGTGACGCCGTAGGTCTCGAAACCATCGGCGGAGGGGCCGACAGAATCCCCTGCGTTGTCGCCGGTGCAATCCGCGATCACGCCAGGGTTACGCGCGTCGTCCTCTTTGATCTTGAACACGATCTTCATGAGATCCGCGCCGATATCGGCGATTTTGGTGAAGATTCCGCCCGCGACGCGCAGCGCCGATGCTCCCAGAGATTCGCCGATCGCGAATCCAATGAAGCAGGCATAGGCCAGGTCGCCGGGGACGAACAGCAGGATGCACAGCATCAGGAACAGTTCCACGCTGATCAGCAGCATGCCGATGCTCATTCCGGCCTTGAGCGGAATTGCATAGCAGGGGTACGGCTTTCCGGCCAGGCTGGCAAACGCGGTTCGCGAATTGGCGAAGGTGTTCACGCGGATCCCAAACCAGGCAACTCCGTAGCTGCCTGCGATCCCGATCAGGCTGAAGAGCAGGATGATCACGACCTTAAACGCGGAAGTGCTGGTTAAGACGCCGAAGTACAGCACGATAATCGCGCCGATAAAGATTTCCAGGATCAGGAGAAATTTCCCCTGAGTTAAGAGATAGGTTTTGCAGGTCTCATAGATCAGTTCGGAAATCTCCAGCATGGACTCATGCACTGGCAGATTGCGCAGGTGCATGTACATGGCGATTCCAAAAACGAATCCGAGAGCGCTGATCACTAAACCCACGGTCAGCAGCGTCCATCCGTTGACGCCCAGAAAGATGGCCTGATGAAGATCGGGCAGCGTCAGTTCGAGCTCACTCGCTTTGGCGGGGAGCGATCCGGCCGCCATCAGCACGATCAATGAAAAAATGTGGCCGGCGCGGACAAAAGCCCGCCGGCAGGCAGTAGACAAGCCTGTCAGATGCATTCCAAAAAGTCCTCCAGTTGACTTCAGTTAGACTCTTGGCCGCACAATCTGGTGCAGTTAGACATCTGCCAGACGCTGTGCGCTTCTGAGAGAAAGCCGCCCAGGCAGGGACAGCCTTTTAAAACACCATACCTCAGCGGAGCGTTGATTAGCAAGGGCGATGAGCAGCCGCGATCAGGCCTTGTGCATGTATTTAATATTCGATTTGAACACCAGCAGATTGGGCTCGCCTTCACGATTTACTTTGAGGCAAGTCTTGTCGTACCACTCGATGATGCCTTTCAGGATCTCGCCGTCCTTCAGCACGATGGTCATCGGTGTTTTGGTCTGCATTTGCTTCAAATAATAGAAGTTTTCCGCGTTGGTCTGATCCGGAGGGGTAGATTTTTTGGGTCCGTCTTTGCGGTTTCGCTGGTCCTTGATCTCGGTTAAGGATGGACGTATCAACTTACGATTTCCGGGCTCCACTTGCGCTCCTTCGAGAGGTTATAAAAGTTGGCTGGAACTACCTGTCTTGTTCCTTGATAACACAGCGTTAGCGGGAGCGCAATTCCACAACCAGAGCGTCCAGAGCGATCGATTTCTGAATGTTGCGGCGCACCAGTTCCACCAGTTCATCCACTTTTTTGACCGCCGCCCGCAACCACTCGAACGAAACACGCTGCGCCAGCGATTGAAGATCCTTGCGGATATCGTCGTTGCGGATGGAGGCGAACCCGTTCGTTAATCGCACCACATCTTCGATCAATATATACAGGACTTCGAGATACGAATCGAGCTTTTCCGTCCGCCGCGCGGCGATGGAATCGGAATGCTTCAGCCAGGAACCGAACGGTTCGGCTCCGCTGGCGACTTTCAGCAACGCGAGCATCGCCGTCCGCCTCCGTTCGTAGGTTTCCAGATCGAGCGAGACGGCCATTCCCGGCGAACCTTCAGCCAGAGTACGGCGCTTCTCATGCTGATCCAGACCTTTAAATTCAATGAATTGGCGCATTTCCGGATCCGACAGACGAGAAAGGCGGAAGGGGACGGCTCGCGACCGGATGGTGGGCAACAAGTCGTAGGGATTTCGCGCGGTCATGATCAGGATCAAGTGCGTCGGCGGCTCTTCCAGTGTCTTCAGCAAAGAATTCGCGGCTTGTTCATTGGCGCGATCGATCTGATCGATCAGAAAAATGCGCCAGTTTCCCCTGAGCGGCTTCAGCGGCGCGCGGTCCTTTAAAAAACGCATTTGCTGAATCGTGATCTGCCGCAACGGTCCGTCGGGAGCGAAGGTCATGAAATCAGGGTGTGAGGAGAAGAACAGCGGATCCTCATTGCGCTTGTCGGACGTCCATTTTTCGCGGTCCGCAATGATTTCTGTGTTGGATTCGAGGGTAAGATCGTCCAGGTCGATCTTCTGCGGGTCGCCCAATAACTGGGCCGCCAACCGGCGTGCGAGCGTCGCTTTCCCGATTCCTTCGGGACCTGAAAACAGCAGCGTCTGGGCGATCCGCTCGCCGCGAAGCATGTCTTCGAGCGACTCGACCACGGCGCGATTTCCGAAGAAGTTTTCCAAAGCGTCACAGTAGCACGGCCCACGCGCTGGCGCTCGTGGTTCTGTGGCGGGCACTCGCACTCACCTCTCCACTTTGGCTGTCGCGCCACCGAACCACGAACGGATTGAGTGGGTGATATCATGTAACGCGATATGCGACTCTCGATCCTGCTCATCTTCGCTACCTGCCTCAGCGCCCAAGTTGCCCAGAAGCCCGTGGTCGAATTCGACCTGATGACATGGCCCGAAGTGAAGAAAGCCATCCATGAGGAGGGCAAGACCACTATTCTGGTCTACAACGGCGGCACAGAGCAGCGCGGTCCGCAGAATGCGAACGGCGGCCATAATCTGATGGCGCGAGCGACGGCCCGTGCCATCGCGTTGAAGCTCGGCAACGCGCTGGTCGCTCCAGTCATGCCTTATTCCGTAAATGACGCGAGCGCCACATTGACAGGAACCATCGGCCTGACCGGCGAGTTGTTCGCTCGTTTGAACGAAGAAGTGGCCGAGCAGCTCATCAAGACTGGGTTCAAGAACGTGGTCTTGATGGGCGATCATGGCGGCGGGCAGAAAGAAATGGGCGAGGTCGCCAAGAAGCTGGATGCGAAATACGCGGGTCAAGGCATTCGCGTGGTCTTTTGCGACGAAGTGTACGAGAAAGCGCAGGGCGATTACACCAAGTGGCTCGCCGATAACGGCTATCCGTCGGGTGGGCATGCGAGTGTGATGGATACGTCGGAAATGCTGTACCTGGGTGGCGATTCCGGATGGGTCCGAAAGGACCTGATCAAGTCGGCTGTTGGCGATCCGGTTCCGGTGCGCGGCCAGCGGCGCGATCCCAACGCTCCGCGCATCAATAACGGAATCACGGGCGATGCGCGTCCGTCGACACCGGAACTGGGCAAGAGAATCTTCGATACGAAGGTAGATTACGCGGTGAATCAGATTCCTAAGTTGCTCGCCCCGAAATAGTGTGCCCGAACGGCACAGTGTTGCTCCGTAACCCATAGAAATCGTGCGAACTTTTCGATGACATTCGGCGTCTAAGCCGACATGGGATTGTCGGATGACGTGCGTTTCGGCCTGCGCGCCATGGCCAAGAACCCAGGGTTCACGGCAGTTGCGGTGATCGCCCTGGCACTGGGAATCGGCGCGAATGCAACGGTATTCGCGATCGCCAATGGCGCTCTTCTCAAGCCGATGCCATTCGTGAGCGATCGCATTTACTACCTCTCCACTCGGAATGTCAACCGCCCGGACAGCCGTTCCGGCGTCTCCTGGCCGGATTTTCGCGACTGGCGCGCCCAGGTAAAGAGCTTCGGAGTTTTCGGCGCCTACGATTTTAACGTCGTCAATTTGAGTGACAAGACCGGCCTGCCGGCCCGCTACAACATCTCCTCCATCAGCTCGAACACGTTTTCGATCCTGGGCGTGAAGCCGGTGATCGGCCGCGACTTCACGGCTGAAGACGAGAAACCTGGCGCTGTTCCAGTGGTGATTCTGGGGTACGGAATCTGGGAAAACCGCTACGGGAAAAACGCAGGAATCCTGGGGCAGAGCGTCCGGATCAACGATGTTCCGACCACCGTGATCGGCGTCATGCAGAACAGCCTGAAATTCCCGGTGGACTCCGAGGGATGGACGCCGCTGGTTCCGGACGCGCACGCGGAAGAACGGCAGAATCGATCCTTCGCTGTGTACGGTGAGATAGCGCCGGGAGGCACGCAAAAATCGGCCACCACGGAAATGGAATCCATTTCGCGAAACCTGCAGAAGGCGTATCCGGAGACGAACAACGGGATCCTCGCCGTGGTGCATTCCTTTCACGAGGAGTTCGTCGGTTCGAACCTGACCCTTCTGTTCGCTGCTTTGATGGGAGCGGTAATTTTCGTACTGCTCATCGCTTGCGCGAATGTCGCGAACCTGTTGCTGGGTCGCGCTGTCGAGCGATCGCGCGAGATCTCGATAAGGATCGCAATCGGCGCCGGGCGATGGCGGGTGATTCGCCAGCTCCTGATCGAGAGCGTGATTTTGTCCACGATCGGCGGAGTCTTGGGATGGCTCGTTTCGATCTGGGGGATCCACTTATTCCACGCGGCGGTGGTCAACCAAGCTCCCAGCTGGATCAGTTTTTCGATGGACTATCGCGGATTCGCGTATCTTGCCGCGATCTCCCTCGGCACGGGGCTACTGTTCGGCCTCGCCCCAGCGATGCGGCTTTCCAAGCTCGACGTGAATACCTCGTTGAAGGAAGGCGGCCGCGGATCGAGCAGCGGCGGTCGCGGAAAATATCTATCCGGAATATTGGTGATCACGGAGATGGCGCTGGCAGTGGTGCTACTGGCCGGCGCGGGATTGATGATCCGCAGCTTCATGAAGATCTACACCACGCAGACTGGAGTCAATCACAAGAACATGCTGGTGATGCGGTTGTTTCTTCCTCCGGCGAAGTATCCGAAACCGGAAGAGCAACTCTCGTTTCACCAGCGCCTGAAAGCTCGTCTGGACGCGCTGCCGGGAGTGGAAGCGGCCACCATCGCGACCACCATGCCGACCGGCGGCTCGATGCGATTCGCGTACGAACTGGAGCACGCGCAACCGGTGGATGAGAAGAATCGTCCGCGGCTCAGAGCCGTGGTCATCGGCCTCGACTATTTTCGGGCGATGGACGTCCAGATGCTGCGCGGCCGCACGTTCACGGATGGGGATGGAGTGGCTGGGCCGCCGGTGACCATCGTCAATCAGCGTTTTGCAGAGAAATTCTGGCCGGGTGACGATCCGATTGGAAAGCGCGTCCGAACTTTCACTGGGAAGACCTCCGATCCCTGGCTTACCGTGGTCGGCGTGGCTCCGAACATTTTGCAAAACGACATCACCGTCACGGAATTCGACCCATTGATCTATTTGCCATTTCGCCAAAAGCCGTTCTCGGACGTGGCATTGATGGCGCGCACGCGTGTTCCTCCGGCGTCGCTTGCAACCGCATTTCGACGCGAGGTTCAGGCGATCGATGAGGATATGCCCATTTACAATCTCCGCACCTTCGAGGAGCGGCTGGCCCAGAATTATTGGCCTCAGCAGGTGTTCGGGAGTTTGTTTACGATTTTCGCCGCGATCGCGCTGGCGCTCGCGTCGGTGGGATTGTATGCGGTGATCGCGCATTCAGTGAATCAAAGGACGGAAGAGATCGGCGTGAGGATGGCGTTAGGTGCTTCGGCTGAAAATATTCTTGGCATGATTTTTGCGCAGGGGATGCGGCAACTGGGGATCGGGTTGTTGGTAGGGATCGCCGCGGCTCTCGGTCTCACACGGGTCCTTGCGTCATTTCTGGCCAACGTCTCGACTACGGATCCGGCGACGTTTGCGCTGGTCGCGCTGGTCCTGATTCTCGCCGCGATTTGCGGGTGTCTGATCCCGGCGCGACGGGCCATGCGCGTGGATCCGGTGGTCGCGCTGAGACACGAATAACACTTACATCAGCCCCAACGCGCTACATTACTGTCGCGCCTCAACTGACGGCAAAGCGGGCTGCTCTATGTTTGAGGCGCGACAGTAATGGAGCGCGTTGGCCCTGTTAGACTGATGGGGTTTGAGCGCCATCCATCTCCATCGAGTCACCAAGAGTTTCGGGACTTACACCGCGATTAGGGACGTCGATCTTGAAGTCCAGCCGGGCGCGTTTGTCTCCGTGGTTGGTCCCAGCGGATGCGGCAAATCGACGCTGCTCAACATCGCTGCCGGGCTGATCGAGCCGACGCAAGGCTCGGTTTCGGTCTTCGGCGATCCTTTGAAAGGATTGAACCGGCGCGCGTCATATATGTTTCAGCAGGACGCGCTGCTGCCGTGGAAGACCGTGATCGAGAATATCGCGCTGGGGCTGCGATTTCGATCAGCGCCTGACCCCGAAAAACAGGCGAACGATTGGGTCGTACGCGTCGGGCTTGCCGGTTTTGAGCATGCTTATCCCGCTCAGTTAAGCGGAGGAATGCGAAAGCGCGTCGCGATGGCGCAGAGCTGGATCGTCAATCCCGACATTCTTCTGATGGACGAGCCGTTCAGCGCGCTGGACGTCCACACTCGCCTGCGCATGGAAACGGAGCTGCTCGCGCTATGGACCGCGTCGCCTAAAACAGTGCTCTTCGTGACGCACGATCTGGAAGAGGCCCTGGCGCTCGCCGACGAAGTGGTGGTGTTGTCGGCGGGCCCGGCGAGTCGCATTGTCGATCGATATGCGGTCGATCTACCGCGTCCGCGCGATCTGATCGACATCCGCACCGAACCGCGGTTCAGCGAACTGTATCGCGACATCTGGGCGCAGCTTCGCGAGGAGGTGCTGGCGAGCTATGCCACCCAAAAGTAAGATACCGATGCTGGTGTGGCAGATCCTGCTGGGCGCCTTGATTTTGATCTCGTGGCAGGAGTTGGTCAACGCCAATAAACTCGATAGGTTTTTCTTCAGCCGGCCGAGCGATATCGCGTCGCGCATCCTGCAATGGTTGAGGACCGGATCGATCTGGCCGCATCTGGCGGTCACCATGGAAGAAGCCGTGCTGGCGTTCGCGCTGGGTGCGGCCGCGGGCGTGGTTTTCGGTTTCGGCCTGGCGCGGGCTCGCTGGCTGGGCGCGCTGCTGGATCCCTATATCCGGGTTCTCAATGCTCTTCCCCGCGTGGTGCTCGCACCGATCTTCCTTCTTTGGTTCGGTTTGGGCATTTGGTCCAAGGTCGCCCTGGGGATCACGGTGGTATTCTTCATCGTGTTCTTCAATACTCATCAAGGCGTTCGCGACGTGGATCCGGTGGTGGTGAATAACGCGCGGATGCTGGGCGCGTCGGAATGGCAACTGGTGCGGCACGTTCTGATTCCCAGTGCGCTGACGTGGGTGTTTTCGAGCCTCCACGTCAGCATCGGATTCGCGATGATTGCGGTGGTGGTGGGAGAATATCTGGGCGCCGCAAGAGGCGTCGGCTACCTGATTTCGCAAGCCGAAGGAACGTTCGATACGACTGGTGTGTTCGCGGGAATGGCGGTCTTGAGCGCGGTGGTGTTGCTGATCGGGTGGGGAGTGAATCGTCTGGAACGCTGGCTGCTGCGATGGAAAGCATGAAATGGCCTGCAGTGTTTGCGCTGATCGGGCTCGCGGGTTGCGCACGGACCACTGAAGTCCGAATCGCTGTGCAGCCGCCGTCGACCAACAACTACCCGACGCATTTCGCGCAATGGCTCGGATTCTTCAAAGACGAAGGCGTCGACGTTGGAATTTCGCAAATCGCGGGTGCGTCGAAGGTGCTGGAAGCCGTGGTGGGCGGGAGCGCGGATATTGGTGGCGGCGTCTACGAGCAGGCCATTCAGATGGCCGCAGAAGGCCGCGAAGTGGTCAGTTTCGTTTCCCTGCTGCGCTCGCCCAACTTTGCGATCCTCGGACACGTGAAATCGACCTCCGGTCTCAAGGGCAAAGTAGTCGGAGTGTCGTCGCCGGGATCGCCTTCGCAATTCTACGTGAATCATTTGCTGCTTACAGCGGGGCTCTCGCCAGCCGACGTCAGCATCACTGGAATCGGAATGGGGGCCACTGCGGTTGCGGCGCTCGAACATGGACAGGTGGACGCGGCCACGCTGTTCGGAAGCGCCATTCCTGAAGCACAGTCGCGCTGCGCGGATGTGGTGATGCTCGCCGACAGCCGCACACCGGAGGGCCTGCGCGCGGCGCTCGGAGTCGACGATTACCCGGCGTCCTGTCTGCTGGCGCGCGGCGACTGGTTGCGAGCGAACCCCGACAAAGCCCGGCGCATCGCCCGAGCTGTGTTGCGCTCGCTCGCATGGATTCACGCGCACTCTGCCGAGGAGATTCTGGGGCGGGTTCCTGAAGAGTTTCGCGTGGGAAACACCGCCGCGGAGCTGGATGCGATTCACCTGGCGAAAGCGATGTATTCGACCGACGGGCGCATCAAACCCGAGAGCGCGGAGGCGGTAAGGCGGGTGCTCGCCGAATCGCTCGAGCGGGTTCGCGGTGCAAAAATCGATCTAAGCCGAACCTACACGAACGAGTTCGTGCCGTGATATATTGAGGCAGTTCCCGAACCACTGAGCGGGAGTAATTCAGTGGTAGAATGCCAGCTTCCCAACATGACATTCGATTGCAAACAAAGACCATAGCGTCTTTGTGGGCCTCTTTCTGGCGATAGAGAACAAGCAGTTTTCCATCCTGAACATCCTCCGAAACCTTAACGGTGTTCAAATGGTGTTCGCGCTTGCCAATTTGGTAAATTGGAATCGCTCCGGACGTGCGCCTCTCCGGTTTGCGTTGGTGGGTCGCTACCACCTGTTAAAGCGAATCGTGCATGACGCGCCCATGAGTCTCGGCCCGACGAGAGATCGAAGGGCCGAATTTATCTTATGGTCGATCCCGGCAAACGAACGCAGCTACAGCATCTCGCGGAGATCATTCGGCTCTGGCAATTGAAGCACGACAATGAGACGGTCAAGAAGATGCTCGCTCATCCGGCGTTTCAGAGCGCGCAGAAAATGGTGACTGCCCAACCACGCAAAGATGGGAAGGGCGATTGGGTGATGTGATTTAGAGATTGCCAAGACGCTCATGAAGGAGTCAGCGAATGGAAAAGCCTGAACGGAGCAAAGAGGCTCAGGAGATCCGGGCGCAGGCCAATCAGGTGGGGGCTGAGGCCGCAAAACTGCCCATCGGGGCAATCCTTGAATGGATCGAAAAGATGGAGGAAGCCGAACGGCTCTACCAGTTCGCGGAGTGGCTGGAATAGGCTTCACAAGTCTGCTTGGGAAGACGGCGGTAAATTGGAAACAAAGAATTTAGCGTTTCCAGCGTCATCGTTCTAGCAATTACGAATTCCTAGTTTAGCCCTTTGCCGTTCCGCGCGGATCAGATCGAGCACAAATCGAGCACACGCTTAAATAGTCCGTTGTTGCAAAGTGTCGATACTTGTGCAAAAGTATCAACATAACGCAACACCATGAAAACCAGCCCTCTCAACCGCGTCCTGGCGATAGCCCGACAGCAGCGGATCATTCGTCCGCGCGATGTCGAAGCGATCGGCGTCCCGCGCGAATATCTGCTTCGGCTGATGCGCCAAGGAGTCATTCGACGCACCGGGCGGGGTGTCTATGAGGTATCGGACGCCAAGCCGACCGAGCATCACAGTCTGGCAGTGGTGGCGAAGGAAATCCCGAAAGGAGTTGTCTGCCTGCTGTCGGCACTTCGCTTTCATGAACTGACGACCCAGCAACCGTCCGAGGTATGGATCGGTGTTCACATACGCAGCCGGTCTCCGCGCGCGTCCACAACCACGCATCGGCTCGTCCGTTATTCGGAGAAGACACTCAAGGCCGGAGTGGAGAGTCACGAGATCGAAGGAGTATCGGTTCGCATATTCAACTCGGCGAAAACGGTGGCCGACTGTTTCAAGTATCGGAGTAAGATCGGCCTCGACGTGGCGATTGAAGCTCTCAAGGACGTGCTCAAGCGAAAAAAAACGACAATCGACGAGATCGATCGGTATGCCCGCATCTGCCGGGTATCTCGAATCATGCGTCCCTATCTTGAGGCGGTGGCGTGAAACCGAAGATCCCGAAGAACATCGCCGCGTCCATGCGCGCAAAGCTGCTCGACCGTGCGCGTGAACGAAAGGAAGACTTTCAATTCATGCTCGGTCGATGGATGGCGGAACGCTTCCTCTATCGCCTGGGCAAGTCGGACCAGCGGGAAGTCTTCGTCCTCAAAGGTGCAACTCTGTTTCTAATCTGGCAGGGAAAGCTTCCCCGCCCGACGAAGGACGTCGACCTGCTCGGCTACGGCTCGACCCAGATCAAAAGCGTTGCCGAATCGATCCGGCAAGTTTGCTCCGTGGAGGCAGACGACGGAATCCTGTTCGACCTTGTGGCCATAACTGCGGAGGAAATCCGGGAGGAGGCCGAATATGGCGGCATCCGGGTCCGCGTACCGGCATCCCTCGACGGGGCCCGAGCTCCGCTCCAGATCGACATCGGATTCGGCGACGCGGTCGATCCCGCGCCGGTCGAAACCGATTTTCCGGCGATGCTCGAAACGGAATCTCCCCGGATCAAAGCCTATCCACCCGAGGTCGTGATTGCCGAGAAGCTTCAGGCGATGGTGCACCTGGGCGTCGCGAACAGCCGGATGAAAGATTTCTTCGACATCTGGATGCTCAGCCAGGTCCAGACGTTCGCGATGTCACGCCTTCGCCGGGCGGTAGCGGCAACATTCACGCGCCGGAAGACACCACTGCCGTCTGGACGTCCAACGGCGCTTACCGACGCGTTCCTCAAAGACAAGGCGAAGAGCGACCAATGGAAAGCGTTCCTCAACCGGATGCAGCTGCCGAAAGACCTGGCGGAGTTCGATACGGTGGGGGAGGTGATTGCGGGGTTTCTGATGCCGGTCGTCGAAGCCATTCGCACGGAAGACGGCGACGAACAGGAATGGCCGGCGAAAGGTCCCTGGCGAAAATCCAAAAACCGGAAGAAGTAAAGCGGACAGGACGAGCACCCGCGTGCACGTTCTCAATCGACGATGCGGCCAGCGGTCGCATCCTGCACCCTACCGCGCACGCCCCCGGCGGCGCGGCACCAACCTAACGCACCGCGTTAGGGATGGTGTCATATCCTAAACTCCGTTGTCCCCGGTTTTCTCTCCGGTCGGCTTCTCTATCCTTCTATATACACGCTGACCTCAACCATTCGCCCGGAGAAACTTATACGAAAGTATAATTTTCACGTTGCCCCTGACAGCCGCTCCACGTAGAACAGTTCTCCCGATATGTGGATGAGTACTTTTCGAATTCAGGAATTCAAACCCGGTAGGGTACTCGATGGACACGTTCACGACGTGCTCGGATTCCCGGAACCGGTCTGGCCCTATTCCAGCCACCCGAAGGCGAAAGACCGGCTTCGGGACTGGCTCAAGAGCAAGGATGTTGAGATTTTCCTGCCGGGGCAGGGCCGGGCTTCCGACGATTGCGTGATCCTCGTGCGTGGTCTGCGCGAGTCGTTCGAGGCCGTCAGCGAGAGCCACGCGCTTTGTCTGGCGGTTCTGATGACGAAGTATCTGCTAGAGCATGGCCGAAAGATCCCGGTCAAAGGGCGCTTGTGAGCGCGGGGTCAGCTTGCCCACGGGATCAAACGGCGGTCGATGATGGCCACGTCGCCCAAGATTGGGTAAGTGGAAAAATAGCCACGGCTGACGGCAACCGGGGCAAAGATCCACGTCGCTCCGACGTTGAAGGGTAGTTTCTTGGCCTGAAAGTTGTCATCCACGACCATGAAGGTCTTCCGGTCGAGTTCGAGGATCTCAATCACGCCACCACCGATAAAGCCGCTGAGTTCCTCAATCGTGTAGCCGGTGCCGTTGCCGGGTGGCGGTAGGATAACCGTCTCTTCGGTGGTCTTGATGATGCGATTCGTGGAACTGGTCGTCTTTGAGCGTTTCTGTTGCGCGTTCATGTTTTCCTTTCCCTCGTTCGAGGCGTTTGTTGTTTTCATACTTGAATCCCGAAAACCAAACGCCGAGAGAGGGAAAGGAGCGTAGGCCAGCCATGGGCGTCAGAGCGAGCGAATTGGCAGAGGGCGTGACAACCGGAACGGTTGGCGCGACCTTTGCTCGTGAAGCTCTGAACAGCGCAGCGCGCCCATGAGCAGGCCGGAGCCGTCATGAACGCAAGACCGGAAACGGCGGGCAGTCCTGGACTACGCGGGCGCGACCAACGGGAGCGATTGGGCTGCCGCGCGGGGAGGGGTTGTGCGTTTGCATTCACCCCCTTTCCCTCTTATAGGTCCATCGGGTTCGGCGCGGTCGCCCGGAGCGGTCAAGGGCGTCCCGTCTGCGGGACGTTCATCGTAGACCCTTGACGGCGAGGACGGACGCATACGCTGGCAGGCGAGGGAAAGGGGGGCTGGTCGGGTGCATGGCAGAGTAGGGCCAATTTCGTTGCCTCGGCTACGGATTGTGACAGTTGTGGGCGCGAATATGCTCGTCTAATGCGGTACGGGTCCGTTGCACCTGTTCCCACGTTGTCTCGACGGCACGACTGAGCGAAATGAATTCCTCGTGCGGGGAGATGCCGATTTTTTCCTGGAGAACCCTGCGGGCGGCGTCGAAAGCCAATCCGGCCTCGGTGTGCTCTTTCTCCAGTCGTGCCCTGTCCTCACATCCCATCACTACATTGTAGGGTCTGCCGTGATTTTCCGTCGATGCAAAAGAAACCCCGGCTCCCTTTCGAGAACCGGGGTCGGATACCCGCTTCTAGTCGTGGAAGATGATCACCACGATCGTGGCGGTCGTCTGCAACGCAATGAACAGAAAGATCGGCCAGTGCTGGATGAGCACGTTGACGATTTGCTGAGTTTCGACTGGATGTTGAGTTGGATTCATTTTCGATGTTGGTTGAGGTTTCATTTCGGTCGGTTAACCCGGCTCTCCGAAGAGAACCGGGCAACCGGTTGCGGTTAGGCTGCGACCTTCGCGGCCTTCGCCGGTTTCTCGGCGGGCTTCTTTTTCCTGACCAGCTTGCGGACGGCTCGGGCTCGGATTTCCCATGAGGTGATCGGGACGCTGACCACGTCAACGCCGACACCGACCTCCTTGTGGTAGAGGCTGCTGCGGATCTCTCCTTCGACGAGGACATAATCGCCCTTCGCCAGAGGTTTGACCGCTTCGGCCAGTTTGTCCCAGACCACGATGCGATGCCACTCGGTGTGGGATTCCCACTTGTCCGAATCCTTGGCCTGCCAAGACGTGTTGGTGGCCAGTGACAGGATCGCCCGATTCTCGTGGATCTCGGGGTCTTTGCCGAGGAAGCCGACCAGCAGCGCTCGGTTTTGGTACAGCGGAGCCGCCTTCGGCTCCTCCGGATTGTTTGTTACTTTGTTCATGTTGTTTTTTCCTTTCTGTTGAAGGTGGTTTGTTCCTTCGCAAGAAGGAGCCGGAACAAACCGCCGCAAACGAAAGGGAAAAAGCGGAGCGGCCCGAAGCTCGCTGTCTGGCCGCGTATGGCAGAAGGAATGACAGGTGCTGTTTCCTGGCGTGACGGCTGCGACATCGCGGAAGCGGGATTTTGGCAGTCGCCGGTCCGGACGGCGCCGAACGGCAGAGCGCGTGCAGAGGCTGGACGGGCCGGCGAGGGCCATGCGACGCGATGCCCGCGGCCAGTCTGCGAGGGCGGGAGCGCGACGCGGACACAGAACAAAGGAATCAAATCCGGGGGGAGAAGGAACGGCCCGATGGATAAAGCGGTTGCGGCGTGGCGAACCGGCAGACCGAAGCGGGAATCGGTCGATGTCGCTGGCCCGGAGGAGGGCGGATTCGGCGGGGAAAGCCGGAAACACCGATGCATGCGCATCAGGGCGGGGTGATGAACGCGGTCAACCATTGGCGGCCTTTCGTTTGGCCTCGATGGAGAGCTCGGTGATGCCGGGCGCATCGTCGGACTGGCGCATCCGGTCGGCGCGCTTGGGAACGAAAAGCTCGCTGATGCGCTGGAAGATCAACTTGCGAAGCAGGCGGTCGAGCCCGGTTCCCTTGACCCGGACGACGCACGTCGCGAAATGAATCAAAACTTCGTTCGAATCGCCCTCAGCCGTGAGATAGTGCGCCCATGAAGGCAGATAAAGCCGGTCCTTGGTAATGACAAGGAGAGCGCGGACCGGCTCGTTGCCGCGATATTCTTTCCAGCCGAGAGCGGCCGATTCATCGTTGGACGGGCTCATCGCGCGAATCCTCTCTCCTGTCCGCCCCGGTCTCCTCGGGGTTGGGCGCGGCTGGCGTCCTGGGTCGGAGCGCCGGTTTCAAAATCGGTGTACCAGTGGGTGACAATCCGCGCCGCATTGACCGCTTCCTGGTCGATCCGGTCGGCGAGTTCCGTGGCCGACGTGCGCGCGCCGGAGATTCCGACGGTGTGTTCAAGCCATGCCTTGTCCTCGGTGAAGATCTGGACGCTTTCCCGTCCGCGCGACGAGGCGACGTGGAACAGCTCCTGCCGCATTTCGTTGCCGGAGATGATGACGTTGTCGACGGTCTTGCCCTGCGACTTGTGCGCCGTCGTCGCGTAGCCGTAATTGAAAATCTGGTAATCGCCCGGCATGGTGCGCTCGTCTTCGAATTCCATGCGTCCCTGTTCGTCGAACCCCTTGACCGTCGCGCGCTGGCCGTTCGTGGCGTTGAAATCGGGGCCGCGCCGATTGTCCTGGAGAAGGAGCACGTCGCCCACGGCGACTTCGATGTCCCGCTTGGCGAACACGCCGAAGCTGGCAGCCTGCTTCTGGGTGACTTGCGTTTCCTCGCCGTCCTGGTTGCGCACAAGGACGAACTTGTCCTTCACGCTGACGATTTCGAACGCCTCGTGCCGTTCGGCGGCGACGGTGGGCCGGTGAAAGACGAGCACCTGGCCCGGCTGATAGTTCCGAAGGTCGGATTTCTCCGCCTGCGTCCAGTTGAGCGGCTCCAGGCGCTGGAAGGTGCGGGCTTCGCCCAGTTCGTCGTGGGCTTTCCGGTCGTCGCGGATCGCTCCGGTCACGGCGGCGATTTCGGCGTGGGTCGGGCAGACGACAAGTGTGTCGTCGGGGCGCGCGCCGGGTTGGTCGACAAGTTCGCGGCGCGCTTTGGCGACGGCGGCGGGCCGTTCGTCGTCGGAGACTTCGTGGATCGCTCCGGCGTCGTCGAGCAGTTGAAACCCGAGGGCCGGGTCTTTGCGGAACGCTTTGATGGCAGCCAGATATTGCGGGTTCTTTTCCTGCCGGGTTATTTCGGTCAGTTCGATGCCGGAGAGCTTCGATTCCTTTTCGAGGATGCGAAGCGAATCGCCCGCCTCGACGCTTTGGATCTGGCGCGTGTCTCCGCTGTAAATGATCCGGGAGCCGCATTGTGTCGCCAGTTTGAGCAGGTCGAACATTTGACGGGCCGAAACCATGCCGGCCTCGTCGACGATGACGGCGCGGTTGTGCATGCGCAGCTTCGCGTCTTTGTCCTGCAACAGGCGCTCAATTGTCATCGCCTGCTCGAACCCAACGTCTTTCAGTTCTTTCTCGGCGCTCCGCGTCGGGGCGAGCGCGAGAATGGGCCGTCCGGCTTCTTGGAGTCCCCGCTTGATCTCTTTCAGCGTCGACGTCTTGCGGGTGCCGGGCGCGCCCTGAAGGTTCACAGCGAGATCGCGCGAGTTGAGGACAAATTCGACCGCTTCTCTTTGTTTGGGGTTGAGCTTGTCGCTCGCGGTGAATTCTTTGTATCCGTGCAGCGGCGTGAATCGCCCGACGCCGTTGTCGATCATCCCGATCATCGATTTTTCGCGCTGGAGGCTTTCTTCAGTCGCCAGTTCGCCTTTGTGCGTGAAGATGCGTCCTTTGACTTCGAGCTCGATCAATTGCGCTTTGATCTGGGCGAGGGTTGCTTCTCCGCGGCTGTACCGGAGCGCGTGCTCCATAATCTGGTAATCATTCGCGACCGACACGCGCTCAAAGACGTGATCAAGCGCGTATTGAACGCATCGTTCGGCGCTGTTCGCCTGGGGAACGAAGAGGCGGGCATCGGCCTTGCGGCGCACCTCGGCAACCTGGGCCAGTTGCTCGGGACTGCATCGTTCGACCTGAATGGTGCGGACCTGCTCGGCGGTGAGATCGGTGCGTTTGGCGGGCCGCACGCGACGAAGGAGGACTGTTTCTTCGTTGTGCGTCGGCTTGCGTCCGTGTTCTTCGGTAAAATCGGCGACGGCTTTGTCGCGGAGCTGGCTCATCCGGCTCTGGTCGTAGCAAAACTCTTCGGAGATCCCTTTGATCTCCATGTTCCGTTGCGTCTTCTTGAAGTTCCAGCGGTACTCGATTTCAAAACCGGCTTCCTGCACATTGCGGGCATACTCATTGCGGTAAACCTCCGTGAGATAGTGGACCTGCCGGAAGATGCTGCCCATCTGAAGCGCTTTCCATCGGTCCTCGACCTGGTCGAAGGTGAGATTGGCGGTTGGGCAATGGGTGTGCAACTGCGGATCGATCATGCGGCTTTCGCCGTGGGTGTAAGATGCGGAAACCATGTTCCGCGTGGAACGATCGCTGTTTTGCAGTCCGATGCGGACTCGCGTCTGGGCCGCGCGCTCGGCTTCGGCCATCGTGGCAAGGACGGCTCGGTGATGAAACTCAATGAATCGCTTGTCGTCGCCGATGTACGCCATGATCGAGAAGCTTTTGGGGGCGGAGAACGTGATGTCATAGAGTTCCTTGCCGTGGCTTTGAACCGTGCCGTCCTTGGCCATACGGGTCGCGCTCTGGCGCGGGCGCAGCGATTCGCCGGTTTCGGGATGAAGGCCCTGGCGCACCGCCTCGAAATCGGCGGGGTCGACTTCGCCGGTCAGACCGAGGAGCGATGCTCCTTTGCTGATCCACTGACCGGTGATTGTCTTGCCCTTCTCGTAGTAATCGGAGTGCTCCAGATACTGCGCGGAATAGCCCTTGCCGCTGTCCATTCGGCGGATCGTGACCATACAGAATGTTACGGCGAGACAGACGCTTTCCGGACGAAATGGCCCGTGAGGAAACTCCGGGGACGCCGGGGGAAATCGCGTGAGCGATTCTCTCCGGCCCATTTCGGGAAAGCGAATCGCTTCTACCGCACCTCGGTGATTTCGAATTTCTTCACCGCACTCATCACGCTGTCGAGATCGAATCGCGTGCAACGGCGGCCCAGCCGGATGACCGGAATTGCCCTGCGGCGAACCAGCGCTTGCACATGGCGTTTGCTCATGCGGAGCTTCCGGGCCACGGTATCGAGGTCGGCGAGTTGGTTGCTGTCGTCCGATACCTTGTCCTTGGGCCGTATCGGAACGGGCTTGTTGACGGGCGGTTGGGAATCGTTCTCGACCGGGTTAAGTTCCTTGAAAAATTTCATGTTGTCCTCCTTCTCTTTCCGGTGGGTGAGAACCCGGAATTTCTCTCAAAGAACGGAACTGCTCACTTGTTCCGTGCCGCCCCACGATGAAGCGGAAGACCACTCGTTATACGCGTGTGCAAAGAAGGGCGGCAAGCTGAATTTGCGTTTCAGCGAACGATTGTTTGTACGGCGCTGGGTAGGAAACGCTTGCCCGGCTCAATGCGGCCAGACCCAGTTTCTCTTGCGTTTGCGCGCCCCCGCACCCAGACTGCCGTTACAATGGATCGTTAGACGTTGAGCTCATGGAAGTCCCCGTTCAGTTGAACAACAGTTGGCGCGCTGCAAGTGTCCGCTTTGCAGGGCCGCAGGATTTTGCCTTCGTAGGCGAATGGCAAAAATCCTTAGGCGCAGACAAGAACCCGATCAGAGTCGATGCCGTCGACTTCGCGCGCATCGCGGCTCACCGGTTTGAGGCGCATTCCGAAATGGAATATTACGCTGAGAGCGTGGAAGACATCGCAGATCACATCCAGGGTAATCCGAAATGTGAAGTCGCGTGTTGCGTACTTCTCACTTGTGATTGGTTCCCTCCTTCAAACGTGATCGGCCTCGCTCACTTTCGCAGAACGTGGAGCAACAACATTGTTCTCGACTACCTGACGACCCACCCGTTCATCGCGAAAGCGCCCAACGAATCCGCACATGTTGTAAAGGGCGCTGGGCTAGCATTGTTGTACTTCTTGAGCACTGTCGCTCGAAAGTATGCGTGTCCGCTCATCTGGGGCGAAGCTACTCCTCACTCGTGCGGTTATTACAAGAAAGTGTTCAATTTGCCTTCTGTTGAGGATTTGATCAGTATTCCTCGGGATAACTTTATGGTATTCATCAGTCGTTTTGATAAAACGAGCGTAGAGAAAGGGACCGGGAAGGTCGCTGCAAGCACCGAGCTTGAAGAGGTTTACGCTCTCGAAGCGAAAGATTCACCGTTTGTAGGGAGTAAGACTGCCGTGTTTAATCCTAGGCGCAGGCTAGCAAATCGCTTTCTGGAATTGCCGTACCATTCGCAAGTCGCGGTCGCCACGGCCCTTGGGTTACTGCAAGAAGAAGACAAAAAAGAGTCGCCCAACGAAGTGTTTCGTCGGCTATTTCAGCGGGCGTCAGATGCAGGTAGATTGTCTGATCTTTGGAGAGAAGTCGAAAAACAGTACCCTGATGGGGAGCCGGAAAAGAGCCCCTTTCCAGGGGCATAAACTCAGGGGAAATAACTATGCATTTGGAGTTCAGCGACTGGTACAGAGCGGCGGGCATGGAGCCACCCGCGGAATTGCCGAAGCGGTGGGCGGCAATTGAAGCTTACACGCCCGACTCCCACGGAATCGTCGCTCTTGCTCGGCTGTTCTATGGCTTGGGCAAACCTGATGAAGCTGTCGTGACCGCCTTTCAAACCGTCCTTCAGAACGCTGACTCATCATTCCAGATCAGTAACAACGACCGTGAATTGTCGGTCCTAGCAGGTGCTGAGTTGGTCGACCTGCTTCAACGTGAGGACTCGGGCCATGCCGATTTAGCGGCTTTATCACTTGTCTGTGCGGCAGGTGCTAACCTCCGGCCGGCCCCGCCGGTTAAGGCTATTCCAGAACATGCCGCGCGGTACTTGAACGGGCGGACACTTAGCCGGTCAGCGATTACAGACAATGATGAAATCGAAGTGGATGATGAGTTACTTACTGCTCTTGCTGCTGGGGCGGCTCCGCATCCAGAACTAGCTAAACGACTCCGTAGGATGCAGAGGCAGATCGATCTAGTGCGTGAGGAGAGTAATATGTTGTGGTGGCTCTTCGCCGAGCATAGTCGCGACGAGCAGAAGCGATGGTCGAAAATTCCCTTTCCGGCCGTTCCCTTAATGGCGGCAAAGGAGCTTTCAGACCTCACCTATGTTATCCCCGGCCCGGTCGCGACAAGAGCGTTCCTCGACAGAGTCATTCAGGGCGCGAAGTCTAAGCCGCCTACTTCTCTTTCGATTACGGACGCGATTAATAACTTATCGGTGGAATGGCGTGGCGGATACACCAACGAGGGTTGTCCTGTCGAGATAGAGAGTCTGTTGCCGATTACTCTCGGCATGAAACTATCTTTGACCGCTCCGGACAACGACGAATGGTTTCCGGCTCTCACTCGGGGAACTCAACTTTCATCGACCTCGAAGATTGCTCCCGACGCCCTGGCTCACCAAACGTTTCTAGAGGCAATGCTATGCCGAGCTTGGAGGCAATTAACGAAATGAGCACGCCTCCCTCTCCGCCGAATATCGCGGAAACGAAACCAGAGGATCAGATAATATCGGGTGAAGCTGAAGCAAAGCCAGCCCCGGTCGAAGCGCCTGACGTGATCGATTTGTCGAGCGGAAGGGAGCTCACTGAGTCAGGCGCGATTTCTTTGGCGCAAGCAAGACCGGCGCGATGGATCGTGATAGCAGGCCAAGTATCTAGTGGTAAAACGACCCTCCTCGCAAGCCTGTACGAGATGTTTCAATGGTCGCCCGTAGACGGATTCCGTTTTGGAGGCTCAACCACGTTGCCCGCGCTCGAACAGTTATGCCACTTTTCGCGGATAGCATCAGAGCGAGTTGTGCCTGATACCAGTCGGACGCCATATAGCCCCACGGCAAGCTATCTTCACATCAGAGTCTGTCCAATTGCCGAAGTCTCAACTGCAGTAGATTTTCTCTTCACAGATGTCTCCGGCGAGATGTTTGAACATGCAAGGACCTCGACAGACGATTGTAAAGAGCTCGTGTTTTTACGGCGCGCGGCTGCATTCTTACTTGTTTTAGACGGAGAGAAGGCCGTCCGAGCCGATAGACGATGGGCGATGGTCGAGGAGGCTAAGAGCCTCCTGCAGTCATGCCTTGACAGCTCAATGCTTCCCGAAGAGTGCAGAGTTACGGTCGTCTGGTCGAAAATCGACTATTTTGCAGCCGTTGGTGCCAGCAAAGAGCTTGAGGAGTTTCGAGCTGAGGTAGAGCGTGCTTTTACAGCCGCCTTCGGCCATCGCATAAGCCACTTCGCATTTGCTGAAATCGCAGCCCGTCCTACGAAGGCACCTGAATTAGATTTTGGGAAAGGACTTCCAGAACTGTTGGCGGGCTGGGTGCACGATTACTCTGAAAGCGAAGCGATGAATCTGTTTCCTGATCCGCCTTCGGGAACCCGTGAGAGCGAGCTGTTCGCCTTCCGCCCTTCAACGGAGACTAATCCATGAGTACGGATCGTCAGATTCTGTTGATCGGTCTACCCGGTACGGGGAAAACAAGTTTCCTCGCAGCGTTGTGGTACATGGTGAATCAGACAACTGAGGATTGCGCACTTACGCTCGATAGGCTCGATGGAGACAGCGCCCATCTGGATCGGATACGTCACTCTTGGTTGGAGTACGAGCCAGTCTCTAGGACACTTCTAGACTCGGAAAAAATGGTCTCTATGAGGCTTAAGAACCGAGAGACAGGTGATGGCGTAAGATTGACGTTCCCGGATCTTTCCGGCGAGTCATTTCGACTGCAGTGGACTGCGCGCCAGTTCACAAAAGGTTACGACAAACTGCTGAGACAAGCTGACGGTGCGATGCTCTTTGTTCATCCGTCGAGCATAGTTAAGCCGAATCGCATCGACATGGCTGACGTTCTTGTTGCAGCGCAACAGGGCTCAGAAAAGACTGATGGGGCAGCCGCCGCTGGAGAAGGTTTTGGATCGCCGTGGGAGATTGAAAAGGCGGCCACCCAAGTCCAGCTGATCGACCTGCTGCAATTCATAGCAGCACGAGACTACTTCCGCCCTCCTCTTAAGGTTTCCATAGTAGTTTCGGCGTGGGACCTGCTTTTGCCGTTGGACACTACCCCAGTGGACTGGATCTCTGGGCAGTTGCCGATGTTATTCCAATTCCTTGAAAGTAACAGAAGACTGTTCGAGCCATCGTTCTATGGTCTAAGTGCACAGGGCATCCAATACCCGTCTTGGCGTTTCGCTGTGGGCGACATTAAGGATGAGAAGGCATTCGCTAAGCGCTTATCCGACAAGGTCGATCCCGTGTCAGCTTGGCTTTGGGGACAATTCGAGGAGCCGATTCAAACGGCTCTGCAGTCGCGCCTAACCGAAGCGACGGACTCGGCAGATTTGCAACGCAATCTTGTCGACAAAATAAACAGAGTGATTTCGTCGTCCGTCATTTTTGAGCCCGACCGGTTCAAGGAGGTGCGGTTGCGCCGAGAAACCGAAGAACTGACGTCGGCGAAGGATGTCAAAAAAGGAGATGAAACAGTTCGGGTCAATCGCCTCTTGTTAGAAGATGCCTATCCTTTAGAAATATCCAGAGAACGCCAGTCTGGGCCGGAGATGACGGCACTACAGCAACGTTTGCCTGCCCGACGCATTTCACTCGTCGGACCGAACCCTGGCATTTCTCACGATATAACTGAGCCGGTGCAATGGTTGATGCATTGAATAAGGGGCTACAGCATGAACGGGGTGAGGAGGTGTTCGACCAACTCCTCCACGGCTATTCCGATGGCCACCGGCTGTTATCCAGCTCGCGTAAACTTCCCGACGATCTTTCCCGGCTGATGTTGAGGATGAGTGATCTATCCGGGAGCAACGTCACAGACGGCTTCGATGAATATATTACCGGATATCCGCTGACTTCTCTGAATGCCTATGCGCTAGCAAAGACTTGGTACGCGCCGGAAATGTCCCGTCCTGGTTGCGTGTGGACGCACACCATTTTGATTCCGTCGTCAGCTTTAAGGCATATTCTCTCTCTTGACGTGTTGCAGTCATTGTTCAGACGCCCCAATGACATGAACGAAAGAGAGACGTATAGTAAGACCCTTCTCTTAACTTCCATTCTGACTGCTGAAATAGAAAGTCAACGAACGCCCGAGGCCATCTCAAGTCTGCCGGATTTGTTCTTCCACTTCTACCAAAACGGTAATAGGCCTTTGCTGTTACCCGCCAAGACCTCGCGACAATTCGAGAGCGCGATCTTCGCGCTGTGGTCGCAACAATGGCCGGAACTACGGATGCATTTTACGTTTTGCACTGGCTCACTGTCCGCCCGCAGCTACGGAAAGCAACCCTTGGACGTTCAATGTGTCCCAGTGTCGCGAACACGCGAGGTCTCTCTTGCAATTGGAGCAGAGATCACCGCACCACCTGACATTCTTGATTCTGTCGGAGCGGATTTGCCGTCTTGGGCTCTTGCTGCAGCTAATGATGCGGGAGTGCATGGAACCGGCGAGATTAGAGACTTTCTCTGGTCCGTCGCGGGCACGAGTACCGATCGGCGTGATTTCGTTTCGTTCATAGCTATTTTCGATTCACTTCAGGAATCACCTACGCTGGCCGATTTGATTGCATTGCTTGCGAATCGTTTCCCCGAAGCGAGCAGCGGTGTTGATTTGAAATGCCGTCTCCTTGGCCAGCCTCAGCCCGATCACTTGTTCTTGGACTTCGCGGAACAAGATATCCTTCTGGAATTGGCGACAACGAATCATTTCGCGAGCTTTGATGGTGCACAGTTGTCGGTGAAGGAGAGGGGCGTCCAGTTATGCACGAGTGCTCCAGACTCAGCGAGCTGGCTATTGGGGCAGCTATTCCGGGCGTCGCTAAATCCTCTCGGCGAGGAACTTTTGGATGGAGTAATGTCGGCGGTTGTTCCGGAGATGGCACTTCGTGTCACAAACGAGCATCCCGAGTTGCTGCCGACCCTGTTTCGAGCCAAACCAGACCTGGCAGCTTCAGCTAGCCTATGGCGTAAAGGTGGAGAGCGTAAGCGTGAACTTTTTGAGTCTGTAGCTTCGCATGAGGATCTGGAACCGTTGTTGATCTCAAGTGTTGTGAGCGCCATGCTTGACACTGGAGCGGACGGGCTGATTAGAAAGGCACTCGATAGATGGGGTAAGGACGCAGTGTTTCAGGTCCTCACTTGGACCGACGCTCACGAGGGCGCGATGTCGGAAGCGTGTCGTCAGGCTCTCACGTTTCATGTGCCTTCTGTGATGGACTGGGTTGTAACTCACCCAAACACAACGTACGAGTGTATTGTTGCGATTGCACGCGTAGTTGCTCCCTACTCGTATGATATTGCGCGTTATGATTCTACCGTTTGGCTTCGAACGTTTAAGTCTCTCAAAAGCAAGTCGAAGGAGACTGACAAGACATACGTGTGTACGTTTCTTTTGGCGTTGGCGTTTGGAAATTCACCTCCAACGCCGCTAGAACTTCTGTCAGAGTCCTTCGAGCGCGTACACGAGGCCGCCAGTCGCAATCTGTTGGCCGACGACGCGTGGCTCATCATGGAGCCTCTTGTCCCGGAGTTGTCGTGGTACTCGAATTGGGATAAATGTGAGCGTCTGCGAAGGGCATTGGTTTCTGCCTTTATTCGTCATCAGTGGCCTGCCTCGGAGCTGAGGAATACGATAAGAAATCGGGAAGTCCGTCGCCAAATCGTAAGGAGTGCCAGAAAGGTGGACGGGGGTGACGAATATCTTCGAGATTTTCATCTGACGGAGTGACCGTCACTCGGATCGGTCCTCACGTGGAGTGCGAATGGCGGTGATGATTTCGCAAGCTGTCTGTTGGATGAATTCGAGCGAAGCGGCAAGCGTCTCGCGGTCGCCGGAATAGAGCTGAATGTAATCGCTAGCCGCCGTGCCGGTTTCAAGGCCGATCGAATGGCAGATGACGAAGGCGACGGCCTCGGCTTCGGTTTCGCGGACGGTCTTGCTAGTGCTCGTACGGCGCTCACCGCGGTGCAGCAGCTCGTGGGCGATCTCGTGCGCGAGAACCGCGAACTCGTCCGCGAGAGACAGATTCGGTAGGAGTGCGATGCTGCCACCCCGCGAAACGCCCCGGGCCGGAGCGATCGAGGCGGAGTATTCGAGAGAGATACCGCGACCGGAGACGAACTGCTTCAACCGTTCGAGATGACCGGCGGGATCACCCTGAACGGTAGCGAATTCCGCCAACGGCTCGCCGTCGGTCTGGCTGACATCGAAAACGTAAGCGGCTTTGAATCGGACGATGGCTTTCTCTTCGTCGGTCTTGGCTGCTTCGGCATCGGCGTGCTTGAAGACCATCGGCGCGAGAATGAGGATGCCCTTCTCGCCTTTGCGGACGAATCGGCCCAGCTTGCGCCAGGCGTGGAATCCGGCAACGTGCGACGCGTCTTCGCGCTGTGTGTGGATGAGCATGACGTTGTTGAAGCTGTAGCGGTGGAATCGCGCCATCGCAGTCAGATAGCGGGTGAGCGTGGCGCTCTGGCCCTGCTCCAGCGCGTTGATGAGTTGTTCGAGTGCTTTGTCGGTGACTTGTTTGACTTGCTCCGTTTTCATGCTTTTTGTCCTTTCTGTTCGAGGGCTTTCGGGCCCTTCACCTGCGGCTGAGGGCCGAGCCCGAGACAGAAGGACAAAGAGCGCAGCGCCACCCGGCTCAGCGGACGGAGCGGGTCGCAGCGGGAGTGACAGGACGCTTTTCCCTGGCGCGAGCGATGCTAGCGACGGACTCAGTAGCCCCGATCAGGGGCGGGAGACGGGTGGTGCGAAGCGGAAGAGAAACGGAGACAACAAGATTACGAGGAGAACACGAACGACTTCAGAAGGGGCCAGGAGATTTGCAACTGACAGAGGATCAGTGATCTGATAGATTAAACCCTTTAAGAATGAGCGTTTGGGGCAGATCAGCCGAAGCTCAGCGCATGAACAAAAAAGATCTCAGCGAACGCGACATCTGCACAAAGTTCATCACCCCAGCCGTCAAGCAGGCCGGTTGGGATGAGATGACGCAAGTTCGTGAGGAGGTCGGCTTCACGAAGGGGCGGATCATCGTTCGCGGGAAGCTCGTAACCCGTGGAAAAGCGAAGCGGGCGGACTATGTTCTCTACTACAAGCCGAACATACCGATCGCCATCATCGAGGCGAAGGACAACAATTGCAGCGTCGGGGATGGTATGCAGCAGGCGCTCGACTATGCCGTTACCCTCAACATCCCGTTTGTCTTTTCTTCAAATGGCGATGGCTTTGTTTTCCATGACCGCACTGGACTGAGCCCCGAGAAGGAGGCCAGCCTCACCCTCGATGCGTTTCCACCACCGGGTCAGCTGTGGGCAAAGTACTGCTCATGGAAGGGGCTATCGCCAACCGAAGAGGAACTCGTTCTTCAGGACTACTTCGAGGACGGAAGCGGCAAGGAGCCGCGCTACTACCAACGCACGGCGATCAACGCCACAATTGAAGCCATCGCAAAAGGGAGCGACCGCGTGCTTCTCGTGATGGCGACAGGTACAGGGAAAACCTACACGGCATTCCAGATTATCTGGAGACTGTGGAAAGCTGGGCGAAAGAAACGCATCCTCTACTTGGCGGACCGGAATGTCCTTGTTGACCAGACGATGGTGAACGATTTCCGACCATTCGGCGCGGCGATGGCGAAGCTCAGCACGGGGGCAAGGACGATCGAGCGTCCCGACGGCACCGAAATTGATTTGCCAATAGCGCTCGACAGAAGGCGACGGATTGACACCGCCTACGAGATTTACCTCGGGCTGTATCAGGCGATAACGGGGCCGGAAGAGCGCCAGAAGCTGTTCCGCGAGTTTTCACGCGGCTTTTTCGATTTGATCGTCATCGACGAGTGTCATCGCGGGAGTGCTGCTGACGATTCCGCTTGGCGAGAAATCCTTGAGTATTTCTCCAGCGCGACCCAGATCGGCATGACCGCCACCCCAAAGGAAACGAAGTACGTCTCCAACATCAACTACTTTGGTGAACCGGTTTACACCTATTCACTCAAGGAGGGTATTCGTGACGGTTTCCTCGCGCCCTACAAGGTCATCAAGGTTCACATTGATGTTGACGTTGCGGGGTACCGACCTGAGAAGGGAAAGACAGACCGGGAGGGAAACGAAGTCGAGGATCGTATCTACAACACGACTGATTTCGACCGCACCCTCGTCATCGATGATCGAACCAAGCTCGTAGCCAAGAAGGTGACAGAATTTCTCAAAGAAAGTGGCGACCGTTTCCAAAAGACGATAGTCTTCTGCGTCGATGAAGAACATGCAGCCAGAATGCGACAGGCTTTGGTTAACGAGAACAAGGATCTGTGTGACGAGAATCACCGTTACGTGATGCGTATCACCGGCAGCGACAAGGAAGGACAGGATCAGCTCGGCAACTTCATCGATCCGGAATCCAGGTATCCCGTGCTCGTTACGACTTCTCGTCTCCTTTCGACCGGCGTTGACGCGCAAACGTGTCGGTTGATCGTTTTAGATCGGCCTGTCGGCTCGATGACCGAATTCAAGCAGATCGTCGGGCGCGGGACCCGTGTCCACGAAGACACAAAAAAGTTCTACTTTAGCTTGATGGATTTTAGGGGAGCAACGAGCCACTTCGCCGACCCCCTTTTCGACGGTCCGCCGGAGCAGGTTTACGAACCGGGTGAAAGTGACCCGATCACTCCTCCTGATGATGCGCCCCGCCCGGAAGATGACGATACTTCGCCGCAGCCGGGGAGCGATGAGACGATCATCGACGGGATTCCTGACATCACCATCCGTCCAGACGCTCAACTGCGTACCAAGATTTACGTTGATGGGATTGAGACTACGATCATTGCCGAACGTGTGGAATATCTAGACGAGAATGGACGCCTCGTCACAGAGAGTCTCCGAGACTTCAGCAAAAAGGCGTTGAAGAAGCGTTTTATTAGTCTCGATGACTTCTTGAGCCAGTGGAGATCCGCTGAACGGAAACAGGCGATCATCGATGAACTCGAAAACGAAGGACTCCCACTGGAGCCGCTGGCGGAAGAGGTCGGAAAGGATCTCGACCCATTCGATCTTATTTGTCATGTCGCCTTCGACCAACCGCCTTTGACGCGGCGTGAACGTGCCGACAACGTCCGAAAGCGGAATGTATTCACAAAATACGGACCACAGGCTCGTGCGGTTCTGGAAGCGTTGCTGCAGAAATATCAAGATCAGGGCGTGATCAACCTCGACGACCCCAGAGTTCTCCAGATTTCACCGTTTGACACCATGGGCACGCCACTCCAACTCATCAAAGAGTTCGGGACGCGCGCTGATTTCGAGCGTGCTGTCCATGAGATGCAATCCGAACTCTACAAGAAGGCTGCTTAACTATGTCCGTCCGCAACACCGTTAAATCCATTCAGGACATCATGCGCCAGGATACTGGCGTAGATGGAGACGCCCAGCGTATCTCCCAGCTCTGCTGGATGTTTTTTCTGAAGATCATCGACGATCAGGACAAGCAACTGGAGTTGATGCAGGCGGATTACAAGTCGCCCATTCCGAAGCCTCTTCGGTGGCGTAATTGGGCCGCAGATCCTGAGGGCATCACCGGAGAGGAGTTAATGGCGTTCGTCAACACGCAGCTTTTTCCGCAGCTGAAAGAGCTCAACGTGGCCGGAAAACAGGCGGACCGGCGTCGGGTCGTTCGTGATGTCTTCGAAGACGCTTACAACTACATGAAGTCTGGCCAGCTCATGCGTCAGGTTGTGAACAAGATCAACGAAGTGGATTTCAACAACCTCTCTGAGCGGCAACACTTTGGAGACATCTATGAGCAAATCCTGAACGATCTTCAAAGCGCTGGTAATGCGGGCGAATACTACACGCCGCGTGCCGTCACGGCATTCATGGTGGATCGGATCGACCCGAAGCCTGGGGAGATTCTGCTCGATCCTGCCTGTGGCACTGGCGGCTTTCTTACGTGCGCGCTCCGGCACATGCGACAGCATTACGTGAAAACAGTAGAGCAAGAGCAACTGATGCAGGCAGGACTGCGGGCGGTTGAGAAGAAACAACTTCCTCACATGCTTGGCGTTACGAACATGCTACTTCACGGCATCGAGAATCCAAGTTTCGTCCGGCACGACAATACGCTGGCGCGCCCATATATCAGTTACGGAGCCGCTGATCGTGTTGACATCGTTCTCACGAATCCTCCCTTCGGTGGTCGTGAAGAAGACGGCATCGAGAGCAACTTTCCGCAGCACTTCCGAACAAAGGAAACAGCCGATCTATTTCTAGCGCTCATTATCCGCCTCCTTAAGCCAGGCGGACGCGCCGCTGTGGTGCTTCCTGATGGAAGCCTTTTCGGTGAAGGCGTGAAGACCCGTCTGAAGCAGGCCCTGCTTGAAGAGTGCAACCTCCACACGATCGTTCGCCTTCCAAACAGTGTCTTCAAGCCATACGCGAGCATTGGAACAAATCTCCTTTTCTTCGAGAAAGGCGTACCGACGAAGGAAATCTGGTATTACGAGCATCGAATTCCCGATAGCCAAAAAGCGTATTCGATGACGAAGCCAATTCGTATTGACCACTTTAAGCGATGCATTGAATGGTGGGGAGGAGTAGAACGAAAAGGGCGGGAGGCGAACGAGCTCGCATGGTTGGTAACTATCGATCAGGTCAGGACGCGGAGCTATAATCTCGACTTCAAGAATCCCCATACTGTGGAGGATGAACACGGTGACGCCGCCGAGTTACTTGCCCAGTTGCAGGGATCAGAAAGTAAGATGAACAATCTTCGAGAACAGTTCAGGGCCGTTCTAGGAGATGCGCTTTCTGGGATGAACGGGGAACTGCTCCTTAAGAATTTTGACCGGATCAGCAATGCTCCGAATGCAGTCCAGTATTTGCGCCAGTTCATTCTGGATCTGGCGGTTCGTGGAAGACTGTTAAAGCAAGACCCGCGCGACGAACCGGCATCACTGTTGATGAAGCAGATTCAAGCGGAGAAGGCAAAACGAGTTCTTGCGGGACAGATGAAGGATTCGCGGTTTGATCTGGTCGGGCCCGATGAACAGTGGTTCGAGGTTCCTAGTGGTTGGTCTTGGGTCCGTCTTGGCGAGATTACGCAAGTCTTGATGGGGCAGAGCCCACCTGGCGATACCTACAACAAGCGTCGCGAAGGCATTCCACTAATAAACGGCCCTGTCGAATTCACTGAGGGTCCTTTCGGCAGGACAGTCATCAATCAGTACACCACTGCTCCGACTAACATTTGTGAGGAAGGAGATCTCCTCCTTTGCGTGCGGGGCTCAACGACCGGTCGAACAAATATAGCTGGGTTTAAGGCTTGTATCGGAAGGGGCGTTGCCGCGATCCGTCCATTCTACGCCGACCACTATGTTCGGCTTTATGTCTGGCGATTGAGGGCTTCGATCCTTGCCATGGGGAGAGGCATCGCCTTCCCAAGTATAAGCCGACAGCAGATTCTAGACCTCTCTGTTCCTCTGCCCCCACTGGCAGAACAGCACCGTATCGTGGCCAAGGTTGATGAATTGATGGAGCTTTGTGACCGCCTAGACGAGCAATTGAGTTGCATGCAAACGCAGAGCAGCAATCTGCTCAACGCGGTCCTTCACGAAGCTCTTGCTGCCACCCCAGTCGAGGTCCAATGAGCACTTTCGACTCCACCAAGACCGAACTCAGTAAACTCCTCGATGAAGTCGTTGCGGGGAAGATTCAACTACCTGACTTCCAACGCGGCTGGGTGTGGGATGACGAGCACATTCGTTCACTAATGGTGAGCATTGCTCGGTCGTTCCCCATCGGAGCCGTCATGCTCTTGGAGAGCGGAGGCGACGCTCGCTTTCAAGTCCGCCCGGTCGAGGGCGTCAATCTTGCAAAGAACACGAAGCCCGAGCGCCTCATCTTGGATGGGCAGCAGCGCCTGACTTCTCTGACCCAAGTGTTAAAACTGCGCGAACCCGTGACAACTCGCGACGAGAAGAAACGTGAGATCAAACGCCACTACTACTTCAGCATTGAGAAGGCGCTGGCGGGGCCGACGACGCTGGAAGATGCAATCGTTGCAGTCGGAGAAGATCGTATTCTCCGGGTGAATTTTGGTCGCGATATCGCGCTCGATCTGAGTACCGCCGCGAAAGAGTATGAGTCATTCCACTTTCCGTGCGACCAGATTGTGAATTCAGATGCATGGGAGGAGGGGCTTAATGCGGGCTTCCCCGAGCGATTCGGCCAATACATGCAGTTTCGAACACGTATCCTAAATGCGTTCCGTTCCTACTTGGTTCCGGTTATTGAACTGAAAAAAGAGACCACGAAAGAGGCCGTGTGTCTCGTGTTTGAGAAAGTGAATACGGGTGGCGTGCAGCTCTCGGTCTTCGAGTTAGTCACTGCCACCTATGCTGCTGACGGGTTTAATCTGCGACGTGATTGGTTCGGGGAAGGCACAACAAAAGGTCGTCACTCGCGACTTGCGCATAGACCGCTATTGAAGGGCACGGAGGCCACAGATTTTCTGCAAGGCATAAGCCTCCTTTATACCTACGAACGCCAGCAGCAAGACCTCAAGGCAGGTAAAACGGGAAAGGACGTAACCGGCGTAAGCGCGAAGCGGGAGCATATCCTTGCGATGCCGCTGAGCGCCTACCAGACTTGGGCTGAACCGCTCGTGAAGGGCTTTCTCGAAGTTCATCAGTTTCTCACTCACCTTGGTTTTCACCATCCTAAGTTTTTGCCCTACCGGGCACAGGTCATCCCGCTGGCGGCTACACTCGCGCTAATCGGCGAACGTTGGCTGGAGCCCCAGATCCAAGGGAAGCTTTCCCAGTGGTATTGGTGCGGAGTCTTTGGTGAACTTTATGGCAGCGCATCCGAAACTAGAATTGCTCTGGACCTTCAACAACTGATGAAGTGGATCAGCGATTCATCCAGTCCTTTGCCAGCAACCATCGTGGCGGCGGGTTTTCAATCAGGCAGACTGGACACACTGCGAAGTCGGACATCAGCCGCATATCGCGGGCTCTACGTATTGCTCCAGAAACAAGGGGCTGAGGATTTCTATTGGAAAGCCAAGATGGTGGAGATCGACCGCAACGAACGGGGCATCGACATTCACCACATCTTCCCGCGTAAGTGGTGTGAGGCCGCAAAGATTTCGCCGCGCGTCTTTAACTCGATCGTGAATAAGACTGCGATTTCATACAAAGCGAACCGGAAGATCGGAGGGAACGCGCCCTCGATCTATCTGGCACAGATTGAGAACGACAAGACGGTGCAGCTCACTCCGGCGGCTATGGACGCCATTCTCTCCACCCATTGCATCACTCCGAGCTTTCTGCGAGGCGATGACTTCGACGGGTTTTATAAGGCTCGCAAGGCGACATTGCTCAACCTCGTCGAGGAGGCTATGGGCAAGCAAGCGGTAGCCACAAGTGAGGCAGCTGCTGAAGATGGTTCCGACTCAGAAGACGACGATTGATTCCCACGTCTTCTTGAAAACGTGTGCAACGTTAGTTAATAGCCCCCAATAATCGGTGGCCCCTTCCGGCGTCACAACTTTCGCGGTAGCGGGCGAAGAGCATCCCGGTCGTGGTCCAACTGCAAATCGAGGGCAGGGGCGTCCTAAAACTTGGCTAGATGGTATAAAGCAAACGGTCTTCTAAAATCACAGCTGCCAGTATTGGGTTGCGCTCTTGGGTGTCACAAGCTGCCGGTAATTGCGGTATAGAGACTCAAAACCAGCATGCCCGAGCTGCTCGGAAACGATGGCGGCGTTCTGCGTGAGAGCCATCAAATAACTGGCGAAGGAATGTCGGAGGGCGTTGCGGGGATAGGGTTGAATTCCTGCCAGTTCCGCTAACTTTTGCAATTGGTAGGGCGCATCGCTTGGCGTGACCGGGCCCGCATTCGGTATCGTCACGCGCCGCAGCCACTTGATCGCAGGCTGGTAGACGATAGCTTTGCCATTTCTTCCGTTTGGCAACGTATGTGTGAGGCGGACGATACGACGTTGCCGCGTTTTGCTGGCCGCCGCCGTGACTTCGATGAATCCTTCGGCGATGTTAACGCGGTTCCATTCTAATCGCATCAACTCTTCGCGCCGAAGTCCGCAGAACAGACCGATTGTGATGAAGGGGAGCATTCTCAGGCCGTGATGTTCGTGGGCAAGTTCCAAGAGACGCGAAGCTTGTTCGACGGTGAGGATTCCGATGGCAGCGTCTTCACCGCGCGGTCTTTCCAGTCGGACGATTGGATTCGCTGCGCAGTGATTCTGCTTCACGCTGTAGTTGAAAAGATTCGACAGATCGGCGTAGTAGTGTGCCTGCGAACGAAGCGATAAAGGCAGGGACTGCACCCACGCTTCGATCTCCTCGTGGGTGACGTCATTCACCAAACGATCTCCGAAATGTCGTCCAAAGGTGTGCAGTGTGTACGATAAATTCTGAAGATACACGGGTCGGCGTCCGGCCCGTTGCTTCGCTTGAAGAAAGTGCGTGAGCGCCTCCTTAATCGCAAGCGGGCGCGCTGGTTTGGCGTGTTTGAGGTAATAGCGGCACGCCTGAACAAGGCTGACGTTGACGGGGTCGAGAAGGCTGAGGGCTTCTGTGGCATCGATTCGCTGCTTGTCGGTCAGGGAGAAAGCAGCTGTGCCGAGATTCGTTCGCGCGATCTTGAATTGATCGGCTTTCGTTTCCGCTTCCTGCTTGGTCTTGTAGAAGTGCCGCTTACGTTTTCCGTTCACCAGCCCGAGATCGACGCACCACGAAACCGTACCGCTCGCATTGATGCGTCGTGTGATCTTCGCGCGTTGCGTTGTCCGTGATGCGCGGTTGCGCTGCTCTGTGCGGAAACGGGGCGAAGACGTCACCATAAGGTCGAAATCATGTCACTCGGACGTCACTCGCGCAAGCAAAAACGCGATTCTCAGAGGGAAAAGGGAAGCTACCCGACATGGATTCGAACCATGCGTCCGCGACTTGCTTAACCAGAGTAAAGTGGCGTTTTCACTCTAGGGAACCGTGCTCATAGGTGCACGATGTAACACGAAACGACGCCATTAAGCGCCAAGTGACGTCACTCAAACGTCACTCGTTTCAGGCCGGAATGATGGTTCATAAAATTGTAGCGCCGTCTCGGAGACAGCTAGAGCCGGTTCTCACTAAAACATTGCCCGTCCCGTCCGATACCAGACTCCTTCGCGGCTCGCGTCGTCACAATGCTTAGAAATGTCTCGGTCCAAAGTCGAGAGCTCGCGATCATTCAACTCGGATTCTTCCCAATCTATGTCTCCATCGTCGATTTCTTCAGAGATCAGGCCCTTCGCCGCTTCTGCTGAAGTAGCTGTGATGCCGAGGGTCATGTAATAGCCCGTGAGAGTTTTGGTTTCGGCCTGGTCGATCACCTCACGCGGCGCGTGGAGCGTCACGCAGATCGTTGCAAGAAAGTGACCGAGTCCAATGTCGTCGGTTCCCATTTAGCCACTGTAGGATTTGGAAATCCGAAGAGAAAGAGGAATTCTTCTCCGTTAGTATGCGTGCTCTGCACTTAGCCCCTTTCCGATGATCAAGGGACAGGTTCTCTGCGTTCGCGGAGCGGTCAAGGGTCGCAAGAGAAGCTCGACGGCGTTAGCCGCTTGCTCTTGACGGCGAGTACGGACGCCCACGCTGGTGAGCGGCGGAAAGGGGCGTTTTCTTTTTTGGCGACTATTACGATTTTCCAGCGCGGCGATTCCGTCGAGATTCTCCCAGCTCGCGGGCCTGCTTCTCGCGCAAGTAGAACTGATCGGAGAGCGTGCATTTCACGAGATCGAGCGGCTCTCGAATGTTGGTTGGAGCTTTGTCCTTGCTCGCCCATCCCCACAGGGTCATGGAGCCGACGCCAATCAGTTTTGCGGCATCTGAGAGGACGAGATATCCGCTTGCATCACGGGTCTCGCCAATCGTCACCGGACCAGCGGGTTCTTTGCTGGGCCATTTGATGAAGCGGTTCTCAAGCTGCCCGACGGATTTCTCGCTCATATATAACTCGCCCGTGAGCGGTGACACGTAACATTGAAGCGGCTCTCCATTGAATGAGACAGCCTTCCGAATCCAACGTCGGAGCGTTGCATCCGTGGTCTGTGCGATCCAAACGGCCAGCGGGATCGGAAACTGCCGAACCCCCTCTACCGTTATAATTCTGCGATCCTTCACCATTTCGAGCGATGAAATATAAACTGACTCGGGGGGCTTTTGCAATGGCAAAGCATCGGGCGTTTCTGGACGCTCTATGACAGTGGTTTCGTGGGGATCATCGTCCTTAGGCTTGGTCGGGGAGTATCGCCTCGCGGGTTCCCAATTGGAGGGAACAGATGGAATTGGAATTTCGCCCTGACGGAAGTCGGGCGCGCCAACAATCCGACTCACAGGCTCCTTGCGAGGGCTCTCGGTCGGCAAGCTGCCCAGCGTCCCGATTCTGCTATTGGGTTCTCGGGTTCTGAATGTTTCCTCCGACCCGAAGATCGCCGTCGTTGCGCGGACCGCTGCCTCCGGCAGGGGAGGATCTTCACGTGGAAGCCGGCGCGCAGCGAAATCCTCTGCGCCCTTCTTCAGTAAATCGCTCCATTCCTTCAGCTCCGCGGCTGACTCGGCCCTGGGAGTCCGGAACGCGATCAATTCTTTCAGGCGGTCAAGCTCGCTTTGCGTGAAGCGAGATTTCTCTTCCTCCGTCGGATCGCGAAAGGTGCTGGGGTTGCGGTTCTGCTCATAGTGCGCGCTCCGGTAGGCGGACAAGTACGAGTTAAATGAATCGTTTAGCGCGACCCGGTCAACTTTGTCAGATCGTTTGCGCTTAACCAGCTTGGGCTGTCGTCTCGGCGATCCCGTGATGAGCTTTTTCGCCAGGCTGTGGTCCCCTCATCTGCAATTGTACCCCGCACCCTCTTGCACATTCTACAAAGACTGAATATACTAGATGTGCATGCATCTTCTATAATGCCTGTGAACACTCTCTTGCATTCATTGGTTGCATTGTTTGTCGGACGAGCGAGTGGAGGTGGACGCGGTTATGCCGAGAAAGAACCCGCCGCAGTTTTCCGAGCCCAGCCGGGACCGGCTGCTTACCGACCTAAGAGGCCTCTCCCGAAAGCTGAACAAATGCGTCGATGACGCCCGTTGGGAGAAGGCGGAGGAGATCGACAGCCAAATTGAGTTGCTCATGCAATTGGCAGGAAGCAGGTTCAGCCCCATCATACTCGACGCAGCCAACGCGAGAGCGAGGCTTGCCATCATCAATCGCTGCATCGATGTCGCTGAAATCCACGTGTCGTTCGTCAGCGATGTTTGCCTGAACCGGCCCTCGGGAGAGTGGACGACTCAGTTTGCGGACTGCCTGGAATGCGCATCGAGAGTTGCGATGGCTCGCAAGGATTGGGAACTGTTCGGGTTTTGTCTGGAAAAATGTGCCGAGATTCGAGCTAGGGTGCTCGGGACACAGCATCCGGATTCGCTCCGGGCAGCGCGCGAATGGGAGATGTTTCTCGACGTGATGACCGATCCGTCGCTCGATGGGTCAGAGGCAAACCAGTGTCGGTAATCATCTCGCGCCGCGCCAAGATCCGAATGGAGCTGACGGAGGACGAGTTCCTGCGGCTATGGGGCGAGCTCGTGGATGAGTGGAAGGTAAGTGCCGCCGAAGACCTGCTGGAAGGTTTGCTTCTTAGGCAACAGCCATCGACGAACTTCCAGTTGAATTTGTTTGGGAAGGATTGACCATATGAAGCTGTTCCGTGGGCAGGGCTTATATAAGGGATGGATTAAGCAAGGGCTCAAGTTTGGCGGCTTAATGCTTGCGGTCGGCCTGGCAATCCAAGTTGTTGCTCATGTCAAGTTGCTCCTCATTCAAGGTGCCCCCCTGGTCGCAAACGACGACGCTCGACGGGAAGAGCAACGGCGTGAGATCGATTTCCTGACGCAGACGGAGGGTTCGGCAACGATGGCTCTGACATCGTGTCCAAAACCTTTCGGATGGCCGACTCGTCCGACAGGACGTTTTCTTCACGCCGCACAGATCGAGGCGCTGTCAGATCACAATGCCAATCCGCACGACTGGAAGCTGGTCTGCGGGTATGTTTACGATTCCGATAAGAGTGAGAAGGTCGATGACCCACGCTTTCTATGCGTCATGCTGCACGAGCTGATTGGTTGGAAGGACATCGAGGGTGCGGGATACACCTGTCTGGACGGGGATGGATCGTTCGGCAGGTGGCCTCATCAATGGAAGGTCATTCCGGATTGGTTGGTGACAACTTACACCGACGGGTACGACAAACCAACGGACGGCTCGAACATTGCCAATATCCGTCTCAAGGTTGAAAAATGCTTCCTTAACTCGACGAGTGAAGGTTGCCTCGTCACGATCTGGGTGACGCGCAAACGAAGCTCCTGGGGTAAAGATCTGGTCGCTGAGTATACCTCCAGGATTCGTGTAGAGATCGTTACGTTCCTCGTCGTGGTTCCGGTTGGCGCAGCAATTCTGATTTTCGCGGTCCTTAGGTTTGTGGGTTGGTGCCGACGGCGCATCGCAAGGGTCTCGCCAAATTCCCCGGCACCTTCCATCAGGAAAGGAGCGGTGCAGTGAGCACTTTAAAGAACGCACTTTGCCAATTTTTGATCCTCGTCAGTTCCGCTATTCCCGCTTGGTCATCGACTGAGATAGCGTCGCATCGAGCTTCTCCAGAGGCGACCGGCGCATTGGTCGGCCTAGATTCCCCAGACGACATTGTCGCAACGCGCGAGTCGCAAGCAATACGAGCGGCGGCGAGTGAAAGCTTTTCGCGCTGCACCAGCCTGCAAGCTGGTCAGCAAATTCACTCACCAATAAGGAGAACTCGTATGTTACGACCTGATGCGCCCGCGCCTCCCAAGTCGCGGGTAAAACTCTACGATAAGTTTGACCTGACCAAGGAACTCGTTCGGCTCAGCCGACACCGAGACAAATTCACGGGCAATCGTGCCTGCGAAGGGGTAATTCTGATCGGGTCGCTGGGCAGTGCCAAAAGCACCTCATCTCTCGATCTGTTCGGAACGGCCTATCTGCAAGCCAGGCCGAAGTGGGGAGCGATCATCCTGTGCGCCAAAGCGAGCGCAGCCGAGGATGCCCGGAAGATGGTCTACGGCGCTGGCCGGGCCGCCGATCTCATCGAGTACGGCCCGGAAACAGACGAGTGCCTGAACTGGCTCGATTGGGAGTACCGCGATTTCGGAGACGGCGTTGGACGCGTTGACAACCTCATGGAGGTCTTCAATTCGGCCATGGAGATCATGCAACGTTCCGCTGGCCAAAAGGAGTCGGAACCCTTCTGGAAGTACGCCAATGATCAAGGCATGAAAAACCTCTTTTTCATCGACGCACAGGGCAATGGGAGCATCGACCTTTCCAGAGTTCTGGAAATGTGGCAGACGCTGCCGCGCGACTTTGCGGATCTGGAGGAGCCCGACAAATTCGCAAGCTTGCGGACATTGCTGATGGCGGAAATGAATTGTTCACCCGAGCAGAAGAGATCGCTAAAAATGGCTCGCAATTGGATCTTGGAAATGGCGGGCCTGTCGGAGCGCACCAAAAGTTGTATTCAGCAAATGGCGGTCGGGATGATCGATCCGCACGCGCGCGATTTGATGCATCGGGCAATGGGCCGTAAGAGCACGTGGACGCCGGAAGACATTTGCGAGCGGGGCAAGATTGTTTTGATTTCCTACGATGTCAAGCGGTACGGCATGACCGGGAAGCTGGTCAACGTGCTGACCAAACGTTGCGTGGAGCGCGCAATCGAGCGTCGTCTCGCAAAGTACAAGGGCAACATGAAGGCGCTCAGGCCGGTGGCGATTATCTGTGACGAAATGCCTTATTTCATTGACTCGGCAGACCTCGAATTTCTGAGGACGTGCCGCGAAAGCAGGGCTGCGTGCCTCTGGTCATTCCAGTCGATCCCGAGTGTGGTCGCCGAATTCGGCGGTAGTTCCATGGCAGAGACTCAGGTGAAATCGATCCTGAGTTTATTCGGCACAAAAATCATTCATCAGAATGACGACCCGGACACCAACAAGGCGCTGGCCGACATGATCTCGCAAGATCTCAGATTGCGTGAAAGCTATAACCAAGGGCAAACACCGGGAGGAAGCAGTTCTGGCAGAACGTGGAACCTGCAATGGGAGCATGTGGTCCCTACGATTGCCATGAAAGAACTGAAACGGGGAGGAGCCGAGTACAAGTGGGACGTGCGCGCCATCATGACGATGGCGGGCTACAAGTGGCATGAAACCGGCAAGTCTGCCTGCGCGGTGAAGTTCTTCCAGAACGTGCCTGACGCAATAAAAGAGAACAGGCTCCTTAAGAACTTTCCTCGGGCACCCATTTACATGTTGGTTGACTCCAGGGCGACGGCGCGAAGCTTTGCCTGGCATACACCCATTTGGCGGCTGCTCTGGAATTGCTGCCAGCGGCCTCATCTCGCAAGGATCTTCATTCGGCACTGGCTTGGATTCTGGATGGGAGCCGACGCAGCCGTGATGGACGCGTTGGAAACGGAGATTCGCAATGGCTTCTGAGTATACAGAGCAGGAAGGCAAACGTCTTCCAACGAAGTTTACGTTGGGTGGCGTGATGGTCTATTTGAGCCCAATCGTTTGGTTCGCGTGGTGCGGCGCGTTTTGGAAGGTGATCTCGCTGGTAACGGTGTCGATCGGAATCTGGCGATCGCCTGGGTTTCTGCGGCGGTTCTTCGGCATCGCGTTAATGGTGTCGATTTTCATTTGGGGAGCGCACGCGAAGTTAACCAAAGAGGACTGGCCCGGTCCGCCAGGGCTTATGGTCTGGTGGCTCGGCAGCTTCTTTACTCGCTTTCATGCCGACGGGATGAAAGCCCTGAGAGACGCCGCGAACAGGCGTTCGGAATGGGGGTGAACCATGGCTGAAGATCGATTCGTTTCCGAAGTCGTATCAAAAGTAGCGCCGATCGTCATTCACGCGTTGCGAGCGGAGGGTCTGGCTATGAGCGGTGACCGCGTCCAGAAGTCTAATGAGCGCCTCAGAGTAGCGCCAATGCTTTTGCGAGTCGAGGACGTCGCGATCATGCTCGCGCGGACAAAAAAGAGCATCCGCGGATTGATCCACAGGGGCGAGCTCAACGTCGTTAGGCACGGGAGGGCCGTCCGGATCGCGGTCGATGACCTTTTGGATTTTATCGCGCGTGGCCGTCCACAGCGCGAAATCAAGCTTTGCAGCTCCAACTGCAAGAGAAAGAGAGGATGAAAGCATGAGTTGGTTTGGTAGTAGCAATGATGCACTGAAGAAGCAGGACTGGCCGTCGAGCCGTGCAGTCAAGATCGAGAACGGTAAGATCGGCGGCGGTACGACCGTGGAAACGCATGTCCGTAACGATGGACGTTACATCATTGAGAAGAACAAGCTCGGTGACGTGACGTCTGCGAAGAAAGTATAAAAAGTGTTGTGAAACTTGGCCCCGTCAGGCTGCGGTCTGTCGGGGCCTTTTTTTGAAAGGCCTGGTATGAGCGCGCATGATTTTGACATCCTGAGCTTGGATGAAGTAGCGACGCTGTTGCACTGTTCAAAGGCGCACGTCAGCAACGCGGTGGCTGGACGAGTTCGGGGATGTGAACCCATTCCCGCCATTCGTCTCGGACGAAGAACGCTCATCAGGCGAGAAAGCCTTTTGTCCTGGATCGAGCAAAACGATAAGATAGCTACATCGCCAGAACGAGGCCGCAAGGACGCATAGGAGAAATCACATGCGTACACGGCACTCCGCAGGAGGTGTCAGAAAACAGCGCGGCAGGTGGATTGGCCTCTGGCGCGTTGACGGCAAAAAGCAATCTCGTGTTCTTGGATTCGTCAAGGACATGAGCAAAGGAGACGCGCGGGAGGCGGTTCAAAAGATTGTCGCGGCTGAACGAGCCGAGGGCAATCCGGCCGCCTTCGGCCAATTCGTCAAGAGTGTCTGGTTTCCGTTCAAGACCCGGCGATGGAAACCCTCGACGAGAGAGGAGTCTATGCAGCGTGTGAATCATCATCTGGTGGCCGAGTTCGAAGATCGTGAGCTGGCCTCGTTCCAGCGGGACGAGCTTCAGGATCTTCTCGACTCGAAAGCGCCGGGGCTGTCTTTCTCGGTGACAGATCACCTCAGATGGGACATGAAGGCCATTTTTGATTTGGCAGTTTCGGAAGGATTGATCGTTCGCAATCCGGCCCTCATGTTGTTCACGCCGAGAGAAGCCAAGAAGCCCGTTCACCGGGTGATGACGATTGAGGACGTGCAGAAGGCGTTCCTCGTGCTAGACGGTAGAGAAAGATTGATCGTCAAACTCGCGATTCTTGCCGGGATGCGTCCCGGTGAAATCTTTGGCCTGAAGTGGGGGCAGTTGGGTGCGACGTATGCTGAGGTGCATCAGCGTGTCTACCGAGGCTTGGTCGATACGCCGAAGACGGATCAATCTTATCGGAAGGCCGCGCTGTCGGAAGGGTTGCTTGCGGACATCGAAAGTTGGCGAGTAAAATCGTTGACGGTCGAATCGGGTTCGTGGGTGTTTCCTTCGGAGCGGTTCACGCCGATGTCGAAGGATAATTGTTGGCGGCGAAACATCCAGCCACGCCTGGCCGAGGCAGGATTGGACTGGGTGAATTTTCAAGTGATGCGCAGGACGCATGCAACCTTAATGAAGGCGTTGGGCGCGGACGGGAAACTGGTCGCGGATCAACTCGGTCACAGTTTGGACGTGAACCAAAACGTCTACACGCAGTCGTCGGTCGAAAGCAGGTTGGGGATCGTGAACCAACTGGAGAAGCAGTTGATACAATAGGTGGTGTTCATTCGGTGTTCAGGATGGAAACTGTTCCCCGGATGTCATTGGAAGCAAAGGTAAGCGGGAGTAATTCAGTGGTAGAATGCCAGCTTCCCAAGCTGGACGTCGCGGGTTCGACCCCCGTCTCCCGCTCCAAGAAAATCAGACTCTCGCCAACTATGTTCTGAAAGAACACGCGTTCGCCGGCACAAGACATCCTCAGCGGGACGCACATCTCAAATCGGACGCCCAAACCGCCTCCGCGCAGCCATATTTACGGCATGACGCGGAGTTCGCGCACCTGCGGCGGACCAGGAATGTGGTTGTTCAAGCTCCGGCCGATCTTGACGGAGGCCTTGAAGATAGCTCCCAATGGAATGAGGCCACCGAGTTTGTAGGCCGCTACCGCCGCCAATCCCATGGACGCGATGCACCCGCATGAACTGCAGTCGGGATTTCCGCCGAACTGGCACGGTGTAATTTTTGTCTTGAGATCCGCGGACAGCGTCTGTGTGGTGAGAGCAAAAACACAGTCCTTGGGACTGTTCGGAGGAGCGGCGAACTGGCGGATCAGTTCCGCAGGCATGTCCAACTTGGGGAACCTTCGCCGCAGTAAGGTCATGTCCGCAATCGCTTGCGCGCGCTCATGGGCTCGTAAAACCTCCCGCGAATGATCTCCCATTTGCGGAGTAAACAAACTGAACCACACCTTGGCAATCTCTGCTCGCGGCGTCCAGAACTCGAGGAATTCCTGCAAATATCCCGGCCGGCTCATCATCTGACTGGTGATCGTACAGTGAACGGTGATCTTCCGTCCCGCGATGTTCTTGAGGATGCGTTCGTAGGTTGCCGGCGCGCGACGGACGTCGTGTTCCGCCTGAAGACCGTCTATCGAGACCACCACGTTGAGCCGCGGTAGAGTCGCCCACTCGAGAGGTATCGGACGGAACGCACTGGTGACAATCTGGACGTGAATTCCGCGCGCCAACAAAAACGGGACCAGCACTTGTAGTTCGCGGTATCGCACCAATGGATCCCCACCGACAATGGAAAGATGCAAGGGCTTCAGACGGTCGACGATCTCTAGCACGCCGTCGATCAACTCCTGTCCCTTGCGGTCGTTCAAACTCCGCAAAGTGAGCTGCCCGCCGAGATGCGCATCGTCGTAGGCATAGCATCCCGGGCAGCGAAGGGGACACTCGCGGGTGATTTCGATCGAGAGCGAAGGCTGCTCTCCCTTAAGGATTTTGGCCCACGCTCGAAGGACCTCAGAGGTCTTCACAATAGTTACTCATTGCGTTGGACGCGCGGTAGGAAGGTCTGGTCGCAAAATAATGCAACGCATAACGACCTGAACGCGCGTTGCTCATCGTAACGGACTCAACGCCACTCTTCTCGACGCTTCTCAATCCAAAGAGAGGATCCGGTACGACCTGCACTTTAAGGTAGAATCGCAAAGCTGAGGTGCAAGAAAGCGGTATGCGAAAAGCGATTCATCTGTTTGCCGTATTGCTGGTCCTGGAAATGTCCGCGTTCGCGACCTGGTCGGTTGTCGCCGTCGATCGCAGCACCGGACGCGTCGTCATCTCTTCGTCCACCTGCACCGGCAGCACCGACGACTTTCTTAAAGACGTCCAGGCTGTGGTGGTGCCCGGCAAAGGTGTGGCTGCCTGCCAGGCTGGTGTGGACTCTGCTACGCATCAAAACCAAACATTGGTGTTCGAGGAGCTTCAGAGAGGAACCGACCCTGCCAGGATTATCGAACTTCTGAGTCAGGACCCTGGGTTCCAGGGACGCCAATATGGCATCGTCGATTTGCAAGGCCGCATGGCCGGCCACTCCGGAATGACCAACGGATTCGTGACGCAGGATCTGCACGGACAAGTTCCCGGGACTGAAATCTTCTATTCGATTCAGGGCAATATTCTTCGATCTGGCGCAGTTGTCCCCAGCGCCGTCAAAGCATTTATCGGCGCACACGGAGGAATCACGGATCGAGTGATGGCCGCCATGGAGGCCGCCGATGCGGCCGGCGGCGATAGCCGTTGCACTTGCCAGACGCCACCTGTTCCCGCCGAGAGCGCGTCCGTTCCTTGCACGCTCCGGACTTCTCTGGTCGCCTACATTCTGGCTGCCGATCCCAAAGACATCAACGGTCCGGTCAATCAGCCCAATCTCCACAACAACGGCACGTACGCGATGTACATCACCGTCTCACAACCGAATCACGGGCCGGCGTTCAACATCAAGTCGGGCGAGGACCTCGATCCGGTGAAGACCCTTCGTGTGCGTTATGACGCGTGGTTGAAGGCTCATTCGGAGTTCAAGAGATGACGAGGAGAATCAAAGTGCGGATCAAACTGGCAATCATCGCGGGCGCGGTTCTTACGAGCGGTGTACTGGCTCAACCTCCCCAAGGTGGACGCGGCGGAGGTGGACGCGGCGCCGCCGGTATTCAAAACCTCACGCTCATGACCACCGCATGGCCGGATGGAGGAATGATCCCGCTGCGCTACACGCAGGCCGGAGCCGAAATTTCGCCCGCGATCCAGTGGAGCGCTCCGCCGGCAGGAACCATGAGCTTCGTTTTGATTTTTTACGACGCCGATACCGTTGCGAACAATTCGACCGACGGCATCTTGCAATGGATGCTGTGGAACATCCCGGCGACGGCGACCGGCGTCGCCCAAGGACGGCCGGACGGTTTTCAGCTCGAGGACGGGACGCGCCAGATCAGTGCCAGCGGCTCGCGCTATCGTGGCCCCGGCGCGCCGGCAGCAGGTCCGATTCATCATTACGTGATGGAACTGTACGCGTTGGACAAGATGCTGGATATCAAGGTCGATCCGCAAGGCCCGCAGGACGCCAACCCCAATGTGCAGGCGATCCGTTCTTCCATCCTGCAGGCGATGTTGGGACACATACGTGGAAAGGCCGCCTACACCGGTCTTTTCCACCGTCCGCAGTAAGATCTTATTTCACCACCACTTTGGCAACCGACTGATTCTCGTACTCGTCCGCAACGCGCACCGCAATGGTCGTCTCTCCCTGCCCTCGATCGATCGAAACGCGATAATCTTCTTCGCTCGAATCGGTCAGCCGCGTAACTGGTTCCACCACCAGCCATTCACCGCCGTTCACGGAATACTCCGCTTTGCCGACGTTGCTCAGGGCGTCTTTGGTATGAAACCGCACTTCGATTTTCGAACCGGAAAGCGAGCCCTGAAGTCCAGTGATTTCTGGCGGAGTGTTGTCGATCAGAAACGGATCGCTTTCGAGCGACCCGGTGAGCGCCTGATCGGGAGGATTGGAGGGCGCGTCCGATGCGGTCACCCGGACCACATACTTCCCATCAGGAAATCCCGTCGAATCCCAGCTATAGTAACGCTCGCGGACTTTTTCGCGCAGCAGCTTCCACGTGGATTCGCTGACGCCGCGAATTTCGACCTTGAAAATCAGCGTGTCGCCGTTGTCATCTTCAGCCAACCAGCGGGCTCCAATCTGTCCCTTCGACCACGTCAGCGTCGGAGACGACCCTGAATCGCCAGTGATGGACGGCGGCGCCGGCAGACGATTGCGGCCGAGCGGCGGCAGCGTGAGCGTCGGAGTCAACGTCGAACTCGCTCCCGCCGGTGCAGGGAACTTGTAGTTCGCCGGCGTAGTTTCCAATTCCTCGATCACCGGCGCGACGTTTTTCATTAAGTAGGCAACGTCAACTTCGGTCAACTCGGACGAGCCGCTCAGCGTTGCCCGATACTGCAAAAACCGCGCGGACGGTGACGTCACACGCCCACTGCTGAGCTTCGCCCACTCGCTCCAATTCTTCTGCGGACGATTCAGATTGCCGCTGCGCGTTTCGAACCCGACCGATCCGTTGCTCTTGCCCTCACTACTCAACCGTCCCCAGTACGAGAAAGCCCCCGCGTCGAGAACATCGCTTTCCAGCACGCCGGACGTTTCCAGTTCCGGCCCGATGGAAACGATTTTTCCGATATTGCCGGTCACCGCGAAGATACGGCCATCTGGCGATGTGCAGAAGTTCGTGATCTGCGTCGGCGCGACAGTCAGCAGGCGCGTGTAAGAATGATCGGAATCGATGCGATAGATCGCGCCGTGATTTCCCGTCCCTGCGAGCGCTCGCCCGCGGGCATCGAACGCCAACGTGTACACGACATCCTGTGTGTGGTTCCAGACGCGGCGCGCATAACCGTCGGTTTGAATCCGGTAAATCTCCGAGCCTCCCAGGATCGCCGCAGCAATCGCGGTCGGCGGAGGAGTCGTCGCGGTCCGATTCGCCGGGAGCGTCACATTAGCTCCCGTAGCCGGTGCTGGCGCGGGCGTGAGGACCGGCGCGGGCGGGGCTGGCGGAGCAGCGGCTTGCTTGTTCCCAACACCAGCGGCGTAAATCGTCCCATCCGGCGCGACGGCCACTGTCGTAACTTCACGCTTCGGCGACTGATACAAAACGAATCCCTGACCGGCAGGCGTGATGCGCAGGATCAGCCCGCTCGGATCGGTACCGGCAATCAGGTTGTCGTTCGCATCCACCGCCAGCGATCGCGCGTGTGTTTCCTCCGTTTTGAAAAACACCGAGCCCGATCCTGACGGAGTCACGCGATGAATCTCGCCCTGATCGCCCGTGGCGACGAATAAATCGCCCGATTTCGCGAACGCCAGCGCCCAGATGTACTTCGCTTTCGGATCGTAAAAAACTTCGGATTTTCCCGCCGTATCGACGCGGTACACCTTTCCGTCCGGCGAAGTGGCCGCGTAGACACGATCCTGCCGGTCGATCGCGATGGCCTGAATCGCCATGCCGTCGAGCTCCACCACCGTGCGCGATTTTCCGGACGCGTCCACGGAAAGCAGCTTGGCTTTGGAGCCGCCCAATCCGCCGCCACCTGCATACAGATTGCCCTTGGAATCGCGCGCCACGGCCCACAGGAAGGTCACCGAAGGATCGAAGATTTCCTTCACCACTGGAGCCAGCGTCAGCCGTCCGTTGCTTGAAAGCGAGAGCCGCGTGAGCGTCCCTTTTTCGAAATCCGCCATCTCGCTCTGCTGCCAGGTTTTGGTCTCAACAGCGTAAACGGAGGCTGCGGCGCACAACAGTGCGGCAAACACTTGCGAAATTTTCATTGGATTTGAAGTTACTTTACTGTAATTCTCAGCGAATAGCTGCCGCTGACCACCTGATCGAACGGCACCGAAAACTGCTGTGTCGCGGTTTCCGGGGATCCCACCAGCGCGCGGCTGGCAGTCCGCTCCGTTTGCAAAACGTTCAGCACGGACGCGGGCAGCGCCGGCATGGTTTTGTCGTCGGAGTAATACGTCGGACGTCCTTCCACCAGCGAAACGAACAACGCGTTGTTGCCGCGTTCCTGGTTCAGCAGCGAAACGGTTTCGGGAATATCCATATACCGGTTGCCGGCCGCCGCGGCGTGCTGCATGCGGTTCATCGTTTCGGCGTCGCTGAACAGAATCCGATGATCGCCCTTGGGCATCCCCGCCGGAATTTTCACAGTCATCGATTTCTCCAGGCGCTCACCCCGATACGGGCGAAGGAAAACCTTTACGGGGATCTCGGTTCCCGCTTCCACTTCGGTCGACGGCGTCCACGCATTTTCGATGGTCGCGACGCGGCGCTCCGGGAGCAAGTCCACTGTGACGTCCACACTCTTCAACTTCGGCGTCGCCACGGAATTCAGGAACAGCCGGTTGAACTTATCGCCCCACCAGCCCGCCAGCACCATTGGTGGCGGAGCCGGCATTTCGCTCGGCGCCAGCATGGTCGACAGGTGGATGCTCTGCATCCCGTCCAGCGTGACGTTTCCGCTCATGCGATAAGTCATCTCGTCCGCATACTCGTTCATCTGCTGGAGCGAGTTGAACAACGTCAGCATCATCAGGAACGGCGTCCATTTCTGATGGACGAACACGTTGAAGTTGAGGTCCTTTTCCTTGAATACAGTGTCGCCCGCGCCATGCGAGCGCAGTTTCACGTGCACCGGAATCGACGGAGCCTCAGCGCCCAATTCGCCCATGATGCCGCTGTAGCGATCCTGCCGCAGCGCACCCACCACGTCCGTTGCATTACCGAATTTAGTCGGCTGAAACGACGAGCTCAGCACCATCAGGATTTCGCTTTTCGCCATCGGCATATTCAGCGGCCCCAGATCGAAGAACTGGTGCCCGAAAGCCAGAATGCGCTTGCCGTCGTTATAAGTCACCGTGCCCATTCCGGTTGCCGACATGTCGCCGGAAACCAGGATTCCAGCAACCGCGTCACCCGGGTTCAGCGCATGCTCCCATCCCTTGACTGGTTTCGCCGTCAGGCCTTGTGCCGACGCCCCGCCTTGCGCCGCTGTGATTCCCATTTGCTGAAACAAGGGTTGAAACGTACTGACCGTCGACGAGCTGAAACCGGAAAGGATCAGCGGCGTATCGATCGGTGTCATGGTCGGCACACGCGGCAGCGACCCCATGCCCGCGGAAACCAACTTGCCCAGCAGCTCACCCGGGATTTCCATGGCAGCCGCGCGATCTCCGGAAGCTTTGTCCGGTGTGCGCGCGTCACTTGGACGGGACTGATCAAAATCTTCAATCTCCAGCATCCGCTCGATCGGCGTGATCCCGCAGATTGCGTCGGGCGAGAACACGCTGAAACGCAGCGCTACCGCGCCAACCAATTTTCCGTTGATATATACCGGACTGCCGCTCATTCCCGCGGCGACATTGGTGTCCTTCGCTTTTCCGCCCATCTTGGCGAGAATCACATCTTGCTTCGGGCCGAGCTGTCCTTTCCAAACGCCGATGATTTCGATCGGCACCGGCTCGGGGTCGGTGCCCGTGAAAACCGTCCAGGCGGTCCCCTGCATCCCCGGTTTCACATCGCCCAAATGGAGGATTTCGACTTTGCCGGCTTTAGGGCGCTCCAGGTCAGCAGCCTGCGCGAAGACACCGCAGGCCAGCGCGGCAAACACCAAGCGCTTGTTCATGAAAGACACCTACCTTAACTTCTTCAAAAACCACGAACATACGTCCGCGGAACCCATATCAGGCTTCTTATTACTCTACCAGGAGATCTCTGCAGCTTAGACGTGCGGAATCGCGAACCCGTTGCTTGCACGGCACATCCGGCCTTCATCCGACCATGTTCATCAGAAAATACGGCCTTGTCATGGCCGTTGTCCGCGCGCAGAATAGGCCATGGACTCGGCGCTTGCGATTCATCGCCTCCATTTTGCCTTCACCATCACCTTCCACTATCTGTTTCCGCAACTGACCATGGGCCTGGCGCTGCTGATCGTGATTCTGAAGACCATCGCGCTACGTACCGGCGACGAAGACTACCATCGCGCGGCGCGTTTCTGGGCGAAAATCTTCGCCATCAACTTTGCATTCGGCGTTGTCACCGGAATCCCCATGGAATTTCAGTTCGGCACCAACTGGGCGCGATTCTCGCGAGCCGCCGGAGCCGTCATCGGCCAGACCCTCGCCATGGAAGGCGTCTTTTCCTTCTTCCTGGAATCCAGCTTTCTGGGACTCTTCATCTACGGGGAAAAACGCTTGAGTCCGAAAGCGCACTGGTTCGCCGGTTTTCTGGTTTTCCTCGGGTCGTGGATGTCCGGATACCTGATCATCGCCACCGATGCCTGGATGCAGCATCCCACTGGTTACGAGCTCGGCCCGAAAGGCGAGATTCTTCTCAGCAGTTTCTGGGGACTTCTTCTGAACCCCTGGGTGGGATGGCAGTATCTTCACAACATGGTCGCCGCCGTGGTGACGGGCAGCTTCGTCATGGCTTCCGTGGGCGCGTACTATTTACTGATGAACCGGGCCGCTTCATACGGCCGAATCTTCATTAGGACCGGAGTAATCGCCGGGTCCATCGCCACGCTGCTTCTGATCTTCCCCACCGGCGACGGTCAAGGCAAAAACATCGCCCGCTACCAGCCTGCGACGCTGGCGGCCATGGAAGGATTGTTCGATACGATCGAGGGTGCTCCGCTGGTGCTGGTCGGACAGCCCGATACCGACAGGTTGCAGCTCGACAATCCGCTGGTGATTCCCGGAGCGCTCAGCTTCCTGACCTACCAGCGCTGGGCCGCCGAAGTGAAGGGCCTGAAAGATTATCCGCGCGATCAGTGGCCCGACAACATTCCATTGCTGTATTACAGCTACCACATCATGGTCGGCTTGGGGACGATTCTGCTCGCGCTGATGGTCGTTTCTGCATTGATGCTCTGGCACGGGAATCTGTACCATTCGAAGCCCCTGCTGTGGATGCTGATGCTCGCGCTTCCGTTCCCTTACATCGCGACCACCGCCGGCTGGATGACCGCCGAGCTGGGCCGCCAACCCTGGCTCATTTACGGCCTGATGCGCACCGCAGCGGGAACTTCGCCGTATGTCTCGGCCGGCAGCGGCTTGTTTACACTGCTCGGATTCATGGGGATGTACAGCGTGCTCAGCGTACTGTTCCTGTTCCTGGTCGCGCGCGAAATCGACCACGGTCCAGCGTTGGAAAATGTGTGACACACATGGAAACCATCTGGTTCTGTCTGATCGCATTGATGATAGCCGCCTACGTGGTGCTCGACGGATTCGATCTCGGCGCGGGCATCCTGCATCTTCTGGTCGCCAAGTCGGATCGGGAGCGGCGCGAGGTGATCGCCTCCATCGGTCCGGTGTGGGACGGCAATGAAGTCTGGCTGATCGCCGCGGGCGGCGTTCTGTATTTCGCCTTCCCACTCTTATATGCGTCCAGCTTCAGCGGATTCTATCTCCCATTGATGATGGTGCTGTGGCTGCTGATCGTCCGCGGTATCTCACTCGAGCTGCGCAGTCACGTGGACACGCCGCTCTGGGAATCGTTCTGGGACGTCGCGTTCGCGCTCGCCAGTACGCTCCTCGCCGTGTTTTTCGGAGCTGCTCTCGGCAACGTCGTCCGCGGCGTGCCGCTGCATCCCGACGGATATTTCTTCCTGCCTCTGTGGACCAACTTCCGGCCGGGCTCGGACCCCGGCATTCTCGATTGGTACACGGTATCGATCGGAGTCGCCGCGCTTCTGACGCTCAGCATGCATGGCGGATTTTGGATCGCATACAAAACGACGGGAGACCTGCGAGCCCGCGCCCGAAAAATGGCGCGATACTCCTGGTGGGGTGTCGCGATCTTCACGCTGCTGATCACCAGTCTGAGTTTCTGGATTCAGCCGCACATTTCCGAGAACTTCTCTCGCTACCCCTGGGGCTACATTTTCCCCACGCTCGCGTTAGCCGGATTAGCCGGCGCCTGGATGTGGGACACGGACCAAGCCGGACTGCGCCCTTTCCTCAGTTCGGCACTCTACATTGTCGGCATGCTCACCAGCGCGGTGTTCGGAGTTTATCCCAACGTCTTGCCGTCGAATGGCGACCCGAGTCTGAGCCTGACCATCCACAACGCGTCCGCCCCGGAATACGGCTTAGTGATCGGAGTGCGCTGGTGGATCCTGGGAATGATCCTGACGATCGGATATTTCTTCTACGTCTTCCGTCACTTCGCGGGCAAGGTTAACGTCGAGGAAGAGTAGGCTGGGCAGGCAAGACGCCTGCCCCACACCTACCGTTCACGCAGCCTCACCAGATCGCTGAGCAACGTGTCGAAGCCGCCGTTTACGGTGATCTTTCCCACCTTCTCGGCGACCTTCTCCAGCGTTTCCAGCTCCTTCAACCGTACCAACAGAGGGTTATCCTCCATCAGCTTGGCGGTGTTCAACAGCGACCGCGTGGCCGCCGTTTCCTCGCGCCGGCGGATCAGGTTGGCTTGCGCCTGCTTTTCCGCCGTCACCACCTGGTTGAGGATCTCGCGCATCTCGCCGGGCAGAATCACGTCCTTCAACGCGATCGCACCCACGCGCACACCGAACCTTGCCATTTCCTCGCGAACTTCGGCGGCCACCTTTTCGTCGATGTCCACCTTTTCCGCCAGGATTTCTTCCAGCGTCCGGCGTCCCAGCGTCTGACGCACGGCAAGCTGCAGCGCGCGATACAGGTGCTCGGCGTAATCCTTCACGCTTTGCTTGGCCTGCACCGCGTCCACCACCTGGAATTCGGCCCAGACGTTCACGCGAATCGAGACCTTATCCCGCGTCAGAATTTCCTGACCGGGGATCTCGACGGTCTGCTGCCGCAAATCCACCAGCTCCACGCGAGGCGAGATGCCCACGTTCCAGAACGCGTACACACCGGCTCCGAGAGCGCGCACAAAACGCCCGTCGATCGAGAGCAACCCCGTCTTTCCTTCCTCGACCGTCGCGTACACGATCAAGGACTGCGCCAGCCGCTGTACCGCCGCAACCAGCGCCTGGGGAACCTCAGGAGCGCTCGTCACGTCGATCACTTGCGAAGTAATCTCAATCGACGCCTTCCAGTACAGCGCACGCTTCCCCGGTCCCAGAATCCGCGCGAGCTTTCCGTCGTGAAACACCAGCGCCACTTGCATATCGCCGGTCTCGACGGTGGTGAACATGCGAGCCGCCAATTCCGGCTGCTCCTTTACCACGTAACCGGACCAGGCGTTCTCGAACACCAGCTCGTTGACGTTGAACGTCGCGGTCTCGACACCGGTTCCGAAAATCCAGTATTGTCCCGGTTCGAGGATGTCCGCGAACCGTCCCTTTCGAATGAGCAAAACACGGTTCTGGTCTCCTACCAGAATCCGTCGCAAAACAGACATGACAAGTCACCTCCTTGTAGTGAATTTGTGAATAAATAAAACCGATTCCCGGACTCTATTCCACGAAAACCCGGCGGGAAATCCTAGGAGCCTGTCTCGCTGCCATCTAGAGAAACGGACGGTCGAGAAACACGCAGTTTCAGAGATTTCGCAGAGCCGGGAGGATCCGCCGCTGAACTAGAGACTACTTAGGTCAGCGGGAATAGAGCCCGGTGCACGGATGGTTGCGATTGGAGCGCAAAGCGGGATTCGAACCCGCATCCGACAGCGTGCCAAGCTGTTGCTCTATCCATTGAGCTGTTTGCACAGGTTGAGAGGCAGTCACCCATCGCCGGCATACGGTACCGCAGAGCGGCCGCACCAGTGAGGTCTTTGGAGCCTCGACTTTTGGCGATGTTGGACATAAAAAACTCCCTCGACAATTATCGAGGGAGTCTCTTATTTCGTCAAGACTGAAGCGTCAAAAAGAACCAACTTTAATCAATCGCTAGCGGCTCTTTTCCTTTTCTTTGTCTCGCCGCTCGTCGCGCTTTTGCTGCTTTTCCTGCGGCCTGTCTGGTAGTCGTTCCTGCTTCTGCTCCTGCCTCGGTTCGACGCGAGGCTGCGGCGGAGGAGTGTTGTTCCGCTCGATCTGCCGCTGCGGCTGTTGAGGCGGCTGCTGCTGCGGTGGTTGCGCCGGTGGCGGAGTATTGTTGCGCTCGAACGGAGGCCGCTGTTGCGGCTGCTGCTGCGGTGGCTGCGCCGGTGGCGGAGTGTTGTTCCGCTCGAGCGGAGGCCGCTGCTGCGGTTGCTGTTGCGGTGGTTGCGCCGCTGGCGGAGTATTGTTGCGCTCGAACGGAGGCCGCTGCTGCGGTTGCTGTTGCGGTGGTTGCGCCGCTGGCGGAGTATTGTTGCGCTCGAACGGAGGCCGCTGTTGCGGCTGCTGCTGCGGTGGCTGCGCCGGTGGCGGAGTGTTGTTGCGCTCGAACGGAGGCCGCTGTTGCGGCTGCTGCTGCGGTGGTTGCGACGCTGGCGGAGTGTTGTTCCGCTCGAACGGAGGCCGCTGTTGCGGTTGCTGCTGTATCGGTTGCGAGGGCGGCGGAGTATTGTTGCGTTCGAACGCCGGCCGCTGCTGTTGTTGATTGTTGGGCAGTGCCTGACGATACATCGGCTGCGCCGGACGCACCGGCTGCGGAGCCGAACCGCGCACCTGGTTTTCCGCCGCGCGATCCAACGGACGTCCCGGATTCGCCTGCAGCGCCGCACGCTGATGCTCGAAAGCCACTGGCGCTGGAGGCGGCGCGGTCCGCGTCACCACCGTTCGATTCATCATCGCCGCCGGCGGTGCACCCACCGAGGCCCGTCCTCCCAGAACCGCTTCCCGCTGTGGAGCGACCGAGGCACGCTGTATCACCTGGGCCTGTTGCAAAGCTCCCGGCTCAACGCGCACAGCCGCGACACCCACCGGACGGCCCGAAATCATCGTCTCATGCGATACCGCGGTCACCGCGCCTGGAACTCCACGATTCACGTATGTCACGTTGGTCACGTTGACGTTGTTGATCACCGTACGGTTGACGATCACCGTGTTGGTGACGTTCACGCGTTCTACATAAGCCGGACTGTAGTGGTACGACGGCACGAAAACTTCGCGTGGTCCCAATGCGAACCAGCCCACAGCAGCGCCTCCGCCGATCCCGATGGAAACTCCGAATCGCGGCCCGCCGACCCATGCCACTAACGCTGGCGCATACACCGGCCTCACGCCGACCACGACCGGTCCTGGCACCCAGCCCCAGGCTCCCCCGACCGAAACCCAGCGCCCGTAGTGGAATGGAGCATAGCCCCACGGCGCGTCATCGATCCAAGTCCAACCCCATGGCGCGACCCACGCCCAGTGGCCGAATCGATACGGCGCCCAGCCCACAGCCACGCCGCGCGGGAACCACACTTCACCGTATTCCGGATACTGGCGCCATCCGCCGTTGTCGTCCAGATCGGCGTAGCCCGGCATTTCACGAGATACATAGCGTGCCGATTCGGAGCGATCCTCGCGCCGGTCGCGATCGGAACAAAAATTGTCAAAGGGATCCCCCACGGGCATCTCGCGTCGATCGAAAGTCGCGGGCGCTCCATCTCCGCCGCCGGTAATGCGCACCTGATCGCGCGGATGAATGGTGAACGCCTGGCCCGCGGTCGCTTCCATCTCGCCCCCGCGCACGGTCACGATGGTGGCGTCGCCTTGGTCGTTCACATCCACACGGTATTCGCCGGCGCGCAAAATCGTGAGCGCGGCTTGCGGTGTGTCGATCTCCATCGATTCGTCGTCGGCCAGCCTCCGCACACGAACCTCTAGCGTGCCCTGCGAGAGCTGGACCTGCGCCATCCGATCGTCCAGATTGATGAAAGAAAAACCGGTGCGCCCATTCAGGCGAAAGGCCGCGTTGCCGAGATGCAGTTCAGCACGCGAGCCGTTATCCGTCCAGATGCGATCGCCCGTGGTGATCGGACGATTCAGGGTCGCGGGAACCCAGTCCTCCACGCTGCCTGGCTGGAACGTTACCGATCCACTCAGGAAGCTGAGCCGCGCGGCGCGCCCCGGAACATCGGGGCCTTCACCTTGCGGTGGTTGGTCTTGCGCGAAAGCAAGCGTTGCAGCCAGCGCGCTGGCGATGATCAGAATCGGTGTTCGTGTCCCCATACGTGTCATCAGACGTTCCGCCTCTGAGAACACGGTACCACCATGAAGGGTTTTCAATGTGAAAAGTTTTGAATGTAAAGGCGGCTTAATCTCGCGTCATCAAAGCGCGGCGAATGCCGAAGAACGACAAGATCGCGACGCCGGAACAGACCAAGATTCCCCTCGCGGCGATATCCGGCAGCCAGCGCGATTTGAAAAAGAACAGGCACAGCAGCGCAAGAAAGATCAGCCGAAGCGCTCCCCTTGCCACGCTTGCCGAAAATCGCAGCGCGATCCATGCCGCCACCGCGGCCATCGCGATCGCGCCCGTCAGCCCCAGAGCTCCGGCCCAGGCCAACCCGCTCCAGTCCGGTCCAAAAAGGACCTTTCGCAAACTGTAGACTGTCGTCAGGCCGGACCCCAGGATCAGGACAGCCATCATTTCACCGTACAGCGCAGCTATTGCGATGCGTGTCAAGGCTTCCCGCATCGTTCGCGGAGGATCCTTCGCCAGCCCTTGCGCCGCGGCCGGTCCCGCGAAGACTACTCCCAGGCATGCATAGGCCGAGAGCAGCACCGGATCCAGAAATTCGATCGCTTTGACGTACGGCCACCATATGCCGAAAACTCCAATAATCGCAACATGGACCAGGATTACACGCCATCCCGAACGTGAAAAATCTAACCCACTGCGTTTGAGGTGGTACGCCAGCGTCTCCACGAGGATCATGGTACCAGCAGGACTGGCGTAACATAAGATAAGGAACGCCCTAGATTGCACTTAGGGCAAATTTGTCTAGGGCCGGCACGCTAATCTATCGCGGCGGGCAGGCCGATGAAACAGGTAGATATGTTGGATAGGCGTATAGAACCAAGGATGCTGTGCGCGGACCTGGTGGACGTCCGTTGGAAGGATCAGACCGGCCGCTCGCGTCGAGGCGTCGCCAATCTGGAGGACATCTCCCTGTCCGGAGCCTGTCTGCAAGTCGATCGTCCCGTGCCGCTCGGCACCATCTTCCGCATCAGTTATCCGAACGGTGAGCTGATGGGAGTCGTAAAATACTGCGTCTTCCGGGAGATCGGATATTTCCTGGGAATCGAATTCGAGGCGGGCAGCCGCTGGTCGCAGCGCCACTACCGGCCCCAGCATTTGCTCGATCCCCGCCGGCTCATAACCCGGGTGACCAATCGCCTGAAACCGGATCCACAGTCCGACGCCCCGCTACCGTCCACAAATTGAGCTGTAATTTGTGATTAACTGAAAAGAATGGCAACCGTAGCGGGCCAACTCCCCGAGGAACGCTCGTCCGCCGCGCCCCGTGAAATGCCGTGGGCCGCGATCGGTTGGTTTACCGCTCTTCTCATCCTGGTTTATTTTCCGACTTTTCAGCATCTGGTGGAACAGTGGGCCACCGATGAAGATGTGGGTCACGGATTCTTCGTCCCAGTAGTGGCCGCCTACATCGCCTGGCAGCGCCGCGCCGAGCTCGAAAATCTGAACTGGAAACCGGCATGGTGGGGCCTCGCTCTGATCCTCTGGGGTGCTTTGCAGGCATATATCGGATCGCTCGGCGCGGAGTTGTTTCTACAGCGCACCTCGATCCTGATCACGCTGGTCGGAATGCTGTTGGTTTTGGGCGGAACCAAATTAGTAAAAGTACTGGCATTCCCGCTCCTGCTGCTTCCCTTCATGATCCCGTTTCCCACTGTGATCTATAACCAGATCACGTTCCCGCTGCAATTGTTCGCCAGCCGCGTGGCCGAATACGCTCTCGGCGTGTTGGGAATTCCCGTACTTCGCGACGGTAACGTGCTGGAGCTCGCCAGTCAAAAACTGTCGGTGGTGGAGGCGTGCAGCGGGATTCGCAGCCTGATGTCGCTCACTTTCCTTTCGCTGGTTTACGCCTATTTCTTCGACAAGAAAGTCTGGATGCGGTGGGCGCTGTTGTTCGGCACGATTCCCATCGCTATCCTGGCCAACGCCGGACGCGTGACCATCACCGGCATTCTCAGCGAAATGAATCCCGAACTGGCTCACGGATTCTTCCATAGCCTGGAAGGCTGGATCATTTTCCTGATCGCATTCGTCATGCTACTGGTGCTGCACGTCGTCATCAACCGTGTGTACAAATGGAAATTTGCAAAGGAGGAGCATGCTTAAGTTTCTCAATTCCGCTCCTGCCCGCATCGTCACTGTCTTGCTGATCGCGCAGGCGGCGCTCCTGTACAGCTCCATCCGCCCGGAAGCTATTCCTCCAGGCCGGCCCCTGGCCGACTTTCCCCGCGAGGTGGGAGCTTGGCGCTTGCAACAGGAAGGCGTGATCGACACGGAAACGCAAGCCATCCTCAAAGCCGACGATCTGATGACCCGATACTACGCCGATCCCGTTTCCGGGCGTGGCGCCGATCTGTACATCGCGGCATTTCGCTCGCAACGCAACGGCAAGGCTCCGCATTCCCCCAAGAATTGTCTTCCCGGCAATGGCTGGACGCAGCTCGATTCCAGCGAAATCTCCATCGATGCCGGCACCGGCCTCCCCATCGACGCCAACCGGTATCTGATCACCCACGGCGACTCCCGCAGCGTGGTTCTGTACTGGTATCAGTCGCGCGATCGCACGGTGGCCAATGAGTTCAAAGCCAAGTTCTGGGTGATCGCGGATGCCATGCGCTTCAACCGTACCGATACCGCATTGATCCGCGTGATCGTGCCCGTAGTCAACCGCGACGAAACCCAGGCCGACCGAACCGCCATCGATTTCGTGAAGAGCTTCTATCCCACCATCCGCGTCTTCCTGCCGTCATAAAGTAGACTATTGCTGATGCGGGTTCTCGCGCTGGCGGCATTTGTTCTTCCGATCTTCGCTCAACCACAAGGAAATCCGAACGACCAGGTCCTGAAAGCCCTGGACGATCTGGAATGGCGTCTCAAGCTGAGCGACATCGCCGACGTGGACAAGATTTCCTATGCCAGCCTACCTCCCCATCGCGTGCCCAACCCCACTGCGCCCGGCGCTGGAAATCCGCTGATCGTTCACGCCTATACCTTCATCCCCAAAAAGGTCGATCGCGCCAGGAAGCAGCCTCTGCTGGTGCTCGCCCATCAGGGCATTCACGGCAGTGTTTCCTCTTCCGAACTCGGCCACATCATGCGTGAGCTGGTCACGCAAGGTTATTCGGTCATCGCGCCGGACTATCGCGGATCAAGCGGCTACGGCCAAGGTCTGTACAACGAGATCGACTACGGCGGCCGCGAGGTGGACGACGTGTTTGCCGCGCGCCAATGGATGCTCGACACCTACAGCTTCTTCGACCCCAAGCGCATCGGCATGATCGGATGGAGCCATGGCGGCTTCATCACGTTGATGAACATCTTTCAGCACCCGGATGCTTTCGCTGTGGCCTACGCCGGCGTTCCCGTGAGCGACCTGGTGTTGCGCCTCGGCTATCAGACCGATCAATATCGCGCGCTGTATTCCGCGCCGTATCACATCGGCAAAACCGTTCGCGAAGACATCAAGGAATACGAGCGCCGTTCGCCGATCACGTATGTTTCGAAACTCGCGACGCCGTTGCTGATCCACACCAACACCAACGACGAAGATGTCAACGTGCTTGAAGTGGAACGCTTAATCACGGCGCTGAAAGCGGAAGGCAAGCAGTTCGAATACAAGATCTACGAAAACGCTCCCGGCGGCCACATGTTCAACCGCTTGGACAACGAACTGGCTCGCCAGTCGCGCGAAGAGATTTACAAATTCCTGGCGAAGTATCTACTCAAATGAACCAGAACGAGAGCCCGCGGAACGCGGTCCATAAGAAATCCGAGGCCGGCCATTGGCCTACGCGGCCGCTCTTTGAGGCGCGACAGTTATGGAGCGCGTTGGCGATATTTTGGACGATCGCCTCCTTGTCCGCCCAAACTCCTCCAGCCGGCCGCGGAGGGACGCCCGCGCCGCCCGCTGCCGCCGCACAAGCCACTCCCGCCCCTGCCACTCCCGCCATCAATCCGCCGCAGATGTCGAACGACCAGGTCCTCAAGGCCATCGACGATCTGGAATGGCGCCTGAAGATCAGCGACGTCGCCGATTTCGACAAGATCGCCTACACCAGCCTCCCGCCGCGCCGCAATCCGAACCCGACCGCGCCCGGCGCGGGCAACCCGGTCATCGTCTACGGATACACTTTCATCCCCAAGAGGCTCGATCGAACAAAAAAGCAGCCCCTGCTGGTGCTGATCCACGGCGGCGTGCATTCGAATTTCACTTCTGAATCCGCGCACATCGTTCGTGAAATGATCGAGCAGGGCTACACCGTCATCTCGACCGACTATCGCGGGTCCACGGGCTACGGCCAGAATTTCTATCAGCAGATCGATTACGGCGGCCGCGAAGTGGACGACGTGTACGCCGGCATGCAGTGGATGCTCGAGCGCTACAGTTTTCTCGACCCGAAGCGCGTCGGCATCGTCGGCTGGAGCCACGGCGGGCTGATTACGCTGATGAATATTTTCCAGCACCCGGAATCCTTCGCCGTTGCCTATGCGGGCGTGCCGGTTAGCGATCTGGTCTTGCGGCTCGGCTATCAGACCGACGCGTATCGCGCGCAATATTCCGCGCCGTATCACATCGGCAAAACGGTTCGAGAGGACATCAAGGAATACGAGCGCCGCTCGCCCATCACCTACGTCTCGAAGTTGCAGACGCCGCTGCTGATCCACACCAACACCAACGATGAAGATGTGAACGTCCTCGAAGTCGAACGCCTGATCACGGCGTTGAAAGCCGAAGGCAAGAAATTCGAATACAAGATCTATCAGGACGCGCCCGGTGGACACGTCTTCAATCGTTTGGACACCAAGCTCGCGAAGGAATCGCGCCAGGAGATTTATCAATTTCTCGCGAAGTATCTGCTCAAATGATGCGCGGCTCTGAAATCAGGCCAACGCGCTCCATAACTGTCGCGCCTCAAAATCTGAAGCGAACCGCACGGCCGTCAGTTGAGGCGCGACAGTCATGGAGCGCGTTCGTGAATCAAATATGATCCAGGACTCCGTAGCAAAGGACCGCAGCCAGGCGCGGTCCATGGTCATCACACAGTCTGGTGTAATCGCCACCAGCCAGACGCTCGCGTCACAAGCCGGCGCGCAGGTGCTCGCGCGCGGTGGATCGTGTATCGACGCGGCCATCGCGGCCAACGCCGTTCTAAGCGTCGTCGAACCGATGATGTGCGGACTCGGCGGCGATCTTTTCGCGATCTATCGCGACGGGAAAACCGGCACGCTGACCGGCATCAACGCCAGCGGCTATGCTCCCAAAGCACTGACGCTGGAATATCTAAATTCCATCGTCCCTGCCGCCGGGATTCACAGCGTGACAATTCCAGGTGGCGTGGATGGCTGGGCGAAGTTGCACGGCCGCTTCGGAAAACTGCCCTGGGAGGACCTGTTTCAGCCCGCCATGTATTACGCCGATCGCGGATTCCCGTTGACCGAGCTGATCCAATACGACTGGGAGCACGAGCAGGCCAAGCTCACTGAAGGACTTTTCCTGAGGAATGGCCACGCCCCGCACGTCGGCGAGATTTTCCGCAATCCCCAGCTCGGCTCCGCCTATCGCATCCTGGCGAAGGAGGGTCCTGCCGCCCTGTATCATGGCGAACTCGCTGCCGCGATTCTCCGGACGTCGCAACGTCTAGGCGGTACCATGTCGGCGGAAGATCTTCGTGATTTCTCATCCGAGTGGATCGAGCCCATCTCGACTACCTATCGCGGATGGGAGATCTACCAGATTCCTCCCAACGGCCAGGGAATCGGCGCGCTCGAAATGCTCAACATCATGGAAAACTTCGACATCCCGTCGATGGATCCGTTGAGCGCCGAGGCATACCATCTGAAAATCGAAGCGCAAAAACTGGCCTTCGCCGATCAGCGCCGCTACATCGCCGATCTGCGTTTTTCCGACGTGCCTATCGAAAAAATGTTGTCCAAGGATTACGCCGCGCGCCAGGCCGCCACCATCGGCCACACCATTTATCTCGCCGCCGCCGATCGCGAAGGCAACCTGGTCTCGTTCATTCAGAGCATTTCGGACGTGTGGGGATCGGGCGTAGTGGTCGACGACTTCGGTTTTCATCTCCACAATCGCGGCAGCGCGTTTTCCGCCGATCCGTCGCATCCCAACGCCCTCGCGCCGCGCAAGCGCCCGTACCACACCATCATTCCGGGATTCATGCAGCGCGATCGGGTTCACATCGCGTTCGGAATCATGCGCGGCCTGAATCAGGCGCAGGCGCACGCGCAGTTTGTCTCAAACATGGTCGATCACGGGATGAATATTCAAGCCGCCCTCGAAGCCCCACGTTTTACCAAAATGACCCTTGGAGGACGTGACGTGCGCATCGAAGGTCGCGTTCCCCTGTCGACGCGCGAAGAACTGAAGCGTCGAGGCCACGACCTGGAAGTGCTCGGCGATTACTCCGGATTAGTTGGTGGCGGCCAAGCGGTCATGCGCGATTCGTCCACTGGAGTAAACTACGGAGCATCGTCACCGCGGAAAGATGGCGCCGCCATCCCCGAACCCGATCCTTATTGGAGCTAAATTGCGATACGCACTGTTCGCTTTGCCGCTGATCATGCTTTCCCAGGACAATCCACGTGACAAACCTCGCGCCCGCGATCTTGGAGTCCCCTTTGACGGCGTTCCTGGTCCGCTGAACGCAATCACGGATATCGACGCCATCGAAGTCGGCCACACCACGCTCATCGAAGGCGCAAATGTGCGGACCGGCGTCACCGTGGTTTTCCCGCGCGGAAAGTCGAGCGCCGATCAGGCTTTCGCGGCTTGGTATTCGCAGAACGGCAACGGTGAAATGACCGGGACTACGTGGATCGAAGAATCCGGATTCCTGGGCAGCCCAGTCATGATCACCAACACGCACAGCGTCGGCCTGGTACGCGATTCTTACATTCAGTGGAAACTCAAACAGCATCCGGATATGGGCGGATGGGAGCTGCCGGTGGTGGCCGAAACGTTCGATGGATTCCTTAACGACATCAATGGATTCCATGTGAAGCCCGAGCATGTATTTTCCGCGCTCGACGGCGCACGCAAAGGGCGCGTTCCGGAAGGAGGCGTCGGCGGCGGAACCGGAATGGTGTGCTACGGCTTCAAGGGAGGCATCGGGACGTCATCGCGAAAAGCCGGCGCGCACACGGTCGGCGTCCTGGTCCAATGCAACTGCGGACGCCGCGACCAGTTGACTATCGCGGGCGTGCCCGTCGGCCGTGAAATTGGCAATAGACAGGTGGCTCAGGGCCAGCCAGGCATTCAGGCCGACGTCGGATCGATCATCATCGTCGTCGCGACCGATGCCCCGCTGCTGCCACAACAACTGAAGCGCCTCGCCCGGCGCGCGACCATGGGCCTGGCGCGCACCGGTTCGACTTCGGGCAACGGCTCCGGCGACATCTTCATCGCGTTTTCCACGGCGAATCCCGGAGCCGCGAAAACCACCGGCGTGCAAGATCTCAAAATGCTGGCCAATGACGAAATGAATCCCGTATTCTCCGCCACTGTCGAAGCCACCGAGGAAGCCATCGTCAACGCCATGGTCGGCGCGGAAACCATGACCGGATTCCAGGGCCACCAGGTGATCGCGCTGCCCCACGAAGCCTTGCGCAACGCACTGCGGAAATATAACCGCCTCAAATAATCGACAGCCAATTTGACAGAGCCATGTGGGGCCGCCAGTCGTCTTTTGCAAATGGGCGGCGAGCCGGCTTTCAGGCCGGCTTCTCTTCGCGCGGTCACAAGCCGGTCGGGAGACCGGCTCGCCGGCACGACTGCCGGCCCCACGTCCCTCGGTCAAACTTGAGGACAGCTCGAATCGCTCGCAGGCGGTAGACTATACTGATGAACTATTACGGCGCGAAAGACCTCGCGGACAGTTTCCGCACTGTTCGCAAGAACACCATCATCATTGCCGAGGAAATTGGCGAAGAACATTATGGTTTCCGCCCCACTGCCGAAGCGCGCACCATCGCGCAGACACTGGTGCACATCTCGAATGGGTCCAAGTTTCAAGAGCACATTCACGGGACCCTCAAACTCAAAGCTCTCGAAGGGTTCGATTTCCCCGGATTTTTTATGCCCATCATGGCGGAAGAGCAGAAGCCCCATACCAAGCTTGAAATCCTCACCGCTCTGAACGAGCAAGGCAATCATTTCGCGCATTGGCTCGAAAGCCTGTCCGACGAGTTTCTGAGCGAGCGCGTATCGATGGCAGCCGGTATGACGCCGCCCAATAAGACGCGCTTCGAAATGATCCTAGGGGTCAAGGAGCACGAAATGCATCATCGCGCGCAGCTCATGCTGATGGAACGGATGGTCGGAATCGTGCCGCACATGACCCGCGAGATGAACGCCCGCATGGCCGCGATGATGGCCCAAAGCAAGGCCAGCGCGTAGCAAAAACGTAAACTACCAAACGAACCCAACGCCAGATGGCGTGTTAGGCTCGTTGTTGGTGCAGAATCCTAGAGTTGCGGTGGTTGGCGGGGGTGCCTTCGGCCGCAACCATCTTCGAGTCATTCATGAGTCCAGCCACGCACAGCTTTCCGGGGTGCTGGAACTCGATGAGCAACGTGCTTCCGATGCCGCTAAGTCTTTTGGCTGCCCTATCTTTCAAACACTTGAGGAGCTTGCGGCGCACTCCGATGCAGCGGTAGTCGCAACTCCAACCCTAACCCACGCCGAGGTCGGGTGCAGACTCATGGAATTGGGTCTCGACGTTCTTGTCGAGAAGCCGATCGCACACCATCCGGCAGCCGCGCGAACGCTGGTGGACTCCGCGGTTCGGCACGCTAAGATCCTGCAAATCGGACACTTAGAACGATTCAATCCGGCCGTTGCCGCACTCGAATCGGCACTCACAACGCCGCTGTTCTTTGAGATTCACCGGATGAGCGAGTTCAGCCCGCGCAGCCTGGATGTGGATGTGGTGCTGGATTTGATGATCCATGACATCGACATCGTCCTTTCGCTGACTCGCCAAATGCCGGAAGAGATCCGCGCGGCCGGGATCTCGATTTTGTCTCCCAAGGTCGATATCGCCAATGTTCGCTTGCAGTTCCCCGGCGGATGCATTGCAAACCTGACGGCAAGCCGGGTTTCGACGGAACGCATCCGCAAGCTTCGCCTTTTTCAGCCGCATGAGTACATTTCGCTGGACTACAGCCGGCAGGACGCCGTTCGCTTTCGCGTCTCTGAAGGAATGAAGCTCGATTTTGCGCCCCTTCCAATCACCAAGGATGAACCCTTGCGCCTGGAGTTGGAGGACTTCTTCGACGCGATCCAAACCCGCCGTCCTCCGAAGGTGACCGGCGAGCAAGGGCTGGCTGCTTTGGATGTCGCTCAAGCGATTCTTGGTAAAATAGAAGAGCACTCCCGTGTGGTCGCACAGACCTTGGGAAGTCATTGAGCAACTTCCGCGCGGCGGCAAGCGTCCTTACCATTGGCTCACAGCATGCCTCCTGCCGATCTACGTGTCGAACCCGCAGTGGTGGAACCGGATTTCCTTCGACCATGGAAGGAACCGGTCACGCCGCACCGCTTGGTTCGCGACGCGATTGGATCGGTAGCGATTCACGCGCTCTTGTTTTCAGTGCTGATTATTTTTCCCGAGGGCGATCGGCCGGTCCAGAACCGTCCTGCAATCCCGGATGTCAAGAAAGCGGTGCACCTGGTGGCGCCGAGATTTTTTGAGCCGACCCAAAAAGCGCCCAACACAGGCAAGGTATCGCGCGAGCTCGACGTGCGAAGCACGCACTCCGCTCCAGCGCCGCAGGCTCCGCGCTTCCGGCCTCCGCAACCGGCTCCGGGACCCGTGGCATCCGCTCCACAGCCCGTTCCCGTGATCGAACAACCGAAGATCCAGGTTGCGGCAACGCCTCCACCACCGCCGGTGATCTCGACTCAGCCGATTCAGCCGGAGCAGGTGACTGCCCCCCAACCCGAAAAACCGAAGCTCGCGTTTGAAAGCGTCAGCGCACAGCCGGCGCATGTCGAGGCTCCCAATCCAGTGAAGGTGCCGATGCCGAAATCGTCGATTCAGCCGGGAGCGGGTGGGACTATCGTCGGCGACGTCGGCGACAGCTCGACCACGATTCCAAACCTCAGCCAAACGCCTTCGGCGGGACGCATCGGGAGCAATCTGCAACTGCTGAGCGATCCCAAAGGAATCGATTTCAAGCCGTACCTGATCCAGATCCTGACAGCCGTGCGCCGGAATTGGCTGGCGATTATTCCCGAGAGCGCGCGCTTAGGACGTCGCGGCCGGGTCCTGATTCAATTCGCCATCGATCGAACCGGCGGAGTCCCCAAGCTGGTGATCGCGGAAGGTGCGGGCTCCGAAGGCGCGGGCGCGGATGCCCTGGATCGAGCCGCGGTTGCGGCGATTAGCGCGTCTTATCCTTTTCCCCCGCTGCCGGCTGAGTACAAGGGAGACCAGATCCGCGTGCAGTTCGCTTTCTCCTACAATCTGTCGGCGCGATAACTCACAATGAATCTCCGCTTTGCAGCCGCGATGTCGTGCTATGCGCTTCTGGCGATTCTGGCCGGATTCACACTTTCAGGCGATATTCGGCTGGTAACGTGGGTCGTTCTAGGTGGAATCGCGATCCGAACCTGCCTGGTGGTAATGAAACGCCCCGAGGAGTAGGGGCACGGCATATCCCGCCTGAGAAATTTATTAGGTCTCATCTAAGGTAAATCGTCGAGATACGAGTCGGTACCTTCACCTTTAACCTGCTATATGCCAGCGGTTGCGCTGCTCTGAAATTCCCAAAGCAGTGGCCAACGTTTCAGTCTGGGAGAAAACAGGTGGAAAGCGGGTTCCAAATCGGAAATGCAGAGCGGCGGCCATCGCAGTGGACGGTGAAGCCGACCGTCGAGAGTAACGTCCTCGAACTAAGGTTTCTCGCTGATTTTAAAGAACAACGGCCGTGTCGGCCAACGCTTTTAATATCGGCAGGAGCCAGCTTTCTCACTAGAGCCGTGGAATGGTTGGGGGCGTGCACTTTCGAGGGTGTCAAGTTGATCGGAATGAGGAGAGAGCTTTAATGATGACGATGAAAAGCAATACCGCCGCAGCCGTACCGGTTACGATGCGACCGATCCCATCGAGCCATCCGAAGGCGCGCGTTCGCGCGACGCCAGTAAAGCCGATGGGAGTCGCGGCGACGTTGCACGCGCCGGGGAACCACACCGCCACCAAGCAAAGTAGCAGCGCGCAGCAAGCCGCACGGCTCGCACGGCGCGATCGCGTGGTGCTGGAGCACCTTCCGCTGGTCAAGGCTATCGCGGTGCGCGTCCACGAAAATCTTCCGGTACATGTAGACCTGGACGATCTGGTTCACGCTGGAATTCTGGGCCTGTTCGATGCAGCCAACAAGTACAATCCCGAAAAGCAGGTGGTCTTTTCGAGCTACGCCAAGCACCGCATCAAGGGCGCGATTCTGGACAGCCTGCGGCAGCTCGATTGGGCTTCCCGCGATATGCGCCGCCGCCATAAGCAAGTGGAAGCGGCCACGCGCGACCTGGCATCCGCGTTGCAGCGGAATCCAACTGAAGCAGAAGTCGCGGAAAAGCTGGGTATGGATGTGGACCGCTGGCGCACCATGATGCTGGACCTGCGCAATGTCGGCCTGATTTCAGCTTCGACGCGGTCCAATGAGAATGAAGATCTGCCCGCCCCGGATTTCCCCAGCAAGCCTGAAACGCAACCCGATTCGATCTGCGCACGCGAGCAGTTAAGGTCGGTATTGGGGGACGCGATGAAGACTTTGCCGGACCGCTATCAGAAAGTCGTGGTGCTGTACTACACCAAGGAAATGACGATGAAGGAAATCGGCGGCATACTGGGGATCAACGAAAGCCGCGTTTCGCAGATCCACAAATCGGCTCTCGAAAAGATGATGACCGTGCTCCAGCAGAACGGGATCACGTCCAGCCAGGCGTTCTAGCCCAATAATCTCTCGCAGATGACCCTCTCTGGAAGCATGCAAGGTCTAGTGGTCCTGTTAGAGTTGGAGCACGGAGTTCGTTTTGCGCTTCTATTCAGCAGAAGAATGCGAGCGCTGGCTGCGTGACCGCGAAAGGCAGCTACCGGTCGCCGCGCCCGCGACACATGTAGAGCGGCTCAAATATCCTTCCGCGCCCTACTGCGTTTTTTTTATTGCCCAATGGATCGCTCATTCGTTGACATACCGGAGGCCGACGTTGCTTTGGCTCACCGAGTGGGGTATCTGGCCCACCAGCGAGAACTGGCATCTGTATTACAAACTTCGTCAGACTTACGGCGATCAACGTTTGCTCCAGGATGCGTCGGGACACTTGTTTCTCGAACATGAGGCAGAGGACCTCGCTTCATTCCTTCATATTGCAATCCTGAATGGCTGGGGCGGCTACGTCTTAACGGACGTAGACTCCGTGAACGCGTTCTTCAGCCACGATGAGTACATCGACTTCTTCGCTAAACACAGCGAGAATCTTGCCGACGTGCGCGACGCGCTCAAAACCGTCCCTCGGTGACGCGCCGAGTGAGTGGTTGGACGTGCCCGTCACCAAGTGCTACTGGTTCGTATTCCAGATATCGACGTGCCACTTCCAGGTTCCGTTTTCCTGTTTCCAATGGACCACGTACTTCACGGTGACGGTCTGGCCTCCACCGACGGTCAGGTCCGCGCGGCCGATTTCGACCACGCTGTCTCCCGTCGCTTCGGCGCTCACGGTGGCGAGTTTCGCGCTGGTTGCGCCCATGGACTCGATGGCTTGCTTCCAGAATGCTTTGATCGATTCGCGCCCTTCGATCATGGGAGCGCCCGGCGGCAGAATCCGCGCCGTGGACGTGTAGACATGGTCCAGCGCGTCCATATTTTTCTTTTTGAAGACTTCGGAATCGAACAGCTCATTGGTGCGCCGCATCGCGGCGAGTACGGTTTCAGGCACGCTCATCTGGTCGAGTATAAACTAAAATGCCGGGATGCCAACGTAAGTGTGATGGCCTTCGCCGCTGCCGAGACCGACATACACCTTGAACACTGCGCGATCACCGGCATAGACTGCAAGCCCGAAGCCATAGCTATGGCGCATGTCTGCAAAACTCAGATCTGAAGCCCGGTTCGCCACCATTCCCGTATCGTAAAACCCGATTAATCCCAGAGGACCCCAGACATGATAATCGTACTCGGTCTGAATCAGCATCAGGTCGCGCGCTCGAAAGCGATAGTCGCTGAAGCCGCGCAGGGACGGCTGGCCGTTGATGTCCGATCCGCCCAGCGTCTCCAGCATGTAGAAGGGGACGACGTTGTCTGAGAGTGTGAGACGGTCGTGAATGATCAGGTCGCTCTTGGCGGTGGGGTGAAATGGATGCGTGCCGTCGATCTTGAAACGATTGAAAGAATACTGACCGGACGCAGTGTCCTGATAGCGGTGGTATCCGATCTTATAGTCGAACTGAAAGTGGTGGCGTGTCCGACGCGGCTCGACGAAGACGCTGTAGTGGACCAGAGCCGGTTGTGAGGCGAGGCCGGGCGCGGTCGAGTCCGTGAAGCGCGAGCCGATGGAGATCACACCAGGATCGGTGACCTCGCGGATCTGTGGCCAGATGCCCTCCAGCCCAGCGCCTGCAACCAACCACGCGGAGAATGGATTCGACACAGTCGCACCCGCAACGACGTCGCGCTCGCCGAAGTCGGTCAGGTTCGCCGTCGAAGTGTTCGGACCGATTCCGTAATACGGCATGCGCGGCAGATCGCGGGCGTTTGCATAGATGTTGATCGCGAAACGGTCGCGGGCGGAATTGTTCCTACCAAATTTGTCGTGAGTAGAAGTGAACTTCGCGCCGGTCGACCAGAATTCGCGGAACGAGGCAACACCGGTGGCGGTGAATTTTTGCTGCCATTTGTCGCGGTTGAAATCGGCGGAAAACATGGGCCCGATGCCGAATCCGCCACCGGGAACGACACTTTGCACGGTCAGGTGCACGGGGCGCGCAGTGAAAAAATCGGTGCCGCACGCCATGAACGCCTTCCACGCCGGCTCCGTAGCCGGGGGATGGAAAACCTTATTGCAATCGTCACCGACTTTGGGCCAATCGTTGTTGATGGCTCCGAAAGCGGCGGACACGAAAACGAGGCCGCAAGCGAACTTCATTGCCCCGCCCCTTGCGTCTTCGACATCACTTTGTCCATCACCTCGGCATGAAATTGCGAGGCGTCGCGCTCGGTCACGATGTCGGCGGGAGTGGTCTTGGAACGCTGTTCGGGCGGCAAAGTTTGATTCACAAAATCGGCCTGCTGCACCAGTGTTTTTTGCAAATCCGAAAGCGGTAGCGCGGCGTGCTGGGCGATGCGATCGGCTTTCTGGGCGGGGTCGGCGGCGCGCGCCAGGGCGGCTGCCTTATGCGGCGCGGTGAAATCGACGGTGTCGGTACGCGGTGTATTGCGCGTCAAATTCCCGTCGAAAGGATTGGCGATCTGGTCGCGCGCGGTTAGAAATTTCACCTGCCATTGATCGCCCAGGAATAGCTTGCGGGCCGTCGCCGCGATGGACGTGTGATCGTACTGCGTGTGGTCGATGACGCCCGCCTCGATCCACGGTGAAACCACCACGGCCGGCACGCGAATGCCCAGCCGCATGAAATCGAAAGGAGGGTCCAGACTGTTTTTTCCATCGGGATTCACCGTGGCAGGCGGAGGTACATGATCGTACAACCCGCCGTGCTCGTCGTAGACGATCAGCAGCAGCGTGTTGTTCCACAGCTTGCTCTTCCGCACAGCGTTGTAGACATCCTGGATCAGCGTTTCACCCTCGGCCACGTCGTGATCGGGATGCTGATCGCTGGCGGCAAGATTGTTGGTGTCGTCGGCGTTATAGCGCGGCTCGATGAAGCTATACGGCGGGAGTTTGCCGTTGTCGCAGGCGTCCAGAAAATCGTCGAAGGTACCGAAATTCGTCTGGTTCTTCAGGAATTGCTGGAACGTCATGGCCATAGTCATGTCGTGGAAATAGATCTTCGACGACACATTCGATTCGCCCAGCAGTTCGTAAATCGTTTTACTCTGATTGAGCCAAATGGGATTCATATCGAGTCGGCCAATGGAGGTCGCCGAATGCGCGTAGGAACGGTTGGGCAGCGTCGGACCGGGCACGGACGAGAACCAGCGATCGCAGACTGCGTATTGCTGCGCGAGAGTCGTGAGAATCGGAATCTTGCCGGGCGCGAAACATTTCATGATGTGATGCGACTGGTTCACGCTCGACGCTCCCATGGCGGCATAAGCTTTGACGAATCCTGTCATGGCGGGATCGCCCTGGCCGTCGATGTTTCCAAAGATCTGGATATTCACATCGGGAAAGTGATGGCCGGGGTCCGGCGTAAATTCGCCCGAGAAGTCTGCGTCGTTCGAGACGGAAATCGCCACGCCATTCGGATCGAGATTGGATTCGTCGCCGTTCAGGCCATCGATCGCGTAACTCGGGCTTTTGAGGTAGCCCAACATGTGATCGAAGGATCGGTTCTCGAGCATGAGTACGACCAGATGTTGGATGGTGCCGGGGGGTGGGGGCATATAAATTAGTCCTCCTGGTTAGGTGTTGTTAGGGGTCGGATCGTTGCAGCGCGATACATCGGCCCATCAAATGCATCTTCCGCGACTTGTGAATCTGAGTTTTCTACTGTTGACCTTCTTATCCAACGATGTGGTGACCTCGGTGGCTCTTCGCGGGGGCGGGCTCGATGTGAAATTGTCGACACAGGTGGGCCGGCCTTTCAGCCAGGAACTGATCGGCGACGACCTCCGGCGGCTGTGGAGCACGGGCCGGTTCGAAGATATTCGTGTCGAGGCTGCGCAGCGGGAAGGCGGCACGGCGGTGATGTTCCATGTGGTTCCCTCGCCGGCGCTGCGTCTGCGGGACGTGCGAATCGAGCCGTCGTCCTACACGCTGCGTATCAAGCCGGCCGAAGGAACGCCGCTCAATCGCATGCGCGCGCACTTGATCGCCGAAGAAGCCAGAACGCAACTGGAAAGCCACGGCTACCTGAATCCTCGCGTCGATTTCGATTTCGTGCCGGTCGCCAAAGGGCTCGCGGATCTGAAGCTCACCGTTCATGCGGAGGATCCGGTGCACGTGAAGAGAATCGACTTTTCGGGCGGCGATCCAAAGGAGCTTCGTCATCAACTGCGTGCGCTGCACACGCGGCGGATCGCGTTTTGGAAGCTTGCGCCGGTTTATAGCGAGCAGGCGGTCACTGCCGATCTGGCGCGCGTGGTTTCGCTGTACCTTTCAAAAGGCTATTTCGATGCGCAGGTGCGTGTCGCCGAAACGGATTTTCATGGCAATGACGTGCGCCTGAGCGTCGCGGTCGATTCAGGGCGTCGCTATGACATACGTAATCCAATCTTCTGCCCGGACCTCCTCGCCGAGCGTCGGCAGAGCCAGCGCGAAGGCATTCTCGATTTCGACGTGCGCGCGCGTTTGGACGGCGATGAGATGAACACCAGCATCCAGCGCGGACGCGCATATCGCGTGGGACGCATCAATTTCACCGGTTATCGCCACTACGGCGATTCCACGCTGCGCCGTGAATTTGTTCTGAACGAAACCGAGCCGTTCGATGAATACAAGCTGCGGAAAAGCATCGCGCGTCTGAATCGCGCCGGTTTCTTCGAACCGGTAGATGCGAAAGATGTGCTGCTGTCGCCGAACGAATCGACCGGCGCGGCGGATGTGAATGTTCGCGTGACCGAGCGGAAGCGGAGTAAGTGGTCGTTCTCAGGACCGGTGGGGCCGGTTAGCCTGGGGGGGCCGCTACAGGGCGCACTCACCTCGCGTGTTCCGCTTTTGCCGACGGTGACCGCGTCCCTCAGCCTGATTGCGTTCGCGCATCCCGTTGTTCCCATCGCTTCACTCGCGGTGAAGAAATTCATGCCAGTGGCTACGCTGCAGCGGCCGTTCGATCCGGGAAACAGCTGGCTATCGGGATTCACGATCGCGCCACAACGCGGCTGGCAGTTTTCGGCGATGAGTTACGGGGCGGCGCAATTGCGGGAGCGGCTGACTCCGCTGCTGGCGGGTGATCGGGAATTAGTCGCGGATCTTCCGGTGACGATTGAAACGCGGAGCGGAGAGCGCACCATGCTGTGTGAGCCGCCCAAAATGCGGTTTACGGTTCTGCGGAACGCGGCGGGGTTCGGTTTACAGGTGTTGACGGCGATTCCGTCGTTGTAGTCCTGCCAACCAACGCGCTCCATAACTGTCGCGCCTCAACTGACGGCCGCCCACTTAGCTTTGAGGCGCGACAGTTATGGAGCGCGGAAAGTTAAAGAAGACTCCACATTTTCACTCGTGACGTAGTGCGGTTAGCGGATGAATCCGCAGCACGCGCAGCGCGGGGAACAGGCTCGCGATCAGCGCAATGACGGCGAGCAGCACGGCTACCAGCCCGTAGATCGATGCATCTGTTTTCGCGAAGAGGAACTGTGCCAGCACCCGTGTTGCATAAAACGAGACAAAGATTCCGACCGCGCCGCTCGCGCCGACCAGCACCACGGTCCGCTTGAGCAGCAGGCCGAGCACGTTGCCGGGCTTCGCACCCAACGCCATTCGAATCCCGATCTCGCGCGTCCGCTGCACTGCCGAATAGGCCAGCAGGCCATACAGTCCCAGGGCGCACAGCAGCGCCGCGAGCCCGCCCATCGCGGTCAGCGCTCCAGTCGAAAGACGCAGCGGCGCCAGCGGAAAATTCAGGGACGCGCCCAGCGGCTGCGCGTCGTAAACTGCGATTTCCGGATCGAGCCCCGCGATCACTCTGCGCACGTCCGCCAGCGCTTCTTCATCGCTCAAGCGGCTGCGGAGGATTACCGTGGTGGTGGTGTTATAGCGTTGCTCATTGGACTGCCACACGACCGGCTGAGCATCTTCGTTAATGGACTGATATTTTCCCGTCTCGGCGACGCCGACGATCTGCCAGAAATCGCCGCCCGTGCCGAAGCGCATCCGTTTTCCGACTGCGTCCTCACCGGGGAGCATTTTCTGGGCGAACGCCTGATTGACGATCACTACCTTGGGCGCCTTCTCGCCATCGCGTTCGTCGAAATCGCGCCCGGCGAGCAGGCGCGTACCCATCGCGCGGAAGTAGCCCGAGCCGGATTGATACACGACCGCGCTGACCAGCTCCGAAGGTTTCGGCACCGGCTTTCCTTCCACGGTCACGCTGCTGGTGGATTGGTCGATCGAAAGTGGAATCGAGTTCGACAGGGTTGCCGCTTGCTCGCCGGGGATTTCTCGGATCTTCTGGATCAATTCCTGCTGGAACTTCCGGCCCTTCGGCTCGGTGTATCCTTGCAGCGCCATATCCATGTGCAACACAACGGTGTGATTCGGATCGAATCCAAAAGACATCGCGAGAGTCTGTTTTAGCGTCTGGACCATCATGACCGACCCAGCCAGCAGGATCATGCACACCGTGACCTGAATGCCGACATACACGTCGCGGAGGTGCAGACCCCGCGCCAAGCCTGAGGCAGCTTCGTTTTTCAGCGCCGGAGCGACGTCCACCGCCGCTGCGCGCAGGGAGGGAATCAGGCCCGACAGCATCGCTGCCGTCATAGCCGCGACGATGCCGAACAGAAGCACGCGCCAGTCTGGCGAAAACTTTGCGAGCGGAATTTCGGCCGAGGGAATCCAGGCTTGAATCGCGTCGCTCAACCACACCGCAGTCAGCAATCCGAGCAGTCCTCCGGCCACGCCGAGCACCAGGCTCTCCGCCAGCATCAATCGAACGATAACGCCGCGGCCCGCGCCGATCGCGAGCCGGATGGCCATTTCCTTGCGCCGGTCGGCGGCGTGAGCCAGTACTAGTCCGGAGAGATTACTGCACGCGACCAATAGCGTGAGGAGCGCGACCGCCAATAGTGCCGCGCCCATTCCCAGGATTGGTCGCCGAAGCAAGTTGCCGCCTAACCCTGGCGGCGAAAGGCGGATGGTGAAGCCTTCGTTCACGTTGGGGTTTTCGCGTTCCATCGCGGCGGCGAGAACCGCCAGCGACGCCTCGGCCTGTTTTTGAGAAAATCCCGCCTTCAGTCTCCCAATCAGCCATGCGTTACGCGTGTTGCGGAACGGTCTCCAATCGCGTGCCTCGATGGTTTGAATTACCGAAAAAGGCACCCAGATATCGGCGCCGAAGAATCGTTCCGTGCCGATGAATCCCTGCGGCGCGACGCCCACGATAGTGAATTTTTCACCATTGATCTTGACGCTTTTTCCGACGATTGCGGGATCGCCAGCGAACTGGCGCTGCCAGAGTCCATAGCCCAAAACCGCAACCGGGCTGGGCGAGCTGCCATCGTCCTCGGTTGTTAGGAATCTACCCATCGATGGGGCGATGCCCAGGGTTTCGAAATAGTTGCCGGAGACCAGAAATCCCCAGATCCGAAGGTTTTTGCCAGTCTGGCTCAGTGCCATAGGCGCGGTGCGCATCGCGGCGACCGAAGTGAATACCTGGTTGCGGTCGCGAATATCGAGATAATCCGGGAAGGAGGCCTGTGGACCGGACTGGTTCCGCCCGAAGTTGAGCGTCATCACGCGGCTCGGGTCGGCGATGGGCAAAGGCTTTATGAGGAACGCGTTCACGAATGTGAAAATCGCAGCGTTAAACCCGACGCCCAGCGCCAGCGTCAGCAGCGCAATCACCAGAAAGCCCGGCTTCGAAAGCAGCCGGCGAGTAGCGTAGACCAGATCCTTCCAGAAAGGCATGGCTGGATGAAAGCATTTCCCGATCCAACATTAATGACGGAAATGGGAGCTTTACCAACTCCCACCGTTCGACCCTGGGACGGCCAGTTCACCAGCGAACAGCTTTTCGCGCCGCCTGGAGTGCAGGTAAAGTAGAACAGATGGACGCCTACGCTCCTACGCCCAGGACCCAACTGCGCCGCTTGCCCAAGCGTGGCGTGTTCGACAAGGCTCAGGTAGATTCGATCCTCGATGAAGGTTTTCTGTGCCACGTCGGATTCGTGGCCGACGGGCAACCGTTCGTGATTCCCACGGGCTACGCGCGATCCGGCGATAAGATTTACATCCACGGCTCCGCGGCGAGCCGCATGTTGCGGAATCTCGATGCCGGAGTCGACGTTTGCGTCACGGTCACGCTGCTGGATGGACTGGTGCTGGCGCGATCCGGGTTTCACCATTCGATGAACTACCGCTCGGTGGTGGTGCTCGGCAAAGCGCGGCTGGTGACCGATCCCCGGGAAAAACTCGACGCGCTGACTCTGTTCACCAATCACATCGTTCCAGGACGCTGGGAGGAAGTGCGTCCGCCCACCGAGCAGGAACTGAAAGGCACCAGCGTACTCGCAGTGCCGCTGGATGAGGTTTCGGCGAAGGTCCGGTCGGGCCCGCCGATCGACGATGACGAGGATTACGCCCTTCCGATTTGGGCCGGCGTGGTGCCGGTCCGCATGCAAACCGGCGAGCCTGTTTCGGACGGCCGCGTGCCGCCCGGCGTGCCCGCTCTCGACACATCCCGATTTAAGCGATGATACTCACGGCAGCGCTTTTATTTCTTTCTCTGTCCATGGATGACGTTCCCTCGACGGTCAAGACTCCGGTGACCGACGAATATCACGGCGTCAAAGTGATCGACGACTACCGCTGGCTGGAGCCGGCGTCGAGCCCCGAAGTGCGTGAGTGGACCGCGCAGCAAAACGCCCACGCACGGGCTTTTCTCGATCCACTGCCGATGCGGGCGGCGATCGTGGAGAGCCTCAACCGGTTGTACAAAACCGAATCGATTGCATTCAATGCGCTCGCTTATCGAGCAGGCGTGCTGTTTGCGATCGAGACGCAGCCTCCAAAACTGCAATCGTTCCTGGTGACACTGGTGTCGCCGGACGATTCTGGTTCCGCGCGCGCGATTGTCGATCCGAACATGCTGGACCCGAGCGGTTCCACGTCGATCGATTTTTATGTCCCGTCGCTTGACGGAAAGCTGGTCGCGGTTTCGCTGTCGAAAGGAGGCAGCGAAGAGGGGTCTGTTTCGGTGTTCGAAGTCGCCACCGGCAAGAGGCTCCCGGAAACGATTGCGCGTGTGAATGGCGCGACAGCCGGCGGTTCCGTAGCCTGGAACGGCGATTCGACGGGCTTCTGGTACACGCGCTATCCGCGTGCGGGGGAGCGTCCCGAGGCCGAGCTGAATTTCTATCAGCAGGTTTACTTTCACCGCGTGGGTACGCCGGTCACGGAGGAAAAGTACGCGATCGGCAAGGAATTTCCGCGCATCGCTGAAGTCGCGCTGAGTTCCTCGGACGATGGAAAATTCGTTCTTGCGCGAGTCGCCAACGGGGATGGCGGCGATTTTCTGCACTACCTGATGAATCCCGATGGACGCTGGCATCAGATCACGCGGCTTTCGGATCAAATTTCGCAGGCGGCGTTTGCGCCGGACGGATCGCTGTACATGCTCTCGCGCAAAGACGCGCCCATGGGCAAGCTGATCCAGCTCACTGCGCCCAATTTTTCGCTGGGTAGCGCGAAGACCGTGGTCACGCCGGGCCGTTCCTCGATCGACGGCGTTCTTCCCGCCGGCGAACATCTTTATGTGCACTACATGGCCGGTGGACCATCCAAGCTGTTGGATAAAAATGGCACGAAATCGGAGCGAACCATCGACATCGCGCCGGTCTCTTCAGTCGGGCAGATGGTGCGCGTTGCGGGCGGCCAGCTTCTATTCGAAAACGAAAGCTACGTCGATCCATCCGCCTGGTATCGCTACGATCCGGCCACGGGTCAAGCCAGGAAAACCGCGCTTGCGGAAACTTCGCAGGCAAACTTCAGCGACGTTGAGGTGATCCGCCAGACCGCCGTTTCGAAAGACGGTACGCACGTTCCCATGAGCATTCTGCGACGCAAGGGAACCAAACTGGATGGCAGCAATCCCACGCTTCTCACCGGTTACGGCGGTTATTCGATCAGCCTGTCTCCGGCCTTTTCCGCGCGAAGAAGGCTGTGGCTGGACCATGGCGGTGTGTGGGTGGTCGCGAATCTGCGGGGTGGCAGCGAGTTCGGAGAAGCCTGGCACGAACAAGGCCGGCTCACCAAAAAACAGAACGTGTTTGACGATTTCATCGCGTGCGCCGAAACGCTGATCAAGACCAAATACACCAGCCCCGAAAAACTCGCCATCGAAGGCGGCAGCAACGGTGGACTGTTGATGGGCGCGGCCCTGGTCCAGCGACCGGAACTGTTTCGCGCAGTGGTGAGTCACGTAGGAATTTACGATATGCTGCGTGTCGAGACCTTCCCAAACGGCGCGTTCAACATCACCGAGTTCGGCACGGTCAAAGAGAACGATCAGTTCCAGGCGCTGTACGCTTACTCGCCGTATCATCACGTGAAGGACGGAACGGACTATCCCGCGGTTCTTTTCATGACCGGCGACAACGACGGGCGGGTGGACCCGATGAACTCCCGTAAAATGACGGCGCGGCTTCAAGCGGCCACGCATTCGAATCGTCCAGTCCTGCTGCGAACCAGCTCGGGATCGGGCCACGGATTCGGGACGGCGCTGGATGAGCGCGTGGCTCAGGATGCCGACCTGTTCACGTTCCTGTTCGACCAGCTGGGGATGAAATAAGTTCTTAGCCCTTTCAACCTGGCCATTTCCAGTCGCGGATCTCGGGCATGTCGTCGCCATGTTCGGCGATATATAGCTTGTGGTCGATCAGCTTATTGCGCAGCAATTGCCTGGTATGCGCGGCGATGGTGTGCAGGCGCGGCACCCGATCGATCACGTCGCCCGCAAGATGCAGACGGTCGAGATCGTTCATCACCACCATGTCGAACGGAGTCGTAGTGGTGCCCTCCTCTTTGTAGCCGCGAACGTGCAGATTGTCGTGACCGTTTCTGCGATACGCGAGCCGGTGGATCAGCCAGGGGTAGCCGTGAAATGCAAAGATGATGGGCTTGTCGGTCGTGAAAATGGAATCGAACTCCGCATCGGTGAGGCCGTGCGGATGCTCGCTTTTCGGCTGCAGCGTCATCAGATCGACTACGTTGACCACGCGAATCTTGAGATCGGGAATATGAGTACGCAGCAAATCGACCGCGGCCAGCGTTTCAAGCGTCGGAATATCGCCGCAACATGCCATCACCACATCGGGTTCACCGCCTTCGTCGTTGCTCGCCCAGGCCCAAATGCCCACGCCCACGGTGCAATGTTCGATGGCTTGATCCATGCTGAGATATTGCAGCGCGGGTTGTTTGCCGGCGACGATCACATTCACGTAATTGCGGCTGCGCAAACAATGATCGGCCACCGAAAGAAGGCAATTTGCATCGGGCGGAAGGTACACACGGACGACGTCCGCTTTCTTGTTCATCACCACGTCCAGGAAGCCGGGATCCTGATGGCTGAACCCGTTATGATCCTGCCGCCACACGTGCGATGACAACAGATAATTCAGCGACGCGATCGGCCTGCGCCACGGCACGGAGCATGCTTCCTTGATCCACTTGGCGTGCTGATTGAACATCGAATCGACAATGTGTACGAAGGCTTCATAGCAGTTGAACAAACCGTGACGTCCCGTCAGGAGATATCCTTCGAGCCACCCCTGGCACATGTTTTCGCTGAGCACTTCCATCACGCGCCCGTCCGGCGCAAGATGATCGTCCCCCGGAACCGTGCCCGCGACCCATTCGCGATTGGTCACTTCGAACACGGCATCCAGACGATTCGACGCGGTTTCGTCGGGTCCCATCAGGCGGAAATTCCGCGGATTGGACTTGACGATGTCACGCAGAAACTTTCCCAGCTCGCGTGTCGCTTCTCCCACCATTTGCCCCGGCTTTTTCACGTCCAGGGCATAAGCGCGAAAGTCGGGCAGGGCGAGATCCTTTAGCAACAATCCGCCGTTCGAGTGCGGATTCGCGCCCATACGCCGCGTTCCTTGCGGCGCGAGCGCCTTCAATTCCGGAATCAGCCCGCCGTGCTCGTCAAACAATTCCTGCGGGCGATAACTCCGCATCCAGACTTCCAGGATCTTCACGTGTTCAGGTTTCGACTGAAGATCGGTGACTGGAACCTGGTGGGCGCGAAACGTGCCTTCGATTGGCAGCCCGTCGACGACTCTCGGACCGGTCCAACCCTTCGGCGAGATCAGTACGATCATGGGCCATTGCGGACGCCCGTTGAATCCGTTTTCCCGGGCGGCACTTTGAATCGCGTGGATCTCGGTTACCACGCGCTCCATGGTTTCCGCCATCAGTTGATGCATAGGCTCCGGCTCGTGACCTTCTACGTAAAACGGCTGATAACCGTAGCCCTGCAGCAACCCGGTCAATTCGTCACGCGGGATCCGCGCGAGCACTGTCGGATTCGCGATCTTATAGCCGTTCAAATGCAGGATCGGCAGTACCGCGCCATCGCTCGCGGGATTCAGGAACTTATTCGAATGCCAACTGGTTGCGAGCGCCCCGGTTTCCGCTTCGCCGTCGCCGATGACGCAGCATGCGATCAGGTCGGGATTATCTAATACCGCGCCGTAGGCGTGCAGCAGTGAGTAGCCCAGCTCGCCGCCTTCATTAATCGATCCCGGGGTTTGGGCTGCGGCGTGGCTCGGAATTCCGCCGGGGAACGAAAACTGCTTGAACAGCCGTTTCATCCCTTCGGCATCCTGGGTGACGTTCGGGTACATCTCGCTATAGGTGCCTTCGAGATAAGTGTTTGCGACCATTCCTGGGCCGCCGTGCCCGGGACCGCAGACATACATCATGTTGAGATCGTATTTCCTGATGAGCCGGTTGCAATGCGCGTAAATGAAATTCAGGCCCGGCGTCGTGCCCCAATGGCCGAGCAAACGCGGCTTGATGTGGGCCAGCGTGAGGGGATCGGTCAGCAGGGGGTTGCCGTACAGATAGATCTGTCCGATGGACAGATAATTCGCAGCGCGCCAATACGCGTCGATTTTTCGGAGCTCGTCAGGGGTCAGCATTGCGGCTCCATCGCGCTACTCTGATTATTATGCGCATCGTACTTGGATCCGATCACGCTGGATTTGAAATGAAGCAGCAACTGCTGAAGTTCGTTCGCGGTCTGGGTCATGATACTGTCGACGTTGGCACAGACAGCACCGCACCTGTCGATTATCCCGATTTTGCGGTAGCCGTCGCCCACGAAATCATCGACGGCGCCGCCGAACGCGGGATTCTGATCTGTGGAAGCGGCGTCGGGGCATCGATCGCGGCTAATAAAGTTCACGGAATTCGCGCTGGGCTGTGCCACGACTGCTATTCGGCGCATCAGGGAGTGGAGCACGATGCTGCCAACGTTCTGGTGCTGGGCGCGCGCATTATTGGACCCGAGCTGGCGCACGACCTGGTGAAATCGTTTCTCGCTGCGAATTTTACCGCGGAAGAGCGGCATGTCCGGCGGGTCGGCAAAATCAAGAAAATCGAAGCCAGCGGGCAAGCTTAAGCCGTCGCTTTGTGGCCCAGCGCGACGGCCCAGTTGGGCTGGATCCCGGCGGCGGCCAGCGTGGCCATTACGCGCTCCGGTTTCCCCAAATCGCTCCAGCGAGCGTCTTTGAGTCGCAACACTTTCAACCGATCGGTCGAATTTGAGAGCACTTGCTGGGAGAAGTCGACTGCTTCGAGCGCGCGGTACAGCCGGCGCGACCGCCTGCTCTCCAACCCGGATCGAAGAATCGACCGGAAGGTGGCCGGGAACTGCGGGATACAATTCTCCAGCAATTCGAGAAACACGGTGGCGTGTCCCGCCATCACGAACGTGTTCCACAGGTATCCATGGTCGAGCAACTCACGGGCGTTTTCCAGCGAGGGCTTTTCCCAAAAACGCGCGATGCGGGAGCATTCGCTCGAGTCGACAGGCTGAATCCAGCCATATTCGGTTTCGGGGTAATACGGAGTCGCACCAAGCAGGATCACGGATGACGGATCGTGGGTGGCGGCTGCGAAGACCGATCCAATGGTTGCTTGAAACTGGGCGTCATCGTCGTAGTAGTGATCGCAAGGTACAAAGCAAATGACCGCGTCCGGATCCTGCTCCAGAATGGAGAGGACGGCGCTGGCGATTCCCGCAGCGGTTCCCTTATTGGAGGGCTGAACCAGGATTCTGTGCCGGTCGACGTCAGAGAGATCGCCCGCCCAATACCGCTCATGTGCTTTTCGGACAGAGAAGAGTGTGCGAAGGTCCGCCACGACGGGCGCGAGTCGCGAGCGAGTATCCGCCAAGAGGCTCCGTCCGCTAAAAATGGGGCAAAACTGTTTAGGGCGCGCGTCCCCGGAGATGAGGCGGGTCAACGGTTTCAGCCGCGTCCCGTCCCCACCCGCGAGGATAACCGCCCAGGCATGCTGATCCTCAATTATCATGTGCATTCAGATAGATGCTCATAGATGAGAAAATGTTCATACTTTTTCGTGTACCTTGGGCGCGACTGGGTGTAAGGGCACATCCATTGCCGATTCGCGCCAAAACGCGCATCTAGCAATTCCGGCGAGAACATGCTTACTGTGATAGTAATGAGTGGGAATGCCCGCCCGTCACGCTGCTGAATTCCTGCGCGCTCTGCTGGATGCGTCCCCAGTGGGGATCATCGCGATTGATACCGCAGGTGACGTGCAATTGTGGAATCGAGCCGCCGAGCGCCTGCTGGGATGGCAGGAGTCGGAAGTGATCGGGTCTCCGCTCAAGTTGGCCGTGCAATTGCACGAGGGGTTCCACGAAATCCGCCTCCAAAGTAAGAATGGAACGGGGATTGATGTGAACCTTCGGGTGGCCGATTGGCACGATTCTCAAGGCAAGGAACAGGGCAAACTGCTGATCCTGGCCGATTCCACCCAGCGGCTTAGAATGGAGCAGGAACTGGCTGAACTAAGCGAACAGGAACAGGCCGCGCGCCAGCAGGCGCACAGCGAACGGCGTTTCCGAGAGCTTCTGGAAGCCGCTCCGGACGCGATCATCGAAGTAGACCGCGAAGGCTGCATCATTCTGCTGAATCGGGTGACGGAAAAGATGTTCGGCTACCCGCGCCAGGAATTGATCGGCAAGAACGTGGAACTTCTTATTCCAGAAGACCTTCGCGCGTTGCATACAACGCATCGCGGTCATTATTGGGACCATCCGCAGACGCGCTCCATGGGCAGCGGCCTTTCCTTGCAGGCCCAGCGGAAAGACGGAACCCGCTTTCCGGTCGAAATCAGTCTGAGCCCGGTGTACTCCGAGGACGGGTTCCGCGTCACGGCCATTATTCGCGACATCAGCGAACGGAAACAGGCGGATGACCGGCTGCGCGCGATCCAGGAAAAGTACACACACGATCTCGCCGTCAGCAATCGGGAGTTGGAAGAGCGCAACCGCCAGATCGAGCGCGCTAATCGCCTGAAAAGCGAGTTCCTGGCCGGCATGAGCCATGAGCTGCGCACACCGTTGCATACTATCATCGGGTTTTCAGAGTTATTGGGCGAGGAGTTGGAAGGATCGCTCAACGACAAGCAGCACCGCTTTGTGAATCACATTCACAAGGATTCTCTGCATCTGCTGGAGCTGATCAACGATGTACTGGATTTGAGCAAGATCGAGGCGGGCAGAGTGGAACTCCGGCCGGAGGTTTTCGACATCCAAGCGGCGTTCGAAGAGGTGCTGGGATCGATTCGTCCACAAGCGGAAGCCAAGGCGCTGGCACTCGAAATCGAGATCGTCGAAGTGTTAGCGGTGCGCGCCGACCGCGTGCGGTTCAAGCAGATCCTGTTGAACCTGCTCAGCAACGCAGTGAAGTTCACTCCCGAAGGCGGCAGGATCCGCATGCAAGCGAACCTGCGCGGCGACTATGCGGAATTCGCGGTGATCGACACCGGGACCGGCATCCCGGAAGACGAGCTGGAATCGGTCTTCGACAAGTTTTACCAAGTGGGTCACACTACTACGGGAGTGCGCGAAGGGACCGGACTCGGGCTGGCGATCACGCAGCGGCTGGTGGAGGAGCATGGTGGCACGCTCCAGGTGACCAGCCGGGTGGGCCAGGGTAGCCGCTTCTTCTTCACGCTTCCGCTCCAGGACCGGATGGAAATGGGTGAACCGGAATGAAGACCATCCTGGTCGCCGACGACAAGGCTGCCGGCCGGGAGCTGGTTCGCACCGTGCTTGAAAAATCCGGCTACTGCGTGGTGGAAGCCAGCGACGGTATAGAAGCAATCCGCTTCGCGCGCGAGACGAAGCCGGACCTTATCATTCTGGATTTGCACATGCCGGGGAAGGACGGGTTCGGCGTGATGCAGGAACTCCGCCAGGATACGCAATTTGACGCGACGCCGATCATGGCTTTGACCGCGAGCGCAATGCAGGGCGATCGTGAGCGCGCCCTTTCACTGGGGTTCACCGGGTATGTGACCAAGCCCATTCGCCTGGGGGCGCTACGAGGGGAGGTGGAACGCCTGCTGAGATGAATCCTACTTCCAAAGCCGCAATTTCTTTGTTGATTATCGACGATCATCCCGGGAGCCTGGAAATGCTGTCGACGGCGCTGGCCCAGCCAGGCGTCGAGATCCTGACTGCGTCCGACCCGGAAACCGGGCTCGATCTGATCCACAACCGGCGTCCGCAGATCGTGCTGACGGATCTGATCATGCCGCGGATGAGCGGGCTGGAGGTGCTGGAACGGATCATGGAGTTCGATCCGTCCATCGAGGTGATCCTCATGACGGCGCATTACTCGACGGAATCCGCCGTAGAGGCCATCAAGAAGGGTGCTTCGGATTATCTGAACAAACCGGTTTCGATCAGCGCGCTGCACGCGCGCATCGGCAGGCTGGTGGAGAACGTGCGAAAGCGGCGGCGCACGCTGCAACTTGAAGACGAAATGCTGGCGGCCGCGGAATTCGAAGGCATTGTCGGCCACAGTCCGCTGATGTGGGAATTGTTCTCCAAAGTGCGGCGCGTGGCTCCGCACTACCGTACCATTCTGATCACCGGCCAGACCGGAACGGGGAAGGACCTGATCGCGCGCGCGCTGCACAAGTTGAGCCCGGTGGGTGCGGGCCGCTACGTGGTTCTGAACTGCTCCGCCGTGGTGGAAGCGCTGTTTGAGAGTGAACTGTTCGGACACGTGAAGGGATCGTTCACGGGCGCGACCAACGACAAGGCCGGCCTGTTTGAACACGCGCACGGCGGCACGTTGTTTCTGGACGAGATCGGCGATATGCCGCTGGCCACCCAGGCCAAGCTGCTGCGCGTTCTCCAGAATCAGGAAGTGCAACGCGTAGGATCGCTCACCGCCAAGAAAGTGGATGTGCACGTGATTGCGGCCACCAATCACGATCTGCGGCAAGCGATCGCCGACAAGCGCTTTCGCGAGGATCTGTACTACAGGCTTTCGATGGTGGAGATCGCGGTGCCGACCCTGGCGGAGCGCAAAGAGGATCTGCCGTTGCTGGAGCGGCACTTCATTTCGAAATTCTCGACCCAGTACGGCAAGCAGATCCGCGGTTTAACGCATCGCGCGCAGATTCTGCTTTCGCTCCACGGTTGGCCTGGCAACGTTAGGGAGGTGGAGAACGTGATCGGGCATGCGTGCATGATGGCGATGGGGGAAATGATCGACGTTCCCGATCTGCCCGGCTATTTGCATTCCACGGGCGAGGCGACGGAGGCCGCAGCGGGGAATTCCGCGACGCCTCATCCTGAACCGGGCGTGGGAACGCTGGAGGAACAGGAGCGGCTGCTGATCATCCGCGCATTGGAGGCCGCAGGCGGGAATCAGTCACTGGCGGCGCGGTTGCTGCGCATCGGCAGGGATGCGCTGCGGTATAAGCTCAAGAAGCACAACCTCTAGGAAACTGCCGGGGAAAACCTGTTAATGACTAGGGGCGAGGCCGTGGCGCGCGCACTTGTGCGTGCCGCGTCGAGGCTTTCTCGACGCCATGACGCGTGCAAGAGAACCGGGCGTCGAGATGAGTCTCGACGCGGCACGCAAAAGTGCGTGCGCCACAAGAGCACCGGGACATCCTACATTGGATTGGCTCAACCGCGGAGCCGTTACCGCCGCGCGAGCTTGAACGCGATGTCCCGCCCCAAGCCGCCCTTTAGCGCCAGCCAGATCCACAACATCGCGGCCGATTCCAGGAGCCGGGCGTTCTGAAGCGGACCTGCATCGATCGGGTCGAATCCGAGTTCGCTGGCAAGGCGGTTGGCGACGGCTTTTGCAGACGGGTCGTCGCCGCAATAAAACATCGCTACCGGCTCGTTGTTATAGATGGGATCGGCCATGTTATTGGAGCCGGTGGTATTGAAGATCTTGATCACGGAAGCACCTGGCGCCCATTTCGCCACCTGCTCGCCGCCTGAGGTGGTCGCGCCAACCGCGAAACCAGACAGGTCCGGCAGCAGCGGATTCATGACATCGAACACGATCCGGCCGCGAAGATCGAGCGATTCCAAGACACTCCTGGCAGCGTCCCAGGGCAGCGCGACCACTATCACCTCAGAGTTCGCCGCAGCCTCTATGCTGGCGCGATCGCGCGTCGCGAATACCACGCTATGACCGATCTCGGCCCAGCGCTTGCCGAGTGTGCCCCCGACATTTCCACTCCCTAAGATTCCGATGTTCATGGCGAATAGGATGCCACGCTGGTCCTCTTGCCGCACCTAACCTTTTTTCCAGGCTGCATCCGCCCGATTTTCCAGTGCATCTGCTCTAGTAGGCCCGCATGATGGAGGCAGAGGTTATTTTCGAATGCCAAACAGTTTGACGCAGCTTTCCGATGAACTCGCCGGAATCGTGGAACGCGCGGGCCAATCCGTGGTCGCGATTTATGGCGGCGGGCGCGTGCCTTCGAGCGGCGTGCATTGGAAGCCGGGATTGATCGTGACCGCGGAACACTCCCTGCGGCGCGATGAGGATTTGAAGATCGGTATGCCGGACGGAAAAGTCGTCGCGGCTGAGCTGGCCGGACGCGATCCGGGAAGCGACGTTGCGCTGCTGAAATTCGACGCCGGGAATCTGCCGGTGATTCAGACCGGCGGAGAGACGCGCAGGGGCGATCTGGTGGTTGCAGTCGGCCGTCACCGGGAAATCGGAGTGTGCGCGGCGCTGGGGATCGTCAGCGTGGTCGGACCGGGTTGGAATACCTGGCGCGGTGGACGCGTGGATCAGTTCGTACGGTTGGACGTTTCGCTGTATCCTGGCTCGTCGGGGGCTGCCGTAGTAAACGCGCAAGGCGAAGCGGTGGGGATCGCGACTTCGCTGCTCTCGAGAATCGCTCCAGTAGCAATTCCACGCGTGACGGTGGATCGCGTGAGCGCCGAGCTCGCCAAGCGTGGTTATGTCGCCCGCGGCTATCTTGGCGTCGGCTTGCAGCCCGTGCCGCTGCCGGAGGAACTCGGCACGGGCGGGATGATCGTACTGAGCGTCGAAAAAGATAGTCCAGCGGCGAAGGCAGGACTGGTAGTGGGCGACATTCTGGTCGCACTGAATGGACATGCGGTGAAGGACACTCGCGACGTACAGAATTTCCTGTCGACGGACTACATCGGTAAAACCGTCCAGACTGTGATCATTCGGGGCGGGCAGCGAGCAGACCTTGCGCTGACGATCGGAGAGAAGTAATGTTCGGAATCGTCGCGGAGAATCTGCGGCGGTCCACCGTGCACGTGCGCGACGGCGGATCGGGTGTCATCTGGGCGCCGGATCTGATCGTCACCAATGCGCACGTAGCCCGGCGGGACCGGCACGCCGTTGAATTGTGGGATGGGCGCAAGCTGGACGCGGCCGTGATCAAACGCGATCCGCGGCGCGACCTGGCGCTGCTGCGGGTCAATGCGATGGACGGTCCCATCGCTCGCGCGGGCGATTCGAGCGCGCTGCGGCCGGGACAGATCGTGGTGGCGATCGGGAATCCGCTCGGATTTATCGGCGCGCTTTCCACCGGCATCGTACACACGCAGGATCGGCGGTGGGTTCAGGCCGACATTCGGCTGGCCCCGGGAAATTCGGGTGGACCGCTGGCGGATGCCGAAGGGCGAGTGGTGGGAATCAACACCATGATCGCGGGGCGGCTGGCATTCGCGGTCCCGAGCAATGCGGTGGCGGCATTTGTGGATTCGAAGCCGCGCACTTCGCTTGGTGTCGTACTGCGGCCGGTGCAGGCCGGATTGCTGGTGCTCGAAGTAGAGCCGAACAGTGCCGCGGCACGGGCGTCGCTGCTACAAGGGGATGTGCTCGTCGGATTCCGCTCGCCGGAGGAACTGCTGGACGCGATCGAGACCAGCGAAATTCTGGTCCTTAAGTTTCTGCGCGGCGGCAGGCGCGTACGGGAAGTCGCGGTCCGATTAAGGGCGGCGGCAGCGTGACTCGGGTCGGAGTGGTCACCACCTCGGCGCTGTTGAGAGCGGGACTCGAATCGGTAGTGGACGTCGTGGGCTCGGCAGACGATTTGCAGCAAGCTGGGGATCTGCGCGCCGACGTGATTGTCGTCGATTGGGATCAGGAACAGGCGCAGGACCTGATCGACTTCGCGGCTGAATCGCCCCCGCTAGTGGTGCTGTCGGCCGATCCGCAACCACCCTGGCTCGGCGAAGCGCTACGCGCCGGGGTACGCGGCGTTTTGCCGCGCGATGCTTCCACGGCCGAGATCGCAGCGGCGATCGAAGCGGCCGCCGCCGGACTGGTGGTACTGCATCCGGAAGCGGTGGATGCCGCGACCACGCGCCGAACGGCGATTGCTCAAGGCGAGCTGCTTAGCCCTCGCGAGATCGAAGTGCTTAAGCTGGTCGCTGAAGGATCGAGCAATAAAGCGATTGCCTGGGCGCTAAGTATTTCGGAGCATACCGTGAAGTTCCATTTAAATTCGATCCTTTCAAAAATGCGCGCCGGAAGCCGCACCGAAGCGGTGATGCTGGGATTGCGCCGCGGCTTGATTCCTCTTTAGCATCTGCTGAACGCGTCCAACCTCCTTCGATAACCCACCAACAGGGTACTGGACCGGGCAAGGTTCGCGGCTGGTACGAAACGGCAAACTGGTGATTCCCGACATATTCACTCGCGCAAATCACTAGTGATATACTTAGCAACCATCGTTGGTAACACGCGCAAAACGGTTTGCGCGTTCGAAGAAAAGAGGCTCGGATGGTTGCGACCTCAGTCCGTCTTACCTTGGTCCTCACCGCGGCGAGTTCGCTCGGGCTCGCGTTTCAAGCCGATGGACCGCTCATTCCACACCTGCTCCGCAAGGACTCGATTCCGGCGGTGGATCTGCGCGTGGACGTGCCGCTGGTTCAGATTCCCGTGCACGTGACGACGGCACTGGGGGCGTCAGTGACCAACCTGCGGGTGGAAAGCTTTCACGTGTTTGAAGACGGCGTGGAGCAGAGGATCACGCATTTCTCGAGCGAAGATGCACCCATCTCCATCGGCATGCTGGTGGACACCAGCGGCAGCATGCGGAACAAGATCCGCAAATCTTCGGAAGCAGCGGCGGCGTTTTTCAAGACCGCCAATGCGGACGATGAATTCTTCCTGGTGGAATTCAACGATCGGCCGAAGCTATCGGTCCCGTTCACTCGCGATTCCGAGCAGCTTTACCGGCGCATCGTCCACACCAAGCCGATGGGCCGGACATCGCTGCTGGATGCGATCCATGTGGCGATGGTGCAGATGAAGACCGCCAGGAACCTGCGGAAGGCAATTGTGATTTTTTCCGACGGCGGCGATAACCGGAGCCGCTACACCGAAAGCGAGATCAAATCCGCGATGCGCGAGGCCGATGTCCAGGTTTACGCCATGGGAATTTTCGATCCGGACGACGTACCGAGAAAGACACCCGAAGAGCGCAACGGTCCCAAACTGCTGGATGAGCTGGCGGAGGAAACCGGCGGGCGGCACTATCCCGTGAACGATCTGGACGAACTTCCGGCAGTCTGTGAAAAAATCGGCGCGGAGCTGCGCTATCAGTACATGCTCGGATATGCGCCGTCGCCGGAATCGGATGAAGATTCCGGGTACCGGCGCGTCAAGGTACTGGTCCCGGCGCCATTTCGGGTTCATCATCGCACTGGATATGCGGCGGCGGGGAGCAGATAACGGGTGCGGCTTTTTTTCCTCGCGCTCGGAATTGTTTCAGCCCAAAGCATTGTTCTTCAGACCAGCACGATTCTGGACGGCAAGGGCGGGACGCTGCGGAATCAACAGATCGTGGTGGAAGGATCCAAGATCACCGCGTTCAAATCCGGAAACGCGCGTGCCGCTTACGATCTTCGCGGCTTGACCGTGATGCCTGGATGGATCGACACGCATGTGCATCTGAACTGGCATTTCGACGCGGACCACAAGGTGGTGAACGGCCGGGAGGATCCCAAAAACGCGGCGCTGTTCAGCGCTGAGAATGCCTGGCTGACGCTTCAAGGCGGATTCACTACGGTGCAGAGCGTCGGGGCGCCGATCGACGTCGACGTGCGGGACCGGATCAATCAAGGTTCACTGCCGGGTCCGCGCGTGCTCACATCGGTCCGGCAGATAAATCAGAACACAGCCAAGACTCCCGAGGAATTTCGCGAGTCTGTGCGTAAGACCAAAGCGGAGGGCGCCGACGTGATTAAGTTGTTCGCGACTTCCGGGCTCGGCGCGGGCGGTGCACAGAACATCAGCGACGAGAACATTAATGCGGTGTGCGGAGAAGCGAAGGCGGTGGGATTGCGTGCGATCGTCCATGCGATCGGCGATTCCGGTGTGCGTGCGTCGGTGCTCGCGGGATGCACGGCGATCGAGCACGGGAACTTCGTCACAGACGACACGCTCAAACTGATGGCGCAGCATGGGACCTACTTCGACCCGAATTTTCTGGTGTTGCACAATTACATCGACCAGCGCACCAGCTTTCCAAATATTAACGATCAGGGGATCAAAGGACTGCAAGACTCGATCCCGCTGATCGCCGAAGTCCTGCAGCGCGCTAGAAAACTCAATGTGAAGGTAGTGCTGGGAACGGACGCAGTGGCCGGCGCGCACGGCCGCGACGCGGAGGAATTCGTGTATCGCGTTCGCGACGGGCACGATAAAGCCATGGATGCGCTGCTCAGTGCGACGTCGCTCGCCGCGCAATCGCTGGGCATGGGCGACAAGATTGGAACCGTTGCCCCGGGGTTCGAGGCGGACCTGGTCGCGACCGAAGGAAATCCGCTCGAAGACATTACAGCGGTGCGTCGCGTGGTGTTCGTCATGAAGGGCGGCAAGGTCTTCCGCAATACGCGCTAGGGGTGTAGTAACGATTTGCCTGCTACACGTTCTTAACTCGTCCGTAATCGCATCGTCACTTTTGGCCGCTACTCTTATCTAACTGTTCCAACCAAATTTCTGTGTGGAGGTGTCTCTGATGCGAAGTGTATTCGGTCGCTGGAGCCGTGGGGTTGTTTTACTGGCGTGCGTTTTCCTGATCCGTTTGCAGGCGCAACAAGGATCTGCGATCACCGGCACGGTATTCGACCAGGCTGGAAAGCCGGTTCCAAGCGCCGGCGTGGAAGTGAGGAACGAATCCACGGGCGCTTCCAAGAGTGTTACGGCCGACAGCGAAGGCAAGTTCTCGGCTTCGGATCTCGCGCCGGGGACCTACACAGTTCTTGTTTCCGTGCCCGGATTTGCCTTGGCTACTCGTTCGGGCGGACAACTCAACGCGGGCGCGACCCTGGATATTCCCATCACCATGTCGGTGGAGAGTGTTTCGACTTCGATCACGGTGAACGAAACCATTTCGATGGCAGCGGCGACGGCTCCCTCTGGCAATACACTGGAGGCGCTTACACCGAAGACCGAAGTCACTACCGACTTCATCCAGAATTTCATGTCGCCCATTGCTGACTACTCCGAATACATCAACTACGCGCCCGGCACGTTCAGCTATAACCCGAACGGAATCGGACTGGGTCAAGGCAAGACGTTTTTCCGCGGTTTTCCGGACGGAGACTACACCATGACCTTCGACGGAATTCCGTTCGAAGACACGAACTCGCCAACCCATCACTCCTGGGCGAATTTCCCCAGCGGCTGGACTTCTGCGGTGGATTTCGATCGCAGCCCTGGTATTGCTTCAAACTTCGGTCCCACGAACTTCGGCGGCTCGATCAATATGAAGTCCCCGGAGTTGTTTCCCGATCCCAGCATTCGCGTCACGGGAACATACGGGTCGTTCAATACGCGCCTGCTTGAGCTGGATGGCGAAAGCGGCTTCTTCGGACCCGGCAGCAAGAATAGCTTCCTTATGAACGTCCAACAGTTGTTGTCGGACGGATATCAGACCTTTAACAAGCAGAAGCGTGTCGCGGGGTACGGAAAATATCAGTACCGGATCAATAACCGCAGTGCGCTGACGTTCTACGGCGGTCTGGTCGATATCTGGACCAACACTCCGAACACGACCAATCCGACGCGCGCTCAGGTCCAGCAGTTCGGCGACAATTACCTGCTGGATGGCACACCGCTGCTTCCGAACGGAAATCCGGATCCCTATTACTACGGCTACAACACATACCACGTCCAGACCGATTTCGAATATGCATCCTATAACTCCGATCTGGGCGAAGGCTGGCACATAGATTTGAAGCTATACACGACGCGGTACTGGAATAAGCAGTTTTATCAGAACGGCGCCACCGTAAACCTCAGTTCGGCCAAGCCAAGTGGCGTGGATAAGCTCAACGGCTACCGTCATGGCGGCGAGACATTTGTTTTAAGCAAGCAATCGAAATGGGGCATCTTCCGCACCGGTCTTTGGTACGACTGGGCCTATACGGACCGGTACCAGATCCCGTCGAACATCGTCACGCAGCAGGACACGCCGTTCGGCAACTTCCACGAAAAGTTCATCACGCAGACTACCCACCCGTTCGCCGAATATGAGTGGCATCCGCTGCCGCGCTTCGTCGTCACCGCAGGCCTTAAGTACGGCGACTACCAGATGAACCTGAATCAGTATCAGGATGCGAAGATCGTCGGCTGCCTGGGCGGAAAGTCGGGTACGGATTTCGTCACGGGCGCGCCGATCTGCATCGGAGGACCAGCTTTCGTGAACCATTCCGGGAACTTTGGCAACTGGTTGCCGAACCTCGCCGCGCGATATTCCGTCAAGAGCAACTGGTCCGTTTACGCGCAGTTTGCCGAAGGGAACATCATTCCGCCGAGCAGCGTTTACGACGTGACGGGCGCGAATGTGCCCACCCCGCCCAAGCCGACGCTGGCCAAGAGCTACCAGGCGGGCTCTGTAATTAAGAACCGGCGCTGGACGCTCGACCTGGACGCCTACTATGTTCACTTCCAAAATCCGTACACGTCTTTCTTCGACCCGAATGCGCAAGATTATGTCTACTATCCGACCGGCCCGACTAACACCAAGGGAATAGAAGCGGAAAGCAACCTCCTTCTGGGATGGGGTTTCACGTTATATCTCAACGGAACGGTCGGTTCAGCGAAGTATTCGGAAGGACGCGGCATTACCAACGGCGGATTGTGGGTGGCCAACACGCCCAAGAATGTCGAGACTGTGAGCCTGCTGTGGCGCCGCAAGAACTGGGACGTCGGCTTCGTCGACAAGCGCGTCGGTATGCTGTACAACGACAACGGAACGGTGAACCAGGCCATCCCGATCGATGCGTTTAATATTGCGAATCTGTTCATCAATTACACGATCAAGAACCAGTCGTTCTTGCGCGGCAGCAAAATCGGCTTGGCAATCAACAATCTTGCGGACGACCACTCCGTGATCGGCATTCCGACAGCGGGTCTCGCCCAGGCACAGGGCGCGCCGTTCGTGCCGAATGGGAACGACCAGTTGAACCTTCTACCCGGTCGCAGCGTGCTGGTCACGTTTACGGCCGGGTGGGCGCCGAAGCGATAGTTCAGGGCACGCGTTCGCATTCAAACCGCTCGGCTGGAACCCCAGTCGAGCGGTTTTGTTTTTGGCGGCAGTAGAATAGTAGGGCGTGCTCACGAAGTACATTCAAGCGGCCATGCGACGGGCCAAATACGAAATTCTGGAAGAAGAGGGGTCGATTTACGGCCACACACCCGACCTGCCGGGAGCGTGGGCGAAGGCGTCCACACTCGAAGAATGCCGCGAGGAATTGCAAGAGGTCGTAGAAGACTGGATCATGACCAGTATCGCCGCACACGATCCCCTTCCAGTGATCGAAGGGATTAATCTCGAGACAACTGCGGATGTTGGTTGATGCCGCCGTTCGGACCGATTAGGAGAGCTGATCTAATTCACTACCTCCGCAAGGCTGGTTTTGAAGGTCCGCAGCCCGGCAAGAAACACGCCTTTATGGCGAGAGGCCAAAGTGAAATTGCGTCTTCCGAATCCGCACACGGGAGACATCAGTAAATCGCTGCTCGCCCGGATTCTTCGCGATGGACGGATTGAGCGGGAAGAGTGGGAAAAACTCTAATGTCATTAGACTGGTGGGAGGAAACATGATTGCAAGTGAAACAGCAGTTCGAACCCTCGATTTTTACGTCAACGGCAAGTGGGAAGCGGCCGGCGGAAGTTCGACTCATCCGGTGATGAATCCGGCAACGGGCGAGGTGATTGCTCAGGTGCCATTCGCGACGGCCGCGCAGGTGGATCGCGTGGCTCGGCTCGCCCATGATGCGTTTCTCAAATGGCGCGAAGTCCCGGTGGTCGATCGCGTCCAGGTTTTTTATCGCTACAAAGCACTGCTCGAAAA
>Ga0210403_10000050_pt1 | contig 128732 bp, 112 predicted proteins | sample IncBWC19MmetaG_FD_150863 | JGI IMG/M metagenome (GOLD analysis project Ga0210403, IMG submission 150863) | Forest soil microbial communities from Barre Woods Harvard Forest LTER site, Petersham, Massachusetts, United States - Inc-BW-C-19-M | ecosystem: Environmental > Terrestrial > Soil >... | reverse complement strand
CGACGCCTGTGGGATCGTGCCAGGAGCAGATCCGCGCGTGAGCTTGGCCTCTTCAATGGCCGCGCGTAATTCGCCGTTCTTGAGAACAGCGCAGGCCGCGTCGCCAAGAAGGCCGCCTAGTCCGAGAATCACCATTCACGTTCATCCACGTTCATTAACGGCCCTTTGCTTCGATCTTCGCCCACGTATCTTTCAGTCCAACCGTTCTGTTGAAAACCAGCCCCGGATCCGGATCGACACAAAAATATCCCAGACGCTCGAACTGGTATCGCGATCCAGCCGTCGCACCCGCCAGGCTGGGCTCGACCTTCGCGTTGCGCACCACCTCGAGCGAGTTCGGATTCAGATTGTCGGTGAAATCGCCGCCCTCGGGAACGTCGTTCGGATCTTCTTTGGTAAACAGCGTCTCGTACAACCGGACTTCCCCGTCGATCGCATGCGCCGCGGACACCCAGTGAATTGTAGATTTTACTTTGCGGCCATCAGGAGCGTTCCCGCCGCGGGTCGCCGGATCATAGGTGCAGTGAAGCTCGATGACTTCGCCTTTGTCGTTCTTCACAACGCCCGTGCACGTGATGAAATATGCATATCTTAAGCGCACTTCGCGGCCCGGCGAGAGCCGGAAAAACTGCTTCGGCGGATCTTCGCGAAAATCGTCGTGTTCGATATACAGCTCGCGCGAAAACGGAACCTGACGCGTCCCCGCCGAGGGATCTTCGGGATTGTTCACCGCCTCCATGTGCTCGACTTGACCCTCGGGATAGTTGTCGATGATCACTTTGACCGGACGCAGAACAGCGCTGACGCGCCGCGATGTCCGGTTCAGATCGTCGCGCACGAAATACTCCAGCAGAGAAAGCTCAGTGCTGCCGTTGGTCTTGGAAACGCCGATACGCCCGCAGAAATTGCGGAGGGCTTCGGGCGTATAGCCGCGCCGCCGCATTCCCGATATGGTCGGCATCCGCGGATCGTCCCAGCCGCTCACGAATCCCTTTTGCACCAGTAGGAGCAGCTTTCGCTTGCTCAGCAACGTATAAGTGAGATTCAGCCGGTCGAACTCAATTTGCTGCGGATGATAAATGGCGAGATGTTCGACATACCAGTCGTACAGTGGACGATGATCCTCGAATTCCAAAGTGCAAATGGAGTGCGTGATCTGCTCGATGGAATCGGATTGCCCGTGCGCGAAGTCGTACATCGGATAAATGCACCAGGCATCTCCAGTGCGATGATGCGCTGCATGGAGGATGCGGTACATCACCGGATCGCGCAAATTGAGATTCGGTGACGCCATGTCGATTTTCGCGCGCAGCGTCCGCGACCCGTCGGGAAATTCGCCGGCTTTCATGCGTCCGAACAAATCCAGATTTTCTTCGACCGATCGGTTCCGGTAGGGGCTATCCTGGCCCGGCTCAGTCAGGGTTCCGCGCGTTTTGCGAATCTCGTCCGCTGACAAATCGCAGACGTATGCCTGCCCCGACTTGATTAACCGCACGGCCCATTCGTAGAGCTGACCGAAGTAGTCGGAAGCGTAATAAATCCCGGCCCACTCGCCTCCCAACCACTTCACGTCTTCGATGATCGAATCGACGTACTCCACTTCTTCCTTCGATGGATTGGTGTCATCGAAGCGCAGATTGCATTGGCCGCCGAACTCCTGAGCGAGCCCAAAATTCAAACTGATCGACTTGGCGTGGCCGACGTGCAGATATCCGTTCGGCTCCGGTGGAAACCGCGTATGCACGCGCCCGCCGTACTTGTTGGTCTTCAGATCTTCGACGATCCGGTCGCGGATGAAATTGGATGGAGCGGCGTCCGTCTCAGGCTTAGCAGGATTCATATGAGCTCAATTGCCTTGCCGATTCTGTGGAGCGACGTTTCGCGCCCCAGCACCACCAACGTTTCAAACAACGGCGGCGCCACTTTGCGTCCGCACACCGCGACGCGAATCGGTTGGAACATCTGGCCGGTCTTGATTTTCAGTTTTTCGGCGCCGGCCCGAAGAGCTGCGTCCAATCCGTCGTGGTTCCATTCGGCGTGGACTAAAATCTCACGCGCCTCTTCCAGGACTTTTCTTGCGAGCGCGAGGTCACCTTTCTGCGGAATCAGCTCGGCTGGATCGTAGGGAGCAAGCTCGTCAACAAAGAAAAAATCGGCGACGCTAGCAACGTCGCGCAACAACTTAATCCGCTCCTGAATCAGCGGCGTGATCTGCAGCAGCTTGTCCTGTTTCGGCGCGAACGGAGCCAGTTGTTTGGCGAGTTCCTCCACCGGCATGGTTCGGATATGTTCCGCATTCAGCCACACGGCTTTCGGGTCGAACGGATCGTCGTCGCTGAAATTGATGGTGGCATTGGAGCGATTCACGCCTTCGAGCGTAAACGCGTCTGTCAGTTCCGCGCGCGACATCACTTCCCGGTCGTTCTTGGGCGACCATCCCAGCAGCACCACGAAATTCACGAACGCATGCGGCAAAAATCCGGCGTCGCGATACGTGGTCACGCTCACCACCGGCCCGTGCTTGCGTTTCGAAAGCTTGGAGCCATCCGGAGCGATCAGCAGCGGCAGATGCGCGAATTTCGGTGGCTGAACGCCCAGCGCCTCGAAAATCAGTACATGCTTGAACGTGTTGGTCAGATGATCCTGTCCGCGGACGATGTGGCTGATGCACAGATCCGCATCATCCGCGCACGACGCCATGTGATACGTCGGAACACCCGACGAGCGTAGCAGCGCGAAATCCTCAATGTCGGCCGTCGCTTTGGATTGCGAGCCATAAACCAGATCCTCGAATTCAACCGACGTGCGCGTCTCGCGTGGGACGCGGAACCGTACAACGAAGGGCTCACCCGCGGCTGCGCGCCGATCACTCTCCGCGTTGGAAAGCTCGCGCATCCCCGGGTTGAACAGCCACGGTCCTCCGCTGTGCGCTTTCTCCTCCGTGTCTTCAGTCGTCGCGGGCGTAAAGTCGCGATACGCCAAATCCTTCGCGAGAAGTTCGTTCGCCATCCGGCGATGCAGGTCGCCGCGGTCGGATTGCCGGTAAAACTCGTCCCAGTTCAGGTCCAGCCATTTCAACCCGTCGAAAATCGAATCAAGGGAAGTTTGCGTGTTGCGTTCGACATCGGTATCGTCGATCCGCAGGATCATGGTGCCGTGGTTGTGGCGTGCGTACAGCCAGTTGAAAATAAACGTCCTGGCGCTGCCTATGTGGAGGTACCCCGTGGGCGAGGGGGCGAATCGGACTCGAAGCATTAAACCTTCAGGATATCAGCAGCCAGCAAGTTAACAGATGGCCGCGCGAACTGCAGCTAGCGGAGCGTTTTTATCGAACGTCACGCCGTTCGCGTCCCGCCGCACGCCGAGCTGATTCCACAGATCCGCCAGATTCACCGCCATCGGCTTCTCACCCATCTGCGCGTAGACGTCCATCAGGGATTTGGTGCCCGTCGCCTTATCGCCGATTTCGAAAGCGCGCTGCACTGGCCAGTCTTGATCGATGGTCCCCCCGGCGCGATTGATTCCGCGTATCGCGTGCTCCAGTCCCTTGGCGTTATGTGTTCGTTTTCGGATTTCGATGTCCGCCATCAGACAGAAAAGTGCGCCACCCCAATACGTGCGCCCCCAGCTATGCGTCCGGTCGAGACCCTGATCTGCGGACTCAGGCAGTCCCTGCCACATGTCGCGAACCAGGTCACCCCAAACCTGCTCAGGATGGAGCCAGCCGATCTTGGCGCGCGCAATTGGCTCAATGTAAGTGGCGCTGCCTTCCTCAATCCAATGATGCTCTTCGGGAACGTTTGGAAAACCGAAGTGCACCATCTCGTGGGTGAGCATCCAATCTTCCTTGAGATCCGCGGGGGTGGCATGCTGACCTACGGAAATGCGAGTATGTGCGCCACCTTCGCCGAAAGTTCGCCCATTGGTTACTCCGCGGCCGCGTCGTCCCTGTGCGATGTGGATGGCTGCGTGAGCGACTGGGAATTTCCCATAATATGCTGACACGGAACGCGCAGCCATATTAACCCAATCCATTAGACCGTCTGGGGAAATGTCGAACTCGCCACTGATGGTGACGTCGATCTCCGCCCCGCCCACTTTAAGCGCAACGGGATCCTGCCCGCGGAGTAACGGGGCGCCCAGCAGTAATTTAGAGAAAGACCGGCGGTTCACGCGACCTCATGCTAGCACGTCAGGGTCCCAAATCGTTAAAAATCTTTAAGCTGCGTCTTCGATCCGAAACGATCTGGTGTACGTAACATCTATCGAAGGTCGAACGAAATCGTGTATGATGGCGAAGCATCGAATCGGCGCCGGTTTTCGAATAAATCGCGTTGCCGGGTGCGATCACGTTCGAGCAGTCTGAAATCCCGACACAAGGAGAAATCACACATGAAAGTTTCCAAGAACTCACTGGTTCTCGCAGCGGCATTCACCGGTTTGCTTACCGGCACCACCACCCGGCTAATGGCGGATGACGCGCCGGCAAAGAAGGAAAGCAAGAAGTCCACAGAGAAGGCCGTTGAAAAGCACGCTTGCGCCGGCAAGAATTCCTGCAAGGGCAAGGGCGGTTGCAAGACCAGCGACAACGGTTGCAAAGCCAAGAATTCCTGCAAAGGCAAGGGCGGCTGCGCTACCGACGGTTCCAAGAAGTAGTTTTTCAGGATATATCAGGGGTCAGGATGAGGTCCTGGCCCCTGTTCTTTTTATGCCCGCAAATCGATTCAACGGATTCACGGACTATGGGATCGGCATTGGTCTGCGCATTCCGCACTACGATCATATTTTGGAACGCAAACCCGTAGTCGACTGGTTCGAGATCATCTCCGAGAATTACATGGTCGACGGCGGCCGCCCGTTGATGATCCTGGATCAGATCCTGGAGCAATATCGCGTCGTCCAGCATGGCGTTTCGATGTACTTCGGGTCCGCCGAAAAACTCAATCGCGATCATCTCCGGCGTCTGAAGCAAGTAGTGAAGCGAACCAAGACTCCGTGGCTTTCCGATCATTTGTGCTGGGGCAGCGTCGACGGGACCTATAGTCACGATCTTCTCCCGATGCCCTACACGTTCGAAGCCGCGAAAATCACGGCGCGCAAAGTGCGTGAAGCTCGCGATTTTCTGGAAGTGCCCATCGCTGTCGAAAATGTGTCGAGCTACGCCGAGTTCCACATTTCCGAGATGACCGAATGGGAGTTCCTCAATGAAGTGGTCGAGCGCGCCGATTGCGGCATCCTGCTGGATGTCAACAATATCTACGTCTCGTCGCGCAACCACAGCTTCAATCCCTACGACTATCTGAACAGCGTACCCGTGGAGCGCGTTGCCCAGATCCACATTGCCGGTCATTCGAAATTTCAGAAATACATTCTGGACACGCACGATCATCCGGTGATCGATCCGGTTTGGAAACTCTACGACCACGCAATCCAGCGCGTCGGCGTGACGGCGACGCTGCTGGAGTGGGACGACCACATTCCCTCGTTCGATGAAGTTCACCGGGAAGCGCTGAAGGCCGAGAAATATCTTACAGTGGCTGTATGAAGCGGCTCGCCGTATGAAGTTGGTTGAGCTCCAGCGGAAATTCGCAGCGGACTTGATGCGTCCGCTGGGCCGCGGCGATGCGATCTCCCCCAAAACCAAAGCCAGATATATCAAACCGAACACGCGGCTCAGCGCGGCGGAGCGTCTGGAGATCTACAGCCGCAGTTACTGGTACCGGCTGATCGATTCGATGTACGAGGATTTTCCCGGCCTTCGGGCCATCGTCGGCCCGCGCGCCTTCGATAAATTAGTGCGCGCCTATCTCGCCGATTGTCCTTCGCGATCGTTCACGCTGCGCGACCTGGGATCGCAACTGGAATCGTGGTTGGGCAAACATAAATCGCTGCCTGGGAATAAAGCCGTCGTGGCGCTGGATATGGTCGCTTTGGAATGGGCGCATATCGAAGCATGGGACGGCAAGGAAGAGAAAATTCTCGGGCCCGAGGATTTGCTGGAGCTAGGCCCGAACCTGCGCATCGGCCTGCAGCCTTATGTCGGATTGCTGGACTTAAAGTATCCCGTGGACGACTTGAGAATCCGCGCCAGCGCGAACCAGGAACGGCACGAAGTGGCCAGCAACGCCGTGACCAAGCCCAAGGCGCGCCGGACGCTCGCCGCCGGCCGCTTGAAGCCGCAACAGATTTTTCTGGCAGTCCATCGGATGGACCATTCGATTTACTACCGGCGCCTGGCGCGCGATGAGTTTCGCATCCTCCAAGCCCTGCGCGAGGGCAAGACGATCGGCAGAGCTTTAGCGAAGTGCGTCAAGGACAGCTCGCTTTCGCCGGCCGAGCTGAGCAAGAATCTCGAAAAGTGGTTCGCCGCCTGGGCAGAGTTGGGATGGCTCTGCCGCGTATGAAAGCGCTGATCGAAAGACTGTACGGGCTGTTGATTCGTGTGGCGTCCAGCCTTCAGTCGCCGTTTCTGCTGTTCGTGCGCGTGTATTGGGGTTGGCAATTCCATCACAACGGCGCGGGCAAGCTTCACGACATCGGAAGAGTGACCAGCTACTTCACAGAACTGGGAATTCCCGCGCCTGCGCTCAACGCGTATTTTGTGTCGGGACTGGAATTTGCGGGCGGGTTCCTGTTGCTGATCGGCCTCGCGTCACGGCCGGTAGCGCTGATGCTCGCGATCGACATGATCGTCGCGTATATCACCGCGGATCGCGAGGCGCTCTTTTCGATCTTCTCCGATCCGGATAAGTTCACCGCCGCCACGCCTTACACGCATCTGTTCGCGTCGCTGATGATTCTGATCTTCGGGCCGGGTTTGTTTTCGATCGACGCGCTGCTTTCGCGCCGGATGAAAAAGAGCTGATGCTCGTTCGCGAACTGAAGACGCGCCCGAAAAACTGGTCTGAGTCCACCCGGCAAGTCCGACGCTGGACGCTGCCGTTTTATGCGCTTGAATGGGTGTTGCAATGGGTCGCCTACGGTCTGAGCCGGTGGGCGTTTCTCGAAGTGCTCGAATACGCCAGCAGTTTTTCGGTGCTGGTGGCCGTGGTGTTTTACTATTCGGAATCCGGCGACCGGAAAAAGCAGAAACACTACCAGGCCTGGCAGGTGATCAACACAGCGCAAGGCAAGGGCGGCAGCGGCGGCCGCATTGAAGCGTTGCAGGAACTGAACGTCGATCACGAGCCGCTGGTCGGTGTCGATGCCTCCGGCGCATTCCTGCAAGGCGTCCGTTTGCACGGAGCCAACCTGCTACGCTGCGATCTGTCGTCGTCGGATCTGCGCTTGAGCGATCTTTCGGGAGCGAATCTGGAATATGCGGAACTGGTCTCCGCCAATTTTCGCGGCGCCAATCTGCGGAAGACGATCTTCAAGGACGCTGATCTGCACGACGCCGATCTGGTGGGGGCCGATCTCAGTGAAGCGGATTTTAGTGGAGCGAATCTCGAACGCGTCGACTTGCGAAACACGGATCTCAGCCGGGTTCGTTTCGCCAAAGCCGCTGCAATAAGAGGAGCGAACATCTACGGCGTTCGCAATGCTCCTGGAGGCTTTATGGCTTGGGCGCTCGCGCATGGAGCGATTTCAAATGGGGCGGGTTTATAGCCGGCGCAAGTGAGGGCGGACTTTAAGTCCGCCGCAGGCTCCAAGCCTGCCCCACAATTGGAATATGGACCTCGCGGGATGGAACGATCGTCATCGCACTTCCGTTCCTAATTTCACACCCGACTCGCTCCTGGTGAGCGCAGCTCAGAACCTGCCGCCCGGCCGAGCGCTGGACCTCGCTTGCGGTGCGGGCCGGAACGCGCTGTGGCTCGCAGAACGCGGGTGGGGCGTAACCGCGGTCGACGGGTCTCCAGCCGCGATCGACATTCTCCGCGGCGAAGCTGCGCGGCGCAACCTCACCGTTGATTCGCGCATTGCCGATCTCGAACGCGGCGAGTACACTATCGAGCCGCGATCCTGGGATCTCGTCGCCATGTGCCGCTACCTCCAGCGCGATCTGCTCGAGACCGCCAAGTCCGGAGTCGTGCCAGGCGGGCTAGTCATCGCAATCGTGCTGGTGGTAGACCGGGAACGCACCAAGTACCGCCTGAACCCAGGCGAGCTGCTCCACTACTTTGAAGGCTGGGAGATTCTTCAATTCAATGAAGCCACAGCGTCCGAACACGGGCCCCTCGCTGAAATCGTCGCGCGGCGGCCGAATCCGTAGTACGTAAGTACGTCAGGCGATACCGCAGCCCAAATAAGCGCTCTTACCAATTGGGATTGCACTTTGACCGCTCTAAAATGAAAACATCAGACGAGGGATTGTGCTGTCCATGCAATTATCCAGAACGGGGAAGTCGCAGTACTCGGAAACCGAGGCGGCCGAGGAGCTTGGTGTTTCCGTGGACCAGCTTCGCTCCATGATCCGCAGCCATGTGGTGGATCGCGATGAGGATCTGACCAACGTCCCTGTCACGACGTTCCAGCCTTCGGATCTGCTGGTGCTCAGGCTTCTCAGCGGGATGACGGAGTCCCGTGCCGGGCGCTCGAATCCCACGCAAGAGGATTAAGCAGAGTTTTCGGCCGCCGGCCTTCCAGCGCATCCACCACATTTTCCACAGCAATCATCGACATGCCGCGCCGCGTGTCCACGGATGCCGACGCGATGTGCGGCGCCAGCACGGCGGTTTCGCACTTCAGTAGATCCGGGAGAACTTGAGGCTCGCGCTCGAAAACGTCGATTCCGGCGCCGCCGATCCATTTTTCACGAAGAGCGCGCGCGAGCGCCGCTTCGTCGACGACGGGACCGCGCGAAGTGTTGATCAGAATCGCCGTCGTCTTCATCATGCGTAGCTCGGCTTCTCCGATGTAATGACGCGTTGTCTCGGTAAGAGGAACGTGCAGGCTGATGAAATCCGAATCGCGGAGCGCCTGCTCTTTCGATACGAACTCGGCGTCGACGGGAACCGGGGCGGCGTCGTGATACAAGATGCGCATCGAGAATCCCGAACCGCGGCGAGCCATCGCCTGTCCGATCCGGCCCATGCCCAGAATCCCGAGCGTGCGATGATGCACGTCTTGTCCAACCAGCATATCGATGGTCCAGCGATTCCACTTTCCGGAGTGAAGGAATTGGTGCGCCTCCACCACGCGGCGCGCGGCGGCCATCAGCAATGCGAACGCGAAGTCCGCGGTGGTATCGGTTAACACGTCGGGAGTGTTCGTGACCAGGATGCCTCGCTCCGTCGCGGCGGGGACATCGATGTTGTCGAATCCGACGGCGACGTTCGCAATGATCTGCACGTCCACCTGCGCGAGCACATCGCGCGTGAACTTATCGACCAACTGGCTGACGATGGCCTGTTTTCCCTTCGCCCGCGCCAGCAGGTCGGCGGGCGAGAGAATGTCGTCGGTTGGATTGTAATCGACTTCCGCGTGCTGCTTCAGGAATTCGATCGCTTCGGGGTAAATTCGGCGGGTAACCAGAACGGATGGCTGCATTGTTAGAATCATACTTCCTGCGGGGACCAGCAAAGGAGAACTCAATTGGCACAACTTGGATTTCTGGGATTGGGAATCATGGGCTACAGCATGGCTCGGCACCTGGTGAAGAGCGGCCATGAAGTCGCGCTGTGGTCGAATACGGCGGAAAAAGCGAAGGAACTGATCAAAGAGGGCAAGGCGACGGCGTGCGCCACGCCCAAGGAAGTCGCTTCGCGAGCGGATTTCATTTTTTATTGCGTTGGCGACAGCGAGATGGCTCGCGCAATCACTACCGGTCCATCGGGGCTGATCGAGGGCGTGCGCCGCAATGCCGTAATCGCGGATTGCAGCACGATCGCTCCATCGGCCAGTAAAGAGATCGGTGCGGCATTTTCATCCAAGGGTGCGCATTTCCTGGACGCACCTTGCACCGGGTCGAGACCCGGAGCCGAAGGCGCGACGCTCACCTTCATGATCGGCGGCGATCAAAGCGCTTACGAGAAAGCCAAGCCTTACTTCGACATCATGGGCAAAGTTTTCTACTACTGCGGCGCCGCAGGTCAGGGATTGCAAGCGAAGCTGACGCAGAACCTGATCCTGGCGAACATCATGCAAGCGTTCGCCGAGGGCATGGTGCTTGCGACCAAGGGAGGCATCGCGCCGGAGTTGATGCTCGACATTCTGAACAACAGCGCCGCTAAAAGCGGCCTGATCTCGTTCAAAGCGCCGTATATTCTGGCGCGCGATTTCCGCACGAACTTCGCCACGAAGTGGATGGCCAAGGATATCGGGCTGGCGCTCGAATCCGCTAAAGCTATGGATGTGCCGCTCCCGGCGACGGCGCTTACCGAACAGATGCTGCGGGCCGCGATTGCTCGCGGATTCGGGGAAGACGACTTCTGTTCGACAATCCGGGTTTTGGAAGAATGGGCTGGAGTCGTGGTAAAAAAGTAGCGGTATTAGGGATTTTCTTATCACCTCACGACCAGCAGGTCGAATGTTAAAGCACCACCTTGAAGTGAGGTATCGCTGTTATCTGATTGAAAGAAATCCACTACGATGGATGGGCCTCAGGTGGTAAAAGAATTTTAAGATTCATCTACAAAAAACTGTTGCAATCCGTCGGACAGTATACTAATATTGGAATCAAGCCGGGGAGGCAACTCCCACCAAAGCGAGACTAACCTCATTAAAGACCCCTGAAGCAAACCTCCCCGGCGCCCCTTTCTTGGGGCCAGTTTTAGAGGATTCAGGCGGTGAAGTTAGAACCCTTGCAATGTTATGATCGAGAGCGAGTGACCCCTCTCACGTTACTTGGCTCCACTGGATCCATCGGTAGCAGCACACTTGACGTGGTTCGTCGTTGGCCTGACCGGTTTGCGATCTACGCACTGGTCGCCGGCCGAAATGTAGCGCTGCTGGCCGATCAGATCGCCGAATTCCATCCAAAAGTCGCGGTTGTGGCCGACGATCATTCCCTGAACGAACTGCGTACTCTGCTGAAAACACGTGGGATCAAAGCTCCTGAGCTGAGTGCTGGACCTGCGGGGCGCGTCGCGGCTTCAACGGCTTCAGAAGCCGGATTCGTCATGTCGGCCATCGTCGGAGTCGAAGGACTGGAAGCCACTTACGAAGCGGTCCGGTTGGCAAAGCGAGTTGGGCTGGCTAACAAAGAGGTCCTGGTCGCGAGCGGACGCCTGGTGATTCAAGCGATGCGAGCATCGGGCGCCGAGCTGATCCCCGTGGATAGCGAGCACAACGGAGCCCACCAATGCATGCGGGCTGGACGGCGTGACGAAGTCGCCAAGCTGATCCTGACGGCTTCGGGCGGGCCGTTTCGCGAAACACCGGCATCCGAGCTGGAACGCGTGACGCCCAAACAGGCCCTGAATCATCCAACCTGGCAGATGGGGCAGCGCATCACGATCGATTCGGCGACGCTCATGAACAAAGGCTTCGAAGTGATCGAGGCATGTTGGTTGTTCGATCTTCCGCCGAAAGACATTGAAGTGGTGGTTCATCCGCAATCCAAAGTGCATGCCATGGTGGAGTACACTGATGGCAGCGTGGTCGCGCAAGTGTCAGCCACAGACATGCGGATGCCCATCCAGTACGCTCTGACCTATCCGGAGCGGGCGTCGGCTCCGGTGCCGCGCCTGGACTGGTCGCAAGCGGCGCGATGGACCTTCGATCCTCCCGATTACAAGAAATTTCCGTTGTTAAAGTTGGCCTATGCGGCGCAGGAAGCCGGCGGGTCGGCCACAGTGACGCTCAATGCCGCCGATGAGATCGCGGTGGAAGCGTTCTTGGCCGGGCGGATCTCTTTTCCAGCCATCGCTGAGACAATCGAGGAGACACTGCAACGCTTTCCAAGCCGGGAGCCGCGTTCGGTGCATGAAGTGCTTGACATTGATCGCCAGTCGCGGGAGGCGGCACGAAAGGTAATTGAGACGCGCGGGGCAACCGAAGCGGCGGTACGTGCGTAGAAGATAAGTATATGGTTTTTCTCCAGAATATCTGGTGGTACCTGGTTTTGATCGGAGTGATGATTCTGCTCCACGAACTGGGCCACTTTGTCGCGGCGCGGATGTTTGACGTCAAAGTGGAGACGTTCAGTTTCGGTTTTGGGCCGAGGCTGTTTGGCTTCCGCCATGGGGATACGGATTTCCGTTTCTCGCTGTTGCCGATTCTGGGCGGTTACGTGAAGATGGCGGGCGATCAGCCCGGCGAAGAGGCCAATCAGGATCCACGAAGCCTGATGGCGAAGCCGCGCTGGCAACGCCTGATCATCACTTTTGCCGGTCCCGCGATCAACGTAATCCTGGCAGTAGTTCTGATGACCGGGTTGTTCATGGAGCAGTATCCGAAGATTCCGACGCCGCACGATCCGCTGGTCGGCTACCTGCTTCCGGACGGCGGGGCGGCGAAAGCCGGCATACATTCGGGCGACCGGGTGGTGCAGATCGACGATGTGGTTGATCCGACCTGGGAAGACATCGCCATCAAAGAGATCTCCAACGCGCGTCGGGCTCTAGACGTCTGGGTGATCCGTAATGGGGAAAGAGTGCACCTGTCCGTGACGCCTACTCTGGACGAAAAAGACGGCATCGGCCGTCTGGGCTGGACGCAAGAGAGCGAAGTAGAGATCGGGAGTATTTCCCCGGGCATGGCTGCACAGCAGGCGGGATTGCAGCGCGGCGACATTCTGGTCAGCGCCAACGGCTTGCCACTGCGTTCGATTTCCAAACTGCACGAAATCGAAAAAGAAACCGACGGACGTCCGCTCGACCTGGCTTATTCCCGCAACGGCGTGGAGCATCGTGTGACCGTTACACCCGTCAAAGGCGATCCGGACCACACCGGTCAGGAACGCTGGGTGATCGGCCTGACCGTCCAGTCACGCGTCGAGATCGTCAAGCTTCCGTTCGGTCAAGCCTTTACAGAAGCGGTCCGCGAAAACCTTCGCAGCGCGAAATTGATCTTCCAGTTCCTGGATAACATGGTATTGCGGCGTATGTCGCCGAAGTCTATCGTCGGACCGGTAGGAATCGCCCAGATGTCAGGCGAAGCGGCCCGCGAAGGCGCCGCCACGTTCATCGGCCTGATGGCCGCAGTCAGCTTGAACCTGGCGATCTTCAATCTGTTACCGATCCCGATTCTGGACGGCGGCGTGATCCTGATGTTGTTGATCGAAATGCTGCTGCGCCGCGATGTCGACCTGAAGGTAAAGGAAGCGATCGTGAAGGTCGGGTTCGTGTTCCTGATGGTTGTGGTGGTGTTTGTGATCTACAACGACATTTCCAAGATGCTGCCGGGGTAACCACATGGACCGAATCGAGGTAAATCCCGAAATCTGCGCGGGTAAGCCTGTGATCCGCGGCACGCGCATCATGGTGCGCAACATTTTAGGCATGGTAGCTGGTGGCTACACGGTCGAACATATTCTAGCGGCGTATCCTGACCTGAGCGCCGATGACGTTAGGGCCGCGCTCGAATACGCAGCCAGAGTGATTGACGAAGAACAGGTTATTTCGGGTTGAAGCTCTCCGTCGTTCTTGACCAGAACGTACCGCCCGCGATTCGCGACTATCTCCAGCTACAGCGCCCCGAATGGACGATCTGGCACGTTAGCGTGATCGGCATGAGCGGGGCTTCCGATCAGGCGATCTTCGAATGGGCGCAACATCGTAGCGCAATCGTGATCACGTTCGACGAAGACTTCGCGGACACACGTATGTACCCGATCGGAAGCCACGCAGGCGTGATTCGCCTACGGGTTTGGCCAACTACCATTGAGGTCGCCGAGGCCGCGCTCGCCCGGCTGCTGAGCGCCACCGATGACGCTGCTTTGCCGGGTAGCTTGATCATTGTCGACAACTTGAGAATTCGAATCAGGAGAGCCGCGCGGCACGGATAGCGCTCAACCGATCCGGTTCTCGACGGCGGCGTGATCCTGATGCTGTTGATCGAAATGCTGCTGCGCCGCGATGTCGACCTGAAGGTAAAGGAAGCGATCGTGAAGGTCGGGTTCGTGTTCCTGATGGTCGTGGTGGTGTTCGTGATTTATAACGACATCTCCAAGATGCTACCGGGCTAATGCCCCAGCAGACTCCCCAATTGATCCGTCGAGAGCCAGGGATGCTTGTTGCTCGCAGGCACTCCGTCGCTGACTAGACCTGTACCCTCGCACTCCGGCGGCGTTTCAAAAGGAACAGCCTCCATCCGGTAGCGATAATTCCCAAGGTCGCGCACCAAGAAATAGGTTTCTAGGGGGTCGGAGAATTCCCTCTCCCCAACCCTTGTGACACTCAACTCAACGAGCCAATTCCCCGCTTTAGCGCCACACGGTACGACGCCTAGATACCGCGCACCAATATAGTCACTATGCAGTTGGCCGTGCAGTTCCTTGAGCCCTGCGGCGGACCATGATTTAACCTCATCCCACGGCCGAGTCAGCCATTCTTCAACAAAATCCTGAGGTTGCAACGCGATCGGCTCTAATCGACGTGTGCCCTGTGCGAAATTGTATCGGTGAATGTGCGTGCGATTGTGAATTTCGACGTCAACGCTTGAATCGAGGAATTCTACGATTACCTCGTGTGGACTCACTACGAATTCCGGCCCGTCGTTCCCTAGCCAGAATCCGTGCCGATCGGATAAGAGCTGGCGAGTATCACCACGCGCGTTTACGCGAAAAATCGAATAGGACATTCCCATCCACGTCGAAGCGCACTGCACGGAATAATAGTGGACCAACAGTAGCCGTCGCGATTGGGCATCAGGCTCCGACACCTTCAGAGTCACCCCTGTGTATCCGAAGTCCTTCCCAGGATGATCCGTAAAGGTCCGTTGCCAATGCCCAGCGCGAAACAAATACATGTAAACTGCTTCATCGGACCCGCAATCCATGCTCGCGCTTGCGATGACGAACAAAGCATCGGGGAACTCCGGGAGCCATTTGAACTTAACGCCGGCATACCCCATGCCCGATCCTCCCGGCCCGTCATTTATGTCTGGCGGATGTTCCGGCAAGGCAAGCCGAGCCTCGTTCAGTTCGGCGTCCAGGGATGCTTCGAGGCTCTTTAGCGGCCCCGGTTGCGGCGTCTCGACGGTGCGCAAACGGGACTCGATCCAGTCGCGCAGCCTTATGTGCAGAACATCCAAGGCGCGGCCAGTCTCGCCCGTCTCGGGATCGCGCGAGTTCAGCGCCTTGACCCGACCTGCCTCCACTCTCAATTCCTCGAAGGGCGCTGGCTGCCCAACAAGCGCTGAAGCCACAACGAAAGTCAGAAGAGCGCTCTTCATTTCACTCGCGATTGTAGCGCGGCGAGTGCTATTCTGGCGGCATGATCCGCCGGGAAATCGATCTCGACGAAGAGAGCGACCAAATCCTTTCGGGACTTGCTCAAGACTACCAAGGTGATGCGGGCAAAGCGGCGGCCGATCTCTTGCACGTTCATAAGAGCGTTGAAGGGTTTGCCGACGAGTGCGAGGAAGCTCACAAGGATTCCCTACTCGCTCAAAGAGATCGCAGCGAACGCGGCTTTCTTGAAGGCCGCTTCGTGAATTGGGAGGAAGTTAAGGGCCGCAACGGTCTGTGATCGTTCTCTTTCCGAGTGTGCGGCCCACTCGGCCGGGTTCCTGAGCATCCAGCCGCGATCAGTACGCGAATACAACCACCGCTGGTGTCCGATAGACTTGTGACATGCGCATTCCGCTCGTCATCCTCAGTATTGCTTGTGTTTGTCACGCTGCTGATTCGCAATGGGAAGAGAAATTTCGCGCCATCCCTGTGCCGCAGAGTCTTCGGGATTACATGCAGCGCTTGTCGGCGCGGCCGCATCACGTCGGCTCGCCTTATGACAAAGATAATGCCGAGTGGATCGCTGAAAAACTGAAAAGCTGGGGTCTTGACGCGCGGATCGAGAATTTCGATGTACTCTTCCCGACACCCAAGGAGCGGGCGGTCGAAATGATCGAGCCGGTGAAGTTCACTGCCAAACTCGAAGAACCGGCCGTTGCCGCCGACCCGACCTCGAATCAGAAAAGCGAGCAGCTTCCCGTTTATCACGCCTATTCGATCGATGGCGAAGTGACCGCTCCGCTGGTGTATGTGAACTACGGGATTCCTTCGGACTACGAGGACTTGGCGCGGATGGGCATTTCGGTCAGCGGTGCGATCGTCATTGCGCGTTATGGAGCGTCGTGGCGTGGCATCAAGCCGAAGGTCGCCGCAGAGCATGGCGCGCTGGCTTGTATCGTCTACTCCGATCCCAAGGACGACGGTTACTACGTCAATGACGTTTTTCCCGATGGGCCGGAGCGTCCGCGCGACGGCGCGCAGCGCGGCAGTGTGATGGATATGCCCTTGTATCCCGGCGATCCGCTGACGCCCGGGGTCGGCGCGGTTCCCGATGCCAAGCGTCTGCCCATCTCCGAGGCGAAAACGCTGACCAAGATTCCGGTGCTTCCGATGTCCTACGCCGACGCGCAACCTCTGCTCGCCGCGTTGAAAGGACCGGTCGCGCCGGAGACTTGGCGAGGCGGATTGCCGATTACTTATCACGTCGGTCCGGGACCGGCAAAGGTCCATTTCAAGGCGAAATTCAATTGGGACATCAAGCGGCTGTACGACGTGATCGTGCGAATTCCAGGTTCGCAGTATCCGGACGAGTGGGTGATCCGCGGCAATCATCACGACGCTTGGGTGAACGGCGCCGACGATCCGGTTTCCGGCGCGGTCGCCGAAATGGAAGAGATGCGCGGGTTCGCCGAGCTGCTGAAGCAAGGCTGGAAACCCAAGCGCACCATCATCTATTGTTTCTGGGACGGCGAAGAGCCGGGATTGCTGGGGTCCACCGAATGGGCCGAAACGCATGCCGACGAATTGCGGCAACACGCGGTCGCTTATATCAATTCCGATGGCAACGGCCGCGGCTTTCTCAATCCTCAGGGATCGCACACGCTAGAGAATTTTATGAACGGAGTAATGAAGGACATACAGGATCCGGAGACCAAGCTCAGCGTGTGGAAGCGAACACAACTGGCGGGCATCGCGCGCTCGTCGCCGGACCGGAAGCGTGAGCTGCGCACGCGCCCGGATTTACGTATCGGCGCGCTGGGTTCAGGATCGGATTACACGGCGTTTATCGATCACCTGGGCGTCGCGTCCCTGAATCTCGGTTTCGGCGGCGAGGGGGGTGGAGGTGGCGTGTATCACTCCATTTACGACGATTTCTACTGGTACACGCACTTTTCCGATACCGATTTCGTGTATGGACGTGCGCTCGCGCAAACGGCTGGAACTGCCGTGATGCGGCTGGCCGACGCGGAACTGCTTCCGTTCACGTTTGGCGATTTTTCGGACACGGTGCGCACGTATCTGGACGAATTGAAGAAACTCGAAGCCGATCAACGCGGGCAAATCGAGGAGCGCAATCGCGAGATCGACGAGGGCGCGTTCACGGCGGCGGCCGATCCTCGCAAGAAATATGTGCCTCCGCCGAAGGATCCGGTTCCACCGCATCTGAACTTCGCGCCGCTGGAAAATGCCATGCAGGCTCTGGCACAAAGCGCGCAAAAGTACGATGGGGCGCGGCAGCGAGCGACTCCATCGAATGTAAAGGCCGTCAACGCGAAACTGATGGAGAGCGAGCGCCGACTGACGGATGCGGCCGGTTTACCGGGACGGCCGTGGTTCCGCCACATGATCTACGCCCCCGGATTCTACACAGGTTATGGCGTCAAGACAATTCCCGGGGTGCGGGAAGCGATCGAACAGAAGCGCTGGCAGGAGGCCGACGAACAGATCCAGAGAGTCGGGAATCTGCTGACGAAAGAAGCCGATTTGATCGACGAAGCCACCGCTGCGCTTGCCAAGTAGGGCCAAACAATAGATTCTCAAGGTTTATCTGAGACTAAAGGTTTGCGTCCACGGCCGATAAGAAGACTGTGAGTACTACATCTTTGAGCACGCCGCTGGTCTTCACGGGCGTCAGCACTTTCTCTTCGGATTTCCAGTCGATCCTCACGCGCGCGGTCCAAATCGCGCAGATTCCTGTGACGCAGTTGCAGTCCCAAGACTCCAACCTGCTGCAAAGGAAGACGCTTCTGGCAACTCTCAATGGCGGAGTGGCGGATTTGGCGAGCAGTTTGGCGTCGCTTGGAGAGGTCGGCGCGAACAAGGCGCTCACCGCGACCAGTTCTGCTCCGTTAGTAGTGAGCGTGAGCGCCACGGGGGCGACCAGCGCAGGATCTTACACGATCAACTCAGTAACGTCGGCAGCGGCGGTAGCCTCAGAGCGGAGCATTACGGGTTACACGGATTCGGCAGCGACACCGGTCTCTTTCGGAACATTGACGCTGGTGATCGCCGGTGTAGCACAAACGATCGCGTTGAGCAGCAACAACCTCAACAATCTTCGCGATCGGATTAACGCCCTGGGCGCAGGAGTGACCGCATCCATCGTGGCCAGTGGAAGCGGGAGCGCGTTTTCGGTGACGTCCAACAGCGGCGCGCAATCCATTCAACTTTTCGATGGACCGAACGCGACCGGAACGGACCTCCTGACGAACGGGGGAACCGGCACGGAGCAAAGCACCGCGACTTATGCCGATCCAGCCGCAACCCAGGTTTCAACCGGAACTCTGACGCTGCAATTCGGATCCTCGTCACACACATTCAAGCTAGCCAGCAACAGCCTGATCTCGCTTCGCGATCAGATCAACGGGCTGGGGGCAGGAGTAACCGCCTCCATTCTGACGACTTCCAATGGAAATTTCCTATCGCTGTCGGCAAATGCCACTGGCGCGACTACTGTGAAGCTGTTCGATGGAGTGGGTACGACTGGCACGAATCTTCTGACCGGCACCAATCAAGGCACCAACGCGGTATTCCAGTTAAACGGAATCAATATCAGCCAGGCAGGTAATGTGGTGAACAGCGTGATTTCAGGCGTGACGTTCACGATTCTGGGCGCGTCGGCCACTCCCGTGACCCTTTCTACCACCAGCGATCGCACGCAGCTTTCGTCAGCGCTTCAGGATTTCGTCACCAAATACAATACGCTGAAGCAGCAGGTGAACGGGCAGGTGGGTCAAGCCGCGGGGTTGCTGACTGGTGACACGGTGATCAACCAGCTCCAGAGCCTGCTTCGACAGGTCACGTCGTATCGCAGTTCCACAGGATCGGTGCAGAGTCTGGCGGAATTGGGGGTACAGTTCAGCAACACTGGCGTCGCTTCGTTCAACCAGACCGTGTTCAACTCGCTGACCGATACACAGGTGGCGGATGGATTTTCCTTTGTTGGGTCAGCCAGCTCCGGGCTGGGCGGTTTTTCCGCCAACCTCAGCGCCTTCAGCGATCCAATTAGCGGATTCATCAAAGTGGAGCAGAACGGAATCGACCGGACGGACCGGAGCATTCAATCCCATATCGCGGCTCTGGGCGATCGTATCGCGATCATGCAGGCGAATCTGACGTTGCAATTGGAAAAAGCGGACGCCCTGCAGGCGCATCTGCAATCGCAACAATCGCAACTCACGGGGACGTTGCAGGGGCTCAGCCTGGTCCTGTACGGCAAGAATGTGAACGCTCTCGGATGACACTGGAACAAGCCAGCGCTGCTGCCCTGGCGGCGTCGACGTCGGGCGACCTGGAAACGCTGAAGCACGCGCTGGCCGGTCGCGCGGAGGCGATTAGCGAGCTCGCGTCGACTGCACCATCCGAGGAACTTGCCGCGCGGCTTAGGAATGCGATCGGCGCGGGGGAGTTCGTGCACCGCGATCTTTGTACGCTGACCGGCCAAATTGCGGCGTTGCGAGACGCGCTGGGGGCTGGATATATCGCCGATCCCGCCATCGATCTTCGCGGCTAACCGTTGTGCTTTCCGCGACACGGTTTTGTTGCTAAACTGAAATTTCCTCATGCGATTCGGCGTCGTCGTCTTTCCCGGTAGCAATTCCGACCACGATGCCTGGTACGCGCTCTCTCACAATCTTGGACAGAAGGCCGAATTCGTCTGGCACGATTCCCCGTCGCTCGGTAACGTGGATGCGGTGATTTTGCCGGGTGGATTCGCTTATGGCGATTATCTCCGGTGCGGAGCCATCGCGAAATTTTCGCCGGTGATCGCGGCGGTGCGAAAGTTCGCGGACGAGGGCGGGCTGGTGCTCGGCATCTGCAACGGATTCCAGATTCTATGCGAGAGCGGCCTGTTGCCGGGCGTCATGCTGCGCAATCGCGATTTGAAATTCGTCTCCCGCGAGGTGACCTTGCGCGTGGAGACCGCCAACACGCCGTTCACGTCCTCGGCTACGCGCGGGCAGTTGTTGCGGCTCCCGGTGGCGCATGGGGAGGGGTGCTATTTCGCCGATGCGCGGACCCTAGATGCGCTCGAAAAGGAAGATCGCGTGGTGGTCCGGTATCTGGATAATCCCAATGGATCGCTGCGTGACATCGCCGGCATTTGCAGCGAGCGCCGCAACGTGATGGGACTGATGCCACACCCCGAGCGCGCCGCCGACGTGCTGATGGGCTCCGTCGATGGGCGAGTCATTCTAGAAAGTATGGTGCGCTCGCTGGTCACGGCATGAGTGCACTGACGCCTTTTGAACTCGACAAAGTCCGATCGATCCTGAAGCGCGAAGCGACGCAGACGGAGCTCGGCATTTTCGAAGTGATGTGGAGCGAGCATTGTTCCTATAAGAGCTCGCGGCTGCATCTCAAGAAGCTTCCGACGCGCGGTCCGCGAGTGCTGGTGGGCCCTGGCGAAAACGCGGGGATCATCGATATCGGCGATAACTGGGCCATCGCGTTCAAAATCGAATCGCACAATCACCCGAGCTTCATCGAACCCTTCCAGGGCGCGGCGACTGGCGTCGGCGGAATTTTGCGTGACATTTTCACGATGGGCGCGCGGCCCATTGCGGTGCTGGACGCGCTGAGGTTCGGGCCGTTGGATGTACCGCGTAATCAGAGAATTCTGGAAGGCGTGGTCAGCGGAATCGCGCACTACGGAAATTGTTTCGGCGTCCCCACCGTCGGCGGCGAGTGTGTGTTCGAGCCGTGTTACAACGGCAATCCTCTGGTGAACGTGTTTGCCCTCGGCGTATTTCGTCACGATGAGATTTTCTACGGCCGCGCAACCGGCGTCGGCAATCCAGTCATTTACGTGGGAGCGAAGACCGGACGCGACGGCATTCACGGCGCGTCGATGGCGTCGGCGGAGTTCACCGAGGAATCCAAGCAGAAGCGGCCCAACGTGCAAGTGGGCGATCCGTTCATGGAAAAGCTGCTGCTTGAGGCATGCCTGGAAGCGATGCACACGGGAGCGATCGTCGGAATTCAGGACATGGGCGCGGCCGGCCTTACTTGTTCGACGTGCGAAATGGGAAGCCGCGCCGGAACGGGAATCGAGATCGACCTGGCGCTGGTTCCGCAGCGCGAAACCGGCATGACTCCGTACGAGATCATGCTCTCGGAATCGCAGGAGCGGATGCTGCTGGTAGCTGAAAACGGCCGTGAAGACGAAGTTTTCAGCGTGTTTCGTAAATGGGGGCTGGACGCGGTGACCGTGGGCCGCGTAACCGATGACGGCAAGCTGCGCGTGAAGAATCACGGCACAGTGGTCGCGGAGATTCCCAATCGCGAACTAGCGGATGAAGCGCCGCTGTACGATCGTCCTCACAACGTCGCGCCGTATCGCCCGGCTCCCATGGAAGCTCCGAAGTTCTCGAGCGACGATCTCACCAACGATCTTTTGAAGCTGGTCGCGTCAGGCGATCTTTGCTCGAAGCGCTGGATCTATCAGCAGTACGATTACACGGTCCGCACCAATACCATTGCTGGACCCGGAGGCGACGCGGCGATCGTCCGAATTAAGGAAACCGACACGAGTATCGCCATATCGCTCGACGGCAACAGCCGCTACTGCGCGCTGTCTCCCCGCGAAGGTGCGCGGCTGATCGTGGCCGAGTGTTGCCGCAATCTTTCGACCGTCGGCGCAGTGCCCGTAGCGGCGACCAACAACCTGAATTTCGGGAATCCTGAACGTCCGGAGATCATGGCGCAACTGGTGGAGGCCATTGAAGGGATGTCCGAGGCTTGCCGTCATTTCGAAACGCCGATCACGGGCGGTAACGTGAGCCTGTATAACGAAACCCTGGGCGAGGCGATCTGGCCGACCCCGGTCATGGGGATCGTCGGTTTGATGAAGACTGCGCCTCCGGTGACGATTCCTTTCAAGGAAGAAGCGCGGACCGTGATGCTTCTGGGCGGATTGGGAACATCCGATGCGACGCGGTTCGGCGGCACGCAATATGCCAAGGTCGTGCTGGAGAAAATGTGGGGCCTCCCGCCCGCGCTCGATCTGGATTACGAAAAGCGTGTGCAATCCGCGATTCGTGAGATCGTGAACAGCGGCTTCGCCGAATCGGCGCACGACTTGAGCGATGGAGGACTCGCCGTTGCGCTGGCTGAGTGCTCCTACGGCGGCATGGGCGCGTCGATCGAGGTATCGACGGATCTTCAGCCCGAGCTGGCGCTGTTTCACGAAGCGCCTTCACGCGTTCTGGTTTCGACCGCGGCGCCAAAAGAAATCGAACGGATTGCGCGCGATCACGGAGTGGAAGTACAGCGAATCGGCGTTACAATGAAAGAGCAGTTACGGATCAGCAACGGTTCCATGACTTGGATCGACTGCCCGGTCCAGCAGCTCCGAGACGTCTGGGAAAACGCGCTGTCAGAAAAGCTTGCGGCTGTCCATGTTTGATAAATTCCACGAAGAATGCGGCGTTGTCGCGATTTACGGCCATCCCGAAGCCGCCAATCTCGCGTATCTCGGCCTGTATGCTCTGCAACATCGGGGCCAGGAGAGCGCCGGGATCTGCTCGAGCGACGGCCGCCAGATCCATTGCCACAAGTCGATGGGGCACGTCGCAGATATTTTCACGCCGGAAGTTCTCGGCCAGTTGCCCGGCGACCATGCCATCGGTCACACGCGCTATTCGACCGCGGGCGACACGGTGCTGCTGAACGCGCAGCCGTTTTCAGTAGCGTGCAACAAAGGAAAGATCGCAGTGGCGCACAACGGCAACATCACCAATGCCGGCGAACTGCGCCGCGAGCTGGAACGCGAAGGCTCGATCTTTCAGGCATCGAGCGACACGGAAGTTCTTCTACATCTGGTGGCCCGGTCGCGCGAGCGCACGCTTTCGGGAGCGCTTCGCGAAGCTCTCTTGCAGCTTCAGGGCGCGTTTTCGCTGGTGTTTTTGGCCGAGGATCGCATTCTTGTCGCGCGCGATCCGCACGGATTTCGTCCGCTGGCGTTCGGCCAGATGGAGCTTTCCGGAGGTCGCATTTGTTATGTCTTCGCGTCGGAAACCTGCGCTTTCGATTTGATCAACGCCGTTTATCTGGGCGACGTGGAACCCGGCGAGATGGTCATCGCCGGGCCCGAGGGTATCACGCGCGAACGTTACGCTCCAGTTCGCGATCACGCGCACTGCGTTTTCGAGCACGTGTATTTCTCGCGCCCGGATTCGATCGTCTTCGGGCGGGCCGTACAGGAATCGCGCGAAATGCTGGGACGCCTTCTTGCACGCGAACATCCGGTGGATGCGGACGTGGTCGTCCCGGTACCCGATTCGGGCGTCGCGGCGGCCATCGGCTACGCCTCCGAAGCGAATATTCCATTCCGGCAGGCCCTGATCCGCAATCATTACGTGGGGCGGACGTTCATCGAGCCGTCGCAAGCAATCCGCGATTTTGGCGTGAAGCTGAAGCTCAACCCCGTGCGGCACCTATTGGAAGGCAAACGCGTGATTCTGGTCGACGATTCCATCGTGCGCGGCACCACCAGCAGGAAGATCGTGAGAATGGTCCGGGGCGCGGGTGCGCGCGAAGTGCATTTACGCGTTTCGTGTCCGCCCACAATTTCCCCATGCTTTTACGGCGTCGATACTCCGAGCCTGGGTGAGCTGATCGCGGCGAACAACACGGTGGAAGAGATCCGCCGCTTTGTGGAAGCGGACTCACTGGGCTATCTCTCTCTCCCCGCGTTGCGCGAAGCGGTCGGCGACGATCGGCACGATTATTGCTACGCGTGCTACACCGGCAATTATCCGACTGAGCTGATCAACATCGAAGAATTGATGGCGGCAAAGGACCGGCTGGGCTAGGAGTATGCTTGCTCCCGCAGTGTTCGGCGTTGTCTAATACATTTTGACCACGGCGTCCACCGCGAACCACCCGTCCTTCCGGGACAACCGGCTTTTGCACTGGTTATGCGCCGGGTTTTTCATCGTTCTCGCACTGGCGGCATACCATCCCGACACCGAATTCGATCTGGCGCTTGAGAATGGGTTGATCCTTGGTTTCCTGATCCCAGTCCTGATTTACAGCTATCGCCGCTTTGCATTCTCCGATCTCTCGTATCTGCTGATCTTCGCCTTCCTGTGTCTGCACGAATGGGGGGCGCACTACAAATACTCCGACGTTCCGCTGGGCGAATGGATGAAGCCGTGGCTGCATACCAAGCGCAATCATTACGATCGCATCGCGCATTTCAGCTTCGGATTTCTGCTGGCCTATCCCATGCGCGAGATCGCGATGCGCGCGCTGAAGGTCCGCGGACGCTGGCTGTACTATCTTCCGGTCGAATGCACGCTCGCCCTAAGCGCGATCTACGAAATTCTGGAAGCTCTGGCGGCCAACATCCTGACACCCGAGCGCGGTGAAGAATTCGTCGGCATGCAGGGCGATATGTGGGACTCGCAGGAGGACATGTTTATGGCCGGTCTCGGGTCGGTGGTCGGCGTGCTGATTATCGCTATGGTGGTGAAGCGCCGCAACGCCCGCGCCGGGAAAAATCGCGTCGAAGCGTACGCCGCAGTAAAATAGAAACTTACTGCATGCCTGCCACTATTGCGCCCTCCGCCCTATCCGTCCCCCATTCGAGAATCCGCGAACTGGCCGAGCTCGCCATGGGAATGGACGGAGTTCTGAAACTGTATTTTGGCGAATCCAATATTCCGACGCCGGACTATATCAAACGCGCCGCGCAGAAAGCGATGGCCGACGGATTCACTACCTACACCGAAAACGCGGGCCTGCCGTCGTTGCGAAACGCGCTGGCGCGATACTATTCCGATCTGCACGGCGTCGAGCTGGACCCGAATACCGAAATTTCGGTCACCGCTTCCGGTGTCCAGGCGCTGAATGTCGCCATTCGCTGCATGCTGGATCCGGGCGATGAAGGCATGGTCCTGACGCCTGCCTGGCCGAACGGAGCAGCGATCATCCAGATGTCGAACGCGACGCCGCGGGAAATTCCGCATGTGTTTTCTGGTGGACGCTATTCCATCGATTTCGACGCGCTGGAGCGCGTGGTCACGCCGCGGACACGGCTGCTGCTGTACACGTCTCCGTCGAATCCGTTGGGATGGGTCGCGACCGAGCAGGACCAGGAACGTCTGCTCGATTTTACGCGCCGCCACAATATGTGGCTGATGGCCGATGAAGTTTATGAACGCCTCTACTATCCCGCGCTGAACGAGCCGCTGGTCAAAGGCGTGCCGTCCGGATCGGCGCCTTCGATTCTGCGCAAATGCACGCGAGACGATGCGGTCGTCGTGATTCAGTCTTTTTCGAAAGCGTACTGTATGACCGGCTGGCGTCTGGGTTGGCTGGTGGGCCGCAAGGATCTGGTCGCGCGAGCCTCGCAACTTAACGAGTTCATCATTTCCTGCGCGTCCGGCTTCGCGCAGCGCGCTGCGGAAACCTCGCTGCTGTGGGGCGAACAAGTCCTGCGCGAGATGGTCTGCCGTCTCCGTGAAAATCGCGATTTTTGTCTCGGCGTGCTGAGCAAAGTGAAGGGCGTGACCATCCCGAATCCCGAGGGCGCGTTCTACCTTTTCGTCAAAGTGGATGGTGTCACGGACTCCTTCGCCTTCTGCAAGGAATTGCTGATGGAAACGAAGGTCGGGCTCGCGCCAGGAGTGGCTTTTGGCGCCGGAGGCGAAGGTCATGTACGGATTTGCTACGCCTCGGATCGGGCGATTCTAGAAGATGCCATGGCTCGCGTCAAGCTCTTCCTCGAATCGCGCCGGTGACTTGGTGTACCATAAATCCACGCATGCAACGCCGCGATTTTTTCAAGGTAGGCGCGACCCTGATTATTCCCGCCGCCTGGGCCCAGCAAGCCTCCAAGCCAGACTGGCGGCCTTCAGTCCTGGACGATCATCAAAACGAAACCGTCATCGCCCTGACCGAGCTCATCATTCCAACGACGGACACGCCGGGTGCGAAAGCGGCGCGCGTGAATCGCTATATCGATCTGTTTCTGCGCGACGGGTCGGCTTCGCAGCGCGAATCGTTCCTCGCCGGGTTGAGCTGGCTGGACGGCTACGCCATCCGCGAGCATGGTCATCCCTTCGTCCATTGCATTGCGGTCGATCAGACGGCGATGCTCACCGCCGTCGATCGTGGCGACGGCCCGGGGCATCGATTCTTCCGGCAGTTGAAGTCCCTCACGTCCAAAATTTACTACAACACCGAGATCGGATATCGTGAGCTGAACAAGGGCGGTCGTGTTCCGGCGACGTTCGGCTGCGAACACACGTCTCATGCGTGAAGAGCGTGCATAACGAGCCTGCGCTACGGCGCGAGCTCGGTCTTCGCGATCTGACCTTTTTTGCGATCACCTGCATCGTCGGCGTACGCTGGATTCCCATGGCCGCGCATGCCGGTCCCGGAACGGTAACGCTGTGGCTCCTCGCTGCCGTTTTTTTTGTCGCTCCGTTGGCCGTATGCGTCGGTGCACTCAGCGCGAAGTATCCCGGATCCGGCGGGCTGTATTATTGGACTCGCGACGCATTTGGCCCTTTCCATGGATTCCTGTGTTTCTGGATCTACTGGCTCGGTCTTGCTTTCTGGTTTCCCACCGCGGCACTGTTCTATGTGAGCGTCGCAGCCTATTCTCTGGGGCCCAACTACGCGCATTTCGCGGATGATCGCCTGATTGTGATCCTCGTCTCGCTAGCCGCGATCTGGGTCGCGCTGGGAACGAATCTGGTCGGCGTAAAAATCGGCAAGTGGACGGAAAACGCAGGTGGCATTTCGACCGCCGTGATCGCCGTGCTGTTCGCGATCGTCGCCGCGCTAGTCTGGTCCAAGCGAGGTTCTGCAACGCCGCTCAATATCGTGCCGAAATGGAGTTGGGACACCTTGAACCTCGGCGCCGCGACCATTGCCTATGCGATGACCGGCCTGGAACTCGCGGCGCTGATGGGCGCGGAAATCAAGGACCCGGAACGAACCCTTCCGCGCGCCGGATGGATCGCATCCTTCTTCGCGACCACATTTTACGCGGGAATGACCATCGCGCTTCTCATCGTCATCGAACCGTCGCGCATCGACGACCGTTACGGTCTGGCACAAGGCGGTACATCCGCCGCCGCTTTGCTCGGCACACCCTGGCTTCCCGCGCTAATCGCGGTGGTGGTGCTGCTCTCCGGGATCGGCCAGTTCGGCGGCATCGGATCTTCCGTATCGCGCCTGCCGTTTGCTGTCGGAGTCGACAAGCTTCTGCCCGCGGCGTTCGGAAAAATTCATCCGCGATGGCATACGCCGCACGTTTCGATCATCGCGCTGGGCATAGTAGCCTCGTTTCTGTTGACGATATTTCAGCTCGGCGATACACTTCGCGCCGCCTATGACACGCTGGTTTCGTTGATGGTGATCGCCGGATTCCTGCCCTATATTTATATTTTTGGGAGCGCCTGGAAGGCGGGAAAACGGCTCAGCGCCGCGTCGGGATGGGTCATCACTGTTCTCGCCTTAATCGCCTCCGTCGTCCCCACCGACCAAGTCACGCGCGTATGGCTCTACGAAGCGAAGCTGGCCCTGGCTACAGCCGCCATGATCGCCACCGCCTGGCTGTTGTACCGTCGAAGTGAAGCCTTCCGTGAACACGTATCTCACCTACCCTGAATCCGTCCGGTTCCTCTACGCGCTTGGGAACGAAATCAAGACCGCGAAACTCGGGCTGGACCGTATACGTAAAGTACTTGCGGCGCTGGGCAATCCGCAACGGATGTTTCGAGTGATCCACGTCGCGGGAACCAACGGAAAAGGCTCCACCTGCGCGATGATCGACGCTGGCCTGCGTGCTGCCGGGATTCGAACGGGCCTGTTCACATCGCCCCATCTGGTCGAACCGACCGAGCGTATCCAGATCGACGGCCTTGCAGTGACGCGCGAACAATTCCAGCGGGCGTTTCAAGTGGTGCATGATGCTGCTGAACAGCTCGATTTGGATTGTCATCCAACTTATTTTGAAACCGTCACTGCAATGGCGTTCTGGCTTTTTCGCGAATTGCGCGTCGATACCGCCGTCGTGGAGGTGGGGTTGGGCGGGCGTCTCGACGCGACCAACGTGGTCGAACCGGCGCTGACCGCGATCACTCCTATCGATTTCGATCACGAGATTTACCTGGGTCATACCATCGAGGCGATTGCGGCGGAAAAGGCCGGCATCCTCAAGCCTGGCGTTCCCGCAGTCTTCGCGCGCCAGCGTCCCGAAGCTGCGGCAGTTCTCGATCGCCGCGCCGCGGAGTTAGGGATTCACGTCCGGCGGGCCGAGGACTTCCTGGTTCGCGATCTTGAAATCGACGCCCGCGGATCGCGCTTTGCGGGCATCTATTGCCCGCTTCCCGGCGAGCATCAAGTCGACAACGCGATCACCGCGGCCCTGGCGCTTGCGGAACTGGGTGTGTCGCCGCAAGGAATCGCCGATGCGCGCTGGCCCGGGCGTTTGGAGCACATCGCGCCGAATCCCGATATCATTCTCGACGGCGCCCATAACCCCGCCGGCGCCGTCGCGTTGGCTCGCTATCTTGAGCGCTTCTACGCCGATCGAAAGCTCTGGCTGATTTACGGCGCGATGCGCGACAAAGCGGTGGAAGAGATCGCGGGTATTTTGTTCCCGCTGGCTTCAGAACTGATTTTTACGGCCCCCAACTATTCCCGCGCCTTGCGTCCGGAAGCGCTGATTGAAATCGCCGGTCGCGGCGAAACCGGGGAATCGGTCCATCAAGCCCTGGACATGGCACGAAGTCGCGCCACGGCGGAGGATGTAATTGTCGTCACCGGGTCTCTTTTCCTGGTTGGCGAAGCGCGTCAATCGATGTAGTTGTAGGCCGGGAGTGTCAGGAATTCCTCGAAATCCTCGCCGGTCATCATTTGCTTGTACAGTTCGGCAGCTGTGCCGGGGTGCTCATCGACGATTTTGCGCACCAAGTCTGCGGAGAATTTGCCGTGCTTCACCCATTGCCATACCTGCGCCCGGCAGATTTCCGCCGTGGCTGCGTCTTCCATCAGGTTGTAGATCGGCACACAGCCGACGCCTTTCAACCATGCCTCCAAATACTGCAAGCCGACGTCGATATTCCAGCGGAGGCCCGCCTCGGTGATCTCGCCGGTGGGGACCTCCAGCAATTCCTTTTGCGTGATGCGGACCTCTTCACGTTTGCGCGAAATCTGGTTCGGCCCCTTCATATGCACGTCGAAGATTTCTTTCGCCACCGGCACCAATCCCGGATGCGCGACCCAGGTGCCGTCGTGTCCCGCGTGTACTTCGCGCAATTTATCCTGGCGCACTTTTTCGAGCGCCTGTTCGTTCGCCACCGGATCGTTCTTAATCGGAACCTGCGCCGCCATGCCGCCCATGGCGTGAATTCCGCGACGATGGCAGGTCTTGATCAGCAGATCGACATACGCCTTTAGAAACGCCCGATCCATGGTCACTTGCGAGCGATCCGGCAAAACAAACTGCGGAAAATTACGAAATTTCTTGATGAAGCTGAAAATGTAATCCCAGCGTCCACAATTTAAGCCGGCCGAATGCTCGCGTAGTTCGTACAGAATCTCGTCCATCTGGAACGCCGCTAAAATCGTCTCAATCAGGACCGTGGCGCGGATAGTTCCGCGCGGCACGCCTAGCGAATCCTGCGCAAAGTTGAACACATCGTTCCACAGACGCGCTTCTAAATGACTTTCTAACTTAGGCAGATAGAAGTATGGACGGCGATGATTATGGAAGAAATATAATCCGAAATCGAACAGCGACCCGGAAATTGGCTTGCCGTTCTGTAATACGTGCTTTTCCACCAGATGCCATCCCCGTGGACGAACCAGCAGCACCGCGATCCGGTCGTTCAGCTTGTAACGCTTGCCTTCGGGGCTGGTGTATTCGATGGTTCCATTGACAGCGTCGCGGACGTTGACCTGGCCGTCGATGTTGTTGTGCCATGTCGGAGAATTGGCGTCCTCGAAATCAGCCATGAAGACGTTGGCGCCGGAATTGAGAGCGTTGATCACCATTTTGCGATCCACGGGACCGGTGATCTCGACACGGCGGTCTTGCAGGTCTTCAGGAATGGGAGCGACGGTCCATTCCTCTTCGCGAATGGAGGCCGTTTCCGGCAGGAAGTCTGGGAATTTGCCGGCGTCAATTTCGCGCTGCCGCACGCGACGGCGTTCCAGGAGCTCCTGGCGTCGAGGTTCGAATTTAGCGCTCAGCTTCGAAAGGAAATCCAGAGCCTCTTTAGAGAGAATTTCAGATTGCGCGCCTGTAACAGGCGCCGTGATCTCAAGTGTGGACATATTGATTCATTGATTTACGTGGGAGGGGCATCTTACGCAGCCCGATCGCCAGCAGAGAGGAGCACAGCGCGAGCACGGCGCAGCCGTAAAATCCATAGTCCCAGGAATGGGTCCGCTCGAATAGCTTGGCCGCGAGGCCTCCGCCCATGATCGACGCCACGCCTTTGGCGGCGTAAATGAAACTATAGTTGGAACTCGCGTTCTTCGCACCGAAGAAATCCGCGCATGCCGATGGGAACAGGGAGTACACTTCGCCCCAGGTGAAGAAGACCAGGGCGATGGTCACGATGAACAGCGTCGGCGAAGTCTTGCCGATGGTGACCACGCTCAGAAGAATCAGTGACTGGAGCAGAAACGCCACCACCATGGTTTGTTCGCGTCCGATCAAGTCGGAGACCCAGCCCCAGAAAATGCGCCCGCCTCCGTTGGCCAGCGGGTTGATCGTCAACGAAAGCGTCAGAACGGCGGTGCCGAATTTTAGGGTGTCGGACATCGGTCCAACCTGCGCCGTTACCATCAACCCGCCGATTCCCATCATCAGGGCCATCGCAAACATCATGTAGAAATGCGGTGTGCGCAACATCTCGATCGAGTTGAAGTCTTCGCCATGGGTTCGGACTTTCACCCTGGTTGTTGCGACGATTTGTACCTTCAGCGGATTCTGCAAGAACTGCGCCGCAATGACGATGATCAATCCCTGTGCGATTCCGGTGTAAAGGAACGCGGCTCGATAGTCCTGCGTGTGCAGGAGGTACGCAATCGGTCTGACAAAAAGTGCGGCGCCGGAACCGAAGCCTGCGGCGATCAGTCCAGCGGCAAGACCGCGCTTGTCGGGAAACCACTTCAGGCCGATTCCTGTCGAGCCGCAATATACCAATGCCGCGCCGAAACCAGCCGTCGAGTAGAGGATATAGAGTTCTGTCAGGGTGGTCGCGTGCCCCAAGCCCGCCCAGCCCGCGCCGCACAGAATCCCGGCGATCGACAGGAAAGCGCGCGGACCGAGGCGGTCGATGAGCCAGCCGGAGCACGGCATTACCCAGGTTTCGAAGGCAATGAACAGAGTGAAGCCCCACTGGACGTCGCTCAACTTCCAATGCGTGGTGGCGATGATCGGTTTGACGAACAGCGTCCAGGCATACTGGAGATTCGCGATCATCATCATCGCGACGACGGCGGCCGCGAGCCGGGTCCATCGATTCAGATGCACTTCGGAAAGACTCCTCTGCTGATTTGATCCAGAAGGCGCGCGGATGCGTACACGGTTCTGGTGTGCGGCATGGGAACGCCCAGCCGGTCGCCCAATTCGACCACCGCGCCCACTACCGCTTCCAGTTCCATGGGCCGGCCGGCTTCGAGGTCTTGCAGCATTGAGGTCTTGTGTTCGCCGACCTTCTCCGCGCCGGCGATGCGTTGGTCGATGGTGACGGGCAGTTCCATGCCCAGCTTGGCGGCGACTGCTTCCGCCTCCGTCATTATATTGCGTACGACGGCGCAGACTTCGGGATCACGGACCATTTGAACCAACGTTGCGCGCGTCAGCGCGCTGAGCGGATTGAATGCGACGTTCCCGAGAATCTTTACCCAGATTTCATGCTTGATGCGCGCTGTGATCGGGGCGCGTAAGCCTGATTTAATGAGGACTTCGGCGATCGCGCGAGCGCGGTCTGAACGCGTGCCGTCAGGCTCCCCCAGAGAAATGCGATTGCCTTCGGTGTGGCGGATCACGCCGGGTTCGAGAATGTCGGTGGAGAAATATACGATCGAGGCGAGGATGTTTTTCAGCGGAATGGATGCCGCGATCACGCCGCCGGGATCGACTCGTTCCAGATGTGCGTCCGGGAAATACCACCAGGGTACGCCGTTCTGCGTGCCAACGACTGTGGTCGTTTCGGTGATGAGCGGCTTCAGCTGAGGGGCGAGTTGCGTCAGGCCATGCGCCTTGACGCCGAGGAAAATTACATCCATTGGACCGGCATCGGCAAGATTCGCGATGACGCGTGGGCGCGCAATGAAATCACCATCGGAACTGATGACGCGTAGGCCGCGCTGCTGCATCGCGGCAAGATGGGGACCGCGGGCGAAGAGCGTCACGTCTTCCCCGGCCTGAGACATCTTCGCTCCGATAAAGCCGCCGATCGCGCCCGCGCCGGCGATTAGAAAACGCATCATCCAGCCAGAGCCTTGGCGACCGCGCCGCGTTGGATCTTTCCAGTGGCCGTGCGGGGGATGGTTTCGACGATGTAGAGCTTCTTCGGACGTTTAAAATCGGCCAGGCGCTCTTTGCAGAACGCGAGGATCTGGGCTTCCGTTTGCGGCTCCTTCAATACGACGGCGGCGGCGACCTCCTCGCCCCAGGTCGCATGTGGGACGCCGAACGCGACGGCCTCAGAAACTGCGGGATGTGTGAGCAAAACCTCATCGATCTCGCGCGGCGCGATTTTTTCGCCGCCGCGGTTGATCAGTTCCTTGATGCGCCCCGTCAGCGTCAGATAGCCGTCGGCATCGAGAATGCCCTGATCGCCGGTGCGGAACCAGCCGTTCGTGAAGCTCACGGCGTTCGCTTCGGGATTGTTTTCGTAACCGTCGACGACGTTGGGTCCTTGAATCACCACTTCGCCACGTTCGCCCATCGCCAGAAGAGTTCCCTTACCGTCCATGACGCCGATCTTCACGCCCGTCCCTGGGCCGACCGAGCCAGGCTTGCGCGCCGACGGCGGCTGCGGATTCGACGCCATCTGATGCGACGCTTCGGTCATCCCGTAAGCTTCAAGAACCGGCGCGCCAAACAACGATTCCATTTTCGCCATCATTTCCGGCGGCAGCGCGGCGCTGCACGACCGGATGAAGCGCAATCTTTCGGAGCCTTCGGGCCGCTCGTCTCCGGCGCGCGCGAGGAGCAGCGAATGAATCGTGGGAACCGCCGAGTACCAGGTCACGTTGCAATCGCGGACCGTTCGCCAGAACCCGAGCGGATTAAACTTCGACGGCACCACCACGGTTCCTCCGGCGAGCAGCGTCGAAATGGTGGACGCCACCAGGCCGTGGACATGAAACAGCGGCATCGCGCAGAGAGCCACGTCGTCGCCGGTGAATTTGTAGTGGTCAACGATGTTCACGGCCGACGCCGCCAGGTTGCGGTGACGAATCGGCACGCGCTTGGGTCGTCCAGTGCTCCCACTGGTATGCAGCACGAGCGCGATCCCGTCAGCAGCGGGCACGGGAGATTTTCTGCCGTTCGGAGCGTCGGCGATGCGTACGAAGCCTTTGTCGTCCATATCAAGCGAATGGACCGGCACCTTGCCTTCGGCAGCTTTGCGGGCATCGGGCGCGCCGTCGGGCGGGCACAGCAGAATCTTCGCGGAGGTATCGTCGAGAAAGAACGAAAATTCGTCCTGCCGATAGCCCGGATTCAGCGGCGTCGCGGTTCCCGCAATCGACGCGGCTAGGAAGCTCACGATCGCGGGGAGTCCATTCGGCAGCACCGTCGCCACGCGATCGCCGGGACCAATCCCAAGCGCGGCAAGGGAATCGGCCATGGTCATTACCTGGTCGCGAAGATTGGCGTAAGTGATGCGGATACCGGGTTCTGGAAGGATAATGGCGGTCTGTTTCGCAGGCGCGGCGTGCAACACGTCGGCCAGGGTAGTTGGATTCGGCATGAAAGAGGTCTTTTTCGCGATGGTATCAGAGTCCGGCAGGAGGTGTCGCGGAGAGTAGCAATCATTACTTGACAATCTGGCGTGTGCCTAAGAACTCAGCGCTAAGGCGCTCCCTTGTGGTAACGGCTCACGAAACAAACAATCGCAGCACACTCGACCCCGCCACGCCCGTCAGTGCGGGAACAAATGCAGGCCCAGCGCCGTTACGGCGCAATTCACCGTGAATCGCGTGAGCGCCAAGGAACAGAAAACTTCCGCCCGCCATCGCCAGGACGGCGTGCAATCCCTGCACGCCCAAGCGTGGCGCAAGAGCCGATTCGAATCCGCCGCCGAGCAGCGTGGATCCTTCGGCGACAGCACACCATGCCAGCGCGGCGATACGGTTTGAAAGAGAAGCGCGCGCCATCACGCCAAGCGCAATCCCTTCTGGAATCTTATGAATCCCGATCCCCAAGGAAAGGGCGCCTGACGAAGCCGCTCCCCAGCCGTCCAGCATGCTGTGCAAGGACGCTGCGATCAATAACGGAGCTGCAAAACCGTGCAGACGCGCTTCACAATGATCGTGCTCGTGCCGCGGCGAGCAGGCTGGACACACAGGGTAAACGTAACGATCGATGGCAAAAAGAAGCGCGAATCCAGCCGATCCCCACGCGATCGCGCCAGTCCAATGCAGGACTTGAGCGATCTCGGGAAGCACCCAAAACAAAGCCACACCGACCAGCACTCCTCCCCCAAAGGGCACCATTCGGCGCGACATGGAATGAATGGAAGATAGCCACACACCTGCCGTTGCGCTTAATATCGCGATAGCTGTGACTAACAGGAGGGAAGAATTCACTACCTACCTGAGTATACAATGTGCGATCATACGGGGTTTATGGAAAACCAGGAAACACCTCAGTCAACCACGCGACGATCCTTCTATTCGGCGGTCATCGCCGGGCTCGGGACAGTGATTGGGGCCGCGCTGGCAGTGCCTGCCGCGGCGTACCTGCTGTTCAAGCCGAAATCGGACCGCAAGACCCAGTGGGTGGACGCTGCCGAGTTCAATTCGCTCCAGGTGGGCAAGCCGGAAGAAGTGGTATTCCGGCGGTCGCGCGTGGACGGCTGGCGCGTGGTGAACGAAAAAGCGACGGCCTGGGTGGTCCGGACCGACCAGCAGAATGTGGTTGCATATTCACCAAGTTGCACGCATCTCGGTTGCGCCTATCACTGGGACGACGCCGCGAAGAACTTCATTTGCCCGTGCCACACGTCGGCGTTTTCCATTGACGGCAAAGTGCTGACAGGGCCGGCGCCGCGTCCGCTGGACCGGTTCGCCACGCGGGTCGATAACGGGAAGCTCCTGATCTCGCCGACCATTCCGAAAGCCTGAATGCCATGCTGAAAACGATTCTTGACTGGCTCGAAGAACGGACCGGAATCGCCAGCGCGATCCACCATTTCCTCTATGAGGACATTCCGGATTCCGCCGGCTGGCACCAGGTGCTGGGCAGCGTCGCGATGTTCGCGTTCCTGACACAGGTCGTGACCGGCGTGCTGCTGGCGTTCAACTATGCGCCCACTCCGGGTGACGCCTACGACAGCCTGCGCTACATCGTGACGGAACTGACTGGAGGCCGGCTCATCCGCGGGCTGCATCATTGGGGCGCGAGCCTGATGATCATAGTCGTGGTGCTCCACATGTGCCAGGTTTTCCTGTGGGGCGCTTACAAGAAGCCGCGCGAGGCGACGTGGATCGTGGGATGTGTGCTGCTGCTGGTCACGCTCGCCTACGGGCTGACCGGATATCTACTGCCCTGGGATAACCGTGCGTATTGGGGCACGGTAGTGACCACGCAGATCGCGGCGCAAGCGCCGGGCGCGGGCCCGTACATTTTGCGATTGCTGGGTAGCGAGGGCGGGGCCATCGGCGTCGTGACATTCGCGCGATTTTACGCCGTGCACGTACTACTGCTGCCTCCGCTCACGATGCTGCTGATCTCGATCCACCTGATCCTGGTGCGAAGGCACGGCGTCACGCCGACCTTGGATGATCAGGATAAGCCGAAGAAGAAGTTTTATCCGGAGCAGGTTTTCAAGGACACCGTCGCGACGTTTCTGTGGTTCGCGGTTTTGGTGGGGATGGCGATCCTGGTGAAGGTGCCGCTGGGCCGCACCGCGGATCCCACCGACACCAGCTTTATTCCGCGGCCGGAGTGGTATTTCCTGTTTCTGTTCCAGATGCTGAAGCTGTTCGAGGGGCCGCTCGAAATCGTGGGGAGCCTGGTTCTGCCCACGCTCGCGATTCTCTCGCTGTTTCTGGTTCCGTTTATCGATCGCACCAAGCTGATCAGCATCCGGCGAAGGACCGGCGCGATCGCAATCGTGACTCTGGCTGCGCTAGGCTGGGCCGGATTGACGGCCCGCGCGGTGGCGACCACTCCCCCATCCACCGAATCACCAGACGCGGGCCTCGCGTCGGTAGAGGCGTGGCGAATGATTCCGGCCGAGAATCTCGCCGCGATCGGGTATTTCAGCAAAGACAATTGCGGAAGCTGCCATGCGCTCGGCAAGTCTGGCGCAGGTCCCGACCTTTCGGTTTCTCCATCACAAAAGCCGCCGGATTGGCTGATGACGCATTTCCGACAGCCGGCTCCAAATTCTCCAGCAACGCAGTTGACTGGGCTGCAACTGAAGGGGCTCGCCACGTTCGTCGCCAAACGCGGGGATAAAGACGTCGAGGCCTGGGCCGGCGCTCCGCCGGCTGCCATCGAAGGCGCGATGGTGTATCACACGAGCCAGTGCGGAATTTGCCACGAGCTAAATGGGACCGGACAGAAGGTGGGTCCTCCGCTGAACGGATTGTCGGACCATCGCGCGCGGGAATGGGTCCAGGGGCACTTTGCAGAGCCTGCAAAGTTTTCTCCGGGTTCGACCATGCCCCCGTATAAATTCAATTCGCACGATCTGGACCGGATCACCAGCTATCTGCTAGAGATTCCGAAATAAGAATCAGGCAGGTCGGGGACCTGCACCACGATTCAGCCCAGCGCTTCGCGCACCTTGCCGATCAGCGCACCTAGGGTGAACGGTTTTTGTAGGAATTTAGCCCCAGGAGGGAGCGCGCCCGCGCGGGCCTCTTCGTCGCTGGTGAATCCGGAAATATAGAGTACCTTCAGATCGGGCAGCGACGCGCGCATACCCACAGCAAGCTCACGTCCACCCTTGCCGGGAAGCATAACATCGGTGACCAGCATATCGACACGCCCCTTGTGGGCTGCCACGACGTTGATCGCTTCTTCCGCGCTGCCTGCTTCGAGGACGGTATATTTTTCGCGCCGAAGGATTTTCCGGACCAGGGCGCGAATGCCAGGCTCGTCTTCCACCAGGAGAATTGTTTCGCGCTTCTGCTCGACTGGCGGGGGAGCGGGCGCTGCAATGGGGGCGGCTCTTGCCGTGGGGCGTTCTTTGCGTGTCGCCTCCGAGTACGGCAGATAGATGGTAAAGGTCGATCCCCGGAACGGTTCACTCGAAAAGGCGATGTCTCCGCCCCATTCGCGAATGCTCGCATAGGCCCGCGTAATCGCGGGGCCCACGTCATCTTTCGCAACGATCGCCTCGAATATCTTCGCATCTGTCCCGCGGCCGTTGTCATGGATGGTGATGGTCGCGTAAATCCCAGGCGCGAGCGTCGCACCGACTAGCTGCTCCGCCAGGATCGCCACGTCGCACACAATTTTCACGCGTGTTCGCTGCTTCGCGTCTTCTCGCGCGCCGGATGTAAGCGCAAGGATGGCCTCTTCGAGTTGCTCCGCGTTCGCCAGTGCCCACACCGGATCGCCCGGTTCGATCTCGATTTTGACGGATTCCTCCGCCGTGATCTTCTCTTCGAGTCCGCTCACCACTGCCGCGACGTTCACCGGCTCAGCCGGCTTCGCAAGCCTTCGCGTGAATCCAAGCAGTTGTCCGGTGATTCCCGAAATGCGTTCGGTCGCGCCCAGGACCTGTTCGACGTCTTTGCGCATCGGATCCTCAGGTTGAAGCGCGTGCAGCATCTCCTCGCTGTATCCGGTGATAATCATCAGCGGATTGTTGAGGTCATGGGCTAGCTTGCTCGCTAAGCCGTGCAGTGCGTCGGATCGTGCGGAATTGAGCAGTTGCGCTTCCAGCTGCTTGCGCAAGCTGATGTCGGTGAGTACGCCGGCGATGACGCCGTTTTGGTCGACGCGAATGGTTTCCCGGCACCAAATGACGTTTCCGGATGCGGTCACGGCGCGAAATTCCGCGCTCGCGTCTCCATGACGCGGGATGGTGTCCTCGTAAAACTCCAGGGTGGCTGCACGGTCCTCGGGATGAATTCGTTCCCGGAAAAACTGTGGCGAACTCAGCCAGTGGGGTACAGGATAGCCGAGCAGCCGCTCCGCTGCGCCGTTGACGGACGTGAATGCGAACGTCGCCGCGTCGGCTTGCCAGACGACGGCCGGAATGCCGGGGGACTCAGGCAACGGGCCGCGCGGCTGCGCAATGGGCGCAGTGAACGTTTCCTGAACCATCAATAACGTTTCGGCTTCGCCCTCGTCATCCCAGGTGCGGATCGGCATGACGGTCGCGCGCAGGGGCCGGTCGTTCACGTCAATTGCGACATGCGGCTGCGACGTCCCATGCATGTGGACCTCGCGAATTTTTTCGATCAGTTGCGGCGAAGGAAGGATTTGGTCAATCGATTTACCGCGTAAGTCCTCGCTTTTGAGGCCGAACGTCTGGCGGAACGCCCGGTTCACAGACAGGACGGACCGGTCCGCGGACAGCACCGCCAGCGCGACCGGAAGCGAGGCTACAATTTCCTGGTAGTAACGCTTCTCGGTCTCGACAAGGGCGAGCAGCCGCGCAACTTCTTTGGCCTTCCAGTGTCCATAGTCAAGGCGCTCCATGCAGAGACTAGTTTCCCGTCTCCGAGTTTGGGACTTGGCTCGGAGGCGTACAAGGTACCGAACGGTTAGTTAGTTATAGTACGACGAGACGGGCCGGACCAGAGGCGGCTAATCGATTGAAAATCAAGCCCGGGCGAAATCGATATAGCCCCGGCGCGGGTCGGTGCTGAGGAGTTTTACGCGGATTTCGTCGCCGACATCAACCCCATGAGGTTGAATCAGGATCCCCTCGGCCGGTGGATTGGTCACGCGAACGAAGGTACCGCTGGGAGTCACGCCAGTGACCACGCCATGGAACGTTTCCCCAATCCGATGCGCCAGCGCAACGGCGGCGAGGCGTTTACCCATCATGCGCTCGACTTTGCGCGCGGCATCTTCCTTCTGAGTGCAGTTTAACGCGATGGAATCGAGCTCTCCATTGGAATATGGCGTCGGGCCTTTGTCGAGCACGCATTTGATCAACCGCTGTGTGACCAGGTCGGCAAAGCGGCGATTGGGAGCGGTTGAGTGAGTGTAATCGTGAACCGCGAGCGCGAAGTGTCCTGGGGGTGGTTGACCTGCTGGCGACATGACGTACTCACCGGGCCCCATTAACTTGATTACGGCCAGGGAGATGTCGGCATAGTGAACACTGTCCGAATCGCGCATTTTCTTGAGAAATCCGTTCAGCGCCGCCGAGTCCGGTTCGGAAGGCAATTTATAACCGTAGCCGCTCGCCAGCGAGACGATCCTCGGCCATCGCTCCGGGTCCTTCACGATGCGGCGGATGCTCGAAACCCCGGCTTTCGACAAAGTTTGCGCCATGACTTCGTTCGCCGCGATCATAAAATCTTCGATCAGTTGCGTGGCTCGATTGCGCTTCCGCGCCCTGATCTCCTTGACGTCGCCATTCGAGACGATCGCTTCGGCCTCGATGCGATCGAAATCCAGAGCGCCCACGCGATGCCGCGCCTCGCACAGCGCTTGTGCGGCCTCATCTTGCAGCTTCAATTGCGCCTGCAACTCGGGGGACGCCGCCACTTTCTCCGGGACCGCGGCCTTTCCCTCCAGCCACGGCCCGACGCCGTTGTAGGCCAACTGCGCGTGATTGCGAACCAGCGCCCGGTAAATCGACGGAGAACCCATGGAGCCGTCTGGCGCGACGATATATTCGACCACCACCGCCGCGCGATCCTGGTTCTCATTCAGCGACGTAAGATCGGTGGACAACTCGTCGGGCAGCATCGAAAAATTCTTCACGCCGGTGTAAACCGTAGTCGTCTGATTTGCGGCGTGCCGATCGATGGGCGATCCTTTCTCCACCGATCCACTGACGTCGGCGACGCCAACCCGAACGCGGATGCCGTCCTTGACGCGTTCGGCGACCTCTATCTGGTCCAAATCCCGCGACGTGTCGTTATCGATGGAAGACCACAACAGCGTCCGAAAATCGTGGCCCGTGTCCGGTATCGGGCGAGCGCGGATCGCGGCTATCTGCTGCTCGACTCCGGGAGGGAAATCCGGATCGAATCCCCGATCGATCATCTCCTGCCGAGCAGCGTCAAGGAGACTCATTTAACCACGACCGGCACCGAGGCGATCGTATTCTCCCACTCCAATTGAAGTTTCGAATTGGTCAGAGTGATTTTGAAAGTGTCGATGGGTGATGGAGGCTTACTCATATCCATGAGCACACGGCCGAGGTCGCGCGATTTGTCGTAATCGAGACCCCATTGGCCGGTCTGCTTGTTGACGATGAGCTGCCACTGTTTGGCATCCAGCCATACGAATAGTGTGTAATCGCCCTTGGGGACGGTCAGGTTCTTGATTTGCAGATCGGCGTCGGTGTGCAGCGCTGTCGCCTCGTTCGCGCCTGCGCGCCACACTTTTCCGTACGGCTCCAGGCCGCCGAAAATCTTGCGATCATGCATCGATGGTGCGTGATACGCGATCGTGATCGCCTTCCCGCCTACGGTTACGGAGGTCTGCGCCGGGGGACTGGTGTATTGACCGAAAGCCGGAATCACTATAGCTAACGCTGCCAAAAGAGTTTTCATAGATATATGGACGCTTACTTCAGCGAAGCGTCTTTCGCGCTTCCATAATAGAGGCCGTTGAACAGCAGCTTGAAGGTCGCGTGCGGTTGGGATCGGAACGCGACTTCCGGCCCGAGCAGCATCACTTTGCCTTCGCCGATGGTCGCCTCCGCCACCGCCGTGCCACCATCCAGATATTGCTGTCCCCATGCCCATCCGCTGTCGAGAGGCTCAGGACCGGAGAACCAGGCCACCGCCGAGGTCTTTTTCTGCTCTGCGTTCGGCTCCATGCGGAATACCGGCGAATTGTCGTAGAACACGTCCACCACCGGAGGCATCCCATATGCGAGCGGATTCGTATTGTCGATATTTGTCTTCAGCAACGATCCCGGAATATAGAATTTCTCGCGCGGAAGTGCACGATCGCGCCCGTCGGGGCCCTTCTCGGTCAGGTAATTCCGAACAGGCAGCCCAAGTACCTCTCCCAAGCCGGTGGAGCTTCCGATGGTCACGATCGATCCGCCAGATTCGACGAATTTCTTCAACTGCGGCGCGGTCTTGTCTTCGGTGATGCGGCCCATCCAGCCGCGATATTCTTCAGGCACGCTCTCCGGACTTGGCGCACCGCCGAACCCGCCACCGCCGCCTCCGCGTCCACCGAATCCAGCGCGTCGAAAAGCACCGTCGGGGAATACCAGCACGTCGAACTTACTCTTGAGATCGCCGGCGTCGAGTGTCTGTGGATACACCACCTGGAACGGAAATTCGTACTGTTCGAAAATCCATCGAGTCCAGCCGGAAGGCATGATTCCACCGTACTGATCGTACAGGCCGACGCGAATCGGCTTCAGCTTCAACGCATCGCCCATAGGGGCTTTCGCCACCGCATGCACCGGCACGCCGAACTGCTTCGCGCCCTGATCGAGCACACTGCGCGCTGCCGCCGATGCCGGCACCCAGATGGCTCCCGTTCCCAGATCCTCTCCGTCGGCCAAACCGGATTTCTTCAGCCAATACACGTCCGCGCCGGCCTTCAGCAGCCGGTTGATCAGCACGAACGAATTGTTGATCTGATGGCTGATCAGGTATCCCGCCGTGCCCGTCCCCATAATTGACGACGCTGGCGGAGGCAGCAGACCGTTGATTTTGGTGAACGGACCGCTCGGCATCGCATCCAGAATGCGATCGAACTTCACGCCCATCTGATAGGCCAGCGTCCAGCCAGTGATGTCGTACGGCGGCTTCGGCGGACCGCCAGGATACGCGAAATCGTTGGGATGATCCTGCGGCTCGAACATGTCGATCACGTGCGGCCGGAACGCTTGCGCAGTCTTGATCACGTAAGATCCCGTAGCGTAACTCTTGCCGGCGATGGTAAACGTCGACGTCGCCTTCATCACGTCGATTCCGTTCTTGAGCAGCGCGTTGACGAATTCTGTCGCCGTGGCGAAATCCGATTGATCGGATGGAATCACGTACCCGCGCGGATCGCGCAGCTTGGGATCGTGCAGAATCGAGTTATATAGCTCGCTCGGAACCGTGCGGGCCCCGAGGCCGCCCGGCGCGTCCGGATTATCGCCCCCACCGCCACCCCGACCGCCGCGCCCACCTGCCGGAGCCATCTTCGCCGCTGCCGCATCCAGCGCTGCAATTCTTTTCGGCGTGACGGTCCACGTGTCCTGGCTGCCTTTCTGAATCGAGTTCCGCCCCATTTGATAAATGTTGTAGAGGAACGTCTCCCGATACCGCGAAGCCAGGTCGAGCATGGCGCGATTGTTCGACATTTCATACTCGATCGATTGGCGATAGTGCCACTTCTGCGTGCCCGTAGTTGGCGCGATGGGCAGCGGCCAGTCGCCTTGCGGGAGCTGTTTTTCAGGCACCAACGGAATGTCGATCGGCGTAGGGTTGCCGATGATTTCAGTCAGAATTCCGATCATGTTATGGAAGTACGTCACCGTGCGCAGTCCGCCATTCCACCACGTCGAATAATTGGCGCCGGTGCGCATCGCCGATCCGCCTTTGCCTTCCGCGACCAGGCGGCTGTGCATCGCCGTTCCCACCATCTCGATGCCGAGCGGGACCAGAGGATCGAAGTTGTAATTGAAAGGATCGCGGAACGGCGGCATGAAAATCACCGCGCCCGCCGGACCGGTCTGGTGATGGTTGTACATGATCTGCGGATACCACTCCAGGAACAACTGGTGATTCATGTTGGTGGTTTCCTTCATCGCCGACATGTAGAAATCGCGATTGTCGTCGTGCCCGACGTACTTTGCGTACAACCGCGGCAGGCCGTTCAGCGTGCGCTTCAACGGATCCTGGTCGCGCATGTACCACGTGGCGCATAACTCCTGTCCGTCCGGATTCGCCAGCGTGTAGAGTCCGATTACGTCGTCCAGCAGACGCATAGTTTCAGGATCCGTGCGGCTGGCCATTTGATATACCTGTTCCATCAGCTGCTGCGATCCCACGGTCTCACTCGCATGCAATCCGCCGTCGATCCACACGACCGCTTTGCCTTCGCGAGCCAGCGCGTGAGCCTGATCGTCAGACAGACCCTCAGCTCGGGCCAGCTTCGCGGAGATTTCTTTGTAGTGATCCAGCTTCTTCAGGTTTTCAGGCGACGTGATGATCATCATGTACTGGCGCCGGCCCTCTTCGGTCGGTCCGATATCGACCAGCTTGCAGCGATTGCATTCAGAGGCGATCTTTTTCCAGTACTGTTCGAGCTGGGTGTAGCTCGCCATCTTGTAGTCGTCGCCGAGATTGAAGCCCAGCGCATCTTTGGGCGTAGTAATCTTCTGAGCGGTAAGAAGAGCAGTGGTGATCAGCAGCAAGAGCAGGGATCGCTTCATGAGGTAGAGTTTACCCCGGTTGCGAACCAACCTGCTGACCAGTCACGGCTTGAACCGCGCGATCGCGCCCTTTGGACCCACGGCCCAACCCGCATCGCCCGATGCAAAGCTCACGGCATTGTAATTTCCAGAATCGAACGTCTTCCAATTCCTGCCATCGTCGATGGAAGAATCCGATCCCGAGGTCCCCACGGCAATCCACATCTTTCGATCCGCAATATACGCGACTGCCGATCGATATCCACCGGGCGTTCCGCCGGAAGCCGACCACGTTCTGCCGCCATCGGTTGTGAGCGCGATGTTCCCAGTGGTTTCGGTTGTCTTGTTATAGTCTCCGCCGACGGCGATTCCATGCCTCACATCGGAAAACGCCAAAGAAAAAATGCCCGCGCTCGCGCCGTCGTTGCGCATCGCAGTCTTTGCAACGATCCACGTCTCGCCGCCATCTGTGGAATGAAATACGCGAGCGCCGCCGGTTCCGAACCAGACTTCGCGTGTTCCGCGCACGATCAGGCACGTATTGCTCGCGGCGAACGCGCCCTCGTTGGCCAGCGCCGGCGGCGTCTTCTGACGTTTCCACGTCTCCCCCGCATCGACGGTGGTGAAAACCACGAAGTGTCCATCGACTGGATCACCCAGCAAAATCCCATGCATCGCGTCCCAAAACGCAAGCGCATCGAAGAATCCTTTTGGATCTGGATTCGTGAATACCAGCCTCCACTGATCGTTAGTGCCTTTGTAGATGCGCGATTTTTCACCCGGCCCGATGCTCAGGACAAGCGCGGTCTTTTCGTCTAACGCGCGGATGGCGCGAAAATCCAGGTCCGCTGCACCAGGAACGCTCGAGGCCTTCCAAGTCGCTCCGCCATCGGTGGTTCGAAGATATGTACCCTTGGTCCCGCTAGCCCACACGACATTGGCGTTCACCGCGCTCACTCCTCGCAGAGACGCCGTTGTACCGCTTTCCTGCGGAATCCACGATTGCGCCAGCACGAACCCTATGATCCAGACCATGGGGCAAGTATAAGATGAGATCGTGAGCGAAAAAACGTTCGATGACCCGCGCATCGCCCTCAACCGGATCTATACCAAGCGGGGCGACACGGGAGAAACCAGTCTCGCCGGCGGCCAGCGTGTTCCCAAGGATTCGCTCCGCATCGAGGCGTACGGCACGGTTGACGAGTTGAGCGCCTTCATCGGCCTCGCGAGCATGTCGTGTCACGACCAGATCGGACAGGACCCGCGCATCGGCCTGCTTGCGGCCATGATCCGCCGCGTCCAGCACGAGCTTTTCAACCTGGGATCCATCCTCGCCACGAAACCGGAAGACGTGCATCCCAAGCAAGCACGCATCACGCCCGCCGAGATCGCGCAATTGGAGCGTGAAATCGACGCGATGAATGAAGACCTCCCGCCACTACGGAGTTTCGTGCTCCCAGGAGGAACGCGCCTCAACGCGGAACTCCACGTTGCCCGCACAGTTTGCCGCCGCGCAGAACGTCTTCTCATCACATTGGCGCGGGAAGAATCGATTCCACCGGAATCGATCCAATACTTGAACCGCCTGAGCGACGCACTGTTCGTGTGGAGCCGCTGGGCCAACTTCGTCCTTCACGTCCCTGAAGTGTTGTGGGACCCGAACCAATCCGCGTCGGCCCGGACATGACGTACAGAAAAGCTGTACAATAGGACCATGTCCGTCGAGACAACCTACACTCAGCTAAGGGAACAGCTCGCTTCGGTGCTCGATCGTGTCGTCGATGACCGAGAAGTAGTCATCGTGCGGCGAAAAACGGGTAAAGATGTCGCCCTCATCGCCGCGGATGAATTGTCCGGCCTCCTCGAGACGACGCATCTTCTCCGATCTCCCAAAAACGCGCAGCGTCTCAGGAGCGCTATGCGCCGCGCGGAACGGAGAGTTGGAAAACCCGAGCAGGTCGAAAAGCTTCGTCGGGAGATGGGGCTTGCGAAGCGCTGATTGCGACGCAGTCTTTCATCCAGAGTTTCGCGAAGACCTCCGCGATTGGGTTGAAACCGACCGCAACACCGCCTTGAAGATTTTCCAGCTCGTCGAGGCGATCATCCGCGATCCATTCATCGGAATCGGCAAACCCGAATCTCTACGCCAACATTTAGCCGGCGCCTGGTCGCGCCGGATCACGCAAGAACACCGGCTCGTTTACAGAGTCAGCCACGATCGCATCGATTTCCTGCAGGCTCGCTACCACTACTAGCCCGCATCAGTCCGGTTTTAGAACGGCACATCATCATCTCCCACTCCCTGATCCGCTGGTGGAGCCGCAGGCGCCGCGGCCGGACGAGCCCTGGGAGCGCTCCGCATCGGTTCCTGCGAACCTTCATCCGGTGGACCCCCCTCGCCGCGTCCGCCCAGAAGAATCACATCTTCTGCGACCACGTCCGTCGCCCACACTTTTTTGCCGTCCTTATCCTCGTAACTTCGCGTCTGGATGCGCCCCTCGACGTAGACTTGTTTCCCCTTGGTGAGATAGGGCGCGACGTTTTCTCCCCGCCACAGGACCACATTGGTCCAGTTGGTTTCTTCTTTCCACTCGCCCGTCTGCTGGTCCTTCCAGCGCCGGTTCGTCGCCACCGAAAACTTCGTAACGGAGGTTTGATTGGCGGTGTAAGCGGTCTCGGCATCGCGGCCCAGATGACCGATCAGAATTACTTTGTTCACACTACGGCTTGCCATGATTTCTGCACGATAGCACAGTTGTTAACATGGGACACATGTCTCTCCTCAGCCGCAGAAACCTGCTGCAACTTGCCCCCACCGTCGCGACTCTGATCGTCTCAGAAGCCGGCATTGCGACCGCCCAGCGTGGGCCGGACGCACCCATGAAGATCACCAAGCAGCAGGCCAAAGAAGCGCTTGACATCCTCGGCCTCAGCTTCACCGACGAGCAGGTCGACATGCTGCTTCCCGGCGTCAATCGCGCCCTTACAAATTACGAAGGCCTGCGAAAACTCAATATCCCGCTCGATACCGAGCCCGCGTTTTATTTCCGTCCCGCGCTTCCCGGTAAAGAGCCCAAGCCGCGCGCGTCGCACTTTACGCCGACGCACTCCCCCAACCTCGCGACGTTCAAAGATCCCGAAGATCTCGCATTCCTCCCGGTCACTGAACTCGCGCCGTTGATTCGCACTAAGAAAGTCTCCTCCACCGATCTGACCAAGATGTACCTCGCGCGCCTCAAGAAATTCGGGCCGAAACTGCTGTGCGTGATCACGCTGACGGAGGATCTCGCGCTCGAACAAGCTGCGGAGGCCGACAAGGAAATTCGAGCGGGAAAATATCGCGGACCGCTCCACGGGATTCCCTTCGGCGCGAAGGATCTTTTCAATACCAAAGGAATCCTGACCACCTGGGGAGCCGAGCCTTACCAAAACCAGGTCCCCACATATAACGCCACCGCCATCGAACGCCTGTATAACGCGGGCGCGGTCCTCGTCGCCAAGCTTTCCATGGGAGCGCTTGCACAAGGCGACGTGTGGTTCGCCGGCACTACCAAGAATCCGTGGAACCTCGAACAGGGCTCCAGCGGATCTTCGGCCGGTTCTGCGTCATCCACCGCCGCCGGGCTAGTCGGATTCTCTATCGGCACCGAAACTCTGGGTTCCATTGTCAGTCCGAGCTCGCGATGCGGCGTGACCGGTCTTCGCCCGACCTATGGACGTGTTTCGCGATATGGCGCCATGGGGCTCAGTTGGACCATGGACAAGATCGGTCCCATCTGCCGATCGGTGGAAGATTGTGCGCTGGTACTCAACGCGATGCACGGTCCCGATGGACACGACGTGACCACCATCGACGCGCCGCTCGATTGGAACCCGTCGTCTCCTCTTTCAAACCTGAAGATCGGCTACGTCAAATCCGAATTCGAGCGTACCCAAGGCTTCGGCGGACGCGGCAGGAATCCTGAGCAGGCCGCGGCGCGCAAAAAACTTTATGACGACGCACTGGAAGCGCTGCGCAGGGCGGGCGCGAAGCTGGATGAAGTCGAGTTGCCCGCAACCGACGCGCAAGACATCGTCTTTCTTTTGCAAGCCGAATCCGCAGCCGCGTTCGACGACATCACGCGCGACGGCCGCGTCGCCCAGCTTCGCGGTCAGGGCCGCGGCGACTGGCCGAACAGCTTCCGAACCTCGCGTCTGATCCCGGCCGTCGAATATATTCGCGCCCAGCGCGGCCGCACTCTCCTGCAGCAGCAGTTCGACGAATTCATGCAGAAGTGGGATGTGCTGGTGGTCCCACAAGGCACCGCGACGCTCACCATCACCAATCTCACGGGTCACCCGCAAGTCTGCGTCCCGTGCGGATTTCTCGGTGGGAATTCGCCGCAAAGCATTCTGTTCACTGGCCGCCTCTATGATGAAGGAACTCCTCTGCGTGTCGCACACGCGTATCAACAGGCTACGGAATGGCACACGATGCATCCGAAAATGGAGGGAGCATGATGGATCGAAGAACGTTCCTGACCACGCTTGGCCTGGCCGCGACGGCCCGCGCCGCGGACACGGGGCGGCGTACGCGTTATTATTCGATGCACTGTTTTCTGTTGAAGCAAGGCACGCAAGGCGCGCGTGTTCACGACTGGATTCGGGCCGCTCTCCCGAAATTGGGCGCTGGACCGAAATTCGTTCTCGACGCCGTCATCGCGCCGCACTCGCCGCAGATCCTGCTGATCATGGGATTTCCTTCGTTCGAGGAAATGTCCGCAGTGCAGGCCAAACTATATGCCGAATCTCCGGAGAACGGAGCCGATCCGCTGTTCGAATCGCAGAATGTGGCGCTGCTCGAAGCTGCGCCGTATTCTCCCGAAATCGCTGTCGAGAAGCACGAAAAACCCCGCTATTTCGAGCTTCGTACTTATCGATCGCCGTCGCGGCCCCAGCTTGCCGGCCTCCACGAACGATTCGCCGGACCCGAAATCAAGATCTTCCATCGCGTGGGAATTCATCCGCTTTTTTATTCGAGCACGCTGATCGGAGCGAACGTTCCAAATCTGGTCTACCTGATCCCGTTCGATTCGCTCGCCGCCCGCGAACAAGCCTGGAACGCATTCGGTGTCGATCCCGATTGGGCAAAGGCCCGCAAGGAGTCCATCGACAAGTACGGCCAGCTCAACTCGGTGAACGATATCTCCATTTTTCGCGCCGCGCCCTATTCACCGATTTCATGACCACGTTCCGCTACGCGAGTGATCAGTCGCTGATGGTCTATCTCGGCGAGCACGTTAATCTCGATACACATCACCGCGTGTTAAGGCTCCTGCGCCTGCTCGAAGCCGAGCCGATTCCTGGAGTCCGCAATCTGCATCCCGCGTACAACTCGATTCTGATCGTCTTCGATCCGGTCGAACAGGAACACCAGAACATCGAGCGCACCGTAGCGACGTACCTGAAAAGACTGGACGACGTGAAGCTGCCCGAGCCTCGCACGGTCGAAATCCCGGTGGTTTACGATGGTCCCGATCTCGCCGATGTGGCCGTGCTTCATTCGATCAGCCCGCAACGAGTCGTCGAGCTACACTCGTCGGCGACCTACATCGTGTACTTCGTCGGCTTTGTCCCCGGGTTCGCGTATCTCGGCGGGCTCCCTGCCGAACTCGCCACACCTCGTCTGGAAGCGCCGCGCAAGAAAGTTCCTAAAGGCAGCGTCGCCATCGGCGGAACGCACACCGGCGTCTATCCGTTCGATACACCCGGCGGCTGGCGTCTGATCGGAAGAACGGCTCTTGAGATTTTCGACCCGGACACGGCCGAGCTGAGCAAGCTCCGCATCGGCGATCAAGTCAAATTCAGCCCATGCCTGTAATCCACGTCCAATCGCCCGGTATGTTCACCACCGTGCAGGATCTGGGCCGCTACGGCTACGGCCCCATCGGCGTGTCTCCGTCTGGCGCGGCCGATCCCATTTCGCTTCGGATCGGCAATCTGCTGGTTGGTAATCAAGACTCCGATGCCGCACTCGAAATGACTCTGCTCGGCGCCTCGTTGGTGTTCCCCGATGGCGGGCTGATCTCTCTCACTGGTTCCGATTTCGGTCCAACCATCGACGGAGCGCCGATCCCGATGTGGACGGCGCATCGTCTCCCTCCCGGCCAGACTCTCAAAACCGGGCCGACGCGCGATGGAGCGCGCTGCTATATGTGCGTGCAGGGCGGCATCGCCGTAAAACTCCTGCTCGGCAGCGCGTCTACGCATATCCTCACAGGCCTCGGCGGATTCGAAGGGCGCCAACTCAAGAAAGGTGACGTGTTGTCCATCGGTGAGTCGCGCGCAGCACGTGAATCCAGACCGCTAACGATAGTCCCCGAGGTTCTTGAACGCTTGAAGCCCCGTAAGGACCTTCGCGCGACCGTCGGCCCCCAGACGGACTGGTTTTCTCCTGAATCCGTCCGCACATTCTTCGACGCCTCGTACACGGTCACGGAAGAATCCAACCGCATGGGGCTTCGTCTGGAAGGCCCTGCGCTCGAAACGCCGCACTCAGGTCAAATGACGTCGGAAGGCGTATCGCTCGGTGCAATTCAAGTCCCCGCCGGTGGAAAGCCGATCATCCTTTTCGTCGAGCAGCAAACCACCGGAGGGTACCCGAAAATCGCAAACATCGTTTCCGCCGATCTGCCGAGCGTTGGCCAACTCCGCCCCCGCGACGAGGTTCGCTTCGAATTGGTCGGCCCCGAAACAGCGCGGGCTCTGATCCGGGAGCAGGAAGAGTTTATTCAGAAAGCTGTCATCGCGGATTGACTCACCACTCGACCCGTGCGTTTAACCGCTCCCTCTGGTCACGGCTCGGTGTCAACACTTTTGCGCAGCGAGCCGCGACCATAGGAAGCGGTTCAACTCCGACGGCGCTATCATTTTTCTGAATGCACATGGACCTGAACTGCGACATGGGCGAAGTTCCCGAACAGATTGCCGACGGAACCCAGGAATCGCTGATGCGCTCGATTACCTCGGTGAACATCGCCTGCGGCGGTCACGCCGGCGACGAGCGCAGCATGAAGACCACCATCGAGCAGGCGTTGCGCTGGAATCTCACCATCGGCGCACATCCTGGCTACCCTGACCGCGAAAACTTCGGACGTCTGGAAATGAACCTGCCGCTGAATGAGATCGAAGAAACCGTGTTCGGCCAGATCCGCACGCTGGCCGAGATCGCCGCGACATACGCCACTGCGATTGTCCACGTGAAGCCGCACGGTGCGCTCTACAATCAGGCCGTGAACAAGCAGGATCTCGCACGGGCTATCGCCAACGGCGTCGCGCGATTTACCAAAGACGTGATTCTGGTCGGCCTCGCGGGATCGCCGATGCTGAAAGTGTTTCGCGACATTGGATTCCGCGTCGCCGCCGAAGCCTTCGCGGATCGCCAATACGAACCCGACGGAACGCTACGCAACCGCAAATTCGCCGACGCGCTGCTCCGCAATCCCGAAAAGGCCGCCGAACAAGCCGTGCGAATCGCCCGCAAACAAGGCGTGATCGCGTCCAACGGATCGACTGTGCCCATTGACGCGCAGACCATCTGCATCCACGGCGATACTCCGGGAGCTCCACAAATCGCGGACGCCGTCGCGGCGGCGCTGCAAAACGCTGGCATCGCTCTCCGCCCGCTCAGCCTCTAGCGGATTCCAGCGCGCTTGGCCGGGCCGCCTGGGCACTTGGAATATAATTCGTGAATGTTCACATTTCGCGCGCTGATTCTCTCTTTCGCACTGGTAGCGACGGCATCCGCCCAACAGGCGAAACGTCCCCTGCACCATCGCGATTACGACGGCTGGCGCAGCATCCCCAGCCAAGCCCTTTCCCGGGACGGGAAGTTCCTGGCCTACGCTCTGTTTCCCGAAGACGGCGACGGCGAGCTGGTGGTGAAGGATCTCACGACCGGAAAGGAATTTCGCGAGAATGCAGGCGCCCTTCCACCGGCACCTGACAACACGAATTTCGAAACGCCGGCGGCCGAGCAGACTGCGGCGCGAAGCATTCGAATCGTCTTCACGCACGACAATCGCTTCGTGGTCGCGAGCGCGTTTCCTTCCAAGTCCGAAACAGACAAAGCCAGGAAGGAAAAGAAGCGTGCCGATGAAATGCCGCGCAATAGTATGGTCATTGTCGATCTGGCCGCCCTCACCGCTGCTCGCGTCCCCGACGCGGCTAGCTTCCAGATCCCCGAACTGGGCGACAGTTATGTCGCGTATCTCAAAGGGCCGAAGCCCGGTGAGCGCTCCGCGCCAACTGAGAACGATGCGGACGATCTGGATCAACGTGACCAACGTGATCAACGTCGTGTCGCGGCCAGTCCGGCGTCGGGCGCACTTGGCGCGCGAAAACAGTTTGGCTCGGACTTGATGTTGCGCGACCTGCGCACGTCGAAGGAGCGTTCCTTCGAAGACGTGCTCGAATACGCTCTCAGTAAGGATGCGAAGGCGCTGGTCTATACAGTTTCGTCCACGAGAGAAGATTCCAATGGCGTGTATTCGATCGTTCCTGGGGCCGATGGATCGCCCGCTGCGCTGCTGGCGGGAAAAGGCCGCTACACCAAGCTGACCTGGGATTTTTCGCAAAGAGAGCTTGCCTTTTTGAGTGATCGCGACGATGCGGCGGGCAAGCCCGCGAAGTTCAAGGCATATGCCTGGGATCGGAGCGGAGCGCCGATCGAGATTGTGTCGACGTCGACAGCCGGCTTTCGCAGTGGCTATGCGATCCTCGATCGCGGGCCGATGAGTTTTTCGCGCGACGGATCGCGGCTATTTCTGAGCTGCGCCCCCATGGAAGAGATCGCCGCGCTCGACAAGGAGTCATCTGCGAGCAGCGATGATCACGTGCTCGCCGATCTGTGGCACTGGAAGGACGACTACGTTCAGCCCATGCAGAAAGTTCGCGCGCCGCAGGAGCGTTCGCGATCGTATCGCGCGGTGCTGAGCCTGTCGGATAAAAAGTTCATACAACTCTCCGATCCGGCCATGCCTGGCTTGATCCCGAGCGATGACGGCCGGGTCGCGATCGGTACTGACGACCGCGCCTATCGCCACATGGTCGATTTCGACGGCACGTACAACGATGTGTATCTGGTAGACACGGTGAACGGCTCACGTAAGCTTGCGCTAAAGCAATATCGCGGAAACGTGGGCGGCGGCGGGCGCGGTGGTGGCGGATCGCAATTGTCGCCTGACGGGAGGCATCTGCTTGCGTTCAAGGACCAGCAGTGGTGGTCGATTCAAGTTCCGGACGGCGCTGCGGCGAATCTGACGGGAAAGCTCGGGGCGGCGTTCTTTAATGAGGATCACGATACGCCGGATGAGCCGCCATCCTACGGCACAGCCGGTTGGACCAAGGACGGGAAATGGGCGCTGGTCTACGATCGTTACGATGTGTGGACCGTTTCGCCGGACGGCGCTGCCGCTCGCAAGTTGACGAATGGGCGTGGATCGGAGTTGCAGTTTCGCGTCGCTCGTCTCGATTCGGCCGACGATGAAGAAGAGCGCGGGATTGATCCGGCCAAGCCATTGTTTTTCCGCGCCGAAAATCTGCACACCCGCGATTCGGGGATTTATTCGCTCGCTAATTTGATGGGCGCACTGCCGCAACGACTCATCATGGGACCGAAGAACTATCGGGTGCTCGGTAAGGCGAAGGATGCCGATGTGGTCATGGTCACGGCGACCACCTTCCATGACCAACCCGATATTCAGATCACGGACTCGACTTTCCGCCAAATGAAGAAGGTGACGGACGCGAATCCTCAGCAAACGCAGATTCTATGGGGCACGAGCGAGTTGATCCGGTATCGCAACGCCGACGGCGTCGAGCTGGACGCCGCGCTCTACAAACCCGAGAATTTCGATTCATCGAAAAAGTATCCGATGCTGATCTATATCTACGAACGGCTATCGCAGAACCTGCACAATTTCGTCCGGCCCGGTCCGGGTACGTCGATCAACATTGCGTATTACGTCAGCAACGGCTACCTCGTGCTCACGCCGGATATCGTCTACACCACCGGTCATCCTGGGCAGAGCGCCCTCAAGTGCGTGCTACCGGCGATTCAGGCTGTGGTCGACAAAGGCTATGTCGATCGCGCGCGGATCGGCATCCAGGGTCATAGCTGGGGCGGTTATCAGGCCGCCTACCTGCTGACGCAGACCAACGTATTTCGAGCCGCCGAGGCTGGGGCGCCGGTCGCCAACATGATCAGCGCGTACGACGGAATCCGCTGGGGCACCGGTCTGCCGCGCCAGTTCCAATACGAAAAAACGCAAAGCCGCATTGGCGGCAGCATCTGGGAGTATCCAATGCGCTTCATCGAGAACTCTCCGATTTTCATGGTGGATCGCGTAACCACGCCGCTGCTGATCCTGGAAAACGACGGCGATGACGCGGTGCCGTGGTATCAGGGGCTGGAGCTTTTCCTGTCGCTCCGCCGCCTGGGCAAAGAGGTCTATCTTTGGAACTATAACGGCGAGGCTCACGGCCTACGCAAACGTCCGACGCAGAAAGATTATACGGTGCGGATGCAACAGTTCTTCGATCATTTCCTGAAAGGCGTCCCGGCGCCGGAATGGATGGAAAAAGGGGTCCCCTACATCGAGCGCGAGCACGAGAAGGAGAAGATCAGCTTGATCTATGGTGAAACCGTCGCGGACGACAAAAAGAAAATAAGATGAGATGCTAGAATAGGAACATTCCAGCGAGGGCGTCCCGCAAATTCTGGCCAGGTAGCTCAGTTGGTAGAGCGCAGCCCTGAAAAGGCTGGCGTCGGCGGTTCGATTCCGTCCCTGGCCACCACATTCTAAAACACTTAGTAGTAGCCAAAAACATGGGTTAATAAGCGCGGGAACAATAAGGGAACATTCAAGCAGTTGACGCCAAACCGCAACCATATATTGCTAAGAGGGCAGGAGTGCCGGCGGGGAATGTCGAGAAGAAGCGCATCAAGAGCGAGTTGCTCAAGAACGAACGAGATCTGTCGATTTATACGCCGCCCGGTTATCGCCGCGACGGGCCGCCGAATGGTCTGCTGGTGGTTTTCGATGAAGGCTCTTATCTGACGCTGGTTCCCACGCCTGCAATTCTGGACAACCTGCTTTGGGAGAAAAGAATCGCGCCGATGGTCGCAGTTTTGATCGCCAATCCCGATCAGGAAACGCGCACACGTGAATTGCCCCCCAATCCGGATTTCGCCGATTTCCTCAATAACGAGCTGATCCCTTGGATCAGAGCGAATTACAACATCACGAAGGACCCGGGGCAGGTGGCGGTTGCCGGGTCGAGCTTTGGCGGAATCGCTTCCGTGTACGCCGGGCTCCGCCATCCGGAGACGTTCGGAAACGTTTTGTGCCAATCCGGTTCGTTCTGGTGGTCGGCGTCCAAACCGGAGCCATATGCAGAGCCGAATTTCCTCGCAAAGGAGTTCGTCAAGAGTCCGAAATTGCCGCTGCGGTTTTATATGGACGCAGGCTCATTCGAAGTGGACCTGAACGGCGGCGGAGGCGCGATCCTGGAGCCAAGCCGTCACATGCGTGACGTGCCGCTTGCTAAAGGGTATGAGGTGCACTATCAGGAAAACGTTGGTGGGCACGACTACCTGAGTTGGCGCGGGAGCCTCGCGGATGGCCTGATTGCGTTAGTCGGGAACTCACGGTAGAGCTCCTTCCGCGCTACTCGATAAGCAGCATTAACGGCACTCTGCAGGTCCCGCGGGCGGACGTCTGACTCGCTCGACTGGCGCAAATCTGCGAGTCTCGTGTTGCTCGTCAAGTTGGCGTGATGCCGCCTTCACGCGAGTGATGCTCAAGAGCGCGCGGCATTCTCCGAGTGGCCGACGATCCGCCCGGACTGCCACATCCGTGGTCCTTAGCGTTATACGGCCAAGTGGATCACAGGCTGCTGGACTACTGGCGTGTGATCCGACCGATTCATGTTAACCTTCTCGCGAGGTACAACATGGCAAATAGCTTCGGCACAGACATTCTGATTCAGGCGCCTGATCCGAAGAAAGCGGCTCAGTTTTACGTCGAGCATCTTGGATTCGAAATTACGGACAACAACCCTAAGATGATCGGCCTACATGGCAGCAACATCAACTTGTTCATCGAGCCTGGACCACCTTTGGGCCCGGTCTTGGAAGTGACGGTCGCGGATGTCGCCGATGCGAAGCAGCGTCTGGTACAGAACGGCTGTGAAGTCGTGAAGGATGAGCCCAACTTTCCCCGATGCTATGTCAAAGACCCGTTTGGTCTGATCTATAATCTGACAAGCTGAGCTTAAATGCCCCGCTGATGTGGGCTTGAGTCCTCGTAAGGTGCAGCTTACACTCAAATTACATGCTCAACCGGGGCTATGCCTACAGCACAATCATCAGCAGCCAATACCATGGACAAACCCTGCTCTCCCACTTGGCAAGCCTTTACCCCCACTCAACCCCACAAGCCTGGCAACAAAAACTGAACGACGGCGAAGTCATCCTCAACGGCGTCACCGCCACCGGAAGCGAATCGGTCACTTTAGGCCATACACTTGTCTGGAACCGCCCACCCTGGATCGAACCAGACTCCCCTCAGAACTTCGAAGTTCTGTTTGAAGACCCCCATCTGTTGGCCGTCAACAAACCAAGCGGTCTGCCTACCCTCCCCGGCGGCGGATTCATGGAAAACACCCTCCTCCGCTTGGTGCAAAGTCTAACCCCCAACGCAAACCCTGTCCACCGGTTGGGCCGAGCCACTACCGGCATCGTCCTCTTCGCCAAAACACCACAGGCGGCCTCTAATCTATTCGCAAACTGGAACACACCCAAAATTCAAAAAATCTACCGGGCGCTGGCTCAAAATACTGCACAGCACGACGCCTACGAAATCCTCACACCCATCGGCCTCGTACCGCACCCGCTCATCGGTTCCGTGTGGGCCGCCAACCCAAGTGGCAAAGCGTCAAAGTCATTGGCAAAGGTGATCTCACGCACCACCACGACAACAACATTTGAGGTAACCCTAAGTTCGGGCCGCCCTCATCAAATCAGAATCCATCTGGCATCCATCGGCCATCCCCTGGTAGGCGATCCACTGTATGGCCTAACCGGCCAGCCGCTTGAAAATCTCCCCGGCCTCCCCGGCGATGGAGGATATTTCCTGCACGCCCAATATCTGAAATTCCCCCACCCCATCACCGGAGAACAAATCAATCTTGAGGCAGGATTGCCCTCCGGAACCTATCCAGATAGGCGTTCGAGGGGAGTCGCAACTCGCCCGGGCGAGTGACGCGCCACTCGGAGAAAGCCGAATCTGAGCGTCCAGAACCGGATTAGGATCGAGAAACGCACTTGGCTCCTGCAATCCGGAATGGACCCGCGATCTGTCCCGTGAAGTCGCCGTCACGTCATCTTCACCCAACGTCATTGGGCCGTTTTGGACCGTCCGATAATGACCGTTATCAGGCTCCTCGGAGTCCGAGGTGTTGGCGCTTACGGCAGAAGGGCCAATGCGTCCACTATCGATCGCCGCACAGACGGTCGCTTTTTGGAGTACAAAAAGGGTAGACGATGATTTGTACATTCGCGGTTCCGGGACAGGCGGGCCGACCTATGTGCTATTGAGACGCAAGTAACGAAGCGGATCGTTTACTGGAGATTTTGTGTCCAACGATGATGTTTACGCGAGTGGGTTATTGACTCGGGCGCTCGATCCCGCTACACAGCCTCCGGCGATCCAAGCGTTCTTGCGCGCCGAACTCGACGTTCTCGACGATATGATCACGGAAGGGATGCGTGTGATCGACTTTGGTTGCGGCGCCGGACGCCATCTGCTCGCACTGGGTGACCGCCTCCGCTTCGCTGTTGGACTGGACTACGAGCATAGCTATGTAGCCGAGGCACACCGTCGCAGTAGTGGTCGTCACTTGCATTTCATCACTTGCGATGCTGCCGCCACACCCGTTGCCGCAGCGTTTAATTTCGCAACGTGCCTGACGAACACCTGGGGAACCATGAGTAACAAGACCGGGGTTCTATCGGAAATGCGTCGGCTAGCTCCCATGCCAGACACACGGCTCTTGTCGGTCTATTCGTGCGGCTCAGTTCCGGCTCGGCGAGAGTGGTATCAACGGTTGGGACACGCGGTGTCCTCCGAAAGTAGCGAGAGTCTCATGACAGAAGGCGGGTTTCGATCCGAACACTTCTCCGAGACTCGCCTCCGGACCCTGATCGGAACGTGCACCATTCGTCCCCTCGCTGATATTGGTTACCTCGTTATCTTTTGACGCATTACCGCTCAGCGGTGTTCCCTCCACAAACGCCTCTGGAAACTCGCGAACGGTTCGTATTCGCTACTTCCGATAATGAACCTTATCGGGCAACACTTCCTATTACCCGACTTCTGGACCGCGTCTCCCAACTGGTCTAGGGGTTGCCCGTTCGCAGGAAAGTCGAAAATTCATAGGTGATGTGTCATCCCATTGAGCCTGGTCGAGACCCCATCTGTCCAGTCGGCTTTCGAGGCAATGCTAGGAAGGGTCGGGGCGGCTAGGTGTATACTAAGCGGGACTCGGAGGTCCCAAATGGAAAGTTCGGCTTCCACTGGGCCCAGGCTAAGAAAGCCTCCGCACGCGGACGCGATCCAATAGCGGTGGGGAGTGAGGCGATTTCTCACTGGTTTCCGCTACATCCGGTAGGGGAGTGGAAACATGTCGCGCCATGCTCTAGACATTCTGGGATTGACGATTCTCGGCGGTGGCCTCATCTTCGGCCAGAACGCAAACTCTCCGTACGTGCTGAAAACGTTCGCCGGGAGCTTTCCCTTGGGCGACGGAGGGCCGGCGACGCAGGCATTGCTGTCCGCGCCGCGTGCAGTGGTCACTGACAATTCGGGCAATGTGTATGTGCTTGATCCCGGCAACTACCGCATCCGGAAGTTCGCGCCGGGCGGCGCCATCAGCACTGTGGTCCAGTTGGGCGTCGCCGTCAACGACATGAAGCTGGGCAAGGACGGCAACTTCTATCTCACGGCGTCGGGTCTAGTGTACAAGCTGTCGCCCACCGGTACGGTGACGGTGCTGGCTGGCAATGGAACGCCCGGATTCAGCGGGGACGGCGGGCCGGCGGCGCAGGCGCTGGTGGGCGTCGCCCAAGGAATCGTGCTCGATTCGGCGGGCAACATTTATTTCGCCGAACCCTCGCGCATCCGTGAGATCACACTCGACGGAAACATTCATACGGTTGCCGGAACGGCAACGGCTGGATACAACGGCGACAACCAGGCGGCAACTTCGGCGCAGTTGAGTTATCCCACGGGTCTCGGGATCGATAGCTCGAACAACCTTTACATAGCTGACAACGAAAACTACCGGATCCGTAAGGTCTCAAACGGCGTCATCACTACGTTCGCAGGTAGCGGTGTTGGGGACCATCCTGTAAACGGTCCCGCCACGGCGAGCCCGATAGGCATACCGGGGGCGGTGACTGCCGACGGTTCCGGGAACGTATTCGTTTCGGACCTCAGCTTTAGCGAGATATACAAAATCGGCACTGATGGAAACCTAACCCAGGTGGCTGGAACGCCGACGTTCGCCTATAGCGACGGGCCCGCGACCAGCACGTATGTCATCAGCCCGCAAGGGCTCGCCCCGGATGGGTCCGGGGGCCTGTACATCGCGGAGACCGGGGGTAATCGCGTGCGCCAGCTTAGCGGCGGAAATGTGCTCACAATTGCCGGCCGTCTGCACTACGCAGGAGACGGCGGTACAGCCACGTCCGCGCTATTCGGTACCGTCCTGGATACGGTCGCCGACACACAAGGCAACGTGTACATTCTGGATTCCAGCAATTACCGAATCCGCAAGGTCGCCCCGAACGGCACCATCAGCACCTTCGCGGGCAATGGGCTTCCGGGAAACCCAACGGACGGCGCGACGGCGGCTTCGGCCGCACTTCCGCAGATAATTTCGATGACGATAGACGGTCAGGGGAACTTCTACCTCGGTACTTTCCAGAAGATCTATAAGATCAACGCCGCCGGTGTGATCAGCACGTTCGCGGGAGACCCGAGCGCGGCCACCGGCTCCGGAGACGGCGGTCCAGCCACGAAGGCCCAACTGAACGTTGCAACCGGGCTCGCGGCAGATAGCGCCGGTAATATTTATGTTGGCGATTGCTGTAACTCGAGAGTAAGGAAGATCTCGCCGAGTGGGATCATTACAGCTTTTGCCGGCACGGCAGGCACGCCTGGTTATTCAGGCGATGGGGGGCTGGCGACGAGCGCGCGATTAGCGGGCCCCAGCATCCTGACCGCAGATGCGGCGGGGAACGTCTACATCGGCGATTCCGGAAACAATGCGGTGCGAATGGTGACGCCGGGCGGCATCATCAGTACGGTAGCCGGCAACGGAACCGCCGGCAGCCCCGCCGATGGCGCACCGGCCAAGTCCGCCCTTAACGCCGCGGCCGGATTGACTGTCGACGGCGCCGGCAATCTGTACATCATGTCGACCAACTACAGCATATATCGCGTGAATACCGCGGGGATCATTCACGTCGTCAGCGGGTCGGGCACAGCCCCCGTGGCCGACGGAGTACTGGCAAACACCACCACCGGATTCAACGGCAAGGGAATCAAGGTGGACTCGAACGGCGATCTCCTGGTGGCCGATCCGAGCGGCAACGTGATCCGGAAACTCGTTTTCGATGCTCCCAGCGGGGTTGCGGTCGCCGATGGTAACAATCAGACCGGGCCCGTCGGTACGACACTGCCAAAACCTTTGAAAGTCTTGGTGAACGGACGGGGCGGAGTGCCCGTGCCGGGCGCGACCGTGGTCTTCGCGGTAACTTCAGGGGATGCGACCCTCTCAGCGCATAGTTCGCTGACCGACAGCACCGGAACGGCAGCCATCGGTGTGACCTTCGGATCGACACCGGGCAGCGTCAATATTGCCGCCGCCGTCGCGGGCACCGGGTTCGGCACTCAGTTCACGCTCACCTCGACCGCGGTGAATTCGAACGGAGGCGCGCCGGCGATTACTTTGGTGGCCAACGCCTTCGGCGACGCTCCGCTGATTGCGCCCAACATGTGGGTGGAGATCAAGGGATCGAACCTCGCGCCTGCCGGCGATTCGCGCATCTGGCTGGGCCCGGACTTCGTGAACAACCAGTTGCCGACTCAACTCGACGGCGTCAGCGTCACAGTCAACGGAAAGCCCGCATACGTCTACTTCATCAGCCCCGCTCAAGTGAATATTCTGACTCCGCCCGATGCTCTGCCGTCGTCAGTGCAAGTGCAGGTGACGGTGGGCGGCGTGCAGAGCAACATCACGACGGTCTCGGCGCAGCCCCAGTCCCTCTCGTTCTTCGAATTTGTGTCGTCGGCTGGTCTTCACTATGTGTACGGCAGACACGCTAGCGACAATTCCCTCATCGGACCGCCAGGTCTGTTTCCAAGCGCTCCCAACCTTACGACGCCGGTCAAGCCCGGCGAAACGATTTACGTCGCGGGGACCGGGTTCGGACCCACCGATGTCCAGGTAGTGAACGGAGCACTGACGCAGTCGGGAAATCTTCCGCTACCGTTCCCGGTGGTTAAGATCGGCGGCATTCAGGCCTCGGTGAGTTTCGCGGGCCTGATTGCGGTGGGCACGTATCAGATCAACCTGGTAGTGCCCTCCAACGTGCCAGATGGGGATCTTCCGCTCACGGCGACGTACGACGGTCTGAACATTCAGTCAAATCTGCTCATTACCGTGCAGCACTGAGTGCTTTGGGCGGCCCGCGTGTATCGCGAACGCGGTTTTGAGTTCGCTGCCGATAGTGGTGGACATCAGGCAGACATTGTCGACGAGTGTTTGACGCACACCGAGCGGCTCCTTCCTGCGAGCAACTGCGTTTGTTATCTTGATGTGACAGTAACCGACGAGACTCATAGCGATGCAGAAACGATGGATTACAATCTGCGCGATTTCCCTGCCACTGGCCACGGCACAAGGCGACCAGAACTGGACCCTTTATGGCGGTTCACCGACCGACCAGCGCTTTAGTCCGCTTAGCCAGATCAACGAAAAGACGGTTTCCACGCTGGGCTTGGTGTGGAGTAAAGAAATCGGTACCACACGGGGCGTCGAAGCCACTCCGCTCGTGGAGAACGGCATTATCTACACCACCGGCCCCTGGAGCGTTGTCTTCGCGTTCGAGGCCAAGACGGGGCGCATGAAATGGACTTACGACCCGAAGGTCGCTCGCGAAAAGGCATATTTCTTCTGCTGCGACGTAGTGAACCGCGGCGTCGCCCTGTCCGATGGCAGGGTTTATGTAGCAACGCTCGACGGACGTCTCATAGCTCTCGATCAGCGCAACGGCACGCCTGTCTGGAGTGTCCAGACGACGGATGGGAAGGCCTACTCCATCACCGCCGCTCCTCGCATCGTTAAAGATAAAGTCGTGATCGGCAACGCCGGTTCCGAATTTGGCGTGCGCGGCTACGTAACCGCTTACGATGCTGAAACCGGCGAACAGCGCTGGCGCTTCTATACTGTCCCGGGCGATCCAAAAGCCGGATTCGAGTCCGCCGCAATGGAAACAGCCGCGAAAACGTGGAAGGGCAAGGAGTGGTGGAAAGGTGGCGGCGGAGGCTCGCCTTGGGAGGGCGTGATTTACGATCCCGAGCTCGACCTATTGTTTTTCGGAACGGGGAACGCGTCCACGTGGTATCGTGCGCTCCGAGGCGATGGTGACAGCCTCTACACAGCCTGCATCGTGGCGCTCAAAGCCGCCACAGGAGAACTCGCCTGGTATTTCCAGACCACGCCCGGCGACAGCTTCGATTACGATGCAACGCAGCCTCTCGTTCAGGCTGATTTAAAAATCAACGGCGCCGCGCGGAAGGTTCTACTGCAGGCAAACAAGAATGGCTTTTTCTACGTGCTCGATCGCCAAACGGGCGAGTTTTTGTCGGCGGCGCCCTTTGTCAGCGGAATCACGTGGGCCAGCGGGATCGATCCCAAGACTGGCCGCCCCATTGAATTCCTTGGTGTAGCGGACGGCAATCCGAAGCTCCTTTCACCCGAACCCAACGGCGCTCATAACTGGAATCCGATGGCATTTCATCCAGGTACCGGGCTCGTGTACCTCCCGGCGCGAGTCGGGACTCAGATGGTGCACGTCCCCGATAAGAAATGGAAGTATGATCCCGAGCGCGACAACGTTGGAATCGACGGCAACTACGAAGGACCACTCTTCGCCAAGATGGAGGCGATGGCGCCGCCAGCGGGCGAGCTGCTTGCCTGGGACCCGATCGCCCAGAAGGCGGCGTGGCGGGCACCGTACCCGGTGGTGGACGGAGCCGGTGTTCTGGCCACTGCAGGCAATCTAATCTTCCAAGGACGAGCCGATGGCATTTTCGCAGCGTATCGGGCCAGTGATGGCGAACAACTATGGCGCTTTGACGCCGAGACCGGGATTATGGCGCCTCCAGTGACCTATACGGTGGATGAAGTGCAATACGTTACGGTGATGGTCGGCTGGGGCGGGGCCGCGGGCTTGATGAACGCTCCCTCAAGCGGGGCGGTGAGACCCGGATACGGCCGCATCCTTACATTTGCACTCAACGGCTCGACGCAACTGAATGCGCCAGCATATGGGCATAAGAACGCTCCCGTGCCGGCGAGCACGGCGAAACAGAATCCGCGAACCGTACACCAGGGGGCCCTGCTGTTCAACAGCAATTGTTTCTTCTGCCACGGACTGAACGCCGTCGCCGGTCCGCTCCCCGACCTGCGCTACTCGAGCAAAGAAGTGCTGGATTCCTTCGAAGCCATCGTATTCGGCGGCACACGAGCTTCCTTCGGAATGCCCTCGTTCAAGAAGATTCTCTCAACAAAAGAAGTGAAAGCAATCCGCGCATATGTCATCGCGCGTTCTCAGGAATCCGCGAAATCGGCGGGGGCGTCGCAGCGACGCTAGGCCGCAGGTCAGTTCGAATCAGCGCCTGTCCAACCAGAACCACGCGCTGCGTCGCCGCCTTTTCCTGAGGACCCTGAGCTTTAATCTTGGGACCAAATTCCAAGCCCGACAAGAGAAGACAGCATGGCACAAGAGTCTTGTAGGTTCTTCTGATTCGCATCCCGTCATTCTATGTCAAGGCGGAAGGACCGAGACGGTTCTGGCTGACGTCAACCAGGATTCATGGAGGACTACCGATATTGCGCGACATCAGGCCCAGCGCTCCGCTGATTGTTGTCTGTTTGATCCAGGAAATGGAACCGTCCCGGTGTCTCCTGCCGAATTGTCATCTATGAAGAGAAGTTCGTTTTGTATAACCAGATTGGTTATCGCCCTCTGGAATCATTCTTCCAGAGGCGAGCGCCCCCAACAAATGCATTGCGGTTGTCGCCGAGTTGCGCGTGGGCAGGAAGCGTCTTGAGGATTTTGCTATTGCCGCCCCCCAATACAACGTATTCGGCGCCCAAAGCGTCACCGAGCCTCTTCACGACAATCGCCACGTGACGTCGCCACCGTTTTTTCCCTAATCGTTCCAAGCCGCGGAGGCCAACATAGTCCTCGTATGTCTTGTCATTCTTGTAAGGAAGATGCGCCAGCTCCATCGGTTCAAGGACTCCGTCAACGATCATTGCGGCCCCAAGCCCTGTGCCGAGGCCGAGGAACAGCATACGTCCCCCTTCATAGCTTCCGAGTGCCTGCATAGCGGCATCGTTCATAACTCTGACTGGAAGCCGGAACGCCTTGGCGAAATCAAATCCAACCCAGCCGCCGCCGAGATTGTGAGGCTCGCGCACCGGGCGTCCGTGGATCACGAGCCCTGGAAATCCGATCGAGACAACGTCATATTGCCAGTCCTTGGCCATCCGCTTTACATCCCGCACCATCTTCGCCGCGGTCATCGCGGGGCCAGAATCGATTTTGCGCTCTTCGCGTCTTCCCGTGACCCGCACTTTGACATGCGTTCCTCCCACATCGACCACAAGAATCTTCGGGCTGTCTTTCACGTTAGGCATGGATTTTTCTCGCCGACGCGATCCTGAAGGCTGTGAGCCTCAATCCTCCAGCCGTTCTTCGATTCTAGACTAGCAACTACCGACAATGCTGCTTGTCAGGGCGGGTCAGTCGGCGGAATGCTCTCTCGACCACTGCCAAAGCGTACGGTCGAGGTCGCGCAGGCTAACCCCGTTTTCCTGTGCCAACCCTCGGCAATGGTTCAGGTACCTAAGATAAAAATTAACCGAATGCCAAGAGCGTGCCACCCCAAGCGATTGGTGTGCGCGGAAATCTATGATTGTGTGCCGCTGCGAACCGATTGCTGTGAGAATCGCGGACGCGACGGGAATGTCTACTCCCGCGAGACCGCAAAGAACGGATATTGCTGCGCGTTCCGTCTGAGCCGATATCGCCAACCTGAGGGCGTCGCTGATTTCGAGGTCTGAATTTCGCTCTAAACGAGTAATTCCCCTGCCGCCGGTCTTCCACCGAAAGATAGTTTCAAGGCCCGCACGGTTGTAGTCACGCCTAGCAATGCGTTTGCAAGATTAAAGCCTTCATTTGGCGAGGCGCTCGTGCTCGACAGCGTGTCGTCGCCGATCACGAAGCGGGTCTACAACATGGCCCTGAACGAGCTTATGGCCTGGTCTCAGCGGGCTCCGCGGCACGGCTTCACTAAGGCAACGGTGAGCGCGTGGTGGAGATCCCCGGCGGGCGTTGCCGCTCGGCACGTCTTCCGACCCGTGAACCGCGCGGGCGCGGTTACCGGCGAGCACCTGGGCGAGAAGGTCGTCTGGCATATGCTCCGGCAGTACGCGGCCGAAGTCGGAGTTCCCGGCATCGCTCCACACGATCTTCGCCGCACGTGCTCCAAATTGTGTCGCGCCGCCGGCGCCGAGTTGGAACAGATCCAGTTGCTCCTCCTCCATCCAGCTTCACCCTCTCGAACCCACGGGCTTCCTGGATCGTCGCCGGGTTGACGCTGCGTTCCATGCAGAAGGCCGTGGTACCCAAAACCGCTTCCCTAAGCTGGCTCACCAGCTCTTCTTTTTTGTGGGCGGGTGAGACTTCCGGTTTCGGCTCGCCCAGTGCGGTTCCGTAGATAGCTAGCGCTTTTTGCAAATTGCGGAAGACGCCGACGTAATCGACGATCAGGCCGTTCTGCTTATCGCGCATTTCCAGACCGCGGCAATTGCAGTTCCAGTCACACGTGAGTCACACAAAAATTTGGAGCCTGTAAACTAATGAAACGTCCAAGGTTTAAATGGTGCGGAGAGGGGGACTTGAACCCCCACGATGTTACCACCGCTAGCACCTCAAGCTAGTGCGTCTGCCAATTCCGCCACCTCCGCAAGGTGGACTACTTTTTCGGCGGCAGTGGCCGGTCCGGACTCGGCACCACTGGAGCCGGGATGGTCTGCGTCGGCAATTGTTTCCCGTCCACGGACGGCTGCACCTGAAGCGGTACGGACTCGCCCACCGGGACCTGTGCCGGAGCTGGACCTTTCTGCGCCGGGACCGGTTTCGCCTTGTCCAACAATGTGGACGACCCCCCATGTCCAGCTCGCGTCGCCATGATCGACAAGGATAACGACGTTACCATGAACAACGCCGCTGCAACCGTTGTCGCTCTGGACAGCGCCGAAGCCGCGCCGCGCGGCCCAAACACCGTCTGCGAACCCATGCCGCCAAATGCGCCCGCCAAGTCTGCCGCCTTCCCGCTCTGCAGCAGGACGACCACGACCAGGAACAAGCACACAACCACGTGAACAAACGTCAGCAAAATGATCATACAGAATCCTCGGCGGGCTAAAACTTATGTTACCACGCCCTACTTATATGCCGCGATGCCGGTCACCCTTTCGCCGATCACCAGCGTGTGGATGTGATCCGTGCCCTCGTAGGTCTTAACGGTTTCCAGATTGCACATGTGCCGCATGATGGGATATTCGTCCATAATGCCGTTGCCGCCCAGCAGATCGCGCGCCGTGCGAGCCACCTCCAGTGCGGACCGCACGTTGTTCCGCTTGAGCATCGAAATGTGCGCCGGCTCGATCTTGCCCGCGTCCTTCAATCGCCCCGCATGCAGCGCCAGCAACTGCGCCTTGGTGATTTCCGTCACCATGTCCGCGAGCTTTTCCTGAACCAGTTGATGCGACGCGATCGGCTTATCGTCGAACTGTTTTCTTAAAACCGAGTAAGACCGCGCCGTTTCATAGCAGTCCATCGCCGCGCCGATCACGCCCCATCCGATTCCGAAGCGAGCCTGCGACAGACAGCCCAGCGGTCCTTTGAGTCCCTTCGCGCCTGGCAGCATCGCGCTCTCGGGCACGCGGCAATCGCTGAACGAAAGGCTCGCCGTGACCGACGCCCGCATCGACATTTTTCCGTGCAGTTCCGACGACGTGAACCCCGGCGTCCCGCGCTCGACCAGAAACCCGCGAATACCGTCCTCCGCCCGAGCCCACACCACCGCGACGTCCGCGATCGAGCCATTGGTGATCCACGTTTTTTCGCCATTGATCACCCAGCAGGAGCCTTGCTTGACCGCTCGCGTCAGCATGCCCGCCGGATTCGATCCGAACCCTGGCTCGGTCAGTCCGAAGCAGCCCAGCGCCTCGCCGGATTGCAGCTTGGGCAGCCAGCGCTGCTTCTGATCCTCGGTGCCATACGTGTAGATCGGGTACATCACCAGGCCGCCCTGCACGCTGGCGAAACTGCGTAGTCCGGTGTCGCCGCGCTCCAGCTCCTGCATGAGCAGCCCGTATTCGACGTTGTTCATTCCGGCGCATCCGTAGCCCTCCAGATTCGCTCCGAAGAAGCCCAGCTTGCCCATCTCGGACACCAGCTCCAACGGGAATCGAGCTTCGCGATAACAATCGCGAATCACCGGCACCACCCGATCGTCCACAAATTGACGAGCGGTCTGCCGCACCATGAGTTCCTGTTCGCTGAATTGCGAATCGATGAGAAGGTAGTCTACGCCGGGGAAGCGAGCCATAAGAAATCAGGATACAGGAGTTCGGGACGTGCGCGCTCCAGTTGGAGTATCTTTCAAAAAGAGGAATGTCATGCGCGCCTTTCTGCTCGTTCCCTTGTTTTCCGCCGGATTCGCATACGCCGCCACGATCGATTTCACGTTTCGCGCCCTGACTGCAGAAGTCTCAGTCAACGGAGGTCCTGCCGTCAAGACCGATCTTGCGGTGAAGCTTCTTGCCGACACGTCCAAGCTCGTGTCGGGCGGTGGTTATGGCAATTCCGATCGTTATCTCGACTTGAAGGGCTTCGTGTCGAGCCAGACACTCGGGCTTTTAAATGTCGAAGCGACGACTCCCTTGACCGTCGACATTGGCGCGCCCGCGGCGACCAGGCCGTTCCGAGACGCGACGGTGCTGATGGTTTCAAACAACGTCGTGAACGGCATCTTCGACCTGCGCGATGTCGGACGGTGGGACCGCACTTCGGATATCGGCCCGCTGCGTGGACCCGCGACTGCTAGCGGTCCTCTGAAGATCGCGCTGAAAAACGGCAGCACGCTTTCGATTACCACGCTTGAGAGCGTCGAACCCTGGGGTAAAGCGTCTTTTCAAGCCGTGGTGATGCCGGACACCAAAGCGTTCGAGGGCAACCTGCGTAAGCTCGGCGAGAAGGAACTGGTTCTTGAGAGTCCCGACAAGCGCGCGCTTCGGCTGCGGCTGATCGCGAAAACGATGTTCCGCGATCCGCAAGGCTCGCCGATTCGCGATTCGCTCCTGCGCCCGGGCGATCGGCTGTCCGTGACCGTCAATAAAGATGACCCGGAGACCGCAGTAGCCGTTGTGCTGGTCGAGAAACGAGCGCGGTGAAAGGAGCCAGAACCGGCAGCCTGTCTCCTGACTCCTACTTCTTGTGGATCAAAATATTTCCGTTGAACGTCACAAACTGCATCTCCGGACCGCCGCCGTTGATGGTGCCGTACATAGTCTTGTCCAGCCGGATGCGATACCGGCCGCCGTGGCTGCGTTGATCGTCCACCTGTGGAGGCTGTGAACCGGTCAGCTTGACATCGAAATCGCTCCAGATATCGCCGTTGTCGCTCTTCAACTTGAGATTCGCTTTGATGTCGGCAGGCAGCGTCACATCGATAGTCCCGTTCATCGACGAAAAACTCATGGTCTTGTTGGGTGTCACGCGATCCAGAGTAACCGTGACCCTGCCGTTCATCGAATTGGCCAGCACCGATCCGGACACGTTGGTCATGGTGACCGATCCGTTCATGTTCTGCGCATCGATTTCGCCGGAGACGCCTTCGATCACGATCTTGCCGCCGTTTACGCTGCGTACCTTAAGCGAGGTTTGCGCCGGCACCTGCACCACTACGTCGGCGGAATGCATCACGCCGGCGCGAATGTTGATGACATTGTTGTCCTCGCTGATATCCAGGCCGGAGCTGTTGGAAGTGATCTGATGCATGCCCGGCGGAACGCTCGATGGGCGGTGGTTGCGGCTGGCTCGGCCGTTGGCCTCGATAATCGCGTCATTGCCGCTGCCGCCACGAACGGTGATACTGCCGTTGAACACCTCGATGTTTACCGTGCGCGGCTTCGACGCGTCGCGGAACGGCACTGTCAAACGATCTCCCGTGTCCTGCCCGAATACCAGCGCGGCTCCCATCGTCCAAACCGCTGCTCCGACTGTCCAGATGCTCTTTCTTATTGTTGTTTTTTTCATTTTTTACTTTTCCCTGTTCCTGATCAATACTTCTCCATTCAATGTTTCAAACGACAACTCCGGCCCCCCGCTGCCGATGCGGACTCCCGTCATGCGATTGCTGCGATAGATGAACTTTCCGTCCCGCTGCTCACCTTGCGACCCGGCCACCTGACGCGCGGAAACCGGAAAATCCGTATACATCCCGCCGTTCATGGTCTTCATGTTCACGTCGGCGTTCAACCCGCCGTGGAAAGCCACGTCCAGCGTTCCGTTCACCGATTTGAACGACGTCGGGCCCGACGGATTGCGCGCAAAGGTGACCTTCACCGGGCCGTTCACCGTATGTACCGAGCCAGACCCTTCGACTTCGCGCATCTCGATTCCACCGTTTACATTGCTGATCTTGAACTCGCCCGCAGTGCCCTCGACCAGAATGTGCGAGTGATTGACGGTCCGCAGCTCCAGATTGATGCTGCGCGGAACCTTGACCTTGAAGTTGTATTCGAACTCATACACCTCGCCCTCGTGAAAGCACGTGCCGCCGCCGCAGCGGAACGGGCCATCCACCATCAGGCGTACTAATCCGCCCTGCTGCGTCTCTGAAAGTTGAACTTCTTTCTTCGCCAGCGCCATGCGGTCCTGCGACCTCGCGTGCAGCGTCTTCTCAATATCGACTTCAACCGAGCCGCCGGTGGACGCCGAAACCTCGATCGCGCCAGTGACGTTGTCGATGATCAGTTCATGCACGCCCGCAAAGGATTTATGCTCGGTAGTGCGCTCTTCAAGTGGCTGGCCGAAAACGGGCAGGCTTAGCGCCAAGAACAGATAGTGCGCTTTGGACCATCGTGCCGGTCGCTGCCGCTCGCGGCTCTGTTTGGTCGTCACCGAGCCGCGAGCGCTAGCGACCGGTTCCACTATTGTGTAGCAACGGCTCTTCATTGCAGTTTCCCCAGAGCCGACTTGGCATACTGCCGCACCGCCGGATCGACCTTTTCATCCGCCGACAGCTTCAGCAGCTCCGGCGCCGATGCCTTGTCTTTCAAATCCACCAGCAGGTCGATCAGTGCGATCTGCACCAGCGCCGTATCCTGCTTGCCGATCGCCTGGACAGCGGCCGTGCGCGTCAGCGGGCTCGCGCCAAACTGGTGCAATGCGTCGACCGCCTGCAGCCGGACATTCGTGTTGGGATCCTGATTGACGGTCCTTAGCAGCGCCGAAAGCACTTCCGTGTCCGACGACGGAACCTGTACCGCATAGCTCACACCGCGCAGCCGTTCGCTGGCCGACTGCTGCTGCAATAACGACAAGGCCACCATCTGACGCATGTTCGTCACCTCTCCCCGGAGCTGCGCCAGCTCCGGATTTCCCGGTTCCACTGCCGGTTTTCCGCCTGTATGCACCGTGTATCCAATCCCTACACCCGCCACCAGCAGTGCGAAGCTCATGGCCATCTGCCACGCCGGCTGCCGCGGCCACAGCGCCAGAATCCGATCGCGCAGCGTCGGCTTCGGCGCCGATTCCAATCCATGCCGGAACGCCGCGAGTGTGTCATAGAATCGCGAGCGCAGCGCCGGACTCGGCTCTTCCGCGGGAATCAGCGCGAGACTCTTCCACAGCGACCCGAGCCGCTCCGCCTCAGCGCGGCAGCTTTCGCACGTTCCCAGATGCGCATCGTAGGCGAGCTCCTGTGTCTCGCTCAGCGTCTGGCTCCAATAATCGGTCAACAAAATCTTGGCTTCGTCGCAAGTCATGCGGTTCTCTCCCCAGCCAGGGTGAAATAAATCTGCTCCAATGCGCGCATCGCCCGGAATACGCGCACTTTTACTGTCCCCACCTCGCATCCGAGCAAGGATGCGATCTCTTCATACTTCATTTCCTGGAACCGGCTAAGCACCAGGATCTCTTTCTTATCCGCCGGCAGCCGGTCCAGCGCGCGTTTCAGGAGCGCCACATCTTGCCCCTTGGCCACCGTATCCTCGGGCCCCGGAGCCTCGCTTGCAGGTTCCGGACGGCGATCGTCGAACTCGTCGATCCCCACCACTTCCCCCCGACGTTTCTGCGCCTGATCCACATTGGCGTTCCGAGCGATCTGGTACATCCAGGCCGTGAAGCTCTGGTTCGAATCGTAACTGGCGCGGTATCTGAGCATTCTGAAAAACACGTCCTGCACCAGGTCCTCGGAAAGTTCCCGGTTGCGATTCAATGACACGAAATAACGGAACAAACCCCGATGATGGCGCTCAAAGAGCACCGCCATTTTGGCGACTTCGCCGTTGCTAACCTGCCCCATCAGGGCGTTGTCCGTTTGGTTCACGCTGTCGTAAGTGGATACTTTTCAACGATAAAAAGGTTACAGACGCGGTCCCGGCGATGCCCGGATGCTACGATGGACCAACATGCTCCTGCCTGTGCTGTGGATCATTGGCGCGGCCGCAGGCTACGTGTATGCTCTTCAACAGAATATACCGCTGGGAACGGCGCTGCGGGTCCTGCCGGCGTTCCTTTTGGAAGTCTCGTTCTTCTATGTGCTTGGATCGGAACGGCTTCGCGCCAGAATCGAAAAATGGCCGCCCGTGGCCATCGCCATCGTCCTAACCCTCGCCGCCTTAGCGCCTTACACGATCGCGGCGACGGCCTTGGGTTCGTTTGGTCGTACAGCATTTCTCGCGATCGCGGGACTGGCGGCCGTAGTCTCCTTCTGGTATGTCCTACTCCCTCATAAGCCTGCCGCTGACGTCCTGTTCCTGGTGCTGATGGGGACCATGATGCTGGCGCGGGTTTTCCCGCACCTTTACGTCAGCCCGATTCCCAAGCTGCAGCTTCCCGTGCTCGGCCAGGCGATGTGGATCCGCACCGGCGCGTTTGCCATGTTGAGCATCCGGCGCGTCGGCGGCGTCGGATTCGGGTTCTGGCCGAACAAGCGGGAATGGAAGATCGGCGCGCTGTTCTATCTCGGGTTCCTGGCCGTCGCGATCTGGATCGCCTGGTGGATCGGATTCGGGAAGCCACGCCTGCCGGTGGGATGGGAGAAAACCACGCTGTACGCCATCGCGACATTCTTCGGAATCCTGTGGGTGGTGGCGATGGGCGAAGAATTCTTTTTTCGCGGGTTGCTTCAACAATGGATGACGCGATGGATGAAGAGTGACACGGCCGGTTTGATTTTCACATCGCTATTGTTCGGCGCGGTGCATCTGTGGTTCCGGACATTTCCCAACTGGCGCTTCGCAGTGCTGGCGGCGATCGCCGGGATCTTCTACGGGCTGGCGTTTCAGAGAGCACGCAGCATCCGCGCGTCCATGGTGGCGCACGCGCTGGTGGTCACCACGTGGCGAATCTTCTTCCCATGAAAACTACGCGTCGTCGCGCGCTCCTGGCCGGGTCAGCAGCACCGTCATCTCACCGCGAATGTCGACCGCCGGCGCGCCTGAAGGGAGATGCCAGACGTCCCCCGCTTTGGTTTGTTCGCCGGCGAGTTCGCCGTCGCCCTCAATCACGATCACAATTTCGCCCGTGCTGCTGGGATGATGGTTTCGCAATCCCGCGATCACGATTCGCGACGTATCGAAGTACTCGCAGGAGACCAGCGTCTCACCGCAAGGCGTCGCCCGTGCCGCGAAAGGCGTGCGATCGCTCACCGCGATGGCCTGATCCAGATGCAGTTCGCGAGGCCGGCCGTAGTCGTAAAGGCGATAGGTGATGTCCGAGTATTGCTGGATCTCGCACAACGCCAGCCCGCCGCCGATCGCATGGACGGTTCCAGCGGGAAGAAAGAACGTGTCTCCGGGCCGCGCCTCGAACCATTCCAGAAGATTCTCGATCTCGCCCGAGAGAGCCGCCGCGCGAAGTTGTTCCTCGCTCAGAGGCGCGTGGAATCCGGCTGCGATGCGAGCTCCCGGCTCCGCCGCAAGAACGTGCCACATTTCGGTCTTCCCTGGTGAATTGGCATGCAGCCGCGCGTAGTCGTCCCCAGGATGCACCTGGACCGACAGCTTCTCCGTGGTGAACAGAAACTTCACCAGCAGCGGAATGTCTTCGGTATGGAACCAGACCTCGCCGATTTTCTGGGAGCTGTCGGGGAACCACGGTGTCAGATGGTGCGATCCCCACACCTTTTCGAGAAAGGTCGGTTCTAGGCGCCGCGGCTGCATGATTGGCGTGCCGCGATGAATTTGTGCATCCGGTCCAGGCCGCGTTCGAGCTCGTGCATGGAGGTCGCATACGAAAGACGAACATGCTCGCGTGTTCCAAACGCCTCGCCCGGCACGACAGCGACGAATTCCTCGGCCAGCAGCTTTTCGCAGAACTGAAGCGAACTGGCGATGCCTCCGGTGAACGCCGCACTGACGTTGGGATATGCGTAAAACGCTCCCTGCGGTTCGTTGATGCGAACACCCGGAATCTGCCGCAGCCGCGCGACCACGAAATCGCGACGCTTGCGATACTCGGCCAGCATCGCCGTCACCGAATCCTGGGGACCGCTCAGCGCTTCGATTGCGGCCTTCTGCGCGATGGACGTCGGGTTCGACGTCGAATGGCTTTGCAGCTTGTTGATCCCGTCGATCACATTCGTCGGAGCCAGTGCGAACCCGATACGCCACCCGGTCATCGCGTAGGTCTTCGACATGGTGCCCGCCACCACCAGGTTGTCCTTGATTCCCGGGAACGCCGCCATGGAAATCGGTTCGCCGGAATAGAGGAAGCGGTGATAGCATTCGTCCGTCATCACCCAGAAGCCGCGATCCTTAGCGAGCCTCGCGATCTTTTCGAGTTCCGCGCGAGCAAACACAGCACCGCTGGGATTCGAGGGCGAATTGATGATCACCATTTTGGTCTTGGGCGAAATATGCCGCTCAACCATGGAAGCGCTAAGTTGAAATCCTTGCGATTCGTCCGTGTCGACGAACACGCACGACGCGCCCGCGTAATTCACCACGTCTTTGTACGTCACCCAGTACGGCACTGGGATGATGACTTCATCGCCCGGCTCGACCAGCGCCTGCATCAGGCTGAAGATCGCGTGCTTGCCGCCCACGGTCACGATGCATTCCTTGGCGGTGTAATTCGTTCCGTAGTCGGATTTGTGCCGGTCGCAGATGGCCTGCTTCAGCTCGATCACGCCGCCGGAGTTGGTGTACTTCGTGAAGTTCTGATCGATGGCCTCGTAGGCCGCGCGCTTGATGTTATCCGGCGTCGGAAAATCCGGTTCGCCCGCGCCGAAGTCCACCACGTCCGCGCCCGTGCGTCGCAGGCGATCGGCTTCCGCGGCAACGGCCATGGTCGAAGAAACGCTGATCGTTGAAATTCTATCGGCCAGATCCTGTAGTGTGTGCATACTTACCTCGCTGTCGCTCCAAATCTTTTTTTGAGCCGCGCCTCCACCAGCGGCGGCACCAGCCCCGCAATGTTGCCACCCAGCGCCGCAACATCCTTCACCAGCTTTGAGCTGATGAACGAATAGGCCTCGCCCGCCAGCAGAAACGCCGTCTCGATTCCAGGCTGCAGGCGGCGATTCATCAGCGCCATCTGCAACTCATATTCGTAATCCGAAATGGCGCGGATTCCACGTAGAATCAAGTTCGCGCCGCGCTCCACGGCATACGCCGTGGTCAACCCGTTGAACGTACCGATTTCGACGTTGGGATACGGGCCCAGCGCCTCTTCGAGCATGGCAATGCGTTCTTCGACGGAGAAGAGCGGCTGCTTGGATTCGTTTCTGAGGACGGCGACAATCAAATGATCCACCAGCCGGCTGCCGCGCGCGATCAAATCCAAATGACCGTTCGTGATCGGGTCGAACGAGCCCGGATAGACGGCGACAATGCTCGTTTTCTTCGCGGCCAATGATACTCCTTGGGGGCACAGCTGAAGTCTTATTCTAACAACATTGTTCCATGTAATTCGCGCGAACGTCACGGTAACGGAAGGCACCTGGGCGACATCCTCAAGATGTGAGAACAGCCGCCGTCGGTTTCGCGATCGTGGCCGCCGCAGTCGCGGTGGCTGCCACGCCGCCAGTTAGCATCCGGGCTGAAGACATCCTCGATCATCTGGAGCAGACCATCGCCTGGTATCGCCACATGCAATCGATCGAACAGGCGACCAATGACGTTCTGGTCCGGCAGAATGTGCGGCAGGCATCGCTCAAGGCGTTACAATTAGCGTTCGATTTCGCGCGCGCCGAAGTTGCATTAGTGGCTTCGGATGCTCAAACTTCACCGAATCCGGCCAACTCAGGCTCGAGCAACTTGCAGCAAGCCGCGACGCGAGCAGCCGATCGCGTGAGCGGTGTCGAGGCTCGCATCGCCGATCTGGACGCGGCGATCACGAAGGCATCGGAAAGCCAGCGACGACTGCTCCAAGCGCAGCGGAAACAGCTGAGCGCCGAACTCGACGTGGCTCAGGGAATTCAGAGCACAATTCAGACGTTGATCAGTTTCAGCGGCAATTTGGGCGCGTCCGGAGGCGTGGCGGCCGGATTGGCGGGACAAATCGATGAGTTGGAACGTTCGGCGCCGGAGGCTCGTCATGAAAAGCGCGCGAATGTGACTGCGAACGCACAGCCTCCGGCGCCCGCGACGTCAAGCCCGGTTGCGCCTCCCCCGGTATTTCAACCGGCATCGCGGGGCATCATCGGCCTCATCGCGGATCTGTTCAGCATCCATAGCCGCCGGAGACAGTTCATGGAGCTGCGAAAGGAGACCGATTCGCTAGTGGCGAACGGCGACCGGCTGCGGGCGCCCTTGTTGGCTGAGATGCGGACGTCCATTCACCGCACGGACGAGATCCTCAACGTTGCGCCGGCGCAGAATACAAGCGACGTGGAAACCACGCAGCGCGAACTGACCGCGCTCTCGGCGCGAATCAAGCAGGTCTCGGCAGCCACGGTTCCACTGGCTGAACAGGGCATTGCCGCGGGAACTACTCGCAGCTACCTGCAGGAATCGGTCAACGATCTGGATGACGATAGGGCCAAGGCCGCGCGATATCTGCTGGTGCGCATGGTCATGCTGGCCGGCGCGATCCTCGCCATCCTGGTCGTTTCCGAAGCATGGCGGCGTGCGACGTTCCGCTATGTGACCGACTCGCGCCGCCGGAGGCAGTTCCTGATGCTGCGACGAATCGCGGTGACTGGCGCGGTGATCGTCACAGTAATGATTGGATTCGTTACGGAGTTTGGATCGCTGGCGACCTATGCAGGCTTTGCCACGGCTGGACTCGCGGTGGCACTGCAAAGTCCGATTCTTTCGATGGTGGCGTATTTCTTCCTGATCGGCCGCTATGGAATTCGTGTCGGCGATCGCGTGACCATTTCGGGTGTCACCGGCGATGTTCTCGAAATCGGATTGGTGCGAATCTACCTGATGGAGCTCGGCCCGAATCTGGAGTCCACAGGCCGCGTGGTGGTGTTCTCGAATGCCGTAATTTTCCAGCCCGCGGCGGCACTGTACAAGCAGATGCCGGGGATCGATTACGCATGGCGCACAGTGACGCTTACGCTTTCGGGCGAGAGCGATTTTAAACTTGCCGAGGCCAAGCTGAACGCGGCGGTCGATTCGGTGTATCAGCAGTATCGTGAAAGGATCGAGCGCCAGTATCGCATGGTGGAGAAAGCGATTGATGTCAATGTCTCAGCGCCTCGCCCGGAAAGCCGGCTCCGATTCACTGATTCGGGACTTCAGGTCATCATCCGCTATCCAGCGGAGCTGAAAGATGCCGCTGCTACCGACGATCGAGTAATGAAAGCGCTGTACGACGCTATCGCGGGTGAACCGAAGCTTCAATTCGCGCCATCCGGGAGACCGACAATTCAGTTGGCGGCGTAGAGCGTCGCTGTCAGGACCTGCGCCACACCAGGCGGCCATCGATATACACGGCACGGGCTGGCTCGATGCCAAAGAAATAAGCGAGCTCGCGATGATCGGCGGAATCGTGAATGACGAAATCAGCGCGCTTTCCCGGCTCAAGAGATCCGATCTCCGCCCCGAGGCCGAGACTGTAGGCGGCGTTGACGGTCGACGCCGTGATCGCTTCGGCGGGCGTCATTTTCATTTGCGTCGCCGCGATCGAAAGAATCATCGGCATGGAAGGAGTGGGCGATGAGCCGGGATTGAAATCGGTGGCGAGCACTACCGCGAGACCGGCCGCGATCATCGCGCGAGCATCAGGGAAACGCCTCGATCCCAGGGCGTAAACCGCGCCGGGCAGCAGCACGGGCTGCACCTGCGCTTGTTGCAAAGCGGCGATTCCGCCGGCGTCAGTGTGTTCGAGATGATCCGCAGTGACCACGCCGAGTTCGGCCGCTAGCCGCGCTCCTCCCGAATTTTCGAGCTGATCGGCATGCATCCGCAATCCCAAGCCATACGATCGCGCAGCGAGCAGGACGGCGCGCGCTTCTTCGAGAGGGAAGACGCGAGGCTCGCAAAACACGTCGCAGAATTTCGCGATTTTAGCGGCGCGCGGCAGCATCTCATTGATGACAAGGTTTACGTATTCGGAACGCCGTCCGCGATATTCGTCCGGAACCTCGTGCGCACCGAGAAACGTCGGGACAGTGCGCAGGGGGCCAAGCTTGACGATGGTCCTCAGCAACTTCAACTCGTCGTTCAACGAAAGACCGTAGCCGGATTTCGCTTCGATGGTCGTCGTACCGGTCCGGAGAAACCATTCCGTATAGCGCGCTGCCGCTGCGAGCAGTTCATCTTCGCTGGCGGCGCGCGTCTTGCGAACGGTGGACCGGATGCCTCCGCCGGCCGCGGCAATCTCCTGATACGTAGCCCCTTCCGCGCGTTTTTCGAACTCGTCGGCGCGATTGCCTGCGAACACCGGATGCGTGTGCCCGTCGACAAAACCGGGCATGACCACGCGCCCGCCCGCGTCGATCACCTCCGTGTCCGCGTTAATCTTTATTGCTGCACGCGGTCCGACTTCGACGATTTGCCCGTCGCGAATCAGCATCGCGCCGTCGCGAACGATGGCGAGATCGCGCAGCTCTGCGCCCACACGCGGCCGAGGAGGTCCCGCCAGTGTGACGAGTTCGGAACAGTCGACGACAGCGAACTGATTCACTGGAGATCCATCGGAATCCGGACGCCCTTTTCGCGCGCGACTTCTTTCGCGCGATCGTAGCCGGCGTCAACGTGGCGAATGATTCCGGTCCCCGGATCCGTCGTGAGGACGCGCTCCAGGCGGCGCGCGCAATCGGCGGTGCCCTCGGCGACCACCACCATCCCGGCGTGTTGCGCGTAGCCGATGCCGACGCCGCCGCCGTTGTGAATGGATACCCACGACGCACCTGCCGCGACGTTGACCATCGCGTTCAGCAGTGGCCAATCGGCGATGGCATCGGAGCCGTCCAGCATGGCTTCCGTTTCGCGATACGGCGACGCCACCGAACCTGTATCGAGATGATCGCGCCCGATCACCACTGGCGCGGCGATCTTGCCTTTCTTGATCAGATCGTTCATGGCGAGGCCGAACTCCGCGCGTTCGCCGTAGCCGAGCCAGCAGATGCGAGCGGGCAATCCCTGGAAATGAATCTTCTCCGACGCAAGCCGCATCCAGCGCTTCAACGTTTCGTTTTTCGGGAACAAATCCAGCGCCAGGCGATCCGTGGTGCGGATATCTTCGGCGTCGCCTGAAAGAGCAGCCCAACGGAACGGCCCGCGCCCTTCGCAGAACAGCGGACGAATATATTCGGGCACGAACCCGGGAATGTCGTAAGCGTCATCGACCCCGGCGCGCTTCGCTTGCGTACGAATATTGTTGCCGTAGTCGAACGTCACCGCGCCCATGCGCTTCAACGCGAGCATCGCCCGAACATGCTCGCCCATCGCATCGATGGAACGGCGGACATACTCGTCAGGATTCTCGCAACGCAGCGCGCGCGCTTCCGCGAGACTAATGCCGTTGGGGATGTATCCGTTCAATTCGTCGTGGGCGCTAGTTTGATCCGTCAGGATGTCCGGCACCACTCCGCGCCGCACCAGTTCTGGTAATACGTCGGCACAGTTGCCCACCAGACCCACTGAAATCGCCTGGCCCTTGCGCTGCGCTTCCCCGAGAATCGTCAAGGCTTCGTCGAGGGTCGACGTCAGGCGATCGCAATATCCCGTGTCGATCCGCTTCTCGATCCGCGTAGGATCGACGTCGATGCCCAGAAAACACGCGCCCGCCATCGTAGCCGCAAGCGGTTGCGCTCCACCCATTCCGCCCATGCCGCCGGTAACGATCAGTTTCCCCGTGAGCGATCCGCCGAAGTGTCGATCGGCGGCGGCGGAAAATGTTTCAAACGTTCCTTGGACGATGCCCTGGCTGCCGATATAGATCCACGAACCTGCGGTCATCTGGCCATACATGGTCAATCCCATCCGCTCCAGCCGATGAAACTCGTTCCAGTTGGACCAGTGACCCACCAGATTCGCATTCGCGATCAGCACGCGTGGCGCGTCGTCATGAGTTCGAAAAATGCCGACGGGCTTTCCCGACGCGACCAGCAGTGTCTCGTCGTTTTCCAGCGATTCGAGCGACCGCACGATGGCGTCGAACGCCTCCCAGCTTCGCGCTGCGCGGCCCGTGCCGCCGTACACGATCAGATCATCTGGACGCTCCGCCACGTCCGGGTCCAGATTGTTCATCAACATCCGGAGCGCGCCTTCCTGGCGCCAGCCTTTGCAACGCAGCGCGCGTCCACGTGGCGCGCGAATCACTCTGCTCATCTCTTTACAATACCTCGCGTATTTTGCGGTCGAATTCGGCCGCTGAAAATCGCGCGGCAGCCGCTTGAAGCTTGGCGGCCGGCACTTCCGCCGATTCGAATTTCCGCACCGCGGCCTCCAGAGCGATCTCATCAGGCGACTCGTAAAAAAAAGCGCCTTCCGGCGGAACGATCTCGAGTACGCCACCGCGTCCTAGCGCGATTACAGCTTTGCCGCTGGCGATCGCTTCCACGGCGGTGATTCCAAAGTCTTCCTCTCCAGGCAGGAGAAATGCACGGCAACGGGCGTATAGCGTGCGCAGTTCCTCGTCAGAAACGCGTCCGCAGAATTCGACATTTGGCGCTGCCAGCTTGCGCAAGCGCGCGAACTCCGGGCCGTCTCCGGCGATGCGCAGCTTGCGGCCGCACTTCGAAAAGTACGCGATCGCGCTGTCCAGGCGCTTATACGGGACCAGCTCGCTGACCATCAGGTAGTAATCCTCGGCCGGCTCGCAGCAAAACGATTCCACGTCCACGGGCGGATGCACCACGCTCGCTTCACGACGGTACGTTTTCCAGATGCGCCGTTTCACGTTCTCGCTATTTGCGACGAAGGTATCCACGCGAGCGGCCGTCGCGAAATCCCACAGGCGCAAATAATTCGCCAACGGAGCCATGGCCCAGCGCTTCACGCGCGATCGGGTCCACTCGTGCAGATAGGCGGGATACAGGTCCCACAGGTAGCGCATCGGCGTGTGGCAGTAACACACGTGGCGCGTGGACGAATCCGTCAACACGCCTTTCGCCGGACCCGACTCGCTCGAAATGACCAGGTCGTATCCACGCAGATCGAAATGTTCCAACGCCAGCGGCATCAGCGGTAGCAGCGACCGGTAGTGCCGCCGCAGCGGATTCAGAAATGACGCGGTGACGCGTTTCGACCGGATCAGCGGCGATATTTTTTCCGGATCGTAGAACAGCGTGAACAGGTCGGCTTGGGGGTACAAACGGCACAGCGCTTCCACCACCTTTTCGCCGCCGCGCATGCCGAGCAGCCAGTAATGTACGATTGCGACCCGCACCCTTGGACGCAGTCTAGCATCTGTTAGCCTGAGTTACTGCATGGTCTCTTCCCGCGCGCGAGCCGTTTCCTGGCGCGTCCTGTTCCAGATGGCCACAGTCGGTGCATATACCGCACTGGTCAAAGTGGCCGGCGCCGCGAAGGTGGTCTTCACCGCGCGCGCATTTGGAATGAGCGACGGCCTGGACGCGTACCTGATCGCGTTCCTGCTGCCGGCGTTCGTGACCGACACTCTGGCGGGATCTCTCAACTCCGCGCTGATCCCCACGTTCATCGAAGTCCGTGAATTGGAGGGACGCGACGCCGCGAATCGGCTGTATCGCACGGTGCTGGCGGCGGCAGTGGCGTTGCTCATTCTGGCTGCATTGATCTTCGGATTGCTCGCGTCGCGCGTGCTACATCTCATGGCGTCCAGTTTCGATCCGCCAAAACTCGCGCTCACGGTCTCTCTGTTCTGGGTGATGCTGCCCATGGTTCCGCTCACCGCCTTATCGGTCACTTGGCGATCGATCCTCAACACCGAAGGCCGCTTCGCGCTGCCGGCGGTGGTTCCGGCATTGACACCCCTCGCGTCCATCGCATTTCTTTTACGCTTCAGCCACACGTGGGGCGTGTACTCGCTGGCCGCGGGAACGCTGGTCGGCACAGTACTCGAAGCGGCGTTGCTGGGGGCAAGTATGGTGCGGCATGGATTCCCGATCCTGCCGCGCTGGTGCGGACGCACTGCGGCGCTAAATCAAGTGCTCGGCCAATACGGACCAGTAATCGCAGGGGTCTTGCTGCTGGGCGGCGCACCGCTCATCGATCAATCGATCGCGGCAATGCTCGCGTCAGGCAGCGTCGCGGCGCTGAACTACGGTACCCGATTGAGCACCGTTCTGATCGCCGTGGGACCATCGGCGGTCGCCACAGCCATCCTTCCACATTTTTCGAAGCTCACCGTTACCGAGGATTGGGCCCACATCCGCCAGAGCCTGCGCGGCTACGCGATGGTGATCCTGGCCGTTACTCTGCCGGTAATCGTTGGACTCATCGTTTTTTCCGAACCGCTGGTACGTTTGTTTTTCGAGCGCGGCCAGTTCACCGGTGCGAATACGGGATTGGTAACGGCGATCCAGCGTTTTTCGCTCTTGCAGATTCCGCCCGCCATGGTGATGGCCCTCACCTTGCGGTTGATCTCGTCGATGAAGGCGAATCAGCTCCTGCTGCGCGCCGCGGCGTTTGCCGCGTGCTTGAACCTCGGGCTGGACCTGCTTCTGACGCGTTGGATGGGAATCGCCGGGATCACCTTGGCAACGTCCATCGTCCAGTTCGCGACCGTGATTTACCTGTTCTACTTGATGCGAACGCGTCTTCCCGCCAGTCGGAATTCTTCGCCGAGCCGCGCCACGGTTTCCTGAAACATCGCCCGCACCGGCGCGTCCACCAGAAATTTGCCGCGATCCGCAACGGTGATCCGATCGAACGAATCCGGCGCGAGCGCGGTGAAGCGATCGGAGACCAAACGAATCTTTCCGCCGACGATCACCATTTCGACGCGTCGCAGATCGAGCAGCGTTTCCGCCGGGCTGCGACCTTGATCCCTGACAACTATCAGATCGGCGATGCCGCCTTCCCGGATTTCGCCGCGTCCGTCATTGAGACGCAGCACGGTCGCGGCGAGGCTGGTCACCATGGCATAGAGTCGCGCGTGGCTAAGCTTCCAGATGGTTCGCGCGGCGCGCATGGCATCCAGCAAATCTCCTGGAGCGGTCATGGCGGAGTCCGTTCCCAGCGCGATTGGAATCCCACGGGAGAATGCGGAGCGCTTCAGCGTGCGCCGCAAGGTGAACAGGTTCGATACCGGACAAGTAATGAGCGAAGCCTTCCGGCGTTTCATCAGCCGCAGCCCGCGTGCGTCGAATGCGACTCCGTGGACGGTGACGGTGCGTTGATCGAGTGCGCGCAGCTCATCAAGTGCGAATATTTCGTCGCGACCCGCAGCGTCCGTAGCCTCGCCCGCGTGAACGATGAACGGCCGATTGGCTGGAGTGGCGTGGAAGCGTCGCGCCAGATCCGGTGTGAATTCGAGGGAATGCGCCCATCCTGCTTTCGCGATCCGCACGGGAAGATTCCTGGTGGCTGAAGAAGGATCTGGGTCGTGATGCGCGACGGTCGTCACACCACTCACCAGGTTTTTGAGCGCACCCCACGCGAGTCGAGTCTCACGCCGCACGCTGCGCTGTTCGCGGACCGGGGACTCGTCGGGATGGTAAATATCGTGCGCCCATGCGGTCGCGTTCGGATACGGTGGACGTCCGAGCAGAGGAAACAGATTGAAGGCAAGATGGTCGTGGGCATTGATCAGGCCGGGCAGGATCATGTGGCCGGAAAGATCGATGCTCTTCGCGGATCCGTTTATAAATCTGATGCGCCCGCCGCGAATCGTGAGATCGAGTTGTTGCGCGCGCTGGGGACCCAACGCCACTCGCGCGCCGCGAAGAATCATCTGCGCCAGCGCTTCATCCAGACTGCGGGAATCCGTCGCACCTCTTCGGCTATCTCTGCCTTACCTGCGCGCTCGTAGATCGCGCGCTCAGGTTCGCCGAAATACAGATCAACTGCGCCGTCGGGACGATAGGGACGATTTTCGATTTCGTAGATGACGCCGCCGTCGCGAAACGATCGCGTCCATCCCGCCGCGATCGCCGCCGGATGCAGATCAGCCGCGATGATCAGTCCGCCACGGCGCGTGATGCGATGCAGCTCCGCGACCGCGTCCTCGGCGGGCCATACGTACCCCAACGCCAAAATGCACAACGTAATATCCGCGACTCCATCCGCGAACGGCAGTCGGCGCGCGTCAGCCTGTGCCACGCGGCCGGGCCGCCGGGCGAGCATTTCGATGGACATGTCGACGCCGAACCCGCCGGTCCGCTCGACCCATCGCCCGGTCCCGCACGCTACGTCGATAACCAACCCGGAAGGGATCTCAAGATGACGATCGACCAGCGAAATGACCGCGTTCGGCGCGTCGTCATAGCTTCGCGCCCAAAGACGATACGCGTCGCGAGCCGATATTTTTAGAGGCTCTCGAGCCGCGGTTCCCGCAGCCGAACCATCTTTTGCATCCATCGCAGCTCCACCGGATTGTCGAACGCGTCCGCGGCGTAGCGCCAGCTTCCCATCGCTTTCAGCATCAGCCGGGCCCACTGCGGAAGCCGCCAATCCTGCACCGTCGGCCAACGGGCATTCATCACGGTTTCGAATCCGCGAATCTTTCGACGCAACTCCGGCGTCAGCCAGCTCAACTCCGGATCCTTGCGCATCGCGAACCGGAACCAACGATCCGCGGCCCACTCTTCCACGGTAGTCGGGAATTCGAAATTGTCCAGATTTCCGTACATCTCGCCGGTGCGTTGCGGCACAGGAACGTAAGTTTGAACGATGATCTCAACGGACGGGTTGATGCGCTTGACTTTCTTGGCGAACGCCACGGTCTCGTTGAAATCCGTTTCCGAATCCCGCGGATCGCCGAAAATGAGCGAGTACTCCGGCACAATTCGAGCTTCACGCAGACGCGCGGCGAGTTCTAAAGACTGCTCCGCGGTGATCTGTTTCTTCATCTCTGCGAGCTTCTGATTCGATCCCGATTCGACGCCGAAGAAGATCATCACGCATCCGGATTCGCGGATTTTGCGCAGCGTGTCATCCGAATATTTCAGGACCGCGTCGACGCGAGCTTCGGACCACCAGTTCATCTTGAACGGCGTCAGCCGGTCCGCCAATTCCCGCGCGTGATCCTCGCGCATGAAGAAATTGTTGTCGTAGAACTGGACTGCGTTCGCGCCATACTCCCGATGCAGCAGCCCCAGCACCTGCGCGGTTCGCTCCGGCGATTCCATCTTTTCGCGCGATCCAGAGAATCCCACGACGCCGCAAAAGTTGCATTGATATGGACACCCGATGCTGGCCTGATGCACCACCGTACGCGATCCCAGAAACGACGGCAAAAGATATTTCGCCGGATCGAGCGCATGATACGGCATCACCGGAAAATCGCCCGGCGACCGCATCGGCCGCTCCGGATTGTGGACGTGCAATCCAAAATCGTCTCGGTATGACAGTCCGCGAATGCCCGCGTACTTCTTGCTTTCGAGTGCCGCCAGCAATTCGACGAAGGTCTCCTCACCCTGCCCTCGCACCACGAAATCGACGTACTTCGCGTTGAGTGCAACATCCGGATAGAGCGATGGAAAGTATCCGCCCCATACGATCGGCACGTCCGGATACGCCTGTTTGAACCGCTTGCAAACAGGCATCGCCGCAGCCATCTGCGGCCCCGGCATCACGGTGACGGCGAGCATTCGCGCGCGCGTCCCGCGCATGATCCGGTCCATGGACGCACACGGGTTGTCATCCTCATTCCCGTCGACGATCGCGTAGTGTTCCCTGCCCTCGATCATGGCCGCCAGCGCGAGAATCGACAGTGGATAGCGCCGGTTTTTAGCCCTCGTCGCCCGCGGATTGAAAAACAGAATCATCGCAGGACCCCTTCGAGAATCCAGAAGCGCGAGGGCGGCCGCGTTCCCTTCCACCAAGCTTTTAGCGGACGCGAATGCCACGCGACGCCGTACCACGGCTTGTGGATACGCCAGTCGATTCGCAATTCGCGCGCCAGCGTATCGATCGTCGCCAGGTCCAGAAACTCGATGCTGCGCACGTGATCCGACTCCGTTCCGTATTGCGCCAGAAACTGCTCATGCCGTTCGCGGCGCATCATTTCTCCATGCTCGCGCGCGCGATACACCGGCGAATCCAGGATCACGATGCGCCCGCCCGCACGCACGCATCGCCGCGCTTCGGCCAGGGTCTTCGAATAGTCCGATGAATAATGCAGCGATGCATTGAACACGGCCACATCGAACGACGCATCGGCAAATGGCAGCCGATCGAATTCGGATTCGAAGCGCGGAAATGGCGGATAGTGGCGAGCCGCGCCGAGCCCGTCGCGGCCGTCAGTCAAAATATCCACGGCCACCGGCCGATGCCCGCGCAATGCGAGGCGATACGACATCCATCCGCACCCGGCGCCCAGATCGAGGATATCGAGTGGTGTACCTCCTAGCAGGCGCTTTTCGAAGTAGCGATACGTTCGCGCGCGCATGGCCCACTGCGCCGATAGTTTTCTCGAAACGTCGCGATAGGGCAGGGCGAGATAGTACGCAGGATCGTCCGATCCGCGCCCTTCCGCGCGCCGGATGCGCAGATAATCGTCGAGAAATCGTTGCCGTTCCGCTGCGAGCATCAAGCCTCTACCTCAGCGTACGATTCCCGCAGCCCGCGTCGCGCGGTGTCGGCGTCATCGACACGCCCCGCGACTTCGCTTTTCAGCAACTGATCCGCGAATTGATAAAAGCGCCGCGAATGCCTCCCCGCGACGCGCACTTCGCGATCCGTTGACGCGGTCCATTCGCCGATCCGCACCAGCTTCGTCGCAACGTCGTCGTAATACGGAGTCCCTTTGATTGGATACGAAACGGTGGTGAGGAAAATATCGGGACGGCAGGTTTTTACATGCTCCACGGTCGCCTCGATATCGCTCAGCTCTTCGCCCTCATAGCCCCACATCAGGAACATGCCGGTCTCAATGCCATGCTCGCGTAAAAGCCGCACCGCTTCATGCACCTGATCGACGCGCACGCCGCGCTGCATCGCATCCAGAATTTTCTGCGATCCGCTCTCCGAGCCGATCCATACACGAAAACATCCTAGCGCGGCCAGCGTTTCCGCCATCTGCCGGTTCATCCGATCCGCGCGCGTGATGCACTCGAACGGGATCTTCAAATCGCGCCGCTGCATTTCCTGGGCGTACTTCGTGATCCAACCCGGGTGAATGGTGAACACATCGTCGGCCATCCACAACATTTCCGGCTGATAGCGTTTCGCGATCCACGCGACCTCTTCCGCTACACCCGCTGGCGACCGACGACGATGCGTCTTTCCATACACCGAATGACTGCACCAGCGGCAGTGATACGGGCACCCGCGCGCGGTAATCACGGATACCGATCCGCGCCCATGCCGCGCGCGCCAGGCATTCAAGTATTGGTCGATATCGATTCGATCCCGATCCGGCCAAGGCTGCGCGTCCAAATCCGGAATCAAAGATGCCGCGGGATTCTTGACGATGACGTTGCCCGCCCGATACTGAATCCCCGGTACGTTGCTGAAGTCGCGCGCCCGCAGCAGCGCATCCAGCGCGACTTCGCCTTCTCCATTGACGATCGCGTGGGCGCCCGCGTCGAAATATTCGTGAGCATAGTTCGCCGGCTCCGGCCCACCCAGGATCACGCGGCAACCGCACGCTCGCGCCGCGGCTACAATCGCGAGAACATTTCGCCGCGTCATCAGATTTCCATACACGCCGACGTTCGCCGGCCGCTCGGTTTCAATGATGCGAAGGAGTTCTTCTCGCGAACCGAACGTCGAATCGTAAATCTCCACGTCGAATCCACGCGCGCGCAAATGCGAGGACAAATACAGCAGCCCCAGCGGAGCGTAGGGCTTCATGATCTCCCGCTCCTTCGGGTCATCGGCCAGAAAGTAGCCGTGGGTCAGCAGGAGGTCCATAGCAAAGTTGGATTCGCGGACACTCTTTCGAGTTCGCGCACCCGTTCCCACTGCGGGTCGCCGCCGCGGACTTCTTGATGCACGGCGTCGGCAAGCTCGCGATAAAACTCCGTCGAATACGCGCCGCGAAACATCATGGATAGATCGTCGCTATCGCGCCAATTCACTTTCTCCCCGAGTTCCTGCGCCACGCGATCGTAGAACTTCGTCCCCGGCAGGGGATACGAAACCGAAATTCCGACGTCATCGGGCGCTGTATCCCGCACCATGCGGATGGTTTGTTCGATCTCGTTCCATGTCTCGCCCGGATATCCGAACTGCAGAAAGAATCCCGCACGAATCCCATGACGGCGCAGGTTTTCGCGAGCCTCGTAGATCTGTTCGACGCGCGTCCCCTTATCCATCGCGTCCAGAATCTTCTGCGATCCGGATTCGGCGCCCATCCACACCTCGGCGCATCCGGCACGTCGCAGCGCCCCCACGGTGTCGCGCGTCATCAAATCGCAGCGCGATTGCATTTTAAACGGAACCACGGCGCCCAGGTTTTCGACTTCTTCCGAGAAGCGGCGTGTCCATTGCGGCGACAATGCGAAGATATCGTCGGCAAACCAGATGTGTCCGGCGCCGAATTCGCGTTTCAGCCGCAACATTTCCCGCGCTACGCGTTGAGGAGACCGGAAATGATAGTTCGATCCGAATACTGGCTTGGCGCACCAGTTGCAGCGGTACGGGCAGCCGCGGCTCGAAATCAGGTTGAGCGAAAAATATTCGTGAGCGCCCTGCCACGCCGCGCGGTACGGTTCCATGTCCACCAGATCCCAGGCCGCGTCGGGTAGCGCATCGAGATCGGTCAGGGGTGTGCCCGCGCGCCACACGCCGCCCGGCAGGCGATCCCACACCTCCAGGCCGCGCTCCACCTCGCCGACGATCACCGTATCGAAACCCGCTTCCAAATATTCCGGAGCACGATCACTCGCGTCGGAGCCGTTTACGATCGCGGGAACTCCCGCTTCGCGCGCGGCCGCAGCCATACGAAACGACAACTCACGATTGCGCGTCAGACACATCTTGGTCAGGAAATTGAAATTGTCCTCGATCACCGCGACCAGTTGCGGCCGATGCTGGTCGAGCGCTACTCGAAACGCATCTTCAGGCGATTCCTCCAGCGTGACATCGCACAGCGCCACCGAATCGCCACGCTCCCGCAGCAAAGCCGCCGCCAACAGCGTTTGGAGCGGGGGATACGGCTGCATCTTCCGCACCTGCTTGCGGTCGGAATACAGATGATTCGAGTGCGTGAGCAGAATGTCGGCCATGCCCTTACCTCAGCATGTCACGGGTTCGGCGGAAAGTCGCTTCGCATCCACCTTGGGCTTGGGCGGCGAAATTACCTGATTCACCAGATCCTTCACCCATAACTCCACCGGGAACTTGTAGAAATCGTGATCCAGACGCCAGCGCGCGGGGATGCTGATCGCCTCGTAGACCGCGCGATTCAGCCAGCTTTTGTCCCACAAGGCGATGGGAACGCGATTGAATGCTACCCGAAGATATTCCCGCATGGTCTGGACCTCGCGATGCTTTTCGCCCTTCAGCCACGGCAACACAGTATATCGCGGAAAAAACTCGGACCAGCCTTCCAGCGATTTGGGAACGTCGATTCCCAACTCGAACGCGCGTTCCATCACTGGAGCTCCGGGGTACGGCGTGAATATATTGGTCCAGAACTCGGCGCCGGGATATTTGCGGCAGATGTCCATCACCAGCCCAATCGATAGCCGCCGGTCCTTCTCCGTCTCCCCGGGATAGCCGAACATCATGTTGAACGAGGGACGAATGCCAGCGGCGGTCAGCTTCTCCGCGGTTTCGTACACCATCTCCAGTTTCTGAAAATCCTTGTTCATCAGCTTCATCACACGAGGCGAGCCGCTATCCACCCCGTGCACGATCTGCGACAGCCCGCTGCGCCTTAACAGTTTCAGCTCGTCGACAGTCAGGCGAGAGGTCAAATTCGTCGAGGCCTGAATGCTCCAGTCGAACTTCACGCCGGTCCGAACGATTCCTTCTGCAATCTCGAGCGCTCGGTTAAGATCGACTAGAAAATTATCGTCGACCACCCACAGTAGACTGAGGCCATAGCGCGTCACCAGATCCGTGGTCTCTTCAGCCACCTGCGCCGCCGGCAGCGCGTTCCACTTGCGGCCGTACACGCCCGCGTTGGTGCAGTATCCGCAATTGTAGGGACACGCCAGGCTGGTGATGTACATCGCCCAGCGCCGCCCGCAAATGCGCTCATAGGCGTCGAAATCAGCCATGTGGTAGGCCATCGGGGGCATCTCTGTGATGGGCTTCAGCGTGCGGGGCGGATTAAACACCATGCGCCCGTCTTGTTTGTATCCGACGCCGTCGATTCCCTCGAACGACTCGCGCGCTTCGATCCTCTGCACGATCTCGACCATGGCCTCGTCGCCCTGTCCCTTGCACACCACGTCGACATACTCAGCGGCCAGCGTCTGATCGGGCAACAGTGAGGGATGCCATCCGCCCAGCACCACGGGCAGCTCCGGATACAATTTCTTCGCCGCCTTCGCGATCTCCACTGTTTCGCGAATCATGGGGCCCGTCACCAGTGAAACGGCCAGGCACAGCGCATCGTCCAATTCTTCGATGACGCGCTGCTTGAAATTCGGAGTGATAGTGGAATCGATCAGGCGGACCTGATATCCGGCGCGCATCAAGGGTGTTGCGAGCGAAAGAATACCCAACGGAGCTGTCGCCTCCGTGCTCGAAAACGCCGGAAAGAAGAAAACGACTTTTTTAGAGCGCGACCGCATTCCTGCCCCTATCATCTTATAACCGCGCAAGCACGTGATAGAATCGTTGTTACCAGGCCATTTGATCCATAAAACGTTCTATCCACTCGGTTTTCCCGTGGTTGTAGCGTCTAACTCTCCAGCCGTGTTCGAGGCTGCGCACCTGGAATGGGATCCATGGCGATGCACCTTCAACCAGCCTCCCATCGTCCTTTCGTTCCATGTCTCTTCCGAGCGCCCCCCGCTGCCCGAGACGTCGGAATTTCACCCCCACTCGCATCTGTTCGCCTTCGTCGCCGACGCGAAAAACCTGGGCGTGTGCGACACCAACACAGGCAGCGGAGTCGCCTGGCTCACCGCGTCCGCCGTCGAAGACACCGCGTATTTCCGCTACCATTTCCTGGAAGGCATGGCGCTTGAATTGATCGTCTCTCTGCACCTGACTCCGTTCCACGCCGCCTGCGTCGCGCGCAACGGCCGAGGAGTCCTGCTGTGCGGCGACTCCGAAGCCGGCAAAAGTTCGCTCTCCTACGCCTGCGCACGCCGCGGCTGGACTTATCTGAGTGATGACGCCAGCTACCTTATCCGCAATCGCGCCGGGGAGCGGATGGTACTCGGTCATCCGCATCGCGTCCGGCTCCGTCCCGACGCTCCGGGTCTGTTCCCGGAACTTGCGTCCATCGCCCCATCGCGCCGCGGCAATGGAACCATGTCGCTCAATGTGCATACCAACGCGCTGCACACGTCGACGAATACACAGGTGGATCGCATCGTAATCCTGCGCCGCGCAAATCGAAATCAACTGACTCGCGTGGACCAGTCCGCAGCCCGCGAAATTTGCGAACCGATCTTCTACTGGTGGGACGCGCGCATCTCTTCCGAACAGCAGGCGGCATTCAACACGCTGCTCGCCGCCAGCGAGGTTTTCTCGCTCGAATATTCCGATCTTGACGCCGCCATCGATTTGCTGGAGCGATGAAGTTCCCCGACGAGCTGCTTGCGAGTCCCGAGTTCGCCGATCGCCATCAGCTCACGCCGCTGCTCGAATCGTTGCAAGGACGCCCGCACGAGGCATTGAAACGCAACGCAATTCGAGTCGAGCGCATCGCAACCGCCTATGCTGAAATCGCACCTGCGCTCGATCACGTAGTTCTGAAGGGCTTCACACACGTCCCCGATTTCACGCCCGAACTGAACCAGCGTGTTCAGTACGATCTCGACCTGTACGTCCCGCCATCGGAAAAAGAAAGAGCTCGCGACGCGCTGCTTGCGCTCGGCTATGAGCCCATTGGACGCATGGAAGGGCTCGCCATGGATCACCTGCCAACGATGGTTCGCAAAACAGGTTGGCAGTGGCGCGGCGATTATCTCGATCCCGATCTTCCGCCCGCCGTCGAAGTTCACTTCCGCTTCTGGGACCCCGAAACCGAACGTCTTCCCGCCGACGGCGTGGACGATTTCTGGACGCGCCGCTGCGGCCATCAACTCGCGCTGGTCGACAAGCTGGGCTACGCCGCGCTACACCTCACACGGCATCTTCTGCGCGGAAACGTGAAAGCATTTCATGTATGGGAACTTGCAAATTTTCTCGACACGCATCGCGATCCCGCATTCTGGGCGGAATGGCGCGCGCTTCACTCGCCTAGCGTTAGGCGCCTCGAAGCTGTGGCCTTCTTACTCGCGAAATCGTGGTTCGATTGTGCGATTGAAGTGGAAGAAATCGCGCAACTCCCGCCTGACGTCCACCGCTGGTTCGATCGCTATCGCTGGTCGCCGATTCAAGGCTCGAACAAACACGAGCTGTGGCTGCATACCAGCCTGGTCGCAACCACATCCGACCGCGTGGCGATCTTGCGCCGCCGCCTGATCCCTGCGTCGCTACCTGGCCCCATCGACGCGATCCACATTCCTCGAATGACGCTAGCGCGCCGTCTCCGGGCGGCGATCCGGAACACGACTTATGCCGCGTCGCGGGCGGTTCATCACATCGGCCTGTTTGTGCCCACCGTTTTCGAGGGCATTAAATGGTGGTTCCACTCTGCGTAACTCTGCGCTTGTCTGCGCCTCTGCGTGAGTCAGCCCGTTACAACGCCCACCGTCGTCACCACGCCGCCCACCGCACGAAACTCCGCAAGCGCCTTCTCCGCGGCCTCTTCCGACAGACTCCGGACGGCATCACTCACGATCTCCACACGCGCGCCGGTCTTCAGTAACCCCATCGCCGCCAACTTGACGCAGATCTCCGTGACCACGCCATACACCACGTAGCGCCCCGCCCCCAGACGCTCCAGTAATCCCGGCAACTCGGGATTCGTGAAGCAATCCAGCTTCTGTTTCTCCACGATGATCTGCCCCACTTGCGTAGCCGAAGGCTTCCGTTGGCCCAGCGTCCCGGCGACGCAATGGTGCGGATATTCTTTGAATTCCGGATCGTCTTCAGTATGCGCGTCCATGGTCGAAATCAAAGAAATTCCGTGAGAAGCTGCGAACTGATTCAGCGCCGCGACGCGATCGATGATCCGTTCCGCCGCCGGCACGTACAGCGCGCCCGAGGGAAACATAAAATCCATCTGCGTGTCGACGTCGAAGAACACCGTCTTCATTGGGCGACACCTTGTCTTACCCGCTCATATAAGCATTCGAGCTCGGTACTCACGTCAACTTTCCATGCGCCTGGATTCTCGAACAAACTGTGGCACGGGGCCGGAAGCTTCGCCAGCGATTCCGCGGCATACTTCCGAGCTTGCGTTGCCGTTGGCAGCGGCTCCACCAGACGTCCTCCAATGATGACAGGACGCAGCAGCGCCTCTGACGGAGCGGAGCCCGGCGGGCACGACGGGCACTCCGTCGATCGCGCCAGCAAGTCATGATCCGCGTACCGGAAAATCTGTTTCGAGCCCGGCAGCGTGTGCTTGTCCTCGCTCAGCTTGAGCGTGTATCTCTTGATAGCGGCTTTTCCGGATGTCTCCAACTCAACGAGTTTATACACCACGCCCAGATAGGGCGCGTCCGCCGACGTCGCCAACTCGGTCCCCACGCCGAACATATCGATGGGCGCCCGAGCCGCCACCAGCTCATGGATTTTGTGCTCGTTCAGATCGCCGGTCGCCATGATTTTCGCGTCACGCAATCCGGCGTCATCCAATATTTTCCGAACCGCCGGAGCCAGTTCCACCAGGTTTCCGCTATCGAGCCGCAGTCCCCATAACGGTTTCCCGAGCGCCGCCGCCCGGCGCGCGCCTTCCACCGTATCGTAGGTGTCGATCAGATAAACCGTGCTCTCGCCCAGAAGCTTTTGAAGCTGCTCAAACGCTTCGCGCTCATGCGGGAAAGACATCACCCAAGCATGCGAGCAGGTTCCGAACACCGGCACTCCGAAGCGCATTCCGGTTTCGGTGTTGCTGGTTCCTTCACATCCGCCGATGTACGCCGCACGCGCCGCGAGCGTTCCAGCTTCGGGAGAATGGGCGCGCCTGGTTCCGAACTCCACCACGCCGCGACCGAGCGCTGCCTTCACCACGCGTGCGGCCTTGGTCGCGATCATGGATTGAAACCCGATCGTCGCCAGCAGAAATGTTTCCGGGATCTGCGCTTCAATCAGCGGCGCGCGCAGCGTCAAAAACGGCTCGCCCGCAAACAGCGGAGTGCCCTCCGGGGCCGCGAACAAGTCGCCGGTGAAACGCAGCGAGGCGAGCATGTCGAAAAATCCGCCGCTAGTGTGAGCGAACTGCGGCAGCCCGCGCAGATACGCGATTTCTTCGGAAGTGAAGCGCAGATTGAGAAGATACTCAACCGCCTGTTGCAGGCCCGCGGCCAGTACGAAGTTGCGATCCGGCGGCAGCCGCCTGACGAACAGCTCGAACGTGCCGCGTTCGCCGGCCTTGCCTGCCTCGAAATAGCCCGCCGCCATGGTGAGCTGATACAGGTCGGTGAGGAGACCAGTAGGCACTATTTGTGAGGCCGGCAGTCTAGCCGGCGAGCCGGTCCCCAGACCGGCTGGTCTTCGAATCGGTCACGCGTCGTCATTTTTTGGATGCCTTGGGAGCCGCCGCAGGTGCAGTTTCCTTCACGTCTCCCGCCGCGCCTCGAACATCCCTCACCGCGTTCGGGTCGAGCTGGTAAATCGACGCCTCGCCATCCCGCCGCGCGATCCCGTTCTCAGCGATCTGGACTTTCTCGGTCCGCTTTCCGTCGTTTGATACCACGGTCATTTCGACCGCCGGCGTGGTGAATCCACTCTCCACGAACTTCGTGGCAGCCAGGTCGCGCAACTTGTCGATCAGCGCCTGGATGCTGGTGGCGTCCATCTGCTTGCCGCCCGCCATCCACTTGTCGCCGGTCTTTTCAAACGTAGTGGTCTTCGCGCCGTCTTTAATCTCGACTTTGGTCGGATCCGCGAATCCGAAGTCGAACAACTTCTTGTTGCGGAAATCGTCCAGCGCTTTGTCGACGCCTTCGCCCAGGTCCTTAGTGACTTTATGGACGCCATCCACCACGCTCGATTTCGCCAAATAGTCGTCTTTCGATTTACGAACTTCCAGCGTCTGCGTGCCACTCGCATCGGTGACCTTCACCGTCGCTACAGGGGTCGCCGAACCGAACGAGCCGGCCATTTTCTTCGCGTCTTCATCGGAGACGTTGGTATCCATCTCGCCGTTCTTCACCTTGCGGACCAGTTCTTCCACCTGGAATCCGTCGGCGCGCAGCGGCTTGGGCTTCAGGATCTGCCATTCGTTCTGATTAATTCGTCCGAACTCGATGGAGGCCTTCTTCGCGGTTAGTTCGACGCGACTGATCTTGTCCTGATCGAAGGTCATCAGACGTTTGTCGCGGAGCTGTTTGTAGTCCTTGTCCAGGCTGTCTTTGTTGAAACTGCCCATGGTGAACAGCCGCGGATCTCCGTCTACCTTGGCGTAAACGGCATTGCCGGTGGGCGTCTGATCGCCGATCAGTAGCTTCGGCTTCTTGCCGTCCTTCAACGTGAACGTCACTTCGTCGAGCGCAGGCGCGAGGCCATAGGACGCCAGATCGGTGGCGTTCTCATCCACCACGCGCTCCGAGGTCAAGCTGGAGACTGCGGTCGTGACGGCGTTGCACGCGTTCTGATCGGCGGGAAGTGCCGGCGTGAGCAGCGACCATTTGCCGGAATCGTCTTTCTTGGCGACGGTATCGGTGCCGTCGCGCTTTTTGATTTCAAATTGCGCAATGTTCTTTTCGTCGAGCGCAAGAATCTTCGGCGCGGCGTCCTTAGCGGGCTTGCCCTCTTTGGCGGCTTCCGATTTGTTGGAAAAATAGACGGCGACACCGAGCCCCGCCATCAGAACCGCAGCAATCAATAATCGGACTGGCTTCATTGTCTGCTGTTATCTTCTCTTCCACCACACGCCGACGCCCGCGAATACGATCATCAGCGGAATAAAGAACACGCTGAAATACTCCACCATGGTCATCTGCCGCGAGGTCATATTCAGCCGGCTATCGGTCGGCTCCTTGGGACGAATCGAAATCAGATCTTCGTCTGACGACAGCCAGTTCATGATGTTCATAAACAGGTCGCGATTTCCCCGGAAGGAGATGAATCCGTTCGACGACCAGCCCGCATTCCCGACCACAACGAAGCGGCCGTTCCCGCTTTCCTTGCCGGTGTTATAGGTCCCCGCGCCAGCCAATGTCAGCGGACCTTTCTTATCGGTCTTGCTGGCCCGGATCTCGGGTGAATTCAGATTCATCGTCCCGAAACTCTCCTCGCCCGTTGCGAACAGCTTTTCGACCGTAGTCTTGTCGCCGTTCTTCACTTCGATCGACCGCGCGATGGGGAACGCCGTGGGCGTTTCTTTCATTTCCCGCACGATCGCGTGCGACTCGTAGCTCACCACCAGCGGCACCTCGCCGCCCAGGCCGAAGATCTGGCCGACGCCGCTGGCATCGATCACCAGGTCTTTGTCCAGGGTGACGCCCCAGGCTGCCAGAACATCGGTCAATCCAGGATTCGCGTCGATCTGCATCTGCGCAAAATTCAGCGGCGGGTCCAGCATGAACAGCGCGCGTCCGCCGTTTTCGACGTAATTTTTCATCGCGGCGACTTCAGGCGCCGTGTAGTCGCGCTTGGGTCCGTCCACAACTAAGATTGTGCATTCGGCTGGAACATCAGGCTTTTGCAGCAACTTCACGGTTTGCGTCTTGTAGTTATTTTTCTCCAGCAACTCTTTCGCCCGGGATGCCCCGTCGCGGCCGCTATCGTCCAGCGCGTGCTCCCCCGCGCCGAGAACGAAGCACACTGTGCGCTCCCCGCCCTTCATGGCGCGAACCAGCGCTCCGGTGATCTCTTCCTCGGAAAGGGATTTCGCTTCCTGCTGCTTGCTGCCGACGTTGACGAATACGGTGCCGTAGCTTTTCACGCCCGCGGCAATCGCCGCTGTCTTTTTCTTGTCGACGTCCTGATACTGCACGTCGATCTTAGGCGACAGATTCTTGTAACGATCCAGCAGATCGTGCGCGCCCTGGAAGTTCGTCGCTTTGTCCCAGTACGTAATGGTCACGTCCTGTTTGAGATTCTTCGCGATCTTCAGGGTCTGATCGGAGAGCGTGAATTTCTTCGATTTAGTCGCGTCGTAGGTCTTGTTGTAACGATTCGCAAGAAAATTGACCGTTCCCACCACTGCCACCACGATCAATGTGTACACGGTCGCATACAACGCGAACTTGGTTTGACGGGCCTTCAACCAAGAGTTGTTCATATTACGCCCTCCACCTGAGCGACTCCATCGAGCGCGCTGTCAGGAATAAACCAACGAAAATCACCGACAAATAGTAAATGATGTCCTTCGAGTCCAGCACGCCTTTTCCAAACGAATCGAAATGCTGAAGCACCGACAGGTACGAAAGAATGCGCGCGCCGATGGAGGTCTCAAACGACGAGACCCAATCCAGCACCCACAGCAGCAGGCATATCGCGAAACCCGCGACGCCCGCCACGATCTGATTTTTCGTGCAGTTCGAAATGAACGTTCCGATGGCCAGCAGCGCCCCGCCTTGCAGCAGCAGACCCAGGTAGCCGATTGCGATCGGATGCCAGTCCGGTTGGCCGTAGGCGAATAGCACCAGCATGCTCAGCGCGGATAGTCCCAGCATCGCCGTATACAGAATCATTCCCCCGATCCATTTGCCGAGAATGATGCTGAGATCGCTGATCGGCGAGGTGAGCAGCAGTTCGATGGTGCCGGTGCGCTTCTCTTCGGCAAACAGCCGCATGGTAATCATCGGGATCAGGAACAGCCCGATCACACTGATGTTCGAGAAAACAGGGCGCACCACGAACTCGTTCACGTCCATGGGAAACGACTGCCCCATCATGGAGCTTTCAATCCCGCGCCGCACGAAATACACTACCGCGACATAGAAAAAATATCCCGCGATCAGCGCGAAAAACGCCATTACGCCGTACGCGATCGGCGAGCGGAAATAACTGTTCAGTTCCTTTTTCGCAATGGTCCAGGTACTCATTGTGGTTCTCCCGGTGTTTGTAGTGAGCCCACCGTTTCGACGGCCGGCGCCGGAGCGGCGTGTTCATCGGGTGTTGCGGTCAATTGCAGGAAGATCTCTTCCAGGCTCAGCCCGACGGCGTGCAACTCATTCAACTCCCATCCGGAGTCGACCACGGCCTTCGCCAGGCCCGGACGAATGTGACGCCCCTCTAAACTTTCGACGGTGAAATTGAACTTTCCGTCTCGATGATCTTTCGGAATCACGCGGCTGACGCCGGCCACTTGCTCCAGGCTCCGCTGCACGATCGCCGCGTCCGATGCCAGCACTTCCAGTGCTACGGTCTCGGCTCCGCGCAACCGGCTGGTCAGGTTCGCCACGGTATCCATCGCCACCAGCTTGCCTTTGGCGATGATGATGACGCGCTCGCAGGTCTGTTCGACCTCGGGCAGGATATGCGTCGAAAGAATGATGGTATGCTCGCCGGCAAGTCCCTTGATCAGGTCGCGCGTCTCGATGATCTGGTGCGGATCGAGGCCGGCGGTGGGTTCATCCAGAATCAGCACGTCGGGGTTGTGGATGATCGCCTGGGCGAGCCCTACGCGCTGCTTGTAGCCCTTGGAAAGCTTGCCGATTAACGTCTTACGAACGTCGGTCACGGCGCATTTTTCCGAGACTTCGTTGACGCGCCGCAGCAGATCGCCGCTAGGAACGCCCTTGATGCGGCCCACGAATTCGAGATATTCGTGAACCTCCATTTCCGGATAAACCGGCGGCGTCTCAGGCAGATAGCCGATGCGTCTCTTCACTTCCATCGGCTGCTCCAGAACGTTGAAACCGGCCACCGTCGCCGACCCGGAAGTCGGCGGCAGAAAGCAGGTCAGGACGCGCATGGTAGTGGTCTTGCCTGCCCCGTTGGGACCGAGGAAGCCGACTATCTGTCCCTTCTCAACTTCAAAGGAAATGTTATCGACTGCGACTTTGCGGGCGTATCGCTTGGTGAGCCCTTCGACTTTGATCATAAGTTACTCAGGACGAGCGGGATCGCTCTTTGTGAGTGCGATTAACACTACATGATAGTGTGGCCGCGGCGGAAGTGTCAATCCTGACTTTAGGGGAGGACTGCCGGATTCGGAAACGCGTCGGCGTCCTCCGGAGTGGGTTTGTGAAGACACTGAAAGTCTTTCTCGATCAAGACCTTGAGCGGACCGATTTGGTATTCGATACCGGTTTGATCCGTTTCGATCCAGCGCTTCGCCTCGCCTCTGGCCACAATCACTTGGATGGTGTCGTTCTCGAATCTGACGACATTCGAATCGCCGGATTCGACAGAATAGGAAAGCGTTTGGTCCCCTGGAAAATCCGTGCGCGTCTCGATCTCGCCGGCTTCAGCCAGCCGAGCCACCTCAGACTGGCTGAGCCTCAAACGAAGCGAATTGCCATGGAAACGTAGTTTCATGCGTCCCGATGCACCGTGTCCGGACTGAACGCCGGCAGGCAGATGGCGACGTATTCTGCACCCTTCGGCGTGCTATACCGGACCCATTCGCCTTTCTGCGCCATTACGGCCTGGCCTGCGCCCACTTCCATTATGCCGCCTTCGTGCTCGACGTTCATCGCGCCGGTGAGAACCACGGTGTATTCGTCGAATTCGGGACGCTGGCCAGGCTCGGACCACCCGGCGGGGCTGCGCATGTGGGCGATAGAGACACTCCGGTCGCGCGAATTGATGCGGCCGACGTATTCGTCGACCAACTTGTTGCCAGGAACCGGGATCCGAGTGGGTGCTTCGATGAGCTTCGGCATCGAACACCATTCTAGAACGTACCAGTGGGCAGACGATCGGTTCTTGTCGTCTGCCGAGCCGCAACACCGGAAAAGACAGGCCACCAACAACGATGGCCTGTCCTACGCTACTAGAAGCTGAACTTTGCGCCGAACTCGCCCGAAAACGACTTCGGCACGATCACGCCGGTACCGCCGATGAAGTTGGTCGGTTGGCCGAAGGTGGCCGCTCGGATGCTGGTCTGATAGTTGACGCCGAAGTTGGCGCGATTGGTCAGATCGAACGCCTGGAAGATCAGCTGGAGATGCGCTTTTTCGCCAAACTTGAAGTCACGGCTGAAACGGGCGTCGAGCTGGAAGAAATCTTCCCCGCGCATGGTGTTGTAACCGATCTGGTGGCAGGTGCCGGCATAGAGACACGCCTGCAACTGGGCCACCGAAAACGTCTTGGTCTGTGTCAGATCATTCGGAGCACTGTCGAGCGTGACCGCATGTGTATTTCCCGCGCCGCCGCCGAAGTTGTAGCTGTCGTTCTGACCTTCGAGCGGAGTCCACGGACGTCCTGTGGCCCACTGCATGATCGGCGCGAACTCGAAGCGCCACGGCAGATTTACCAGGCCGCTGATGGTGATCCGATGACGTTCGTCAGCAGGCGTCGGGCCGAAATCTTCCGGCGAGAACCACTGGCGCAGATCGGTGGGAGCGTTGCCGAATGCGGCTGCGTTTCCGTTGTAGGCGACCGCTTTCGACAGCGTGTAGGTCGCGTTGGCGGAGAAGCGCTTGCTCAGCCGGCGGCGATACGACAGGTTCATTCCGTCGTATCGGCTGCGGCCGATGGACATGTAGTCCGAGACCCGGCCAAATAGTGGAATTCCAGCGGCCGTAAACGGCGCGTCAGTAGCGCGCGGTGCACCATTGAGGGTCGGATTGACTACGATCGTTTTGCTTTCGTGCAATCCGAGCACGTGAACGTATTCGGCTTCAATCACCGAATCCGACGTGATGGCCCAGGTGTATCCACCGTTCCATTGCTGCGAGTAGGGATTCCGATAGTTGGGGTCGACGTTTTGCCCCACCGTCGCGGAGCCGATCAATTGCGATCCTCCTGGCGCGCGGATGGGCAACTGGTCAACGCCGAAGCGGAAGGCCGAAAGCGGCTGCCCCGTGGTGGGAATGATGCTCGACGTGGTGTAAGACGTGGTCGTGTAAATCGACGCATTCGCTTGCTGGATCATGAACAGCGGGATATTGATGAACGTCTGACCGTAGTACAAGCCGTAGCCGACGCGAACGACGTGTTTGCTGTTGCCCTTCACATCCCAGGCGAGCCCGAAGCGCGGGCTGAAGTCCTTGTTGTCATCGTTAGGAACGTGCGAGCCGTAGGGGCTGCCGATCTTTTGCAAGTCTAAAAACGCCCGCGCGGTCGCTTGTTCCTCGTGGCCGTTGAGATTGAAGTCCTTATCCCAGCGCACCCCCAGGTTGATGGTCAGGTTGCGTTTCACTTTCCAGTCGTCCTGGAAGTACAGACCGAACATTTTCCCAGAGAGGAAGAAATATGGATTGCCTCCGTTGCCATAGGTGAACGACTGGATGGCACCGGCCGATGCGAATCCGTTCGGATATTTTCCGTTGGTGTTGCCCAGGATCACGCTGGGGTTGTCATTGAAGAGGAGCACACCGCTGAAGCTGGAGGCAAGCAGGCCGCCGAGCTGCGGTTCCCACAGATAATCGAACCCGGTCTTGAAGGAGTGCGCTCCTTTGGTGATAGCGATGTCGTCCTTGAACTGCCACTTGCGCTGAACGCTCTCCTGCGGCACGGCCCCCGCGGTTCCGAAGTTTCCAGCCGGAAATGCGTATTGAAGCGAGGGATCTTGCGTCTGAATCACGTTGTGCCAATACTGATAGCCAAGCGTCACCGCGTTGACGATGTTTGGCGTGATTACCGAATTCCAAGAGCCATTGGCGATGATGAGCTGGTTGGTGGTGAAGTTATTCTGGATCAGCGTGGACGTGGCTTGGTCGTTCAAACCGCGATTGTTTTGGTTCGCATAGCTGAACGAGACGTTGTTTTTTTCGTCGATACGATGATCCACGCGCCCGTTGTAGCGCCAGTCGAAATACGGCGTCGGCAAGGAGTGCACGGGATTGGCGCCGAAGCTGGCGGGAAGCAGGCTCAGTTCGGTAAACGTCGGTCCGCTGATGTTGAGGCTGGTCTGCTCGCGGGCGCGTTCGAGAGCGAAGAACAGGAATGTCTTGTCTTTCTGGACCGGCCCGCCGATGGACCCGCCAAACTGCTGGCGGCTGAAATCGGCCTTCTGGCCACTGCCACCGTGGGCTGTCTCTTCGAAATAATTCAGCGCGTTGAACGGCTTGTCGCGATCGAAGAAATACAGAACACCGTGGTAGTTATTGGTGCCTGATTTGGTGATGACGTTGACCGCGGCGCCTTCGCTGCGTCCATTGGCGGCGGAGAAGCGCTGCGTGGAGATGTTGAATTCCTCGATCGCTTCAAGCGGAAGCTGCATGACTGGTCCGCCGACCGTGCCGTCTTTATTGTCGATCCCGTTGACGGTGATATTGACGTTGCGGCCGCTGGAGCCGTTGGTGGCGAAGACGCCGATACGGGCCTTGGTGGGGTCGTAGGACGGCATGGGACGCGCGCCAGGGGCCAGCAGGGCCAGGTTGACGAAGTCGCGGCCGTTCAGCGGCATGTTTTCGACTTCAGCCGGGGTAATGGGACGGCTGACGTCGGTTTTCTGAATATCGACCAGCGTGGCGCCGTTCGATTCGACCGTCACCGTCTCGGCCTGCGCGCTCGGCGCGAGCGTCGCGTCGATGGTGGTGGTCTGGCCGACCGTCAGCTCGACGTTTTCAAACGCCGCGATGTTGAATCCCTTGACGGTAACACGGACATTGTAATGTCCGGCGGGAAGAAGGTTGAAGACGTAGCTGCCTTCGGCGTTACTGGTTGCGGAACGGGCAAGGCCGGTTTCCGTGCCGGTGATCCTGACCTCGGCTCCAGGAATCACAGCCTGGGTCTTGTCCATCACGGTGCCGCGCAATGTAGCGGTCGTATTGGCTTGTCCGAACAGAGAAACGGCGCTCAGGCACACGAGTACCGGAGCGATAAGAAATCGCAAACTGACTTTTTTCATGGCCACCCAAGTCCTTTCGAGAACTACGGCGGCGAATCCCTGAAGCTGGATGAGACCAGCGAAAGCAATTAATGCCAGACTACGGCCAAAGGGAGGGGTTTGTCAACTGAGGAACCAGTATGTGGGAGAATTTGCGTTGCGGTTACGGTGTGCCGGATTGCTGGTACAAACGAAAAAGGACCAGTGGCAAGCCACCGGTCCTTCTTCTCCCCAACAACAAGTCTTAGAAACGGAACGTAAATCCTGCCTCACCCGCGAAGAATTGCGGAATTACAACGCTCGAAGCAGCGATGAATCCTGCAGGTTGGCCAAAGGCTGAAGAGCGGATATTGTTGCTGTAGTTGCCGCCGAAATTGGCGCGATTGGTCAGGTTGAAGGCCTGGAAGAAGAACTCCAGGTGCATGCGTTCACGCAGCGTGATTCCCTTGCTGAAGCGCGCGTCGAACTGGAAGAACGGAATACCGCGCGCCGCGTCGTAGGTTGAGATGAAGCAGTTTCCGGCGCTCAGGCACTGCCCGACTTGCGCCGCGCTGTACTTTGCAGTCCCCAAAAAATTGTTGGGATCGCTCTTTAACAACACAGCCTGCTCGCCAGTACCAGAGGTTCCATAACCGAAATAGTCGACTCCCTGGACCGGATTATAGGGCCGGGCGGAGGCGAGCTGCATGATGGGGGCGAACTGGATGCCCCACGGCATTTTGACCACGCCACTCAGGACCCATCGATGCCTTTCGTCGGAGGGCGTCGGTCCGAAGTCGTACGACGCCAGGTAATTCAAGACATTCGACGGAGCGTTGCTATAGCTGGCCGCGGCGCCGCGGTAGGAAAGCGCGCGCGAAAGCACGTAACTGGTATTCAGGCTGACACGCTTGCTCAAACGTCTCCGGTAGGCGACATTGAAACCGTCGTAGCGCGATCGTCCGACCGACATGGAATCGGTAACCCCTGCTAAGACTGGCTGCCCTGCGGCTGAGAGAGCTGCCGTCAAGATACGTGGAGCGCCAGTGATATTGGGATTCTTGGGATTGATATTAACGTTCTTGTTCTCGCGCAATCCAAGCACGTGTACATAGTCCACCTCAATGACATTGCTGTCATTGATCGACCACGCATATCCGATGTTCTCCTGTTCCGTGTAAGGATTGTGATAGCTGGGATCCATCAGACGCCCTGCTGATCCTGCCGGCAGCTTGGTCGGCGGCGGTGGAGGCACCGGGAGCGGATCGATTCCATACTGCCATTGCGACAGAAGCTTGTTGGTCCCGGGGACTAGATCGGCGGACGTGCTAGGCGGCACGCCTGCCTGCGGAGCCGACGGGTTGGCCAGGCTGAGGGTGGTGGCGAAAATTGTGGGGTTGGACTGCTGAATCATGAACAAGGGAATGTTTTCGAAGGTCTGGCCGTAGTAGATGCCGAAACCTCCACGGACCACGTGCTTACCCTTGCCCGTAAGGTCGTAAGCAAAACCGACGCGAGGACTGAAGTCCTTGTTGTCGTCCTGCGGTATCGCCGCGTAGGAACTACCGATGGCCTTCAACTCCAGATAGGTCCGGCTCAAGGATTGTGCCGAACCTCCGACGAGATTGAAGTCCTTGTCCCAGCGCAGGCCCAGGTTGACCGTCAGACGACGGCTAACCTTCCAGTCATCCTGGAAATACACGCCGAACATCTTCGCGCTTAGAAGGAAATAGGGATTGCCCGCGGTTTCCGCGATGCCGGAAACTGCACCGGGAGTCGCGAAGCCCAGCGGGTAGTCCGCTTTGTCGCTCAGAATCTTGCTGGGATCGTCGAAGAACGTAACCGCCGGTGTGGGCGTGAACTCGAAGAAGCCGCCCAGCGAGGGCTCGTACAAGTAATCAAAGCCTACCTTAAAATTGTGCTTGCCCTTGGTGATCGACAAATCGTCTTTGAACTGCCACTTCCTCTGAAACGACTGCTGCGGAACGTTGCCGTTGGTTCCGAAGTATTCGCCACTGCCAAACGTCACCGTCGGGACTTTGGTGGTTGAGTCGATCAGGTTGTTCCAATACTGGTAGCCCACCGTCGCGGCGTTCACCACTGTCGGCGAGATCACCGAATTGAGGTTGATGCTCGCAAGGATCAACTGGTTGGTGGTGAAATTTCCAGCGGTCAAATCGTTGTTGGAAGCTGACTGGTCGTTCAGCCCGTTATTGTGCTGGTTGGAATAGCTCGCAAAAATGTTGTTCTTGTCGTTAATGTGATGGTCCCAGCGCCCGTTGTAGCGCCAGTCGAAATAGGGCTCCGGAATGGAGGTCGCCGGCTGAGCGGCTAACCCGGCATTCTTGGCCAGCAACAACTCGTTGTAGTAGGTGGGATTGACTGCGATGCTGGTTGCCTCGCGCTCGCGCTCGATGGCGAAGAACAGGAAATCGGTATCCTTTCGAACTGCCCCGCCAATGGATCCACCGAACTGCTGGCGGCCATAGTCGGGCTTGGGGCTCCCGCCCTGCTCGGAGAAATAATCGTTGGCATTCATCGCCTGGTTGCGATCGAAGAGATACAGCGACCCATGCGGTGTATTCGTTCCGCTCTTCGTAATCGCCGTGATCAGAGCGCCTTCACTGCGGCCGTTCGCGGCCGAGAAGCGCTGGGTGCTGATCTGGAATTCCTGGACGGCTTCGAGCGGTAGTTGCATCACCGGTCCGCCTACGGTGTTGTCCTTGTCATCGACGCCGTTCACGGTCACATTGACATTGCGGCCGCTCGAACCGTCCACCGCAAACACGCCGATCCGGTTCTTGGTCGGATCGTAAGAGTTGACGGGACGCGCGCCGGGCGCCAGGTATGCCAAATTCACGAAATCGCGCCCGTTTAAGGGCAGATCCTCGATCTGCTGCGTCGTAATCGGTAAGCTCACATCGGTCTTGGTCATGTCCACCAGAGCCGCGCCGCCAGCTTCCACGGTGACCGTATCGGCTTGGGCGCTTGGCGATAGCTGAGCGTCGATGGTGGTGGTGCGGCCAACGGAGAGCTCGACATTCTCGAATACCGCGATAGAGAATCCCCGGACCGTAACGCGGACTTCGTAGATACCGGCAGACAGTAGATTGAAGCTGTACAATCCGGAGCCGTTCGAGGTCGCCGAGCGCACTTCATTGGTCTGCTTACTCGTGGCTTTGACTTCAGCGCTCGGGATGACGGCGCCCGATTTGTCCGTCACGGTGCCCTGCAAAGTTGCAGTGGCATTGATTTGGGCCATGACGCTTGATGCACTCAGGCACACGAGTACCAGAGCGAGAAACAACAAGGAGATGCGATTTCGCATAGACTTTAAACCCTTTCCCCAAAAATTACTTTTAAAGACGAACCCCAGCGGCATCAAAACGCTGTTACCGCCAACACAAACCTGTTTCAGATAGAGTATCCCTAAGGACGATTCAATGTCAACTTACGGTTAATACCCTATCGTAAGTTACTCATAACGCAGGGATTCGACGGGTAAGATGCGGGTCGCGCTGCGGGCAGGATAGAGCGTCGCCACAACGCTGACGGCCAGGGCGGCTGCGGCAATCCAGACGCCGTCGATCCAGCGGGCGTCAAAGGGAACATACGCTAGCGAGTAGACCTGTTCGTCCAAGGGAATCCAGCGGTAGAGATTGGCGAAGTAGCACAGGGTGTAGCCTACGACCAAGCCAATGGCGGTGCCCACGCTTCCGATGAGCACACCTTCGTAGATGAAGATGTTGCGGATCTGTTTCGCCCGGGCGCCCATCGACATCAGGATCGCGATGTCGCGATGTTTTTCCATGACCATCATGACCAGCGCGATCAAGATGTTCAGAGCCGCGACGATTTGAATCAGGCCGATCGTAATGACCGTGACGATCCGCTCGCTGCGGAGCGCACTGAGGATCGGGCGGTTCTGCTCCTGCCAGGTGAGCGCCGCGAGTTTCGGACCGATGATGGCTTCGGCTTCGCGGGCGACATCCGGGGATTTGTAGATGTCGCCGAGCCGGAGGTCGATGCTGTTAACTACGTCGTCCAGGCCGAAGGCTTTTTGAGCGGCTGAAAGGGACGTGTAGGCCCAGTTGTTGTCCACGTCATAGAATCCGGTCTCGAAGATTCCAGAGACCACGAATCGCTTGAAGGTGGGGCGTGGGCCGAAGGGCGTTAACTCGCCTTCGGGGATCATCAGAGTGACTTGTTTGTTGAGTACGGCTCCAATGGAATCGGCCAAACGCGATCCGAGCACGATGCCGGGCAGCACGCCAGGATCGCGGAGGCCATCAATAGATCCCGATTTGAGCTGCGGTGGCTTGAGAGCGTCGGGAAGCGAATCGACCGAGACGCCTTTGACGATCGCGCCGGTGCTGCGGACCGGGCCGCGAATATAAGAAGGTTCGTAGAGGCCGGGAGCCGAGCTTACTACGTAGGGTAGCTGGCGAAGCCGGGCAGCGATCTGCTCCCACCCGAGGATTCCTTCGCCGGGTTCCTTTTCCTGGATCATGACGTGGGCGGTCGCGCCCAAAAGATTTTTCTGCAAGGTGGAGCTGAAGCCGGTATTGATCGCGAGTGCGATAACCATAGCCATAACTCCGGCAGCGACGCCGATAACGGAGATGACCGTGATCACCGAGATCACCACTTGCTTTCGTTTGGCTCGGAGGTATCGCCGCGCTACAAACAGTTCAAACATTTTGCGTTGGCCGCGAATGAACGCGAATGAACGCTGATAAGAAATTCGCGTTCATTCGCGTTCATTCGCGGCTTAAACTTTTTAAACGTTCCGCAATTCCGATCTCGCCTTCCGGTCGAAGCAGCGGGAACAGAATCACGTCGCGAATGGATTTTGAATTCGTAAGGATCATCACCAGACGATCGATGCCAATGCCTTCCCCGCCCGTCGGCGGCATTCCGTAGGACATGGCGCGGAGATAGTCTTCGTCCATTTGATGCGCCTCTTCGTCTCCAGATTCGCGCATGGCGAGCTGCAATTCAAACCGGCGGCGCTGCTCCTGGGGATCGTTCAACTCGGTGTAGGCGTTGCCGATTTCCATGCCGGCGGCGTAGATCTCGAAACGGTCAACGAACGCCGGATCCTGCTCGTTGTTCTTCGAGAGCGGCGAAACTTCCACCGGATATTCGTAAATGACCGTGGGCTGGATCAGCGTCGGCTCGACTTTTTCGAACGAATGGACTAGATCGTGGCCTTTCAGCGACGCGTCGCCGACGGCTTCCCGCATGGTCATGCGGCGGATGTTGCCGAAGTCGAGGGTGTGGCCGTCGTATTCGACCACGGCAGAGCCAGTCGCGTCGATGGCGACTTGTTTCAGAAGCTCGCAGGACAGGTCGATCAGGCCCTGGTAATCGGTGTAGGCTTGATAAAACTCGAGCATGGTGAACTCGGGGTTGTGACGCGTCGAGATTCCTTCGTTCCGGAAATTGCGGTTGATTTCGTAGACACGATCCAGGCCGCCGACGATCAGGCGTTTCAGGTACAGCTCGGGCGCGATACGCAGGTAGAGATCGACATCCAGCGTATTGTGGTGGGTCACAAAAGGCCGCGCGGTCGCGCCGCCGTAAAGCGGCTGCATCATGGGCGTCTCGACCTCGACAAAGCCGTGGGCTTCGAGCTGACGGCGGAAGCTGGCGACGATTTTCGCCCGTGTGACGAAAATCTTCTGCGATTCGGGATTCGCAATCAAGTCGAGATAACGCTGGCGGTAGCGGATTTCCACGTCTTCCAGACCGTGCCACTTTTCAGGAAGGTTGAGCAGAATTTTCGAGAGGAACGTGAGCTTCTCCACGTGGATACTCAACTCTCCGGTGCGGGTGCGGAACACATAGCCGTCGATGCCGACGATATCGCCGATATCGAGGATCTCGTAGAGCTTGTATTCGTTTTCCGAAACGGCGTCTTTGCGGACGTACACCTGAAGCCGCTCGCCCCACTGGGAAACATGCATGAATCCGGCTTTACCCATGCGGCGAACGGTGACGATCCGGCCGGCGATGCGGACTTGCGGCTTGTCGGCTAACTGCTCGGCGGTCTTGTCGGTGTAAGCCGCGAGGATCTGAGGAATGGTGTGGGTGAAATCGAAGCGCTGGCCGTAGGGGCGGAAACCGAGAGACTGGATTTCAGCGGTGCGGCGCAGACGCTGCTCGAAAAGATCGTCTTCAAGGGACATGTAAACACTTCAGCTTAGCGAAATCCGGTGGCGATAGACCGCTCAGCGGCGAACGATGACTTCGCGCAAGTGATCGCGGGTGAGGAAGAATTTCACGGACGCGAAGTCCTGGAACAGCTTTTCGAGACTGCGGTTGTTGAAAAACTGAGCAGGCTTGCGGCGTCCACGCGCCCCCAGAAGAATGGTGCGCTGATCGGCGATGCGATAGGAGTAGGTCGGGATGGTATCGATTTTTTCTTCGGCGTGGAAAAAAGCCAGCAGGCAGGCTCCGGGCTTTAGCACCCGATGCAGTTTGTGCACCACCGTCTGCAATAGCTGCGGACTCAGGAACTGCAGCGCATCCCACACCAGCGCGCCGTCAAACACGCCACCGGGAAAATCGAGCGCGGTGTCCAGAAATTTTCCGGACATCAGCGGATTGGACTGATTCTGGTAGAAGTCTCCGTCGGAGAAGCACTGGTCCAGCTGATGGATGAAATCGTCGGAATAGAGGCGATGGCCGTAGTTGGTCAGGAATCCGATGGTCTGCTGGGATGCGCCGGCAAGATCCAGGATGGAGAGACCCGGCCGCTCTTCCAGGGACGAGCAGAACTGCTCCAGGCCGTGGCTGTGCCGGGTCTCCAATTTTCCAGGGGAGGATACCGGGATGGCGGAGTGCATCATTCAGATTGCCTACTCACAGATTGCCTACTAACATTGTGAGGCAGACGATCGGCTGCCGTCGTCTGCCGCGCACCAAACAACATAAAGACGGACCCCAAACAGCAGAAAGACAGACCACAAACAACGATGGTCTGTCCTACCGAAGCTAGCCAATTAGCGCTTGTTATCGCCGGCTCCTGCCGCCATCGCGGGTGCGCTCGGAGCAGGTGCGCTGGCGACGACCTGCGGTTTGGGCGCGATTTGAGGCGCCTGACGCGGCGCTTCCGCCCGCACGATATCGATATTGCCCTTGAAATATGCGCCATCCTCGATCACGATGCGCGCCGTCTTAATATCGCCCACCAGCTTGGCTTCCTTGCGAATATCGATCTTGTCGGTGGTCTCGACGTTGCCGTGAATGGTGCCGAGCACCACGATTTCGCGGGCTTTCACACTGGCCATCACCTTGCCGTTGGGTCCCACGGTGAGACGGTGTTCCTGCAATTCCACGGTGCCTTCCACTTCGCCGTCGATGGTGAGATCCTCGCGGCTGAAGATCTGGCCTTTCACGATGACAGACTTGCCGAGCACAGCCTGGCCACCTCGGTGCGAATCGAGGTGCGGTTCGCTGGTAGTGCGTCCTGGGAGCGTAGACATCGGAATTCCCTCCTTGGCAAGCTCGGACGAAGTCGGCGGGGCCGAGGCCGGCTTGGGTGTATGATGCTCTTCTTCCTTACGGCGGTTCCACATGGGAGCGCCTCCCTTCCCGTTAATATAAAGATCCAAAAATCAACTGCGCGATCGCCGCCGCGCGGCCCTCCGACGCAGCTACGCGACTGTCCATCCATACTACTACGGCCAGCGCACGACCGCGACCTAGTTTCCGGTGAACATTGCGAGATGCGCGAAAGAGCAGGATCGTTACACATGTTGGTCGATCAAATTCGCGGCCGGAGCGGTACAGTGGAATTGTTATGGAAAAATCGGACGCCGATTGGAAGAAGCAGCTCACACCCGAGCAGTATCACGTGACCCGGCAAAAGGGCACAGAACCACCCTTCACCGGTAAGTATTGGGACCTGCACGACGACGGCGCCTATCACTGCGTGTGCTGTGGCGCGAAACTGTTCAGCTCCGGCACCAAGTTCGAATCGGGCAGCGGCTGGCCGAGCTTCTATGCGCCCGTCGATGAACAAAACCTGCGCACGATCGAAGACACCAGCCACGGCATGCGCCGCATCGAAGTGGAGTGTGCGCATTGCGGGGCGCACCTGGGCCACGTGTTCCCGGATGGGCCGAAACCCACGGGATTGCGGTATTGCATGAACTCCGCGTCGCTGGATTTCAAGAAGGAATAACTTCGGATTCGGGCAAGTACGAACAACAAACGGCGTTCGCACAAGTGCCCGCGCCACAAGGGTATACGCGCAGTTAAGAGCCTGTCCCGTCCCTAAAGTCGTTTGCCCGCCCCGCCGATTCTCTCATCGGGAGGATTTGTCCCATGAGCCAGTTCATCGGCGTTTTCATGTCGCTGGTGGTTTACCTGATCATCACCTTTGGCGTGTACAAGGTTATGCAGGTCGCCAACGACATGAGTGAGATCAAGGACCTGCTGAAGGACATCCGGCGCAACACCGACGCATCGCAAGCCGGAGCCCCGGAGTTGCATTCGGCCGAGAGCCTGGTACGAGCTGTAAACGCTGGCGCGTATTCCGAAATTCTGGACGACGACGCGCTGGCTACAAACCCCGAACAGCAGCGCTAACCGGTCGCGAGCCCACCGGAATCACCGTGCGCACCGCCGCGGGATTGGGACGGTTGGGCTGAATTCTCTCGATCCGCAGCACCGTCATATCGCCCGATCTGCGATTCAGCACCAGCGCATACTGATCGTCGGGCGTGACCACCACGCATCCCGGATCGCTCCCCACGGCGACCACGGCGATGACTTTCTGGGTTCCCACGTTGAGCACGCTCACGTTGCCGGACTGCGGGCTGGCGATGAACAGGAAGGAGGCGGACGCGGCCATCGGTCCCGGCGCGTGCCCAGCCAGCACGGTCTGGCCGACCTCCGCCGCGTGATACGGATAAACGATCACCACGGCGTCCAATCCCTCGCCGGTGACGAACAATTGGCCGCCGTCGGAGTTGAAGCACAGATTATCGGGACGCACCGCCAACGGAAGATGCGTGATGAGGCGGGCACTGGGTGAGTCGTACAGAGACAGCCGCCGCGCGGCGCGATCCGCGGCGATCAGTCGCAAATCCGATAGGAAACAGAGCGCGCCATAATCTCCGTCACCGATGGGGTCACTGCATTTTTGAGCGGCTAGATCGACCAATCGAATCGTGTGGCCGAAGCTCACCGCCGCAGTCTTTCCATCGATCGCGAGCGCAAAGCTCACCGGTGTCTCGGGCAACGCCACGCGGGCTTCCACGTTGAAGGAATCGGGACCGATGCGGCAAAGCGCCTTCGGCTCGCTGGTCAAAACGTAGAGCGCCCGCTCGGCGGGAGCGAGGCTCATCGAAATCGCGGATCCGACCGCCAGCGTGCGTTTTAGGCTCAGGCGGTCCGGTTGGATTTCAAAGACGGAGCCTTCCGCCGGAGCGAGCGCGTACACCGCGGGACGGCTTTGCGCGGCCAGAACTTGCGTTGGTGCGCCATCGACAGAGATATGCCGGGCAACCACCAGCGCCTGCAAATCCACAGCAGCGATCGCGCGGCCTTCCTCGTTGGCGATGAAGGCGTAACCACGATACCCGGGCGAGCCGCGCCGGGTGCAGGCAACGGTCGCGGTGAGCAATCCAGGAACCCCCAAAAATACCCGACGGGACAGCACCCATCCAGTCTAACCTTGCTTGGCGCGGCTTTAAAATAGGCCACGTAGCTCACTGAAAAGAAAAAACGTTGCCCGTTCTTAGCCCGTGTGGTACCTTCATATGTGGCGCTTGGAATCCGCCCTCCTCGCTGTCCTAAAGTAGATACATCTTTAATATGAATTTGCGGTCGCTGTTTAGCCTTTTTTCCTCCGATCTTGCCATCGATTTGGGTACCGCCAACACCCTGGTTTTCGCGAAAGGCAAAGGGATCGTCGTCAATGAGCCGTCCATCGTCGCCATTAACAAGACCAATGGCGAAGTGGAAGCGGTGGGCAGAGAAGCCAAAGAAATGCTGGGGCGGACGCCTGGGAACATCGTTGCCATCCGGCCCATGAAAGACGGCGTGATCGCCGATTTCAAAGTGACCGAGCGCATGCTGAATTATTTCATTCAGAAGGCGCACGGCCGCAAGATGCTGGTGCATCCGCGGATCATCATCGGCGTGCCCAGCGAGATCACGCAAGTCGAGAAGCGCGCGGTCATCGATTCGGCCTATCACGCGAAGGCGAGCGAAGTGTACCTGGTGGAGCAAGCCATGGTGGCGGCGATCGGCGCGGGGTTGCCGATCACGGAGCCGTCGGGAAATATGGTCGTGGATATCGGCGGCGGCACCACCGACGTCGCGGTCATCTCGCTTTCGGGCATCGTGTACTCGCGCTCCGTGCGCGTCGCGGGGAACGAAATGGACGACGCGATCATGCAGTACATGAAGCGGAAATACAATCTGCTGATCGGCGAGACCACGGCCGAAAAAGTAAAAATGGCGATCGGCTCGGCGTACACGCTGGACAAGCCGCTGACCATCGAGATCAAGGGCCGCAATCTGATCGAAGGAGTTCCCAAGACGATCACAGTGGACGACAGCGAAATTCGCGAGGCCCTTTCGGAATGCGTAGCGACCATCATGAACGCGATTCGCGTGGCTTTGGAACGCACGCCGCCGGAGCTTTCCGCCGATATCAGCGATCGCGGCATCGTGCTCACGGGCGGCGGCGCGATGCTGAAGAATCTGGACAAACGCATCCGGCAGGAGACCGGACTTCCGGTGTCCATCGCCGAGGACCCGTTGGCCTCGGTAGTATTAGGAACAGGAAAGATGTTGACCGAGTTCAAGTTGTTGCGCAGAATTGCAATTGAATGATCGCAGCTTAGCCGTATGGAGTTTCTTCTAAATCGCTACCGTAATCTAACCGTATTGCTGGTGGCGATTCTGGCGCAACTGGTTCTTCTGGCGTATCAAGTCAAAAGCAATGGTGAAGTCCGGCTCATTCGTGTGTGGGCTGTGACGGCTGTGACGCCGCTGGCGCGGATCATCGAAACGGGACGCAGCAGCACCGCACATTTTTTCGACGATTATTTCGTTCTGCTGGACGTGCGCGAGGAAAACAAGCGTCTCAAAAAAGATCTGGATCGGACTTCGATGGAGAACCAGTATCTCCGGACCGAGCTGGACACGGCGGATCGCGCGCAGTCGCTGGCGATTTTCCAGTCCCATTCGCCTTCGAAGATGGTGGCAGCCCACGTCATCGGGAATGGAACCGGAACCGGCGCCAAGGTCGTGATTGTCGACCGCGGATCGACCAGCGGAGTGCAAAAGGGGATGGCGGTGGTCACACCTGCCGGGATCGTAGGGAAAGTGGTGGACGTGTACCCGGTATCGTCCTTCGTGCTGCTGGTCACGGATCCCACCTTCGCGGCGGGTGTCATTTCGCAAAAAAATCGCGTGCACGGGACACTCCGGGGCCAGGGGCACAGCACCGTGAGGATCGATTACGTGCAGAACGAAGAGAAGCTCGATCAGGGCGAGCTTTTTTATACGTCCGGGGACGATCGCATTTTTCCGAAAGGTCTTCCGGTAGGTGAAGCGACCGTGGTCCGGCAGGGAAAAGGCGTGAAAGAAATTTACGTCACGCCCAGCGGATTCCAGAACGGCCTGGAAGAAGTGCTGATCATCACCGAAGGAGTTCACGCGGCGATTCCCGAGGTTCCGGTGCCGAATCAGGCGGTTCATTTGATGGACCCGCCGCCGGCGGAACCGGGCGCGCCGCCGGTCCCAGTGCCGGCGCAGAATGGACCGGTCTCGGACGCGGATCGCCTGGTCGAAAAATACAAGAAGATCGGCGAGGCCGAAAAACACGTGTATGGCGAGCGCGCCGTGATACCGAATTTCAACCTGGACCCGAATGCGGCTGCCCCAAAAAATCCGGAACAGCCCAAGCCAAAGCAGCCTTAGTCTGTCATGAACGAGTTCACCGAGACGTTCACCGAGCCGCGCAAGAAAGATCGCGTCTCGAAGTTTAACGTCGCCTCGATTCTACTCATTCCACTGGCCGCGATCCTGTTTCAGGTCTACGTGCCGCGGTTCGTTACTTATCTTTCCTATTTGGAACTGCCGCTACTGGTCACGGTATATTTCGCGCTGATGCGGCGGTCGCCGGTCGCGGGTGTGTTGTTCGGAGCGGGTATCGGCCTGGCGCAGGATTCACTCTCCTCGCATCCGCTGGGAATGTTCGGCATCGTCAAGACCCTGGTGGGGTACTTCGCGGCTTCGGTGAGCCAGCGCTTCGACGTCCAGAACCCTGTGATACGGCTGGTGCTCGGGTTTTTCTTCTTTTTCTTCCACCAATTCTTTTATTGGGTGTTGTCTCGCGCGTTGCTGGGCGAAGCGCTGGATTTCGACCCGCAGCAGACTTTGGTGGTGGCGACGCTGAATGCCGCGGTCGCGGTTCCGCTGTACCATATACTTGATAAGTTGAAGATTTCGGGCTAGTTGGAAGTTCGAAGTTCAATGACATGCTGACCCCAATCGAGACCGAACGCCAACAACCGGATGTGCCGGGCCGGCTGTTCAAGGATGACACGCGCTTTGCGCTGGGGCGGATCGCGGTGTTTCAGTACCTGGCGGTCGGAGTTTTTCTGCTGCTGATTTCCGGATTCTGGCTGACCCAAGTTCGCGATCACGAAGCCAACAGCGAACTGGCCGAGCGCAACCGGATCAAAACGGTTCCGCTGCGCGCGCCGCGCGGAAAAGTTCTGGATCGCGATGGACGCGTGATCGTCGATAATCATCAGGCGTTCGAGGTGCGGCTGACGCGCGAGAACCTGAAGCCGGAGCACATCGAACCGATCGCGGCGGGATTGCACCTCGATCCGGACGATTTGCGTGCGCGGCTAAAACGGTTCGACTCGCGGCCCAAATACGTTCCGATTACGATCAAGCAGGAATTGACGCCGGGCGAACTGTCGTTTGTCGAATCGCATCGCGATCCGCAGACCTTTCCGGAATTGGATTTAGTGCAGACGCAGGCGCGTCTGTATCCTCGAAATGGCTTGGCGGCGCACGTCATAGGATACGTGGGAGAAGTGAGCGAGCAGGAATTGAACACCACCGAGTTCGCCAAGTACTCGCAAGGCGATCTGGTCGGCAAATTCGGACTGGAGCGTCAGTATAACGACATTCTGACCGGAGTCGACGGTCAGCGTCGCGTGGTGGTGGACAGTATGGGGCGCGAGCGGCAGGTGCTGGAGAACCTGGAAGCGACGCCGGGAAACAGTCTTCAGTTGACGCTCGATCTGGACTTGCAAGCGGTCGCTGAATTGGGAATGGAGGGAAAACGCGGGGCCGTGGTGGCGCTCGATCCGCGCAACGGAGAAGTGCTGGCGATGGTGAGCCGTCCGGCGTTCGATCCGAACGCGTTCGCGACGCGCATTCGCACGCAGGATTGGAAGGAATTGACCACGGATCCGAACACGCCGCTGATGAATCGGGCGATACAGGCGCAGTTCGCGCCGGGATCTACGTTCAAACCGCTGGTGGCGCTCGCGGGTCTCGAGACGGGGACCATCGACGAGCACACGTCGGTACGCTGCGGCGGGAGCGCGATCTGGTACGGCCGCCCGTTCAAATGCCACCAGGTGCACGGCTACACCGAGTTGCATAGCGGCATCGTGCATTCCTGCGACGTGTATTTCTACAACGCCGGGAACCGCATCGGGATCGACAACATTGCCGAATACGCGAACATGGTTGGGTACGGAAAAAAGACCGGCATCGATCTGCCGGGAGAGGCCGAGGGATTGGTTCCGTCGACGAAATGGAAACTTCGCACGCAGCGTGAAAAGTGGTACGCGGGCGAAACGATTTCGGTCGCGATCGGACAGGGCGCGGTGACGGTAACTCCGATCCAGCTCGCCAGCGCGATGGGCGGATTGGCGATGGGCGGAATTTGGTATAAACCTCACCTGGTCAAATCAGGGACGCCGCCGGAGCCCCGTCGTGGAACCTTGAATCCCGAAAACGTTGCCAAGGTGGTATCCGGCATGTACGGCGTGGTGAATGAAGGCGGCACGGGCGCCGCGGGCGCCGTTCCGGGGCTGGAGATTTGCGGGAAAACCGGCAGCGCTCAACGCGTCTCGAATGAGCTGCGCAAGTCGGGCAAGCTCGCGGCGTCGGAACTGAAAGACAACGCGTGGTTCGTGGCGTTCGCACCGCGAGAAAACCCTGAGATCGCGGTGGCCGTGCTATTCGAAGCGGGCATCCATGGAAACTATGCGGCTCCCATCGCGCGGGACGTGATCAAGTCGTATTTCGACAAGAAGATCCGGCTGACCGAGGCGAAGGCTCCCACGCTGGCGGTGTTGAAGACTCCGCAGTAACATGTCACACTGGTAGTGGGATTTGCTATGGACCATGCTCGCACTCACGTCGTGATACCTACGGACTTACTGCGCGAAATCGATGCGCTGGTGGGGCGCAGGGGGCGGAGCGCCTTTATTACGGAAGTCACGGCAGAAGCCGTCAAGCGGCGAAAGCTCCGATCCATTCTGGAGCGTCGCGATCCCATCTGGAAGACGGAGGATCACCCTGAACTGAAGCGCGGCGCGGCAGCATGGGTGTCCAAAGTGCGCACCACTGAAGAGCGGTCGCGGAAGCGTAAATGACCGTTCTGCTCGACACGAACGTGTTGATCGACGTACTCAGAAATCGCAACGGACGCCGTGAATTTCTAACCGAACTTCTGGATGGCGGAAAGCAACTTGCGTGTTGCGCTGTGACGGTGGCCGAAGTCTACGCAGGAATGCGCTCCGCCGAAGCGCGCGAAACGGCGGAATTCCTCAGGTCCCTGGATTACCTGGAAATCACGCTGGAGGCGTCCGGCCTGGCTGGACGCATGAAAGCCGCCTGGGCGAAAAAGGGAATCACGCTTACGCTGCCAGACGTGCTGATCGCGGCGGTCGCTCTGGAGCACCGTGCTGCGCTCGCGACCGATAATCGCAAACATTTTCCTATGACCGAACTGCAAATGGTGACGATGCCTGAGGGCTCGCGCTAGACTGTATAGAACAACGTGGCGAGATACCGTAGTTTCCGCGATCTCGATTGGCCTCTGCTGATCATCACGCTGGTCATCTGTGGACTCGGGGTACTCCAGATCTATTCCGCCACGCACGGCACCAAATGGCACAACGTGTGGTGGAAACAGGTGCTGTGGATCCTGATCGGATTGGGACTAATGTGGATTGTCACTTCGATCGATTACCACACGCTGCTGGGACAAGTCCCGATTCTGTATTGCGTCTCGATCGGGGCGTTGCTGCTGACGTTTGCGATCGGGGACATGGTGTTTCACTCCCGCCGCTGGATCGCTATCCCCGGGACCACGATTCAGATCCAGACCTCTGAGTTCGTGAAAATAGTGATAATATTACTGGTGGCGCGGTACCTTTCGGAGCTGAAAAGCGACGAGATCAGTCTCCGCGACCTATTGAAACTAGGAGGGTTAGTCGGGATTCCGACGGCGCTGGTGATGAGCCAGCCGGATTTCGGCACGGGGGCGACCTACTTGCCGATCCTGGCCGGAGGGGTCTTGTTAGCCGGACTTCAATGGCGTTACCTGGCAGTGGTGGTCATCGTTTGCGCACTGGCTTTGCCAGCCGGATGGTACATGTTGAAGGACTACCAGAAGGCGCGGCTGATCACGTTCGTGGACCCGTCCGCCGATCCGCGTGGACGCGGCTATCAGGTAATCCAGTCGAAAATTGCCGTCGGTCACGGCGGCATCTGGGGCCGCGGCGTCACGCAAGGCACGCAGACGCAGCTTCGATTCCTTCCGGTTCCTCACACCGATTTCATTTTTTCGGGATTTGCGGAGGAGCACGGGTTTGTCGGAATCGTAGTGGTTCTGGGCTTGTATTTCCTGCTGTTGATGCAAATCGTGCAGAACGCGCAAACGGCGCCGGATCGCGCCGGGATGTACGTGTGTATGGGTGTGGCTACGCTGCTGCTGTTCCACCTGCTGGTCAATGTGGGAATGGTGGTGGGGTATATGCCGGTGACGGGAATTCCATTGCCGCTGTTCAGTTACGGCGGCTCGAACACGTTTTCGATATTTATGATGCTGGGGCTGGTCAACAACGTCCGGCTGCGGCGTTTTGTGACGTAACAGTATTGGATGCGCGGAAGTCCGCGCGATTGAGAAACGACGGTCCTGCGGCTCTATGAGTGCGGGGACAAGAGGCGATTTCGGTAGACGATTTTTCGAAGCCGCTGAACATGGAAGAGCGTTGGCGAAGAGCGCCGCAAGTGAACGGGCTCCAGTTTAAAGAACGCTCTTGGTTAAGCCGGTTTCGCGTGCTGATCGAGCAGGTTGTTGGCCGGGGTGTTTGAGGAGGACGGAACTCCACTCCGGGATGTATGACCTGGACGTAAAGGTGGTCAGCTACCCAACCCGAGCCGCTTCCGGAACAAGTCCACCCTCTAAGGGCACACGCCGTCAGCCTCGCCATGCGCGAGGGGAGAGGGTGTGCAATGAGCAAAGAATTAGTGATCGCGTCCAACCGGCATGAAACCCGGGTGGCGCTGATTGAAGACGATCAGCTGGTCGAAGTTTATTTCCAGCGCGCCAACGAGTATTCGCTGGCGGGCAGCATCCACAAAGGCCGCGTGACGCGCGTCCTGCCGGGGATGCAATCGGCGTTCGTCGATCTGGGACTGGAGCGGGACACGTTCCTGTACGTTTCGGATTTCCTGGAGGAACACGACGACTTCGATCGAGTGACGGGCGACGAACGTCCTCTGCGTGAGGAACGTCCACCGCGCGAGGATCGTTCCAGCCGGGATCGCCGTCCACCGCAGCAACAACAACAGCAGCAACAATCCGCACCGCCTGCGACGGCAGAGACGCCATCCGCACCGGCTGCGGAAGCGGCGGCCCAAACCGGTGAGCAACGGCCTCCGCGTGGAGAAGAACGTGGCGACGATCGCCGGGGACGCCGTTCGCGAAGACGCCGCAATCGGGGCCGGGGCTTTCCGGACGCGAAGTACGCGCACGAAGGTCCTCCGCAGCGCGCCGCTGACCCCGAGCCCATCGCGCGGCCCGAAGGAGAGCCGGCAACGGAAGAGACCACTCCGATCATTCTGCCGGGCGAATCGCTGGCGAAGTATCGCGGCGTTCCCGAAGCCGCCGCGCCGGCGTTGAACGGAGCGCCCGCCCTGCCGGTGGAAGAAGACGTCGAGAACGAATACGACGAGCCGGTTCACTACGTGCCGGAGAACGCGCTGCCCGATGCGCCCAGACACCAGCTTCCGCCGCCTCTACCCGAGGCGCCTGCGGAACAGGCCGTTGCTCCAGTTCCTCCGGAAGAACCGGCCGAAGGACCCGGTGCGGAACAAGCGGAAGACGAGGAAGCCGCAGCCGAAGGCGGGCCCGTAGTCGCGCCCATGCTGGATGAGGAAGAGGATCGCGACATTCAGGAAATGATCCTGAGCCACGCCGAAGGGATCGAAGTCGACGGCATCGAAGCCGAAGGCACCGAGGAGGAAGGCTCCGAAGAAGCCGTCGAAGCAGAGAGCGCGATGGAAAGCGAAGGCGCGCCAGCGGCGGGAATCGAGAGCGGCACGGCTGCGGTCCGCGAGCGTGGCGGACGTTATCCGCATCGCGTTTCGCGACGCCCGCGCCGGCGCGGCGGACGCCCCGGCCAGCAGGAGCAAGATCGCCGGCCAGCGCCGGCAGGCGACCGCGAGCGCACCGTGACGCGTCCCGTAGTACAGCAGGTTTCGATTTCGGATCTGCTCAAAGAAGGACAGGAAATCATTGTTCAGATTGCGAAGGAGCCGCTGGGCCAAAAAGGCGCGCGCATCACTTCGCACATCGCATTGCCGGGACGCTATGTGGTTTACATGCCGACGCTCGAGCACATGGGCGTGTCGAGGAAAATCGGGAGCGATGAAGAGCGCCTGCGCCTGAAGCGCATCCTGCAAGGACGGCGGCCCGGACCGGTAGGCGGGTTCATCACGCGCACAGCGGCAGAAGGCCGCACCGAAGAAGAAATCGCCGGGGACATGGCGTTTCTCTACAACCTGTGGCAGGACATCAAGACCAAGGCCGATAAACGCCCCGCGCCGATGCTGCTGCATCACGATCTGGATATCGTCCAGCGTATTCTTCGCGATCAACTGGCGGACAGCTTCAAGGCTATCTGGATCGACAACGAAGACACCTACGAAAGCGTGCTCCGGTTCGTGGAACGGTTCCAGCCGGCGCTGGTGGGCAAAGTGAAGCTGTACACGCGCGAGGCTCCCATCTTTGACGCATTCAGCGTGACGGCAGAACTGGAAAAAGCCCTGCGCCCGAAAGTATGGCTGAAATCCGGCGGATTCATCGTGATCAATCAAACCGAGGCGCTGGTGGCGATCGATGTCAACACCGGAAAGTACGTCGGTAAGACGAATCGTCTGGAAGACACCATCGTCAAGACCAACACCGAGGCGATCAAGGAAATTGTCCGCCAGATCCGTCTGCGCGATTTAGGCGGGATCATCGTGATCGATTTCATCGATATGGATGAACGCAAAAATCGCCAGAAGGTGATGCAGACGCTCGAAGAAGCCATGCGCGTAGATCGGGCACCATACAAGATTCTTCAATTCAACGATTTCGGATTGGTGGCGATTACGCGCAAACGCGTCAAGCAATCGCTGGAGCGCACGCTCTGCTCCCCATGCCCGCATTGCGATGGCGCAGGCTACATCAAGAGCGTGCAGACGGTGGTCAGCGAGATTCTGACGGAAGCTCGCAAGATGGCGTCAAGCGTGGAAGGCAAGGATGTCATGCTACGCGTGCATCCGGATGTCGCGAAGGTTTTGAAATCGCACCAGAACAAGTATCTGGAGGAGTTGGAAGAAGTTCTCCGGAGACCGGTGCTGGTGAAAAGCGATCCTCAGTTGCATCACGAGAAGTTCGATCTGGCGTGATCGCTAGTCCGCAGTGAACAGGCGCAGGCCCGGAATATCCGAAAAATCGGTCGTATTGAGGGTCCACAGTTCTGCCTCGCGACGTATGGCGCACGCGGCGATGGCTATATCAGCCTCACGGCTTCGTGCCCGACGAACCGCCGTGTATAGCCTGGCCGCAATCTGTGCGTCGGCCGCCTCAAACGGGATCGCCAACGCGCAAGGAAATAACGCTTCCTGAGCGTCCAGTTCCGCGCCCGTTCGTGGTCCACGCAGCCACTCGTATGCAACCAGCGCGCACAGGATCATCCGCTCGCCGCTCTCGAGAGCGTGAACCAGATTCGGAAGCGACCGCCGCGATCCGCTCAAACAATCGACGAGAACCGAGGTATCGAAAAGAATCACCTAACGTCACTCGGCCGTCGCCAGCCCTTCCGCCTTGATTCCCGCAATTCGCGCAACTCGCGATCCACTTCGGCTTGAGACCGTGTGGGCGGCATCTTCATTATCTGGTCGACGACTCCCAGCATCCGCCGGCGCTCGGTCTCGCTGAGACGGTCTGACTTGACATGATATTCACGGATGGCCTCCCGGAGTACCTGGCTCTTCGGCTTGGCGAGGCGGCTGGCGATTTCATTGAGAAGCGCCACACTGGTCTCGTCCAGTGTTACTGTAATCTTAACGGCTGCCATACTATGGCCATACTACCATACTCATTCGGTCGAGGAACGTTCACCTCACAGTTATCCATGGAATAATGCGTGAGCCTGACCAGCCACCAGATCGGCGAGACCCATCATTGCAAGGCGGACAATGTCTCGCTAGGCGCGGGACTGGCGCGGACCACCGGAGCGACGCGCGAAGAAGTGGAAAGTAAAACCATCGCGCGTGCGAAGGAACTCCTGGGCCGAACCCAGACGTCACGAAGTCTAAGCTTCATTTGGCCGCGAATGAACGCGGATCAAAGCGAATTAAGATCGGCGTTCATTTACGGTCGGTTTCTAAAACAGCAGCTTTAGCGCGAACTGGATCTGCCGCGACGGATACGTGCTGCGAATGGTGCCGAACGCTCCGTCAGTGACCTTCGAATCCGGGATTCCAAAATTGGTGTGATTCAGGATATTGAAGAATTCCGACCGGAACTGGAGCTTGATATTCTCACGGATGCGGAAGTTCTTGTCCACCGCCAGATCCCATTGTTCGAAACTCGGGGCGCGGAAAGAATTGCGGCCCAGGTTGCCGAAGGGCGCGGTCGCCGGTGGGACGGTGAACGTGTAGCCGGCATAAAACGTATTGATCATCTGTGGAGTGCTCTGACTTGCGGCGCTGCCGGATACGTTGGGCCGTTGGAACGCCTGGCCACGATAATCGTTGGAAAGCCCGGTAACGTCCTGGATGGTCGACGGCGCGTAGGCCACGTCGAGCGGCGTGCCCGTATGAGCGGTGTTGATGCCGCTCAGTTCCCATCCGCCTGCGATCGCGTCGAGCACGGGATTCATCGACGATCCAAACTTGCGGCCTTTTCCTACCGGGAGCAGGTACACGACGCTGGTCACATTATTCAGTTTCACATCGAAGCTCGATGGTCCTTTTTCCGCAGCCAGGTTGTGGATGTTCTGAGGATTCGCCTCGTAGTAGCCCGCGTAATACTCCAGCGCCTGCTCCGAATTGCCCATCGCGTTGCCCCACGTGAACGAGTTCAGGAAATACAAGCCCTGTGTGAAGCGGTGCTCGACGCGCGCCGAGAATCCGTTGTAGTGATTGTCGCCCGCCGGGTCGACCCAAGTGATGGGACCGAAGCTCGGAATTGGCCGCCGCGCTTGTACGCCCAGACATCCGGAAGTGACGGCCGGCGTCACGCTGAAGTTGCAGGTCGCCGTCTGCGCGTTGGGAGCCGACTGGTTGTAGTCGGCGAGGATGGGCAGACGCAGACTGTGATTTCCGTTATAGGCGATCTCTATCATGGTGTTCATGGGCAGCTCCCGCTGTACCGACACGAACCAGTTCTGAACGTACGGCCATTTCGTGTCCGGCGGAATGTACACAACATTCGAATTCACCGGATTGAACGCGGACGGATTGGCGATGCCGGTGGTGAAGCTGTTCTGGGTGGTGAGGAATCCCGGCGGAGGCGTCCCGCCCGACGGGATGGATTGATTCAGCACGCCGAACAGCGCCTGCGGAGCGTTGATGCCTTCGAGCGCGCTGCCCGGACGGTTGAAGAACGTGTAGCTGATGCCGTATCCGCCGCGCACCACCGTCTTTGAGTTGATGCTGTAGGCCATCCCGATGCGCGGTCCGTAATCTTTGTAATCGGGATGCACCAGGCTGCGGTTGTACAAGTCCCCGCCGCTGGCCATTTTCATGCTGTTGTTGGTGGGATCGAAATTTGAGTAGCTGTTGTCGCGCTCGAACAGTGGCGAGGCGAATTCCCAGCGCAACCCGGCGTTCACGGTCAGCTTCGGAGTGACGCGATAGTCGTCCTGCACGTAAAGCGAGTGAACGAACTGGCGCAGGTTTACGACCTTATAGCTTCCCTGGCTGATGATGCTCGGGGTGCCGAAAATGAAATCGGCCAGATTGTAACTGGTTGCATCGCCCGTGGGCGGAAGTGTGCAACCAGGTTGCTGACCAATCTGAGCGCAAGTAGTGATCTTGCTGAATTGGCCGGTATACTGATCCTGACCGTAAAGCGGATTCGTATCCAGGATCTCCGTGTGAATCGTCAGAAACTCGTAGCCCGCCTTCAACGAATGGCGGCCGAGGACTTTCGAGTAATTCAGTTTTGGATCCCACGATGTCGGATTCTGGAACTGCGGATTGCTGGTCTGGCGGCCCAGCGCAGTCGCGAATCCGCTGATGCTCTGTGTGTTCAAGCCGCCTGCGATATTGGGCGTGGTCGGCAGCCCCTGAATCCCGAACAGATCCTGAAGACTCGCGCCTCCCAGGTACGGCGGCGTTTTTCCGCCGAGCACGTGGGTGAATCCCAAGCGCGCCTCGAACAATGAAGTCGAGGTGATGGTCCACGTGTAGCCGAGCGACGCGTTCTGATCGATGGCATGGATAAATCCGTTGCCATCGCCGCCCGCGAATCCGGACATGCTGGGCTGGTAGAACTGGACGTCCTTGCGCTGGCTCCAGCGCAGGAACGCGGTCATGCGGTCGTTGATCTGGCCGTCCATTTTTGCGTCGTACTTGTCACCGTAGTCGCGCAGCAGCAAGAGCGCCTGGTAATTATTGGACCGTCCCGGGCCGTTTGGCGCAGGCAGAGCTCCTAGAATCGCCGCCGCGAAAGGGTTGATTTTTGCGATCGGGATGGGCGTTCCGCCGGGATAAACCTGGCCGTTCAGCGGGTTGATTACGGTCACAAATGCACCCGTTGCCGGGTTGATCAGAAGTCCATTGCGATCATTCACGGTTGGGATCGAATCGAAATTGTTGTAGTGCTGAAGCTGGCGAAACCCTTCGTAGTCGCCGAAGAAGAACAGGCGGTTCTTGATGACGGGCCCGCCGATGGTGAGTCCGAACTGATTGCGCTGCAACGGCGGCTTCAGGAAGGGCTGCGAGAATTCGTATCCGGCCGCGTTGAGCGAGGTATTGCGCAGAAACTCGTACGCCGTGCCGTGGAACTGGTTCGTCCCGGACTTCATCACCGCGTTGACTACCGCTCCTCCCACGCGGCCATACTCTGCGCTGTAGTTACTGGTGATGACCTTGAATTCGGCCAGTGCGTCGGGCGATGCCTGCACCGCCTGCGCCGAATAGCCCTGGTTGCTGGTGCCATAGGCGTTGTTATCCAGCCCATCCAACAAGAAGTTGTTGTACGTGCTGCGCATCCCGTTCACGTTGAACGCGCCTTCGCGCGGCGTGCCGCTGGGCGAAAACGAGACGGCGATAGGAGACTTGATGGTGTTCGTCGACAGCAGTGCCAGATCCGCGTAATTCCGGCCGTTGAGCGGAAGCTCGGCGACCGCGGCGGAGATGACCTGGCTGCGATCGCTCGAATCGGTTTCGAGCGAAGTTGCCGCGCCGATTACGTTGACACTTTCCGTAATTGCGCCGACTTGCAGCGACAAATCCACGCGCTGCCGCGCGCCGACGTTCACGGTGATGTCGGCTGCAACTGCTTTGGAGAATCCGGTGGCTTCGGCGGTCACGGTATACCGGCCGACCCTGACGTTAGAGAATGTGAAGTTTCCTCCGTCGTCCGCGGTGCTCTTGGACTGACTCGCCGTGTCCTGGTTGATCAGGGTAACGGTCGCCTTGCTGATGACCGAACCGCTCGCATCGCGGACCGTTCCAAGCACTTCCGCCGTTTCGAACTGCGCAAAAACAGGCGCGATTGCAAATGCCAAAAGACAGAGATAGCGCATGAACTAAACCCCCTCGTGACACGTTATCACGAGGGGGTTTCACGCGGCATTTCAATGCGATGAATTCTTAGCGATCACCCGAGCCGGTTCGAACCGTGCTGACCTTGGTGCCCAGGATTTCGCCGGAGACGACCAGTTCCACGCGCCGGTTCATCTGCCGTCCCGCCGCGGTGCCGTTATCCGCTACCGGCTTCGTCTTTCCGAACCCTTGCGCGGTAATGCCGTCCGAGCGAAGCCCCTGCGAAACCAGGAATTCTCGAACCGCATTCGCACGATTCTCGGAGAGTTTCATGTTGTATTCGTCGCCACCCACGCTATCCGTGTGACCTTCGACTTCAATCTTCAGTCCGGGATGTCCCAGAATGATGCCCGATACTTTCGCCAGCTTCTCCCGGGCGCCCGGCTTCAGCGTATAGCGAGCAGTGTCGAATAGCACGTCGGACATGTTGACGATCAGGCCGCGAGCCGTTTCCGTGGTCTGAAGAATCGTATTGAACTGCTGGAGAAGTTGGCGGCGTAACTCGGCCTGGTCCTGCTCGGCTTTCAGGCGCGCCGCATCCGCATTCAGGCGGGCCGCATCCGCATTGGCTGCAAGTTGACGCGACCGTTCCGCATCCGCGGCAGACAGTTGCTGTTGCGCGATGGCGGCCTGGCGCGCTTCGTCAGCCTCACGTTTGGCGCGTTCCGCGGCCAAGCGCTCCTGTTGAGCAATCTGCGCCGCCGACTGTGCCTCAGCTTTGGCTCTTTCGGCGGATGCCCGCTCGGATTCCGCCTGCGCACGCTGCCGCGCTTCTAATTCAGCCTGCTGCTGCGCTTTTTCTGCCTTGGCGCGTTCCGCGTTCTCTCGCGCAAGCGCAGCCGCGCGCTCGTTCGCTTCAAATTCGTTCTTCTCCGCGCGGATCGCGATCACACGAGCATCCTCGGCCCGCAGTACCGCCTCGCGCGCCATGGTGATGACGGGTTTCTGTCCCGGCTTTTGCGTCTGATACCGCAGAGCCTGATCCAGAGCGTCGTTCGCTTTCTGGAAGCTCTCCGATGCATACTTGTCCGCGCCGGCGATGCGCGCCAACTGCACCGCGTTTTCGGCTTCATACAACTCGAATGGATCTTTCTTGCCGACTAAAATCGGCTTAAATCCGGAGGCCCGGCCGTGACTGGTGTACGTGCCGCGCGGCAACAGCTCGTATCGCGCGCTGATGTCCTCCACCACGCCGAGCGTATCCTTGCGTACCACATTCTCCATGACCACGACGTCACTCGGCTGCGTGACCGAATAATACGGCTCCGCGGTCACGATCATTCCAAAGGTCTGAATGTCGCTCGTGGTTTCGATCTTGCTGGTCGATCCCATGCCGTAGTCACTGAGCGTAAGCTCGCCCATGTTGACTGGACGGCCATCGGGCGATACCGCCCACAGGACATACGTCAGATACTCCGGACCGAAACTGGAAGGCGCAGCCATATTCTTCAGTTCGGCGGCGACGTGAATCACGCCGCGCACGCTCTCCACTGTTGCCGTTCCTTTACCTTGCGGCATCACAGGCGTGCCCTGAAAATCGATCTTCGTGGAACCACCGCGATGACGGTAGTTCACGGCCGGCGTAGTGCGCGAGACCACTTCGATCCGGAAAATCGGCATCGGAGTCGTCTGTTCCGCCGCACGCTGGTTCTGCGTCGGGTTCGGCACTTGCGCCGTTAAACGAAAAGACGCGATCAATACCATCGCGAAACCTAGATTTGTTCGGCGAATCATGCATGAGGCAGTGCAAGTCCTTCGCCAACAGCTAGAATCAGCGACTTACGGTTGCATTAGGGCCGTTTGTGTAAAAACTACATGCAGGAAATGCCACGTTACGCGAGCCATTCAGTGGTAACTCCGACCAGGACGGGACCTAGCAGGCCTGCTGCATCGCGCTCGACGTTTTGCAACACCTGCTCAGCATGGGCCCGGTCTGCTGAAACCGTTACAACCGCGACCACGCCGCGCTGCCAGAGGTCTTGATGATCGATCTCAGCGACGGCGACGTTGAACTTCGAGCGTAGCCTGTCTTTCAGGCTCTTGA
>Ga0210403_10000049_pt1 | contig 129426 bp, 113 predicted proteins | sample IncBWC19MmetaG_FD_150863 | JGI IMG/M metagenome (GOLD analysis project Ga0210403, IMG submission 150863) | Forest soil microbial communities from Barre Woods Harvard Forest LTER site, Petersham, Massachusetts, United States - Inc-BW-C-19-M | ecosystem: Environmental > Terrestrial > Soil >... | reverse complement strand
CGGAGCGATTTCAGTGCGGGAAGCAGATCGCGGCGTATTTGGGGTTAGTGCCCTTGGAGGACTCCAGCGGAAGTCGGCGACGACTGGGCCATATCACGAAGCAAGGGAATTTGATGTTGCGCTTCTTGCTGGTAGAAGCGGCCCAAGTTACAGCGCGCAGCATTCCGGAATGGCGCAATAAGTACTTCCACCTGGCGATGCGACGCGGACGGAAGATCGCCAAGGTAGCGATGGCACGGAGACCAGCTATCGCTCTCTACTGGATGTGGCGTAAGGGATGGGATTACGAGCAGTTAAGAAAGTTCGGTTCGCACGCGGGCAAGCTCGGAACAGGCGATGGTGTGCAGTAGAACACCGAGAAATTGATTGAGCAGCCCGCTCCTCTTCATCGAGGAGTTCGAAGTAGTAATCATGATCGAAAGTTGTGACCGAAGAGATGCATGGGTCGGACCGAGATTCTGACCTGAACTGATTACGAGCGAGCCTTGGTTGGTATGGCACTTGTTTCTAGGAGAGCGAAATGGCGCTCATCTCTGAGTGGATGGAGTAGTGTGGAAAAAAAGTACTTGTCAACGCCGGCATTGTAAGAGACGCCTGATAGCGTCAACCATCAGTTTTAGCTGGCGATTTCGCTCTCCTGCTTTGCTGCTAAGGGCGTTACAATTCGCCGTGTGAACATTCGAGACAAGCGGACGGTCGGTGAACAGGTTAAGTCAGGCGTTCGCCTTGCTGGATGGGTCTTGCTTACGCTGGCATTTATCTACCTACTGCTTGGTAGCACGGGCCTTCTCATTGGCAAAGGCGAGTACACCCGACCGATTCACCGAGTTCTTGGGGCGTGTGGCCTCGCGGCCACTTCGGCAATAATGTTTGTCACCGTCCGCCACTGGGTGAAATGGTTCATTGGCGCATTGGGCTATTACGCTTTAAAGGCGGTGTTCGCACTTCTCCTAGGATCGTCCATCGCTCAACCCCGCCTGTGGTTTATTGAATTTGCACTGCTGCTGGGGCTTGCGGTGGTGCTCTGCGCTCGGTATCTGAGCCGTAAGCCGGACACGATAGAAGCTGCGGCGTTGGTAGGGCTGGTAGTTGCCCTCAGCTTTACGTTGGTATGCGACTCTGTTTTTCCTTTCCTCTCAGGAGTGGCCTTTCTGACACTCATTCAGCTTGCCCACGGCAGAAGACGGCGGACAACGGAATTGATCTGAGCAAGGATAGTTGTCGAAAAATCGCGATAGCGCTCATCGAGGCCGAAAAAGGCGAAGCAAAAGCGCAAGCTTGTGAGAACGCCTGTTTATGGAAGTTGAGCCAAGGGTTTGGCACTGCGTACCGAGGTTGGAGTATATTGTTCACCGTGAAACAACCAATCTGTGCGACTGTGCTCTCGGTTGTACTCACTGTCCTGTCCATGGCGCAAGACACCCCTCCGGTGGTGATTCTGGAAGACTCCAATGTCTGCCACGGTAAGAGGAGCGATAAGGTTGGCTGCATCACCCGTCCTCGACCGACGCACACTCCCGAGCCCAACTACCCGGAAAGTGAGCGGAGGGCACGTCACGATGGTATGGTTACATTAACGCTTATTGTAGGTTCTGACGGCGCTCCACGCGATATCGCAGTCTCTGGGACGCTCAGCCCCGATCTTGACCAAGCCGCCGTTGATGCAGTGAAGCAATGGAGATTCAAACCGGCAATCAAGGACGGCAAACCTATACCAGTTAAGATGGCAGTAGAACTGGAATTTCATTTCACCTATTGATCTGGCGAAGTCGGTTACCTAAGGAATTCAACTTCAAATCATTGGTTAGGATGGTTGTTGAAACATCGCCATTACACTCAAAATGCCTTGATTACACAGAACGCCTCGGTCGCTGTCGTCTCCGTGCATACTCCTCGATGCGCCGTTCATAGTCGCGATACGTGGAGGCTTTCACAAGTTCGCGACGACTGATTTTTTCGATGATGCGTCTGCCAAACCCCTGCCGAATTAGTCTCCGAATACCCAACTTCCTGATCGTCCGGCCAAGGGAAGGACTCGGCTGGATCAGCGTTTCGCACGCGCGGCTCGCCTTACGTGTGTATTCGATAGGTGTTTGGCGCATGGCGTCCAGGTCGTCACCTTCCTCCCACCGCCGATCAATTTCTTTGCCGATGTGATAATGCTTACCTCCAATCACGTACGGTCTCCGTAGGCGCCCATGTGTTCTGCTGGCATGGTTCGCCGTCCGGACCAAGGCTCTTTGACTCCGGGTGGTAGAAATATCGGTGCAAAAGCTCCTCGAATGTCTCGACTATCGCTCGTTCGCCAAAGTGGGGCGAATCGAAACGGGTTCCCAGCCTGTATTCTCGTGCGTCGTTCGGGTCGTCAATGTTGAAGCAAACTGTATCGATCCACTTACTCTGATCGGGTTCAAACGGCGTGGCGAGCGTGAAATGCTCCGGGGAGCCTCCGCTTCTCAGTCTGACTACGTCATATTGAGGGGTGCATATTCCCTCCCGTTGTGTTCTCACCCGTCAAACTTGGCGGGGGGGAGTTTGGGAATCCGGAGTAGGTGTAAAGGACCGGCCAAAATGTTGCCAGCCCTTCACTCCTTGACTCAATTAGTCGTCCAAGCGGAGCATCGCGTGGGTGGAAACGTACGCCGCTACTGACTGCCCAAGCGCGTTGCCGCGTACGCATGACGTTCTAAAGTGAATGCCACCAAATACCCTGGCATCGGCAATCTCGGCGACAGCCGCCGAGAAGCTGGGGAAGGATCGTGTGCCCGGCCGGATTTCGGATATCACCGAGAATGCCGTGTTGTCGCCGAACGCGGCAGCCAGGACATACGCGGCCGAACCGCTGACGGTCGAGTGGCCGGATGGGTACTCGGGATGCGGCGGAGTGCCGGACGGTAAAGCGTCCAGCCACGGGATCCATCCCGTGTCAGGGTCCGTGCTGGCATTCCCGTCCGTATCCCCGAGACGAATCGCCGTGATCGGACGCCAGAAGACGTATCGGTACTTGGAGTCCCAGCAAGCGATCCCGGCATCTGCCATGGCCACGTTCAGCAATGCAAACAAGTGCGCGTTCTCGGTCAAACTCAAACCCCGGCTTACAGATACCTCCGATGCAACCCGGTTCCAGATGACAGCCGCGTTTCCGGCCCAAAATAGAACCAGCTCAGACTGATCATCGGTGCGGAGCGAACCGGAGTAGACGCCCATGGTCTTGATCTCGTTGTAGTCGGCTGCATACTCAGGGCTGTTGAGGGCATTCGGAGGCGGAAGCCGGAACTGAGACGGTCGCGTCAAGACCCAAGGGGTCATCGTCGCGAATTGCGGTCCCGCCCCGGTTGCATACAGCAATGGAGTGGGTCGCCACACTCCTGCGGCTAAGGGCGAGGTCTCCAAGCCGAGCACGCCGACGAAGGGCGGCGGTGGCGGTGAAATTCCGTCCGTCGAACGAATGCTCAGAATCGTGCTGGCGACTGTTTGCCCCCATGCAACGCCTGCCTGAACGGATTTGGCGCTTTCCGTCGCGGAAATCGCTGCTATGGATGCGTCGCGCTTGGTGCCAAGAGTTCCCGCTTGCAGCGGATAAACCGCGCTCAGAACTACATATGCCGCCTGCACTGCGGCAGCACGCCGTGAGGCGTAACCCGGCGCATTTGGCTTCACGTATAAGGCTCGGTACTGCGGGTGTACGCCGTTGACTGCATCAAACATGGATCCGGCGACCAGGGCGGTGATTCGCGTGGATGCTAGAGGGCTGCTCCCCCCTGTGAGCACGGCGTCGTTCATAATGCCGATCCATTGCAGCACAGGATCGGAGACGGACGCGGCGGCAGGTGTGGGATTTACGGTGGCCAGGCCGACAAGCAGGGTGATCAGAAACAGTGTAGCGTTTGGAAATGAACGGTTTTTGACAGACATTCTCTTATCCTCCCCTTCAAGGAATTTACGGTTTCGATTCTGGGGGGCGCTTGTCGCCGAAGCCCCTAGTGATTCGGCGTTCTTACTTCGGCGACTACTCTGCCGCAAAAGGGGGACCGAAGTCTCAGGGAAGTTCTAGGAAATCTATAGGATTTGGTATAGTGTGTGGCAAGAGTCCCCCGCCGGGCCCCAGACCTTATCTTCCCGAACCAAGTAAGGTTGTGCGCAGCTCAGGATGAGACATGAGCCAGTATCGCTTTGGGGAATTTGTCCTTGATTCTGAAACCCGCCAGCTCCTACGGGCGTCTCAGCCTCGCCATGTTTCTCCGAAAGCCTTTCATCTTCTAGAAGTACTGGTGTCGAGTCGGCCCCGCGTGTGGTCGAAGAGAGAACTGCAAGATCTTCTGTGGCCCGACACAACGGTCGTTGAAGCCAACCTTCCAAATCTGGTCGCTGAAGTCCGTTCCGCGCTTGAAGATGATCCACAACAATCGCGGTTTGTCCGCACTGTCCATCGGTATGGATATGGGTTCGTGGAGCCGGCGTCTGTTCCCGTACTGCCGCGCTTTCTGCAGTCAGCGATCACAGGCGCCGGCGAATTTTTTGGGCGCGCGGAAGAACTGGCGGCAATGGATCGAGCGTGGCGGCGTGTCAGGACGGGAAGCCGGCACCTAATGTTGGTGGCGGGAGAGGCTGGGATCGGCAAGACCCGTATCATCAGCGAGTTTGCCCGGCGCTGTCTCTCGGCAGGAGCCACCACTTTGGTGGGCCACTGTGACGAAGAAGCTTTGACGCCGTATCAACCCTTCGTCGAAGCCCTGACGCAACTGGTGAACCAATTCACGGATGCGGAACTTGCGCAACAAGTGCGGGATGGGGACCTCACACCGGAGGTGGCACGCCTTGTCCCGAACCTGAGTGCACGCCTCCCCGAACTCGATCGTGGGGCGGTGGTCGATCCCGAAAGCGAGCGCTTCCGGCTTTTCCAGGCGGTCGATCGGCTGTTCAGCAGCGCATCGCAACGTACTCCTCTGCTGGTCTTGCTCGACGACCTCCATTGGGCCGACAAGTCCTCTCTGTTGCTGTTGCAGCACCTGGCTCGCGGAGCGCCCTCGACGGCAATGTTCCTGATTGGAACGTACCGCGCCGATGGGGTTGAACGGACGCCGTTGGGCGCTTTGCTGGCTGACTTGCAACGAGATCAAGTCGCTGCCCGGTTGGCTCTGCGGGGATTGACGGTGGATGATGCGGAACGGCTGGTCCATGCGATCACGGGGCGACGCCCCGCTCGAGCGTTCATGAAGTCGCTGACGAGCGAGACCTCTGGAAATCCTTTCTTCATCCGCGAAGTGGTTCAGCATCTCAAGGATGCCGGCGAGTTGGACCAAGTTGACGGAACCAGGTCCGCCGCGCCTGGGGCGAGACCTTTCGTACCCGAGAGCGTTAAGGAAGTAATCAACCAACGCTTGGTGCGGCTCAATGAGCAATGCAATCGGGCGCTCTCCCTGGCGTCAGTACTGGGCCGCGAATTCCGTCTCGATGTGCTCGCTCGAGTAGGCACATTCAACGAAGACGAGTTGCTGGACGCTCTCGAAGCGGCACAGGCGGCGGGCCTGATTGTGGAGGAGCACGGCGTTCAGGGGAGGTTTAGTTTTTCGCACGCTCTCATCCGCGAGGTGCTGTACGAAAAGCTGTCAGAAACTCGCCGTATTCGGCTCCATTCTCGAATTGCCGAAGTTCTGGAGGGTACTTCTCCCGCCGATGCGGTGCCCCTCGCCGACCTGGCTTACCACTTCGTTCAAGCGGCACCGTTGAACGGCTACGAGCGGGCAGTGGACTATGCCATACGCGCAGCCCGCGAAGCGACCGAGTCTCTTGCTCACGAAGAGGCGGCTCAGTTCTATGAGCTGGCATTGCAGGCTCTGGCGCACGAGGCACCTGCGCGGGAGATCGATGATTTGCGTGCGGATCTCCATGCCGAGCGTGGTAATGCGCTGGCCAGCGTAGGCAATTGGCCTGCTGCGAAGGTGGCTTTTGAGGCGGCGGTTCAATCTCTGGACCCAAGCCGCTTCGAGTGGCGCGCTGAACTTCTGCTCAAGCTGGCCATGGTGAATTTCTGGCTGCTTGATATCGCCGCCTTGCGCCCCCTCGTGACCGAGGCTCTGGATCTGGCGGAACGGGTCGCCCGACAGGATCTCGCTGCCGAAGCTCTGGGATGGCTCGGACGGGCAGCACAGGCAGACGGAAATCTGGAAGCTGCCATGGAGGTGGACCGCAGGGCATTCGCAATCCCCGGCGTGACGACCACCGGCTCGCTGGTGTACTCACCGCTCACCTTATACCTGGCTGGCGAACTTCCGAGTGCCCTTGCGCTGGCGCGCAAGGTTCTGGATGGGGCGCGCACTTCCGGAGAAAGCAGTGCCCTCATCTACGCTTTGACGCACTATGGATTGGCGCTCGCGGCGAATGGTCAATACTCGGAGGCCGGAGCCACATTCGATGAAGCGCGCGAATTTGCCAGGTCCTGCGGCGCTTTTCCGCTGCTCGCCCGGGCAACCGCGATGGCTGCTGGATGGCGTCTGGACGTGTTCGACTTCGGGACGGCGGAAGCGCTCCAATGCGAAGCCCGCGAGATCGCTTGCGAAGCTGCCTTCGTGCCCTCTCAGGCAAGTGCGGGAATCGATTTGTTGATGTCGTTTGCTCGCCAGGGAAATCCAGGCCGGGCCGAGCCGCTTATGCGCGAAGTGGAGGAGGCAGTTGCAAATGCGCGCGGCTGGCATGAATGGTTGTTTCGCATGCGCCTGGAACAGGCGCGTGCAGAACTGGCGCTTGCGCGAGGCGACTGGTCCACAGCCATCACGCACGCCACCTCCGCAATGAAGCAGAGCCAGAGGGTGGCTCGGGGCAAATATGAAGCGGCCGCGCTGGCGGTGCGCGCTCAAGCGCTTGAGGCATCCGGGAGAATGCCGGAGGCCATGCTCGACGCGAAGGCTGCATGGGAAAAGGCCCGGAAGGTCGGTGATCCTGCTCTGCAAGTCAGAGTTCTCGCACCGCTGCTTCAGATCATTGGTGACGATAATTTGCGGCATCAACTGCGAGCCATTGTCGGCAACGTACTTGCGGCCCTTCCCCCGGATTCGCAGCAGGCCTTTGAGCGAGCCCCTGTGTTGTGCACACCACTCGTGGCTCTTGATTGAGGCTTGCCTTCTTGGGAAAAACCTGGCCAGTAGGGCACCTGCCCGTCCTAGGGGATGACGAGTGCTCGCCAATGTACTTCATCAGTTCCAGCGTGGACCGTGGAGAGAGTCGCAGGTCTTGGTGTTGGTCGAACGAGAAGGCCCGGGAAGGATGGCATACCTCGACAGTGACCGTGACAACCCAGACGGCCGCCAAAGTGTCCCGTCGCTCATGGGGGCTGCACAATTCGAGCACTTCACAGTCGTGTGGTATCAAGTCGAGAGAAGGGCGAGACAAGGCCCCGCCACCCCTCCACGAACACACGCTGACGCCCGATAGTGCCTGGCCTAGCTCGCCTTGGCATTCGGCATGGACGGTGAAACATTCACGTGCGCACCGTTGTTAACGTTGACGCCTGTGGCGGTCCATGTCCAGCCCTGAAGCGGACTCACAGCCTCTGCTGTGACCTGAGCGCTCGCGTTGGGCGTGGTGAAAGTAACCTGGCCCTGGCCTGAGCTGGTTTGGAACCAAGGCTGTCCGTTCGGCATGAGCCTGGCGTACACGGCAATGGTCGTGCCGCTCGCTGCTTCGCTGCACGTCCAGACAAACTGATGACCCGCACCCACTGGCCCGTTCGTGACATGTCCGGTTTCTACGTCCACTGATGGCGTTGGCATTCGAACCTCCTGTGAGATTTGATTGGGCCCATGAATCTCATTTTTGCTGCATCAAGGCCTGATAGCGCGGGTTATCGTGCAGATTATCCAAGTCCGGAGTCTTGCTGACCACCGACCTCGAGTATCCCGCAGCTAGAGCCTTGCTCAACCACTCTAAAGCAGTCCCGGTTTCGCGCAACTGGTTGTACACCAGCGCCGCTCGGAATAGCAAATCCTTGTCCTTCTCTTTGCCCACGAGCGAGCGGTCCAAATAGTCAAGAGCGCGGACGCGGTCCGCAAGCATGGCGGAGTAATCGGCCAAGTCACTTAGAACGTCATTGTCGCGAGGGTTGACCTTCAGCCGCTCCTCGGCCATCGAGATGGCTTTCTTGTAAGCATCCACGGCTCGCGGCTTATCGCCTCCGAAATGCAAAAAATCTCCGAGATTTCCCCAGACCTGGTAATCGCTGTCATCCAGGTTAAGCGCTTGCTGAGTGGACTCCGCAGCTCGATCGAATTGGCGGAGGTGCGAATACGCGACTCCCATGTTTTGGTATGCGCCGTACGAGGGCCGTATGGCTACAGAGTTTTCCAGCGCCCGCACCGCGTCTGCATCCCGGTCTTCATAAAGCAAGACAGCGCCAAGATTCTTGTAGTCCACATAGTCGTTAGGCCTGAGGGATACAGCCTTCTCGAACATGGTTTGTGCTTTCTGATATTCGGCTTGACCAAAATAGAAAACCCCCAGATAGCTGTAGCCGCGCCAGTAGTCGGGACGGGCGCTGATACTGCGCCTCAAGGTCTCCTCAGCTTTCTCGAGTTGGTTCAGATTCTGATACGCCTCGGCGAGATGCCAATATGCCTGATCATTCGTCGGGTCGAGCTGGGTCGCCTGCAGGAATTGCTCCACGCCTTTCTCGTACTTCCCTGTGCCGTTTTCAATGGTTCCCAGACACGCATGGCCCTCGGCACCGGCATTGCCCAATTCGATCGCCTTGGCGCAATGCCTTTGGGCCGCTTCAATCCAGTTCTTTTGCTTCGTCAGATCGTAAAGAGACCAATACGTCTCGCCCAGCCCGGCTTCTGCCGGACCGTAGTTCGGGTCCAGCTTGAGCGCCTGTTGGAAGAGGGTTTCGGCGCTGGTCAGCGCTTCCCGCTGTGGCCGAAGATATCCCTGGCCCTCCAGGAAGTAGTCATACGCCTCGGGGATGGTGGTAGCGTGTGCTGCCAGGGCCTGCTTCTCCTCTGTGCGCAGAGAAATCTGAAGCGCATTGGCGATGCTGCTGGTCAGCTTGTCTTCGATGGCGAATAAATCAGAAACTGGCGCCGTCACGGAGTCCGCGGCAACGCTCTTATCGCTTTTGGTGTCAATGAGGCTGTAGGTGGCGCGCACTAATTGGCCGTCCTGCTTCAGTGAAAGCGCCAGGCCAAGGTTCACGCCGAATTCCTTTACAGCGTCGGAGAGGGTAGCGACCTTTTTGTTTTCGAGCGTGCGTGCGGGAATTACTTCCAGATCATGGTTTGCGCTCAACCCCGAAAGCTTGGCTGCGACATCTTCGAGCAGTCCTTTGCCAAACGCAGTCAGCTTAGGATCGTTCTCAACTGCATTCATCGGCAGCACGGCGATGCTCTGGTGCTGGGGAATCGCCAGCAGAACCTTTCCACCACTGGACGCGGCGAAGCGGCGGAGAGCGCGCGGACCCCAGACCACGGCCGCAACGATCAGCAGCAGAGTTGCGGCCATCATTGCGAGCCTGAACTTTCTCCGCGGTGACCATCTCGCCGCCGTTTGCGCCGACTTGAGCTTTTTGCCTGACTCAAAATCCTTCTTCAACTGGAGCAGGTCGCGATGAATCTCCGCCGCGGCCTGATAGCGCAGGTCACGATTCTTGATCAGGCACCTGTCGATGATCTCCTGCAGGCGATGCGGGAGGTCGGGCATCGACTCTTGCAGCAACATCGGGGCTTGCCCGAGAATCGCATGCACCGTCACCGCCCACGTCGGTCCCGAGAATGCCTGCTTGCCCGTCGCCATCTCATAAAGCAGTACTCCGAAAGAAAACAGGTCGGTGCGCGGATCGAGAGGCTCGCCACGAGCCTGCTCCGGAGACATGTACGCCACCGTCCCAATGGCCGCGCCAGTGTGAGTCAGCGGCCCCGTCGAAGATAAAGTCGCGGCGTCCGATGTAGTCAGATCCGTGCCGGTCAGCTTGGCCAGCCCAAAATCGAGAATCTTGACCTGCCCGCGCTCCGTGATGAAGACGTTCGCCGGCTTAATGTCCCGATGCATCACGCCCTTGGTGTGCGCTGCCTGCAGTGCGTCCGTGATCTGTAAAGCCCAATCGAGCAGGATTCCCAGCGGCACAGGTGTGTTGCCGATGCGTTGGCGTAAGGTCTGCCCTTCGAGCAACTGCATGGCGATGAAGGGATGCCCTTTGTCTTCGTCGATCTCGTAGATTGTGCAGATATTTGGATGGTCGAGGGCCGAGGCCGTCCGCGCCTCGCGCTTGAACCGCTCTAATGCCCGTGGGTCTCGCGTGGCATCTTCCGGAAGGAATTTGAGGGCCACCATCCGTCCGAGACGGATGTCTTCTGCGCTATAGACAACGCCCATGCCTCCAGCACCCAACTTCTCGTGAATGCGGTAGTGCGAGACAATCTGCTCGTTCATGAGCGCACGAACCCCAAGGGATACGCGGCATGGTACTCAGGGATGGGGAGCCATGCAATAGCCTGCGAGAGGATACTAGCCCGCCAGGACTATTGTGGAATTGGAAGGGAACGACTGGAAGGGTCCGGTTACTTCTTCTTTCCCAGCTTGCGTGCGATCTCTTCGACAATCTTAGGGCGCATATCGGCGAGGACGCTGTCGACGATACTGGCGATCTCGGGATCGGAATCGAACGAACCAGTGACTTCTTCCGGTTTGCTCTCGGCACCAGCGGCGACCGCCATGGCAGCCCTATCCTCCGGAATCGAGTCTTCTGCTTCCTTCCCGGACGCGTCTGCCGGAGCTGACTTCGAACTTCCGGTCTCGCGGATCTTTCTCCAACTGGCCCATGCGGCCGCCGTTTCCGATTCTCTCTTTGCCATTTCCTCTGACCCTCCTGCCCTCGATGTACTGGAAACCGGCACCGGCTCCGTGGATACTTCCTCTGACTTTAATTCCTCTTCGTGCTTTTCAGCCTCTGCCACTGGCTCAGAAGTCTCCCTCGCCGGGGCGGCCTGTTCATCTTGAGTCTTTTCGGATTGCGGTTGATCTTGCCGCACAGCAGCTTCGGCCGTAACGGGCGCGGCCACGGGATGCTCCGGCAGTTCTGCCTCGTTTGGCCGCTCCTCAACTTTGGCTTCGATCTTCGATTCGACTTTCTCTTCGGCCTTCTGCTCAATCTTCTCTTCGATCTTTTCCTCAGGCTCGGGTTCTGCGTCAGGCACAACCGCCGGGGACTCGAGCGCCGCGGCGTGGAGAGATTTGTCGGGGATCGGCTCTTGCGAAACCGTGCTCCGTTCCGCCTCATATTTCGCGGCGACCGCTTCCAACTCTTTCACAGCAGCGCTGATGGCTTCCGTCGCTACCACCGAAACCGCAGCCAGAGGCTGCGCAACATCGGGGGCTGGTGTGGCCGGAATCGAAGCAGGAGCTTCCGCAACTGGAGCTTCAGAGGTGACAGCGGGGGCTTCGATCGTTTCAGCAACTGTAGTTTTCGCCCCAGGAATCGTGGATGCGGCGACAGCATGACCGCCTTCCGCCGCGGCAAAAGCCGCATAGGCCTTCTGCATTTCCTGCTCGAGCGAAACTGCACCTTCGTCGGCAGCCACCGCAACGGCTACAGCTGTCCAGCGCGAGGGTGCCGCAGCTGAGTCGGCGACGGCGGCTACCGCCATGGTCGCGGGTTCCTGCGTCGCACTCGCTGCATTATTTGTCCTGGTTCCATTTCCCGGTATTGGAAAGTGCACCGCCATCATTTGAGTCTCGAGGCCCATCATGGCAGTCATGGCGTCCGCCTGGGTGGAGACAATTTCTGGCTCTTTGCTCTTTGCCTCGATCTTTTCTGCTGGTTGTTGCTCGGCGAATGTTGCGGAAGGCGTCGCAGTTGCGACTTCCGGCGTTGACACAGACTCCAGCGCGTGAATTTCTTCTTTCTGCGGCTCCTTGCTTTCCGGCTTCGCAGCCTCTGCAACTTCAACCTTGGGAGCCTCGCTCTCTGTCGGTGCCGTCACAGGCATCTCCATGACAGGAGCTGGCGATTTCTCCTCGACGACCGTGCCCTTGATCTGGGCCGCGGCGGCGGCAAGTGCAGCAATCTCTTCGGGCGTAACGTCCTTGGGCAGGCCCTCGGGCGCTAAAGCGCCAAGGTTGACGCTGCCCTCCTCTGCCGTCGAAGCTGGAACGTGGATTACCTGGACGGGCGTCGGCTCAACCGTCGCCTGCGGGATCACCGTCCGGAGGTCTTTGTTGACCGGATTGTAGATCTCCCCAGTGTCAACTTCTTCCTCGGCCGGCTTTTCCTTCTTCTTCTTCGACGGAAACGCGATGCGTCTCTTCCATCCCGTATCGTCTTCCTCGATGGCCATCGTCTTGTCGTACCGGCCCTCTTCGAGCGCCGCAGTAGCACGGGCAAAGCGGCCCGGTTTCGAGGAGTCCGCCCGGGGCACGACTTTGTCTTCCAGCTTGCTTAGGGCACTCAGCAACTCGCTAGCTTCAAAGGGTTTGACGATGAAGGCATCGGCGCGCACGCGCTTGGCCTCTTCCGGCTTGAAAGGCTCGAGCTTTCCAACTGTGAGCAGGACCGGAATCCGCGACGTTTCTCCTACTTCCTTGAGGCGCTGGCACACCTCCAGCCCACTGTAACCCGGCATGTAGACATCAAGGACGATCAGGTCCGGCTTGTGTTCCGCAATCTTCTTCAGGGCCGCCGACCCGTTGTTGACGGTGATGACTTCATACCCCGCGTCCGCGAGGATTTTCCGCCCCATATTCTGGGCGGTCACGCTGTCGTCGGCGAGCAGTATCTTCCTGGCCAAAGGTTTCCTCTGAAGAGGGGAGATACCGCGAAGGTAACCTGCCCCTCAACCCAAGTCAATGATCCTGAAGGGAAGTAACACGTTACCAGTGGTCAGCACCTAGTGCGTAGCGACAGCCGCCTCGGCTGTCCGATGAAGCGAACCAAGGCGCTCTGAAAAGTGAACTCGTCCCTTATGAGTTGAGAGCTGATGGTCTTAAAGCCGCCCTAGAACGGGTTGATCTTCATCAGTCCCTTCTTCTTCTTCTTTTTGCTGCTTGAAAGGTCCTGATCGCTGGCCGGAGTCGAGTCATCGGCCTTCGACGCGCTGCTCGAGGACGACTGGTTCTGGATCTCATTCACTTGCGTCGGCGGCGGCAGCGATGTATCGGTACCCGAATCCGCGGGCTTCAACTCATTCGGATCCGACGGAGCATTCGGTTTCAGTTCATTGGGATCTGGTGTTGCCGGTGTTCCAAGCGGCATAGCTGCCGGAGACGTACCGAACGGCGCATTAGGATTGACCTCATTCCCTGTGGGCGGAGCGCCACTCGGGCCATCTGGCTTTGCAATTTCCACTGCCACCTTGTTCCCGCCGCCCGCAGCGGATTCCATGAAGGCTCTCGCCTCCTCTTTCTGCACGGTAACCGCGCTAATGGGTTCGGCCTCAACCAGGTTCGGCTCGCCTACGGCTGTCGCATGCGAGACGTCCGGGCCCTTCTTGATGAGGCTCATCATCTGGCCCATCATGGTCATTTGCCCGCGGCTCTCGATCTCAGCCTTGTTGCGCGCCACTGCGGCCTTGGTCGCACGCGGCACTGGCTCGTGCAGAGCTTCCAGCCGCTTTTTGGCGTCAACGGCGCGATCCATCAGCGGATAGCGGGTCAGGATACTCGAATATTCCTTCGCCGCCTTCTTCGAAAGCTCTCCGAGGGCGCGGGCCTTGTCGCCCTCCCTCATGCAGCCTCGCGGAAGATTGTTGACATCGCAAGTCGTCGTGGTCTTGCGGATGCGCGCAATCTGCCCTTCGTAATTCTGTCCCAACAGGTAAAGCGCCTCGTCCGCACGGCTATACAGCGGATACTTTTCCACCAGCGTCTGCAGTCGCGCGATCGATGCGGCAAAGGACTCGCGCAGGTAGTAGAACCGTCCGATTCCAAACTCGCGATCTGCCAGAACTTCCTGCACTTCGAGCAGCCGCTTCTTGGCGTCAGGGACCAGTTTGCTGTCTGGAAACTGCAGAATCAGGTTTCGATATTCGTCTTCGGCGCGCTTGGCGTGGGTGTAGTCGCGATCCGCCTTCTCCATCTGCTGATAATGGATGTTGGCAATCTTCAGCTGCGCTTCGGCTGCTTCTTTTAAGTTGGGAAAGAAGATCTTGAAATCACTGTACTCCTGCTCGGCTTGCGCCAGCGCCGCCGTGCCCCCCTCGGCGTACCAGGAATCGCCTACCGCCAGCTTGGCGCGAGCAATATATTCCGAGTCGGGATAAGTATTGATCAGGGTCTGCAGCGTGAGGCGCGCGACGTCAAAGCGGTTGTGGCGCATTGCGTCCATGGCTTTGTCGAACAGGACTTTGTCCGGCTGCTTCGAGCCCACACCGGCGAGCGGATTGACAGATTTCTTGTTGGTGCAGGCGGCGGTCAGAGCCAGCAGCACACCCAGCAGCGCAATCAGATGAATTCGACGCAACATAAGAGTTGGAAGTCCTTTGAGTTTCAGGTTTCGCTAGACTTTCTGCAGAGCTGCCTCGGTCGCCACCCTTAGCAGCGACTCCGTATTCTTCCTTGGATCACCAGTACCGAACACGGCGTTGCCCGCCACGAGAATTTCGGCTCCGGCCCGGACCACATCGGCCACCGTATCGAGGGCGACGCCCCCATCTACTTCGATGCGGTAGCTCAGCCCGCGTTGGCTGCGAATGTCGGCTAAACGCCGCATTTTATGCATGGTAGACGGAATGAACTTCTGCGCCCCGAATCCGGGATTGACCGACATGACCAGCACATAATCGACAATATCGAGCACTTCCGAAAGCGTTTCAACCGGCGTCGCAGGATTGATCACCACTCCCGCCAGGCACCCATGACTCTTGATCAGGTGTAGCGTGCGGTTCAGATGCAGGCAGGCTTCCTGATGCACTGAGATCCAGTTCGCTCCGGCGTCGGCGAATACGGGAATAAATTCGTCCGGATTGTCGATCATCAGGTGACAGTCGAGCGGCAGGTCCGTCACCTTCCGCAGGGATTTTACTACCGGTGGCCCGATCGTGAGGTTCGGGACAAAATGCCCGTCCATGATGTCTACATGGATGACATGAGCCCCGCCCTGGCACGCGGCTCGCACCTGTTCGCCCAGCCGGGCGAAATCCGCGGAAAGAATTGACGGTGCCAGTTCGATCAAACCGGGGCCTCAGAACCTGATTTCTAACAAGAACGCTTGTGGAAATTCTAACACGCGGAATCTGTGATCCCGGCAGAGTTCTTGCCGCATGTTAACCTCTTCCGGCGTGTCTTCCCTCCCACAATTTGCGCCCGCTGCTTATTCTGTGACTGCCGTCTTCCTCTGGGGAGCGTCCGACTTCGCCGGCGGATACGGCTCGCGCCGAGCCAATGCCTTTGTGCTCACCGCGTTCTCGCACATCTGCGCTCTCGCGCTGATGCTGGCGATAGCTTTCAGCCAGCACGGAACTTTCCCCAATCGCGCCAGCATCTTCTGGGCGGTGGCCGCCGGAGTGATCGGAGGATTCTCGATCGCCATTTTCTACCGCGCGTTGGCCTCCGGACATATGGGTCTGGCTGCTCCCATCGGCGCCCTGCTGGGCGCTGCCATTCCGACGCTGGTCGATATTGCCCTGGAGGGCGCGCCCAGCCGCTGGTCGATCCTCGGATTCGCCCTCGCCATCCTCGCGATCTGGCTGATTGCGCGTCCCGAGGCTCAGGGAGAGAACGACGAATCCGGACATCCCAAAGGCGTAACCGCTGCCGCGCTGGCGGGCGTAGGATTCGCCGGATTCTACCTCTGCATTCATCAGGCAACCGGCTCGCCGACCTGGGTAGCCGCGATTTCCCGCATCGGGTCGTTCGTCGCCACATCGATTGCGATACTCGCGACTCGCGCCCCGCTCGAACTGAACCGTTCTGCCACCATCTTCGGCGCGCTGGCCGGCTGCCTCGATATCACCGGCGTCGCGCTATTCATCTTCGCCAGCGAGCACGGTCGCCTCGATGAAGCCGTAGTCATCACGTCGCTCTACCCGGCGATCACAGTACTGCTGGCAAGAATCGTTTTGAAGGAACATTTCAGCCGTTGGAAGTTCGTAGGACTGCTGGCGGCACTGGCGGCGGTGCCACTAATCGCGGCCGGCTAGTCCTTTCTCTTCTCGGTACTCGCAACTCGGTACTCACAACTGCTAGCATCGCATCGTGCCACTGCTCGAAGTCCGAAATCTCGTCAAGGTCTTCTCGCGGGACATCCGGGCGGTCGATGACGTCTCTCTCGACATTCAAGCCGGCGAGACCCTTGGCCTGGTGGGTGAATCCGGATCGGGGAAGAGCACGCTGGGCCGCCTGATCCTGCGCCTGATTGAGCCAACCTCCGGAAGCGTTCACTTCGAAGGTCGCGACCTGCTCGCCGCCAGTTCCCGCGAAGTGCGCCGCCTCCGCCGCGACATGCAGATCATTTTCCAGGATCCTTTCGCCTCCCTCGACCCGCGTTACCGCGTGGAAGACATCATCGCGGAGCCGTTGATCATCCACGGAAGCCAGAATGATTCGAGTGGGGATGATTCAAGTGGCAAAGATTTAAGTGGGGACAGCCGCCCTCCGCTGCATGCCCAGAGCGCTGTCGAAGGGTCCGGTCGAGCGAAGCTCGCCTTGCGTTCGCGAGTCGCCGAACTGCTGCGCGCCGTGGGCCTCGACGAATCCGCCCGCCAGCGCTACCCGCACGAATTCTCCGGCGGTCAGCGCCAACGCATCGGCATCGCCCGCGCCCTGGCATTGCGGCCGAAGTTCATCGTCTGCGATGAGCCGGTATCGGCCCTCGATGTCAGCGTCGGAGCGCAGATCATCAACCTGCTCGCACAACTGCAGCGCGACTTCGGCCTGACTTACCTCTTCATTTCGCACTCTATGCCCGTGGTGCGCTATCTCGCGACCCGCATCGCAGTCATGTATAACGGCAAGATTGTAGAAGTCGGCGACACAGACCTTATCACTTGCAATCCAGTTCATCCCTACACGCGAAACCTGCTGGAAGCCACGCCCGAACTGCAGGCCTAAAACTCCGGGAGCGCCGGCATCCTGCCGGCTGTCGAGTAGGTCTCCCCTCCCTAGCAAACAAAGCCTCACGCGAGTTGCAACCAAATTGCCCCGGCGCAACTCTATGTCTCTTTGGAAAGCAACGAAGTGGCGACCTTAAACTCGACTTCTTTCGCAATCTCGACTCCGCAATCCGATACTTCGCTCCGCCCCTTGGCCGAATTGACGATTGGCTTTGCCGCCATCTTGGTCGTGCTCTGGCTGCCCACGCGCGAACAGCTGATTTTTGGCCCCATCGCCTTGCTCAGCCCGCTGATTCTCGTGCTGCTGCAAAGGCCGACGCTCAGCGAACTCGGGCTCCATTGGCGCGGATTTGCGTCTTCTCTATGGATTCTCCCGGCTGCTGCTGTGTTAGCCGTCGGAGGCATTCTGCTGGCGCAAGCCGCGGGTACGTTCCACGAACTCTACAAGCCTGACCTGGCTCACGTTGGCGGATACGTCCTCTGGACGATCTACCAGCAATTGCTGCTGCAGGACTACTTCATGCCCCGCCTGGCGCGCGTGCTGAATACGGATGCGGCCATCGCCTTCGCGGCTGTTCTATTCGCCCTGGCTCACTTGCCCAATGTTGTCCTCACCGTCGCAACGCTGGTGTGGGGAGCGGTCTCCTGCGTCTTGTTCCGCCGTTGCCGCAGCCTCGTTGTGCTTGGGATAACGCAGGGTCTGCTGGGATTGTGCTTCGCGGTCTGCGTCCCCGACGTATACCTGCACCACATGCGCGTAGGACTGGGCTACTGGCACTATCATCCGACGGCCGCGGGACACTACGCCGGATATAGCGGCAAATGACCTGCCCCTAGAACCACAGATACCACAGCCAGTCGACAAACGTGTGCGTGATCGCCGATGCCGGCACACGTCGTTGCTCTCTCCATGCGCGCCCGTAGAAAATCCCTGCAATCGTGGCGAGCAGCACATAGCGCCAATTGAAATTCGCCGACCTTTTATTGAAGTGCGACAATCCGAAGAGCACCGACGCAATCAGCAAAGCGGTTCGACGTCCAACGCGCCGCTCCAGTAGGTTCTGCACCCAGGCGCGGAAGAAAAGTTCTTCCAGCAGCGCGACAAACACAAAGATCCCGACCCAGCTGAGCAGCGCTCTGCCCACAGGCGGAAAGTTCTTGTGAGGATGAATGAATCCCAGAGCCAGTCCAAGCGCTATGACTACTGGCGCGAAAAATACGAGTTCGCGCAGTCCGGTCTTCCAATCGCTCCAATGGACATGAAAATCGAATCCCGTGCCGCTCAGCCGCCGTATGCCGAGAAATGCGTAGAGCCCGGCGTCGAGGAGTAGCAGATTCCCCAATCCCCGTAGCCCAGCTGGCCAAGCCCCGTCGAACCACCGCAGATCGACGGCCAGCCCGAGTGTGAGAAGGATCAGTGCATCGCGCCAGTTCCCGCGTTGCTCGGGATCGACCACAGCCGCCTGCCCCAACAGCCACGCAATCAGAACTGGCAGAAGGAAATACAAGGCCATCCACTGCCAGCGGAGCATGTGCTGCGACGCCGCCACCGCCGCGTAGGGAACAGCCAACACCGCCGGAGCAGTGCAGCGCACGAGCCGCGGCCAGCGTCCGACAGCGTTGGATACGCGCTCAGCGGCCAACCCAAAAGCGGCTGCCGGTACAAGTTCCGCCACCAGGACTGCGATCACTACCGGTGTCGCGTTCGACATCGTCACTATCTTACCCGGGCGGCGGTTACCGCCCGCGCAAGAGCGAGCCAACGACGCGACACCGGCACCCCTGAAACTGCGAGGGGCAAAACCCTACTGAGCAGGACGAACCACAGCCAGTTCCATCTCGGCCTGGCGCGCCGCCACCTCGCGTTCGGCACGCGATGGGTATAGCTGCTTACCCGTCGTGGTGCCCTTCACCCAAACGCAGGAGAGGAAGTACGTGTCTCCATAATGGTGAAAAACCAGTTTGCTCTCGCCCGACGCGGTCCGAACTGCGGCGTGCGTGGGAACGAAGAGACCTTCCTTGTTGGTGCTGAAAATCCTGATAAAGCCGTCTCTCGACGTGACGATGTAATGACCGGCGGGAAGTTGCTGGCCGGCAACGTTGAAGGCAAACGGCACGTCAACTACCACATCCCCGGGGCTCGTCTGGCCTGTCGCAAGCCCTATGGCCGCGAGCACAGCCGCGCAGAAAGCAATCCGAACGAATCTCATAACTTTCCTCCTCAATGGAATGGACTGCATTGGCCCACTGGTTCCCAAGGGGAAGATTTGCAAGGTGTTACGCGAACGCTGTGAAGAAGGGAATGGCTTCAACGCCGAACCGCCCCGGCCTTGATGCCCGCTTAATATTCGGCGGCCTAAGACCTGTCGCCGAATTCCTGGCTACTGGGATAGTGACGCAGACGTGCTCTTCGTTACGCAACTCTCAAGGAGCTTTTCGTTTCGTTTGGAGACCGCTTGTCTAGACGCCAAGCCCCGGCTAGAATGCCTTCGAATCTTTGCCAGGAGGCATTCATGGCCGCTGCTCCTCTTCCTCCCGTCGCGTCGTCCCCGGCTCCAGAAGCCGCGCCGCTGTCGGAAGGTTCGCGCATTATTAACACTTTCATCGCTCCCTCGAAGACGTTCACCGATTTGCGCCGCAGCGCCATGTGGTGGGGCCCGTGGCTTTTGATTTCCGTCTTTTCCGTTGCATTCCTGTTCACCATCGGCAAGCAGATCACTTTCGAGCAGGCCAGCCGGTACCAGATTGCACACTCCACACGGGCGTCGCAGCTACCCGCGGACCAACAGGAAAGACAGGTCCAGTTCTCCGTCAAGATATTCCAGGGCATCACCTACGGATTTCCGGTAGTGATCTTGTTCCTTACTCTCGTTCCGACGGTTGTTCTGTGGGTCACATTTAAGGTGGGCTTTTCTGCGCAGACAACATTCGGGCAAGCTTATGCAATCGGGATGTATGCGGGCTTACCGGGCATTATTGGCGCGATTCTGGGAATCATCTCTCTGTTCGCGGGAGTAGACCCGCAAGGTTTCGATAGCAACAACCCCGTAGCCACGAACCTTGCGTATTACCTCGATCCTGATACGACCAATAAGTTCGTCCGCGGCATGGCATCAGGGCTGGACGTTTTTATCATTTGGACCATTGTGCTGATAGGCATAGGCTATTCCAGCACCAGCAAGGTCAAGCGCTCGACAGCCATCATCGTAGTGGTGTGCTGGTATCTGTTGTGGAAGCTCATTACGTCCGGACTAGCGACGCTGGGCTAGGATTGTTCCACCGACACGATACAGCTACGCCTCCGCCCAGTTCCTCCGCTCCAGAATCGTCGGCGGCTCGTAAGTCTTTCCTCGGGCCAGACGCTTCTCTTCGCGGCGAGTGCTCCACAACAAAATTGGGCCGAGCATCGCGGGCATCAGGCGCGAGACGATTCCCGACTCGAGCTTAAACTCCTCACGCAGTGCGCCGATCTGATCACTGACTCTCACATCGACTTTCCGGAACTGGCGTTCCATCGCCCAAAGGGCCGAACTGTAAACGCCGTTGAGCTTGTGCATTTCGCGGGTAAAGCGCTCACGAACGCGTGCATCGGGCCAGTCTTTGTAGCGCTTCCATCCGGCCAGCAGCGTGCGTGAAATGCGGTACAGACTTGGGCCATTGGCCTCGAAATCGCGCCAGAACGCCCAATCAAGAAAGCGTTTCGAGTCGTCACGCGAGATAGCGGCGTGCTTGAAATTGAACTTGAATTGGCCGTGGACGTCAGCGTAGTCCACATCGCGCAGCATGCGTCCTTCTTCCGACATCTGCTGATAGAGAGGCGTGCCGGGCACAGGCGTGTACAGCATGAATTGATGAAAGTCAGTGTCATGGGAAACCGCGTGCTCGATTTCGGCGACGATGTTGTCCGGCGTGTGATGCTCGAGCCCAATGATGGTCGATCCCTGCACGCGAATGCCGTGCTCGCGAAGTTCGCGCGTCAGCTGGCGGGTGTCGGTGCCCTGCAGCTTGTTGTAGCTGGCCTGAGGCGATTCGAGGCCCATCCAGAGCCAGGAGACTCCAAGTTCCACCAGTTCCTGCATGCTGTATTTGCGAATGGCGTTGGAGGAGGCGAAGACGGACATCGACCACGACTTCCGCCCTTCTTTCATTCGCTCCAGCAAGCGCATGGCACGCTCGCGATGCAGCAGGAAGTTCTCCTCCATGACGAAGAAGGATTGCACCTTGAGCTCAGTTTCCATTTGCTGCATGACTTCAAACAGCTCGTCACCGCCTTCGAAGAAGTTGACGAAATTTCCCTTGCCTCCGAAGAAGGCTGATGTCGTGCAGAAGTTGCAGCCCATGGGGCAGCCGACGGACGGGATGATGGTTGCCGCGGTCCCACCTTTGCGTTCCGGCAAGCGGACGCCCATGATGCGGGTGCGCATGCCGGAGACGATGGCGGGATGCCGGATTGGCGCGCTCTCGTCTTCGCCCAGGTAGCGCCGCATCCAGGAAACACCCTCGCCGCGCACGATGTGGTCCGCGTCGATCATCTTGTCGACGCCGGGTATGGCGGCGATGTGGCCGCCGATCACAATCGTCGAGTTCGGCGAAAGCTTGCGGATCATGCGGCACATTTCACGCACTTTGGCGATGTTCACGATGATCGAGGAGATTCCGATGACGTCGTAGGGATGCGCGGTGATCTCGCGCTCGAAATCGTTTCGAGTGGGGAAATCAAGAACGGTGCAAGGCGCGGAAATATTCGCCTGGATCAGCATGATGCCCCAGGAGCGATGGAACATTCGCAGCGAAAAGCTGCCCTGGGCGCGAGTGACTTGATTGTGATAGAGCTCCATTGGATTAATGGAGCGGCTGCCGAACTCGTCGTCTCGCGCGTATGGGCCGAAGACCGAACTCAGCAGAATGCGGGCCCGCGTTCCCTTGGGATGTTTTTCAACGTGGCTGGAACTGGTGACGCTCGGGGCATGGATTTCCACTTCTTCTCATCATCCGTTTCTCCCCACATGCCGTTACTGTCATCGTAGCTGTCATTGGGCGCTCGGGAACGATATGGCAGAAGAAAACACAAAAAGATTACAAAGCTCGGGAAATCGTCAAAAAAGCCGCGACGGACCTCACGAGAATAGCCAACTTGAACGTCAATCGACTTCTAGCCTAGAATCGCTTCCTGCTATGCCATCGGAACCGTTGGAAGTCGAGGTGTTGGATCGGGGAGTGCTGAGCTTCCGCGGTCCGCTCACTATGGAGAACGTGACTCCATTCATGAACGCAGTGCGCCGCGAAACTGCTCCGACCATGATTCTGGATTTCTCGGGTGTGCCCTACCTTGATTCATCCGGCCTGGGATCGCTGGTCAGCGCCTGCACCTCGTGCGCCAAGGCCGGCCGCCGTATCGCGATTACGGGGGTCAACAAGCGGGTGCTGAAAGTATTTGAGATTACGAAGGTCGAGCAGATTTTGTTGATGTTCCCCACATTATCGGATGCGATCGAGGCGTTCACGAACGCGGGCACAGCGTAGCCACCTCGGCGGCCTGCACAGATCCCCAGCTTTTAGGCGGCGTGCCCGGGACTCGGCTTCTTCACGTGGCCGCCATTCACCGCATCGAGACGAATGCGGGTGACGCGCGCTGTTTCTTGCGCCAGATCGCTCGTGAACTTGCCGCTTTCCCCCGACATCACTTGACCTGCGGCCAGCGCGAAACGGAGCGCATCGGCCTGATCGTCAAAATACAGAACGACTTGTCCCGACATGTGTACTTCTCCCTTGGATGATCAGCCTCTTGCATGGACATGGCTGGAAAGATCAATCGAGCCGACGAGCACTTACCACGAGAGTAGCGCGAATCTTCTCTCCATTCTCGGAGGAGGTAGGCTTGGCTAGAAGTGATTCTTTTGGTTCCGTCGAGCCCGGTAGGTCCTATTTCGACGGGATTTGCGTCGCCGAAGGGATCAAGCTAGAGGGCCAACACATACTTCGCGAGTGGACTGATGCGCGAGAGCGTTTCCGGCTGCATGCGCGCAAGCAGATTTTCCCCAGACTCCGCGTCACGGCGGATATAGGCACCTTGTATGGAGCGGCGAGGCTCATCAGAGCGATTCGCTGTGTGTCCATGCCAGACAGAGCCGTTGAATAGCATCACGGAACCCGCTGGAGCGCAGGCCAGAACTTGCGCTGGATAATCTGCCTTACGGTCTCGGTCTCCAAGAAGCTCCTGTGGAATCTCGGACCACAGGTGTGAGCCCGGAACAAATCGAGTCGCACCATTGTCGTCTCGGAACTCATCAATCATGAATATGAAGCCGACCATCGTCCAACCGCGACTGTCGCGCTCGTAATCGACATGGAGATCCTGGGCGGGCGATCTTGACCGCAACGTCCGAGCATGCATCGTGCTGAGCCTGAACGGTGTGCCGATGATGTGACAACAAGCCTTGAGAACGGGCGGATGCAGGTACAGCTCGTCGAACTTTGGGCCGCGATTGACAAAATCGCTGACTCGAGTTGTCGAACTCCCAACCTTGACATCATCGGAAATAGCGTCATTTACGGCTGCGTCATAAGTGGCTATCAACCGAGGGAGGTCGTTTGCCGGCACCGGGCCCGGAATGATGGTAAAGCCAGCCTCGTCTAATTCCCGGCGACTACTGGCACAGAGATCAAAGTCATTCACCTTGCTCCAGAAATCCGGCATTAGCAGGCCTCCTCGCCGCGGCGAACATCTCAGCAAAGATAACGAAAAAGGAAGGACAACAAAAACAGGATTCGCCTCTTGTAGCTAGGCGCGGTTGCAGGCTTCATTTATCATGCGGTAATCCTCATGAGCCGCTCGCTCGCCATTTGTCTTTTGCTTGTATCGACCGCGCCGTCTCTGTTCGCCTCCGACAAGGCCGTTCTTGGCTCTTGGGAAGGGGAGTCGAAGTGCATGGTTCCCGATTCTCCTTGCCATGATGAACACGTGCTCTACCAGATCGCAGAGGACAAGAAAGATCCATTTCAGCTGAATCTCGACGGCTACAAGATCGTCGAAGGGGCGCCGGAATTCATCGGAACTCTGACCTGCCACTTTGAATCGAAGACCGGAGCGCTGAGTTGCACCTCGAGCACCAAGGACAAGGACGACTGGGAATTTCATCTTATGGGCGATGCCATGTCGGGAAGGTTGATGATCGAACAGGGCAAGACGCTGTACCGCCGCATCACCCTGCACAGGGTGCCGAAATAGCCCATGCCTGTTCTGATTTCCATGCTGCGTGGCGTGAACCTCGGTCCACATAATCGGATCAAGATGGATGCGCTGCGAGCAGTATATGAGTCCCTGAAGTTCGAAACCCCTCGCACCTATGTTCAGAGCGGCAACGTCATCTTCCGGACGAAAGAGAAGAACACTAGCCAACTGGCGGCAAAAATTCGGACAGCTATCGAGAAGAAGTTTAAGTGCAGTCCCGAGGTGATCCTCCGTACCGCCGAGGAGCTACGCAAGGCAATTGCCGCGACACCATTTGCTGATCGGCCCAACCTGGAGCCGAGCAAGATTCTGGTGACATTCCTCGCCGCCGCACCACCGCGCGAAGCGGAAACTGGCTTCGACAGGTTCAAGAATTATCCGGAGGAAGTGCATCTCAAAGGCCGCGAACTCTACATCTATTTTCCGAATGGAGCGGGCAAATCCAAGCTCCCGTGGTCCGCGATTGAGAAACTCCTGAAGGTAACGGGCACGGCTCGCAACTGGAACAGCGTCAAGGCCATGCTCGAGATCGCCGAAGAGATGGAAAGCCAATGAAGATCGCACCAGTCCGGACAGCCCTTGCCCTAGCAGGTCTCCTCTTAATCGGCAGCGGTGCGAACGCACAAGAACATCGGATCACGGCGCGCGAACTGGTCGCGGAAATTCAAAAGCAGGTTGGTGTCGAGTGGAAGAAGGACACTGTTGACACGTTCAAAGCTGGAAATCCCGACACCCAAGTCACTGGCGTCGCCGTGACCATGATGGCGACGATGGACGTTCTGCAGCGAGCCTCTGCCAAAGGGTTGAATTTCGTGATCACCCACGAGCCGACGTTCTATGCGCATCTGGATACGCCGGAAGGGATTCCTGAGAGCGATGCGGTCTGGGCGGAGAAGCGGGCGTTTATCGAGAAGCATGGAATGGTGGTCTGGCGTTTTCACGATCACTGGCACATGCGCAAGCCCGACGGAATCGAAGCCGGGAACGTGCACGCGCTGGGGTGGGAGAAGTTTCAACGCGCCGATAACCAGTATCTGTTTGTGCTTCCGGAAACAACGGTGAAGGAACTGGCGAGACAAGTCAGCCAGAAACTCGGTTCATCGGTCGTGCGAGTCGTGGGTGATCCCGACCTGAAGGTCACGAAGGTGGGATTCAGTCCCGGGGCAGCAGGATCTCAGCGTGAGATTCACGCGCTCGAACAAGATGACGTGCAAGTGCTGCTGGTGGGCGAAACGCGGGAGTGGGAGACGGTGGAGTACGCCGCCGACGCCGTGAGCGAAGGCCGAAAGAAGGCACTGATCGTGATTGGACACATTCCCAGCGAGCAACCAGGCATGGAGGAGTGCGCGCGTTGGTTGAAAGGTTTCGTGAAGGACGTTCCCGTGGAATTCGTCGCAGCCAAGCAACCGTTCTGGATACCCTGAAAAGGGGCGGCCCGACTCTCGCGTGGACCTACAGGAGTTGATTGCTATCGCGGAAGAGCACTAGGCAGCCACTCGCGATACCCGCCTTGCCCATACAGGATATTGGTTTCCAGTCCGTTCGGATCGATAATCTGGTTCTCCCGGATCCTCCCGCTGTCCCGGAAATAGTGATATTCGAAGCTCTGGCCGTTCTTCATGGTTTGGCGCTTGATGTATCCGTCGACGAAATACTGATTGGTTAGCACCGGCTCCGCTGTTCCATGCGAGGCTGTAAGAAGTTGTCCCTTGTCGTCGTACGTGTAATTGTCTTCGGAGCCATCTGAGGCTGCAGCTCGAATCAGGCTGCCTTTATCGTAGTCATACTGAACAGTTCGTCCCGTTGAAGATGTGATTTGGCGAATCCTGTGTTCGGAGTCATTTTGAAAGTGCAGCCAGGTGCCCGAGGGACTGGTTATCTGCAACAGCGACCCGAACGAGTCCCGCTTCATTTCATATTTGTGTCCGTTGGGATCCGTGAAGCCGGTCAACACAGTCACATATTGCGGCAGAGAGTCGGGCCGGTATGGAAAGAAGTATGACCATCCATCAGAGGTCTTGACCCGCCATGAATCTGCGGAATAAATGGCTCTGTTAAATCTCTCACGGTATCTGTGGTCTGGTTCGTAAACGAAGCCATGCTCTCCACTGACAAAACCTTTGTGAACAAAGTGGATGCGATATCCATCCGCCATGATTAGATCGACGGCCACTCCCATCTTGCCTCCCAGAGGCATATCAAAGTCGTTCGAACCGCCAATTCCAAAAGACCGCGAGCGGTCGTCCTGGTTTCGATACACGCGGGTGAACTGCATCGCGGGCTCGTCGGGGAAGATGAAGTCTGCCTTATGCTGCTCCAAAAGCCCTACGTCTAAAGCGACCGAGAATACTTGGGCAGTGGTGTCCGGTAACGCGGTTGCGGACCAGGTTCGTCTCCATAGAAGAGGCCTGCCACCGATGTCGTAGATGGTTACAGCTGGAGATCCATACTCTACGAACGGATCCCATTGCCCTTCTTGGCCTATGATCTGCCCACCCATTTGATCAATCTCTCGGCCGCTCAGAACGCCGGCGCTGAGGAGGCTTGTGTAGTCGTTACTCATTGGAAGACCGAAGTAGAGCATGGTTATGTTTTTGGTGAGGAGCTTCTGCAAACGAGAGTTCACCCACTCGGGATTGCGCTTCTCAAGAAACACGAAAGGATGCACTCGAGCCGACGAAATCACCGCGAAACGCCCCTTTGAGCGCATGTTCTCCGCATAACTCCATCCCAGGCTCGGGATGTTCATGTCTTTTGAAGTTACGGCGATCATCAGAGCCGCAGGGTCCCGGGCTAGATCCGGATATTTGTGGACAAGAAATTCATCGGTGCACTTTTCAGCATCAAGCTGATTGCGGGCATGATCAATCAGGCTGGCATCCAATGCTATGCCTGGGAGGACTGTCACTTCGATTCCAAGCTTCGACTTGTAGTAAGAGGGAGCCCAGTCCAGGGACTCGGTAAGCCCCACTGGAACGAGAAAAACTCTTTTTGCTGGAACTTTTGGAAGCGAGAGCGGATGGACCGGAGTGAGGTCGACTCGCTCTCTGGCATCAGCCGACTGGAAGACAAGTCGAGTGTAGTCCCAAACGCCATTCACCTGATTTGCGATTCCGTAAAGATTTCCGCGCCCCCGATTTCCTGAGAGTGGGACGGACCATTCGGCGAATTCTGCCCCTTCAAATTTCTCAAGGTGGCCGAATGCGCGGCTTATCTGATGAATGTCGGCACCCAGAATGTTCTGCAGCTCTGGCGAGGCAAATGCGATCGATAGGGACTTCTTAAAGGCCTCAGATCGAACCAACGCAGAATTCACGTAGTAACATCCAGCACTGACGGCGCAGACTAGTAAGACTAATGGGGATAGAACGGCCAATAATGCCACTGATTTTGCTGATGGTCCCGATCTAGATCCAGGCAGCCGCCTTCCGCAGACTCGGCACGTCGACACTCCGCTCTCGGAAGGAACTCGGCAGATTGGACACACTACACCGACTAAAACATGCATCTCCTGAGTTAAAACCAAGGAACCGAAGGTGTCGACATTACCGCAGTCCTCGCCCGGTCAGGCGGGGAGAACTGGAGGCCCGCGGACAAAATCGTGAATCGCGGCCTGGGATGCACACAACGACATGTGGCTGTAGCTGACTAGACTAATGACGAGGAGGTTGCGGCGCGTATTGGAAATCGGCCAGGGCATCCCGATAGTCCAGCCGGACCTTGAGTAGTCGAAGCATGACCATGCCGAGTGTGCCAGAAACCTCTGTGCCGGCTTGACGGCTGACTCGTGACATGTCGATGGCAACGATGTCAGGCACGGTCTGGCGAAGATGGCCGAAGTCCAGCATTACACGGTCGGCCACGTAGACTTTCTTCACGTCTCCATTGATTCCTTTCACGTCGATCCGGGGCGCACGGTGGACTTTGGTTATCTCTTGTGCAGTGCCGAGGGCAAGCGTGTTGTCGAACGAACCCGAGTCCAGAAGGAAGAGCTTTTCGGAGCCCTCATTGATTTTGGTCGGCACCAGCAACATGTGACCGATCCTGAAGGTCTGCACGTAGGAGTGCATCTCGGGAGCAACGTAGCGATCGAAGTAATTCGCGGTCGACGCCTTGGATTGCGGCGCTGCACCCGAGGCTCCAGAAGGCTTGCCTTCGGGGTCCTCAGCGGGTTCTTCCTCGCTGGTTTTTAGAGAAGCTTTGGCCGGCGTTTCTCCAGGTCTCGGCGGCAAGGGGTTGAGGCGCAGAGTTGAGCGAGGAAAATCCATTTCGATCAGGAATTGGGAGAAAACGTCTGCGCCGATGATTCCGTCATCCGCCGTTTGTAGCCGGTCGACCACGTGCACCTGGCAGTTCTGGAACTCCAGTTTGCCGATGCGAACCGAGTTGGCGTACGTGACGTGACCCTGTATGTCGGGCTTGTCTCCGACGCCAGTCATTCGAATGTCGGACACGGACTTCAGCCCCGCCAGGCTAGCGAGCTTGCTGGTAATGAGAATTCCCGAAGCACCCGTATCGAGAAGAAGCCTGGAATCTTGCCCGTTGATCGTCACCTGCAAACCGGTCCCCTGCACATTCCCGCTGCGCGACTGAAGCGAAATCAGATTCGTTTCGGTCGAGGTCACGTCTGAGACCATGCGGCAGCGCCCAGACTGCGCAAACTGAGATGCCTTAAGGAAGTCGAGGCGTTCCTTCAGCGTTCGGCGCGTCTCGGCATCGTCGTTCGTGTTTCGCCCGAGATAGTCTTCCAGCACCTTGATGCGATCGGCAGTTGGCAGCGTCAGCATCCACTCCTTCTGGATGTCCAGGTCGGAAGGATCAATCGCATGCGCTCGCGTGATAAGGATGTGCTCGCGGGCATACATGGCCGTCGCTCGCGCCACTAACGCGGCGCCGAGATAGGCTCGGGCATTGGGAGGAACGTTCGGCTGAGCCGGGGATGGAGGAGTGGTGATGACTTCGTTAAACAGCGCCCCCGCCTCCGGGATTTCACCCTGCCGGAAAAGCAGTTCTCCTTCCGCGACCTTGAGATCAGGATGGGCGGGATCGGCCAGCAGGCCCTTGCGAACAGCATCATCAGCCTCGCGGACCTTGTCCTGCATTAAGTAGCTGCGGACCATTCCAGCGTAGGCGTCCCCCGAATGAGGGTCGGCCTTCAGGACTTCGTTGTACCTGGCAAGTGACTGATCGAACGAGCCCTTACGGTAGAGTGACTTGGCGTCCAACAATATTGTGGTGGGATCAGGCTCGGCAGTCGCGGTTGGCTTCGCTTCCTGGGCCGGAATCGTGTGAGCAAGGATCGCGACGCAGAGGATCCGTGCGCAGATCAGGAGCAACTGTCGAACTCGCATGGTGCACGACATGGTGAAATGACTGTGTTTCGATGTTACGACAGCTGATTCTTGCCGTGCCAGTCATGCGAACAGAAGCGGCACTGCCTAGCTGTAGGCGTTCGTGCCAGTCCTCCGCATTTGGGACAACGGTTGAAGAACACTTCGTCTCGGCAATCCTCGAGAATACGAGCCGCCGTTCGTCGAACGAACGCTTCGTATCCAGCGCTAGTAAGATGCAGTACTGCCGCATCATCGGAGAGGAAACGGGAGTAAGTTGTGAATTTCCGTGCTTCTCGTTGCGCATCCGCGTCGCTTCTTCCTAAAGTGGCTTTCATGGCTGCAAACAAGTGGCTCTGTTCTCGCCTCTCGACCGGACTCATCAGGCGTCCGTACCATCGGACGACGTAGTAAGCAATATCGCGTTCCTGTTCCATCGGGTGAAAAGAAATCACAACATGGCCGGCGAATCAGAGTCAACTGACGACGTCAGGCGATGCGCACTCATTGAGAACTCGGCAATTTGCGAGCCCCGAGCGCGGCCCTTCCTTCATAGCAAATCCTGCCTGAAGTCTCTACTGCTTTCCGCCAGTTTGATCCGCGCACGTCACTCCTCCCGAAACTCAAAGCGTTGTCCCTCGATGGGTGGGATGCCTCGTCTATGCACCCGACCCGGATGCGCTGCCGTCGAATTTGCCGAATGGAGCGGCATTCGGCGTACCGCTCAAGGATACCCACGATGGTCTTCGCGGTTTCGAGATTTGCGACCCTGACGGCTACGTCTTGTTTTTCGGTCGACCAAGGTAGCGGTGGCGTGGTGAATCCAGGCTGGCAATGAGCACTATCGCCGTTCGCGACAGTTGAGTGCTGCCCGATTGAATAATCCGTGCAAGAATCAAGCCGTAGGCTCGTTCACCTAGGATGACGTGGATGAAGCCTGCTCTGACTTTCGCCTCGTTGTTTCTTTCCATCTCCATCAGTGCTTTTGCATTGTGTGTTGAACCATCGACGCCTTGCGAGTGGTACGCAGTTCACCATGGGCAACCGACATTCGTTGGTATGGCTGTATCCGAGGAAACCGTCTCCGAGGTACTCGGACTCGGCGAGCACGTCACTCCTGTCACGGTACAGAAGGTCACGTTCAGGGTCGAAGAACCATTCGAGAGCACGCCAAGTAAAACCGTAGATGTTTATGGCTCGGGCACCACCAATGACCTTCGTTTCAAGGTGGGCGTTCGATATTTGGTGTACGGCTTTCGCGGCAAAGATGGAAAGATACGAACGGGCAAATGCACGCGGACGGCCCCGCTCGCCGAGGCCGCGGAAGACCTCAGCTTTTTGCGCTTACCCCCAAGACGTATTGGCGGTGCCATCCGGGGACTTGTGCGTTTTGTGAGTCCGGGAACGCAAACCGGAACCGTAACTGGGACGGTCACAGAGTCGGGTAGCGACGGTGACCACAAAACGCGTGTCGCAGCCTCTGGCTGGTATGAACTGAAAGGGCTTGCTCCCGGTAATTATCGCGAGACATTCACGCCTGATGACAACAGCACTGAATTCGTGTCGCTCAGGCTAAGTATTCCTGTCAGCGGAAGCTGCATCGAGTCTGGTGTTCGTCTCGGAAATGTGACTGTAAGTGGGGCCGTGTCTGACGAAGCGGGGACAGCAATTTCAGGAGTGGAGGTGTCTTTGTTCTATGCTCTCGATGGCCATTTCCATCCAGACGTTGCCCTAGAGACACGGACGGACGCTGACGGCAAGTTTAGCTTCCATCGTGTCGAAGCTGCCAAGTTCGTCCTGTCGGCGCAATTTGCTAGTTCGGTGATCTTTTTTTCCGGTACACACGACGCTTCCAAGACGGAAATAATCGAAGTCTACGATGGCAAGCCGCTGTCGGGGCTTGCCATTCGTGCCCCTCGCTCATCGCACTCGAAGTGATTCCCAGTCTTGGGTTTCTACTTTTTAGGCTCGAATCCCCGGCCGACGCGAAACACGTGGCCATCGGGATGGCGAAGGTGCATCTCGCGAACGTGCCACGGCATATCGGTCGGCGGAAATGTGATCTCCAGCCCGGCGGCGACGGATTGCTTGTGCATTTCGTCGACGTCGTCCACCCAGACCGACATCCAGACGCCCTTGTCGCCCTCTTCGTCTCCGTCGTGCTGAAACGTGGTGGTGTTCGCGCCGCGGCCGCGGCCTCCCTGCGCTCCCTGACACAGAAAGATGCAAGCTTCCTTGCCCGATCCAACCGCGCCAAACGTCGGAGGCGTTCCCCAGTCCCACAATTTCTTCCATCCCCACTTCTCAAACCACGCGAACGTGCTGGCGATGTCGGACACATTCAAGAACGGAGTCAAACCTTTGGCTTCCATAACCGCAGCAGGATAACACCGAGCGGACCGAGGGGATTTGGCCAACTGGAAGGCAGTAGGAGGTTTATTAGGTTTGACGTTGAGGGCCGGCCATCATCCTTTCAGGTCTCCGTGCTGTGCAGGCGGGGCAACATTGCTATCCTCTTTCGGCACACCCTGCATCAAGTCAACGATCATCGTGAACAGTTGATTCCGGGTCTCAACTCTCACTCCGGCTCGAGTGATGTAGCGAATCACGATATCGACACTGGCTCCCGCCGGCCTGAGATTGACCGACGGCATGGCGCTAAACTGTGGCGAGCCCTCCTCGTGCGTCACCCTTTTCCATTCCCCTTCCGCCATTTTCGCATCCGCTTGTGTTGTCTTCACCGTAGCATCGTAAATACCTTTGAGCAGGGGATGAATACTCGTGCCCGGAGGAACGCTGACCTTTATCTCATCCCACATCCACTGTCCAACGGTTGAGAAGTTGAAATACTTGCCGCGTATGGCATAGCCGTTCAAAAACGAGACTCTTCTTCCTGTGGGATGACCGTTGGCAGTCCAGTTTCCCGTCTCCAGCAGCCAGGTGCGGAACAGACCGAGCTGAACCACTTCGCCGCCGACACCATCAATCTCTACCCAGTCCCTAACCCTCACTCCGTTTGGTCCCATCAAAACAAACCATCCGCAGAATGCCAGGATGAAATCCTGGAAGACCACGGTCAATCCGGCAGTTACCAGGCCCAGGATCGTTGGCATCTGTTGGGGCACACCGAAAATGATGAGCAGGATTAGTAAGAGGCCGACCAGTTGTGTTCCCAGATTCAGAACAGTTTTCAACGTCTGTTTCTGCCGAGGATCGTGAACGATCCTCTCCAAAGCGAGTTGGAGACCCCATCCGGCAAGGATCACCAAAATGCAGATCGCGGCAAGCCACGCCAGGGACTGCAAGATCAGGTGAATTACGATCTTTTGCTGCAGCTCGACTTGCTCTCCCCATCGTCCATAGAGAGCCTCGAGCTGATGATGTGCTCCCAGGCGATCGTTCAGGATGCTCAGGATACTTTGCTGAGCGCTTATCCGCTGCAGCCGGTCGATTCGCTCAGCACTTGACTCTCCGACGGGCTTGCTCGCAATAACAGCGGCTTCTGCCCTCAGTCCTTCCTCATCCCCTGTGAGGGCAGCCGCGTCGGCCTTGGCCAACTGCTGAGCTTGCGCGATCAGTTGCTTTCTGTTGCGCAAGGAGCGCCACGTTGACAGCTGTTGGGCGAACGTCTTGTACTGTTCGGCCGAGGCGACAGCAGTCTGCCCGTCGTCTGTGGAGGCGTTATCTCTGTACCGCTTCATGGCAGCGTTGCGCGCCGCTAGTTCCTGTTGAAGTTTGACTCTTTGATCGCCGCTTTCGCGAGCGAGGTCCTCGACTGAATCGGCCAGCTCGGTTTGGTCGAGGCCAAGTTGCGCCTTTGCAATCTCCAAGTCGCTGGCATTGGAAACTGTCCCGGCTGCCGGTTTCGCGCCCGCGCCGGTACTGAGTGACGCGATCCGAGCCTCATCGTTCTTGATGGTCTCCTGAAGCTCGTTGACTCTTTGCTGCAATGCCAATGCTTTGCCGGTTAGAGTTGGTTTTGCGAGGGCTGCCTGCCTTAGTGACTGCGAAAACGCCTGGTCGACTTCGTGATCTGCCAGGCGCTCGGCGTCCCTGGCGATCTTCCGCTCCTCCGTCGACTGTGCCAAGGCCGCCAGGGTCGCCGCCGTCTGCCAAGGCCGTTGATCCACCACTCCGAGAGGCACATAGGCCCCCGTCCACTTTCCTTTTCGCGCTTGCAGGAACGGAAGATATTCCATCACCCCGCGAGTCATAAACGTACCTACCAGGCTGACGCTCAGCACAATCAGCATGATTAGGACAATCACCCTGCGGGACCGATTCATACGCACACCTTTTCTCTTATTCTTTTGGAGCTCTGGTTGACTGTATCGCAGATGGGGAACAAACGGCAGATAAGAGGTTGATCGAGCTGATAAGAACTCACAGTCGGGTAGGCGACCGATCGAAACCGGAGAGGCAACTCAGCTAAGTGGCGCGTTGCGGCGCGACGCCGGGCGCAGAGCCCAAGAGGTAGCTGTGACTCCCATCATCAGCACCAGGTATACAAGCGTTCCTGTGTCGGTGACGCCGGAGACGACGTTTGATGCAAGCGCGCCCGTGAGGTTGAAGACCACACCAGCGTAGGCCCACTCCTTCAATAGGGGAAACCGCGGAACGATCAGCGCAACTGCGCCGAGGAGTTTCCAGACACCCAAGATGACAAGGAAGTATGCAGGGTAGCCTAAGCGGTCAATCACTACGCGAACCTGCGGCATTCTCCAGACGTCCCATACGCCGCCAAGGACGAGTTCCAACGCAAGCAGAGCAGTTGCTATCCAATAGATGGCAATCCTACTCATGTGGGCGTTTCCTCGCCATACTTGTGCCGGAGATTGTGCTCTACTGTCCCATCAAAAGCAATTCAGCCCTCAACATGTCGAAATGTCGAAACGGGGCCGTTAGCGCGTTGACCGATTCCAAAGTGAAGGATGGGCACGCTCGCAAGTTGCTGAAGATGAGGCAGGAGAATTATTGGTCGGGACGGGCAGATTTGAACTGCCGACCCCTCGCACCCCAAGCGAGTGCTCTACCAGGCTGAGCCACGTCCCGACTGGAAGGATTCCGCTGGCGATGGCCCAGTGTAGCGACCAACCTTCAGCAGAGGGGTTCTCAAGTGATTTTACACCACAATCGTAGAGACGTTGCTTGCAACGTCTCTGCCGGCGGTGCCTCGACTCCCGGTGCACGGTGCGGCGGTCTGAGGAGAAGCTGGGCCTCTACTCCAGATCCCGCCAGTTGGGCCCGACGCCCATCTCCACTTGTAGCGGTACGGCCAGCTGGTGGACTTTTTCCATGTGCTCCCGGACCAGCAGCCTCATCCACTCAATTTCTTTTTCCGGTACTTCAAAAACGAGTTCGTCGTGGACCTGTAGCGTCATTCTCGAACTCAAGCCCCGCTCGCGGATCGCCGCGTCGATGCGAATCATGGCGATCTTGATCAGATCGGCCGCGGTTCCCTGCAACGGCGTATTGACGGCGGTGCGCTCGGCGAAGCCGCGCTGGTTGGGGTTCTTGCTGTTGATGTCGGGGATCGGCCGCACGCGCCCGAAGAGTGTCTTCACCTTCATGTCCCGGCGCGCTTCGTCGAGAGTCTTGTCGATGAACTTTCTTACCCCAGAGTACTTCTCGAAATAATTGGAGATGAATTGCTTGGCTTCGCTGGTTCGAATACCGAGTTGCTGTGAGAGACCAAACGGCGAGAGTCCATAGACGATACCGAAATTCACTACCTTGGCTTGGCGGCGATGGTCGGCCGTGACCATGAGGGGTGGAACGCCGAAGACCTGGGAAGCAGTCAGGGTGTGTATGTCGTCGCCGCGGCGATACGCGTCGACCAGCAGAGGATCGCCGGAGAAGTGCGCCAACAAGCGCAATTCGATCTGGGAGTAGTCCGCTGTGAGCAGCACGTGGCCGGGTTCGGCGATAAATGCCGCGCGAATCCCGCGTCCGAGCTCGGTGCGAATGGGAATATTCTGCAGGTTGGGATTCGCGGACGACAGACGGCCGGTGGCAGTCCCTGTTTGTCCGAAGGTTGTGTGCAGGCGCCCGCTGGCTGGACTGATCAGCGCCGGCAGGGCATCGACGTAGGTGGATTTCAGCTTTGTCAGCTGCCGGTAGTCGAGCACCATCCGCGCAATGGGATGATGTTCCGCCAGCTCCTCGAGCACATCGACCGCCGTCGATATCATCCGCCCCTTACCGTATTTCACCGGCTTGGGCAGATTCAAGCGGTTGAACAGAACGTCGCCGAGCTGCTTCGGAGACCCGACGTTGAACTCCATGCCGGCGACTTCGTGAATCTCTTTCTCTTTGGAAATAATTTCCCGCTCGAGCTCGGACGACATCTTCGACAGCGCGCCGGTATCGATCTTTACTCCGGCGTGCTCCATGCGTGCGAGCACTGGAACCAACGGCAGATCGATTTCGTCATAGAGTTTGGTAAGGCCCGCCTGCTCGACGTCCCCACGCAGGGCCGCGGTCAGGCGTCCTGTGATATCGGCGGACTCGGCAAGTTGGCCTGCCAGCTTCAGGTTGAAGCGGCGGAGCGCCACGTCGGCCAGCCGATGCGAAGGATACGTCGGATCGAGCAGATAGGAATACAGCATCGAATCATGGCGGACACCCGTCACCGTAATCTGTAGCGGACCCAGCGCGTGGATTGCCGCCTTGTAATCGTGAATTGCCTTCGGCGCTTCATCGTTGGCAAGAGCGGAAAGAAGTCCTTGGGAAATTTCTTCGGAGCGCAGGTTCACAACAACAGCCGATCCGGCTGATGCTGAAATTGCCACGCGGTGAGTTACCGATTCAACCGCAGGAGCGGTCATCGCTCCGCCCATCAGCGAGAGCTGGGCGTCCTGGGATTCCGCTGCCTCTTCTTCATCCGATGCCTGCTCCGGCCTCTCTTCGTGTTCGACCGCAACCGCGAGGACGCCTCCGGCAGGAACGACACGAAGCACCTTTTCAACCTCTGCTGCTGACTTGGCCTCAACGTAGTGAGCGTCACTCACTTCGACCACTGGAAGCAGTTCCTTGAGCAGCGAAGTGAATTCTAGCTCGGTGAAAAGCGCTCGCAGCGCGTCCACGTCCGGTTCGCCAGCCCGCATGGAGTCCACATCGAGTTCGACCGGCACATTGGTATCGATCGTGGCCATGGTTTTGCTGAACAGGACGGTGTCGCGATTGTTGAGCAAAGATTCGCGATAGGTCTTGCGCTCGACCTCAGCCGCGCGGTCCAGCGCCTGCTCGACGGTTCCGAAGCGCTTGATGAGTTCTACGGATCCCTTGTCGCCAATTCCCGGCGCGCCGGGAATGTTGTCGATCGAGTCTCCGCGCAGGGCCATGACATCAATGACGCGCTCGGGCGGCACGCCGAGTATTTCCTCCACCTTCGCCGCGTCACAGATAAGGTTGTCCTTCGGCGGATTCAGGATGTGCACCTTGTCATTGACAAGCTGCATCATGTCCTTGTCGCTCGACACGATGTAAACGGCATGGGACGCTTCGGCGGCCTTCCGCGCCAAGGTACCGATCACGTCATCGGCTTCGAAGCGGGTCACGCCGATCATCGGAATCCGGTACGCCTCGAGCGCCCGCCGGATATATGGCACCTGCTGAGCGAGGTCTTCCGGCATGGCTTTGCGGTTGGCCTTGTATCCCTTGTATTCGATCTCGGTGAAAGTCTGCGTCTTGATGTCGAATTTGCGGACGGTGGTGACGGCTTCGGCTTGCTCGTCACGGAATGTGGGTCCGGCCACATCGAAGACAGCGGCCAGATACTCAGGCGAGAAATCGTCGCGCAGCTTGCGCAGCATATTCACGAATACGTAAATGGCAGCGGTGGGAAGACCTGTTTTGGTCGACATAGGCCGCTGCCGCGCCATGGCGTGATAGGCGCGGAAGATGAACGACATCGTGTCGATCAGGTAAATGCGGCCACGCGAGCCGGCGGGGGACGGATCAGGGCAACCCTTCGAGATGATGGAACCGGACGCCTTGGCAGCCGGCACTTTCTCCGGACGAGGAACAGCTTCGGACGGGGGATTCGGCGATTTTTTCTTCTGGGGCACCCCGCCTAGTTTAGCGCATGAGAGCCGCTAGAAATCGATGCGGAAGTCTGCCTGCACGACTTTCTTCTTTTTCGACTCATTGAGGAACACCATGTGATAGGTGACAGCCTTGTTTAACGTGGGAGGCAAGCTCGCGTTCACTTCCGAGCTGTGAGTCGCGTCGGCGGAAAACAGCGCCTCGCTGGGCTTGCCGTTCAAGAAGTTGGAGAACTCCTGGTCGTTCAAAACATGAAACTCAACGTCAGCATCGGTATCGCTCGTGGGCTTTCCGGTGGCCTGAAGAAACGAGCGGAAAGTTCCGCGCAATTGAGGCGTGGAAGCATGCGGCGGAACGTCAAACGGTAAATCCACAATTACGGAAACGTGGAACTTTTCATTCAAGATCGGAATGCTGGTGCCGACAACCGATCCACCAACATGATCCGAAGCAGTTGGTTTATAGGCGGCACGCACTTTCTCTACGGCGACCGGGCCCTGCCTGCTCATGTAGGTCGCAAGAGGTCCGGCAAGCGTGACTGGTTGATTCGCGTCCTGCGGTTCGGAATAGGTTCTCTCCGCCTGCCGCGCATCTTCGGCAATGGGCGCGGCCTGTATGTTAAACGAATCCGCTGTGTGACGAACGTGCATCCACCCAAAAGACGCTAACGCGACAAGAACAAGACTGGTGACCATCAAACCGACAATAGTCCGCATGACTCCCCCGAAAAAGAAATGTTAGTGGGGATAGGCCCGCAGTGTCAGTGATCGTCGGTTTCTGATGGTTACTTCGGTTTGCCGTATTCGGTAGTGAAATGCAGCTTGATTTCACCACAAGTGCCCTGCTCCGGTGAATACACCACGCACGTGTCGAACGGGCGCGAATAGACATGCAGGCTGACCGCACGCTCGTTGAACTCGCGGGGATTGATGACGCGATGTACCGGATCGGCGGGGTCGACCGCACAAGGATGGGCGATGTTCATCTCCACCGTGTTAAGGGGTTCCAACTGGCTGCGCCCAGCCGCCAGATCCTGATCAACAAGATGGAAATTTTCTACCTGGAGCCGGCCTAGGGGGACAGCCATCCAGCAGTTCTGGTCGCGATGATTATGAACGGAGCTGGCCTGACCGACCTCCCAGCAAATGGCCATCAATTCGTAAAGTGGAGTGCGATCAATCAGATTACGCGTGTAGTGCTGACGATCCCAGGTCAGATAAGGCGCAAGGGATTCGGCATCGACCGGCATCTGCGTGAGGAACTGGCGTACAGGCTCGGTGGGAATGAATGCGGATTCAGGCAGCGTGCGCAACTCGTCGACGAGTTTTTGAATGGGAACCGTTTTGGTGGAGGTAATCATCGCTGCACCGGGGTTAGGGTATAGCGTAACTTATCTGGCTGCCTTTGCGGTTAAGGCTCTCTTCCGGCACCCATAATTTCTTTGCTTTGGGCCTGGGCTACCGCGGGATAGGCAGCTGCGCGGCGCCTGCGCAGATCGCGCGGCAGCTCCGACTTCAGCAGCCACAGCCCTATGGCAGTCGCGGCCGCCCACGTTACCGAAACCAGACCGAGTTGCGCCAGGTCGGGGATGCGGCTTCCATGTCCCACACCTGACAACGGCACCGCTTTCGCAACTTCAAAGCTGATCGCGCCAGCCACTATCGACACTAAGGCCGCCTTCCCCAATTCCGACCAGCGCAATCCGCCCAAAGGCACCAACCGTCGATATCCGAGAAGCGCAGCCAGCGCCAGCAGGTTCATGCCGATCCCGATATCGGATGCCCATGCTAACCCAATCACTCCGAACGCGTGAAACAGGAAGGAGTAAATCGGCAGCGACAAAACCGTGATCACGCTGACTGCGATCATCGGGGTCAACGTGTCGCCGGCCGCATAAAATGCGCGCGCGTACAAACCCTGCGCCGACCAGAGCACCAACGATAGTGAGAACCAGAAGAAGTACACAGCACTGGTTTGCGTGTCGGTAAAGAGAAACTTGCCGCGCCGGTATACCAGATCAATAAGAGGCAGTGCCGCTACCATCATCCATCCAGTGGCGAGCAGCGATGCTGCCGAGACGCGGTAGACCGAGTCGTTGACGGTGTCGGCGAATTCCTTCAATTTCTTTTCGTTGAACAGTCGTGCGAAGAAAGGCAGAGAGGCTTGCCCGGTTGCTTGCCCCAGGACCGCAATTGGCACGGCGAACAATCGCTTGGCAAAAGTGAGACGCGTGATGTCGCCGATGCCGGTAGCAGCGTAATGCCGCAGGATCCAATCGTCGGCAGTCACGAGCGATACACCAAGCATCAACGGAACCGAGAGTTTGACCCACTCGCGAAATGCCGGATTTCCTATATCAAATGAGGGTCGATATCCGGTGCCAATACGAGCCGCCCCGATCACGCTGGCAAGAAATGGGCCGGCAAACGCGCCTGCCAATGCCCCATAGGCAAGCGAGGCGATGCCGAAGTGGTGTCCACCGATGACTCCTCCCAAAATGATGAAGAGGTTGTAAATCAACGGGCCAAACGCGGGAAACAGGAATAAACGGTGTGACAGAAGTACCGCTGAAACGACACCGCCCACATAGAAGAAGATTTGTGCGGGCAGCAGAATGCGTGTCAGGCGAACGCACAGCTCGATCTTGTCGGGCGTAAATCCTTTGACGAACCAGCGAACGAACTGGGGGGCGAAAATCTCGGTGGCAATGGTGCCTACGATCATCACAGTCGTCATCACGGTGATGATGATGGAAAAGGTCTTCTGGGCGTCCTCGTCGCGTTTCTCAGCGAGAAACCGGGTATAGATAGAAATAAACGTGATCGATGCCGCGCCGCCAGCGACGATGTAGTTGAGAAAATCGGGCAGCGTGAAGGCCGCGACGTAGGCATCCGTGGCTCCGCCTGCGCCGTAGGCCCAGGCGATATAGGCATCGCGCGCGTACCCAATCACACGCGATAGCATCACCGCTGTGATCAGCAGCAGAGTCGCCGAGAAGGCCGTGTGCTGGTGTGATGGCCGGAAGAAACGAAGCAGTTTCGTCATGTGCAATGCCGGAATTTCAATCTTATAGGAAGCAAGCGTCGATTCCTGTTGACGAATCGGCATCGGCAGCCCATCGCAGAGCAGCATTCCTATTCTGAGATAATCCGTGGGTGACCGATTTGACGATGAAGAAGCAGGGGGAATCTCGCTCGTCTGTCTTTCGCCGATCTTTCCGCAAGGAGTTTCCTGCCGCGGTTCGCGGGGAAGGTGTCTACGTGTGGGATTCTGCTGGGAACAAGTACCTCGATCTGGCAGGATCCGCTGCGGTGAATTTAATCGGTCACGGCGTTCCCGAAATCTCGGCGGCCATGGTCGAGCAGGCGGGGAAACTGGAGTTCGTTCACACCAGCCAGTTCACGACTCCCATTGCCGAGGAATATGCCGGGGAACTGCTGGCCTTCGCAGGAAAGCACTTCGAGGGCGGCGCTGTTTACTTTACGTGCGGAGGTTCGGAATCGGTCGAGACCGCACTGAAACTCGCACGTCAGTACCAGGTGGAAATCGGCCAGAGCCAGCGGCACCAGATCCTCAGCCGACATCAGAGCTATCACGGTTCGACACTCGGCGCGCTTTCGGTTTCCGGAAATAAGCGCCGCAGGGAAATTTATCTGCCGATGGTGCGTGAGTTCCCGCACATTGGCACGCCGTATTGCTATCGCTGCGCATTCGACTGCACCGACGGATGCCACAACTGCGGGCAGCAGTACGCGGCCGAGCTTAAGCGAGCGATCGAGAATGCTAATGGCGAGGCCGCCGCCTTTATCTTTGAGCCGGTAAGCGGGGCCACGCTCGGCGCTGTCGTGCCCCCGCCAGGATATTTGCAGTCGATTGCAGAAATCTGCTGTGAGAGTGGCTTGCTCCTCATCGCCGATGAGGTCATGACCGGCATGGGTCGCACCGGCCGCAATTTCGCCGTGGAGCACTGGAATGTGCAGCCGCATATTCTAATCACGGCAAAGGGACTTTCCAGCGGGTACGCACCTCTCGGCGCAGTCATTGCCAGCAGGAAAGTGGTCGACGCCATTGCCGAGGGTTCAGGCGCATTCCTGCACGGGTTCACCTACAACGCCCACCCCATCTCGCTAGCTGCCGGGAGCGCCGTTCTTCGGTACCTGCAGACCCGCAAGTTGGTGGAAGCCGCCGATTCCAGCCGTTCCGGAACGCCAGCCGCGTTCTTCAAAGCGGCTCTTGAAACTCTGTGCGACGAGAAATCGGTCGGCGATGTCCGGGGCATCGGATTGCTCTGGGGAATCGAATTCGTTGCCGACAAATCGACGAGGCGTCCCTTCCAGCCCGCCCGAGGGTTCTCGACCCGAGTGGCTGCGGCCGCTCTCAAACACGGTCTTCTCGTCTATCCCATGCAGGGCAGCATCGACGGAACGTCAGGCGATCACATCCTTCTTGCCCCTCCGGCAGTCATCACCCCGGATCAGCTGTCATGGTCGCTTGACCAACTCACCAGCGCCATCCGCGAAGCTCAACAGTAGCCGTCTTCGCCTGGAGATGAGGACATTAGCCATGGCCTTTCAACAACTTACCGCTTGATCATCGTTTGATCCTCTGTGCATTGTTCTGGCCGTCGTTCAGCGCGAAATTCGCTATTGAAGCAGGAAGCCTGCACAGTCTTGGAGGCCCATATGGCAACTTCCGGATCTCGCACCATGACCGAATTCTGCGAACAGGTAAATCCCCGAGTGCTGTTAGAGATACGCCGCAAACCGCTCGTTCCCGACATGCTCCGTCTCCAGGAAAGCTGGACAGCAACCCCAGAGAAAAGGGTACTGCTCTGGCTGGCGGCGCACACGCCTTCCCGGATCGGCCCCGACCATCTCACCGTTCTCGGCCTGGCGTCGCAGATTGGCGCGGGAGTCTGCTACGCCTTGGCAGCACGCAATCGCTATGCGCTGCTGGGCGTCATCGCCTGCCTTGCGCTGAACTGGCTGGGAGACTCTCTCGACGGTACACTCGCCCGAGTCCGTCGCTGTCAACGGCCGCGGTACGGGTTCTACGTCGACCACATCGTTGACAGCTTTGGCGCGCTCGCCCTGATGGGCGGGCTTGCTCTTTCCGGCTACATGCATCCCCGGATCGCGAGCGGCTTGCTGGTGGCGTTTCTGATGCTCTCGATCCAGTCATACCTTGCTACCCACGCGCTCGGAGAGTTTCGCATTTCGTTCTGGCGCTTCGGTCCGACCGAGTTGCGCATCTTGCTCGCGATCGGCAACGTTGCGCTGCTCTGGAGGCCTGTCGTCAATTTACTGGGAGCAAAGTATCGGCTGTTTGACGTCGGCGGCGCCATTGGCCTGGTCGGCATGAGCCTGATGCTGGTTTTCTTTACCGCGCAGAACACAATCCGGCTCTATCGCGAGGAAAGGATTTCGCGATGACCACGCAATCACTGCTTCCGGAACTCGAGATCGAGAAGGTTTCTATTCCCGCAAATGGCCGAAGGCGTACCCGAGACATCCTGCTGCGCTGGCTGAAGTTCAACCTCGTCGGTGGAATCGGGATCGCCGTGCAGTTCGCCGCACTGTTTGTGTTGAAAGGGATCTTCCACTTCAATTATCTTGCGGCCACCGCGGTCGCGGTCGAAGCCGCGGTGGTTCACAACTTCGTATGGCACGAACAGTTCACCTGGTCCGACCGCGTGCAAACGTCGTGGCGCCGATCCCTTCCTCGATTTGCGAGGTTCAATCTCACGACAGGTGCCGTTTCGATCCTGGGCAATCTGGCGCTGATGAAGGTGATGGTGGGCTATGGCGGAATGAATTACATGCTTGCGAACGCCCTTGCCATCATTCTGTGCTCTCTGGCGAACTTCCTGGTCAGCGAGCAATGGGTGTTTGAGGAAAGCTTCAACTCCCGGTGATATTATGCAACAGGCGTGTGCGATAGGAGTGGCCTCGTGAACAAATACGAAGAGAGAATTATCAGGGACCCCCAAATTTGTGGTGGTGATCCTGTGTTCAAAGGCACCCGGGTAACTCTGCGCACCGTTCTAGCCAGTCTGGCAGCGGGAGATTTACCCGAAGCAATTCTCTCTGACTTTCCGGCCTTACGGCCCGAAGACGTTCAGGCCGCCATTTCGTTTGCCGCCACCTCCGCGGCAGAAGATCTTCCGGTAGCTCCGACTCCGGACATAGCTCATCAAGCACGATGAGGATTTAAGCTAGACGAGAATCTTCCCGCCTCACTGGCAAGCACTCTAACCGCTCTGGCTCACGAAGTTCACACGGTAGCCGACGAAAATCTGAGTGGCAGCAAAGACTATGAGTTGTGGGAAGCAGCTCAACGAGAGTCGCTTTTCCTCATCACACAAGATCTGGATTTCTCCGATACGCGGAAGTTCACTCCTGGAACACATTCTGGCATTCTGCTGGTTCGTCTACGTTCGCCGGACCGGAGCTCATTGATTCAACGCATCAAACAAGTATTCTTACAGGAAGAGGTTGCCCTCTGGAGCGCGTGCTTCGTGGTGGTATCGGAACATAAAGTAAGGGTGGTCCGCCGAGTTCATTGAAGTCGGCCTTTCCACATCACTCATCCTGCGACGTTCACGACAATCTTCCCGTAATTCTTCCCCTCCTCCAGCAACTTATAGGCCTCAACCCCACGCTCCAAAGGCAGTACATGGCCGATCTGTGGCGTGAGCTTCTTTTGGCTGATCCACTCCGATAATTGCTTCCACGCCGGCTCCATGACCTCTTTTTTCTGAGATAGATACGAAAGCCAGAGTCCTTGCACGCTGGCCGACTTCGCGTACATGGCGCGCAAATCAATTTGTGGAGATTTCCCGGTAGCGGTGCCGTACTGGATCACGCGGCCAAAATCGCGCAGGCAGCGAAGGCTCTTGGCCGTGTGCTCGCCTCCGAGCATTTCGAAGACGGCATCGACACCTTCGCCATGCGTGAGATTCTTCACGACCTCTTCATACTCGTGCCGCTTGTAGTTGATCGGGTGCTGCAGACCAAGCTCTTTGACCCGGGCCAGCTTCTCGTCCGAAGAAGACGTACCGTACATCTCCACTCCAAGCAGGCGCCCAATCTGCACGGCCGCGGTCCCGACACCCCCGGCGACGGCATGAATCAGAACGCGCGGAGTGCGCCTGGTTGCCTCCTCTCGGTAGACCACCGAGGGCGCCGGATTTCCCGGCGTCATTCCCGCCTGCCAGTAGCCGAGGTACGCAGTAAAGTAGTTCACCGGAAAGGCCGCAGCCTGTTCGAAAGTCCACTGCTCAGGTACCGGCCAAAGCATGTTCTCGTAAGTAGCTGCTTTCTCCGCAAAGGCTCCCCACTGCGTATAGCCCATGACGCGGCGTCCTGCGCCTTCTTCAACGCCAGCGAACTCCCGCCCCGCAACCAACGGGGGCGGAGGAGTTCCGGGGTAGCCGCCCTTGGACGTCATAAAGTCAGCAAAATTCAAGCCTCCGGCGGAGACACGCACGATGGTTTGACCTGGCTTGGGCTTGGGCTCCGGTATGTCCTGAATCGCCAAAGCTTCAGGACCGGCGAGGCTGGTTATTACCAAGGCTTTCATGAGGGAAGTTTAGCAGGAGAAACTCAGATACTTCATGGGGGAGGTGAGATCAGGGGACGCGGCCAAACTAGGTAGGCGGATAGCACCATTGAGCCTTCCCCAAGGTGCAACCCAGAGGTATATACTTTTTGCGTCAGTCTACTTGTTCCTCCGGTCTGCCCCAGAGGGCCGGAACGGGGCGTGCATTCATTCCCCTAATTCTTGCGCCCCGCTTTCAGAAAGGCCAACCCGCCGGGGGCGGCGACGGCTGGCTCGGGTGCATCGTCCGGTAACATAGGGAAAGTGCATCCGCGGGGAGGTATACCGTGGATCTCATTTTTGTACGTCTTCTTTTTGTTCTCGTTGTAGCCGCAACCTGCTTTGTTATTGAACCCTTCAACCTGACGCGGCCCTGGGACGCCGGTGTGGGAGCGGTCATTGGCGCGGGCATCATTCTATTCGAGTGGAAGCTGCGTACGGTCAGTCTCAAGCGCCTGATCGGAGCCGCGATCGGAAGCATCCTCGGCATCTGCGGGGCGTACCTGTTCGCGCTGGTCATCCGCAGCAGCGTTCCGCCGGGACACACCCAAAGCTTCCTCCAGATTCTGGTCATGCTCCTGATGGCATACGTCGGCCTCGCCGTCGGCGCCAACAAAGGCGATCTGCTGAACTTGGCCGCCCTGGGCGGAATCTTCGGCGGGGAGAAGCAAGGAAAGAAGAGTTACAAGATTCTCGATACAAGCGTCATCATCGACGGGCGAATTGCCGACATTGCCGAGACCGGATTCCTCGATGGCGTCATTGTTACGCCGCAGTTCGTGCTGCGCGAGTTGCAACTGGTCGCCGATTCTGCAGACTCGTTGAAGCGGAATCGCGGCCGCCGGGGCCTCGATATTCTCCAGCGCCTGCAGAAGGTCGCAAACCTGCAGATTCAAATCGTGGAAGACGATTTTCCCGCTGTCCGGGAAGTTGATCTCAAGCTGATCGAACTGGCCAAGCTGTACGAAGGCAAGATCATCACCAACGACTTCAACCTGAACAAGGTGGCGCAGCTGCAGGGCGTGGAGGTATTGAATATCAACGAGCTCGCGAACTCGCTGAAGCCGATCGTGCTGCCCGGCGAAACCATGCGCGTCTTCATCCTCAAGGAAGGCAAGGAATACAACCAGGGCGTAGCCTACCTGGATGACGGCACCATGGTGGTCGTCGACAACGCGCGCAAAATGATCGGCAAGACCATCGATGTGTCGGTGACATCCGTTCTGCAGACCACCGCAGGGAAGATGATTTTCGGAAAATGGGACGAACGCGCCGCTTATTCCCGGCAGGCTGTCCCGGTCCCCGTGACATCTACCGCCGTTCCGGTGGTCTCGACCACGACAACGGCGGTGCCGACCGCGACCATTGTCGACACAAAAACTGGGCCCGCTTAAAGTCCAACGATTGTTTGCCGCTTGCCTGGGAAATGCATACGGCTTGCCGGCGACGGCGGTGCCGTGTGCCCTGTCGATTATTTGAATAAGCCGCCTTCGCGCCCGTATACTGACAGCCCGCCATGAAGGTTGTTGTCATTATTCCCGCTGCCGGTCTTGGGACACGCATGGCCCCAGTGTCGAGCGCGAAAGACAGCAAGCCTCATCTTACGAAACAATTCACCGAGCTTGCCGGAACGCCGATCCTCATTCACACGCTGCGCAGGTTCGCTGCCGTGGATGAGGTCACCGAAATTTGGATCGCCCTGCGGGACAATGAAATCGAAAACTTTCGCGACCGGCTGCAAAAAGAACCGGCCACCATGAGCCATAAAAAGATCGAGTTGGTGGTTGGCGGCGAGCACCGCCAGCAATCCGTGGAACACGCGCTCAATGCGATTGCCGCTGCGCCTGGCGACATTGTGCTTGTCCACGACGCGGTCCGGCCCCTGGTCACGAGCGAGATCATCCACGAGGTCATTGAAGCCGCCCGCAAATACGGTGCCGCGATTGCCGGGCTTCCCGCCGTCGATACTGTGAAACAAGTTGAGCGTACCGCTGAAGGGGCGATCGTCAAGGCGACAATTCCACGCGCAGGCGTCGTACTGGCACAAACGCCGCAAGGATTCCGCTATGAGGTGATCAAGAAGGTTTTTGATGAGGCCTCCGCAGATGGCTTCATGGGCACCGACGAGGCTTCGCTGGCCGAGCGGTCTGGACACGAGGTGGCCGTGGTCATGGGCTCGCCGAAAAACATAAAGATCACGACTCCGGGAGATATGGAGTTAGCGGAATTCTATTTAGGGAAATGAAGCCACGGATTTCCACGGATAACCCTGACCAACGAATGCCCAAGACCAACGACAGACGACCAGCGACCGCACAGCCATCAACTCGCATTGGATATGGCTTCGACTCCCACGAATTCCGGCCGGGCATACCGCTGAAGATCGGGGGGATTACTCTCCAACACGACAAGGGACTTGGGGGCCACTCCGATGGTGACGTCCTGTTGCACGCCATCACCGACGCGCTACTGGGGGCCATCGCCGCGCCGGACATTGGAGCGCTGTTTCCACCCTCGGATCCGAAGTGGAAAGGCGCCGACTCTGTGATCTTCTTGCGTGAGGCGTTGGCGAGAGTGCACGACTCGGGATACGGAGTTGCGAACGTCGACGCAAGCCTCATCCTGGCCGCTCCGAAGATCGGCCCGCACGCGGCAGTGATTCGCACGCGGGTGGCGGAGTTGCTTGGGGTTCACTCTGATTGCGTTGGGCTGAAGGCGAAGACTCCCGAGGGACTCAATCTGGATGCTGCGGCTATCGCGCATGTCGTGGTCTTGCTGCAGAAAGCGCGCCAGAAGCGTCGCCGGAGCAAATCACGCTGAAGGCCACTTCCGCAAAACGCCGAGCCATCAGCTCGACCATTTTCCTCACGCCGTTATTTGGATTGGCAGTTAGCCTTGGGCGGCCTCGACCAGGGCACGAAAGAGTTTGCGCGAAGCCTCGTCTTCATTTACCGACCGTTCGGGGTGCCACTGCACGGCGACGACAAAATGATCACGAGCAGTTCCTTCCAGGGCCTCGATAATGCCGTCATCGGGGCAGCGAGCCACGACACGCAATCCCTCGCCGAGTACATCGGCGGACTGATGATGGGAGGAATTCACCGGCACGACAATGGAACCGCCATCGTTCAACTTCTGATTGCGATCTGCCTTCCCGATGATCTTCGCCAACAAAGAATCTCCCGAGACCTCGACCGAGTGCGCGATCGCAACCGTTCTTCCGGCTTCGTGATTGACCTTTGATCGAGTGGCTTCTGGAAGGAAGTCGGGAATGTGCTGGACCAGCGAGCCCATGCAATAGACATTTAGAGACTGCAGGCCATAACAGATGCCGAGCACGGGCTTTCGCCGGGCATACGCATTGTCGAGCAGCAGGGTGTCAACGTCATCCCGGCGAGGATCAGATTTCGCGGTGTGCGGCAAGCGTGCTTGCTGGAATCTCGCGGGATCAATATCAGCATTACTGCCCGGCAGCAGCACACCATCGCAGCGTTGCATGAGAGCCCCGACTTCCGCCGGCGTGCGATCAAGCGGAATGCGAACCGGCTCTCCGCCCGCCAGCGCTACCGCTCGCTCATATTGCGGAATGGCACGCTCACCATATTCGCGGTCGGTGGAGTGTGGCATGGGGATGGCGATCCGCGGGGGCATTCGTTATCCCATTCTCTCGATCGCCCACAGAGCTTTTACCTGGCGATAGTGGCGGATTTCCATGACCAGCGAGAGCACGAAGATGATTGTCCCTGCAACCAGGGTCGTTGGCAACGCGATCTGGCGATAGGCGATTCGCATATCAGGATGAATTCGTCGCAGCGCCGACACGATCATTATGCCGAGAATTGCGATAAAGAGACTCACCGCGAAACAGATCAGCGTTCCGATGAAGGTTGCAAGCAACACTCGGACAGGAATGCCATACCAGCGTGGCGCTCGCGGTGCTGTTCCGGCGGCCATCAACTTCAAACTCGGCGCTTGTAGAGGATGGCGAATTCGAACCCATTATTGGGCGGGAATAGCTCGGCAACTTTGCGTAACCGTTCAGCCAAGGCGGATGGCGCGATCAGGGGGTAGTCGCGCTCCCGCAAATCCCCGTAGTCAAAGTCGAGGTAGAGCGAGAGTAGATAAATCGAGATAGTATCGGAAAAAGTGGCTTCAAGATATTCGTTCTTGAAGCGCTCGGCGTCAGGACCGTTGGCCGTGGCCAGCTTCCGGGCTTCAAATGCGTCGAGCGACGTCTCGCCGCGAACTCCAGCTTCCACCTGGCTCCACGCAAGCTCGGCAAATTCAGACGACACTCCAGCGCGATCGACTAGCGCGTGCCCAACGTTGATGAAAAATTCGAACGCCACCGAGAACTTGTCGTCCATCAGGCGCGTGGAGATGAAGACACACTGGGAATCGCCCAGGTTCAGGTTGCGATGGCAAACTGCGTTGTCGCTGAGAGCCACGTCGTAGCGGTCAGCGATAAGGGTCTCATCGCCGTGACTGACCGTCAGGGGAACGAAGTAGTAAGCCTTGCGTTCCAGTGCGGTGGCAATGCGGGTCGGAACGGCGGCAACCATGCGGTCGAGGTCGAAGGAGTTGACCGCGATTTCGCCCAGGCTGGCGTAACAGATGCCATTGGGAGCCTGAGAAACCGGGGCCTGCCGGACAACTTCGCCAGGGCTACGAGTGATTGCTGGAGCAGCTTGAGACATCCAGCCTTATTCTACACAGAGGGCGAGTACCTGCGCGTTTAATCGCGCATCTGGCGCCCACGCTTGTCTATTTGTTCGAGAGCACGAACTCCACGTTGGAAGCGCCGTTGGCCGTTACAGTCACAGACTTCTCCCACGTTTTGGGTGGGTTGAAAACCGGACGCTGCACGCTGTGTTCCGTCAGCACGTCGTAGGCCTGCTCTTTCCGAGTCAGATTCCAACCCTCATGCCAGGCGACAATCTGATACGTTCCTGGTGGAACGCTGGTGAATTGGAAACGTCCGCTCTCATCGGTAACCGAATAATACGGATGTGGCGCCACAAACATTTCGGCGTTCATCCAGACGTGGCCCCCATTGCAGCGGAGGTTGACCAGTCCCGGAGTTTGCAAGGTTCGTGATGACACGCGGCCGGGAAAGGGAAAGGGCAAATTGAAAGTGGCGGCTCCATCCATGTGAATGGTGTGCAGCGTGGTATCGGAGCTCATCATGTCGAGTGTCCCGCCCTGTGGGACCAGCAGAATGTGGGGCACATAGCGGCAGAGCTTTTGGTCGAGGTGACGGCGTTGTTCCGGCAGATCCATCGCCTTTCCCGCCGAGATGTCTTTCAGATAAACGACGGTATTCGCAACGCCGCTTTGCGGCCCGACGATAAGGCGTTCAAGATCCGCAGTCTTTTTGGAGTCGGGGTCGCAAATCTGGGTGTCTTTGGTAATGGGGAATTCCGCAGCCCGAGGGACGGGGCCGGACCATTTCACACTGCCCGAGATTGTGCCTCCGTCGGTTACGTTAATGACTTTGTAGTCTTGAGCATAGACCGCCGCCGTGACGGTAAAGAAGACTGCAAAAAAACCACTGCTTGCGATGAACCGGCACATACTCCACCCCTTAATGCTCGCGCTTCGGCACCGCAGCCGATACCCTCGAGCATGAGATTTGGCCGTACTCCCGCTCACACACGGTCGTTCTTCCCAACTTGCGGGATGAAATGCTGCACAGGGGCCCAAAATCGAGGTGCAGCGCTGTGATTCGCAGGACTTTCTGTTTTCAATGGGGAGCCGTCTTACCCCGTCCAACGGGAGCCGGTTGTGATTGAAATCACATTAAGGTTGCGCCTCGGGGCAACAAGAGTCGAGATTACCAAGGTGGTGGTACGAGCAGGGTAAGTCGCAGAAATCAAAAGCCCAAGACTGCTTGGGGGCGCAGAACAGAGATATCGGGCCTTCTCGGGTTATAACTCACTTGCACTGTCTCTCCCTTAAGTCCATCCACAAAAGACCATGCTTCCTGTTCATCGTCGAATACTGCAATGTGATACCCCGAGTAGTACGTGTCATTCAGCCGATACGAGTATGCAAGGTTCGCGGTTGCTCTTTCGATCGGCCCATCGCTGTCTCGTCTTCGGCCCCGCAGCGTGGATACTTCCCCGCCCTCAATCGTACCCGGAACGGTTGGCCAGCGAGCCGAACGGGCGCGCCGGAACCATTCCGGCCACCGCTTGATGGTCAGCAGCAAACCCAGGACGAAAAGAGTCAGGAGGACGAATATGCCGTCCAGCAAGTGATCCCCTCGGAAAGCGAGCCCTTTCTTATCCTAACGGGACCATCAAATCAACGGTCGAGATTACAATCATCGGTCCATGCCTGTCACCGTCAGATCGTTCGCCAAGATCAATCTCGGGCTGCGTATCGGCCCAGCGCGGCCGGACGGTTTTCATGAGCTTCTCACGGTCTATCAGACGATTGGTCTGCATGATGTGATTCGGGTAAGGGTCGAGCGTGGAACCGGGATCGAGATTCGTTGTGCCGATCCGCGAGTACCCCGCGATGAGTCGAATACCTGCTTCCGTACTGTTGAGCGAGCGATGACTGCTCTGCGCACCAAGGGTCGCGTCGTCATCGAGATCGAAAAGCGGTTGCCGGTGCAGGGAGGGCTGGGCGGAGCATCGGCCAACGCAGTGGCGACATTGCTCGCGCTCGAGCGCGCGGTTCGGAAATACCTCACGCAGTCAGAGAAGTTGCGGATCGCGGCGGATGTCGGATCGGACCTGCCGCTGTTTTTGGTCGGCGGTGCTGTCTTGGGGGTGGGGCGGGGGGAGCAGGTATATCCCCTGCCGGATTTTCCGGCGACAGCCTGTGTAGTCGTGACGCCGGAGATTGGGGTTTCGACTCCCAAGGCGTTCGCCGAGTGGGATCGGTTTTGTGGCGCGGGCGCTCCCGCCCGCGAAGGTTTACCTCCGATGAGTGATGAGGAGATCTCGAACAAAAGGCCTGCCGAGCTTCGCCCGAACGGACAGCCGGGGGCGGCTGTCCCCACAAAAGCCGAGTCGAAATTGACGGTACCCCCTGCCTCCGATAGAATGAACTTGCTTGGCTACAGCTTGTCGGCGTGGCTGAGCGAACTGTACTCCAGTGCTCCTTCTCATCGGTTAGAAAGAGGGGGCCGGGCCGGGAATCCGCTTCTCCGGCTTGACCGGGCTGGGATCGAAAACGACTTCGAGCAGGTCGTCTTTCCCGAGTATCCCAAGCTAGGCGAGGCTAAAGGTGCGTTGGTACGCGCGGGTGCGAAGTATGCGTCCTTGTCGGGTTCTGGCTCGACGCTGTATGGGATGTTTGCTTCACGGCAGGCTGCGGATTCAGCGGTTACGAGGCTGCGGAAGGCGGGATGGGCGGCGCAGGTTGCCTCGACCTTGACGCGGGCGGCGTATTGGCGGCGGATGTGGGCGGAATGAGGCTTGTGGTCGGGGGCGCGCTCGGCTTCGCCTTCGCTTGGACAGCCGAGGCGGCTGTCACCACATGGTTTGTGGTATGGCCCGGGCTTTTGGGTCGGCGAATTTTTGATTGTTGAAATCCGATTGTTGCATGACAATAGAGTCCCCTCGTTTGAGGGGTCAATCAACATTCATCAATCAACAATGGCTTATTGGGCCGTCGACTAATGGTAGGTCAAGTGCCTTTGGAGCACTTTGTCTAGGTTCGAATCCTAGCGGCCCAGCCAAGAAATTCGGCTGTTGCCAGTACCCGTCGCCAGAAAACCCGCTGGCTTGGGAGCTTGCAAGAAACGGTAAGAACTGAAGGCCAGGAGCCCAAAGAACCATGGCAACTTTAGTCACGCCGACCGACAAGGCTGAAAGAGTTGAGAAGAAGAGTCCGCCAGTGACTGACGAAAAGCCGGAGCGAAAGCCGCGGCCGCGGACCGATGAGAAGTTCAAGATTTTCAGCGGCACCGCAAACGCGTCTTTGGCAGACGAAGTCTGCCACTTTCTCGGAATGCAGCGCGGGCAGGCGCAGGTCACGCGCTTTGCCGACGGCGAGTGTTACGTTCAGATCCAGGAGAACGTGCGCGGAGCCGACGTTTTCGTGATGCAGCCTACGTGCCGTCCGGTGGACGAGCACCTGATGGAGCTGATGCTGATGATCGATGCGCTCAAGCGCGCATCGGCGCGGCGCATCACGGCAGTGATTCCGTACTTCGGGTATGCGAGGCAAGACAGAAAAGACAAGCCACGCAGCCCGATCTCGTCGAAGCTGGTCGCCGATTTGTTGACCGCTGCTGGCGCGAACCGGGCACTGATTGTGGATTTGCATACGCCGCAGTTGCAGGGATTTTTCAACATTCCGGTGGATCATCTGTTCGCTTCACCGGTGCTGGTGGATCACTTCCGCAAGCTGGCGTTGCCGAACCTGACGGTGGTTTCGCCGGACGCGGGCGGCGTGGAACGCGCGAGATTTTTCGCGAAGAAGGTAGACGCGGCGCTGGCGATTGTCGATAAAAGGCGGGTCGAGATGAACGTGGCCGAGATAATGAACGTGATTGGCGACGTTCATGGACGGACTTGCCTCATCATCGACGATTTGATCGATACGGCGGGCACGCTGGTGAAAACGGCCGCCGCCTTGATAGAAAACGGCGCGACCTCTGTTTATGCATGCGCATCGCATGCCGTGCTGTCGGGGCCCGCAGTGGAAAATATTCGAAATTCGGTCATCAAGGAAGTTGTGGTGACGAACACAATCCCGCTGACTGCCGAGGCCGAGGCGGCGCGAACAGAAAAGGGCGGAAAAATTCACGTCCTTTCGATTGCGGGATTGATTGGCCGCGCGATTCAGGCCAATCACGAAGAGACTTCGGTAAGTAAGTTGTTTATGTAGTAGCTGTGAGCAATGAGCAGTGAGCTATGAGCAGGACCCCGTTCTCAGCAGAATCGGTTTTGCTCATTGCTCATCGCTCATTGCTTACCGCCGGAAACTGATTTCTTAGACAGGAATTGAAATTTTATGGCGACTGCATTGGAAACCAACGTATTGGAAGCGCAGGCAAGGAAGCCGGGCACGAAGAACGAGGCTCGGCGTGTGCGGCGCGACGGGAAGATTCCGGCCGTGGTGTATGGGGCGGGTAAAGACTCTCTCCCGATCAGCGTAGATCCCCGTGTGGTGTCGCGAATTCTGAACTCCGAAACCGGCCACAACACCATCTTCGATCTCGCGCTGAATGGCGAAAAGACCAAGGCCATGATCGTGGACTGGCAGTATGAGCCGATCAAGGGCCGCCTGCTTCATATCGATCTGAAGCGGATTGCCCTCGACAAGGTGCTGCGCGTCAGCGTGCCCATCTTCCTGGAAGGCGAAGCGGCGGGTGTAAAGCAGGAAGGCGGCATCCTCGAGCAGATGCTGCGTGAAGTCGAAATCGAGTGCCTGCCGGCCGACATTCCAAGCCATATCGATGTCGACGTTTCGCACCTGACCTTCGGCAAGGTATTGCGTGTTTCCGATCTGCCGCACTCGGAGAAGCTGAAGTTCTTGACCGATGCGAACCAACCCGTGGCGCACGTGACCTCGGTGAAGGAAGAGGTTGTGGTCACTCCTGAAGCTGCAGCGGCGGACGCGACGGCTGCTCCGGCTGAGCCTGAAGTCATCAAGAAGGGTAAGCAGGAAACTGAGGAAGAGGGCGCCGAGGCTGCTCCGGAGAAAGCGGAGAAGAAGGAGAAGAAATAGCTTCCTGGCCGGACGAGCCGAGCTTCGCTCGGCGGACAGCCGATGGCGGCTGTCCCCACATGCACTGAGGAAGCTGACTCGGCGTGAAACTGATCGTTGGTCTCGGCAATCCCGGAATCGAGTATCAGTTCTCGCCGCATAACCTGGGTTTTCTGGCGATCGATCGGATCGCCACTAATCTTGGGGTGGAAGTGAGAAACCGGCAATGTCGGGCCCTGACGGCGCGGACCGTGATCGCCGATCAGATGGTGCTGTTGGCCAAACCAGAGACGTTCATGAATTTGAGCGGGCTCGCGGTGCGGGAGTTGTTGCGGGAGTACGAGGCGACGCCGGAGTCGGACCTGATTGTAATTCAGGACGAGCTGGATTTTCCGCTGGGCACGTTGCGTATTCATACGCGGCGCAGTTCAGCGGGGCACAATGGCATCGAGTCGATCATCGGTACGCTGAACACGCAGGACTTTCTGCGGATCCGGATCGGCGTTGCGCCGGAGCGGAAAGTCGGAGACGGCGCACAGTATCTGCTGGCTCCGATGAAGAAGAAAGAACTGGAAGTCGTAGACGGAATGCTCGACACGGCCGAAGAGGCAGTGAAGGTGATTTTGAAGGATGGTCCGGCGGCGGCGATGAATCGCTTTAACCGGAAAGAAGAAAGTGGCCAGGGATCAGAGGACAGGGGACAGTAAAGAGCACAGATGGTTTGCTAGCCCCTGATCGCTAACCCCTGACCCCTTCAGAAGGTTTGGAGAAACGAATGAATCGTACTTATGAGCTGATGTTCATCGTCCGGCCCGATATGACGGACGAGGATCTCGACAAATTGATTTCGACACTGCAATCGGTCGTGCCCCCTTCGGGCGGCAGCGTGGTGAAAGTCGAAAAGATGGGCAAGCGGCGTCTGGCATACACCGTGCGGCGCTTCCATGATGGCATTTACGTGTTAATGGTCGTCGAAGGCGGCGGACCGGTGATGCACGAACTCGAGCGCCGCTTGCGCGTGACCGAACCGGTGATTAAGTTCCTGACCGTGCGTGTCGACGAGGAGCAGAAGCGCCTGGATAAGATCAAGAAGCTGCGCGAAGCGAAGAAGAAGGTGAGCGCGCAACCAGCGGCGGCCGCTCCGGAAGAGAAACCGGCTCCGGCAGCGGAAGCCCCGGCGACAGCCTAAAAATAAGGGCCAGAGGTCAGGGACTAGGGATCAGAGTCCTGGACCTTGTGTGATCAACAAGTTTGTTGCTGGCCCCTAACCCCTGATCCCTGGCCCCTATTTTGCGGGCACGGCAGAGAATCCGAAGGAGAGCACGAGTTATGGCAGACGAAACGAAAGCACCAGAGCAAGCGGCACCGAGCGAGAGGCCGCCGCGTAGCGAAGGCGGAAGACCAGGCGGAGACCGGCCCCGATTCGGTGGTGGCGGACGCGGCCCCGGCGGACCCTCGCGCGAAGGTGGACCTGGCGGACGCAAGTTCTTCCGGCGCAAAAAGGTTTGCAAGTTCTGCGTCGAAAAGATCGAAGACATCAACTACAAGGACTACCGGCTACTCGGTCAGTTTGTTGCCGAGAGCGGTAAGATCGTGCCGCGCCGCCTGACGGGCGTGTGTGCGCCGCACCAGCACCGGCTGTCATCGGCCATCAAGCAGGCGCGCAACATCGCCCTGCTGCCGTTTGCCGGACGGGCATCGTAACTTGCCGGCGCCCCCCGCTTTGTCATTCCGAGCAAAGCGAGGAATCTGGTGTTTGCTCGTGGCGAGGAAAAGCAGATTCCTCGCGTTGCTCGGAATGACAACGAAAAGGCATAGTTATAGTTAGAGATTGGAGCCATCATGGAAGTCATCCTCAAAGAAGACGTAGCGAAGTTGGGATCGCGCGGTGACGTGGTGAAGGTCGCCGAGGGATACGGGCGGAATTTCCTTCTGCCGCGCAAACTAGCTATTGAGGCCAACGAGGGCAACAAGGCTGTCATTACGCAAATGAAGGCAGCCTCTGTGCGGCGCTCGGCCAAAGAGAAGTCCCAAGCCGAGGAACTGGCGAAGCAGTTCGACGGCGTGTCGGTCACGTTTACGCGTAAGTCAGGCGAGAACGACCAGCTGTTTGGGTCAGTGACCTCGAGCGACTTGGGCGACGCGCTGACCAAGAAGGGCTTCAACATCGATCGCCGCAAGATCCAGCTCCACGAACCGTTGAAGACCCTAGGCGAGTTCACCGTCCCGGTCAAGCTGCACAAAGATGTAACGGCGCACTTGAAGGTCGTGATCGATAAAGAGCCAGCGGCAGAATAAGTCTCGGCAGAGACGTTGCTTGCAACGTCTCTGCCGGCAGCGCTCCGGTGCATGGGTTCATCCACACCGCCGAATTGCATCGCTTCTAGGGCACTTTCCATGCCAAACTGGCACTTGGCACTGTATCCCGTTGTTCTGTTTACCCCTAAATCTTTGTCCCAGAATCACCTAGGTACTCCACAAAATCCCTGTACAGCCTATAATTTCTGCTCACGGTTGAGCTGACTCTCCGTCTATTCCTGTGCAAGCCCGGAAGACTGGAAAACCGGGCAAGTAGAGGAAGCGATACAAAATGCCGGCCGGTGTATGGACAGTGCCATTTTCGGTTGGCGGACGGGCCCACTCAAGAGAGAGTGAGTTAAGAGAGAGAGTCAGCAAGGACCAGTACCCCACGCGGGGTTACATGGCTGGGCTAGATCGCCAAGCGCAAGATCGCCGCATCGACGACACGATGCTGATCCGCGAGGCGCAGCGCGGAAACCGCGCCGCCTTCGAGGAACTCGTACGCCACTACGATCAGGCGGTGCTGCGTCTCGCCCTGCATCTCACCGGAACTGAACACGACGCCCAGGACGTGTATCAGGACGCCTTCCTCAAGGCTTACAAGAACATCGGCAGCTTCCGGTTCGAGTGTTCCTTCTACACCTGGATTTACCGGATCGTGACCAACCTGTGTCTCGATCACCTGCGCAAGAAGACAGTGCGCAAGGAAGACGCGCCGGTCGCGAAAGACTCTGATGGCGGCGAGTATGACTTGCTCGATCAGGTGCCAGACGCGCGCGCAGGAGCGAATCCGGAGCGTGATTTGATGCGGCGCCAATTGGGCGCGCGGATTGCCGGAGCGCTGGAGAAACTGACGCCGCGCGAGCGCATGGTCTTCGAGTTGAAGCACTATCACGGGCTGAAGCTGAGAACCGTGGGAGAGATTTTGCATACGACGGAAGAGACCGCCAAGAACACGCTCTTCCGGGCCACGCAAAAGTTACGCGGGGCTTTGGCGGATATGCGATGAGTGGCAAGAAACATGTAGAGACAGCCGCCTCGGCTGTCCGGCGAGGGCGAAGCCCAGCCGATCAGAATGAATGGATGAAGGTGAGCCTATGAAGTGTGAATGGGTTCGAGAAAATATCGTGCTTCACGTTTATGGCGAACTGGCCGATGACGCCCGCCACGAACTGGAACAGCACATCGCCCGCTGTGCTGACTGCGCATTGGAATTGAAGGCCGAGCAGAATTTTCACGCGTTGCTCGCCCAGGATCGCGCCGAGGATCCGACGCCGAATCTGCTGGCATCGTCGCGCATGCAGTTGCAGGAAGCGCTGGAGACCGCCCAGCAGGGCAGCATGTTAAGCCGGCTACCCTTTGATCCCGCAAACTGGTTGCGGCAGGTACGGTTCTCGCCAGCGCTGGCTTCGGTCATTCTGATTTTCGGCTTTGCCGGTGGGATATTAACCGCATACAGAGTCATCCCACGCGGCGGCGTGCAGATTGTTGACCATACACCACCTGCCCCAGAAGCCTCCATCGCCGGCATTGATTCCATCACTCCAGTCCCGGGCACCGACCAAGTTAGCATCAAGTACAACACAGTCTCCACTCAGGAAAAGAAGGGACCTCTGAACGATCAGCAGATCCAGCAACTGCTGCTGTTTGCAGCGCGGAATAACTACAACTCCGGTGTGCGCGTGGACTCCGTTGACTTGCTGGCACAGCGTTCGAGCGATCTGCAGGTGCGCGAGGCGTTGATCTACGCGCTGCAGAACGACACCAATCCCGGTGTGCGTCTGAAGTCCCTTGATGCTCTGGGAAATTACGTGAAGAGCGATACCAATGTGCGCGATTCCGTACTGCGAGCGCTCGTCAACGATTCGAATTCCGGCGTTCGCATTGAGGCGCTGCGCCTGATCGAACCAGTGAAGGCCGATGGCAGCGTGCGCGGCGTCCTGATGGCGCTGGCGGCAAAGGACACCAGCACGTATATAAAGTCGCAGGCGCGCACCATGCTGGCACAGTTGCCGGAGATCGATTAGCAAGGTGGTCTCAGGTTTCGGGCCGCAGGTCTTGGGAATGATTCAAACACCCAAGGCCGAAGACCCAATGCCTGAAATAGAAGTCGTCGGAAGAGACGCAGAAGTGAGGTGACTCATTTGAAAAAAGCGCTACAGGTCGTCGGGTTGGCCGGAGTGCTGGCCCTGCTTGCGCCAATGAGCTTTCTTTCGCAAAGCTGGGCGCAGGAAACAAAAGTCTCGCATGAAGGCGGATCCTGGGCACAGGAAGTAACGGGATCGCTGGCTGCAGTCAGAAATTTACGAGTCAAGGTAGACATGGGTTCGGTGGTGGTACGTGGTGGACAACAGCAAGGCATCAATTACGTTTTTCATACTCGTTACGGCACTTCTTCGGAGCAGGAAGCACGAAGGCAATTCGAACAGTACAAAGTAACCGCATACGTAAAGGGTGATACCGCCTGGATCGTCGGAGATTGGCAGGGAGGAAGGCATCCCCGGCATTTCTCTGGCGAGTTCTCGGTCATGGTTCCGCGTGATATGGCGTTGGTAAAGCTCGAGACTGACGGCGGTAACGTGGATGCAACCGGCCTGGCCGGCCGCGTCGAGGCGCAGAGCGGCGGTGGAAGCATGCATCTCGACGATATCGGCGGAGGTGCGGCTGCGGAAACCGGTGGCGGCTCCATTGAGGTCGGAACCGTAAGCGGCGAACTGGGCCTGCACACGGGCGGCGGATCCATCGAGGTCCATCAGGCGAACGGGAAACTGGTTGCCGAGACCGGCGGAGGCAGCGTCGAAATTCAATCGTGCGCGCAAGGAGCGCTGATCGAGACCGGCGGAAGCAGCATCACCGTGCGTCATTGTAACGGCAAGGTGAAAGCCTCAACGGGCGGCGGCAGCGTGGACCTGAGCGATGTTGGCGGCCCTGCGGAGATTGAAACCGGCGGAGGCAGCATTCGGCTGACGTCCGCCAAAGGACACGTTCACGCCGAAACCGGCGGAGGCAGCATCGAGCTCTACGGTGTACCGTCCGCATCGGCAGAAACGGGTGCCGGTGAAATCACCGTGAAGCTGGTGAACAATGGCGGCGAGCGCCGCGATTCCGATCTGGAAACAGGCGCCGGCGACATCACCGTCTACATCGCTTCCGACGTCGCCATCAACGTTCGAGCCAGCGTCGACATGGGTAGCGGACATCAGATTACCTCCGATTTTCAGGACATACACGTCGCCAGTGAGGGCGGTCAGTATGGCCCGAAAACGCTGACCGCTGAGGGCAAGCTCAACGGCGGCGGGCCCTGGCTGAAGGTACATACCTCAACCGGCGATATTTGCCTGAAGCGGTCTGGACACTAGCAAACAGATTGGAGGCGAGGGAAAGCAACCCCTCGCAATTTTGTAAATCGAGGAAGTCACATGCGCAGATACTTTGTGTCGAACATCCTGTGTCTACCTTTGTTGCTTGGCTTTGCGCAAGCCGCGCAGAGCTGGTCTGTCGATCAGAGTGCGGGGCAACCGTGGGTTTTCTCGAGCGAAGATAGCGGGACCAGTTCCTACCTGGGCGTGGATATAGCCGACGTCTCCAAAGATCGAATGGGCGCTCTGAAGTTGAAGGAGGAAAAAGGCGTCGAGGTCACCATGGTCGACCAGGACGCTCCCGCGGGCAAGGCCGGCATCAAGGAGCACGACGTCATCCTGAGTATGAATGGAACGCCGATCGAAAGTGGAGCCCAATTGCGCCGCATGATCCACGAGACACCCCCGGGAAGAGCCGTCACACTGGGCCTCAGCCGTGACGGCCAGCCCTTAACGTTGCAGGTGGCGCTCGCCGACAAGCACAAAGAGTACAACTGGGCTGGTCCCAAACCGGGCGACATCCACGTAAACATTCCTCCCATTCACATCCCCGATATCGATATCCCCTCGATGAACATGGTGGTGGTGACTTCGTCGGCGCGCAGCGGGTTGATGGTGGAGAACATCACGCCTCAACTTGGAGATTTCTTCGGCGTCAAGGATGGCAATGGCGTGCTGGTGCGGACGGTCGAAAAAGGAAGCCGCGCAGAGAAGGCCGGTTTCCATGCCGGCGACGTGATCGTCAAGATCAACAATCAGCCGGTACACGACACCAGCGACTTCTCCCACGCGGTCAAGTCACGCAGCGGCAATTCAGTGTCTGTAGGAGTTGTGCGCGACAAGAAGGAACAGACTCTGAATCTAACGCTTCCGGAGCGGAAGGAATCGAGCGAGCTGTTAGACGAAGAAGGCGAGCTGCGATATGAACTCGCGCAACTGCAACCGCAGATGGAACTCGCCGTCGAAAGATCCCGCGAGGCCGCGGAGCAGCTCAAGAAGCAAGTCTGCAAGCACCAGGACGAATTTCTCAGGCAAACCGAGAAGCAGAAGAGACAGCTCCAGAAAGACATGCGGGAGTTACCGCGCGAACTCATGCGCTTGCGGCAAGACTGGCTCTAGTTCCTCATTGCGGACTTTGCCATCCTTCAGAAGTTGTGCTGGTTTGTGGCTGACGCACACGAGTCTCTATTTGCCGTTTGAGGCCGCCTCGGCGGTATTCGTGATGCACACGCGATTTCTTCCATTTTGCTTCGCGAGGTAGAGTCCGCTATCGGCGGCGCGAACCAATTCATCGCGATTCTTGCCATGTTGAGGGAAGGCAGCGACCCCCGCGCTGATGGTAATGGCTCGCGGCACACCCGGGAACTGCCACTTCTCCACCATTCTCCGCAGCTTCTCGGCCACGACAAAAGCCTGTTCCGCATTGGTTTGGGTCAAGAGAAGCGCAAATTCCTCTCCTCCATAACGGCACACCACGTCAGTCTTTCGTAGCTGCTGGTGAAAGACCGAAGATACCTGCCGCAGAACTTCGTCACCCAGGAGATGCCCAAATTCGTCATTCAATCGCTTGAATTGATCGATGTCGGTCATGATCACGGCCATGGTGCTGCCATAACGGCGCGCGCGCTCGACCTCCTCCATGATGCGCAGCTCGAAGAACCGGCGGTTGAAGATGCCGGTCAGGCCGTCGAGGTAAGCAAGCTGTTTGACCCGCTCGACATAGTGCGCGTTCTGAATCGAGTTCGCGCAAATGTCAGCCACGGATTCCAACGACTGCAATTCGCTTTCACGGAATGCGTCCACCTTGGAGCTGTGCAGCGTGAGCACGCCCAGCGTCTGGCCAAAGGAAATCAGCGGGATGCTCATGCGGGACGCGGATTCTTTAAACAGCCGGAAAGACTCCGGGGCCGCGGTTAAGTCCTTCTCGATGACCGTACCGCTGATATCAATGACTTCAGACCATGGGCGCTCTGTAGTGGAGAACCGGCCGCCGGGCGGGAAGCAGGGCGTAAGTTCGCCGTGAAAAGCTCGCATCACTAGATCGCCTTCCTCGCGCAGAAGCAGGGAGACCTGAGAAACCTGGAAGGCTTTCTGAATCACCGAACACACGCGAGTTAACAGGTCTTCAAGCTCCATCACTGCGGTGCTTTGCTGCGCGATGATGTTAATGGCTTCGAGTTGCCGGGCCCGCTGGCGCTCCAGGGAGTACAACCGCGCATTCTCCAGGGCGATGGAAGCTTGAGTCGAAAACAGCGTGAGGAGTTCGATCGTCTCGCGGTCGAAGTGGTTCAGTTGATCGCTCTGGCAGTCGAGCACTCCAACGACTTCATCGCGCACCATCAGAGGAATCGCCAGCTCCGAGCGGGTCGATTGCGTCGCACAGACGTAGCGCGCGTCTTTGCTCACGTCGGGTGCATAGACTGGTTGTTTCTTCGAGACTGATGCCCCGGTGATTCCCTGGTCGGCCGCCAGGCGAATCATATCTTGGCCCTCGTCCCAGCCGATTTGCGACCGTACGTACAACTGCTGCGCCTCCTTGTTTAAAAGGAGAATCGCCACAATTCGCAAATGGAAATAGTCGTGCGCAATCGCCAGGATTCTTTTCAGAACCTCGTCCAGATCAAAGGTCGAGAGGACGGCCTGGCCGGCATCGAACAGGGCCGCAATTTTCGGCATTTCAAGGGATTGTATCTTCGCTGAAGGTAACAACCGAGGTTCCGAAAGTAACCGGCCAGTCCCAGATCAACGCCATTTTCTGGCGGTTCGGATCAATCCATATGCTACAAGGCAGAACCAGAAGTCGAGCACCATCCCAAGGTCAAGTTGGAACGGTCGATGCCGCGCCGCCTGGGGAAGCGACGGCAACAGGAGGAAGTAGACGACGTTGCCGAGAACAATCGCCACCAGCGCTTGGACAAGATTGACGAGCACTGAAGGTTTAGACACCCGTGCGCTCCGTCCGGTTTCCCGGAAAAATCCGCACTCAAAATAACCGCACGGAGTGGAGTTAGCGAAACGGCGGATGCGATCCGCTCCTGCTACCATTCTTCTGGAGCTTTCGCCTTGGCGCACCCACAGGCGGGCCTTCCCACGAATTCAGCGCATGCTCGAACTTTCCACCCCGGTTCAATATGTCAAAGGCGTTGGACCGCGTATCGCGGAGGTCTTGGCTGCCAAGGGGATCCATACTGTCGGCGATCTGCTCCATTATCTTCCTTTTCGATACGAGGACCGGCTGAACCCTCGTGGGATCTCCGAATTGCGTCCCGGAGAAATGGCCAGCGTAATTGGGGAAGTGCGTAACTCCGGGCTGTTCCGTACGCGGAGTAAGCCGATCTTTCAACTCACGATCGGGCAGGGCCGGGCTCGTCTGCGCTGTCTCTGGTTCAATGCGACTTATCTGCAAGACAAATTCACGCCCGGCCAGATGATTGCCTTGTACGGCAAGGTCGAAGAAGATCAGCGAACCCGGGAGCTGCAGATCATTCAGCCGCAGTTTGAACTGCTGGGAGATCCGACGGAGTCCGGCCCGGCCGAAACCGACAAGAGGGCTGCGGAATCCCTCGAGATCGGCCGCATCGTTCCTATCTACGAGGCCATCGGCCGCGTTACTCCCCGGTGGTTTCGCAAGATCATCCGTACGGCGCTCGACAACCTGACGCCCGACTTTCCCGATCCTATTCCTGCGGCTGTACGCTCTCATCTAGGATTGATCTCGCCGCGGGCTGCTCTGTGGAATGTGCATTGGCCTGATCCGGGCGAGAGCCTCTCTGACCTCCAGTCTTCTCGAACTCCGGCGCATATCCGAATGATCTTCGACGAACTGTTCTTTGTGGAGCTGGGACTGGAACTGAAGCGGCGGCAACTGAAAGCGCAGACAGGAATCGCTTTCAAACTCGATGATCGGGTGCGTTCGGCCATCAAGAAGATTCTTCCGTTTCACCCCACCGCCGCCCAGAAGCGGGTACTGAAAGAGATTGCCTCCGATATGGAAAAGCCTTATCCAATGCGACGTCTGCTGCAGGGAGACGTCGGATCGGGCAAGACGATCGTGAGTTTCGAGGCAGCGATCATCGCCATCGAGAACGGATATCAAGTTGCGCTCATGGCACCGACTGAGATTCTGGCGCAGCAGCACTACTTTTCCGCCAGGCAAATTCTGGAAAACGCCGGCTACCGCATCGTCTTGCTCACCGGATCGCTTGAGAGCGACCGCAAACGCGAGATCCGGCGTCACATCGTCCAAGGCAGCGCCCAACTGGTCATTGGAACCCACGCTCTATTACAAGAAAAAGTCGAGTTCGCAAAACTCGGATTGGTCATCGTCGATGAGCAACACCGGTTCGGAGTCATGCAGCGCCTGAAGCTGATGAAGAAATCAGCGGATGGCAACGACGAGGCCGATGTGGAGACTGCCATTGCGGCCAATGTGGTGACGGCCGCCATCGGCCGTCCAGCCGAGCGGAGCGAGGCTACCGAACCACAGGCCGGCGAGCCTGATGTTTTGGTCATGACTGCTACGCCAATTCCTCGCACCCTGGCACTCACGTTGTATGGCGACCTTGATCTCAGCGTTCTCGATCAACTGCCTCCCGGCCGTACGCCCATCATCACCAAGCAGGTCACCGATGATCAGTCGCCGAAGGTGTGGGACTTTGTGCGGAAACAAGTGGCGGCCGGGCATCAGGCCTACATCGTGTATCCCGTGATTGCAGAGAATGAAGAAAGCGAATTGAAGGCTGCAATCAAAATGTATCGGGACCTCAGCAGCAACGTGTTTGCCGACCTGAAAGTGGGACTGCTCCACGGACGTCTGGATGCGGACTTGAAAGATCAGGTCATGCGCATGTTCCAACGAGGCGAGTTGCATGTTTTGGTCGCAACGACGGTGATCGAAGTGGGCGTTGACGTCCCCAATGCAACCGTCATGGTGATCGAGCACGCCGAACGCTTCGGATTGGCTCAGTTGCATCAGTTGCGCGGACGCATCGGGCGCGGCGCGGCCAAATCCTATTGTGTTCTGATGACCGGCGGCAAAGTCACGGAAGAAGGCCAGCGCAGGCTCCAGGCCATGGTCGATACCAATGACGGCTTTAAGATTGCCGAGCTAGATCTGGAACTGCGCGGCCCCGGAGAATTCTTTGGAACGCGTCAGGCCGGCATGCCGGATTTTCGCGTCGCGAACATTATTCGTGACGTTCAATTGCTCGAGGCCGCAAAGCGTGAGGCAGGGGCCGTCCTTGCCACCCCCAATTCAGAGATCTCCCCGGAAGAGACCAGTCGGGCCCTCGTCGAAATGCGTGCCCGCTGGCAGCACACCTACGGCCTGGTCGAGGTGGGATAAGTGCGTTTCCGGCTGCGACCGCTGCTTATCAAACACACGGTGGACTCTAAGATGCCGCCGCATCCGCGAAGGCTCGAACCGCCTTGGGCTGAGGACGCAACAACAAATAGAATGCGACGACGTGCGTGATCATCAGCAAGGGCACGTAGATGATCGGGATCGCGTACGTGGTGCCCAACTGTCCCGCCATTGCTGGAAGGCCGACCCTGACAGCGTGGTAATAGTCGAGGATGAGGTCAACCACTCCCACGAGATTGAAGGCAACTACGAACAGCCAGAAGATTGGACGTACCCTTACCGTGAGAAGCGCGAGGATCGCGAGCACTCCGGTTGCCAGGTCCCAGTAGGCGGCGAACGTAGCAAAACTAGAAGGCAGATTGCCGACGACACCTGGCAGAATAAACACGAGCCCGAAGAAGCGGAAACTGTGCAGCGTAGCGATGGCGCGCTGCGCTGCGACCTGGTCCATGGACTTCAGCCTGGGCAGGAGGTACGCGCGAAAGCAAAGCAGCCACGCGACATAACCTAGAATGAGATGCAGATTGAAGATGATTTCCGGCGACATTTTGTGCCTCCTATCGGATTGATGGCTTCCCGCTAGATGACATACACATCTGACGAGAGCAAGATCCACACCGCGGATCACGGTTCCAGCGCGGCCTTCTGTTGCGGCGTCCGAAGTTAAACCGTCACCGCCGAACGGGCCGCGCTGGCCGAGTTCACTGATTGGTCGGGCTAGTCTCTCAACAGTATTCCGAGCGGCAAGAGTGGCCCAACCGGAATGAACTGCTCGTCCATGAGGTTTTCCTTCGAGAGGGGTAGGCCCTCGAGGAGGGCCCGAGCCTCTGCCACGTCCTTGCAGTTCAGGAGGAAGACGACGCCCCGGCCGTCGCCGCGCGTGAACCACTGCTGAATCTTGCCGTCGAGATACAGGGGAACGGTCGCACGAATTTCGGCGGGCATGATTTTCATGACTTGCTCGACAGTGACCCCCGGTTTTGGCGAAAGCATCGCCAGCACGCCGGTGATCTTGGGCTGCGGCGGTGTGGACTGCCCACGCGCCAAGGGCGCCAGAACCGTCGCGAACGCCAGCAGCAGGTAAGACATTTCAATCTTCATGGTTCAACTCCTTCTAATCTTCACGAAATCATCGTTGTTGGTACCAGTGGGTACCACACACACTTAGACGTAGCGGAAAAAGAAAAGTTGCATCATAAAATTCTCTGCAACCTCATTTTCCTGGTGGTACTATGCGGTACCATGGTCTAAAGGAGAAAATGAATGGCTACGGCATCGATGCCAAAACGCGGCCAGCGAGACCGGGACGAAACCGCGGTGCGCGAGCGCATCCTTGAGGCGGCCTTTGCAATGTTCATGAAGAGCGGCTACGCAAATGCCAGCACGCTTGAGATCGCAACGCGCGCGCGCGTTTCGAAGCGAGAGCTTTACGCGCTAGTTGGCAACAAACAGGAAATGCTGATCGCCTGCATTAGCGAGCGCGCCAAGCGACTGGAAGTGCCCCCTGACCTGCCCGTGCTGCGCGATCGTGAAACCCTGGCGCAGGTTCTGACTTCTTTCGGGACAAAGCTCGTCCGTGAGGTAAGTGATCCCACGGTCATAGCGGTATTCCGACTCGCGATCGGCGAGGCGGTTCAGGCCCCCGAAGTGGCGCGTGCGCTCAACTCCATCGGACGCGAGGCAAGCCGCGCCGGTTTGCGTAAAATCATGGCCGAGGCCCAAGTGTCCGGACTGCTCACGGGCCGTCCTGCCGAACTTGCCGCACAGTTCACCGGACTGCTCTGGCGCGATTTGATGACCAGCCTGTTGCTCGGCGTCACCGAGCGACCGGGCTCTCGCGAAATCGCTGCACGGGCCCGCGACGCCGCAGCCGCCTTCCTGCAACTTCATCCGCTACCGAAGGAACATGTAACTTCCGGATAGCCCGTTATCGGGCCACAGTCAATAAAGATAAGGTGACTGTTCTTTAGCGACGATTGGCGGCAGTCAGAGAGAGGACAGCGAACGAAGTGGCTGCGTCATTCATAAAGAGCGCGGTCTCCGGACTGATGTGGTTCTCTTTGTTCTTGTTCAGAGAGTAGGACGCCCAGGAACCCTCCTTCTTGTCCTGATTCGCAGTGAGCCACGCGAGCCCCAGCTTCAGTTTGGCATTTTCCGGCGAAATCCCGGCCCGCTGAAGAGCAAAGGTGATCAGCCCTGTCGCGTATCCGTCGCTCGTCATTTCCTGAGACGTTCCATCCGCGCGCTTCCATCCGCCAGACAGAGAAGGCAGGCTCCAGCCACCGTCAGCACGCTGCTTTTCCAGAATCTCGCCAATGATAGCCTTCTGCCGATCTGGTTCGAGCAGTCCGGGCAGCTTCGCGGCGGCCCACAAGAGAAGGACTCGATTAATAGGGATCTGCACGGCAAATTCGCGGTTCAGGTACTCGCGCAATGGCCTGAGGCTGGTTTGGCCTTCCGGCGTTGCCCAATAGTTTCCTGGTGCGATACCAACGGCGACGGCGGCGAGGGTGGCTCCGAAGTAGTCTGAATCGTCCGCTTCCCACGGCTCGTTCTTAAAGCGCAGCCAGAGCCACGCGCCTTTCTGCTTGCCGGCAATTTGCTGTTCGGCCCACATGTTCTCAAACGCCTTTCGCGCGTCTTTGCTGAGTTGGCCGTTTTGCGCATCACGGCTCGAAAGAATCAGTGCGTTGAGAACGGATTCGGTTCCGCGCGACTCGACCGACTTGTATGGCCCGCGGTCCGCATCCTTGTAGAACGGTTCAACCTCCTTCCAGAGGCGCACGCGCTTCGTAACGCTGTCCAGCAGCCGTCGTTCGTTCGGAGATGGGGCTTGTTCGGCAAGGGACGTTCGAAGAGCCGAACGCGAAAGAGCATAAGGAACAGCGGTGTGGCACGACACGCAGAAAGTTTCATGGTCCCGCTGGGCTCTGGGCCATTCCATCCACCACGATTGCCGCCGGTCTAAGTAGGCGGCCGCAGCGTTCGGATCCCACGAGTTCGCGGTTTTTGTTTCCGGCTTGTCGGAGTGAGCCGCCACGCCTTCTGAACCGTTGGGGGAAGCCGGCGCTCCGGTCCGCCAACCAGCCACGAAGATTCCCACCACCAGGCAAGCCACTAAACCGCCCGTCAGTCGCATCGCGCTCTTCATGAAACCTCCCTCTCAGGAGCAACCAGTTCTGGTTAGTTTGTCCTGGCTGTCTGGATTCTGTTTCTCGAGTTTGTTTAATAGCTGTTGGAGGTCGGCCCCATTATGTGCGCGCGATTATAGCCTCAAACAAATGGCGCTCCAACGGATCCGACGAGTCAGGATGGTTTGTCGGCAACCGATACGTTAACCTCGCTCCCAGAGGCTGTCCCATCCTCGACCCAGTGCCCGAACTGATAGAATCGAAACGATGGCTGGCTCCTCCCAACTGATTCAGATTGAGGTGTCTCCTCCACCGCGCGTCCCGAAGCCCGCATGGTTGCGTGCGAAAGCTCCTGTGGGAGATAACTTCCACAATCTGAAGAAACTTGCCCGCGGGCTCGGACTGCATACTGTCTGCGAGTCGGCCCAGTGCCCCAATATCGGGGAATGCTGGAACCACAAGACCGCGACCTTCATGCTTTTAGGTGATATCTGTACCCGCCGCTGCGGATTTTGCGCCGTGCCGAAGGGTCGCCCCGAGCCGATCGATTGGGAAGAACCGCGGCGAGTCGCCGAGGCCGTAGCTACTCTCGGGTTGAAACACGCGGTTGTCACCAGCGTGAACCGCGATGACGACAACATTGGTAGCGCCCGGATTTTCGCGGAGACCATCCTCGCGATCCGCGAGCTTACTCCAGCTTGCCGGGTTGAAGTCCTGATCCCCGATTTCCAGGGACTGGAAGAATCGCTGCGTATCGTGCTCGACGCCAAGCCTGATGTCCTGAACCACAACACCGAAACTGTGCCGCGGCTTTATCGCGCCGTCCGGTCAGGTGCTCGCTATGCACGTACTTTGACCCTGCTCGAAAACGCGAAGAAATTCTCTCCCGGCATGGCAACCAAGAGCGGTGTCATGGTCGGCCTCGGCGAATCGAGCGAAGAGTTGGTCGAAGTATTCCGCGATCTCGGAACGCGCGGCGTCGACATCCTGACGGTCGGCCAATACCTTCGTCCTTCGAAAGACCATCTCCCGATTGCACGTTTCTACACGCCCGACGAGTTTGTTTACTTGCGGAATGAGGCTCTCCGCTTCGGGTTCCGCCATGTTGAGTCTGGACCGATGGTACGTTCCAGCTACCACGCGCACGAGCAAGCGGACGCTACTGCGTCGCCGCGGGCGGTCTCGTAAGTTGCGGTGGACGGGTTTTCCCGCCCACGTTTTTTCCCGTCGCATCCCGGTCCCCACGGTTAGTATCTCCATCGAGCAACTCGGCAATGGGGGCTTCGCATGTTGACCGCCCTCCTTCTTGTGATCTTAGGGTTCGTCGCAGGCCTGCTGGGTGCTCTCACTGGCATCGGCGGTGGCATTCTTCTCACGCCGATCCTCGCCCTTCACTTTGGCATCCCGATCCGTCAAGCCATTGGCGCCAGCCTCGTCGCAGTCATCACAACTTCAGCAGCGAGTTCTTCCGTTCATCTGCAGCGGCACACCACTGACATCCGACTGGGAATGACACTCGAACTGGCGACCGCCTTTGGCGCCGCGGTCATGGCATACCTCGTAGGCTATTTCAATCGCAGCGCCTTGGAAGGACTCTTCGCCGCATTCTTGCTCTATAGCTCGATCATGATTTTGAGGAGGCACGGCACCGCCAATCAAGACGAAGATACAAGCCTCGCGCTGAATGGCGATGTCGTCATTCCTCCGTATGAGACTCAACGCTATCCGCTCGGGCTCGGCGCCTCTCTGATTGCGGGCGCCCTCTCAGGCCTGCTGGGCATCGGCGGCGGCCCAATCAAAGTTCCCGTCATGTTCATCTTCATGAACGTGCCGCTCATGGTGGCGACGGCTACCTCGAACTTCATGATCGGCGTGACCGCGGCCGCCAGCGCCATCGTCTATTACCGTCGCGGCGATATTCAGGCGCAAATCGCCGCGCCGCTTGCAGTGGGAGTGTTCTTGGGATCTCTACTCGGAGCGCGTCTGGCTCCGCGCGTCCACACCAGGATCGTCATGTACTTGCTGGTGGCTGTGATGTTGTACCTCGCTGGACGCTTAGTCTTTCACCTTCTAGAGGTGGGACTCTGAGCCAGCAACGCGAACCCTCGTTTGACCGTATCGTGGCGCTTGTCCTACGCGTCGGCGCCTTCGGCTGCTTCTTCATCATGCTGACCGGCCTGGTCGCCGGCTTCATCATGAAAGGACCCATCCCGCTCGAGATCGAACGCGCCGGCGTGCTGCTGATGCTGGCCACACCAGTCGTGCGCGTGATCGTTGCCTGCTTCCTCTTCTTCCAGGAAAAGGACTACAAATACGGCTACATCTCGCTGGGAGTGCTGGTTATTTTGATGCTGGGAGCGGTGTTCGGAATTGGCGAACACTAGCTGCCAGAACCACACATCACTTCCTTCTAGCGCAGCCCCTCTACCAGATATAGAACATCGAGTCTGCGATTGATGCTGTAAACGTAGCTCTTCATATCCGAACTGAAGTAAATGTTCGACATAAAAGTAATACCGATTGGATCGGGAGTGGAAAGCCTTCTCCATAAGGCGCGACGCCCGGTCGCGATTTCGACCTGAAAAATATCCAGCGGCACGTTCCCCAGGCGATACACATACAGGTAGCGATCGTCAGGGCTCCAGGCTGCCGGTATCTGACCCGGCTCAAATCCGACGGTGGGCCGAGGATTGCCCCCACTTACGGGATAGATCGCAATCCTGAAGTCTGTTCCCATCGAAACAGCAACTTGTTTCCCATCTGGGGAAATCTGGAAGTATAGGCCCGCTCCTTCGGGAGTGATAGCCTTGGGCTCGCCTCCGTCTAGATCCTGAACGTAAACGCGCAGCCCGTGACCCGGTTCCTGACCAAGAAATGCGATCCGTTTTTCATCAGGAAACCATTGCGGTAGGCCGTGGACCAAATGATCGTGCGTCATTGGTTTGATTTCACCGCTTTTGGTTGGAACCTCGTTCAATTGGCCGTCCGAGCCGGTACAGATCACTCTCTGGCCATCATGGCTGAATGCCGCACAAAGTCCATCGCTCAACCGGACGGCAGCTGCACCGTCTGTGCCCCGCAAGAGACTGGGCGAGAGCGCGCCGCCCATCTCGCCGAGTTCGTAAAAGAGCACCGTTCCGCCGTCGTGCGATATGTCGGCGGCAATCGAGAAGTCGAACCATGAGAGGTCACGTTCGTGATCCTGCCCGGGCGCCAACGCGTACATTCCTCCTCTCCACTCCTCCCGTCCCATCAGGACTCGTCCATCGCGAGCGATGTCGTACAGAATGAGGTCACCCGGAACACGCTCCACTTGGCGCTCGTTTCCGTCGAGTGTGACGGCAAACAGTCCCAGCGAGCTGTTGTTTCGGTCGCCGGTAAACCAGATCTCATCGCCTCCCGGAGACCAGGCCAGCCCTGTAAGGTCGGCCCAACCCGTGGACAGGACAGTCTTCTTTCCGGCAAGGTCTACAACCGCGACGGAGCCGTCATCGCTGACACGGCCGGGATGTTCAAAGAATCCGATCAGATTACCCCGGGGTGAGAACCGGGGATGGCCGACTATGCCCGGATTCTGATAAATCAACTTCCCGGGCGGAAACTCCATCCGGTCAAACCCGCCGACTTCGTGCGTGAGCAGCAGAGTAGCCCCATCCGGACCCCAGTCGGCGTTTTCGACATTCGACTGAACTTCTCGAGGTGCTCCTCCCTCCATCGGAACCCGGGCCAGAGTCCCTGCACCATAAGTCGCCGCTACCGGATGCATTCCCATCAAAGCTGCGAGTTCTCCCGTCCGTGAAACCGACAACAGGCTGCTCCCACTTAATCCCAGGGAACGCGATTCCGGCGCCTGAGGGCGGGTGGTGAAGATATCTGAAGGATTTCCTTCCCAGGAGGCGCTGTACACAACGCTCTGCCCGTCAGGAGTGAAGTGCGCAGACTGAATGGTTCCCTGGCGGAAGGTAAGACGATGGTAGGAAGCCCGAGATGCTACTCCGCGGCTGCGCGCGAACAGGATGCCGGCAGCAAATGCGACAAGAACACCCAGGCCTATCGCCGCCCACTTGAACAAAGAGGACTTTCCGGCAGAACCCGATTGCGCTTTGACCGGGGTGCTTCCAGATGTGGATGAAAGCGATTCCAGATCGAATGCCACATCGCGGGCAGACTGGAATCTTTCCTCCGGATTCTTCTCCAGGCAGTGCCGAACGAAGCGCTCCAGCGCCGGCGGAATCTGGCGGCTGCCGGCAGACAGTTCCGGTGGTTCCTCCTTGAGAATCGCGCTCACAGTTTCGGCGGCAGTTTCGGCCTGGAACGCTCTTTTGGCCGATAGCGTCTCGTAGAGGATCGCCCCAAAGCTAAAAAGATCCGAAGCAGATCCCACCGCCTGGCCTCTTACCTGCTCCGGCGACATGTAACCGATCGTGCCCAGCACGAACCCTGGTTGGGAAGCGCCCGTCAGCGTGAGGGAAATCGGAACTGGAGCTGCCTTCTTCCGGGCGCGTGAGCTTGGCCAGGCCAAAGTCCAGAATCTTGGCGCGCCCGTCGCGAGTCAGAAATATATTTTCGGGCTTGAGGTCGCGATGGACGATGCCTTTGTCATGGGCCGCCGCTAGCCCGCGCGCTACTTGAACGCCGTACTCGACGGCCTTGCGTATGGGTAGAGGCCCGGTTTGCAGCCGCTGCCGCAGGCTCTCTCCCTCGAGCAGTTCGGAAACAATGTACGGCGCGCCATTCTGCTCGCCGATGTGATAGATGGTGAGAATGCTGGGATGATTGAGTGTCGCAGCCGCCTGCGCTTCCTGTTTGAAGCGGCGGAGGCGATCCGCATCTTGCGAGGAACTGGCGGGCAGCACTTTGATCGCGACGTCGCGGCCCAGGGCGGCGTCGCGCGCGCGGTACACTTCGCCCATTCCCCCAGCGCCCACCAACCCTAGAATTTCATACGGCCCCAGTTTTGAACCCGGCGTTATAGCCATAAGTGCGCGCCATTGTATCCCCGGGGCAAGGGTGCCACATCGAACGAATCATGTGGAGAGCTAAAAGATGTGCAGCTTGATGCTGAGATATTTCTTGGGATTTTCCCGGATGGCCTTCATCAAATTCTGGGTCTCAGTCAACATATCGTTCGCCTTGTTATAAAGCGTGTCATCTTTAAAGAACTTGCCGGCGCTACCCTGGCCGGCCTCCAACTGGGTCATCAGTTCTGACAGTTTCGTGATCGTGGTGTCTAGTTTCTTGGCCAGTTCCTCGTCCTTTGCCAGCTTTCCAATCGTTCCTCTGCCCGCGTTGATATCATCCGTGATCTTCTTAAGATTAGCGATCGTGTCGTTCGTGTTGTTGTACAGAGAGGGATCCTTCAGGAACTTCCCAGCCGTTCCTTTGCCCTGCTGCATTTCGTCCACAATGCCGTTCAACTTGTCGAGGGTGTTCATAAACTTGTCGTAAGCATCATTGCGGCTGATGAGCCGCCCGAGGCTGCCTTCACCATTTCCAACTTGCTCGACGATTTTCTGAAAATCCCCCACCGTCGCGGAAAACCGGTTGTAGAGCGTTGGGTCGTAGATCAGTTTTCCAAGCGACCCCTTGCCGCTTTCCGCGAATGCCATGATTCGGTCAGCGCGCTTCAGCAATGCATCCATATTCTGCAAGGTACTCTGGCTGGCGCGTACGACCTGATTGAAGTCAGGGTGAACCTGCGTGGGCAGCGTGTCCAGGTCCTGCAGTAATCCTCCGATCGCCTGCGAACTATCGATATCCAGATAGGTTTCGCCGAGGACTCCAGCCGTTTGCAGGGAGACCACCGAGTCCCGCCGCAGCGCGTCATGGTACTTGGTGCTGATCTTCATCGTCACTTCGACTGGAGTGAGCTGTTTGTCTTTGGAGGTCACAATACTGATCTTAGTGACGTTTCCGATGTCAACCCCGTTCAATCGCACCGGAGCCCCAACCCGCAAGCCCTCTGCATTGTCGAAGTAGGCTTTGACCATGATCCGTGGGGTGAACAGGCCAGAAGTCCCGGACATGAGAAGCAGCAGAAATCCGAGCGTCAGGCTGGCGATGATGACCGTGACCCCAACGCGCAGTTCCGACCACTTGAGCTGCTTCTGGCTAGGCAAAAGAGTCCCTCATAACGCCAGCAGGCTGGGATGCGAAGGCTGTCGCAACGGCTGAGATTGTGCGCTTTCCTCGTACACGCCCACCGCAGCATGATAACAAAATCATCGCACCGTTCAGGCTGCTTTTGCTGGAAGGGCAGGCATGAGGAATAGAGCAAGTACATAGGCAAATGCTCCGCAGGCCAGGGTCACGGTGAGGCCAAACTGGATGGCGATCACCATCGCCGACACCGAGCCCAGGACGCTGGCGGCGGCATTCATGGCCCATGCCCATTCCACCGCGTTCTCGGCCTGCCCGGTTTCTGTCGGAAACTCAGGCGCAGGAAATGCGGCAAGAGCACGCAACCCGGTAGGAAATGGCATCCCCATTAAGAATCCCAGAGGGACCAGCAGAATTGCGCTGACCAGCAACCGGTATCCAAAGTCCAAGCCGACCCACCCAGCCAGCCGGCCCGGGAGAAAGAACACGTAAAGCATCAGTATCGCCACCACGAACAGGAGAGGAATCCATCCCATCTGCGACCGCGGCAGCCAGCGCCGTGAGAAAAGGCTTCCCGCGCCGCTGGAAATCATCAGCAGAAAGATCACGACGGTTAACGCATAGGTCGGATGTCCCAGGAACAATACAAAACGCTGAATGAAAGCGATTTCCACGAGGATATAGCCCAGGCCAACCGCAATGAAGTAAAGCAATGGAAGCGGTGACTGGCGCACCCGGCCACCCCGCAGAACCAGCGGCAGAACCAGAAATGCCAACACTGCGGCCACCGAGATGATGAGCACGAGAAGCAGAACCAGGACGCCGAGGTTGACCTTCCAGTCGATCCCATGTCGCAGGCTTGCGTCGCTGAGGATCTGACCAGCTTTCAGCGTGAAGAAGAAGAACGGCGCATTGTCGCTGACCGGCGAAACGTTATATGCATACCGTCGCGCGAAGGCTTGAGGATCGTTACTGGCGATCAATTCGGAAAACGGGTTTCGCCCAGGATTCGTTGGCAGATAAAGAGGGTCGAGTTCCGAATAACGATCGCAATGCCCAGCCACCGCGTCCTCTTCTGCCGAGGTAAAGGGCGTCTTTTTGGCAAGCACCACGACAGGAATGCCGTCCTCGTCCAGCGATCCTTGCGACGTCACGATGAAATTGCGAGCCGGATCCTCCACTCCCAGGCGGTGCAACGCTTCCATGGCCACGGCCACCACGCGCAACGCTTCCCGAGGCTGCCGGAATTCCCACCGGGTGATAGCGATCATCCCGTCCGGTTTGAGATGGTTAAAATATTCCCGGAACGCCTCTTCGGTATACAGATTGTTCTCGCTGAGAGCGAACGCTCCGGCCGCCGTGGATGCCCACGTATCGACCAGGGTCATCTGCACGACATCAAATTTCTGTGGCGACGCGCGCAGGAACGAGCGCCCATCGGTGACCTCTATGTGTACATCACGACGCTCATAAAGATGCTTCGCGTAGTCAGCGTAGCGGCCGCGCATGATCGTCGTGGCGATGATGGGGTTGATCTCAATCCCAGTGACGCTGGTGCTCCCATTCGCCACGGCACGGAGCACATCGACCCCTCCCCCGGGACCGATAATCGCAAAGTCGCCATGCGGCCGCAGCACGTTGGCCAGCGCAGGAGGGGCCGCCATCAGATTCTTCTCCCAGTCCGTATCGTGCCATTGCTGCACGTCCGCGTTCATGATGTAGGTTGAGGCGTCGGCATCAATGACGATAGCTTTGGCTTGCCCCTGGCGGTCTACTTCCACGCGTGAGAGCGCATTCCAGCGAGCGAACTCAACCCACGCCGGATCGCGAAACATCCCTTTGGCGTACACCACGTCGATCAGACGTCCTGAATAGTTCGCCGCCGTCAGCGCTACCAAAGCCAGCCCCAGCAAACCAGCATTTCTCCGGGACGTACGAGATTCAGCCCAGGTGATGGCGGCACCGGCTAATGCAATTCCGGCCACGAGAATCGCATTTGGCCCACCGAGCCAGTTCAATAGCGGAACGATTGCCAGGCACGCCAGCGCTCCTCCACAGAGATCCGCACCGTACAGCCGTGGAATGCGCGGAGTCTCCCGCGCGAAGACCACTGAGAAAAGCAGCCCCGTCAGAAAAAATGGCACAGCCGCGGCTAGATAGAGCACCGTCAGATGCAGGAAATTCTTCCCCGAAACATTGAGCGCGACAGGGACGTGCAGCACAATCTCGAGCACCACAACAATCAAGGCGGCATTCGCCATGCAAAGTCGTGGCGCCAGCGTCCGCGTTGCAACGCGTGCCAGCCGGTTCTTCAGCAGATACGCGAACACTCCTCCCGCCCCCAGACCCAGAAGCGCGATTGAGATAGCAAGAAATGCGAAATGATAGAAGAGGACAACTGAGAAAAGCCGGGTGAGTGCAAGTTCGAGCAGCAGGGCCGCGAAGCTCGTTAGCGCAAGTCCCGCCAGCAGCGTTCTTTCGGGGATTTCGGTCTTCGTCGCGACAGGGATCGGAGTAGTAAGAACAGCCATAATTGGATTCGGGCGACAGTCTAGCAGATAGCGGCGGCGGACGGTTTCACGGCTGACAGCGAGGACTTAGGCGCGACGAATCGCTTCTCATCGATAACGTTTTTGTCAGGCAGAACAACTACGCCCACAGTTGCCGAGAGGAGTTGGCAACTATGGGCGGTTGAAATGCGGACCAGCATTCGAGGCCGATGGAAGTTACTCGTCGTCGCCGAACAGGTCCGACATGACGCTCGTGCTCTGATCGCAGGCGTGATTCAAGCAAGGTAGCCCCAACCCGGCTTCCAAGGACCTGAGCAAGGAAAAGTGAGTGTAGAAACGATTACTGGAACGCCCACCACGCCCATGGTTGGTTTCCACCACCGTCAGGACTTGGTTATTGTTCGGGGCTAAGCTGTAATCGTTCTCGTCGTACACCACAACGATGGCGTTGTGCCCCTGTTGCCAGGCCCGAGACGCATGGATCGCGTGAACGATGTTCCGCAGCGCCAGATCTCCAACATAGATGAGCGCAGGGTTCAGTCCCGCCTGCGTGCCGTCGGTTTGGAAGTCAAAATCGCACTGCGAGCCGCCATTGCCCCGCCCGTGTTGATCATTGCACTGGTTGGGCGCGATGAAGGAAAACGCCGGTACCCTTCCGGCAGTGAGGTCTTCATACAAACCCCCTTTTCCCTGGAATCCGACGATGTTCTTCGCTCCCGCTTTAAGCCCGTCTTGCACGCTGCGGAAGTACACAAATGGGTTGTGCTTCGCGGCGTAAAGCTTCAAAAAGTCACCCGCAATGTTGCCCGGAACAGTAATGTCGGTGAAGTAGCCGTCACTATAGGTGGCGTAGTCGGCACCAGACGGAGGCAGGCTCTCCTGGTAACTCTTCCACGTCATGCCTTTGTCTGCAAGTTGGTCCGCGATCGTTTTGCCCACTGTGTTCCGAGCGGCATCGATACCCAGCGTGCCGTCGATGTCGATCTCGGAACAGGGAGCCGTACACTCATTCCCCGAGTTATCAATAGCGGGCGTGGCGGCGTCGGTGCCGGTGCCATAAATCGGGCATACAGGCCCGCTGTTTGGGGTATCGAAGTTCGTCGCCGGAGGATTCGTAAGCAGGTTCGGGGTGCACGCAGAATTGTGCCAATCGGGACCGTTATCGCTGCGAACGCCGAAGTTCGAACCGCCGACGATCTCCAGGTAGTTGGTTGAACTCGGGTGTCCGATAGCGAAGTAGTTGGTCGCTGTGTTGGCCGAGTTCATGTAGCTGTTGGCGAACGGTGCGTTCGGATTGCCGACGATCTGGCCGTAGGCATGGTTTTCCATCAGGATCACGAAAACGTGATCAAGATGGCGAACCCCCTTCGGGACCGGTCCTTCCGCGGAGAACATGGTTCCCGCCAACGCGCCCACGCAAAGAAACAGAGTCGCTGCGTTTTTTTTCATTGTGGTTTTTACCCTCTTTGAGGAGAGAAGAGTGCCATCCCGCACGGGGCGGCCTAGTGCGCGACGGTAAAGGGGGCATATTAATGCGGCGTTAATGCCAAATGAAAATTTGGAGAATGTACAAATGTGGAGACAGCCTCTTCCGGCTGTCCTTCGAGCGCAGCTCGAACTCGGCTATTTCGGATACCACTCCAGCAGCCGTACCTCAATCCCGGTTCCTTCCAGCGCTTTCTGAAAGACAGAGAGATCCGATCCCCGATAGTGGTAGGGGATCACGATCTTCGGATGAAAGGCTTTGACCGCATCGGCCGCTTCTTCGGGCGGCATGGTATACGGCAGATTCATACACACGAAGGCAACGTCGATATTCTTGAGCGCACGCATTTCCGGCACGCCCTCGGTGTCTCCGGAAAAATAGAACCGCTTCCCGCCGTAAGTGAGAACGTAGCCATTCCCGCGCCCCTTGTCGTGAAACAGCTTCCCGGGAGCAGGGCCGCGCTTAAGGTTGTAGGCGGGGATCGCCTCAATAGTCCATCCTTGCCACGTTTTGGTCTCCCCATTGGCAATAGGCTTCGCTGTAGTGATAGTCTGCACCACCGCTGGCGTAGCGAAAATCTCGGTGTCGGATTTGCTCGCGTCCTTTATCGAATCGGGATCCATGTGATCCCCGTGAATGTCTGTGATAAGTATGAGATCCGCCTTCGCCAGGCCGGAGAACTTCACGGGCTTGGCAGGATCCAGATAAATGGTCTTGCCTCCAGCTTCAATCAGCGTACTGGCATGGTTGAGCGGAGTGATCTTGACCGGGCCTGCTGAAGTTGAGAAGACCTGAGGCTCAGCCGCCGCTTGTGCCAACACAGCCATTCCAACTGACGACACCAGAACACAGCAGAGTGTAAACAAGAGTACTTTCATTCGAACCTCACCTCGAACGGAGAAATTGTTTCCCAACACTATACCGAACTGTGCTGCCGTCTTTTGATTCACAATGGCTACTTCCGGTCAGTCAGAATTCCATCGTGGAAGAAAAATACTTTCTTCTCGCCGGAAGGCAGCGTCACGGTAGTCCGGACAACTTCTGCACCGTTGAACTGGTACTCGTACCGGTACACCTCGCCGTCTGCGAGTGTTTGTTCAGACACTCTCCCATTCAGGAATTTGTTTCGCACCAGCACGTTCCAATTCCCGTCAAGTACCGCCGTTAGCAGGTATGGATCGTTGTCGCCGCTCATCAGCCGTTCATACTCGAATCGATACAAAAGTTGAGTTCCATCGCTTACGGTATGAAGATGCCCGGTTTGGTCGTAGGAGTATTTACGAACATTGCCGATGTCGTCCCACGCCTCGGCGATCCGATCGGCGTAGCCGTACTTGAACTGAATCTTGTGGCCACTGGGTGAAATGAGTTCCTCCAGGTTGCGAGTGGCATCTCTCTTCAGTTGAATGCGGTGGCCATCGGAGTCGACCATCTCAGTCGGAGCGCCTTGGGCAAAATTCTTCGCAAAGTAGGCCTCGGGAAAATAGATTTTACAGCCGTCGCGAAACGTCATCGTCCAGCCATTTCCGTTCCATGCAATCTGCGCCCCGAAGAACTCCGAAGATGAACGACTGTGGCGGAAGACGGCATCCGCGTACCCGGTACCCTTCGAGACGCGAGGCAGGTAAATGACGTTCCCGTCCTCGAGATTCAGGTCCATGTAGGTGTACGGGAATCGCGTTCCCGTCGGGCAGATGTCATAGGGATGATTCATTCCCACGCCGAACGCCCGCTTTCCGGGATTCCATGCGAAATACGTTCGCGTCAGGCACAGAGGAATGATGTCGGGAACGAACAGGTCAGTCTGCAACAATTTAAAATTACCGTTTCGCAGATTCACCACGAACTCGTTCACCGGACTTTCATGACGCACGCTCGGCTTAACCATCGCAATCTCAGTTTTGAACTTGAGCGGCGTGGATCCTGCAACGGGGGAAATGATCAACCAGACCTGGGAACCGTCCCAGGCGGGAGGTGTGTTGGAAAACGGCAACAACTCGACCTTTACAGGCGGTGAAGGCCACCACCACAAAGCCGCCGCCACACCGACCAGAATGACTGCGACCGCCCACTTCCAACCGGATCGGAGTCGGGAATTCGGTCCGCGTTCCATGTCTGGAGAAGCTGCTACAGAACGCTCGAGGCCGTCTGCAAGGACAGCCGGGACTCAAAGAATTCCTCGACGCGTCCAAGAACTTCAGGAGCACTCTTGGATTCGTAGATCGCTTTGCGCAGCGCGGCGCCGCCGGGAACTCCATGCGTGAACCAGGAGGCAAACTGCTTCATCTTCCCGACCGCGTCCGGTAGTTCCTCTTCGATCAGCATCCTGAAGTAGGTGCGGATCATCTCGTACCGGTCCGCCTCGGAAGGCTCGTCGTAGAGCTTCGTGTAGTCCCGAACGCCTTCGTCCGGGGCGGCCGAAGGCCGTGCCAACTCTTGACTTGAAAATATGCTGCCATCCGGAGCCGTGGTGATTGCAGCGCAATACTGTTCAATCTGCCGGAAGATCCACGGATTCGACGGCGCCATCCGCCCAATCATGACCGCGTCGCACCCGGTCTGCGTGACCATCGCGCAGGCATCTTGGGGCGTGCGGATGTCCCCATTGCCAATGACCGGAATCTTCACCGCGTCTTTGACCGCGGCAATCCATTCCCAGCGGGCGTTGCCGCTGTAACCCATCTCACGCGTGCGCGCGTGAAGCGCCACTGCCGCCAGCCCGCAGTTTTCCGCCATGCGTGCCAGTTCGACGCAGACAATCTCTTCATCATTCCACCCGGCGCGGAACTTCACGGTAAAGGGAATCCTCACGGCAGCGCGCACGGCTTCGAAAATTTGGCCAATCGCCGGCAGATCGCGCAGCAGCCCCGAGCCCCCGTTGCACTTCACAACTTTCTTCGCAGGGCACCCAAGATTGAGGTCTACCAGATCGAAACCGAGGCCTTCCACCATCCGCGCCGCTTCAGCCATGACGTTGGGATCGCTTCCGAAGAGCTGAGCCGAAATCGGGTGCTCATCTTCGTAGAAATGAAGATAGCGCTTGGCCTTCTGATCTTTCTTGCGCAAAACGCCATCAGCCGACGTGAACTCCGTCATGATGAGCCCGCACCCGCCAAGGTTGCGGATGAACCGGCGAAACACCGTGTCGGTAACGCCCGCCATCGGCGCAAGAACGGTGGCCGGGGAGATGGTGACGGTGCCGATCCGCAGAGACGCCGGGACGACCCGTGTGGCGGTATCCCGTGTGGCTGGGTCTCGTGTGGCGCGGGCGCTTCCGCCCGCGACTGCCTCAATCTTCTCTGAAGCCCCCGAATTGTCCCAGAACTTACGCATTTCCTTAGACAGCCTTAAAGCCTTAACCGGTCAAGCCTTTCGCATTGCCCAGATCATTCTAGCCTGTCAAGCAAAAGCCCCCGCCTTAGGCGAGGGCTCCGATTTCCGATAATCCGCGAAAATCCGCGGCAAAGAAGTTACTTCTTCGCCGTCTCCGCTGCCTTGGCATACTTGCGGCGGAAGCGTTCCACGCGGCCGGCGGTATCCATCAGCTTCTGCTTGCCCGTGAAGAACGGATGGCAGTTCGAGCAGATTTCTACTCCGATATCGCCCTTATGAGTCGACCGGGTCATAAAAGTATTCCCGCAGGCGCAATGCACACGGACTTCGTTATAAGACGGGTGAATAGCAGCTTTCATGTCGCTTGAAACCTCGATTCAGATCATTAGATTCTACCGATTTCCACAGGATTCAGCAAACCAGTCCTCAGCCCTGAGCTATCAGTCAGCAGCCAAAACTGGGCCTCCACCCGACGCTCCCGCCCTCAGTACTTCTCCTGCAGTTTTGGCGGAGGATTCCGGCTCGAAGGCGGCACGATCCCGTTCAGCCGTAGATAGATCGCCATCTGGCCATAATGATCGGCGTTATGCCAAACGCAGACTTCGGCGAGTCCGAGCCGGGTATTCGGTCCGGCATAGGGTCCCTCAATCGGATCGAACATGTTCCTGACGCTGATCGCGTTGAGCGATTTTTTCAGCGCCGTGAACGAGTCCCTCAGATAAGTCAGCAACTCGACCTTGGTGTGAGCCGGGCTGGGCCCATCCTTGTCGCAACCCGCTGGCGGCTTGACGCCGTCGAGTTCCGCGGCAAACCCAAAGTTCGAGCAGGCAACATGCTTAACCTGCTCCCGGAAGGTGCGCACTTCGGCCGGACCAAATTCTGGTTTCTCGCTCTTGAACATGCCTGGAGACGGTCGGAAGTCCCATTTGTCTTCCGGCATCGCTTCAGCGGCAGAGCGGACATCGTACTCCTGAAATTCAAAAGTACGCATGATTGCTTTCGCGGGCGTTTCGTCCCGGCTAAGTTCGGCAGCAGTGGGCCGATGTTGCGGAGGTTGTTCCTGCGCGTTTGCGAGCGCGCCCAGGATGGCGCAGCCCAGAATCAACGTCGACACGAACCTTGTCATTTGGCAGGTCCTCTGCGGAAGTGTACCGCTGCTCTCAGAAACGGAACAGGTAGCTCACCTTCACGAACAACTGGCGGCTGTCATTGAGATAAGTGCGGGCTGTATTCGTCACGAAGCCCGGGGCCCCCGGAGCGGCGGGAACCACGTTCAGATTCTGCAGGTCGCTGTTGTAGCCAATATAAATCGCGGTCCCTGGATGCACGAGATAGGTGATGAGGAAATCGGCATTGAATTCACGCGAAGTCGGCAGATACGTGTAAGGCGATCCCACGCCAGGTGTTCCTGCCAGCAGCGCGTTGTACTGCAAAATCACCCGCACCGAAAGTTGCGGAGTGAATTGCCAGTTCCACTTGCTGCGCAGGATATGGTCGTTGAAGATGCCGCGTCCGGCGCCGGGAAACTGCGCCTGCGCCGCCGAGAACGCACCGTTTCCGGCGCGCAGGCGGTCGAACAGATACGTGTTCTCAATCTTCAGCGGCTGGAACGGACGAAGGGTGAGCGAGGCTTGCGCCGTGTCCTCGCGGGCGACAAAGGGTTGGTTGTACGGCGAGGAATTGATGCTGGCCGGCAACGCCACGAAGTTGATGGAATTGCCCCAGTAGTAGCTGGCTTGAATCGTGGCCTTCTTGAAGTATCCGGTCTGGAATGAAGCTCCGCTGGCGTGCTCGTGGTAGTCCTGATTGGGGAGTGGGGCGTTCGGTGGAGGCAGGGGATTGATCGGACACGACCCGTATCCATAGAAACAAAAATCCTGGGGACGCAGTCGTTCTCGAGTCTCTCTATATGGCCTGAAGTAGATGATGGTTTGCCCGCGACCCTGAATCGCGAAGGTCGAAGAATAGTCTGTGTCCAGGCGCAAGCCGGTTTGGTCAAAGTCGTGGCGGGTATTGACCGTCGGGCCCCAATTCACGATCCACCCATGCTTCGGGCGGAAGCGGTAATCGACTTCCTGCTGGAGTTCGCGAATGTCAACGCGATTGATGAACCCGGGGATGGAAACGAAACCGGGGCTGATATCGTTGTAGAGGGCGTCGTATGTGAGGTGCAGGCCGTCGCGGTGGAGTTGCAGGCGCTCAGCGGGACCGGCGTAATGATTGCCGTTCCCTTGGTTCCCGGAGCTGAATGGGTAGGCGTTCGCTTCGCAGTTCTGCGATGAGTAGGTCGGACTGAAGACGTTCCCGAGAATATTACTGGAGCTGGTAACGGCCTGGCCGTCGAGCGTCCAGTTAGGGCTGAACTTCACACGCCCATCGACGCCGCCGACACGGTTGTACTCATTGGTGCTGGGACATTCCCAATCGGTGTACAACGCGCCGACGCTGGATTGGTTCCAAATGTCGCGGGTCACTCGGGCGATGGTGAAGTAAGAGCGGATGCCGGATAGGGGGAAATAGTCCGGCACCGCCAGACCCGGGCTCCGATCGTCAGCACTCATCACTCCAACTGAATACGGCCCGTCTTTTCCCGTAAGCCGGATTCCGGCGGAAGGGTCGCCAATGTTGCGCGTGAAGAACAGGTTCATCGGCGAGCGGAAAAAGTCTTCGTTCTCCAGAAAGAATGGGCGCTTCTCGGGGAAATAGACCGCGTAGCGCTGGTTTACTGTGATCTGCGGGTCTTCCGATTCGACCTGGCTGAAGTCAGGATGCACGGTGGCATCAATGGTGAAATGGTCGCGGATCACGAACTTCGCGTCCATGCCCGGCGCGCCCTGGATCGTGGCCTTCTGAAAATAAGGATTCTGGAAGTCGCGCGTGTCGAGGGCGCGGAAACCGCGGATCAGCCCGTACGGAATCAGCTCGATATCGCGGCCCGGAGAAATTCCTTCCAGACCGTACATCGTGGCGGCCTGTCCGAGGCGGCCTTCCAATTTGAAGGTGATGTGCGGCCAGAATGAATCCTCAGTCTTCCGCTGGATGCCCCGATACAGAATGATGCCCCACTCCTGCACTTTCGTGGCGGGAAAGCGAAGGCTCTTGAAGGGAATCTCCATCCATACAACAAATCCGCGTCCGGTGACTTTCCCGCGCGAGTTCCATACGGTGTCGAACGAAGTGTCGAAGTGACTTTGCGTCTCTTCTTCCCGCGAGGCCTCGGTCCAGATCGCATCCCATTGCACACCGAGAGGCGTAGTTTGGAAGGCATAGGCGCGGCGCCGGTCGTGAAATGTGTCGAGGATGATCTCGACCTGATCGTCATCATAAATATCCTCGCGCCGCGACAGCCGGCCGCGCACCTTTTTAGGATCGTCGAAGCAGACGAAGACGACGTAAAGATTCTTCTGGTCAAAACCGAGATAGGCTTCGGTTGGCTCCGATACACCTTCACCATCATGAGGATTGCGCTGCGTGAAGCCGGTGACCTTCGCCATTTCCAGTGCAACCTCGCCCTGCGGCTGCATCGTCAGGAAATCATCGAGGGACGGCGCACGCGATAGTCGGGGAATCGTGATGGCGGGCGGAGCAATCGCAGGCTTGGGCGCCGGCTCTATCTCCGGATTGCGGATTGGCGGCTCGGGCAATTGCGACGACGGCGATGGAACTTGCTGCGATGGAGGAGTCGATTGTCCACTCGCCTGAAGACCCGTCCTGCGGACAGGGAAAGCCCTGACAGGCGTTGTCGCCAGCAAAAGTACGAATAGTTGCAAAACCTTTTGCCGCAGAAAACTGGGACCCTGATTCGAACGCACGCAGCCTCACTGCTTTCCTCGCGGCCAACGAGGAGAACCCAGCAAGATACACCATAGTCGCTCATCACAAAACATCAAAAGACTGTCGTTCGGGTTGCCGAAAAGTGCTCCTCACGACCCGAGCGGGACAGATGCTCCGCCTGCTAGAAAAGGGATGCCTGGCGCCGGGTGGGCCTAATACCGAAATGGTCGTATGCCAGCTGTGTCGCAACTCGCCCGCGTGGAGTGCGGTTGAGGAAACCGATCTGCATCAGGAACGGCTCGTAGATTTCTTCGATCGCGTCCGGTTCTTCCGCGAGGACCGCTGCTAATGTGTTCACGCCGACTGGCCCGCCCTGGTATTTCTCAATGATAGTGAGCAGCAGTCGCCGGTCCACTTCGTCAAACCCGTACTGATCGACTTCAAGCATCTCCAGCGCGGCTTTGGCGGTGGGTTCGTCGATCTTCCCCGCGCCGCGCACTTGCGCGTAGTCGCGGACCCGACGCAGCAGTCGGTTAGCAATTCGCGGCGTACCTCGGGAGCGGCCGGCGATTTCTTTCGCACCAGCATCATCAATCGCAGCGCCAAGTATCTCTGCCGATCGCTCGACGATGACCTGCAAGTCCTCCGGGGTATAGAACTCCAGGCGCAAAACGATGCCGAAACGCGCGCGCAACGGCGAGGATATGAGTCCGGCCCGCGTGGTCGCGCCGATAAAAGTGAATGGCTTCACATCAAGCGTATGCGTGCGTGCTGCAGGGCCTTGCCCGATGATGATGTCGAGTTTGTAGTCTTCCAGGGCTGAATAAAGGATCTCTTCCAAAACAGGCTGCAGGCGGTGGATTTCGTCGATGAAGAGCACCTGCTTTTCCTGGAGATTCGTGATGATGGCGGTAAGTTCTCCCTTGATCTGCAAGAGAGGAGCGGCCGTCGATTGAAAGTGCGCGCCCAGTTCGTTGGCAATAATATTCGCCAGCGTCGTCTTCCCCAATCCCGGCGGACCGTAGAGCAGCACGTGGTCCATGGCCTCTCCGCGGGAGCGGGCCGCCTCGATTGCGACCGCCAGCTGTTCTTTGACCTTCTTCTGCCCGATGAACTCCGCCAGCCGCTGCGGCCGCAACTTCAACTCAAACGAGGAATCGTCCTCAAGCGGCGCAGCCGAGACCATGCGTTCGCGGGTTAATTTGGGATTGTCTCCAGGAGTGGGCACGCTATGGCGATACTAAAGCTGAGAACATTCCGTTGCAACCACCGATCTCGAAACTGTTCGAGAGTAGGCGAGAGCCTGATTTGAAAGGGCACGGCTTAAAGCCGTGCCGCCGAAGCCACAAGATGAACCTGGCTTTAGCCGCTGAGGGACGCGGCCGAGAATCAAGACTGACGCCTATCTACAGCAACGCTACAGCAACCGGTCTCCCCGATAGATCAACCGTCCATCAATCATGCGAGCCTCCGCCGTGAGCTTGTGCGCCCTCACCGGGCCCGTACCGTCGATGTGCAACACGTCATGCCCATGCGCCACTAGCCAGTCAGACACCAGCATGCGATGACAATGGAAATAGACGCGCTCCGCGCACATATAGGCAGTGGGCGCCTCTTCCGCAAGCCGGATCAGTTCGCCCGCGGCACCCTCAAATTCAGCTGTCAGCATGTAGTCCGCGTAGTTGCGAAAGCTATCGTTGCGCAGCGCGATGTTCGGCGACTCATCCAGAATCTTCTTCCGGTATCCGCCCAAACTTTTCATCCAGACATACCGAATGCCCGAGGCCGGCAAGGTTTCTGCAAGAGACTCGCGATTGAACTGTGGAAGCCGGCGCGACATCGGAAAAGCCCGAATGTCCACCAAGGTCTTGATCTGGTGTGCGCGAAGCGTCTCGACCAACTCCTCGAGCGCGCGGGTGGAATGTCCGATGGTGTAGAGAGTCGCCAATGAAGCTTCGATTCAGATTTGCGCGACCTGTTCCAAGGCATCAACGATAAGATGATCCTGCTCTGGAAATACCGTCCGCAGGTCCAGCAGTACTCGGCCTTCTTCTACCCGTGTGATGACCGGCGGATCAGACGCCCGCAAGCGCTCGGATAATTCATCCGCACTGACACCGCTACACGTGACAGCGAGCAGCCGCGTAGGCAACACAGAAGATGGCGCAGCGCCGCCGCCAATCACCGATTCGCCGTCGACAATCTCGATCTTCATCTTGCCAGATTCAACTCGGGTCGCGATAGACTCCGCCCGCGCCCCGATCTCTTCTTTGCGCAGGCTCATCATCTTCAATGCGGGCACCTTGCCGTACTCACGCTTCAAATAGGCCAGCAGAGTTGCTTCGAGCGCTGCATAAGTCATCTTGTCCACACGCAAAGCCCGGAACAACGAATTCGCTCGCATGCGCGCAATTAACTCCGACCGTCCGCTCAGAAGTCCCGCCTGCGGACCGCCCAGCAGCTTGTCCCCGCTATACGTCACCACGTCGACGCCGCCGCGAAGACTGTCAAGCACCGTGGTCTCTCCTTGAATCCCGAACTTTTCTAAATCCACCAGAGCACCACTGCCAAGATCTTCCATCAGCGGCATTCCACGCCGTCGAGCCAGCGCGACCAACTCCTCGACCGATGGCTCTTCGGTGAAACCAGTGATCTCGAAATTCGAGCGATGAACCCGTAACAACAATCGCGTCCGCTCGTTGATCCCTCTTTCGTAATCTGCGATCCGCGTTCGATTGGTCGTGCCCACCTCACGGAGAGTCGCCCCCGATTTCGCCATCACATCCGGAATGCGGAACGAACCGCCGATCTCGACCAGTTCTCCCCGAGAGACGACAACTTCCCCGCCCTCCGCCAGCGTATTCAGGGCAAGCAGGACGGCTGCCGCGTTATTGTTCACGACGATGGTCGAAACCGTAGAAGGAGCCGCCGGGGCGGCTGTGTCTACGTGAGGAGGAAGGGATTCGGCCAGCAGTTTCCGGAACAGCCGGTCCACATGAACATCGCGCTTGCCGCGTTCGCCGGGTTCGATGTCGAACTCAAGATTTGAATACGAAAGCGCGGCTTCGCTAACATGTGCCAGCGCGTGCTCGGCCAGAGGTGCCCGGCCCAGGTTCGTATGTAGAATGACGCCCGTTGCGTTGATGACAGGCCGCAATGAGAAACTTAGAACCCTGCGCAGCTGGGCCTCGACCGCTCCGTTCAATCCCTCCAAAGCAAGACCTAAGCCCGCCCCATCCAGCAGCCCGGAAGAAATCTGCTCGCGCAATCGCGCGATCACGGATCGGATGGCGTCCGTGACCGCAGCCGCTCCGTGTTCCTCCAGCAGTCCCGCGAACCGGGGTGCGCGTACGAGTTCGTCCACCGACGGCAGCTCGCGAAACAATTCCGATTTCGCCGTGCTTTTCATCTCCGTGTAATCCACGTATGTGGCGTCTCAATGCCACTCGTTAGAGAGTATGCAAATAGTCCAACAGATCCTGCACGTCTTGCGCGTTCAGTTTCTGACTGAAGCCGGGCATCTCGCCACGCCCAGTGCGAATGATGTCGGTGACGCGCTCATCGGTGGCCGGCAGCCCGCTCAACGAAAGATATTTGTGCTGGTAGACGCCTTTCAAACCGGGACCCTTCTTGCCTCGCGTGGAATAAGGCTCGTGGCAGCGGCCACACTCGGTATCGTAAATTTGACGGCCAGCCGCTTGCTGCGCGTTCAGTCCGAGTTCGGCGTCGGATTTGCGCCGCTCCACATCGCAGGCGACCACGGCCGCAAATGCCAACACGGCTGTCCCCATGAAAAAGAGAGGTGCTCGAGTCTTCACCGCAAAACCGTTCTTCTCTGATCGCATGATTTCTATCCGGTGGTGCGTACGCGGCTTCCCGAGCCGCTTTACAATAATAGAGCAAAGCTCTTGGGCAATTGGGCCATGACGATTGCTATTAAGCGAGTGTACGAACCTGCATCTCGCCGCGACGGGACGAGGGTACTGGTTGATCGCCTGTGGCCACGCGGTTTGACGAAAGAAAAAGCCGCGGTGGATGAGTGGCTGCGCAACCTCGCGCCCTCGAATGAACTGCGCCGCTGGTATCACGCTCGCCCCGATCAATGGGAAACCTTCCGCAAGAAATATCTGAAAGAATTGGCCCAGCCTGCTTGCGAAGAGGGTCTGCGGACGCTATATGAACTGGCCAACAAGAAGAAGGGTTTGACACTGCTGTTTGCTTCGAAGATGGAAACGCACAACAATGCGACCGTCCTCAAAGAACTGCTCGACGGGAGGCGCAAACCTCCTACCGGAACGGGACCCGGCGCTACCTATGCCATGCGCAAGCGTGAAGCCGCAGTCCGCCGCAGATAGCACCACCGCGCCCCTCTACCCGCGTGTCATTTAGAATCGTGCCGCATGCGAACAGTGTTTCAGTGGAGTCTCGGCACCCGCGCGCTGGACCTCGGCAAGCGCACGCTGATCATGGGTGTCGTCAACGTCACTCCCGATTCCTTCTCCGACGGCGGCAAATTCCTTGACCGCGACAAAGCCGTCGAGCAAGCCCAACGCCTGCTCGAGGAAGGCGCCGACATCATCGACATCGGCGGCGAATCAACACGTCCAGGCGCGCGCGTAGATCCCGGCCCGCCGCACCCGTCGTCAAGTCGCGCTTCCGAAAAAGCTCGTGTAGGGGTGGACGCCTTCGTCCGCCCCGCGAGCAAAGCGAGCGCGGCAAGCCCACCCGCAGTAGTGAGTGCAGAAGAAGAGCTCAAGCGAGTGATCCCGGTCATCGCCGAATTGAAAAAGCGCCATCCCAAAACCCTCATTTCGATCGACACCTACAAATCGCCCGTCGCCCGCGCCGCCGTGAACGCCGGCGCCGAGATCGTGAACGACGTAAGCGGCCTGCGTTGGGACCCTCAAATGGCGAAGACCGTCGCGGATCTTAAGTGCGGAGCGGTGCTGATGCATATGCGCGGCCGTCCCGAAGAATGGCGCAATTTGCCTCAAGCCGGCGACATTGTGCTGCTAGTCAAGCGCGAACTGAAGGAGTGGGCAGAGCGGGCGGTTCTCGCGGGAGTCCGCCGCGAACGGATCGTGCTCGATCCCGGATTCGGCTTCGGCAAGAGCTTCGACGAAAATTATCCCCTGATGGCGCGGTTCGAACAGTTGCAGGCAACGGGATTCCCGCTTCTAGTGGGAACGTCGCGAAAGTCATTCATTGGAAGAACCGTCGGCGCCGGGAAAGACGTTCCCGCAGAGCAGCGCCTCTACGGAACCTTGGCCACTCAAACGGCCCTGATTCTCAAGGGCGCTCATATCGTTCGCACCCACGATGTGAAGGCATCGCTGGAAGCCGCGCGCATCGCAGACGTAATCCTACTGGCGCGGTGACTTGGTGGTTTTTCTCTTCACGAACAATTTTGCCCGATTTTTTCCCAAAGGATCGCTTCGCTGCAACAATGTTTCCGCAAAACTGCAGCTGCAAAGGCAAACCGTCACTCTTAATGGATGCAAGTCTTTAGCCGTTCGCATCGCATTGCGAGTTGCATGGATTCTATCGCCATTCTTTCCAATGATTCCCGTGTTACCGTCCGGCGCTCGGGCCATCCCGATCCTGAAGGGCGTTGCGTTGTCTACTGGATGCAACGCGCCCAGCGCGGCATCGACAATCCCGCCCTCGATGTAACGGTAGAAGCCGCTAATGCATTGCACAAACCTGTCGTCGTCTTCTTCGCGCCCGTTCCGTTCTATTCCAACGCGAACCTGCGGCATTACCGCTTTCTGAACGAGGGCATTCCCAACATCGCCGCCGACCTCGCCAACAGAAGTATCGGATTCGTGTTGCGCCGCTATCCCGAGCACAGCTTGCTCAAGTTCTGCGATGAAGTGAAGCCCGCCCTCGTAATAGGCGACGAGAATCCGATGCGCGAGCCCGAGAGCTGGCGGCAGAAAGCAGCCAGGAAACTCAAAGCTCCTCTCTGGACTGTGGATGCCGACGTCATCGTTCCGTCGAAGCTGATCCAGAAGGCGCAATATGCCGCGCACACCATCCGCCCTCGGTTGCAGGCCGTGTTGAAGAGCTATCTCATCGCGTCCCGAAATGCGGCTGCTCATGTGAGTTGGAAAAAGCCTGTGCGCCTGGCCTCACTCGACCCGGAGTTCGCTATCACTCGAGGCTGGGGAATTGATCGCTCCGTTCTCCCCGTTCCCAATTGGAAAGGCGGGAGTGCCGAAGCTATGCGTCTCTTGCGCGATTTTGTACGCCACAAACTGCAGGGCTATGCCACCCAGCGCAATAAACCCGAAGTCGACAACACCAGCCGCCTCTCCCCGTACCTGCACTTCGGCCACATCAGTCCGATTACAGTGGCTCTGGCAGTCCTAGAAGCGGACGCGCCCCGAGCCGACAAAGAAGCCTTTCTAGACCAGATCGTGACCTGGCGTGAACTCGCGATGAACCTGGTGCGCTTCAATCCCGAGTACGACAACTTCGAGTGCGGAGAACCGTGGGCTCACCGCACGCTGGCCAAACATGCAAAGGATCCGCGGCCTGTTCTCTACAACGAGCGGCAGCTCGAAAATGCCGAGACCCACGACCAACTCTGGAACGCCGCACAAATGCAGATGGTCAACACCGGCGGGATGCAGAACTACATGCGGATGTATTGGGCAAAGAAGATCCTCGAATGGAGCCGAACCCCCGCCGAGGCGCACCAGAGTGCCGTCCGACTCAATGACAAATACGAACTCGATGGCCGTGATCCTAACGGCTATGCCGGCATCGCCTGGGCGATTGTCGGCAAGTTCGACCGTCCTTGGTTCGATCGCCCAATCTTCGGACAAATCCGTTATATGTCAGGCGAGAGTGCCGGTAGAAAATTCGATAGCAAGCGATACATTCAGCAGAATCTCTCAGAGCAACTGTTCTAACGCAAAAAGCCGGATCTAGAACGTCTTCCTGGAGTCCAGCAAAATGGTCACCGGCCCTTCATTCAGCAGCTCCACCTGCATCATTTCCTGAAAGCGTCCCGTCTCGCAGCGCAGGCCCGCCGCACGGATGCGCTCCACAAAAAGTTCATAGAGCCGTCGCGCGGCTTCTGGGGGAGCAGCATCATCAAACGACGGCCGCTTCCCGCGCCGGACGTCTCCATACAGAGTGAACTGCGAAACCGCCAGCACACTTCCGCCTACATCCAGCACGCTGCGATTCATCTTGCCGTCGGCATCTTCGAATATGCGTAAGCCCGCGATCTTCTCGGCCATGTAGGTCACATCCGACTCAGCATCATCCTGCCCAACGCCCAGCAGCACCAGAAGTCCTAACCCGATTTCGCCCGCGATCCAGTCGTTGACGGTAACCTTGGCACAGCTCACGCGTTGTACCACAGCACGCATACGCTTCGATTGCCTCGCGCTGAACGGGCGCACGCCTCGCAACCCTGCCGATTGACCTCCGGCAACAGCAACCGTTAGGATCAGGATTGCAATCTCAACATAACAGAGGCTTTGCCGGAAACGGCATCGCCCTTCCTTTACACTAATTCATTAGGACAATTACACTACACGTTCGCCTGATTCGTACCGCAGTCAGCAGAGTGTGCCGGAAATTTTGATGGTCGTGATGCCAGCGGACAGGAAGACAAGCTGCGATTGCGCGACCAAACATCCGAAATTCAAATCTAATCGAGGCAAGCGAGGAGACATATGGCAGCCGTAGACGAGAAAGTAAAGCAGATTATCGTGGAGCAGTTGGGTGTGGATGAAGGTGAAGTCACGGCGAGCGCGTCATTCGTCGACGACCTCGGCGCCGATTCTCTCGATACCGTGGAATTGGTGATGGCCTTCGAAGAAGCCTTCGACATCGAAATCCCCGACGAGGACGCCGAAAAGATTCGCACCGTGCAGGATGCCGTCGACTATATCGGCAAGCACGCCAAGGCGGGAAAATAGTTGAACAACGGACGCAGGGTCGTAGTCACGGGCTTGGGGCTCGTCTGCGGCGTGGGCAATTCCACAGATGAAGTATGGAAGGCCCTGCTGGCTGGCAAGAGCGGTGTAGCGCGCATCACCGGCTTCGATGCGAGCAACTTCGCCTGCCAGATTGCCGCCGAGGTGAAAAACTTCGACCCTCTGAAGTACATTGAGAAGAAAGAAGTCAAAAAGATGGGGCGCTTCATCCACTTTGCCCTAGCGGCAGCCGATGAAGCGATGCAGACGTCGGGCCTGAAGATCACGCCGGAGAATGACGAACGCGTCGGCGTTCATATCGGATCAGGCATCGGCGGATTCGACATCATCGAGCGCGAGCACACGAACCTGATGGAAGGCGGCCCTCGCCGCATCTCGCCGTTCTTTATTCCCTCCGCCATCATCAATCTTGCCGCCGGGCAGGTTTCGATGCGCTACGGCGCCAAGGGTCCCAACGAAGCCACAGCCACTGCGTGCACCACCAGTGCGCACTCCATTGGAGACTCTTTCCGCATTATTCAGCATAACGACGCTGACGTGATGATCGCGGGCGGCGCGGAGGCCGCAATCACGCCGATGGGCGTCGGAGGATTCGCCGCTATGCGTGCGCTTTCAACGCGCAACGATGAGCCCGAAAAGGCCAGCCGTCCCTGGGACCAGGGCCGCGACGGCTTCGTTATCGGCGAAGGCTCCGGAATCATGATTCTCGAAGAGTTGGAGTTTGCCCGCAAGCGCGGCGCTCCCATCCTTGCCGAGATCGCCGGATATGGCATGTCCGGGGATGCCTATCACATCACGCAGCCCGCTCCAGAGCACGAAGGCGGTTTTCGCGTCATGCGCAACGCCGTGCGCGATGCCGGAGTCTCACCCACGGTCGTCGCATATGTAAACGCTCATGGCACGTCCACGCCGATTGGCGACACGCTGGAAGCCCATGCCATCCGAAACTTTTTCGGAGATCACAAACCAGCTGTGAGTTCCACCAAGTCCATGACCGGACACCTCCTCGGCGGTGCCGGCGGTCTCGAAGCGGGCATCACGGTCCTGGCCTTGCGCGACCAAATCCTGCCACCTACCGTGAATCTGGAGAATCCCGACCCAGACACGGCCGGCATGGATCTCGTCCCCAATCGCGCTCGCAAAGCTGAGCTCGAATACGCTATGTCAAACTCCTTCGGCTTCGGCGGCACCAATGGCGCTCTCCTCTTCCGCCGTTGGCAAGAATAGCTAACTAAGTCCGGGTGCCCCATCCTTGTCGCGTTTTGTGCGACAGGGTGGGGATTTTGACTTACCAGGCAAGAGACTTCACCCTCTCACCCAAAACGCAACTACGAGGTCACCGCTGCAAATCCCGTATTCCACGCCGCCTCCCGCCTCGTAATGTCCTTTTTCACGCCGTTGCATTTTTAGTAATGACCCTTCTCTCGCCGCACGTTGTCCCTTTGGAACTTTGCAGCGCGCCCAGATGGACGCACAATGACGATCGAAAGTAGAGTCTTCCCCGACATGGATAAAGCTTTCGCCACAACCGTCTCACCCTCCCCCATCGTTCGCAAAACCGCTGCCCGCGCCGCATTGGTGGGCTTTAATGATTCAACCCACATGCTCCTGGCGGAGTGCTTCCGCCAGTTCGGAATCGAACCCGTCCCCGTGATTTCTGAGGCAGCCGAGCGCCTGCGCCGCGAAAAGTTTGAGGCCTGCGTGCTTCCCTTAGCAAGCTGGACGGATTCCGAGACCGTATTGGAAGCTACCCGAGGTTCCCGCTCCAATAGCCGCTGCGTGATTTACGGCGTCGGTGGCAGCGCCCAGGATGCCATGCGCTACTCCCGCTACGGCATCAACGCCATGTTCCAGGAGCCGCTCGAGCGGCCCGCAATGCTGAAACTGGTGCGCGCCACCAGGTTGCTCGTGTTGCATGAATTCCGCCGCTACGTCCGCATTCCCGTCATGACAGAAGTTTCCTTGGTTGGTGACGGCCGCCGCGTCAGCGCCACCAGTATCGAGATCAGTTCCGGCGGCATGTCCATCAAGACCGCTGAGGATTTCTCGTCAGGAGTGAACGTCGAGATTTCTTTCGCGCTGATGACTCTGCCCCGGGTTAATGTTCGCGGCACTGTCAGCTGGAACAAACCCAAGTCGTTGGGAGTACGCTTTGATTCCAAAGATGAGCGCCGCCTGAAGATCAAGACGTGGATCGACTCGTATCTCGAAAACTAGCGGGTTCTTCACCTCGTAAAATCGCCGGATTTGTTGTCCGAAGCCTTTCTTCTTTCTCCGCGAAGTTGTCCTCAGCGACCTCGGCGGTGAATCTTCTTGGGCCGCTATTACAATAGCTGCGTGCCCGAAGCCGTCCCCCGAGAAGTAGCAACATCCGCCCAACCAGAATCCGGCCCACGTCGGTGGACGCTCCGCCAGCGAATCATTCTGAGCCTGATCGTTGCCGCCGGTTCTACGCTGATCCGCCTGATCGGATCCACTTTGCGCGTGTCGATTTCGTTCGAAGAGGGTGCGCAGACAACCCTGGATCAGCGCCCTTTGATCGTCTCCTTCTGGCACTCCTGCATGATTCCCGCGACCTACGTCTGCCGCGACATGGGCGTCCGGGTGATGAGCAGCTTCAGCTACGACGGCGAATACATGGGCCGCATCATTAAGAAGTTTGGATATGTGGCGGTAAAAGGATCCAGCAGTCGCAACCCAGTCCGTGCGCTGCTCGGACTGCGCCGCGCCCTCGAGGATGGCTGGACCGTGGCGTTCACCCTCGATGGTCCGCGCGGCCCCCGCCACAAGGTGAAGCCCGGCCCCGTGGGACTCGGGCGCTCCGCGGGGTTGCCCCTAAGCTCTTTTCACGCGGGAGTCGACAAGGCGTGGGTTCTCAACAGTTGGGACCGCATGGTGATCCCCAAGCCTTTCTCGCGAGTCCTGCTGCGCTTTGGAAAGCTGATTCAGGTGCCGAAGGATGCAACCGACGAAGATCTTGCCCGCTATAGCGAGGAGCTACAGGCGACCCTCGATCGCTTATGTGAGTTTGCCGACTCGAACGTCAGCAAGGTGGGAACCACTGACTTCCCTGTAATGCAGGAGCAAAGTATGAAGGAGAATTCAAATCTCAGATTGTAGATGCCACTGACCCCCAGCCCCTGACCCCTGACTCTTCCTCAATCCATCGTTGATCCCAGCTGCGTATAGCGGTACTTCTTCCCATCCCAAAACAACACCGATGATGTGTTCTCGCCTTCCCCGGCTTCCTCCATGTAAACGCCGAGGGCAGTCTTCTTCTTCATGACCAGGCGTTTTACAACCAGTGTCTTGAACGGCATATTGATCATCAGAAATTTAGCCTTGGGCTTTTCTGCGCGCCATCCGTCTTTTTCGTCACCGTGAATGATCAGCAGGCTGATGCCGCGGCGCTCGGGCTCGCTCGAAGCAAACGTGGACGTGATCTTCACATCTCCGTATCCGAGAAATGTGTCGTAAGGATCCGTCACAACGAAGTTATATTCGTCTTTGTCCGCCATCGGATTCTTGCACTTGGCGGCAACCACCAGATCTTCATTGCCGTCTCCATCCAGATCCGCCACAAACTGCGCCGGCCCCGCGATCACCGAACACCCGTCCCCAAACTGTTTGCGAATGAATTCGTCAGTGATGGCAGGCGAAGGCTGCTTAGCGTGTGCTGGAGGTTCGGCTTGCTTGTTCTGACCGAAGGCGGTCGCGACAAGTACCGCGAGGACTGGGAGCAAAAATTTACGGAACGACATGACTTTACTCTAGCCCGGTTTTCGAAGCGCGGATAGAGAGTAACTGGTAACGGAGGTAACAACCGGCGCTCTTCGTCCCAAGGCCTTGTCATCCTGAGCGCGTCTTTTGCGCGAAGGACCTGTGCAACCGCTGTCGGCGTGGCGACCGTCTACTTCCTGAAATGCTCCCACCCTCGTGGTTGCAGTTCATACCCCACGCCCCTCGAATCCCGCACAAAGATGCCGCGAGATCGCGTGATCTGCCCGATCTGCGTGATAGCCACGCCCGCAATGTGCCTCGGAATGCGTTTCTCTCGTGCCGCGGTGAACAGCAGTTCGTAATCTTCTCCTCCATGTAACGCAAGATCGAGGTCGGCCTCACGAGCGGGCTTCCCCACACACGCGCGCGGAATCAGAGATGAATCGATCTCAGCTCCCACACCACTCTCCTCGCAAACGTGCGCCAGGTCAGTCGAAAGTCCATCACTCGTATCGATCATGGCCGAAACCAGCTTTTTCTCGCGAAGAACGCGCCCCAGCGCAACTCTCGGCTCAGGGTAAAAGTGCCGGACGTAGTCGCGCGGCTTCACCTTAGGGCGGCCATTCCTCATCCTAACAACGGCCGCGGCTGATCCCCCCAATTCCCCACTGACGTAAATCCGGTCGCCCGCCTTCGCGCCCGATCGAAGAATGGCCTTACCCTTCGGCACCGTTCCGACCACGATGATGTCGGCAAGAATCCCGTCTGGCGACTCCGCAGTGTCGCCGCCCGCAACGGTGGCGCCGTGCTTCTCGGCCAGGCTGATCAGGCTGCGGGCAAAGCGGCCTACCCACGCTTGCCGTAAGTCGCGCGGCAAAGCCAGCGATAAAAAGACCGCGACCGGCTCTCCCCCCATCGCCGCAATGTCGCTCAAACCACGCGCCAGGCAGCGATGGCCGACCGACTCCGGCGGATGCCAGTCGCGCCGAAAGTGGATCCCTTCCAGCGTGAAATCGGTCGTGACGAGTGAATCTTTTCCTGCGAGCAGGCGAAGCACGGCGCAGTCGTCTCCGATCCCGGTGATAACGCCGCGATTCGGCCTGCCATTTCGCCTGCGGATCGAAGGGTTCGCCATCCGGCGGATTTGGGCGATCAGGGCTTTTTCGGGCAGCGGCACGACAACACACTATACAAAATGCAGCCGGGTCATCCATTCCCAGACGAAAGAACCGGAGCTAGACTCTCGTCATGAAGACGTTCGCGGGCGTCCTTTTGTTGTTCGTGTCGTCGCTGGCATTGGGACAGTCAGAGCAGCCTGCTCCTCCCCAGGTCGTTGAATTTCCAAGCGAACAGCTTCACCTGAAAGGCTACCTATGGAAGCCCTCCGGCGTTGGACCCTTCCCGGCAATTCTCCTCAGTCACGGATCCGGCGGTCCCGGCCCTATGCAAACCAGCGGCATGACGATGAAGAAAGCGGCTGAAACGCTCGCACCCGTATTCGTGAAACATGGCTATGCATTTTTCTATCCTTGCCGGCGTGGTCACGGACTCTCAGCCGACCAGGGAAAGTTCATGCAGGAGTCCTTGAAGGATGAAGAGGTCGCCAAAGGAATTAAGGCCCGTGAGAGACTGCAGTTTGCGCTTCTGACCGGCCCTCAGTTGGAAGACACTCTCGCGGCCTTGTCCTTCCTGAAAACGGTTCCTGAAATCGATACCCGACGAATTGCCGTGGTTGGCCACTCGTTCGGGGGCCAACTGACGATCTTGGCCGCTGAACGCGACAAGGGTGTGCGCGCCGTAGTGACATTTGGTGCGGCCGCGAATTCCTGGGCAAGGTCGCCGGAATTGCAAGAGCGGCTCCTTGCTGCGGTCAAAGCGTCGAATAGTCCCACGATGCTGATTCATGCTGCCAATGACTACGACACGAGTGCGGGTCGCGACCTGGCTGCGGAGCTGGAACGGCGACACAAGAGCTTCCTCCTGAAGATCTACCCGGCTGTTGGTAAGACTCCTGATGAGGGCCATAATCTGCTTTACAATTCGATCCCCGTGTGGGAGGGTGACGTCTTCAAGTTTCTGGATGACAATGTTCGTCGGTGAGCCTGTGAAATGCGGACCATCGGTCACCTGTCCCATTGTGAATGCGCTCATTGACCCTTCGGTAACCGGGGATGGCCTTGTACCTCGTTGACAGGGGGAACCCAGTTTGTTACCGTTAACCAGTCATTTCACAAAACCTTTGGCCGGAGCTTAAGTTCTGCAAGGAGTTAACATTGCAGACAAGTTGGACTTTCAGGTTCCGGTCGCTGTTCTGGTAGGAAGGGCGTGCGTGAGAGTTTCCATTTCCTAGATGGAAGACGCACCCCCGAAAAGTCAGGTAGTCCGAACAGGCGTTCCGATCGTTGAGATACTGAGCCTGAAATTCCGGACCTGATGCTTCAAAACTTAGAGGGAACCGAATTTTGCAGAAACGCTTCTACATCCTTTTCGTGGCCCGCGGGGACGACGGGCAGCTCCGCAAGATTTCCATTCCCGTCCATTACCTCTATGTTTTCGTCATCGGCGCCGCGATCGGATTCCTCAGCCTGACCGGGATTGCCAGCTCTTATACCCGCATGCTGTTGAAGGTGTCGCAGTTTAATCAGTTGCGGACCGAGAAGGATCAGCTCAAGAACAATTATTCACGCCTGGAACAGGTCGCAAAAGAGCGCGACTTGCAGGTTGCATCGCTGGGCTCCATCGCGGGCGAAGTTTCCGCGCTCTATGGTTTGAAAGCGCAGCCGACGCTGGTGAACGCGACATCCGAGCAAATTCAAGATGCGGAAGTAAGTTCATCGCTTGATCAGCTGCACGCTCTTCGCACCTCCGCGCTGACCGGTGCAACCATGGTGGGCTTGACGATGGGCCTCACGCGCAACGTCACCACGGCCGACTGGATCAAAGCCAATTCAGCTCCGAATCTCTGGCCAGTCGAAGGCCAGGTAACCGGCAGCTTCGGTGAGCGCATCGATCCGTTCAACGGTGAGGGTGCATTCCACAGCGGAGTCGATATCGGCAGCAGCTACGGCCATCCCATCGTTGCTCCCGCCGACGGTGTTGTCACGGTTACCGACACGATGGGCGGCTACGGCAAGACCATCATGATCGATCACGGCAGCGGCATCAGCACCCGCTATGGACACCTTTCCGGATTCGCCGTGACCGCCGGCCAGCACGTACAGCGCGGTGACATCATCGGCTATGTCGGAGAAAGCGGCCGCTCCACCGGCCCGCACCTTCATTACGAAGTCCGCATCAACGACACTCCCGTCAATCCCTACAAATACCTCCGCATGACGGTCGCCCACACCGGCGGCTTCGCGGCAGGAAGCTAGAAACAGTTCTCAGCTCCCCGTTCTCAGTTCCCAGTTAATTCTCCTGCTCCGAACAGATTGTCGCTCCGCTGCTTTTCACGGGCCGAGCCGCATGAGACCCTCTCGCTTTTCTGAGAACTGAGAACTAACTCACTACTCAGTACTGAGACCCAAGTACTCCAAAGCCCATTACCGAGGTAATGATTCCCTCGCAACAACCTTCGGGATCACAGCCGCCGAGGCGATAACATATTACGAATCTCTCCCCAGGTGCTTCGTGGCAGAAGGAAGCTCGCGCGCAAGGACCGTCAATGGAAAAGTCCGAGACGAAGCTGTTTGGCCGATACGAGATCCTGTCTGAACTCGGCCGCGGCGCTATGGGCGTCGTGTACAAGGCTCGCGATCCCCAGATTGACCGTCTGGTCGCGCTCAAGACGGTGTCTCTGTGGGGCCAGGAACCCGACGAAGAAAAGGAATTCCGGCTGCGTTTCATGAATGAAGCGCAAGCCGCGGGACGGCTGCACCACTCCGGCATTGTCTCGGTCTTCGACGTCGGCGAAAATCCGGACAACCGTGACCCCTACATCGTGCTGGAGTATGTGCAGGGCGAGTCGCTGAACCGCATTCTTTCCCGCGAAAAGAAATTGTCGCTCGAGCGCTCTTTGAAACTAGCCGAGGAGATCGCCGACGCTCTCGACTATGCCCATGCCCAAGGCGTGATTCACCGCGACATCAAGCCCGCCAACATTCTCATCACGCAGGAGGGCCGAGCTAAAATCGCTGATTTTGGAATTGCCAAGTTGAACTTGGCTCACTTCACCATCCCCGGACGAGTCCTTGGCACTCCGGCCTATATGGCTCCCGAACAATTGAGTGGCGAAGGCGTGGATGGCCGCTCCGACCTTTTCTCGCTCGGAGTAATTCTCTATGCCATGGTGACAGGACATTCTCCGTTCCAGGGCACAAGCGCTACTACCGTCTGCTTCAAGGTAGCCAATCGCGAACCCATCGCCGCCAGTGCTCTCGACATGACTCTGCCGCCCCAACTGGATGCCGTGATTTCGCGGGCCATGGCGAAGGATGCCGACGAGCGCTACCAGCGCGGATCGGACTTCGCTGATGACCTGCGCATCCTGCAGCAGAGCTATAAGGTCACCTCGAGCACGACTTCGCGCCGCACTTCCACCGGTACTGCAACACGTTCCGCCCTAACTGCGAGCACGAGCGCCAAGCATCCGGAAGCCAATATGGCCGCAGCCGGAGAAGCCGTTCGATACATTCTTGCCAAAGCGCGAATCAAAGATCTGATTCTCGGGGCCGCCACCGTATGTCTGCTCGTCATTCTCGCTGCCCAATTGAAGCTGTTCAACAACCGGCCCCAGTCGGCTTCCCGCGATAAGGTACAGGTGAACAGCGCTGCCACCGTGAACCTTGATTCTGCACTGCCGAGTCAACCGGTGGTCCAGGCCGAAACCGTGCCCACGTCGGCCCCGGCGCAGGCGTCGGTTCCCACTGTAACCCGTAAGAAGAAAAGTTCCGCGAAAACTCCTCCTGCCCCGGCCAAGCAGATCGTGGTTCCTTCCTCCACGCTCGAACTAGGCGTGCAGCATCAATTTAAGGATGCGACTCTCTACGTGTGGGTCGATGACAAACTCACCCTGACGCTTCCTCTGCATGGCGCGGCACAGAAGAAACTCGTCGTCTTCAACGGAGTCCGCGGCATAACGTCAGAAACCATGAAGATCCCAGCAGGCAAGCGCGTGCTCCGTTTTCGAGCCTTATCCACCGACCAGACTGTCGATCTGTCGAAGACTCTGTCGGCAGAATTCGTAGGCGGCGACACGAAATCCCTTACGGTCTCCTTCGAAAAGCGCAATTCCTCAATGCGCCTGAGCTGGCAATAGCCCAAAAGCGTGGAAGACCAACCCTGTGAAGGAGCGGCCCGTCAGGCCGCGTCAATCGGGCAGACTATAGGAAGACCTTCACATCACAACATTCAAGCCGCGCAGCGGCGACAGAATACAGCCCACGGCGCAAGCGGTGGGGGAGTTCGGCAGAATGAGCAAGCTCCGTAGGAGCGAAAGACCAAGCCCGTAAGTTCGCAACGAATCCAACCGCTACTGCCGCAACCCCATCCAATTTTCCGACACCACCAGCGAATTTCCCGGATTCTGCGGATCGTACTTCACCGACGTATGCAGCCCCAACCGGCAAGAGTGCAGATTAATCCAATGCCGAAGATAAGTAACATCCTGCGAGCACTCGTAGGAGACTCCCGCGACGTCATATTTATAAATCAACATGACAGCCGCATGATGATCTTTCGCCGCAGCGAGTTCCTGCACGTCGATCACGGTCCCATCCGTAATGCGTCCAGTTCCCTCAAGCCAGGCACGGCGTTCGCGCTCCAGTTCATCCGCTGTCCTCGGCTTGCGCCGCAACAGCGCGTACGATCCCAACAGCGCGGCGCCGCTGGCTGCAACCAGTCCATATAATCGAAGCGAATCCATATCAGGGATAGGGCGAGATCAGCGGAGAGCCGCCGACTTCTCTATCAGAATATTCGCAAAGCCAATCGGTTGGAAGAGGTTCGAGGTTACCGAGGTGCCGGGGCTGTGAAAAACGTTGGAGGAATTTCTACTTGGTCTGGCTGCAGACGCTCTTGCTGACCAACTCGCCAAACCCACCCTCAGGTGCCTTGCCGAATTGATCGTCGTGATTCGCCTTCTTGCTGACTACGAAGCGCCCGCTACGGTCCCGGGTATAAAACCACTGGGTTGTGGGATTCGCGACGCCGTTAGCACAGTTAAACCGCACCCGCGCGCGCATCTCGACAAAAGGACCACCCTGAGGGAGTTGCGCCGGATCCTTGTATTCCACCCGCACCAGCGCGGATCGCTGATTGTTCTTGAGTACGCGGACAGAACTGACCGAAACCTTGTCTCCCGCTTCGGTCTGTCCAATGGTCTGCCACTCTCCGGCGGCCCGGACGAAGGTAACCAACAGAACGGTCGCCAGCGCTACCGCGAAAATGAGGAGGAGGGTCTTTTTCAATGCAAATTTCCCAAGCAGCAATTTGCAGCACTACTTTGGGCTCTTCGGCCATTTCTGTCAATCCGGTTTTGAGGTCACCGCCGCACACCTGTCTCCGTGATATCGTGTATGCGTCCCAGCGAGTTTTGTCCGGGACCTGTCCCGGAGAGCATCATCACATGGAAACCCTTTATTCCTCTACACTTGCTTCCCGGGTAGGCCCGTTGTTCCTGGCCACTTCCGGGAAGGGACTGGTTGCCCTGGAGTTCGACGCCCGACTACCCGGACAACAGACCATACGTCCAAATCCACGCGACCTGCGCTCCGAATCCGGTCCCGTGCGCTTCGAGGACTCCGACAGAAGACTGTCCGCTTACAAACACGAACTGGAAGAATACTTCGCCGGCAATAGACGGCAGTTCTCCTTCCCCCTAGACCTTCGCGGAACTCCGTTTCAGTTGGAATGTTGGCACGCCCTGCTCGAGATTCCCTACGGGGAAACTCGCACCTACGGCGATATCGCCCGCGCCGTCGGCCGGCCCCAGGGATTCCGCGCCGTCGGCATGGCCAACAATCGCAATCCTCTAGCGATCGTAGTGCCGTGCCATCGCGTAATCGCATCCGACGGCACCCTGTGCGGCTATGGTGGCGGCCTCGACATAAAACGCAAGCTGTTGCAATTGGAAGGAGCATTAAGCGGCACGCTAGCCGCGTAACGATTCGACGATTTTCGAATTGCAGATTTAAGATTGCAGATTGCGCTCGCGCACTCGACGCAGCAAAAAATCTGCAATCTGAGATCTACAATCTGAAATCCCGTTGACCACTCAAACCAAGGCTTCGACCCTCCGCAAAGCCGGCCTCTTCTACCTCGTCTTCGTCATGTTCTCCTACACGACGGGTGGGCCCTTTGGCCTGGAAGACATGGTCACCACCTCGGGTCCAGGCATCACCCTCCTCTATTTGCTGATCATTCCCTTCTTCTGGTGTATTCCCGTCTCTCTGGTCTCGGCCGAACTGACGACAGCCATGCCCGTCGAGGGCGGCTTCTATCGTTGGACGCGCGCCGCCTTCGGCGATTTCTGGGGATTCCTAGCCGGATGGTGGAACTGGTCCGCGTCATTCCTGCTGGGCGGCGTTTACGCGGTTCTATTCGCGGATTACTTTGCCTATTACTACCCGCACATGACATGGTGGCAACACTACCTGCTCTCGCTCGCGCTGATCGCTCTTCTTACCTGGATCAACGTTCGCGGCATTCAGATGGTCGGCCAAGTCGCCACCGCCCTCGAGATTTTCATATTCATCCCGGTGTTGACGATGATCGTCCTCGCCTTCACCCACTGGCATTTCAATCCCTTCCACCCGTGGGTCGTACCGCATCAGCCCACGATAAAAATCTTCGGCGTAGGCTTGGCGTTGGGCCTGTGGCTGTACTCCGGCTACGAGCAACTCTCAACCGTTGCCGAGGAAGTGGAGAACCCTCAGCGCTCCTATCCCCGCGCTCTGGCGCTGGTCGTGCCTCTGTCGATCGCCGCTTATTTCCTGCCCACACTTGCCGGACTCGCTTCAGCGGGCAATTGGGACAAATGGCACACCGGCTTTTTCTCTGAAGCCGCCCGATTGATCGGCGGTCCATGGCTCGGCACCTGGATGACCCTTGCCGCCATGATCGGCAATGTAGCCCTGCTGAACAGCACCATTCTCACCACCACTCGCATGCCCTTTGCCATGGCCGAAGACGGCTATTTGCCCGAGGTCCTGACCCGCAAGCACCCCCGTTACGCCACGCCCTGGCTCGCGATCGTCGCTTCCGCCGTCATATACGCCTCGCTGGCCTGGCAAAGCCTGGGCGATTTGATCTCGCTATACATCTGGCTCCGCTCAGCGACCACCGTGCTGACAGTTCTCTCGGCCTGGAAACTGCGCCGCACCAGGCCTGATCTGCCCCGCACTTTCGTTGTTCCTGGCAGTGCCGTAGGAATGCTCTACGTCATGGCCGCGCCCATCCTGATGGCGATCGTCGCCCTGTTCGGAGGAAAGCTCGTCGCCACCGTCGGCGGCGTCATCGCGATCGTAGTGGGCCCCATCGTCTACGGCCTTCTCAAACTCAGGAATCCACGCACCGCGGAGAAAATCAGGATTGGATAGCCCAAAGATTATGAGGCACCAGTGATCACGATGAGCAACACGATTTGATATATGGGACCACTGGTTTATGTGGGGACGGCCGCTTCGGCGGTCGGTCGAGCGCAGCTCGACAACTTGACCATCCACAATCTCTTCCGCTGGCCTATCAACACCTTGTCATCCTGAGGCCCGCGCCTTTTGCGGACCGAAGGACCTGTGCAATCCCTGGAGAGCTAACTGGCGCCTGCGCTTCGCTATGGAAACTGTGTCAGGTTCGAGATTTGTGCTTCAGGTCAGGCTTCTTACGAATTTCAGTCCAATACCGCACGTCCTCATCGATCTCGACAGGCAGATTGCTCACATACAGACGATCCTCTCCATCGCGACGTGGTCCCGAAATCCAATACTCATCGCGGGTCTCAACGTCGAAATGATTCGCCTTATAGCCTTGGAATTTCTGGAATTCTCTGCCTTTGTAGTAGAGGGTAAGCCCAGTCTTCGAGAAGGTTACCCGACCGATTCGCGCCGGGCCGTTTAGGCTCTCAGCCTTCGATTCGATATACATGATGCGCGACTTCTTGCCAGACTTTGGCACTCCGAGATTTTACAGCGATCTCGTCTTCAGCTGACCCAGTCCAGCACCTTGTACCACGCTCCCGCAAACGGCAGGAACCACGGCTTCCCGTTGTACAACCCAAACGGCGCCCCCGGGAACCGTATCCCCACAAACGGATTCTCCGGCTTATCCCCCGCCATCAACTCGGCAATCTTTTGCCCCTGGTACGTCGCCATGGCAACGCCATGCCCCGCATATCCGACCGCGTAGTACATCCCATCCATCTCCCCGGCGTGCGGCATGATGTCAAACGCAAAATCCAGCGTGCCGCCCCACACGTACTCGACCCGCGCATCTCGTAGTTGCGGATACACATCAATCATCCCTCGCCGCAACAGGTCGGCACTGCGCCGTACCGTCTGATCATTCTCCGGAAAAAACGCCGCCCGTCCCCCGAACAGCATCCGCCGGTCCGGTGTCAGCCGGTAGTAGTAGAGATAATTCTTCGAGTCGTAAATCATCCGGTCGCGCGGGCTCAATTCCTTCGCCAACCCCGCTGGCAGGATCTCAGTCGTGATAATGAACGACCCAATCGGAATGATTCTTCGCTGCAGCTCCGAAGTTACGGCTCCGGTGTACCCGCTGGTTCCAACAAACACTTCGTGAGCCCACACCGAACCTCGCGACGTCGTAATCTTCCACCCGGCTTCTCCCTCTCGTGAGTCGCGCTCGATCGCATTCACGCGAGCATGCTCGTAAATTTCCGCTCCCGCTTTCATGGCCGCACGTGCCAGCCCCGCAACATAGCGCGCCGGATTGCACCCCGCGCTGACCTCATCCACCATGCCGCCAAAATAAATACTCGACCCGATTTCCGCGCTCAGCTCGTTTCGTTGCACCACGCGCAGCTTGTGATTGAACTCGACCTCAATGATTTCTGCCTGCCGTTCGTAATTGTCGAAATGCTTCTGTTTGCAAGCAACTTCCAGATGACCGCTGCGCGAAAAGTCGCACGCGATCCCCTCTTCCTTGACGATGTGCTCGACACAATCGAGCGAAGCCAGCGACGCCGCGTACATCCGCCGCGTCCGTTCGCGTCCGTACATCGACATAAGCTGCTTGATCCCCAGCTTCATGCCGGTCAGCACCATTCCGCCGTTGCGCGAACTGGCACCCCATCCAATCGTCTCCGACTCAAATACGGCCACGCGGGCTCCGCGCCTGGCCAGCGTGCGCGCCGCCGAGAGCCCGGTGAAGCCAGCACCGATCACCGCTACATCCACGGTTTCCGGGACTGGACGCGATGAATCGGTAGCCGGAAATTCTGTTGTCGTGAGCCAGTAGTTCTGTTCTTGCAGAGCCATGTTGAGAGCGTTCCCCGCGCACCGCTGGGTGCCCAGCCCAGACCCAAACACTGGATTCCGACGGCACGACCGAGCATTTTAGCCTAGAGCGGTGTCTGAGGAATGTCTTCGGCAAGGAATGGCCCTGCACGGATGGTCTTGGGAACGGCAGGGGCAGGCGAAAGCATCCTCCCGCCGAAAACATGCCCTTCTGAGGATTACATCTTTAGGTGCGTTCGGCATCTAATCCTCACGATTTGTCGGGCCAATCACCGAGCCCCCGTAGAGAATTGTGAACGGAAGGTTCATGAGTCTCGTGACTTGCCGTGACCACCGTGCACGCTGCTCGTAATTCGTTGTTTTTCGGTGCTTATCGGCCCTGAAACCTCTGGCTGGAGGTGCACATTGGGATACACATTGATCAACATCGACAAGGAAGACGAACCGAGCGAAAAATCGTACTGGAAGCTGTGGCTGGTCGGCCTTTTAGCTCTGCTGATTGTTGGCTTCCTCCATTGGGGTGGCTATCTGCCTGTCGCGGGGGATTCCGTGCCCCAACACGTCGACGCTGCAGTGGTCCTGCAGGGATCGATAGCCAGTGAGAATGCGCGAACAGCCGCCGCGATGGCACTGTTGCAGCGGGGCTCCGCCAACCGAGTCGCAATCAGCGTACCGAGGGAATCCTACTGGGACCAGGAAATCCCTCCCATTGCGCGCCCGTACCTTGAAAAGAAATATGGGACTGAGTTGGCCGGGAGAGTGGATTTCTGCAATACGGAGCCGGACGTAACCTCTGCCCAGCAGGAAGCACAGGCGCTTAGCACCTGCATCCAGGAACATGGGTGGAAGAACATTGCGCTGTTGACTTCAAACTACCAGACTCGCCGCGTTGGAATGATTTGGCGAAAGACTCTGCCCAAGGCTGACCCTTCAGTTTACGTTTCCGTAGAGGGTGTGCCCGATCCCAACTATCAACCGCGTGGGTGGTGGCGACAACGACTCTACGTGGAAACCTGGCTCAGCGAATCTGCCAAACTCGCCTGGGCCAGTCTGTAGGCGGGATCTTTCACCGACCGGCGCGACTGCTTTCTCGCGTCGATCAAGAGCAACTCCAAAGAGCTGCATCCCTGCCGCTGCGAGTGTGGTTTGGTGAGAATTTCTATTACGCTTATCGTCCTGATGGGCAGGAGTTTGAGTGCAATCGTCCGTGTTGACGGTTGATTATTGATTCCGCCTAAGATCGCGTTATAGCAGGGGCGGCTGATGAACGACGTAACCCCATATCCTACGATCAACACAATGCTGACCGAGTGGGCAGAAGGGCTGAAACGCTTGCTTGGCAAAGGGATTGTCGGCCTTTATCTATCCGGCTCGTTGGCCTATGGAGATTTCGTCCCGGGCAGGAGTGATATAGATTTGCAGGCGGTCGTTCGGAATCCACTCACGGAAGATCAACTTAGATCGGTTGAACAGTTGCACAAAGAGTTAGAGCGACGCTGTCCCGGATGGGCGGATCGGATTGAGTGCTCGTACGTTCCTCTCGAACTCATGCGCGAATTGACGCCTCCTGTAAAAGCGCGACCGTGGTGGGGATTTGGCACTTTCTATGCCGAGGCCCCGGCTGGCAATGAATGGATCATCAATCATTACCTCTTGTCCAAGTATGGCATCGCGCTTGAGGGGCCTGACTTCAACGACCTGATACCGCCGATTGACATCTACGCCGTGCGGCAAGCCAGTGCAAGAGATCTGTTCCAAGAATGGGTGCCGAAAATCGATGACACCGCGTGGCTCTCGAATAGCCACTATCAGTCGTACCTCGTTTTGAATCTGTGCCGCATCCTGCACACCGTTAATCTTGGCCAGCCGAGTTCCAAAAAGGTTGCCGCGGAGTGGGTCACAGCAAAGTATCCACAGTGGAAAGATTTGATCGAGGAAGCCGAGAGATGGGCGTACGGCGACGAGATGAGGCGGCAAGCTGATACGGTGGCGTTCTTGCGATTCGCAGTCAACCAGGTGAACGAGTCGAAAGTGCTGTGAGAGTGATCGTAGAAGAATCGCGCTCCGCGAAGGCTGTATTTTGCGCTGTCCCTCGACTCCGCTCAGGTCAGACTTTCGCGTCTGGACAGCCGAGGGTGCTGGACATTCGCTCTTGACAATCAGGCAGTAGAGGAACAGTATCGCTCAACTACTGACCGCGTCGCCCGTCGTGTTTCTTTGGAGGTCCCCCATGAAAAGAATTGCCACCCTCACAGCGATGATACTCGTCTGTGTCGCGTTTTCCGCGGCTGATTCGGTCACAATCACGAAAGGAAGCGGGACACTTGTCGGGTTCGCCGGACCCACGTACTCATTCGGCTTCTCCGGCTCGGGCCAGGGTATCTCTGTACCCTTTGCACTTTCCGGCTTCGATGGCGGCGATGGCTTGATCTTGTGCACTCCTTGCGATCCGAGGACCACCAATATGTATCTCCTTCACACGGGAGGGATTGCATTTCTCGGGGGTAACCGCTTTGTGCAAGGTACTATGGATTTTCTACCTGTATCATTCGTTTCCAGCTTGGCCCCCAATGGCGTGCTGACTGTCATCTACCGAGCTACAGCAGCCTGCAAGGCTGCATTAATGGTCCCGAATGCACTGCTTCCTTCGGACCTAATTTTGTTTCCAATCCCAGCCAACTCTGGTACGTGGGAGCAATCTTCACGCCCTTCGAGGGTCAATACATTTTCCAGAAAGCGGTCTTCTCAACTTCCGCCCTTTCCTCCGTTCCCGAGCCTACCACTCTAGTTCTGCTTAGCACCGGATTGGTGGGCGTACTGGCCGCAGCACGCAGGAAGTTCCTCGGCTGACGCCCCTGGCACGAACGTGACCCCATACAAACCTTCGAGCCTGGGCGCTTTGCGACGCAAGGTCAGCAATAGCGCCAATCGAAAATAGATCTCAAGTTCTCCATTCCATGATTCGAGAATAAGGCACTCCTGCGAACAATCGTCCGAAGAACACGTCGGGTACGCATCCGCAATGCATGCCAAGCCGCTACAACGAATAGTTCCACCGCGGGGAAATGTTCTGAGCGTTGCCGTTGAGTTCTCGTTGGGTAACGTCCCGATTGCACTCATCTTCCCTCGCGACCGGGGTTTCGCATGTAAACGTCGTCAATGCCCTGGACTGGAGTTACCCTCGGACTTCTGCGCCGCGCAACAGTACATGTCCCCGCGTTCTTCCATTGCTGCTCTTTCGGCCACCTCGGTAACTTGTTGCAGTTACGCCCCAGCCCTAGTCTGAATGGGCATGGCCTTGCGCTGCTTCCTGTTTTCCTCTGACGAGGGGACGTCAGATGTGATCCGCCAAGTCTTGACTGGCCTCGGTGTCGAGGGAGAATCCTGCTCCCAGGCAACCACCGCGGTTGACCAGCTTACGCAGGAATTGTTCCAACTCGTCATCATCGACTGGGACCAGCAGCCGGAAGCCGGAATGCTCCTATCGGCAGCCCGCGAACGGAAGGCCGCGGAGCGTCCCCTGATTCTCGCGATCGTCAGCGATGATGCCAGTGCGCCGAAGGCGCTTCAGGCTGGAGTCAATTCCACGCTCCGCAAGCCCCTGATTTTGAACCAGGTCACTGACACTCTAAAAACCGCGCGCGATCTTTTACGCTCGCGCCAGGAGTCGGCGCCCCCGGCAGCGATCGCAGCCGCCGCTGCTGCTTCTTCCACCGCTCCCGCGTCAAGCGGATTGCCAGTACCACCTTCCCCGGGTGGTGAGTTTCTGCAGTCCACTCCGATTCCCACCGGGGGCCAGTTCGAAACCGACTCCGAAGTAGCCTCATTCAAGGAACAAACGGCCGCAGAGGAAACCAATCCACTGAAAGACTTGGAGCCGGTGGCCTCCGCCGTGCCAGAGCGCCTTTCACCGCCACAGCCTTCTTCATCGGATGAGCCCAGAGGTCTCGAATGGCATCTGAAAGCTCGTGGAGTTTCACGGCAGCCCGGATCTGTGCTGGGAACTACTCCGGCTCCGGCTCCACCGACCAGAGAAAAACCTGAATTACTTGGTTACGATCAGCCTTCTTCCACTCGCGAAGCTGGCTCCGCCGAACCTGGATTACCCAAGCACAGTCAGGCTGCTGAACTCGAGCACGCTGCAGCGCAGGAAAAGCAGGAGAAGCAGGAGAAGCAGGAGAAGAAAGAAGAAGCGCAGCTCTTTTCCTATATCACCGGAGAGAATAAGGAAACCGGCGAACCCAAGGAATCTCGATACAGAATCCCCAAGGGCGCCATTGTCTTCGCTCTCGTCTTGGCGGCCTGTGCCATTGTGGCCGCGCCTCAAGCACCCTGGCACGGGAACCTCGTAGGCCTGACGGGCCGGGTACGCCATGCGCTCCACGGCTGGCTCAACCCGCAGCCCGTTACTGCCGTGACCCAAGCGCCCACCAGCCACGAAGATTTCGGCCGCCCCGGTGACGAGTACAAGCTCCCTATCGCTGAAAATATTCCTGACGCCACCACCGATCCATCGCAGATCAGCGTAGTCCCCGTCGTAGATCCGACGGCTAAGAAACCTACGACAATCGACGCAGGCTCCGACCAGACCGCAGGAACAAACACCAATTCTGCTCCACCCGACACAAGCCCGCCCGGCACCGTTCCGACTCCCGCACCTCAGCCCGTCCAGAGCGCGCCGGATCAGGTTCAGCCGGCCACAACTTCAACCCCAACCTCCGCGGTTCCGGATGGATCCGCCCACCCCCAGGTCCCGGCTCCAACTCCTGCGCCTCCAGTCTCAGTTCAGCCAGTCTCGGTTCAGCAGCCAGCGCCCCCTGCACCTAGACCGGAGCCAACGCAGTACACGCCCGCCGCCCCGGCCAAAGTTCCATCGAGCCTGAAGTCGCAGATGGCTACCATGGTGCCCGACGCGAGCGGCAACAAGCCCGTTGAGGCTGCGCTCCCCTCGATCGAACCCGTCGAAGTTCCTGAACTCACCGAGCGCGCTCTTCTCACCGATCAGCCCCCCTTGGCGTATCCAGCGAGCGCAGCTGGGAAACAAGGCACCGTGACCCTGCAGGTTCTCATCGGTCGCGATGGCACCGTACAAGATGCGAAATTCCTGCAAGGCTCCCTCGCCTTTGCCCACGCAGCCAGCGACAATGTCCACCAGTGGAAGTTCAAGCCCTACAGCATGAACGGCCGCCCTGTCTCGGTCGAGACCACCCTGACGCTGAAATTCGCCCCCGCACAATGACCTCAGCCGTTTCCGAATGAGCAGCCGCTCCCTAATGACAGTCCTTATCGATCAAACGCGATCAAGCCGCGTAGCGGCGGAATGTGAAAGCCCGGGACGGAAGTCCCGCGTATTGCAAGCAACAAAGCGTGAGTCCCGGTAGGGACGGCACATTCTTCCTCTTCGGCGCGCCCACGAGCCCAGGAAACTTAGAGACCCTAAGTGACAGGATTCCGCACATTGCCTAACTCCAGTGTTATGTTGCGAATGCACGCCATTCGCACTCGGAAAAGCCCGCGATGACCGAAGACACTAAAGAAACCCCCAAACCAGAAACTCCATCAATGTCCCATTTGCATCTAGAGATATAATGGGAGCAGCTCACAGGAAGTAGTTCGTTCCTTCCGGAAGAAGATCACGAAAAGATGTCCATGAAAATTAAAGCAGCGATTCTCGTCACCTCCTTTGCCGTATTGCTCTTCGTCGTCGTCGGATCGATGGGCGGCGTTCACGCCTCCTCGAGCGACGGCTCTTACCGCCAATTGCAGGTGTACAGCGAAGTACTCTCGCGCGTACGCACTGAGTACGTCGAAGAGCCCAACATTCCGAAGGTGACCGACGGAGCACTGCACGGCCTGCTCGAATCGCTCGACTCCAACTCCAGCTATCTCTCGGCAGATGCCTACAAGGCATACAAGGCCCACAAGGCCGAAGGCAAGGCTGACATCGGAGCCGTCGTCTCGAAGCGCTTCGGCTACGCCGCCGTCGTCGCCGTGTTGCCTGGTTCGCCGGCCGAAAAAGCCGGGATTGAAGCAACTGACATCTTCGAATCGATTGAAGGGCGCAGCACGCGCGAGATGTCTCTTCCCGAAATCCGCAACCTCATTATCGGCCCGGCGGGATCCACGCTGAATGTTCAGGTTGTCCGGGCTCGCAAAGCCGAGCCGCAGAAAGTTGTCATCACGCGCGATGTCGTCGGTATTCCTCCCGTCACCGAAAAGATGATGGACAACGCCATCGGCTACGTGAAAGTTGAAGCGCTGACCAAGGGCAAGGCGCAAGAGATCGCCTCGAAAATCAAGTCACTCGAAAAATCGGGAGCGAAAAAGATTCTGCTCGACGTTCGCTACTGCGCCGAAGGTGACGAGAACGAAGGCATCGCCGCCGCGAATTTGTTCCTGAATCACGGCACCATCACCTACTTGCAGGGACAGAAGTATCCCCGGCAGGCTTTCAACGCTGATCCCGCGAAAGCAATCACCAGCCTTCCCGTTGCAGTCCTGGTAAACCGCGGCACCTCAGGCCCAGCAGAGATCATCGCGGGCGCCATTTTAGAGAACGCCCGGGGTGACATTGTCGGCGACAAGACGTTTGGTGATGGCTCCGTCCAAAAGACTCTCGAGCTTCCCGACGGTGGCGCGCTGATTCTCTCCATCGCGAAGTATTACTCGCCGAGCGGCAAGGCTATTCAGGACGCCGCCATCACTCCCAACGTAGTAGTAGCAGACGCCATCGACGATGGCGCCGGCGACGGAATAACCGATGACGGCGCAGCCGCTCCTTCTTCAGACGAAGACGCGAAGCCAAAGAACACCATCGACGAGCAGTTGAACAAAGCCGTCGAAGTCCTAAAGAGCCGCGCCAGCTAGACAATTGATACCGAGGTGCCCCACCCTTGTCGCGTTTTCTGCGACAGGGTTGGGGGGGTTTTTGACTTCCGCACGAGCCCGCACGACGACAGTCAGTCTCGAGCCCTACTATTTCCCCCTCCCAACGCATTACACTATTAGGTTGCAATCCATCCAGTCATCCCTCAAGGAAGGCCGAAATGTCGTTGAACAGTTTCAATAGCCGCGCGTCCCTCAAAGTTGGCAACAAAGAATACGAAATCTACCGCCTCGACGCGCTCGACAAAGCAGGCATCTCCACACAGCACCTGCCCTTCTCCCTCCGCATCCTGCTCGAGAACCTGCTGCGCACCGAAGATGGCCGCAACGTAAAGAAAGAAGAAATCCGGGCCCTCGCCGCATGGAACAGCCAATCGAAGCCCGATAAGGAAATCGCCTTCACCCCCAGCCGCGTCCTCTTGCAGGATTTCACCGGTGTCCCCTGCGTAGTCGACCTCGCCGCTATGCGCGACGCCATGAAACAACTCGGCGGCGATCCCTCGCTGATCAATCCGCTCCAGCCGGTGGAATTAGTCATCGACCACTCCGTTCAAGTCGACGAATTCGGCACCGCGAACGCCTTTGACATGAATGCCCTTCTAGAGTTCCAGCGCAACAAGGAGCGTTACTCCTTCCTCCGCTGGGGCCAAACCGGATTCCGCAACCTCGCCATCGTCCCCCCCGACACCGGCATCGTCCACCAAGTCAACCTCGAATATCTCGCCCGCGTAGTCTTCGTCCACGAAAGTCCCGGAAAGCGCCAAGCCTACCCCGACACCCTGGTAGGCACCGACAGTCACACCACCATGGTGAATGGTTTGGGAGTTTTGGGGTGGGGAGTGGGTGGGATTGAAGCCGAGGCTGCGATGCTGGGGCAGCCAGTCTCGATGCTGATTCCGCTGGTTGTGGGTGTGAAGCTTACCGGGCGACTGCGCGAGGGAGCGACCGCTACCGATCTCGTTCTGACGATTACCGAAATGCTGCGCAAGCACGGGGTCGTGGGCAAATTCGTCGAATACTTCGGCCCGGGACTGCGCGACCTGCCTCTTGCCGATCGCGCGACGATCGCCAACATGTCTCCGGAATACGGCGCGACCTGCGGAATTTTCCCCATCGACAAAGAGACTCTGAAATATCTGAAGCTGACTGGACGCTCCGAAGAACAGATCGCGCTCGTCGAAGCCTACGCCCGCGAGCAGGGATTATTCCACGACGATAAAACTCCCGAGGCGCAATACTCCGAATTGCTCTCGCTCGATCTCGCGAGCGTTGAGCCGTCGCTGGCCGGTCCGAAGCGGCCGCAGGATCGCGTCGTGCTCTCGCAAGCTGGAGAATCGTTCATCAAAGCACTGCCTTCGCTGATCAAGCCGAAAGCCGCGGCGAAAATCGAGGCCCCCGCGAACGCCAATGCGGTCGCCAACAAGACGCGATGGGAGCAGGAAGGCGGAAGTCCAGCCGCGATCGGCGTCGAAGATCCGAACGTTCACGAGCACGTCCCCGCCTCGGTGAAAGACTCGCTCAAGCACGGCAGCGTCGTGATCGCCGCCATCACCTCCTGCACCAACACATCGAATCCTTCCGTGTTGATCGGCGCCGGATTGCTTGCCAAGAAAGCCGTCGAGAAAGGCCTGCAAGTTCCGCTCTGGGTCAAGACCTCGCTCGCTCCCGGCTCGAAGGTCGTTCGCGACTACCTCGATCACGCCGGGCTCATGCCCTATCTCGAGAAGCTGAAGTTCCATCTGGTCGGCTACGGATGCACCACCTGCATCGGCAACTCCGGCCCGCTTCCGGAAGAAGTCTCGAAGGCGATCGACGAGCAAGAGCTTGTGGTCGCTTCCGTGCTCTCTGGCAATCGAAACTTTGAAGGCCGCATCAACTCCGAAGTTCGCGCAAACTATCTCATGTCTCCGCCGCTGGTGGTTGCGTTCGCGCTCGCTGGCCGCATCGACACCGATCTTCGCAAAGATCCGCTTGGCAAAGGCAAAGATGGCCAGCCCGTATATCTCGCCGACATTTGGCCAACGTCGCGCGAAGTCGAAGATGTAATGCAGCATTCGATTACCTCTGAAATGTTTTCCAAGTCCTATGCTGAAGTTTTTGAAGGCGATGAGCGCTGGCGCGGTCTCACCGTTCCCAAGGGCCAGACCTATGTCTGGGAAAAAGATTCCACTTACATTCGCCGCGCCCCGTACTTCGACGACATGGCGGTGAAACCCTCGCCCGTCGGGGAGATCAACAAAGCCCGTGTACTCGCCGTTCTCGGCGACAGTGTCACCACCGATCACATTTCTCCCGCAGGCTCGATCAAAAAAGACAGCCCCGCCGGAAAATATCTGCAGGAACACGGAGTGAAGCCGGCGGATTTCAATTCCTACGGCTCGCGCCGCGGCAACCACGAAGTGATGGTGCGCGGCACCTTCGCCAACGTTCGCCTGCGCAACAGGCTGGTCCAGACCGAAGGCGGATTCACGCGCCATCTCCCAACCAACACCGAAATGTCGATCTTCGACGCCAGCGAAAAATACCGCGCCGACGGCACTCCGCTCATCATTCTCGCCGGCAAGGAGTACGGCTCCGGATCGTCCCGCGACTGGGCCGCCAAAGGCCCCGCGCTTCTCGGTGTCCGCGCGGTCATCGCCGAAAGCTACGAGCGCATCCACCGTTCGAACCTGGTCGGCATGGGCATCCTGCCCCTGCAATTCCCCGCAGGACAGAATGCCGACTCGTTCAAATTGACGGGTGACGAAACGTTTGAGATCGCCGGCATCCGCGACGTAGTCGACCACTTCGCTGCCGGCCGCACGGTGAAGGTGAAAGCCACGCAAAAAGGCAAAGACCCCATCGAGGTCGAAGCCTTGGTGCGCATCGACACCCCGCAGGAAGCGCTCTACTACGCGAACGGAGGAATTCTGCAGTATGTGCTGCGCCAGTTGCTGGCGACCAAACCGCAACCGGTAGGAGCATAGATCTAAAAGTTCGTGCCCACCATCATGCCCCGAGGTGCCCCCATCCAGTCGCGTTTTGTGCGACAGGGGTGGGGATTTTCCACCGTCAAGAAACTCCGGAGCCCGGCCTTTTCAGCTCGTCTGGTTCATCAACTGAGGTTACTCTAACGGCTCGAAGTGGGCGGATTGAACCCCAAGAGCCGCAAGCGCCTCTTCCAACGTGCGGACGACACTCACCAGCGGCTGGCTGCGCTCTCCGACAATCTGATACATGCGAGCCAGACCAGATGCCGAGTACGACCGGTTTAACCAAGCCCTGATCGCCCTCGCCGTCCGCCGCCAGGGGGATTATCTTCGCCATCGACTGCACCGACCGAAGGCCACCGGTGCCCAAAATCGCAGCTGATGACACAAACAGGAACGGCGCTTCGAACCGCATTCGGAGCGCCGTTTTTGTGATGTCGTGTTGAGGCTAACGACCGGCTGCCACGGTCGCCGCGGTGGCATCGACCAAGCCGAAATTGAAAAACGGATCGTAGCCCGTCGGGCCGATATCCTGAGCCGTCTGCTGCAGAATCGTGCGGACCTGCGAGGGCTTAAGGCTAGGATTGGCTGCCTTCACCAGGGCCGCCACGCCAGCCGCGATGGGGGTAGCCGCGCTGGTACCGGTTGCTTGCACATACCAGATATGGTTTACGACTTCTCCGTTAACGTTCGCAGACAACGAGAAACAGCCCCAACTCGTGCCCGCAGGAGGCGGGCCGGAGGCGGGGTAACCGGTCGGCGAAGGCGTATGCGTGCCCGGCACACCAGCGCTGCAGGCCCCGCGCACGAATCCCGTAGGATTGCAGGGCGTGCCGCTGAACGCGCAACCCCCGGAGGGTGAATCGCCGCCTGGTGCCGATAACCCGTGCAGGTTCGAGCCAAAGTCACTGTACGATGCCAGGCAGTCAGTTCCGAGGGGACAACCGGTCGGAGGATGATCCGGGTTCGTAGTCGCCATTACCGCAATGATATTGGAGCCCTGTGCTGGCAGATCCAAGAAGGACTGGATGCGGCCCAAGTCAAGCGCCGAATTGCCCGCCGCCGCCAACACCACAGCACCATGGGCGGTGACAAAATTGGCCACCCGGTTGAAGGCGCTAAACAAGGCCGCGCCACCGGACTGATTCCTGGCTACGAACCCGCCCAGCGACATGGAGATCACATCCGCTCCTTGCTCGCTGGCCAGCAACATGCCTTGCAAAGTCCAGGAGAAAAGACCGCTCCCGCCCCGCAGGAAGCAACGGTTAAACGGAGTGTCGGCCGCGGGCGGTGTGATGACGCCCGGCGCTACGGCCACCGCGCGCAGCACCTTGATGTTGAGGATTTTGGCCTCCGGTGCGACGCCGATCATCAGCCCTGTGCCAGGGCCGGCAGCACCAGCCGCCAACGACGAAGTCCAAGTGCCGTGCCCGTCCTGGTCCACCGGCAGGTCTCGCAACTGGTTCGGATCAGCCGGATCGGGAACTTCGCAGTTCTGCGGGCCAAAGTTGACGGGGTCGTAAGAGGTGAATGTAGCGTTGAAGATCAAATTGCCGGATACATCTGGATGCTCGGGATTTACGCCCGTGTCCAGAATGGCAATCTTGACTCCTGCGCCCTTGGTGATGTCCCAGGCGCCGTTGGAGCCGCCGGCGATACCTCCACCCTGTGCTCCGACGCGTTTCACGGCCCACTGTTGCGGGCTACTCGTATAAAAGAAGTCCGCCGGTAGCGCACTCGAAAACGTCGGACCCGGATGGGGAATATCGTCTTGGGGAGTGGGGCTGGTTTCGGTGGCAACCTCGCTGGGCGCGATTAACGACAGCATCCGGTCATAATCAGCATCGAGGATCGCACTGTCTTTCTTTAGGTTGCGGATCAGACTAGCGGCGTCCACATTGGCAGGTCGCGCCACCAGGACGCCGACGTTGTTCATCGTGGACACCACCGTTCCCCCGGCGCGCTGCACGCGGGCAGCGGCATCAGCCGGCAGGGTTTGACCCTGGAACACCACGATAATTGAGTTGGAGATAATGGGAGCTTCCTGGGTTGTGGCAGGTACTGCTAAGGCAAGTAGGCAGACCGCGCATAACCCGCCGGCAATCCAGAGCAAACGACGAGAGACTTTGGGGAATGTCGTCATGATTTCTCCTCAATTGGATTTGTTGATCTGGAGTCCTTCCGGTTGCGGGCGTCCGGAACGACTACTGAGACGTGAATGGTTCATACATGCTTCCCCACAACATGGGGGACTCTTCGGGGAACGGGGCTCAGTACGAGACGGGTGACGAACAACTGGTTCGGGCAGTCCTGGACTGCGCGAAGCGGTACAACGCTAGCACCCGGAATCCTGTATGACAATAGGGGTTTGACCGGTTCGGAGAAATCTCGATCTCTAAGCGAGTCCCCGCAGGGTTTGAGTACGTGATATCCGTGCGAGGCGGCCTCGGCCATGAATTGCAGTTCGACCCATTCACCTCGCTCCTTGAACGTTCTAAACTTCTCCCAATCCTTCATCCCCGATCACATCTGAAATCGGTCGTTCGTCGTTGGTCGTTGGCTTCAACCAACTCGCACCTGGGACAACCGATCGGACTTCGCCCCAATAAAAAAGGCGCGACCCGTAGGCCGCGCCTTTTCGATTTCTACTCCTACTTTTAGAATAGCAAATTCGGCGTATTCACCCGGCAAAGTTTCGGGATTTATTTTGTGAATGCTTTCAGCGACTTAAGTTCGTTCGTGTAACTTCTGCCTATTGACAAGATTTTGGTGATGCGGGGCTGGGGTGCGATCCGGATCACAATGCGGGGCAAGATGTGTGTGTGAGATCTCGTTTTGCTGATTCAGGGTGGAACAAGACCAGCGGTTTCAGCCGCGAAGCGGCGAAAGAATACAGCCCATGGCGTAAGCCGTGGGTACAAAGCGGTCAATCATCCAGCCCCCAACGGGGCGAAAGAGGAGTTCTCACGCACACTCAAGATGCCACAGCCGGCGAGTCCGCCGGCGCTGCGTGAGTTGCACAGGTCCTTCGGGCCGCAAAAGGCGCGGCCCTCAGGATGACAAGATTATTTGGGTGTGCCCGAGATCTCCAGTCGCTTGCGGGCTTCTGCGATCTGATCCGGTGTCATGCGCGATTCGAGTTCGGTCACTTTCGCCTCGGCCTGCTCGGAACCGCTGCGCTGCGCTTGCGTGTACCAGATGTATGCTGTGACGTAGTTCTCGGCCGCGTTGCCGTCGCCGTAGGAGCGCTCTCCCATTTGAAATTGGGCTTGCGCATATCCGCTGCGGGCGGAGCGTTCCAGAAGGGCCATTCCCTGTGCTTCATCTTTGGGGATGTCGCGTCCGGCAAAGAAGGCGTTGGCCAATTCAAATTCCGCGGCAGGATCCCCGGCCCGCGCCTTCTGCGACAAGTCGATAAACTTCTGGGAGTCGTTTCCGAATAGCTTGAAGGTCAGCGTGAGACGCAAACGGCTGACTACCGGCTTGCCGTAGCGGCGGCCGGGATCGAACTTCCACCGGCTGACGGTCTCGACTGCGCGCTCGTCCATGCCCATGCCAATCTTCTTCGTGACCACGACATTGCTGGGTTTTCCGTTGATGCCCACGGTCACCACCACCACGCAGCTGCCTTCGAATTTCGCCGCCCTGGCTGCGTCGGTATATTCGACGTCCGGCGAATAGATAGGAGTGGGAGGCGTTTCCACCGGTGGAGAGCCTTTGTTTGTGTCCCCGGCGGGGCCCGCGCCGATCCGCGTCGGAACCGCCGCCTTGTTCTCGGCGCGCAGCTTGGAGCGGGCAGCATCGTACTTCCGCAGGTTTTCCATCACATTCTCGGCGGCGGCGACTTGCTCGGGCGTGTGCGACATCTTTACGGCAAGCTCGAGGACCTCGATCGCTTCGCTGGTCTTGTTCATGCTCGCCAAGACCTGCGCCTGGTCGATGCGGATCTCAGGCATGCCAGGGCCAAGCTGCACCGCCCTTTCGATCAGGTCGCGCGCCTCGGTCAGATTCGCGCCGCGTTGCGAATAGAAGATTGCCAGAGCGTCGTAACCCGGAGCGAACGAAGGATTGATCTTGATCACGGTGCGCAGGCTCTCTTCTACTGCCGCCTGCGAAGCCTTGTCCAACACGCCTTTCCGGATAGAGGCCGCCGCGAACAGGTAATGCGCGACGAAGCTGTTGGGATCGAGCTTGATCGCCTGCTGGCACCACTTGCGTGCCTCGTCAAAATTCTGCTCGCGGAAGGCGACGTATCCCATGGTCTCGCGCGCGCCCACGTTGGCAGGATCGTTGCGCAGCACATCGTCGAGCAGCGCGCGGGCGTCGCTGCTGCGCCCCACATGGGCCAGCAGTTCGGCCCGGCGAGTATCAGCCTGGTTTTGCGAGAGCGGCTGCACGATGAACGAGGAATCGTCGACATCGATCGTGCCCGGCATTTCGCTCACCTGATACTGTCCGCTGGCCGCGTGCCTTCTGAGATTGAGTTCGACTTCGTCGAGATCGCCAAACGCCTGCGCGGCAGCTGCCATGGGACCGACATTCTTCTGCAGGAGATCCAGGTAGTCGTTCAGGCGGTGCGTGCCTTCCAGTTCGTCCTTGTCTTTCAGGTAGTGTGTCAGCGCCCACGATTCAGCGTAGAAGATGGAGCCCTTGTCTTGCTCGTGATAGTAGGAGGAGTGCGCATCGACACCGAACAATGTGGACAGCGGCAGCAGCGCGTTGTAGTCGATGGTGTGCTGGATTCCCGGATCGCCTTTTCCCAGCCGGACATGATCTTCGAAGAATTCCGTGTTCTGGTAATACTCGGCGATACCTTCCGTCAGCCAGAGCGGCATCCATTGATGGAGGCGGCCGAAGACGAAGTGCGCGTACTCGTGATAGATCGGCGCGTAAGGGTGCGCACCCGACGCATTGAGCAGAATCAGAATGTAGTTTCTCTCGGGAGCGGAGAGAAAGTATCCGACGATGTTGACCTGTCCTTTGCCCAGATAAGAAGACGGCTCGAGTGCTTGCATCGAGCGCTTGTCTTGCACGGCAAGCACGAGGATGGGCGAGGCGGTGTCGAGATCGGCCTCGGGAAAGACTCGCTGAAACAGCGAGCGCATGGCTTCGAATTTGTGCGCGGCGAGGCGGGCGTCTTTTTCCGCGGCGCTGCTGACGACGAGGAAATGCGCCGTGCGCACTTCGAGCCAGGCATCCGCCTGTCCCGAGGCGGTCGAGACCAGTGTAGCCAGCAGGCAAAGAATTGGCAGAACTCCGCGGCGCATCGCAGGGCTCTATAGATACACCGGGAAACCGCTTGCGTCAAAGAGCTGTGAGGGGATCAGCCTTCTACGCCGCATTCTCGGGCAATTTTGGCGGAACAGGGTCGCTGGCAGCCTCGGTTGGCCCTGTCTCGGAAGGCGACGCTACCACGACCGGGTCCGAGACGACCGCGGGCGCAATGGTCTCTATCGCGGTACCCTCATCAGTCGGCGGTTCTGGATTCAGCAGTTGCCGGATCGCGGGCACAAGCAGGGCGCTATCGGTCTTGGAGAACACCTGCCGGACGCCCGATTTCAACGCCTCCGCGTCCACGTGCGGCGACGTATGCATAGTGCACATCAGGATAGGAGTGGCGGGAAGCAATGCGGATATGTCGCGGGCAGCGGCGAACCCGTCCTTGCCGGGCATGGCCAGGTCCAAAATTATGACGTTCGGCCGAGCTTCCGCCGATTTCGTGATGGCCTGGTCGCCATCAGGTACCTCGACGACCTCCCAGTGATCGGCCGCTTCGAGGAGTTGGCGGAGCGCCTTGCGGAATATCTCGTTGTCGTCGGCGATCAGGATCCGGGGGGGCATGAAATAAGGGCAACGGGGACGTGGCGCGCACCGCACTGCTTATCGCCGCCATCTAACAATTGTAGGGCTCCCGACACACTAGCGCACGCGACCTTCACAGCGGAATACGGAAAATCCTGTAGGACTTGAAGGTCGAGCATCGTGTAAGTACATGATTTTCAGGAACTTCCTCCGGCCGTCAGTCGGCATCTCAACACCGAAGCGCAATTTGGAAATGAGCACGGAGGCTACTGTGCAACAGAACACTCAGGTAGTCGGTAAGTCGATGGAATCTCAGGTCATGCGTCCGGGCGAGCGGACGAATTTCGAAGGCAAACCCATCGCAAACTCCATACTGCTGTCGATCCCAGACGAAGAATTCGCCATGATCCGGGACGCTTTGCACTACCTCGATCTGCCGCATTACACCGTGCTGCACGAACCGCGCAAGAAGTTGGAATACGCCTACTTCCTGAACAGCGGTATGGCATCGCTGGTGTTCAACACGAATCACCGGGAAAGTGTTGAGGTGGGCGTGATCGGGAGCGAAGGATTTGCGCCAATTCCAGTCGCGGCGGGCATCCGCCACAGTCCGCACGAGGCCATCATGCAGGTCAGTGGAGACGGGTTCCAGCTACCCGTCGAGAGCTTGCAGGCCGCGCTCCAAACGAGTCCGCAACTTCAGAAACTGCTGAGCCGCTACGCCACCGTTCACGGATTGCAGGCGGCACAGACGGCGGGTTGTAACCGGCTGCATGATCTGGAGCAGCGGTTGGCGCGCTGGCTGCTTCTGATTCAGGACCGCGTCGGTTCTGGCTTGCTCAGAATCACGCACGAGTTTCTGGCGACGATGCTGGGCACCGATCGTCCCAGTGTGAGCTTGGCCGCAGGCGGATTGCGCAAGAAGCGCATCATCGAGTACTCCCACGGCAGCGTCACGGTTCTTAACCGCAAGAAGCTGGAGAGTTCCGCATGCGAGTGCTACGGATTGATCCAGCAATTCAACGCGGAGATGGCGAAGTAAGCGGTCGCCCCAGCGACTAAGCCGCCGGTAAGTCGCCGACGTCTTCATGCGAGATGAATCTCGGGTGGCGTTTTCTTCCGCCCCGGCATACCAGTGACGGATCAACGCGGACTGATTTCTTTTCCCTGTGTGACAGGAAGTACACTCACTCACATCACTGGAAAGAACGCGGAGCAGGAATAAGCCTGTACTGGCTGGCCCGCACGAATGGGAGGCACGCGATGGTATTTCCGAGCTTTGATCTTACCGGCCAGGTGGCCCTGGTAACCGGCGCTGCACGTGGTTTAGGCAGAGCGATCTCACTAGCGCTGGCTCACGCCGGCGCCGACGTCGCATTGGGCCTGCGGGATGTGAAGTCAGGCGGAGACCTGGCCGATCAGATTGGAGCTATGGGTCGACGTGCTCTGCCGTTGCAGATGGACGTCGGACGACTCGATCAGATATTTCAGTCGGTTGACGACACTGTCGCAAAGTTTGGAAGGCTCGACATTCTTGTCAACAATGCGGGACTTGCGCCAGACAATCTCGCGGAGAACGTGCGCGAAGAGGACTTCGATCTGACGCTCGCGGTTAATTTGAAGGGAACATTTTTTGCCAGCCAGGCTGCAGGACGAGTGATGATCCGACAGAAGAGTGGTCGCATCATCAACCTGAGTTCCCAAGCCGGCTTCGTGGCCTTGCCGACCGAATCGGTGTACTGCATGACGAAGGCTGCGATTTCGCACCTTACGAAATGCCTGGCCATCGAGTGGGGAAAGTACAACATCACCGTGAATGCGGTCGCGCCAACATTTATTCGCACTCCGGGTACGGAGGGCGCGCTTGCAGACCCAAAATTCCGCTCCGAGGTGATCGAGCGTATTGCCGCCTTGCACCGAATTGGCGAGCCGATGGATGTGGCGGGCGCGGTCGTCTTTCTTGCCTCCAGCGCCGCGTCTCTTATTACGGGGGACACGATTCTTATCGATGGAGGGTGGACGGCACGCTAGGGGTTGACGTTCAGTCGCCTAGCCCTTTTCTACGCCCTAAAAAACTCGTTCTTCCCGTAGAACATCTACCTGAGTATAATCCCCGTCATGGCCAAGAGGGGCACACCTCCACTTGAGACCGACATGGTTCAAGGCACGCTGGACCTGCTGATTTTGCGTACTCTCTCAGCGGGTCCCGCGCACGGGCACACCATCGCCTATGCCATCGAGCGGCGTTCAGAAGATGTTCTTCAGGTCGAGCACGGTTCGCTTTATCCCGCGCTACATCGGCTTGAGGATCGGGGCTGGATTGCAGCGTTCTGGGGAACGTCGGAGAATAATCGTCGCGCCCGCTATTACCGGCTTTCGGCGGCGGGACGAAAACAACTCATCGCTCAGACCAATCGCTGGGAGCAACTGGTGCGGGCGATCGGGCGCATTCTGCGGCCAGCGGCAGAGTGAGAATTCGGAGCAGAACCCATGAGCATTCGACGGTTCTTCCACCGCAAACAATGGGACGCGGAGCGCGCCGCCGAACTCGAGTCCCACCTTCAAATCGAAACTGATCGCAATATAGAAGCCGGCATGTCTCAGGCTGACGCCCGGACTGCGGCGTACCGCAAGCTGGGAAATCCCGCCAGAATTCGCGAGACGATCTACGAAATGAATTCCATTTCTGTTCTGGACACGCTCTGGCGCGACTTGCGGTTTGCCCTGCGAAGCCTGCGTAAGAGACCTGGATTCACGATTGTGGTCGTGTTGTCTCTGGCGTTGGGCATCGGGGCGAACACGGCCATCTTCAGCCTGGTCGATGGCATCATTTTTCGTCCGCTGCCGGTGCCGAATCCAGGTGGGCTCGTCACGATCGATATCGCGGCATCGCGTTTGACTAGCTTCGGGGCCTCCTCCTACCTGGATTGGGTCGACCTCTCAACCCGGAGCAAATCGTTTCAAGCGCTTTCTACGCGACAAGACATGTCAGCCGGACTGAACCCTGCAGGAGTTGTTCCGGATGGCAAACCGCAGGTGGTTTGGGGGCAACTGGTTTCAGGAAATTTCTTCTCCACCCTCGGGGTGCAACCGGAACTCGGCCGGGGCTTTCTTCCTGAAGAAGATCAGGCACCTGGCAAATACCCGGTGATGGTCATCAGCTACTCCCTTTGGAAGCGATTGTTTGCCGGCAACCGGGAGATCATCGGCAAGCAGGTCCAATTGAGCGGCCACAGCTTCACCATCATTGGCGTCACCCCAAAATCATTTTCCGGAGCGGATCTCTGGTTTCGTCCCGAAGTTTATCTGCCCATGATGATGACGGCAGCGGTGTCGCCGGAAGGCAGCGATACGCTTACACACCGCACCTATCGCGGATGCACTCTGCTGGGCCGCTTGAAGCCTGGAGTTACGATCGCCCAGGCGCAGGCCGAGATGAACGTCATCATGAGTACTCTGGAACGGGAATATCCCGACAGCAACAAGGACACCGTCGCCATTGTCCGGACGGAGATGAGCCGGCGTCTGCAAGGGGGGAGCACGACGCCGGCAGCTATTCTGATGGGACTCGTGGTGCTGGTTTTGGTGATGGCTTGCGCGAATGTGGCCAGCCTGATGATGGCGAGGGGCTCGTCCCGCGTTCGAGAGATCTCGATGCAATTGGCCTTGGGGGCGTCACGCGCAATCCTGGTGTGTCAATTTCTGACCGAGAGTGCGGTGCTCGCGATCTTGGGCGGTGCTTCGGGCATCCTGTTAGCGTCTGTTTGCATTAAGGGATTTGCGTCACTACTACCTTACTCGATTGCTCCCGCAGGCCCCGACTTTCACCTGGATACGCGAGTCTTGGGCTGTGCTGCCTTTGCTTCCATCGCAGCAGTTTTTCTGTTTGGAGTCGCGCCTGCATTCATGGCTGTGAAGGAAGGCCGGAGCGCCGCCATTACGAGAGGGGCGGGTGGCCGGTCGCACAGCGCTGTTGCCCGCCGGATCCTGATTGGGGGACAGGTGGCTCTCTCAGTGGTTCTGCTGGTCGCAGGTGGACTGTTCTTAAAAGCCTTTTGGCAGGCGCAGAGAGCGGATATTGGTTTCAACCCGGACCACATGCTGCTGGTCTTCGTGGATCCCAGCTTGCAGGGTTACAAGGACGAGCGCGCCACGCATCTCAACCAGCAGATTCTGGAGCGAGTGTCGACTCTTCCAGGAGTAACATCGGCTACCTTGGCCGGCAACGTCCCGTTTCTCTCGGGGGGTTCCTGGGATCTCTCGATTGATGGATACACCAGCGCGGGTGGGGAAAAGTTCGTGGACACCAACACCAATCAGATCGGCCCAAATTACTTTGCCACCATGCAGATCCCGCTGCTCAGTGGACGCGAGTTTACGGCGCGGGATACCGACAAAGCGCCACAGGTTGCCATCGTCAACGAAACCTTGGCGCGCACGTACTTCGTCGGCAAAGATAGAGTGGATAAGGCTCTTGGACACATCTTACGGTTGCGCGACAACGTACCAATACAGATCGTCGGCGTTGTGAAAGATTCGAGTAATGGGGGAATCGGGCAACCGGCGCCGCCTGTCTTCTATCTGCCCAACCTGCAGCAGGGAAGTTCACGGGCGACGATTCAACTGCGAACCAAGGGTGATCCAACGGCCCTTGTCTCGCTGGTTCGCGAGCAGATCAGCGCTGTCGACGCAGAGGTCGCTCCCGTGTCGGTGCTCACGATGTCGGACGCGTTCTCCAGCAACGGCCTGTTCTTGTTTCGCATCGTCGCAATGTTGGGCGGCGCGTTCGGGCTGATTGCTTTATCGTTGGCCATCGTCGGATTGTACGGAGTTGTGTCGTTCGTGGTCGGCCGCCGGACGCAGGAAATTGGGATTCGCATGGCTCTGGGAGCCCAACGAAGCAATGTTCTGCGGATGATTCTGGCCAACGGGATTTCCCTGGCCATAACCGGCGTCGTGATCGGCATGGTCGGGGCGCTGGCTGCTGCACCTCTCATGCGCGGGTTGCTCAACGGGGTGAACCCACGAGATCCACTGACGTTTGTGGCGATCGCCCTGATTCTTCTGACCGCCACGTCGGTCGCCAGTTGGATTCCAGCACGCCGAGCTACTCGTGTTGATCCTAATGTGGCTCTGCGGTGCGAGTAGAGATACAGATTCTTTTGGGGACTGTCAGCGGCGTGAATCTGGCGTGCGGCCTCTACAGGCTGCGGAAAAACCTCTCGCGACCCACATCTTGACCCCAGCGGCTAAAGCCGCCATTCGAAAGATGGCGGTTATCGCAGCGCTGAAGTGAGTGCGTGAGAACAGACTTGTTTTTCGGGAAGAAATGAGGCATGAAAGTGAGGTATGTCACGATTTCTGCCCTACAGCCCGGAGCAAGCCTATCTGCTGCCGCCCAGCGTGAAAGATGAGTT